>JAESGW010000015.1_pt1 | contig 695372 bp, 663 predicted proteins | sample 9269791 | NCBI WGS metagenome assembly JAESGW01 (sample SAMN16773120, study PRJNA677053) | algae metagenome | isolation source: Aphanocapsa lilacina HA4352-LM1 and co-occurring heterotrophs from near cave... | place: USA: Maniniholo cave, near Haena, Kauai, HI | collected 2009-07-28 | reverse complement strand
GCGTTCTTGACGAGATCGCCCATATGGATCGCGCCGTTCCCTTCGAGGTTCGCGGGGCGCGTTTCGAGCGGCAGCCAGTGCGGCTGTTGCAGGCGAAGTTCGGCGGCATCCTCGATCGTCAGCACGCGTTCGCCGGGGTCGATCATCTTCGACAGCGCGTTGAGCATCGTCGTCTTACCCGAGCCCGTACCGCCCGAAATGACGATGTTGAAGCGGCTGGCGCCCGCGATTTTCAGCGCGGTGCACATCTTCTGGCTCATCGCGCCCCATTGGCAGAGCATGTCGAGCGTGATCGGCTTGGCCGAGAATTTACGAATCGAGATGGCGGTGCCGCGCAGGCTGAGCGGCGGCACGATCACGTTGACGCGGCTGCCGTCCTTCAGACGGGCGTCGGCGAGCGGGGTGGTCTGGTCGACGCGGCGGCCGACGAGGTTGCAGATGCGCTGCGCGATCTGGAACAGATGCTGTTCGTCACGGAACTGGATCGGCGCGAGGACCAGCTGGCCCTTTTTTTCGATATAGGTCTGGTACGGCCCGTTGACCATGATGTCCGAAATGTCGGGGTCGGCGAGCAATTCCTCAAGCGGGCCGAAGCCGAGCAACTCGTCGACGAGCACCTTTTCGAGCGCGAATTGTTCGCGGCGATTGAGCGTGATGCGGAGCTCGGCGAGCACTTCGAGGATGATCGGGCGGAATTCCTCGGTCAGCTCGTCCTTCGACAGCGTCGCTGCGGCTTCGGGATCGACGCGTTCGAGCAGGCGCGGCAGCACCTGTTCCTTGATCTTGTGGACGCTGGCTTCGAATCCTTGCGCCTTTTCGGGCTCCATCGCTTCGGCGGTCGAGCGCTGGTTCAGCCGCTCCATCGCCTCTTCTTCGGGCGACAGGTTCGACGGCATTTGCGGGATGTCGATCGCAGGCGGGGTGTCGATCGGCGGGAACTGCGCGCCGCCGGGCACGCCCGATCCACCCTGCATCGGCTTCGCCACGCCAAAGGCGGGGCGGCCAGCGGTTCCGGGTCGGCGTCCGAATGCACTCATTCGCTTTGTCCTGTTCTTCCAAATTCCTTTGGGCGTGGTCCGCGGCCGCGGATGCACCCCCATCGGACACGGTGAATAAAGTGGAAACTTTGACATTGTCCTAATGCGCGCAGGCGAATGCGACGGGCGGGTTTTGCGCGGTGCCGGTGTCAGTTATGGGGTGGGGAGCAGCCGTTGCCGATCCTCCCCACTTGTGGGGAGGTGGCAGCCCGTAGGGCTGACGGAGGGGGGTAGCGCCCTTCAGCGGCGCGTCAGGCCGATATCCCCCTCCGCCATCCTTCGGGCGGTCCCCCTCCCCGCAAGCGGGGAAGATCGCTTACGTTCCCAACCGTTCGCCAGCCGCCATTCACTCGAGGGCTGAATGCACTGCCCGCCAAAGAAAAAGCCCGCATCCGGCGGGGATGCGGGCTTTCTATCGCCGTGGACGGGCGAAAAGGCTTTTAGCCGGCGACGCGCTCGGCGAGCACGGTCAGGCCGGCTTCATTGACTTCGGCAAAGCCGCCTTCGACCTCGACCACTTCGGGCACGGCGCCCGCGGTCGCATAGATGGTGAGCGGGCCGTTGCGCAGCGTCGCCATGAACGGCGCATGGCCTTCGAGCACCGAAAAATCGCCTTCGGTGCCCGGCACGGTGACCATATGGACGTCGGCGGTCCGCTCGAGGCGGGCGGGGGTGACGAGTTCGAACTTCAGGGCCATTAATCTGTCCTCCAACCCCTCCCACACGGGAGGGGCGTAGGTTTGTTACGCGTCTTCGGCGAGTTTTGCGGCCTTGGCGACCGCTTCGTCGATGCCGCCGACCATGTAGAAGGCCGCTTCGGGCAGATGGTCGTACTCGCCGTCGACGACCGCCTTGAACGATTTCACCGTTTCCTCGATCGGCACGAACTTGCCGGGAATGCCGGTGAAGACTTCGGCGACGTGGAAGGGCTGCGACAGGAAGCGCTGGATCTTGCGCGCGCGGGCGACGACCAGCTTATCTTCTTCCGACAGCTCGTCCATGCCGAGGATCGCGATGATGTCCTGCAGCGACTTGTACTTCTGCAGCGTTTCCTGAACGCGGCGGGCCGTCTCGTAATGCTCCTGACCGACGGTCGCGGCGGTCAGCACGCGCGAGGTCGAGTCGAGCGGGTCGACCGCGGGATAGATGCCGAGTTCCGAGATCGCGCGGCTGAGCGTCGTCGTCGCGTCCAAGTGAGCGAACGAGGTCGCCGGCGCCGGGTCGGTCAAGTCGTCCGCGGGAACGTAAATGGCCTGCACCGAGGTGATCGAACCCTTGGTGGTCGAGGTGATGCGTTCCTGCAGCGCGCCCATGTCGGTCGACAGCGTCGGCTGGTAACCCACCGCCGAGGGAATACGGCCAAGCAGCGCCGACACTTCCGAACCCGCCTGCGTGAAGCGGAAGATGTTGTCGACGAAGAACAGAACGTCCTGGCCTTCCTGATCGCGGAAATATTCGGCCATGGTGAGGCCCGAGAGCGCTACGCGGGCGCGGGCACCCGGGGGCTCGTTCATCTGGCCGAACACCAGCGCCACCTTCGACCCGTCGGGGGTCGGGTTGCCGTCGGCGTCCTTGGCGATAACCCCGGCGTCGAGGAATTCGTGATAGAGGTCGTTTCCTTCGCGGGTGCGTTCACCGACGCCCGCGAACACCGACACGCCGCCGTGGCCCTTGGCGATGTTGTTGATCAGTTCCTGGATGAGAACGGTCTTGCCGACGCCGGCGCCGCCGAACAGGCCGATCTTGCCGCCCTTGGCATAGGGCGCGATCAGGTCGATGACCTTGATGCCGGTGACGAGGATCGCGGCTTCGGTCGACTGGTCGACGAATTCGGGAGCCTTGGCGTGGATCGGCGCGGTCATGCCTGCGTTCACCGGGCCGCGCTCGTCGATCGGGTCGCCGATGACGTTGAGGATGCGGCCGAGCGTCTGCGGGCCGACGGGGACCGAAATCTGCGCGCCGGTGTCGCGCACCGGCTGGCCGCGGGTCAGACCGTCGGTCGCGTCCATCGCGATCGTGCGGACGGTGTTTTCGCCGAGGTGCTGCGCGACTTCGAGGACGAGGCGGTTGCCGTTGTTGTCGGTCTCGAGCGCGTTCAGAATCGCGGGCAGCTCGCCCGTGAACTGGACGTCGACGACGGCGCCGATGACCTGTGCGACGCGGCCGGTTGCGGTGCCGGTGGCGGCCTTCGGAGCGGCAGCCTTCTTCGGCGCAGCAGCCTTGGGCGTGGCGGCCTTCTTGGCGGGAGCCTTCTTTTCAGCGGGAGCGGTAGCCATTACGTTCTTCCTTGGGTTGATCGATTAGAGCGCTTCGGCGCCCGCGATAATCTCGATAAGTTCGGTGGTGATCGCCGCCTGACGCGTGCGGTTGTAAACGATGGTCAGCTTGTTGATCAGGTCGCCCGCGTTGCGTGTCGCATTGTCCATCGCGGTCATCGACGCGCCCTGTTCGGACGCGGCGTTTTCGAGCAGACCCTTGAAGATCTGGATGGTGACGTTGCGCGGCAAGAGGTCGGCGAGGATCGCTTCCTCGTCGGGTTCATATTCGACCGCGGCGCCGCTCGAAACCGGAACGTCGGCGGGCGGCGGAACCGGGATCATCTGCTGGCCGGTCGCGATCTGGAGCAGCGCCGATCGGAACTTCGAATAGAAAAGATGCGCGACGTCGAAGGCGCCGGCTTCGTAAAGCTCCATCACCTTCGCCGAGATGTCGCTCGCCTGTTCGAAGCCGATGTCGCGGATGCCGGTGGTTTCATACTGCTCGATGATCTGGCCCGGGAAGAGGCGCGCGATCACCGGGCGGCCCTTGCGCCCGACGAGGTAGAAGAGAACCTTCTTGCCTTGCGATTGCAGTTCGAGCGCCTTGTCGCGCGCGGCCTTGACGATGTTCGAGTTGAACGCACCCGCGAGACCGCGGTCGCTGTTGAGCACGACGAGCAGGTGCGTGTCGCTTTTGCCGGTGCCCGAAAGCAGCTTCGGCGCCGAATCCGACGCGCCGACCTTCGACGCGAGGCTCGCGACGACGCCTTCGAGGCGCTCGGCATAGGGGCGCGCGGCCTCGGCGGCCGCCTGCGCCTTGCGCAGCTTGGCGGCGGCGACCATCTTCTTGGCCTTGGTGATCTTCTGGGTCGATTTGACCGAGACGATCCGCCCTTTGAGTTCCTTCAGACTGGCCATAAGTCCCGTCTTTTACCTTTGTTTCGTCACCCCGGCGAAGGCCGGGGTCTCACCGTCGAGATCCCGGCCTTCGCCGGGATGACGAGGTTAGTGGGTTACGCGAAAATCTTGGCGAAGGCGTCGAGTGCCGCGACCAGACCCTTTTTGGCGTCGTCGCCCAGGTCCTTGGTGTCGCGGATCGCGGTCAGCACATCGGCATGGTCGCTGCGCAGATAGGCGAGCATCGCCGCTTCGTAGCGCGACACGTCGGTCGTCGCGACATTGTCGAGATAGCCGTTGGTGCCGGCGAAGATCGACGCGGTCTGTTCCTCGAACGGCATCGGCTGGAACTGCGGCTGCTTCAAAAGCTGCGTCAGGCGCGCGCCGCGGTTGAGCAGCTTTTGCGTCGACGCGTCGAGGTCCGAACCGAACTGCGCGAAGGCTTCCATTTCGCGATATTGCGCGAGCTCGAGCTTGATCGAGCCCGACACCTTCTTCATCGCCTTGGTCTGCGCGGCCGAGCCGACGCGGCTCACCGACAGGCCGACGTTGATCGCAGGACGGATACCGGCGTTGAACAGGTTGGTTTCAAGGAAGATCTGGCCGTCGGTGATCGAAATCACGTTGGTCGGGATGTACGCCGAAACGTCGCCCGCCTGCGTTTCGATGATCGGCAGCGCGGTCAGCGAACCGGCGCCATTGTCGCTGTTCATCTTTGCCGCGCGCTCGAGCAGGCGGCTGTGGAGATAGAAAACGTCGCCCGGATAGGCTTCGCGGCCCGGCGGGCGGCGGAGCAGCAGCGACATCTGACGGTAAGCGACGGCCTGCTTCGACAGATCGTCATAGACGATGACGGCGTGCATGCCGTTGTCGCGGAAAAACTCGCCCATGGTGCAGCCCGTATAAGGAGCGAGGAACTGCAGCGGCGCGGGTTCCGACGCGGTCGCGGCGACGACGATCGAATATTCCATCGCGCCATTTTCTTCGAGCTGGCGGACGATCTGGGCGACGGTCGAACGCTTCTGGCCGACCGCGACATAGATGCAATAAAGCTTCTTCGACTCGTCGGTGCCGGCGTTCGCCTGCTTCTGGTTGATGAAGGTGTCGATCGCGACGGCGGTCTTGCCGGTCTGGCGATCGCCGATGATCAGTTCGCGCTGGCCGCGGCCGACGGGGACGAGGGCGTCGAGCGCCTTCAGCCCGGTCTGGACGGGTTCGTGCACCGAAGTGCGCGGGATGATGCCCGGCGCCTTCACTTCGACGCGCATGCGCTTGTCGGCCTTGATCGGGCCCTTGCCGTCGATCGGATTGCCGAGGCCATCGACGACGCGGCCGAGCAGGCCCTTGCCGACGGGAACGTCGACGATCGTGCCGGTGCGCTTGACCTGGTCGCCTTCCTTGATCTCGGCGTCGCTGCCGAAGATCACGATACCGACATTGTCGGCTTCGAGGTTGAGCGCCATGCCCTGCACGCCGTTGGCGAATTCGACCATTTCACCGGCCTGGACATTGTCGAGGCCGTGGACGCGGGCGATGCCGTCGCCGACCGAGAGCACCGAGCCGATTTCGGTGACCGTGGCGTCGGTCCCGAAATTGGCGATCTGGTCCTTGATGACCTTGCTGATTTCAGCGGCGCGGATTTCCATTATTCAGCCTTTCATCGCAGTCGCGAAGCTATTGAGACGGGTACGGATGCTGCCGTCGATCAGCTGGCTGCCCAGCTGGACGACGAGGCCGCCGAGAATGGCGGGATCGACGGTCGCCGCGACGGTGACGTCGCGCCCGACACGGGATTTGAGGTTTGCGGTCAGCGTTTTCAGCTGCTCGGCGGTGAGCGGGTGCGCGCTGGTGACCTGGGCGGTCACTTCGCCGCGGTGGTCGGCGACGATCGCGTCGAAAGCGTCGATCATCTTGGGCAGGTCGGCAAGGCGGCGGTTCTCGGCGAGCACGCCGAGGAATTTGGCGGTCAGCGAATCGAGTTTCATCGCCTTGGCGACGGCTTCGATGGCTTTCGCGGCATCGGCGCGGCCGATGACCGGGCTCCCGATCAGCGCCGACAGGTCGGCCGATTCGGCGAGGCCGGCGCGCAGGTCGGCGAGGCTCTTTTTGACGCTGTCGATGGCATTCGATTCGCGGGCCAGATCGAACAGCGCGCTGGCATAGCGGCCCGCGAGGCCCGCCGTGATGTTGCCCTGAATGCCGCCGGAATTCTCCACGCGTGAAAGTCCTTTGCTACGATCCCGTGGGGGATGGGTCGCGCTTTCAGGGGAGGATTCGACGAATGTCCCCCGCGCGAAGTCGCGGCGCGCCTAGCAACGATTTTGCTGCAATGCAAGGCGGGGGTGGGGACTTATCCCGTCCCCTTTTCCACCCGTTCGTCCCCCGCCTTCGCGGGGGCAGGCTCTGAGCTTGTCGAAGGGCCGTCCTTCCTGCAAGGTTGGAAAAAAGGACAGACGGTGGTTGACCTGCGGTCGCCTGGCGACCCGACAAGCTCAGCACAAACGGAAAGAGGGGGGAGCGCATGGGCGAGATGATCCGGATCGTGATGGACGATGGCGCAGAGATAGCCGTCTATCACGCCGAGGCCGAAGGCGAACTCCGCGGCGGGCTTGTCCTCATCCAGGAAATCTTCGGGGTTACCGACCATATCCGCGAGCTGTGCGACGAATATGCCGCTGACGGTTATGAGGTGCTGTCCCCCGCTTTGTTCGACCGCGAGCATCCGGGGTTCGAGAGCGATTATTCTGGGCCGCAGTTCGAGCGCGCGGTTGAGCTGGCGCGCGAGCTCCATCCGTTCGATCAGAGCCTGAAGGACGCGCAGACCTGCATCGACGCGCTGAAGGGCCGGGGACCGGTCTTCATCACCGGCTATTGTTACGGCGGCTCGGTCGCGTGGCGGATGGCGCAGATCAGTCCCGACCTGGCGGCGGCATCGTCCTATTACGGCAGCCTCGTGCCGACGATGTTCAAGGACGAGGCGCCGCGCTGCGCGACCATCGCCCATTTCGGGCGCTTCGACGGCGGCATCCCGATGGAGGGGGTCGAGGCGCTGATCGCCAGCGAGCATCCGACGGCGCAGATCTTTGTCTATGAGGCAGGGCACGGTTTCAACAGCGACCGCCGCAAGGATTATCACGAACCCAGCGCCGAACTGGCGCGCGAACGCACGCTGATGCTGTTCAAGGCATGCGGGGGGTGAGCTTCGCCAAGCTGGGCCTCTTTATTCTTGTTTTTGTCGTGGCGGCGACGGCATTGCTCTACACCCAGCAGCGGCGACTGATTTTCCCGGCGCCGAGCCAATATCCGCAGGCACCGCCGCCGGGGTTCCGGCTGGTCCAGACGCAGACCGACGACGGGTTGCGGCTGATCGCCTTCTACCGCGCGGCGCAGCCGGGCCAGCGCACGATCCTCTTTTTCCACGGCAATGGTGACAATCTGCTCGGCGCGATTCAGGCGACGCGCGGACTCGCGGCGAACGGCAACGGGCTGCTGCTCGTCGAATATCGCGGCTATGGTGGCAATCCCGGGTCACCGGGCGAGGCGGGGCTTTACCGCGACGGCGACGCGGCGATGCGCTGGCTGGCGGCGGCGGGGGTTGGGGCGCGCGATGTCGTTGTCGTGGGCAATTCGATCGGTTCGGGACCGGCGACCGAAATGGCATTGCGCCATGACGTTGCGGCGCTGGTGCTCGTATCGGGGTTCTCCAGCCTGCCCGATGTCGTGGGTGAGGCGATGCCTTTTGTGCCGCGCGCGCTGGTGCGCGACCGCTTCGACAATGCCAGCAAGATGGCACGCGTCAAAGCGCCGGTGTTCCTGATGCACGGCGACGCCGACACGCTGGTCAAGCCCGCCAATCTGGCGCGGCTAAAGCGCGCGCGGCGCGATGTGACGGTGGCTCTGGTCGCGGGCGCGGGGCATGAACTGGCCTATAGCGCTGCAGCGCAGGCCATTTTGCAGCAATGGGTCGCCGAAATACCCTGACCAGCTATTTCCCCGCCGCAGCCCCGCCCGCCTCCGGCTGACAGCGATACACCAGACGTTCGTTCGGGCTGGCGGGCAAGATACTGCGGATTGCATCCTGCTGTGCGGCAAGGCCGGCGAGCGCCTCGGGGTCGGCGGTGCAGCTTTTCAGCGTCACGCCGGCCCGCGTTTCGCGTGCCTTCGCCATCGCTTCGGCGTCGAGCAGATAGCGTTCGACCCGGTAATCGCGGCCGGTCGAATCGATCGACGCGACGGTCACCGTCGCTTCCTCGTTTGGAACCAGGATGCGTTGCCAGCGATCGTCGGCGCCCATCGTATATTGGGTGCGATCGTTGACGCACCCCGACGCGCCGATCGTCAGCGGCACGTCGGTCGTCGCCGACACGGTGATGCGGCTGCGGTCGGTACGGATGGTGCAGACAAAATCGCCCGCGGCGAGTCTCGGCGGCGCGGCGACGGGCGGGGCGGCCGTTTCGGCGGCGATTTCGGCGTGTGCGTCGGGGCGCGTGACGAACAACACCGCCGCGCCGATCATCAGCGCCGCACCCGCGCCGCCGGCGATCTTTGCATGGCGCATGTTCTGCTGGCTGTAGAACAGAAGTCCCGCCCCCGCGGCGAGCGCGCCGATCACGAACAGGACGCCGGCGAGCGCGATGCGATTTTCGCGCGCGGCCAGCGCCTCCTCTTCGGCGCGCGCCTGCTTCAGCTCGCGGTCGAGCTGGGCGGCGGCGTTCTTGGCGGCGTTGGCCTCGGCACTGGCGCGCGCTTCGGCGTCCATCGCGGCGCGGTCGCGCGCGTCGGCTTCGGCGAGCGACAGGCACGGGGTACCGACGCTACCGTAATTCTGCCCCGCATCGGCCAGAAAACGCGTCAGTTCGCGCGCCGAGATTGCAAAGGCAAAGGGCGAATCGCCGTCGTCGGCGCGGGTGATCGCGGTGTTGATCCCGGTGATCCGCCCGCATGCGTCGACGAGCGGTCCGCCCGAATTGCCGCGCGAAATCTTTGCGGTATGGATCAGCATCGCGACCCCGTCGACGCCCTGGGTGTTCGAAAAATTGCCCTCGCTGCGCGTCGGTGTGCGCGGGGTGATATAGTCATTGGCGCTGCGCGCGGTGGCGAGGTCGACATTGCCCGGATAGCCGAGTGCGACGACGTCGCTGCCCGATTCGAGCGGACCGGTATAGACCGCGGCGGCGGGCAGGCGGGTGCCGCTGATCTCGATCAGCGCCAGATCGCGCGCGGTGTCGATCGCGATCAGCTTGGCGGCATAGCTTTTCTGCCCTTCCGACGGCACGACGCCCAGCGCGACATTGTTCGGATATTTGGCCGCCGATTCGACGACATGCGCGTTGGTGACGATCCGCGTCGGCGACACCGCAATGCCGCTGCCATGCCCGAAGCCGACGACTTCGCCATCGACCATCGCGACGGTGACGACGCGCACGACGCTGCGCGACGCGGCGCTGATGTCGTCGGCGGCGCGTGCGGGAAGGGCGAGGGTGAGGAGGGCGAGCAGCAGCGCGAGGAAGCGGGTCATGGCACGAACACTAGCCGCGCCAACTTTGAACGCAAGCATCGGGACGCACCGGTTGGCGGGGCGTGCCAGAACCGCCGCGACCGAAGAAGAAGGAATGATCCGATGACCTACAAGATCGAGGGGCTCTGCCCCGACCGCTTTGCGCCATTGTTCGCGATGGACGATACCGAACTGGCCGCCCACAACGCGCGGCGGATCACCGCGACCGCCGATCGCGGATGGCCGTGCCGGATCAGCCTCGACGACGCGAAAACGGGTGAGCAAGTGATCCTGCTCCATCATGTCAGCCACGATGTCGATACGCCGTTCCGCAGCGCCTATGCGATTTATGTCCGTGATCGCGTCGAAACGGCGACCTATTGCGACGCGCTGCCCCCGGCGTTCGCGGGGCGGACGATGGCGTTCCGCGGGTTCGACGTCGACGGTATGCTGGCAGCGGCGCGTCTGGGGCCGGGTGAAGACGGCGATGCGGCGATCCGCGACCTGTTCGCCGACCCGCGCATTGCCTATATCCACGCGCAATATGCCACCAACGGCTGTTTCGCCGCACGCATCGAGAGGAATTGATCATGACCTTCTCCACGATGACCGGCGACCAGTGCTGGCAGGCGGTGCAGGCGCGCGACAAGGCATTCGACGGGCGGTTCGTCACCGGTGTGCTCACTACCGGCATCTATTGCCGGCCGAGCTGCGCCGCGCGGCATCCGCTGCGCGAGAATGTGCGCTTCTTTGCCGATGGTGCGGCGGCGCGCGCCACGGGGCTGCGGCCGTGCAAACGCTGCCTGCCCGACGATGTCGCGCGCGACGAAAGCGCGGTGATCAAGGCGATCGCGGCGATCAAGGGGAGCGAGGAACCGCTCGCGCTCGCTGATCTGGCGGCGCGCACCGGTTATTCGCCGACGCATTTCCAGCGCGTCTTCACCCGCCACACCGGCCTGTCGCCCGCGGCCTATGCGCGTGCGCTGCGCGACGAGCGCGCGCGCGCCGCGCTGAGTGACGGCGCGCGCGTGACCGACGCGATTTACGACGCGGGCTTTTCGGGGCCGTCGCGTTTCTATGAGAATATGGAGGGACGTATGGGGATGACCCCGTCAGCATGGGTGAACGGCGGCAAGGGTGTCGAAATCCACTGGGCGGTCGTGCCGACCAGCCTGGGCGACATGCTCGTTGCGGCAACCGACAAGGGCGTGTGCCGCCTGAGCTTCGCCGAAGGGCGCGAGGCGCTCGAGGAACGCTTCCCCGCCGCCACGCTGGTTGCGGGCGGTGAAGAATTCGCCGCGCTTCTGTCGCAGGTCATTGAAGCCGTCGAAGCGCCGACGCAGGGTTTCGACCATATCCCGATCGACGTGAAAGGGACGGCATTTCAAGAGGCGGTGTGGCGCGAACTGCGCAAGATTCCGGCAGGCGAGACACGCAGCTATGCCGACATCGCGGCCGCGGTTGGCAAGCCCAAGGCGGTGCGCGCCGCGGGCAGCGCCAATGGCGCGAACAATGTCGCCGTACTGATCCCCTGCCACCGCGTCGTGCGCAGTGACGGGTCGCTGGGCGGATATGCCTATGGCCTGCCGATCAAGGACGAGCTGCTGCGCCGCGAAGGCGCGCCGGGGCAGGCACGGCTCGATGAATTTTGAGGCGGCGGCGATGACCACCAAGGAAGCGGCGGTGGCGGTGTGGCGCGCGCTGGGCAGCGGCGACGCCGACCGGATCAGGGCGGTGCTGGCCGACGATGCCGAATGGCGGGCGCCAAGCGATAACGCCACCGCGGTGGCATTGGGCGTGACGCATCATATGATCGGCGCGGAGGCGATCGTCCGCTTCATTCTCGACGATTATCCGCGGCTGTTCCCGAACGGCATGCACATCGAACCGATCTCGGTCACCGCCGAGGACAACCGCGTCATATTCGAGCAACGCCACAGTGCGACGCTGGCCAACGGGCGCGCCTATGCGCTCGATTATGTGTTCATTTTCGAGATGGCCGGCTCGCGCGTTCGCCGCATTCGTGAATATATGGACGCGCGAAGCGGCTATCATCAGATTTTCGGCGCGGCGACGCCCGGCCGGATCGTCTAGCGGACAAGCAAGGGAGTATGAAAATGAGCGATAAGATTGGCGTTTTTGCGGCCCTGCATGTTCCCGGCGACCCGCTAATCCTGGTCAACATCTGGGATGCCGGAAGCGCCAAGGCGGTCGCCGCGGCGGGCGCAAGGGCGATCGCGACGGGCAGCTTCGGGGTCGCGGGCGCGCAGGGACGCGCCGATGGCGAGGATTTCCCGCTCGCGGACGTGTTCGAAAATCTGGCGCGCATTTTGGCGGTGACCGACCTGCCGGTCACGATCGACATGGAATCGGGCTATGGCGCCGATCCGGCCGCGGTCGGCGCCTCGGTCGCGCGCGCCAGGGATGCCGGGGCGGCAGGAATCAATATGGAGGACCGGCTGCCGGGCGAGTCGGATCTTTTGCCCGTCGCCGAGGCAGTTGCGCGTTATCGCGCCGCGGCCGACACCGGCATCTTCGTCAACGCGCGCTGCGATACCTTTCGCGGCGCCGACGTCGCGAAGGATGGCGAAGCGCTGGTCGCCGCGACGCTCGAACGCGCGCGCGCTTATGCCGATGCGGGCGCGGGGTCGCTGTTCGTCCCCTTCCTGCTCGACCCGAAGTGCATCGGCGCGATCTGCGACGCCTCCCCGCTGCCGGTGAACATCCTGCGTGGCAAGGGCGGGCCGACGCACAAGGAATTGGCAAACCTCGGCGTCGCGCGGATCAGCCACGGGCACCAGCCGTGGGCCGCGGCAATGGCGTGGCTTACCGCGCAGGCGACGCAGGTGCTGGGCGGCGCCGAACCCGATTATTGACGGGCGTCAGTCGTCGCCGTCGGGCGCTTCGGGCGCGGCGGCGGCGCCGCGGTCGCGCATCGTTTCGATCCGCTTGAGCAAGGCATCGCCGAGGCCGTTATCGTGCGGGTCGAACGCAACCGTCCTAGCCAGATTGATCGCGGGCTCGAAGCGGCCGAGATGCGCGAGCGAGACAGCATAGGCGCTGCGCAGGTTCAGATTTTCGGGGGTCAGGGCAAAGGCGCGCTCGAGTCCCTTGATCGCCATGTCGCTCGGCCGCTGTCCTTCGGTCAGGAAGCTCTGGAAATAGGCGTAGAGCGGGATCGGGTCATTGGGATCGGCGCGGTTGGCGATCTGGATCGGCCGCCGCGCCGCCTTCCACGCGGCGGGGTCGTTTTCGCCCTTCTTGCGCAATTCGGACAACTGCAACTGGCCGAGCAGGACGTTGGCGCGGACATGTTCGGGCTGTGCCGCCAGTGCCTTGTCGAGCGCGGCGCGCATCGCGGCCAGGTCGCGCGTCGCGGGGTCGAGACCCCATTCGGCAGCGGCGAGTTCATAGTGCAGTTCGGCGTTCGTCGGCATCTTGTCCGCCAGCGCGCGCAGCGTATCGCGAACCTTGGCCAGTCGCACCTGGTCGCTGCTCGCGTTCCGCCGCTCCAGCCGCAACGGGATGACCGCATCCTCGTCCGCCGACACGGGCGCGATGCGGATCGACGTCGACAGCGGCACCGGATCGCGCGTCGTGCGATACGATAACCGCCCCTCGACATAACGGTTCAGGTCCTTGTCGAGCTGCGTCAGGTCGCCGAACGCCCCGATCGCCGCCTGGCGCGGTTCGGTCCCGGCGTTGATCGCATTGGTATAGGCATTGATCTGGTCGGCGCGCGCCGGATCGTGGAACAGCATGTGGGTGAGCAGCCACGACCGGCCATAATAGACATTTGTTTGACCGCGGTTGCGCATCGCGCTCGGCGGTTCCAGCAGGACGCGCTCGGCCGGCATCTTGGGCAGCATCAACAGGCCATAGGCGCGGCGATACGCCGGCTGGCCGATCATCGCCCGACCTTCCTTGTCGAAGTCGACCGTCGAATAATATTCAGCAAACCCCTCGATGAACCAGCCGGGAAAGGCGACGCGCAAATGCCGTTTCATGAAATGGTGGCTGTATTCGTGGAACAATATCTGCTGCGCCGCCGAAGTACCCGGCGTGGCGCTGCCGCTCTGCCGGTGCGACACGGCAAAACTGCCCTCGCGGTCCTGCCGGTAAAAGCCCGCGACCGGCGCACTGCGCGTCCCCGTCGCCAGTCGCGCGACATCGTCGCCGCTGGGCAAAAGATAGATCGGCAACCGGCTCTCTTCGCCCTTCGCCGCAACGTTGAACACCAGCCGCAACGTCGTGTCGAACCGCTGCAAATTGGCGGCAAAGTCGCGCAGCTGCTTTTCGCTGCTCTCGCTGTAGATGATGAAGCTTTCAGTATCGGCGCGCAGCCATTCGGCCTGTGCCGGGGTCGCGATCACGGCCAATAGCGCCGCGGTGAGTGTCACGCGAATCCTGATCATCCTGCGGCTCCCGGCTGGCATCCTGTTCGTGCTGCCAGTCCGGGAAGCGGCTGTAAAGTCCTCTATACGCTCGACAATCAGTGCCGGCCTTTGCCGTCACGCGCGTCTTTGGCTTTCCTGAAAATCGCCGCCATCTTGACGCGCGCCTCGTCCATATTCTTGGCGTCGATCGCGGCGATGACGGCTTGCAGCGGGTTTTCCTCGTCGCTGCTGTGCGATCCGAAGGCAATCGGTGCGAGCACACTGCGCGCCAGATCGCCCTTTTTCTCGTCGATCAGCTGGCGACCGAGCAACAGGCGATAGGTCGGGTCATAGGAGGCATGCGGGAACACTTCCTCCAGCGCGATGATCGCCGGTTCGGGAACCGCTTCGCCCGCGTCATAGAAGGACTGGTAATAAGCGATGGCCGGGCGCGGATCCTTGGGATCGAGCCGCCGCGCCTTTACCAGATGCGGCCGCGCCGCGGCATAGGCTGCCTTGTCCTTCTCGCCGCGGCCCATCGCCACCATGCCCTTCCAATAATGCGCCAGCGGCGATTCGGCGTTGATCGCGATCGCCCGGTCGGCGGCCGTGTCGGCGGCATCGAAATTCTGCGCGTCGAGTTCGGCCTCCGCCAGCGCGAGTTGCGCAAACAGGCTGTCGGGATAGGGTGCCGCCTTGCTGCGCAGGTCGCCCGCGACATCCCTTGCCTGCGACCGGGTGACGCCGCGGACCGACCGCATATGCGCCTGCATCACCGCTTCTTCGGCGGCGGTCAGGCGGCGCATCGTGACGACTGGCTCGACATAGTTGGCGGGCTTGACGCCATAGCCCAGGAACGGCCCGTTCTTGTACCGGCGAACCTCGCGTTGCAGCACGTCGAGATCGCCGAAAGCGCGCTTCGCCGCCTCCAGCGAATCCTCGCCGCGGTTGACCGCGGCCAGATAGGTCTGGATCTGTCCCTGCCGGGACGGATGGAAGTTCAGATAATGCGCCAGCAGCCAGCCATAGCTGTAGGATTGATAATATTCGATCCCGGTCAGGCGCACCTTCGTGTCGAGCAACCGGGTCAGCTTCGTGTCCGACAGCATCTGCAACATCTCGCCGCGATGTTGCGGCACATCGCCGACATGGAAACTGCCGTCGGGGTTGAAGCGGATCGTGCTGTACAGTTCGGCAAAGCCTTCGGTGTACCAGTGCGGATAGGCGGTGCTGAAATTGGTCAGCATGAAATGGTGCGTATATTCGTGGAACAGCGTCGAACGGATATCGAGCTGCGGCCCGCTGGTGTCGATGCCGCGCGACAACGACCGTTTCTCGCGCGCAGGCACGAACGAGGTCGGATTGCCAGCGCGGGGGAAATAAATGCCGCCGATCCCCGCCCCCGACGCGTTGAGAATATAGCCGAGCCGGTCGGTGTCGCCGGTGCGATAGACCTTGAGCCGGTTTGCGTCGCCAACGTCGGGTCCCGGAACCGGCATATTCTGCAGGGTGCGCAGCGCATTGTCGAAGCGTTCAAGATCGCGCGCAAAGGCTTCGGCATCGTCGCGCTTGGTTTCGGAATAGATGATGAAATGGCTGGTGCGCGCCTCCCACCATTCGGCGCGCGCCGCATTGCCGACCAGCAGCGTCGCCGCCGCCACAAATATCGCCAGAACCCGGCGCACCATCGCTATCGTCACCGCAACCCCCGTCTTGCCAACCCATTGATTGGATAACGACTATATCGACATCGCCGCGCCCCGCAAGGATTGCCGGTCACACAAAGCTATAGGGATCGATGTCGATCGCGAGGCGCGCCTTGGCCGGCCAGTCGATGCTGGCGACCCAGTCGCGGATCGTCCCTTGCAGGTCGAAACTGCGTGGGGCGTGGAGGAGCAGGCGGAAACGGTGGCGGCCGCGCAGCATCGCGAGCGGGGCGGGGGCAGGGCCATAGACCGCGAGACCGTCGGCAACCGGGGCCTTGGCGCCAAGCCGTTGGGCGACGCCGCGTGCGACCTCGATGTCTTCCGACGAAATAACCAGCGCGGCAAAGCGGCCATACGGCGGCGCGCCCGCCTGTCGCCGCGATGCCGCCTCGGCGGCGTAGAAACCGTCGCGGTCGTTGGCGACGAGCGCCGCCATCACCGGTGCATCCGGCACGCGCGTCTGGATCAGCACCTCGCCGGGCTTCACCCCGCGCCCTGCGCGCCCCGCAACCTGCGCGATCTGCTGAAAGGTGCGTTCGGAGGCGCGCAGGTCGCCGCCGTCGAGGCCAAGGTCGGCATCGACGACGCCGACAAGCGTGAGGTTGGGGAAATGATAGCCCTTGGTGACGAGCTGGGTGCCGATGATGATGTCGATCAGTCCGCCCTCGACATTGTCGACAAACTCGGCGGCTTTCGCGGGTGACCACAGGGTGTCGCTGGTGACGATCGCCACGCGCGCCGTGGGGAAGCGCAGCGCGATCTCGTCGGCGACGCGCTCGACCCCGGGGCCGCAGGCGACCAGACTATCCTCGTCCTCGCATTCGGGACACAGCCGCGGCGGCGGCATGACATGGCCGCAATGGTGGCAGGCGAGGCGGTGGACGAGGCGGTGCTCGACCATCCACGCGGTGCAATTGGGGCACTGGATGCGATGGCCGCAGGTGCGGCAGAGGGTCAGCGGCGCAAAGCCACGGCGGTTGAGGAACAGCAGGCTCTGCTCGCCCTTTGCGAGCCGGTCGGCAAGCGCCTCGACGAGCGGCGGCGCCAGCCAGCGACCGCGGTCGGGCGGGTCCTGCCGCATGTCGATTGCGGCGAGATCGGGCAGCGTCGCGCCGCCGAAGCGCGCGGGTAGCTGGATATGGCGATAGCGCCCCGCCTCGACCATCGCGAGGCTTTCGAGCGCCGGGGTCGCGCTGGCGAGGATCACCGGCAGCCCTTCGAAATGCCCGCGCATCACCGCGACGTCGCGCGCGTGATAATGGACGCCGTCCTCCTGCTTGAAGCTCGTCTCATGCGCCTCGTCGACAACGATCACGCCGAGATTGGCATAGGGCAGGAACAGCGCCGAGCGCGCGCCGACGACGATCCGGGCCTCGCCGCTGGCAATCGCGTGCCAGGCGCGGCGGCGTTCGGTTGAGCGGAGGCCCGAGTGCCACGCCACCGGCTCGCAGCCAAAGCGCGCGGCGAAGCGCGTCAGCATCGGTTCGGTCAGCGCGATTTCGGGGAGCAGGACGAGCGCCTGCTTGCCCGAGTCGATCGCGGCGGCGATCGCTTCCATATAGACTTCGGTCTTGCCCGATCCTGTGACGCCGTCGAGCAGCAGCGTCTCGAATTTTGCGGCGGCAACCGCGCTGGTTAGCTGCGCCGCGGCGGCGGTCTGTTCGGCGGACAGGTCGGGCGGGGCGAAAGCCGGGTCGGGGTCGGGGTAGGGCTGGTCGGCCGATACCGTTACCGCTTCAAGCGCACCGCTGTTGACCAGGCCGCGGATCACCGCCTCGCTGACCTCGGCCAGCGCGGCAAGTTCGCGCACCAGCCCCTGCCGTTCGCCGATCTTTTCGATGGCGACGGTGCGCTGAGGGGTCATCCGGGCAGGCAATTCGCCGGTGGCGCGATATTCGACGATCGGGCGCTTGGCGTCGGCAAAGGCGACCCCGGGCAACACCATGCGCAGCACCGATCCCGGGGGGCTGAGATAATAGTCGCTGGTCCATTCGACCAGACGGCGCAGCGGCGCGGCGATCGGGGGAACGGCGACGACCTCGTAAAGATTGCGCAGGCGATTGTCGCCGACCGCCTCGGGCGCGCCAAAGCTTTCATCCTCCCACACCACCCCGCCCATCCGCCGCGGCCCCAGCGGGGCGATGACGACGCTGCCGAGCGGCGCCTCGCTGCCCTGCGGGACACGATAGTCGAGCGGGCCGAGGGCGGCAGTAAGCAGGAGGACGCGGGCGCGGGTCATGGATGGGGGAGGATATAGGGTGGCGGGTAAAATAGGAAAGCGTCGAGGTCAGGCTATGACCGACAGCGACCGGTTGCGGACATAGCCCATTCTTCTTCTCTCCCCTTGTGGGAGAGATACGAAGGCTTGGCAGCTTTGCTGCCTAGCCGCAGTTGAGAGGGGGTTTGCGCGTGCTGGCGTCCACCCCCTCACCAAGCTTCGCTAGCTCCTGACGGAGCAAGCTGCGCTATCCTCTCCCTCAAGGGGAGAGGAGTTTGTAGCAGCTCCCCACCCCAAAACAGATACCCCGCGCAGGGGTGACGCGGATCGCGAAACCGCGCTATCACGCTGTCCATGCGGGAAAAGGAACTGCGCTTCGCCCTGATTTGCTACGGCGGCATCAGCCTCGCCGTCTACATGCACGGCATTACGAAGGAGGTCTGGCGGCTCGCCGCCGCATCGCGCGCCTTCCACGAGCGGCGCGCAGTCGACGGCTCGTGCGCCGTCTATCGCGATCTGATCGCCGCGATCGAGGCGAAAAGCGCGGTGCGGCTCCGCATTCTGACCGACATCGTCGCGGGCGCCAGCGCGGGCGGCATCAACGGCATTTTCCTGGCGCGCGCGCTCGCGACCGGCCAGTCGCTCGACCCGCTCACCGATTTGTGGCTGGGCGACGCCGATGTCGACAGCCTGCTCGATCCCGACGCGCGGCCGCTGTCGGCCGCGACCAAATTCTGGGCGGTGCCGATCGCCGGCTGGGCGATGAAGAAACGCGGCAATGTCATCGACCGCACGGTGGGCGAGGCGGCGCAGGAGGAGGTGCGCGCGAAACTGTCGCGCTTCGTCCGCGCGCGCTGGTTCGAACCGCCGTTCGGCGGCGAGATTTTTTCGGGCCTGCTGTTCGATGCCTTTGCCGCGATGGACGGCGGGCCGCAGGGTCCGGCGCTGGTCCCCGACGGCCAGCCGGTCGACCTGTTCGTTTCGGTCACCGATTTTGCCGGCCACAGCATGCCGCTGTCGCTCAACAGCCCGCCGCGGGTCAGCGAACAGGAACATCGGCTGATCCTGCAATTTCGTCGCGGCGGCGCGCCGGGCGCCGATCTGGCCGATGTGCCCGCGCTCGCGGCGGCGGCGCGCGCGACGGCCAGTTTCCCGGGCGCCTTTCCGCCCTTCACGCTGCGCGAAATCGACCGGGTGATCGAAAAGCGCGCGATTGCCTGGCCATCGCGCGACGCCTTTCTGCGCGTCCAGCTGCCGGCGAGCGGCGAGGCCGATGCCGCCGACCGGGTGCTCATCGACGGGTCGGTGCTGGCAAACGCACCGTTCCGTCCGGCCATCGCGGCGCTCAAGCAGCGCCCGGCGCGGCGCGAGATCGACCGCCGCTTCGTCTATATCGACCCCAAGCCCGATTTCCGCTCGATCAGCTTTGGCAAGCCCGGCGCGGGCGCGGACGGCGCTGAACCGCGCCTGCCGGGTTTCCTCTCGACGATCCTCGGCGCGCTGTCCGAAATTCCGCGCGAACAGCCGATCCGCGACAATGTCGAAGCGATCGAGGGCATGTCGCGCCGGATCCGCCGGATGCAGCGCGTCGTCGATGCGATGAAGGTCGAGGTCGAGGAGCAAGTGGCGGCCTTGTTCGGCACGACCTTTTTTCTCGATACGCCGACCCCCGCGCGGCTCGCCAAGTGGCGCGCGCGGGCGCAGGAACAGGCCGCGGCGCGCGCCGGTTTCGCCTATGCCCCCTATGGCCACCTCAAATTGTCGGCGGTGGTCGAGGAACTGGTAAGGACGATCGACCGGCTGTCGCCCGCGGAAGGCGACGTCCACCGCGCGAACCGCCGCCGCGCTTTGTGGGACGAGGTGCGCGCACGCGGCCTCGACCGGATTTCGGGCAAAAAGGGCGCGGGGGCAAGCGGCGATGCGATCGACTTTTTCCGCATCCACGATCTGGGGTTTCGCATCCGCCGCCTGCGCTTTCTGGCGCGCGAGCTCGATGCCGCGGTCGAAGCAACGCGCGAGGGGCGCGACCCGGTGTGCGAAGATATGCGCAAGGCGATCTTCGCCGCGCTCGGCCTTTATCTGGAACGCGAAGGCGACAATTGGCTTGCCGGGCTCGACATTGCCGCCGATGCGGCGCCCGGCGACTGGATCGACGTAATTGCCGCACGCCGCGATCTGGTGGCGGCCGACCGCGAGGCCGACGTGCTGATCGCCGCCGCGCTCGCTGCGCTGCCCAAGGACGACCGGCGGACGCTGCTGCTCGCCTATCTCGGCTATCCCTTTTACGATATCGCGACCCTGCCGCTGCTCCAGGGCGAGGGATTCGACGAGTTCGACCCGATCAAGATCGACCGCATCTCGCCATCGGACGCGACCGCGATCCGCACCGGCGGCGCGGCGGCGATGCTCAAGGGCATCGAGTTCAACAGCTTCGGCGCCTTTTTCAGCCGCGCTTACCGTGAGAACGACTATCTGTGGGGGCGGCTGCACGGCGCCGACCGGCTGATCGACATTGTCGCGAGCAGCGTGACCGGCGCGCTGAGCGCCGACGATCTCGCGGCGACCAAGCGCCGCGCCTTCCACGCGATATTGGACGAGGAGGAGGGGCGGTTGCCGAAGGTGATGGCGCTGATTGCGGAGCTAAGAGGGGAAATCGGATAAGCGACTGTGGCCCCCGCGAAGGCGGGGGCGACGGGTGACCTAATCCGTCAGATCGTCCCACATATCCTTGATGCGGCCGAAAAAGCCCTGGCTCGCCGGGCATTCGTCGCCGGTTTCGGTCTCGCGGAATTCGCGCAGCAATTCCTTTTGCCGAGCGCTCAGCCGCGTCGGGGTTTCGACGTCGATCTGGACGACCAGGTCGCCGTGGCCGCGGCCGTTCAGCACCGGCATGCCGGCGCCGCGCTGGCGCAATTGCTTGCCCGACTGGATGCCCGCAGGAATGCTGATGTCGTGCCGCGCGCCATCGAGGCCGGGGATGCTGATCTCGCCGCCCAGTGCCGCGGTGGTAAAGCTGATCGGGGCGCGGGTGAACAATGTCGTGCCCTCGCGCTCGAACACCTTGTGCCGCGCCATATGGAGGAAGATGTAGAGGTCGCCGGGCGCCGCGCCGCGCGCGCCGCTCTCGCCCTCACCCGACAGGCGGATGCGCGTGCCTTCGTCGACCCCGGCGGGAATGTTTACGGTCAGCGTCTTGCGGCGGTCGACGCGGCCCTCGCCGTGACATGAATTGCACGGATCGGCGATGACCTCGCCCGCGCCCTGGCAAGTTGGGCAGGTGCGCTCGACCATGAAAAAGCCCTGCTGCGCGCGCACCTTGCCGTGGCCGGCGCAGGTCGAACAGCGGCTCGTCTGGGTGCCGGGTTTTGCGCCCGAACCGTCGCACGCGTCGCAGCGCGCCGCGACATCGACCTGGATCTCGCGCGTGATGCCGGTGAAGGCGTCCTCCAGCCGGATTTCCATGTCGTATCGCAGGTCGGCGCCGCGCGCCGGGCCGCGCTGCTGGCGCCCGCCGCCGAAGGCCGAGCCAAAGATCGATTCGAAAATATCGCCAATATCGCCGAAATCGGCGTTGCCGCCGCCAAAGCCGTTGGGACCGCCGGTCTTGCCGAACCGGTCGTAAGCGGCGCGCTTCTGCGGATCGCGCAGGCAGTCATAGGCCTCGCTGATTGCCTTGAAGCGCGCTTCGCTGTCCTTGCACCCCGGATTCTTGTCGGGGTGGTATTTCATCGCCAGCTTGCGATAGCTGGCTTTCAGCGTCGCCTCGTCGGCGGTGCGTTCGCATTCGAGCAGTTCGTAATAATCGATGTCGAGCGACATTATCTATCGGCCCCTAGCGCGCCCACCCATATCCGTTCGCCCTGAGCCTGTCGAAGGGCCGTTCTTTCTTCACAGCGGAAGAGAAAGGACGGTGCTTCGACAAGCTCAGCACGAACGGCATGGAAGGACAGCCTTTACTTCTTGTCGTCTTCGACTTCGGAGAATTCGGCATCGACGACATCTTCGTCGGCCTTCGTCTCGCCAGCCTCGCCGCCGCCGGGGGCTGCGGCCGCCTGCTGTTCCTTTTCGTAGATCGCCTGGCCCAGCTTCATCGCGACCTGCGCCAGTGCCTGGCTCTTTTCGGTCATCGCTGCGCTGTCACCGCCTTCGACCGCGGTCTTGGCTTCGGCGATCGCGGCTTCGATCTCGGACTTCAGGCCCGCGTCGACCTTGTCGCCATGCTCGGCGATCTGGCGTTCGGTCGAGTGGATCAGGCTTTCGGCGTTGTTCTTCGCCTCGGCCGCCTCGCGGCGTGCCTTGTCCTCTTCGGCGAACTGCTCGGCGTCCTTGACCATCTGGTCGATGTCCGCGTCGCTGAGGCCACCCGAAGCCTGGATCTTGATCTGCTGTTCCTTGCCGGTGCCCTTGTCCTTGGCATGGACCGACACGATGCCATTGGCGTCGATGTCGAACGTCACCTCGATCTGCGGCACGCCGCGCGGCGCCGGGGGAATGCCGACCAGGTCGAACTGGCCGAGCAGCTTGTTGTCCTGCGCCATTTCGCGCTCGCCCTGGAACACCCGGATCGTCACTGCCGACTGGTTGTCGTCGGCGGTCGAATAGACCTGCGACTTCTTGGTCGGGATCGTCGTGTTGCGGTCGATCATCTTGGTCATGATGCCGCCCAGCGTTTCGATGCCCAGCGACAGCGGGGTCACGTCGAGCAGCAGCACGTCCTTGACGTCACCCTGCAAAACGCCCGCCTGGATCGCGGCGCCGATCGCGACGACTTCGTCGGGGTTCACGCCGGTGTGCGGTTCCTTGCCAAAGAAATCCTTCACGACTTCGCGCACGCGCGGCATGCGGGTCATGCCGCCGACCAGCACGACTTCGTCGATGTCCTTGGCGCTGACGCCCGCGTCCTTGATCGCCTTCTTGCACGGCTCGAGCGTGCGCTTGACCAGCTCCTCGACCAGCTTTTCCAGGTCGGCGCGGGTGATCGTCTTGACGAGGTGCTTCGGCCCGTTGGCGTCGGCAGTGATGAAGGGCAGGTTGACCTCGGTCGTCGCCGCCGACGACAGCTCGATCTTCGCCTTTTCGGCGGCTTCCTTCAGGCGCTGGAGCGCCAGCTTGTCGCCGCGCAGGTCAATGCCTTCGTCCTTCTTGAAGCCATCGGCGAGATATTCGACGAGCTTGCTGTCGAAATCCTCGCCGCCCAGAAAGGTGTCGCCGTTGGTCGACTTCACCTCGAACACGCCGTCGCCAACCTCGAGGATCGAGATGTCGAACGTACCGCCGCCAAGGTCATAGACCGCGATCGTCTTGTTCTCGGTCTTGTCGAGGCCGTAGGCGAGCGCCGCCGCGGTCGGCTCGTTGATGATGCGCAGCACTTCGAGGCCCGCAATCTTGCCCGCGTCCTTGGTCGCCTGGCGCTGCGCGTCGTTGAAGTAAGCGGGAACGGTAATCACCGCCTGCTCGACCTTTTCGCCGAGGTACGCTTCGGCGGTTTCCTTCATCTTCTGCAGGATGAAGGCGCTGATCTGCGACGGCGAATAATCCTCGCCGCCCGCCTTGACCCATGCGTCGCCGTTGCTGCCCTTGACGATGGTATAGGGGACCAGCTCGGTGTCCTTCTTGGTGATCGGATCGTCGAACCGGCGGCCGATCAGGCGCTTGACCGCGAACACGGTGTTTTCGGGGTTGGTGACCGCCTGGCGCTTCGCCGGCTGGCCGATCAGGCGCTCGCCGTCCTTCGCGAAAGCGACGATCGACGGGGTCGTGCGCGTGCCTTCGACATTTTCGATAACCTTGGGCTTGCCGCCTTCCATCACCGCGACACAGCTGTTGGTGGTGCCGAGGTCGATCCCGATCACTTTTGCCATTTATACTCGTCCTTGTTGCTTCTGCGGCGCCCTGAAAAGGCACGCCGGACATGGGGTTCTGGGCGCGATATAGGTGCGCTAATCCTTGGCACAAGAGCTTTGACGGCTTATCGGGGACAGGAAATCCCGCGCTGTTACGGAGTCTCCCGCCATGAAAGCCTTCGCCCTTGCCGCTCTTGCCGCCACCGCACTGACCCTGTCCGCCTGCGGGGACAAGCTGAGCGCTCCCAAGCCGCTCAATGTCGTCAGCGGCCATATCGTCATGGGCGCGACACCCGACCGGCCCGCCGTCGGCTATTTCCGGGTGCAGGGCGGTCCGCAGCCGGTGCAGCTGGTGGCGGTGACCGCCGACCTCGCGCAGCGTGTCGAAATGCACGAAAGCCTCCGCGAAAACGGCGTCATGACGATGAAGCCGATCACCAGCGCCGATGTCCCCGCCAAGGGCGAGCTGGTGTTCAAACAGGGCGGCAAGCATCTGATGATCTGGGGCATCAACGGCGCCGCAGTGCGCGCGGGCAAATTGCCAATGGCGTTCGTCTTTACCAACAACAACAATGAACGAATCCTGTTCGACATGGTGATCAAGCCTGCAGAGGGCGCGACCGGCGAAGCGGCGATGGACCATGACGCGATGGGGCATGGTGAGAACAAGGGCGAGGACAAGGCGGCGGCCGACGCAGCCAAGCAGTAAGCGCCGATGGCGCGCGCCTCGCGGCCCCTGACCAGCGGCGAGGTCGCGCTCGCCCGCACTGTGTTCGGCGACGCGATCGCCTACGAGCGCGTGCGCGTCTGTCACCACAAATGGATCTTTTTCCAGCCCCGCCATGTCGTGATGGCGCCGATGGGCAGTCTGCATTTCAACCCGCACGGCGACCTGTACTGCGACGATTTCAGCGCCGCGTCGCAGCGGCTCAAAGGGCTGTTCATCCACGAAATGGTCCATGTGTGGCAGGCGCAGACGCGCGGCCGCTGGTATCTGGTGCTGATGCGCCACCCCTTCGCGACCTATAGCTACACCCTGAAACCCGGCTGGCTGCTGGAACGCTATGGGCTGGAACAGCAGGCGGAGATTGTGCGCCATTACTGGTTGCTGACCCAGGGCGTGATCGTCGGCGGCGGTCCGGGGGTGGAGGCTTATCGGGCGATATTGCCGGAAACGTGGCGGGCGGGATGAGCGATTTCGAGTTTGTCTTTGTGCTCTACAGCCTGCTCCTCGGCCTTTCGATGGTCGAGCTGCTCGGCGGGCTCGGCCGCGCGCTCGAGGTGCGCTTCGCGGCGCAGGCCGAGCGTGAGACTTTTTCGATTGGGTGGTTGACTCCGCTGCTCGCGATCTTCGTGATGCTTGACCTCTTGTCCTTCTGGAGTGCGGCGTGGACCGCGCGCACCAGCATCACGGTGTCGAACACCACGCTGATGGCGGTCGCGGCGTTTGCCAGCGTCTATTTCCTCGCCGCGCGGCTGGTCTTTCCCTCGCATCCCGAGGGGTTCGCCAATCTCGACGTCCATTATTTCCGCGTCCGGCGGATCGTGCTTGGTCTGCTTCTCGTGCTACTCGGCGCCCAGCTCGGCTTTTACCTGTCGCAGCCCGATCTGGCGGCCAGTCTGGCGCGGCCGATCGCGTGGATCATGACGGCCGTGCTCGTCGCGCTGATGGTGACGGCGATGGTAGTCAAGGATCGCCGCTGGAGCATCGCCATCCTCGCCGCTCTGATCTTGCGCTATGTCGCCATCTATATGCTGTAGGTGTGCAGCAAATTTGCGGCTAGCCAGAAGGACGTCGTTCGTCCTATGTTCTGGCTATGGATGGAACATCGCTTGTCGTCGCCCTTGTTGCCCTCGCCCTCGGCGGTCTGATCGGCTGGCTGTTTGCGGGGCGGCAGGCGGGCGCGCTCAAGGCGGAGCGCGACGGGCTTGCGGAGCGGTTCAAGGCCGCGGTGACCGACCTGGCCGCCGAGGCCGAAGCGCGCAAGGCGGCCGATATCCAGCTTGCCGCGCTGCTCAGCGAACAGCGCGCGCGCGATGCCGCGCACGACGCGCAGATTGCGCAGCTCAAGGACGCGCAGGCGGCGCTCACCGCGCAATTTCGCGAGGTTGGGCAGGCGATGCTCGACGGGGCGCAAAAAGCATTCCTTGAGCGCGCCGAGGCACGCTTCAAGGAAAGCGAAGCGACCGCGGGGCAGAACTTGAAGGCGCTGTTGAACCCCGTCCACGAGCGGTTGCAGAAATATGAAGAAGCCGTCGGCAAGGTCGAAGCCGAGCGGCGCGATGCCTTCGGCCTGCTCCACGGCCAGATCGCGGCGATGCGCGAAGGGACCGAGCGCGTGTCGAGCGAGGCCGCGAAGCTGGTCAACGCGCTGCGCAATGCGCCGAAGGCGCGCGGGCGCTGGGGCGAACAACAACTCAAGAACGTCCTCGAAAGCTGCGGCCTCTCCGAACATGCCGATTTCCAGACCGAGGTCAGCGTCGCCGACGGCGATGGCGGGCGACTGCGCCCCGACGTCATCGTCCGGGTGCCCGGCGGGCAGAGCCTGGTGATCGACGCCAAGGTCTCGCTCAACGCCTATCAGGATGCGTTCGGCGCGGTCGACGAGGGCGAGCGGGCGACGCATCTGGCCGCGCATGCAGCGGCGATGAAGAATCACGTCAACATGCTCGGCGCCAAAAGCTACTGGAACCAGTTCGACGACACGCCTGATTATGTGGTGATGTTCGTGCCGGGCGAACATTTCCTCGCCGCCGCGCTCGATCACGACCATGAACTGTGGGACTATGCCTTCGACCGCAAGGTGCTGCTCGCCACCCCGACCAATTTGATCGCGATCGCGCGCACCGTCGCGGCGGTGTGGCGGCAAGAAAAACTGGCGGGGCAGGCGCGCGAGATTGCGGCGCTGGGCAAGGAACTTTATGGGCGGATGTCGGTGATGGGATCGCACATCGCGCGCGTCGGCAAGAATCTCGATTCTGCGACCGGCGCCTACAACGCCTTTATCGGCAGTTTCGAATCGCAGGTTTTGACGCAGGCCAAGCGCTTCGAAGCGCTCGATATCGAAACCGGCGGGAAGGAAATCCCGGTGCTGCCGGTGGCCGAGCAGGCGGCGCGCCCGCTTGCGAAGCTCGCCACGGCGCCCAGCGCGGTGAACGACGGCGAATAATATCGTCGCCCCCGCGAAGGCGGGGGCCGCAATCCGCCTTTTCCTGCCTCGCTCCGTGAGCCGACAGTGGCCCCCGCCTTCGCGGGGGCGACGGGCGCTAGATTACCCGCCGCAGCACCGCTACCGTTCCATCGGCGCCGGTCAGCACCAGCGTCCCGTCGGTCGGAAAGCGCAGCGACACCGGTCCGCGCATCAGCGTGAAAAAGGCGCTTTCCTGCGCCATTCCGGCGCCGGGGCAAGCCATTTTGGTCGCCATCAGCGGTCCGGCGGTTAGCGTGTCGCCCGTCAGCGAATAACCGCCCGAAAAGCGGTTGCAGCCGGCGCTGCCGCTCAGCCGGTCGGTCTCGAACGCCAGCGATGTCGGCCGGTCGGCGGCCACCGGTGTTCCCGCAATCGAGACAAAGGTCCAGTTGCTGCCTGCCAGCGTGTCGGGCGGCAAGATACCGCCACCGCACCCCTCGAGCGTCCGCCCGTCGGCGACGACGCGCACCGTGTCGGCATAGCGCCGGTCGCTCATCCCGTCGCTGCACGGTCCCGCCACGATCTCGACCGACAGGCGTCCCGCGGCGTAACGGCGCCCCCCGCTGGTCGGGGTTGCGCCCGGATTGGCGGTGACGATCTTGGTCGCGCCATAATCGCCGTCATAGTTGAGCCGGTCGGGCGTGATCTCGAGCGTCCAGCCGGGTTCGGTGCCGAGCGCCATATAGGCGGCGGGCGTCTCGCCGGGGCTGTGCGGCGGCGCGTCGGCAGGCATGCAAGCGGCGAGTGCGGGCAGCGCGAGCAGGGGCAACAAGCGGATCATCTCAGGCTCCTTTGCGTCGCTCGATGCGAACGGACAGCGAGGCCGCGATAATAGCATGATGTTGGCCGGAAGCTGAACCGAAATGCCGCCCGAGGTTCAGCGTCGCCGCTGGTTCAGTACCTCGTAGGCCATCACCGCGGTGGCGACCGCGGCGTTCAGGCTGTCGGCCTTGCCGAGCATCGGCATTTTGACCCGCACGTCGGCGGCGGCGGCATAGGCGGGGGGCAGCCCCTGCGATTCGTTGCCGGTGAGCACGAAGGTCGGCGCGGCGTAGCGCACCGCCTGATAATCCTGCGTATCATTGCCCAGCCAGGTCGCGACCAACTGCCCCGGCCCGCCGCGCAGCCAGGGCAGAAATTCCTCCCAGCGTGCCTGCACCAGCTTTTGGGTAAAGATCGCCCCCATGCTCGCGCGCACCGCTTCGACCGCATAGGGATCGGTCGATTCGTCCAGCAGGATCAACCCGCCCGCGCCGACCGCGTCGCCGGTGCGCAGCATCGTGCCGAGATTGCCGGGATCGCGCAGCCGTTCGGCGACGAGCCAGATCGGCGCCGCGGAGCGATCGAGATCGGCCAGCGTCGTCGCGGGTTCGGCGTAGATGCCGACCACCGTCTGCGCATTGTCCTTGCCCGACAATTTGGACAGGATCGCCGGCGTGGTGTCGATCACCTCGCCGCCCGCCGCCAGCGTGTCGGCGACCAGCGCCGCGGCCAGCGGATGCGCATCGCCCTCCGGACCCAGGAACAGCCATTGCGGCAGCACTCCCGCCTCGCGCGCCTCGGTCGCGATGCGCAGCCCTTCGGCGAGAAACAATCCCTCGGCGCGGCGATGGCGCTTCTCGCGCAGCAATCGCATCCGCTTGACCAGCGGGTTCGACAGGCTTTCGATGTTGGAACGGCGCATGCCGTCAATCCTCGCCAAAGCTGTCCTTCACCAGCCCGACCAGCTTGAGCAGCGCCGCATCGGCGCCGTCGCCGCTGGTGTGGATCGTGATCGAATCGCCCTTCGCGGCCCCGAGCATCATCAGCCCCATGATCGACGTGCCGTTGACGCGCGACCCGCCCTTTTCGACCTCGACCGAGACGGTTTCGGGGAGGCGGCTGACGAAGGTGACGAATTTGGCGCTGGCGCGCGCGTGCAGCCCGCGCTGGTTGGTGATCTCGACCGTTTCCGACGCCGAACTCACGAACCGACCCCCAGCATTTCGGACGCGACCGAAATATATTTCTGCCCGGCTTCCTTGGCCGCGATCACCGCGGCGCGCAGTTCCATCGACTTGCGCGCGCTTTCCAGGCGAATGAGCATCGGCAGGTTGACCCCGGCGATGACTTCGGTGCGCCCCGTTTCGAGCAGGCTGATCGCGAGGTTCGACGGGGTGCCGCCGAACAGGTCGGTCAGCATGACGACGCCGCGGCCTTCGTCGACCTCCCGAATCGCATCGGCGATTTCGCGGCGGCGCATTTCCATATTGTCGTTGGGGCCGATACACACGGTTGCAATGGCGCGTTGCGGCCCGACGACATGCTCCATCGCCCGGACCATTTCCTCGGCCAGGCGGCCGTGCGTGACGAGCACCATTCCCAGCAGCGGCAAAGCCTTATCGTTCGGCATGCAGTCGTCGACCCTTATGGTTTCCCGCCACCGGCGGATCGCGCGGGCGGGGGCTTGCCCTCAAGCGCATCTTGCGGGGCAGAGTCAAGGTTGCGGTGGGTCAAAGCTGGCTCATATCCGGACGCGCGCAGCGTTTCTGCGACCCGCGCCGCGACATGCACCGACCGGTGGCGCCCGCCCGTGCACCCAAAGGCGATGGTGACATAACTCTTACCCTCTGCGCGATACCGCGGCAGCAAGGTCAGGATCAGCCGTTCGATCTGCGCCACGCTGTCTTCATAGGCGGGGTCGGCCCTTACATAGGCGGCGACGTCGGCATCGAGCCCGGTGCCGGGCTTCAATCTGGCGTCCCAGTGCGGATTGCGCAGATAGCGCATGTCGAACACCAGATCGGCGTTGCGCGGCAGCCCGCGCGCGAAGCCGAAGCTCAATATATTGAGCACCGGTTCATTGTCGTCGGCGTCGCCGAACCGCTGGCGCACCTCCTGCTGCAAATCGTTGCTGCTGTAATTGGTGGTGTCGATGACATGCTCGGCCCAGCGGCGCAGCGGTTCCATCATCTCGCGTTCGCGCGCGATGCCGTCGGCGGCGGGGCGGTCCTCGGCCATCGGGTGGCGGCGGCGCGTTTCGGAAAAGCGGCGTTCAAGCTCGGCGCCCGCGCAATCGAGAAACAGCGTCTGGATGTCGCGGCCGCCGCCCTCGCGCAGCGCCTTAATCCGCTGCACGAGCAGCGCGGGGCGAAAGCCCCGGCTGCGGCTATCGATGCCGACCGCCAGCGGCCGCCCGGCCTGGCCCCGTTTGACCGGTGCGTCGATCAGCGTCTCGAGCAGCGCCAGCGGCAGATTGTCGACGACCTCCCAGCCCAGATCCTCGAGCACTTTCAGCACCGTCGATTTGCCCGCGCCCGACAAGCCGGTAACGAGGAGCAGCCGCGACTCGGCGGCCGGGTTGGTTGGCGCGGTCATGCCGCGGGCGCCAGCCGTTCGAGCGCGAGCAATATCTTGATCGGCGCCGACACCTCGAATGCCGACAGCAGCAGCGCGGGCAAGGGGTGCCCCGCGACGGTTTCGAACTGCCCGACCGCGGGCATCCGGTCATAACGGTCGGTCAGCCGCACCGCGAGCGCCAGCGGCACCGGCGCGGTCCACGGGCGCTCGACAATGCCGATTCCGCGCACTTCCAGCTTGCCGGCAAGATTTTCGGGGGGACGGCACCACAGCCGGCCGCGGTCGAACCAGATGTCGCAGCGGTCGTCGGCGACCAGCTTCGCGCCGCGATCGATCAGGCGCAGCGCCAGGTCGGACTTGCCTTGTCCCGAATTGCCCAGAATCAGCACCCCGCCATTGCCCGCGGTCACGCAGCTGGCATGGATATTGACGATTTCGGTTCTGGTCCGGCTCGGAAGCATGGCGCAAGGCTTACCGGCGACCAAGCGGGGCTGCAAGGCGATAGGCTGCACCTCGTCTCCGCCCCCCTCCCCCGCCCATGTCGGGTGAAGATCAGCCGGTTCCGTCGTCGCTGGCGGGCAGGGTCATCAGCAGGCTGGCGCCCGGCTTGCCGTCGTCGCGGTCGCGCGCGCTGATTGTGCCATTATGTCCCTCGATGATCGTGCGTGCGATGGCGAGTCCCAGTCCGCTATGACGGCCAAAAGCTTCGCCGGCCGGGCGATCGCTGTGAAAACGGCGAAAAATCGCCTCGCGCTGTGCGGGGTCGATCCCCGGGCCGTCGTCGTCGACACGGACATGCACCTCGTCGCCCAGCCGCGTCGCCGCGATGCACACAAGCCCCGTCGGCGGCGAAAAGCTGATCGCATTGTCGATCACATTGTCGATCGCGCGTTCCAGCCGGTGGCCGTCGCCCATCACCAGCGTCGTGCCCTTGCGCGGGCGGGCAAAGGCCAGTCGCGGGTGCGGCACGTCGGCATCGATCCGCGCCTGGCGCGCCGCCAGCATCGATTCGATCATCATCCCGACGTCGATCGGTTCGAACAGGGTGCGCGACAATTGCGCGTCGACGCGGCTCGCCTCGCTGATATCGCTCACCAGCCGGTCGAGTCGCCGGACGTCCTCGTCGGCGATCGCGAGCAGCTGCGCGCGCTGCGCGTCATCGCTGACGCGGCCAAGCCCCTCGATCGCTGAACGCACCGACGCGATCGGGTTCTTGAGTTCGTGCGTCACGTCGGCGGCGAAATGCTCGCCCGCATCGATCCGCTGGCGCAGCGCCTGCGTCATGTCCGACAAGGCGCGGGCCAGCGTGCCGATCTCGTCGCGGCGGCTGGGCAGGCGCGGGACGACGACCTCGCGCGCGCGGCCAAGGCGCACGCGCACCGCGGCGCGCGCCAGCCGCCGCAGCGGCCGGACGATCGTGCGGGCAAGGAACAGCGATAGCAGGATCGAGGTAATCAGCACCATCGCCACAACCACCGCGAGGCGGAAGCGTTCGGCGCGCACGGTGCGGGTGATGTCGCGCGCGTTCAGCGTCATCAATACCGTTTGTTGCGCGCCCAGGTCGACCACCGCGGCGGCGCTCAACAGCGGGGTCCGTTCGGGGGCATAGCGAAAGCGCACCGCCATATCGCCCGACCGCTGCGCCTCGATCACTTCGGGCCAGGCCGCGGCACGGTCGACCGCGGGTTCGCGAAAGTCGGGGTAGGTCGGGGCGCCGACGATCCAGTCAATGCCGCGGTCCATCGCGCGCGCGGCGTCGCGCTGCCACGCCTGCAGATTGGGATCGCGCAAGGTATAGGTGACCGGTCCGGTGGCAAAGCTGTCCGACAGCAGGCGGCCGTCGGCGGCATAGAAACGCAGCCGCGATTCGGTCGCGGCGGTGAATTCGGTGATCAGCCGCTCGCGCTGGTCGGGGCGCGCCGCCTCGAGCGCGCGGTCGAGCAGCGCCAGCTGATCCTTCATCACCTCGATCCGCGTGTCGACCAGGCGGCTGCGATAGGTGTCGAGGTAATAAAAGCCGCCCGCGAGCAGCGCGACGGCGAGCACGTTGACCGCCAGGATGCGCGTCGTCAGCGACCAGCGCGCCGACCAGACCAGCGGTGCCTCCTCCTGCTCGGCGGCGCTTGCGTCGGGGGAGCGCGGATCAGCCATCGTCGGCAAAGCGATAGCCGGCGCCATACAAGGTGGCGATGGCGTCGAAATCGGGATCAACCTCGCGGAACTTGCGGCGCAGGCGCTTGATGTGGCTGTCGATCGTGCGGTCGTCGATATAGACGTCGTCCTGATAGGCGGCGTCCATCAACTGGTTGCGGCTGCGCACGATGCCGGGGCGACTGGCGAGCGTTTCGAGGATCAGGAATTCGGTGACGGTCAGGGTGACGTCCTTGCCGTCCCAGCTGACCTTGTGCCGCGCCGGATCCATTTCCAGCCGCCCGCGGGTGATCGGCTCGCTCACCGGTTCGTCGTCGCCGTTCGGCGGCGCGCGGTTCAGCTCGACGCGGCGCAGGATGGCGCGGATGCGCGCGATCACCAGCCGCTGCGAGAAAGGCTTCGCGATATAATCGTCGGCGCCCATCGCGAGCCCCAGAGCCTCGTCGATCTCGTCGTCCTTGCTGGTCAGGAAGATGACCGGCAACTGGCTTTTTTCGCGCAGGCGGCGCAGCAGTTCCAGACCGTCCATGCGCGGCATCTTGATGTCGAAGACGGCAAGGTCGGGCGGATTGTCGATCAGCGGTTTCAGCGCCGCCTCACCGTCCGAATAGACGCGTGTCACGAACCCCTCGGCCTGCAGCGCGATCGACAGGGATTGCAGGATGTTGCGGTCGTCGTCGACCAGCGCGATGGTTGCCGTCATGCTCTTTCCGTTGGCGAGGCGTGACACAGCGCTAGCCGATCCGCGGTCGACCGACAACCGCCTCGGCTGGGCGCACCCGCGCGCTGGAATCTTTTGACCTCCTCCCCCATCCTCGCTAACGCGACCCTTAATTTACGGAATCGGCGTCACGTCGGCACCCATGTCAATGCGGGCCTCCCCTTTTGCGCGGCAGGCTTCGCATACCTATGCAACGGGGCTGCGGCGCGATTGGGAAAGGCAAGGCTATGACGAAGGTTGTGATCGGCAATGTTGCGGTCGAAACGCAGGCGGAGGTGGCCGACAACTGGGGTACCTCGGCGCTGATCGAGGATGCGATCCGCCATGGCGAAGGCCTGCTCGCCAAGGACGGCCCGCTGGTCGTGGCGACCGGCAAGCACACCGGCCGCAGCGCCAAGGACAAGTTCATCGTCCAAGACGCCGAGACGGCGGACACCATCTGGTGGGGCAAAACCAACGTCCCGATGACCCCCGAGCATTTCGCGGCGCTCAAGGACGACTTCTTCGCGCACATGGCGGCCCGCCCACGCCTCTATCGTCAGCAGCTGTTCGGCGGCTCGCAGCCCGAGCACCGCGTCGGGGTGCAGGTCATCACCGAATTTGCCTGGCACAGCCAGTTCATCCGCACGCTCCTTTGCCGCCCGACGGCCGAGGAGCTGGCGGCATTTGCGGCCGAATATACGATCATCGACCTGCCGAGCTTCCGCGCCGACCCGGCGAAGCACGGCACGCGCACCGAAACGGTGATCGCGGTCAATTTCACTGAAAAGCTGATCCTGATCGGCGGCACGCAATATGCCGGCGAAATGAAAAAGTCGGTGTTCGGCATCCTCAACTATCTGCTCCCGGCAAAGGGCGTGATGCCGATGCACTGTTCGGCCAACATGGGTCCGAACGGCGACACCGCGGTGTTTTTCGGACTCAGCGGCACCGGCAAGACCACCTTGTCGGCCGACGCCTCGCGCACGCTGATCGGCGACGACGAACATGGCTGGTCGGACACCGCGGTCTTCAATTTCGAGGGCGGCTGCTACGCCAAGATGATCCGCCTGTCGCCCGAGGCGGAGCCCGAGATTTTCGCGACGACGAAGCGCTTCGGTACGGTGCTCGAAAATGTCGTGATCGACCCGGTGACCCGCGAACTCGATTTCGACGACGCCAGCCTCGCCGAAAACAGCCGCGGATCGTATCCGATCGATTTCATTCCGAACACGTCGGAACAGAATATGGGGCCGGTGCCGCAGAATATCATCATGCTCACCGCCGATGCTTATGGCGTGCTGCCCCCGATTGCGAAGCTGACCCCCGATCAGGCGATGTATCACTTCCTGTCGGGCTACACCGCGCGCGTCGCCGGGACCGAAATCGGCGTGACCGAGCCCGAGGCGACCTTTTCGACCTGTTTCGGCGCCCCGTTCATGCCGCGTCATCCGTCGGTGTACGGCAATCTCCTCAAGGAACGCATTGCCAAGGGCGGCGTCCAGTGCTGGCTGGTCAATACCGGCTGGACCGGCGGCATGGCGACGATGGACGGCATCAAGCGGATGCCGATCAAGGCCACGCGCGCGCTACTCAACGCCGCGCTCGACGGCAGCCTCAACGACGCCGAATTCCGCAAGGATCCGAATTTCGGCTTCATGGTTCCGGTTGCGGTTCCGGGAGTGGACAGCGCGCTGCTCGATCCGCGCGAAGCATGGGTCGACAAGGCCGCCTATGACCGCACCGCGCAAACGCTGGTCGGCCAATTCATCGACAATTTCGCGCAATTTGCGGATCATGTCGACGAAGGCGTCCGCCAAGCGGCACCGCAGGCGGCCGTCGCAGCATAATTTGCCCGGATAACTTCCGGGTGGCAATTCACCCGGAAGGACCGGACAATGACCACCGAATTTTCCCCGCGCCTGTTCGAGCGCGACACTGACATCCGCGCGCTCGGCGAAGGGTTGCTCGCCTGCACCCTGCCGCGTGCGGCGTGGACGCACGAAGCGCATCTGGGCGCCTGCCTGTGGCTGCTCAGCGAGCGGCCCGACATCGATGTCGATGCCGAAATTGCAGGCATTATCCGCCGCTATAACGAAAGCGTCGGCGGAGTGAACGACGACACACAGGGCTATCACGAAAGCATCACCCGCGCCTATGTCGCGGGCGTGCGGCGGTTCTTGTCAGAGACAAGCGAAACGAGCCTCGTGGGGCGCGTCAATGCGATGCTGCTATCCGACGTCGGTCACCGCGACTGGCCGCTGCGCTTCTACAGCCGCGACCTGCTGTTCTCGGTCACGGCGCGGCGCGGGTTCGTCGAACCCGACCTCGCGCCGCTGCCCGATTAGAGTTTTATTCCCGGCGTCCAGCCGCTTTCGGCGAGGAGGGCGGCGGGATCGCGCATTTCGATGATTGCTTTCAGCGCCGCCGTCTTGTCGGGCGCACGGTTGTAGTAGCTTTTGACGATCCGGTAGCCGACCCAATAGCCGAGGTCGCCCGGCCAGTCCGCGGTGCCGAGCTGGTTGTAGACCCAGCGCGAACCCTTCGCCTGCCCGTCCTTTTCGGCCAGAAAGTCCCGCTCGACCATGGCCTCGCGCCCCGCCGCCCAACCGTGCAAATGTGTATAGGCGACCGAGCCGCTGATCTGTTCGGCGACAAATTCGGCGGCGCCCTCGACCAGCGAGGCGTGGAGCACGGTGTCGCTTTCGCTTTCGACTTGCGCGAGCGGTTGCTGGGCATGGACATATTCGTGCGCGATGACATGGACAAAACGGTCCTCGTCATCGGCTTCGAAAAAACTCGCCGCGCACAGCGCTTCGAGCGCGATGTACAGCCCCTTGGCATTCGCCGCCGCGACCGGCGTCCCGCGGCTCATCGCGATGGTGATCGGCGGAAAGATGGCGGGCGGATAAAGCTCCGCCAGCCGGTCAGCCGCCGCCGCCAAACGTCCCCGGACATTGCCGAGCGTGGTTGCGCAGGCGCGCGCGCCGCCATAGAGATCGGGTTTTTCGCGCAGCGCCTTCGCCACGCGCTCGGGCGTGATCCGGCGCATCGCCATGAACTCGACCAACCCCGGCGACGCGTCGGCGAGGTAGCGCGCCGCCAGCACATCGGGCTGCGCGGCGATCGCCGGGTCGTCGTACAAGGCATAAAAGCGATCGACGTCCGACGTCACGATCGCGACGCGCGCGTTCTCCTGTGGGGCAGGGGCGTCGGCGGCATGGCCAATGCTGCTCGCAAGCAGCGCTGCGCCCAGCGTCCACAAAGCCGCGCGCCGTCGCATCAACCCTTTTTCTCCGCCACATAGGCGTCGACATTCTGCGCCAGCACGTCGAGCGGGACGTTGCCGCCCTCGACCACGAGATTGTTGAAATCGCGCAGATCATATTTCGGCCCGAGCGCCGTTTGCGCAAGGCCGCGTTGCCGCACGATCTCGCTGTGCCCGACCTTGTACCCGCACGCCTGCCCGGCCCAGCTGCAATAGCGGTCGACCTCGCTCGCGACCTCCAGCGGGTTCGAGCCATTTTCCTCGACGAAAAAGCGCACCGCTTCCTCGCGCGTCCAGCGTTTGGCGTGCAGCCCGGTATCGACAACCAGGCGGCAGGCGCGGAACGCCAGCGACTGGAGATACCCCAGCCGCCCAACCTCGAAATCGTCATAGAGCCCGAGCTCGTCGGCCAGCTGCTCGGCATAAAGCGCCCAGCCCTCCGAATAGGCGTTGAACGCCAGCATCGTACGGATCAGTGGCATCTGGTTGGCATATTCGCCCTGCCAGACATGGCCCGGAATCGCCTCGTGAAAGGTCAGGTCAGGCAGCGAATATTTGCTGTGCAGGTCGGTGGTGTGCAGGTTGATCCAGAATTTCCCCGGGATACTGCCGTCGATCGACCCCGCGCCGCCATAGGCCGCGGGCGCGCCGGGCTCCTCGGCGAGCGGCAGGCGCTTCACCTCGACATTGCCGCGCACCAGGGTGCGGAAGGCGCGCGGCATTTCGGCGCGGATCTTGCCGAGCCAGGTCTGGATATAGGCCATGATCTCGGCGCGGCCCGCGTCATTGTTCGGGAATTGAAAGCGCGGATCCTTGGCCAGCGCGTTCATCCGGTCGCCGACCGACCCCTGCGGATAGCCCAGTCGCTTCAGGATCGGGTCCATCTGCCCTTGCAGGTCGGCCAGTTCTTCGCGGCCCATGCGATGGATTTCATCGGGGGTCATCCGCGTCGTCGTGCTCGCGCGCAGCCCCCACGCATACCATTCGTCGCCGCCCGGACGCGCCCACAGCCCTGCGTCCATCGTCGCGCGCGGGCGTTGCGCGCGTAGCGCAGCGATCTGGCGTTCCAGCGCCGCGGCGACCGGTCCCTGCGCGATGGCGGCGGCGCGGGCCCGCCAGTCACCGGCGATCCCGGCCTCGCGCGTTTTCGCGGCCAGGCTGTCGGCCATGCTGCCGCCGCTGCGCGCATCGGCCAGCGTTGCTTCCATCTGCGGCAGCGCCTTGTCGATCAGAAAGGCCGGGGCGATCAACCCCTGGCCCGCGGCCGCTTTCAGCCGCTCGGTCTCGCCGTCGAGTACCCCGGCAAATCCGCCAAGGCGGGCCAGATAGGCCTCGGCATCGGCGCTCGTCTTGACCGGCTGGTCGCTGGTCAGCAGGCGCGGCACGTCGATATAGGCGCCGACATTCTGGATCACGACATAGGGGGTGTTGCGCCAGCCGCCGACCGCGACATCGCCATAGGGCAGGGCAAAGCCGTCGAGCGCGACGCCATAGGCGCTCTCGACCACCGCCAGGCTGGTGCGCGTCGCATGGTTGACGCCCGCCTTGTCGAACGCGCGGACCCGCGCCAGGTCGGCTTTCAGCGTGTCGGCAACCGCGCGCTGGCCCGCGGCCGACCGGTCGGACAATTTGCCGCGTTCGGCGGCGCGCGCGCCGGTGTCGATGCCGAGCGAGGTCGCGCTTTCAGGCGACAGCGCGAGCAGATTGTCGCCGATCGATGCGAGCAGCGCTTCGGCGCCTTCCTGGCCGCCTGCCGCCGGTGAGGGGGCGATGCCCGCGCCGGTGCCGACGGTTCCGGTACAGGCGGTGAGCGCCAGGCCTGCCGCACCGGTACCGAGCGCACCCAGCGTCTGGCGGCGGCTGAACGGGGTGGAAAGGCGGTCGTGCATGCGGCGGCTCCCTTGCGACTTATTTCTGTTGAAACCTGTCTAGGCAGCGCGGCGCGGGGGTCAACGAAAAGGGGCAGGAAAGCCGATGCTCGCCCGCCCCCATCGAAATTTATCGCATGTTCGTCAATCGGTGAGGTCGGCCGGAACCTTGCCGCCGTTCGCCGCCAGCTCGCGCATCACCGCCTTGTGCAGCCAGATGTTCAATTCGGCGCTGCCGTCCAGTTCGCCGGTATATCCCAGTTCCTGTGCCAGTTCTTTGCGGTTGGCGAGGCTCGAATCGAGGCCGAGCAGCTTCATCAGGTCGACGATCGAGGTGCGCCAGTTCAGGTCCTGGTCGGACTTTGCCGCTTCGGCGGTCAGGATCGCCTCGACATCGACCGGCGCGGCAGCGGCGGTGGCCATCGCCTGCGTTGCAGCGTCGAGCGCGGAGCCGACGGGGCTGGGGGCCAAGGGCGCGGCGGGTTCGGCGGCCTCGGCCTTCTTGCCGAAGATTGCGTCCTTGATCTTGCCGAAAATGCTCATCGATTTGCTCCCACTAAAATGGCGCCTTGCCCCGAAGGGGCGAGTCGAAGGGCCACAGGCTAGGACTATGCAGTTGAAAATGACAGCCAAATGAACGGCTCGCGGTGTGCGGCCGCGCTGCTATAGTCGGCGCATGGGCGCGGACCGAAAGGCGTCCCAGCGGGAGACAAGCGATGAACCTCACCGACATATTGGCGCAGGCCGGCGGCATCGAATCGATGGCGAAGGATCTGGGCATTCCGCCCGCGATGGCCAGGCAGGGCGCCGAAGCGCTGCTGCCGGCGATCCTCGGCGGGTTCAAGAAACAGGCGCAATCGGGCGGGGTCGAGGGGCTTGGCGGCTTGCTCGGCCAGCTGGGCGGCGGCGGGCTGCTCGATGCGGTGCTGGGATCGCAACCGACCCCGGCCGCGCCGGGTAACGAAGTGCTCGGCCAGATTTTCGGATCGAAGGACGTCAGCCGCACCGTTGCAGGGCAGGCGGCGGCGCAAACCGGGCTCGATTCGGGGTTGCTCAAGAAAATGCTGCCGATCCTCGCGATGATGGTCGCGGGTTATATGGCAAAACAGGGCGGCGAGGCGCCGGGCGGTGGTCTGGGCGGTATGCTGGGCGGCGCCGGGGGCAGCGGCGGGCTGGGCGGAATGCTCGGCAATATCCTTGGCGGCGCGGTCGGCGGCGGGGCCGCACCGTCGGCCGCCGGCGGGCTTGGCGGCCTGGCGGGCATGCTCGACCTCGACGGTGACGGCAATCCGCTCGACGATATCCTCGGCATGGCGGCCAAGCTCGGGCGCTGAACCCCCCGCGCGGCGCCGCACAGCACCGTTGCCGCGCGGCGCCGGGTCAGGCTGCCTGCAGGCGCCAGTCCTCGCGCATTTCGGCGGGCCATCGCGGTTTGCCAAGCATGGCGACCGGTTCGTCGCCGCCATCCTTGTCATTCCCCGGCGCCGCAATGTCGCGCGCATATTCGATCGTCGGGGCGCTCGCCCCGCGGCCGCGGCTGGCGCGCTCGACCTGCCGCCCGGTGGGGCGGAAGCCGAGCTTGCGGAGCACCGATCCCGACGCCGGATTGTCGACGAAATGCGACGCGACCAGCCGCGGGATCGCCATGGTGCGGGCGAGGTCGATCATGTGCCGACCCGCCTCGGTCGCATAGCCCAGCCCCCAGAAGGGCCGCGCGACCCAATAGCCCAGCTCGACCGATCCGTCGTCCATGCGGTCCATACCGATGCACCCGATGATGCGCGGGCTGCTCGCCGTGCGCTGGACCATCAGGAAACGGCTGGGGCTGGCGCTCGTCCATCCGGCCAGGAAATTGCGGGCGTCGTCTTCGCTGTAGGGCCATGGCGCGCTGGCGAGGTTACGGACGATCATTTCGTCGTCGATCGCCCGCGCCAGTGCGGGGGCATCCTCCTGCCAGCCGGGCCGCAGCAATAATCTTTCGGTACGCGCAAACATCTTGTCACTCCCAATGGCGCCGCCTTTGACGCCCTCAGGTGACGCTTTGACGACAGCGGTTTGTCGAGGGAGATGGATGGCCCGATTTTCGCGTCCGTTCCCGTGAGGGGCCGCCATCAGACGGAACACAGACAAGAAAAAAGGGAGTCCGGGGGTGACCCGTCTCCCTCTTTTCGAACTTTGTTTCCGCTGCTGGCGGAAAGGACCGTTCCGGGTCATCCCTTGGTGGGCGACCCGTGCGGATCGTCCTTTATTCGGCAGCTTCCGCCATGGCGTCGACCGACACATATTTGCGGCCAAGCTTGCCGTCGTGGAATCGGACGTGGCCGTCGGCGGTGGCGAACAGCGTGTGGTCCTTGCCCATGCCGACATTGACGCCCGGGTACACTTTGGTGCCGCGCTGGCGCACGATGATGTTGCCGCCGATCACTTCCTGACCACCGAACTTCTTCACGCCAAGGCGACGGCCGGCCGAATCGCGACCGTTGCGCGATGAACCGCCTGCTTTCTTATGTGCCATGACCTAAACTCCTATCTCGTTCCGGGTACCGAGCCGCGTCGCCGCGCTCAGGCGTCCTTCTTGGGGGCTGCCTTCTTGGCAGCGGGCTTCTTGGCGGGCGCAGCCTTTTCGGCGGCGTCGGCCTTCGGGGCGGCGGCCTTCTTGGGCGCGGCTTCCTTTTTCGGCGCAGCTTCCTTGGCGGGTGCAGCAGCCTTGGCCTCGGCCTTCGGAGCGGCCTCGTCCTTCGGAGCGGCTTCCTTCTTCGGCGCGGCCTTCTTGGCTTCGCCGACCGCGAGGATGCGCAGCAGCGTCAGCGACTGGCGGTGGCCGTTGCGGCGGCGATAATTGTGCCGGCGGCGCTTCTTGAACACGATGACCTTTTCGCCGCGGGTCTGGGCGATGATCTCGGCCGAAACGGTCAGACCCTTCGCATCCTTCACCTCGTCGCCGTCACCGGCCAGCAGGACGTCGCCCAGCGACACGGTGTCACCGGCTTCACCCTCGATCTTCTCGACGGCGATCTTGTCTCCGGCGGCAACGCGATACTGCTTTCCGCCCGTGCGCACGATTGCGAACATGGTCTTCCATCCAATCAAAAAACTAGATCACCCGCGCTACCAATCCCCCGCCGAAGCGAGCGATTTTTCCGGCATGCGGGAAAGTCAGCGCCACTAGCGAGTGCAGCGCGCACTGTCAACCGCCAAATCCCGCGCTTTTCGCGCAAAATGGGGGTGGACGCCCGGTCTCCGGACCGGCGGCCGATTCGATGCTTGCTGCTTAGCCCCGGCGCCCATATCAGGGACGGCGATGAAGCGAACCCTAGTTTCCCTCTCGCTGGCGCTCGCCGCGTCGCTTTCGCTGTCGGCCTGCGCAGCGGCGCAGAATAGCGATGCCCCCTCGCTCGCCAAACGGCCGGTCGAGGGGCGATTCGACGTGGCGCCGCCTGCTGTGGTCGTCCAGCCGCCGGGACCGCTTCCCGCCGATCTCGGCGGTCGGCTCGCGCGTTGGGAAGCCGATGCCGCGGCGGCGCAGCAGGCCTTCGCCGCCGAACGCAACACGACGGCGCCGCTGGTCGCCGCCGCTGCCGGTGCGGCGATCGCCAGCGAACGCTGGGTCGTGGCGCAGCAGGCGATCTCGCGCCTCGTCGCGACGCGCGCACCGCTGACCGGCGCGCTCGCCGACATCGACCGGCTCTATCTGGAACGCAGCATTGACGAGGCGATCGACGGACTGCCCGAAATCTATGCGCTGCGCGACCGGCTGGCCGAACTGGTGTCGGCACAGGATGCGGTGGTCGAAGCGCTGAGCAAGCAGCTGCCGGGGCAGTAGGTCCGCTACCTCCCTTTAATTCGTCACCCTGAACTTGTTTCAGCATCCATGGCCTGCGCTCTCCATCTGCGCTGCGTTCGCTGAGATGTCCGGCCATGGATGCCGAAACAAGTTCAGCATGACCATGCGAATTGGCAGGGCGTCCTAATTCAGTCCGTGCTTCTTCAACGCGTGGCGGATCTGGTCATAACTCAGCCCCAGCGCTTCGGCGGCGACCTTCTGGTTGAAGCGGCAACGGGCCATCGTGTCCGCCAATATCTGCCGTTCATAGCCGTCGACCGCAGCGCGCAGGTCGCTCACCGCGCCGGTCGGCATCGCGGTCGATACGGGTGCCGGTTCGGCGGGGGTGGCGGGCGCGCCGCCACCATCCGCCTTTGCTGCCGATTTGCGCACCACCGGCTGCCACGGACTCGCAAAGGGGTCGAAATTGAGCGCGTCGACAGGCTTCGTCGGATCGGCCCAGCGATAGATGGCGCGTTCGATGACATTGCGTAGTTCGCGGACGTTGCCAGGCCAGTCGTGCCCTTCCATCGCCGCCAACGCGCGCGGGCCGAAACCGGGCCATTCGTCCCAGCCGAGCACCGCCGCCATACGCTGCCCGAAATAGGTCGCGAGTACTTCAATGTCGCCTTCGCGCGCGCGAAGCGGCGGCAGGGTAATCACCTCGAACGACAGGCGGTCGAGCAAATCGGCCCTGAACCGGTTGTCCTCGACCAGCGCCGGCAGATGCTCGTTCGTCGCCGCGACGATACGGACATCGACGCGGATCGGGCGCGACGATCCGACGCGCGTCACCTCGCCATATTCGACCGCGCGCAGCAGGCGTTCCTGCGCGCCCATCGACATCGTCGCCAGTTCGTCGAGAAAGAGCGTGCCGCCGTCGGCCTCCTCGAACCGTCCGGCGCGGGTGCGCGTCGCGCCGGTAAAGGCACCCGCCTCGTGCCCGAACAGCTCGCTCTCGATCAGCGTTTCGGGCATCGCGGCGCAGTTCATGATCACATAGGGCCGGTCCCAGCGCGTCGACAGGCGGTGGAGCCGTTCGGCGATCAGTTCCTTGCCGGTACCGCGTTCGCCGATCACCAGCACCGGGCGGTCGAGCATCGCCGCCTGGCTCGCGCGATCGACCGCGTCCTGAAAGGCGGCCGACTGGCCGATGAACTGCGTTTCGCGCTCCATTCCCAATCATTGGCAAATTTTCCCGTTGATTGGCAAGTGTAATCGCCAAATTTGGCGATCCGCGTGTGAAATTTGGCGGTTTTCCGCCGGTTGCCGTAATTGGCACGGTGTCTGCAAAGATGGAAACGAACCGGCGCAATCTCGCGTCGGTACAGCGAAAAGCCAGGAAGGTTGATCCATGAAGTCGATGTTTGCCCAAGCCGCCACTTTCGTGCTGAGCACGGCCGGAGCGCTGGCCATTCTCGTCGGAGCGATCGACCAGCCGCAGGTCGCTGCCAGCATTGCCGGTAACCCCGGCGGCCCGCTGGTTGCCGCTGTGATGACCCCGGCGGTCAGCGCCTTGGCCTGACCGACACTGGTGCCGGGGCACTCTCCCCCCTTGCCCCGCCCCGGCACCAGCCTTTTACAAAAGACTTAGGTCTCAAGATTTCGACAGGAGTTTTTCAGATGGGTATTTTTTCACGCACCCGCGACATCATCGCCGCCAACGTCACCGACCTGCTCGACCGGGCCGAAGATCCCGAAAAGATGATCCGCCAGATCATCTTCGAGATGAACGAAACGCTGGTCGAAGTCCGCGCCTCAGCTGCCCGCACCATCGCGGACCAGAAGGAAATGCGCCGCCACATCGCCAAGCTGGAAAGCCTGCAGGACAGCTGGAAAGAAAAGGCCGAACTCGCGCTGTCGAAGGACCGCGAAGACCTGGCCACCGCCGCGCTGGTCGAAAAGCAGAAGGCCGGTGACATGGCTGAAAAGCTGAAGGCCGAGATCGCGACCCTCGACGATGCGCTGAAGGGCTATGAAGCCGATATCGCGAAGCTGCAGAAAAAACTGAGCGAAGCGCGCGCGCGCCAGTCGAGCGTCGTCAACCGGCTGGAGAGCGCCGAAAACAAATTCAAGCTGCGCGAGATGACCAATGGCGACCGGGTCGAAGACGCCTTCTCGCGCTTCGAAATCCTCGAACGCCGCGTCGACGAAGCCGAAGGCCGTGCCGATGCGCTGGGTCTGGGCTATAAAAAGTCGCTCGACGAAGAAATCGCCGAACTCCAGGCCGCCGACAAGGTCGCCGACGAGCTCGCCGCATTGAAGGCCGCGCAGGCCAAGAAATAAGGAGCCGGACCGATGGAAGAAGTCATCATTGTCCCGATCGTCATCGGAACGCTCTTCCTCGGTCTGCCCTGGCTGATCCTCCACTACATCACCAAGTGGAAACAGGCCAAGACGCTGACCGGAGAGGACGAGCAACTGCTCGACGAACTGTACGACACCGCACGCCGCCTCGAAAACCGGCTGCACACCGTCGAACGCATCATCAGCGCCGACCATCCCGACTTCCGCCCCGCGGTACGTAGCGATGAAGAACTGGCGCAACTCGAAAATACCAGCCGGAGGAACTGAGATGTCTGCCAGCCGCACGAAATTCTACCTCGACAAACAGAACGCCAAATGGAGCGGCGTGTGCGCCGGGATCGCCGATTACAGCGGGATCGACGTGCTCTGGGTCCGCGTCGGCGCGGTGCTGCTGACGCTGATGGGGGGCTTTCCCTGGACGCTGATCGCTTACTGGATGGTCGCCTGGATGGGCACGCCCAAACCCTTTGCGCTCTACGGCTCGAACGAGGAAGCGAAGTTCTGGCAGGGGGTGCGCAGCAACCCGACCGCATCGACCCGCGACATCAAGTCGCGCTTCCGCGACATCGACCGCCGCCTGGCCGATATCGAACTTTACTACACCAGCCACAACCGTCGCCTCGCCGACGAGATCGACGCCCTCCGGTAATCCGGGGCGCTGGACGGGCGGGCGCCGGGCAGGCGCCCAGCAACAGGGAGAAGACAGATGAATTTCGGTGGTACCGGTTTCGTCCTCGCCATTATCGCATTGTCGATCGGCGGCTGGATGTTCACCACCTGGATCCGCGCCAAGCACGGCTATCCAGTTGAAAATGAATGGGGTGGCACGGTTCATCGAACCGACCCCGACGCTGATCGAAAAATCGCGCTGCTGACCGATGACAATGCCAAGCTCGCCAGCCAGATCGGCCGGCTCGAGGAACGCATTTCGGTGCTGGAGCGGATTGCGACCGAAAATCACGGCCAGGCGGCGCAGCTCGCCGACCAGATCGACCGCCTGCGCTGAGGGAAATGACAATGAACGCCGAAATATTTGCCTATATTGCCCCGGTCGCCGCCCTCGTCGGGCTTGCCGCAGTCGGCGGCTGGGTTTTCACAACATGGCTGCAGGTCAAGAACGGTTATCCGATCGAGAGCAGCTGGGGCAAGGCGATGTACCCGCGGACCAGCGACGAGGCGATGGAACGCGTCAAGCTGATCAGCCAGGAAAATGCGCAGCTGCGCGCCGAACTGGGTTCGGTGAAGGATCGCCTTGCCGTTATCGAACGCATCGTCACCGACGAGGGTCACCGGGTGGCGGCGGAGATCGAGGCGCTGCGGCGCCCGGCGAACTGAGGAGACACGCGATGGGTGACGAAATCTGGATCCTGATCCCGCTGGCTCCCTTCCTGCTCGCCGGTTTCATCTTCTGGTCAAAGCATCAGCAAAAGATGATCGAGAAACAGTCCGAAATGATCGCCGAAAAGGCCGCCCAATATGCTGCCGCCACCGAACGGCTGGAGCAACGGGTCCGCGTTCTCGAACGGATCGTGACCGACAAGGGAATTGACGTCGCCGACGAGATCGAAAAGCTGCGCGACGCTCCGCTGAACTGAATTGACGCAACGATAATAAAATACGGAAGGATCCCCCATGAACCCCTTTGAAATGGTCATCGGCATCGTCCTGATCGTCACGATCGGCAGCGTTGTCCGCGCCAAATATGGCGTCCGCCGCGATGCCAAGGGCAATGAATTTTACGCTGCCCCGGCCGACAATGCCGAAACCAAGGCGCTGCAGGCCGAAATCCGTGCGCTCAAGGACCGCATCCAGGTGCTCGAACGCATCGCCACCGACACCAACCGCGCTGTCACCCTCGATCAGGAGATCGAACGGCTGCGCGACAACAGCAAGATCTGAACGCCGGTAAAGGAGCAACGCTCATGGCCTTCATCACCCCCGATTTTACCGCTGCCGCCGTGGCGCTCACCGCGCTGACCATCATGAGCCTTGTCGCGCTGCGCGGCTGGCGCGACTGGATCCAGCTGAAGCGCGAGGAACTCGCCGCCGCGAACAGCCATCTGGGACAGGACGCCGCCGTCCCGCATGCCGGCTCGCGCATCGAAATCGCCGACCTCAAGGAACGGCTGCGCAAGCTGGAGGCGATTGCGGCGGGGGTCGATCTGTAACCGCCGACCTTTATTCATCGTCACCCTGAACTTGTTTGGCGATTATCCCCTTCGCATACGGAGATTGACGTAACTCGCGCGGCCCCTTAGCTTCGCCCCCTATTGCGAGGGGGTGAGTAAATGTCTGTTGCTCCGATCAGCCTGTATTTCGGCGTCGAGGAAGGCAAGCGGGCTGATCTAGAAGTGATCGCGAAGGCCACTATTGAGTGGGTAGAGGTAATTCGCGAGTTGGCTTCTGTCGTTGCGCCCGGCGTCGAGTTCGAGATTGAATTTGTCGAAAGCGAAGAAGGCAGCGTCTGGCTAAGCAATCTTTTGAAAGCAGCCAGGGACGGCGACAGGAAGGCTTTGGCAGCTATCACATATGCCGTTCTCATATTCTTTGCAGCGGGACCGGCGCTTCATATCCAAACTGACGTCGGGGACGTCTTTTGGGCGAAGCTTGGCCACGAACACGAAGTGGAGCTATCCGAAGAGGACAAGATCGACATCGCGAACAAGGTGGTCGAGGCCATCGAGCGGACTCCTGTCGAAGAACATCGCCGCAAGTTGATAAGGCAAGTTGAGAGGGACAACGACATCGATTCCGTCGGTGTGGGTTACATGCCCAACCCAGCAGGTCCGATTGCCTCAATTGGGCGCGAACATTTCCCCACTATCGGTGCGAAAGTCCCCCAAAGCAGGGTGACAATTGTTCGGGACACGGACACCCAGCAAAATGTTCGGGTAAAGATCATACGCGCAAACCTAGAGGAAGGCGAAGCGAAGCCCCGGTGGCGGTTTTCAGAGGGTGATACCAAGTGGAGCGCAGACATCGAAGACGAGGAATTTGTCTACGCGCTCAACGCCGAGAAAACCGGTCTGCCCCTTGCTGTCGGTCAAACCCTGATTGTTGACGTGGCGATTGACAGAAAAATGGTTGAGGGTGCTTGGCAGGAAGAAAACCGGAGGATTGTCCGCGTGATCGAGCCGCGTGTGAACCGTCGCCAAGGCTCGCTGGATTTACGTGGTAACTAGCTTGTAAACAACGAATCCCAACGCCAGCACCCCCACCGCTGCGGCAACTTCAAAACTCAGGAGACTAATCCCAGTCAAAATGCCTAGAACCGCGGCACCCAGCAGTAGCGCGTCGGACCACGACGTCGCGGCGGGCGGCTTCTTATTCATCGGGGTTTCTCTATCCGCCATCACTGTGGTAGATTCCCATAATGATCACCCTAAAGCAAGCCATTGAGGCCGGAAAATTGGAACAATTCATCGCCGAGCACCCAGAGGTGCAGGGCGACGAAGAGGCGTTCAACCGCGCCGTTCAGGCAATGGCCCAAACGTCGAAAGAAGCTCGTCCATCATCGACGAAGGAACGTGGCGCCGATTGAAGCGGTATTCCGCTTCCTTGGCGTATTTCCACAGGTGCTTGCGGCTCACATGAATGTGAGTGCCGTTGATCGACCGCTTTAGCTGCGCCCAGAAACCTTCAATCGAATTGACGCCGCCGCCGTTGTCGGTCGTGTATTGGCCCTTCTTGTGCTGGACGGTGACGTGATCGAAGCCGAGCGTATCGAGGCGCCGATACGAACCAAACTCGTCGGTGGCTACCGTCGCGCCGGGATGCACGTTATCGAGCACAAGGCGCTCCATCGGCTCGCGGTGGCGGCTGGTGACGACCTTGGTAACGACTTCGCCGCCACGTTCCATCATGCCGACAACGACCGTCTTGTTGCCTTTGTAACCGCTGCCCTTGCCTTCAACCGATCCGCCGATCAGCGTTTCGTCAATCTCGACGACTTCGCCAGCGCCGCCAAGCAGGCTATCCCCGTCCACGTCGCCCATGTGCTTGCGGATAAGGTCGGCCATGCGCCACGCGGTCTTGTAAGTAACGCCTAGCTGGCGCTGCAATTCCTTCGCAGCCACGCCGTTGCGCGTCGTCGTGAACAGGAAGATCGCATAGAACCACGATTGCAGCGGGGTGCGCGTCTTTTCGAACGGGGTGCCGACCGTGGGGTGCAGGTGATGGCCGCACCATTGGCACGAATAGGCCCGCTCCGCCTTGATGCGGAACCACTTGGAAGCGCGCTCGCAACGGGGACACTCGAAGCCCTGCCCAAAACGGACTTCAAACAGGTGATTGAGGCAGGTTTCTTCGTTCGGGAAACGCTGGAAAAACTGCGCGATGGTCTGTGGCTTGTTGCTCATTCCACGCTTTTACGCGGTTTCGTTACGTATGGCAAGGGGATAATTCCCAACTTGTTTCAGGGTCGATGGACCGACTTCGCCCGCTGCGCAGCGCAAGACGAGAGTGTAGGCCATGGATGCTGAAACAAGTTCAGCATGACGAGTGCGAGAGCTAGGGGCAAAAGCCTTCCAACCAGATGCAATATCTGCCACTGGCCGCCCCATGCGCAGCCTGACCGACATCCACGACGAATATGATTTCCTTGACGGCGACGATCGCTATCGGTTGCTGATCGACCTTGGCCGCGAGCTGGAACCGATGCCCGATGCGCTCAAAACCGACGCGACGCTGGTGCGCGGGTGCAGCGCCAGCGTCTGGGTCTATCCGGTGCCGCAGGCCGATGGCCGCCTGCATTTCCTCGCCGACAGCAACGCCGCGATCACCAAGGGCATCGTCGCGCTCGTCCTTGCGGCAGTCCAGGACAAGCCCGCCGCCGAGGTCGCCGGCATGGATATCGCCGCCGCGCTCGCCCCCTTCGACCTTACCCGCCAGCTGTCGTCGAACCGCACCCAGGGCGTGCCCAACATGATCGCGCTGGTCCAGGACACCGCCCGCCGCATTGCTGCGGGCTGATCGCCGGACCTTTTCGGCACCGCCCCCGCCAAGTATTTCGTACAAAGAAAAAGGGCGCGGGAGTAACCTCCCGCGCCCCATTTTCGTGACTTGCGCGTGCGGCTTAGAAGCCGACAGTCAGCGTCCCGCTGATCGTGCGCGGTGCGCCGATCTGGGCGTTCGGCGCCGACGTGCCCTGCGACAGCGACGTGTTGAAGTTGCCGACGTAGAGCGAGTCGAACAGGTTGTAGACGTTGACCTGGAAGAAGGTCTGGTCGTTGAGCCCCAGGAACTCGAGGCTGAGCCGCGCGTCCAGATTGACCAGCCAATAGGCGTTGGTCTTGGCCGGATAGACTTCCGCTCCGCCCAGCACCAGCGGAAGGTTGGTGTCGTACAAGTAGCGGCCGCCGGTACGCTTGGCGGTGACGCCCAGTTCGAACGGGCCGAACATGCCGCGCGCCGAACCGCCGAAGGAATAGGCGGGTGCGCCCGATTCGCGCTTGCCGGCGGTCGGCAGGAAGCCTGCGGCGCCCGACTGCACATCGTCCTTGATTTCCGACTTCAGGTACGAACCGAAGGCATAAAGCGCCAGTTCGGGAATCGGCTGATAGGCGATGCTGCCGTCGATGCCATATTTGTCGACGCGGCCGAGGTTGCGGTACAGGTTGCGATCGGTTTCGGGATCATAGGCCGAAGCCAGACGGTCCTGATAGCGCGTGTACCAGGTCGACACCTGCGCCTGCACCTTGCTCGAACGATAGCGCAGACCAAGGTCGAAATTGTCGGTCGTTTCCGGGTTCGGACGCGCCGACGGCGTATCCGGGGCAAAGAAGAACGCATTGTACAGCGCGTCGGTGCCCGGAACCTGCAGACCCTTCGAATAGTTGCCGAATACCGAAATCTGGTTGGTGATCTTGTACAGCAAACCGACGTTGGGCAGGATTTCGTCATATTTCAGCACGCGCTGCTGCGGACCCTGAACCGTCGGGTTGACGGCCTGATAGGTTGCATTGCGCGGGTCGTCCTGACCGAAGCAGTCGACGAAGCCCGTGTCGCTGGTGGTGAAGCAATAATTGTTCAGGTCGCGCTTGAAGAACGGGGCGCGAATGCCGACGGTGGTGATCAGGCTGCCGTCCAGGAATTCGCCGCGATATTCACCCGACACCTGCGACAGGATCGCGTAGGATAGGCGGTCGCGCTTTTGCAGGACCGCGCCGCTGGCATCGCTTTGCGGATCATTGACCGGGAAAACGTCAAACGGCTCGCCGTTGAACTGCAGCAGGCCCACTTCGCCGGTCTGGCGATGGCGCGCGCGGTCATAGGTGAAACCGACGCGCAGGCTGTGATTGTCGTTGATGTCCCAGCGCAGGTTGGCGATCACGCCATAACGATGGGTCTGCGTCTGGCTGGGGGCCAGCATCGCGACTTCGTCGAGCAGGTCGCCGTCGCCGTTGAGGTCGCGCCCGAAATAAGGACGACCGCCGACATAGCCGGTGACGTTGGTCACCGCCGCGCCCGGCGCGACGTCAACCAGGCGTTCGCGGGCGAACACCGTGCCGCCGCCATTGGCCTTGACGTACTGGTAGCTGGGGTCGACCGTCAGCACAACGCCGTCGGTCAGCGTGAAGCGCGACGCACCGCGGATATTGCCCGTGTTCGACGGGTTGTAGCGGCGGTCGAATTCGGTGCCGCAGTTCGAGCCCAAGTCGGCGAGGCCGGGCCGCGCAGCGACCTCGGTCGTGCAAGGGAAGTTGATGTTATATTCGCGCTCGTCCTTGTCGAGCGGGAAGCGGTTGCCCGAACCCGAGCCGACGACGCGGTTGGCGTCGAGGCGCAGCGGCACCGAACCGAAGAAGTTGTTGCGGTTTTCGTTGTAGTGACCGGCGACCGAGATGAAGTCGCCATTGTCGCCGAGCGGTTGCCAGATACGGCCGTTGAACTGCTTCTTGCGGACGCGGCCATAATTGTTGAACGGATTGTCGTTCGAGGTCGTCGAGGCGGCCAGGAAAGCGCGCGTGCCCCACGGGGTGAAAGCGCCGGTATCGACCATGCCGAAGATGCGGAAGAATTTGAACTCGCCGGCCGAACCCGACAGCTTCACGCCGAATTCTTCGCCGGGGGTGCGGGTGCGATAGTTCACGGTCGAACCCGTCGCGGCGGCCGTCGGGCTGTCGACGTCGGTGGTGCCGAGGTTGACGTTGACCTGTTCGATCAGCTCGGGGTCGAGCTGCTGGTTCGAATAGATCGCATAGTTGCCCGAGTCGTTCAGCGGGACGCCGTCGAAGGTCAGGCTGATGCGGTCGGCCGAAAAGCCCCGGATGGTGAGCTGGCCGCCCGACGAACCATAGGCGTCATTGTTGGTGAAGGTCACGCCGGGGACGAGGTTGATCGTGTCGAGAATCGTCTGACCCGGATTCTGGCGGGCGATCACTTCCTGACCGAGGACCGACTTTGCTTTCGACGTGTCGGGCGACTGGATGCCGGCGACGTCGGTCGCGCGCGCGCCGGTGACGACGATTTCGTCTTCGAAGTCGACCGAGCCCGTCGACTGGGCGAAAGCGGGCGTGGAAAGCAGCGCGACCGGGATCAGCGCGACGCTGGCGGCAAGCGTGTGACGGAATTTCATGTCAGGATGTCCCCTATGGTGGTGTCGTGTGGCAGGCGCGCGAAAAAGGGCGCGCGAAACCTGCGAGCGCCCCTGAAGCCCGCATGTGGCACGATTGTGACAGCAATTGTGACAGTGCAAGCCGGGCGTGGCGCGCCATCGCGGCAAAAGCGAAAAAAGCGCCGATTTCCGTCAAGCGCCGGTAATTATCCACAGGCGCGCTTGCGTTTTTCTTGGCAACTGTTGCTGCAATGCAACATTTTTCGCGTCGCTACGGCGCCGAGTCGCAACCCGGCGCGGCGATTCAACGCGCGGGCGGCAATGGCCCCAGATTGACCGCGGCAATGGCGGCAGCCGTGCGCGTCAGCAAGTCGGCGGTCGGCGGCGAGGGCATCGTCGCCCGGATCTTGATCAGCCATTTGCCGCGCTGGACGATATAATATCCGGTCTTGAAGCTGCGTTCGCCCAGCCGTCCGTCGAACCAGCCGCTGCGCAGGCCGTCGGCGCGTTTGACTATGCCCGCGGGTACCAGCGCCGTGGTCGCGCCAAAGGTTTCGATGATCGCCCCAGCCACGTCGTCGGCCGCTTCGGCAACGGTCAAATCGTCAGCCGCCGGATAGGCATAGATGTCGACCCACGCATCGTCCGCGGCGCCGCCCTTTACCGTATATTCTACCGCGACGTCGCCGGGACCGAATATCGTGACCTTGCGCGCCGGCATGTCGCCGAGGCTGCTGGGAAAGACATAGCCCGATCCGACATGGCGAAAGCGTTCGCCGTCGCGCCGGAGGTCGGCCGAATCGACAACCTCGGCCACCGGGGTGACCACCGGTCTGGCACTCGCCGGTGCGGCAGCAAAAAGCGCAGTCGCGGTGGCAAGGGCCAGCGGCAGCGACCCGCGCATCAGGCGGCGTCGCCCGCGGCTTCCTTCGCCTTGTCGGCATAGACGCGCACCGGGTCCTTGCGGCCCTCGACGACATCCTTGTCGACGACGATTTCGACCACATCGGTCAGGTCGGGCAGGTCGAACATCGTGTCGAGCAGGATCGCCTCGACGATCGAGCGCAGTCCGCGCGCGCCGGTCTTGCGTTCGATCGCCTTTTTGGCGACCGCGACGAGCGCGTCGTCGGTAAAGGTGAGCACGACATCTTCCAGGTCGAACAGCTTGCGATACTGTTTCACCAGTGCGTTCTTGGGCTCGCCCAAAATCTTGACCAGCGCGTCGATGTCGAGATCCTCGAGCGTCGCGATGACCGGCAGGCGGCCGACGAACTCGGGGATCAGCCCGAACTTCAGCAGATCCTCGGGCTCGATGCTCTTCAGCACTTCGCCCATCCGGCGCTCGTCGGGACCGGCGACATGCGCGCCGAAACCGATCGACTTGCCCTGCAGACGGTCGCCGATGATCTTTTCGAGCCCGCTGAATGCGCCGCCCGCGATGAACAGGATGTTCGTCGTGTCGACCTGCAGGAATTCCTGCTGCGGATGCTTGCGGCCGCCCTGCGGCGGCACGCTCGCGGTCGTGCCTTCCATCAGCTTGAGCAGCGCCTGCTGCACGCCTTCGCCCGACACGTCGCGGGTGATCGAGGGGTTCTCGGCTTTGCGGCTGATCTTGTCGATTTCGTCGATATAGACTATGCCGCGCTGCGCTTTCTCGACATTATAGTCGGACGACTGGAGCAGCTTGAGGATGATATTCTCGACATCCTCGCCGACATAGCCGGCTTCGGTCAGCGTCGTTGCATCGGCCATGGTGAAGGGGACGTCGAGGAAGCGCGCGAGCGTCTGCGCGAGCAAAGTCTTGCCGCTGCCGGTGGGGCCGACGAGCAGGATGTTCGATTTCGCCAGTTCGACATCGTCGCCGCGGCCCGAGTTGGCGAGCCGCTTGTAGTGATTGTGCACCGCGACCGACAGCACGCGCTTGGCGGTGTTCTGGCCGATCACATAATTGTCGAGGTGCTGGCAGATTTCGAGCGGCGTCGGCACCGCGCCGTCCTTGCGCGCGGCGACCCCGCCCTTGATTTCCTCGCGGATGATGTCGTTGCACAGCTCGACGCATTCGTCGCAGATGAAGACGGTCGGCCCGGCAATCAGCTTGCGGACTTCGTGCTGCGACTTGCCGCAGAAGGAGCAGTAAAGAGTGCTCTTGCTGTCCGAGCCGCTCAATTTCGTCATAAATCTTCCTCTGGCACGCGCCCAAACGGCGATGCCTTCCTTATCCTAGTCCGCGGGCACCCAATTACAATATGGCAATTGGGTGACATTGCGGCGCTGTCCTGCCTAGCGCCAAGGCACCAAACGGGCGTCAACAAATGCGGTTACCAATCGATCTTTCGTCATGCCGGATTTGATCCGGCATCCATTCCATCGGTCGTGCCAATGGACCCCGGATCAAGTCCGGGGCGACGAGAGAGATTGATCTCCAAAAAGCATCAGGGCGTCGGGCCTTCGCTCACATCCTTCGGCGCCTCGTCGCCGGGCAGGCCGGGGCGACGGTCGTAGACATGATCGACGATGCCGAATTCCTTCGCTTCCTCGGCCTCGAGGAAGGTGTCGCGGTCCATCGCCTTTTCGATCTCTTTCAGCGACTTGCCGGTATATTTCACATACAGGTCGTTCATCCGGCGGCGGATGCGCAGGATTTCCTTGGCCTGGATTTCGATATCCGACGCCATGCCACGCGCGCCGCCCGACGGTTGGTGGACCATCACCCGCGCGTTGGTCAGCGCGACGCGCATGCCGGGCTCGCCCGCGGCGAGCAGGAAGCTGCCCATCGATGCCGCCTGGCCGATGCACACCGTGCCGACGCGCGGGCGAATATATTGCATCGTATCGTGGATCGCCATGCCCGCCGTGACGACGCCGCCCGGCGAGTTGATGTACATATAAATGTCCTTCTTCGGATTTTCCGATTCGAGGAACAAGAGCTGGGCAACGATCAGCGAAGCCATATTGTCTTCGACCTCGCCGGTGACAAAGACGATCCGTTCGCGCAGCAGGCGCGAGAAAATATCAAAGCTGCGTTCGCCGCGGCTCGTCTGCTCGACGACGACGGGGACAAGGGCGGCGAGCGGGTCGATCATGCGATTATAGTCCTTGATTATCGGGTTGCCCGGCCGAGGACCGGCAGGCTGTCCCTCCGACGCTCTACATCGGCGCCAAGCGGAGTGGTTTCAAGAGGGCAAAAAAAGGGGCGGGATGTCCCGCCCCGGCATGGTGTCGTTTCGCGGCGATCAGTCGCCCTCGCCCGGTTCGGGCGAGAAATGCGTCTCGAACTTGCCTTCTACGCCTTTATATTCGTCGGCGTCGGCGGGGCTGTCCTTTTTCACCGTGATGTTCGGCCATTCGGCGCTGAACTTCGTGTTGATCTCCAGCCATTTTTCGAGGCCGCTTTCGGTGTCCGGCAGGATCGCCTCGGCGGGGCATTCGGGCTCGCACACGCCGCAGTCGATGCACTCGTTCGGGTTGATGACGAGCATATTCTCGCCCTCATAGAAACAGTCGACCGGGCACACTTCGACACAATCCATATATTTGCACCGGATACAGGCATCGGTGACGACATAGGTCATGGGTTCTGGCTCCCTTTGCCGGCGGCACCCTTGCCGTCCGGACCGTCTTGGCCTGCCTCTAAGCCGCGCCAATGTTACGCGTCAACGCAAAGCGACAGTTGCGAATCACTTTCACTCGATAGGCAAAAAGCGTGCGGCACGGGCGACAGCTTTTCCTCGCGCGCCGATAGCTCAGCTGGCAGTGATGCCCGCCGCCGGTTCGAGCCGGAGGTAGCACGCCTGCGCTTCGGGCGCCGGGCCGCGGCGGACGGGCAGGGTGACCAGCCGGATCACCTCGATCCGCTCGCCGACCGGTAGCACCAGCGTCGCGCCGGCATGGACGGCGCACGACGATCGGGTGACCCGCCGTCCGTCGAGCCGGATATGCCCTGCCGCGATCATCGCTTGGGCCAGGCTGCGCGAGCGCGCAAAACGCAGGAACCACAGCAGTTTGTCGAGCCGGATGCTACCCGCGGCGCCGGGACTCGCCACGCGCGCGTCAGTCCTTGCGCGCGTCGGCCAGCATCGCGGCGAGGCCGGCGAAGGGGCTGTTGGGCGACGGGCCGCGCCGCGCCGGGCGCTCGGGGCGAGGCGGCGGCGGGGCGTGGGGGCGGGGGTTTGCCGCGTGAGCGCGCTTGTCCTTCGCCTGATTGGCGGGCGGACGCCGCGCCTCGCCGTTCACCGCGCCGCGCGCCGTATCGTTGGCGTCCTTGCGATCCTTTTTGCGCCGCGGGCGCTTGTCGGCGGCCTTGCGCAGCCCCGACCAGCGCCAGCGCTGCAAGGCGGGGTCGCCGACGGTGCGGAAGCCGAAGCTGCCGAGCAACGCGCGGCGCGTGTCCTCGTCAAGGCCGAGCGAGGTGGCGAGCGCGGGGTCGATGACAAAGCCCGGCACGGCAGGATTTCGCGTCTCGTCGCCCGCATCGTCGTGCTGGTGCTCATCGCCGCCGGCGATCGGCGCGGTCGGCGGCGCCGCCGCCTGCATCCGCGCTGCATGCGCCTGCCGCGCCAGCTTTTCGGCCATGTCGATGCGCAGCCAACCGGTGGCGCAGCGGCGAAAGCCCGCGATGGAGAGGCCGGTGTGGCTGCCGGTCTTTTGCAGCACCGCGCCGTGCGGCGGCAGCGCCGGGATCGCCGCGCCCTGCTGCGCCGCGACCAGCGCGGCGCGCCAGCGCACTGCCTCGGGCTTCAAGAGCACCGGATGGAAAATGTCGAGCGAGCCGATGGTAAAGCCCAGCTTGCGCAGCAGCGGCCGTTCGTCGGGTGCCAGCGCCTGCAACTGGTCTTCGACCGCGGCGCGGCCGATCGTGCCGCTGCCGTCGACGAGCGCCGCGACCAGCGCCCGCACCCGCGGCGGCGTGAACAGGTCGCCCGCGGCTTCGCCCATGGCGGCGAGCGGCGCCGCGTGGCGGGCCAGTTGCGCGGTGACAAAGCGGTGGAGCCGTTCGCTGATCGCCTGCACCTGCGCGGGATCGAGCCGCCGCAGCGACGGATCGATCTGCACCGCAGGCTGGACCAGCGTCGGACCTTTCGCCAGCGTCGCGACCGGGTTGCCGTGCCACGCGATCCGCGGCGGCGTCCCCGGCTCGGCGACCAGCGACAGCGCGCTGTCGTCGCCTTCGGCCAGCGCGGTAGCGCGGCGCGCCAACTCGGCGCGCAAATGCTTTTCGGCGGCGGCGAGCAACATCCGGTGATCGCTTGCCTTGGCCACCGGATCGACCTTGAACTGAAAGCCCTTGAGCGTGCCGATCGCCTCGCCGTCGACCGCCACGGTGCCGTCCTGCCCGACCGCCACCGGCAGCGCGGCATGGCGCTGCCCCGCATCGCGCAGCAACAAGGCCAGACGGCGATCGACGAAGCGCTGCGACAGCGCCGCATGCAACGCGTCCGACAGGCGCGATTCCAGCGCCTGCGCCTGCTCGGTCCACCCCGCCGCGCCCGCAATCCAGTCGCCGCGCTGCGCGATGAAGCACAGGGTCCGCACTGCGGCGATCCGGCTTGCGAGCTGGTCGATGTCGCCGTCGGTGTCGTTCAGCCGTGCCAGCCGCTTGGCGAACCAGTCGGGGTCGATCATCCCGTCGCCGCTGGTGCGCCATTGCCACAATTTCAGGATCGTCCGGCTGTGATGTTCGGCGCCCAATTGTTCGAAATCGGGCAGGCCGCAAATGTCCCACAGACGCTGAACCGCGTCGAAATCGCCGCCGCGCGCCTGCACCTCGAGGTCGCCCGCCAGATGTTTGAGCACGGCGATATCGACCGCTTCGGGCGCGGGGCGCAGCGCGGGGTTGGTCGGGGGCTGCGCCAGGTCGGACAAGAGCTGGTCGAGCGAGCCGAAGCGCGGCGTCGGATTGCGCCAGAACAGGCTGGCCAGCGGCGGGAAATGATGCCCCTCGATTGCCGCCACTTCCTCGGGCGTGAAGCCGCCCTGCGGCTGGCCGACGGTGCCGAAGCTGCCGTCCTGCTGGTGGCGCCCGGCGCGGCCCGCGATCTGCGCCATTTCGGCGATCGTCAGCCGCCGCAGCCGCCGCCCGTCGAACTTTTGCAAGCTGGCAAAGGCGACATGCTGGACGTCGAGGTTCAGCCCCATGCCGATCGCGTCGGTGGCGACGAGGTAATCGACCTCGCCCGCCTCGAACATCGCGACCTGGGCGTTGCGCGTCCGCGGGCTCAGCGCCCCCATCACCACCGCGGCGCCGCCCGAAAAGCGGCGCAGCATTTCGGCGATCGCATAGACTTCTTCGGCGGAGAAAGCGACGATCGCCGATCGTTTGGGCAGCCGCGACAGTTTCGACGATCCGGCGTAGCTCAGGGTCGAGAAACGCGGGCGGGTGATGATCTCGGCTTCCGGCACCAGACTCTTGACCAGCCCGCGGATGCTCGCCGATCCCAGGATCATTGTTTCCTCGCGTCCGCGTGCGCGCAGCAGGCGGTCAGTAAAGACATGGCCGCGCTCCGGGTCGGCGCCGAGCTGGGCTTCGTCGATGCCGACAAAGGCGACATCGCGTTCGATCGGGAGCGCTTCCATCGTGCCGAGCAGATAGCGCGCCTCGGGCGGGATGATCCGTTCTTCGCCGGTGACCAGCGCAACCTGCGCCGCGCCCTTGATCGCCACGACGCGGTCGTACACCTCGCGCGCCAGCAAGCGGAGCGGAAAGCCCACCATGCCGCTCGAATGGGCGGTCAGGCGCTCGACCGCCAAATGGGTTTTGCCGGTGTTGGTGGGGCCAAGGACAGCCTTGACCGGCTGGGAAGAGGATGACGTCATTATCTTGGGTGCCAAGCTGGCATGGCGAAAGCCGCTGTGCAACCGCCGATCGTCGAATGGCGGGGGCGCTGCCGAATTTTCCCGGTCGCTTGCATAATATCCCGCCCGCGCCACGACTGGCCGCAAGCGCTGGCGGCGCAACCGCCATTAAATTGACTTTAACGACCTTTCTTTACAGACAAGCGGTCAAATTCATTCGGCGGCCGGGTAAGGGAGGTCCGCCGGGCGGGGGTTGCAATTTGTTCCAGCGTCACGAACCCATCGCGGGCATGTCCGGCAATGCGGCTGCGCTTGCGATGTCGCAGGCGATCGCCATTCCCGGCTTGCCGGCCGATTCGGACACGCTCGGCTGGCGCGACCGGCTGGCGCAGCTCGACCTGGTTCCCGATCTTGGCAACAATATCGGTTCGGCCGAATGGTGGCGCGGCCTTGCGACCCTGACGTTGCTGTGCGGCGCGGCCATCGCCACCTTTCCCGGCATCCAGCCGCTCGCCGTCGGCGGAACCCCCGCGCTCGACGCGCGCGATTTCAACGAAGCGCGCGCGCAGATGATCGTGCCGCTCGCGCTCGGCGGCGACACCGGGCGGCACATGGCGGCGACCGACGCGGTGCGCCCGCTGACCCAGACCCCCGAACGGCCGCAGATCGAACTGACCGCAACCCTCGGCAACGGCGACAGCTTTGCGCGTCTGCTCGAACGCTCGGGCGTCGGCAGCGGCGAGGCGCAGGCGCTGGCGAACCAGGTCGCGACCGCCGTGCCGCTCGCCGACATCGCGCCGGGTACACGGATCGACCTGATCCTCGGCCGCCGCGCCGCGCGCACCATGCCGCGCCCGGTCGATGCGCTGGCGATGCGCGCGCGCTTCGACCTGCGCATCGAAATGGAGCGCGAGGGCGACCGGCTGGTGATGCGGCGCATCCCGATCGCGGTCGACAACACCCCGCTGCGCATCCGCGGCCGGGTTGGCGACAGCCTCTATCGCTCGGCGCGTGCCGCCGGGGCGCCGGCGACGGCGATCCAATCCTATCTCCGCGTCATCGGCCGCCAGATTTCGGTCGGCAGCGACATTCGCGCCAGCGACGAGTTCGACATCATCGTCGATTATCGCCGCGCCGAAACCGGCGAGAGCGAAACCGGCAAGCTGCTCTATGCGGGCCTGATCCGCGGCGGCAAACCCAAGCTGTCGATGCTCGAATGGACGGTCGACGGCCGTACCCAATGGTATGAGGCGTCGGGGGTCGGCGAACAGCGCGGCGGCATGGCGCGTCCGACCAATGGCCGCATCACCTCGACCTTCGGCATGCGCCGCCATCCGATCCTCGGCTATCGCCGGATGCACAGCGGCATCGATTTCGGCGGCGGCTATGGCGCGCCGATCTATGCGGTGACCGATGGGGTGGTGTCGATGGCGGGTCGCAACGGCGGCTATGGCAATTTTGTCCGGCTCAACCATGGCAACGGGCTCGGCACCGGCTACGGCCATATGAGCCGCATCGCGGTCCGCGCCGGCCAGCGCGTCACCCGCGGGCAGGTGATCGGCTATATCGGCTCGACCGGCCTGTCGACCGGCCCGCACCTTCATTACGAGTTGTATCGCAACGGCCGCGCGGTCAATCCGTCGTCGGTGACCTTCGTCACCCGCGCGCTCCTCGAGGGCAAGGCGCTCGCCGATTTCCGCGCCCGCATCCGTCAACTGACCGCGGTCGCACCGGGCGCGGCGCTGACGCCCATCGCGCCGAAACAGATCGAAGGACCGAAACTCGGCAGCCTCGCCGATGTCGCGTCGAAAAGGGCCGAGGGCGGGATTTAACCTGATTACGCCTTCTCCTTCAGGGGAGGGGCTTTAGAAGAACCATTTGCCCCGGCGCCATGGCCCGCTATGCACGCGGCATGACCCACGCCGCCTTTCCCGACCTCCGTCTCCGCCGCACCCGCCGCACCGGGTGGAGCCGCGCGATGGTGCGCGAAACGACGCTGGCGCCGTCGAACCTGATCTGGCCGCTGTTCGTGTGCGAGGGCGCGAATACCGAAGAAGCGATCGCCAGCCTGCCCGGCGTCTCGCGCTGGTCGGTCGATCGCATCGTCGATCGCGCCCGCGACGCCGTCGCGGCGGGCATCCCGTGTCTCGCACTTTTCCCCTATACCCAGCCCGACCGGCGCAGCGCGGACGGCGGCGAGGCGCTTAACCCCGACAACCTCATGTGCCGCGCCACCGCCGCGATCAAGCAGGCGCTCGGCGACGACATCGGCGTGCTGACCGACGTCGCGCTCGATCCCTATACCAGCCACGGACAGGACGGGCTGATCGATGATGCGGGCTATGTCCTCAACGATGAGACGGTGGAGGTCCTCGTCGGGCAGGCGCTCAATCAGGCGCGCGCGGGCGCCGACATCATCGCGCCGAGCGACATGATGGACGGGCGTATCGGCGCCATCCGCGCCGCGCTGGAAGCCGAAGGCTTTGGCCATGTCCAGATCATGAGCTACGCCGCCAAATATGCCTCCGCCTTCTACGGCCCGTTCCGCGACGCGGTCGGCTCGCGCGGGCTGCTCAAGGGCGACAAGAAAACCTATCAGATGGACCCTGCCAACGCCGAAGAGGCGCTGCGCGAGGTGGCGCAGGATCTGGCCGAGGGCGCCGACAGCGTGATGGTGAAGCCCGGGCTGCCCTATCTCGACATCGTCCGCGCGGTGAAGGATCATTTCGCGGTGCCGGTCTATGCGTATCAGGTGTCGGGCGAATATGCGATGATCGAGGCCGCCGCCGCGGTCGGCGCGGGCGACCGCGACGCGCTGGTGCTCGAAACCTTGCTGGCGTTCCGCCGCGCCGGGGCGTCAGGGGTGTTGACCTATCATGCGCTGCACGCCGCGCGGCTGCTGAACGAATAGTCGGACAAGGGGTAGGTTTTGATGACTGCGTTACCGCGGCGCTGGCTGTTCGTGCTGACCATCCTGGTCGGCAGCTTTTTGCTGTTTCAGGTCCAGCCGATGGTCGCCCGCATGGTGCTCCCGAAACTCGGCGGCGCTCCGGCGGTGTGGAACAGCGCGATGCTGGTCTATCAGGCGCTGCTGCTCGCGGGCTATGCCTATGCCCACTGGCTCGGGCGGTTTACGTTGCGGCGGCAGGCCGTGATCCACCTTGCCCTGTTCATCGTCGCGGCGCTGTGGCTGCCGATCGGCATTGCGCAGATTGCGCCGCCGGCGGCGGGGCAGGAGGCGCTGTGGGTGCCGTTGCTGCTGCTGGCCTCGATCGGACCGGTGTTTCTGGTGGTGTCGGCGCAGGCGCCGTTGATGCAGCGCTGGTTCGCTGCCGACAGCCGCGCGGGCGATCCCTATTATCTCTACGCCGCGTCGAACCTTGGCAGCTTCGCCGGGCTTATCAGCTATCCGGCGCTGGTCGAACCCAATCTGCCGCTGGCGACGCAAAGCTGGGGCTGGACCGCGGGCTATGCGGTGCTCGTCATGCTGGTCGCGGCGAGCGCTGCGGCGCGCTGGTACGCGCGCGGGGTCGATCCGGCCGGGGGTGACGCGGTGGTCGACGAACCACGACCGACCTGGCGGCGCCAGCTGCACTGGCTGCTGATCGCGGCGGTGCCGTCGGGGCTGATGCTGTCGACGACGACGCACCTTACCACCGACATCGTTGCGATGCCGCTCCTCTGGGTGCTGCCGCTCGGCCTTTATCTGCTCAGCTTTGTTATCGCCTTTTCGACGATGCACCGGCTGACCGAGGTGTTTGCCTTTATCGCGCCGACGGTGCTGCTGACGATCGGCGCGCTGGCGCTGCTCAGCTCGGGCGGCGGTTCGCTGATGGTCGCGCTCGCCAGCCTGGCGATGCTGTTCGTCGTCGCGACCGCGCTCCATGGCTATCTTTACCATCTGCGTCCGGCGCCGCAGCATCTGACGCTTTTCTATCTGATCATGTCGGCGGGCGGGGTGCTTGGCGGCCTGTTCGCGGCGCTGCTCGCGCCTTTGATGTTCGACTGGGTGTACGAACATCCGCTGCTGACCCTCGCCGCCGCGATGCTGTTGCCGCTGCCGGCGATCCTGCCGTGGGACAAATGGCTGAAACTCAAACCCGCGTCGGCGCGGATCGTCGTCGCGCTGCTCGTGGCGGTGGCGGTCTATGCCAGCCTGCGGATGGTCGACGGCTGGTCGGGGCGGCTCGACGGCGCCGTCGCGGGCTGGGGGATGGCGATGCTGGTCATCGGCATTCTCGTCATCCGCTGGCGCTGGGCCTATGTCGCGGTGCTCGCGCTGCTGATGATCGGCGTCGGCGGCTGGAGCACGGTGCAGGAAAGCTTCACCGGCGACCGGGTGCGCAGCTATTTCGGCGTCTATACGGTGACCGATTATCCCGCGCAGGGACAACGGCGGCTGGCGCATGGCACGACCTTGCACGGCCTCCAGCGGACCGACCCGGCGCACCGGCGTGAGGCGACGACCTATTATGGTCCCCAATCGGGGGTCGGGCTGGCGCTCGACAAGGCGGAGGCGCTTGCCGGACCGAATGCCGCGGTCGGGATCGTCGGGCTGGGGGCTGGGACGCTCGCCTGCTACCGCCGCCCCGGCCAGCAATGGACGATATTCGAAATCGACCCGGTGATGGTCGACATCGCGCGCGACCCCGCCAAATTCACCTTCCTTTCCGATTGCGCGGGCGACACGCCGATCGTCATCGGCGACGCGCGGCTCAAGATTGCCGAACAGCCCGCGGGGCGGTTCGATATCCTGGTCATCGACGCCTTTTCGTCCGACGCAATCCCGCTCCATCTGCTGACGAAGGAAGCGATCGGCATCTACGCCCGCGCGCTGAAACCCGATGGCGTCCTGCTCATCCACATCTCCAACCGCTTTTTCGGGCTCGAGCCGGTGCTGGCCGAGGAAGCGCGCGCGCGCGGCTGGGCGTCGGCGATCCGGCTCGACCCGGGGCCGCCGCAAATCGGGATCGACGATCTGACCAGCTCGAACTGGGTCGCGCTCGCCGCGACGCCCGACCGGCTCCAACAGCTGACCGGCGGCTTGCGTCCGCGGCGCGAGGCGCCGCTCGACGGCGCCTGGGTGCCGCTGAAATCTCGCCCGGGTTTCGAGCGCTGGACCGACGATTACGCCTCAACTCTGCCCGTGCTCATGTGGGGCAGCCTGATCGGAAAGCGTGACGAATGACTTATCGCGATGTCAGCATCATCAGCGTCAATGGCAAGACACCGACGATCCATCCTAGCGCCTTCATCGCGCCGGGGTGCCGGATCATCGGCGACGTGACGATCGGGCCCGACGTCAGCATCTGGTATAATTGCGTGCTGCGCGCCGATGTCAGCCAGATTGTGGTGGGCGCGCGCTCGAACATCCAGGACGGCAGCATCGTTCATTGCGACGGCCCGATGCCGCACCGGCCGGATGGTTTTCCGACGATCATCGGCGAAGACGTGCTGATCGGCCATCTCGCGATGGTCCACGGCTGCACATTGGCCGACCGGGCGTTCGTCGGGCTCAAGGCGACGGTGATGAACGGCTGCCGGATCGGCAGCGACGCGATGCTCGCGGCGGGCGCGCTGCTCACCGAGAACAAGGAAATCCCGGATCGCGAGCTATGGGCCGGCACGCCGGCGCGGCGGGTGCGCGAGATCGACGACGCGCAGGCCGCGGGCATGCAGCTGGGCGTCGCACATTATGTGATGAACGGGCGGCTGCACAAGGCGGCGGTCGAGGGGTAGATCTCCCCTCCCGCTTGCGGGAGGGGTCGGGGGAGGGCCTGTTTCGGCAACACTCCCCGCGACATTCCCTCCCCTAACCCTCCCGCAAGCGGGAGGGGAACGAGCTTAGCTGAAGTTCACCATCGCATAGAGCATCGGGATCGACAGCAAGGTGTTGGTCCGCGAAAAGATCATCGCGGTCTTGGCGGCCTTCGCCTTGGTCGCATCATCCGCTTCGACGATGCCCAGCGCCTTCTTCTGGTTCGGCCAGATCACGAACCACACGTTGAACGCCATGATCAGCCCCAGCCACATGCCGACGCCGATGAGCTTGTACGGATCCTGCAGGCCCAGCGCGGGCGCCAGATATTGCGCGTGACCGGCGATGCCGATCCCCAGCAGCACGGTGATCAGCGCCGCCCAGCGGAACCAGAACAGCGCCGCGGGCGCGATATGCTTGCCGACCGCGGGTTTCAGTTCGGCCGGGATTTTCGGCATCGTCGGGATCTGGACGAAGTTGAAATAGTAAAGCAGTCCGATCCACAATATGCCGAAAAAGGTGTGCAGCCAGCGCATGATCGCGTTGCCCGCCGCCATCCCGTCCTCGAAATTCTGGCCGTTGAGGCCCAGCATCAGCGCGATCGCCAGCACCAGCCCGGCGCCGAGCACCGCGTGCAGATTACCGAAAAACTTGTCCATATCTTCCCCCTCGTTTGTGTGCGGCGCGGCGCGACCCGTGCCCTGCGGCTTCCTATGCCAGCGACGGGGGCGCGACTCAACTTTTGTCGGTGCTAGCCGTTTCGGGCGCCTCGTCGGGTATCGCCAGCCCGTTTTTCAGCATCACCGGCACCTGCGTCAGCGTGAACAGGAACGACAGCGCGGTTATTCCCCACACCTTGACCGTCAGCCAGGTGTCGAAACTGAATTCGCCGCGCTGGATCAGGACATACATGATGTGATTGGCGATACCGAGCGCGGCAAAGAACAGCCCCCAGTTGCGCGACAGCAGCAACCAGCCCTTTTCGGTCACCCCCTCGAGCGCCGACTGGAGCAGATATTTCAGCATCGGTTTGCCGAACCACCAGCCGCCGAGAAGCATGGCGGCAAAGGCGCCATAGATGATCGTCGGCTTCATCACGATAAAGCGTTCGTCGTGAAACCAGATGGTCAGCGCGCCAAAGCCGATGACCAGCACGCTCGACAGCCACAACATCGGCGAAATCTTGCCCAGCTTCCACTTCGACACCGCCATCGCGATGACGATCGCCACCATGAAGGCGACGGTGCCCTTGATCGCCGCCGTCGTCGCGGCAAAGGCACCTTCGCCGCCCGAAGAAAGTTTATAGGCGATAAAGAAAACCAGCAGCGGCCCGAAATCGATCGCGAAGTTCAGCCAGCCATGCTTGGCGGGCGGCGGCGCGGGAACCGGCTCGGGGCCGGTCGGCGGCATGTCGATGGGGGCGGGCGTCATCGGATATTTCCTGCAATGATGGCGGCGATCTCGTCCGCGTCGAACGGGCGAAGGTCGCCCAAGGTTTCACCGATGCCGATCGCGTGAATGGGAAGCCCGTGGCGTTCGGCCGCCGACACCAGCACCCCGCCGCGCGCGGTGCCGTCGAGCTTGGTCATGACAAGGCCCGTCACCCCGGCGACCTCGCGGAACACGTCGATCTGCGACAGCGCATTCTGCCCGGTCGTCGCGTCGAGCACCAGCACGACATCGTGCGGCGCCGCGGGGTTGAGCCGGCCGAGCACGCGCTTGATCTTCGCCAGCTCGTCCATCAGCTCGCGCTTGTTCTGGAGGCGCCCGGCGGTATCGACGATCAGCACGTCGATACCCGTCGCAGTCGCCTGTTTCACTGCGTCGAACACGATCCCGGCGCTGTCGCCGCCCTCGGGCCCTGCCATGATCGGTACGCCCAGCCGTTCGGCCCACACCTTCAGCTGGCCGATCGCCGCGGCGCGAAACGTGTCGCCGGCGACCAGCATCACGCCATAATCCTGTTCCTGGAACAGGTGCGCCAGCTTGGCGATGGTGGTCGTCTTGCCCGACCCGTTGACCCCGATCACCAGGATGACCTGCGGGCGCGGAAAGGCGTCGATGTCGAGCGGCTCGGCGACGGGGCGCAGCACGGTTGCGATTTCGTCGGCGACGATCTTGCGCAACTCCTCGGTGCCGTTCGCGGCGACGTCGCGCCGTTCGGACAGGCGGTCGCGGATACGCGCCGCCATCGCGGGGCCAAGGTCGGCGGTGATCAATGCTTCCTCGATGCGGTCGAGGTCGTCCTCGTCCAGCCGCGCCTTGCCGGTCAGCCCCGCGAGATTCTCGCCCAGCCGTTCCGACGTGCGGCGAAAACCGCCGAGCAGCCGCTCGCTCCAGCTTTGCCCGCTCATGCGGGGATATCCTTGATCATGGGGGTGGCAATCATGCGGTCTCCGTCGCGCGCGGTCATCCGCGCGGCGATGATGGTGCCCGGCGCGGCAGGCGCGGTCAGGCCGATGGCGGCAAAATTTTCGGCATGGCCGGTCAGCCCGTCGCGCTCGACCAGCACCCATGCGGGGGCACCGATCTGGCGGTCGAGCCAGTCGTGGCGCCGCCGGGCGTTGGCTTCGCGCAGCGTTGCGGCGCGCTCGCGCGCGATGGCGCGCCCGACTTGGGGCATCCGCGCAGCAGGCGTTCCTGCACGCGGGCTGTACGGAAAAATATGGCCGAAAACGATGTCGCAATCATCGATCAGCGCCAGCGAGTTCGCAAACATCGCGTCGTCTTCGGTCGGAAAGCCGGCGATCAGATCGGCGCCGATCGCGATTGCGGGACGTGCCGCCTTGAGCCGCGCTACAAGCGCCACCGCATCGGCGCGGCGATGGCGGCGCTTCATGCGGGTCAGCACCATATCGTCGCCTGCCTGAAGCGAGAGATGGACATGCGGCATGACGCGGCTCTCCTGCGTCAGCAAAGCGAACAGCGCGTCGTCGATGCGGTTCGGGTCGAGCGACGAGAGGCGGAGGCGCGCGATCGGCAGCGCCAGCAGCGCTTCGACCAGCGCCGCCAGCGTCGTGCGGCTGTCGTCGCCATAGCTCGCCAGATCGACCCCGGTCAGGATGATCTCGCGCTGGCCGCGATCCAGCGCAGTTTGCGCGGCATCGACCACCGCGTCGACAGTCGCAGACCGCGCGGTCCCGCGCGCCATCACCGTCGCGCAAAAGGTGCAGCTGTGCGAACAACCCGTCTGGACGCCAAGGAAAGCGCGGGCGTGGTCGGACCCTGAGAGGGCGGGGGTGTAGGGTGCACCGTGCCCCTGCGAAGGCAGGGGCCCATCACCTGCCGGTTCGAATTGGAGCCCACCGGAGATGGGTCCCCGCCTTCGCGGGGACACGGTGGATTGATAACTCTCGGTGAGTCCCTTGGCATCGTTGCGCACCACCCGTGCGCCCATATCCGCGAACCGCTCCGCCTCCAGCTCCGCCGCGCACCCGGTCACGACGACATCCGCCTCCGGCCGCTCGCGCAGCGCACGCCGCACCGCCTGCCGCGCCTGCCGCACCGCTTCGTCGGTCACCGCGCAGCTGTTGAAGATGATGGTATCGCGCGCACCCGCCGCGCGCGCCGCCGCACGAACCGCTTCGCCCTCGGCGATATTCAGCCGGCAGCCAAAATTGACGACGTCGACGTCGCCCAGCACCGCACCGCTCATCCGAACTGCGCCCAGTCGGTCTCGCCCTCATACACCCGCGTCGCCGCGCCGCTCATCACGATCGGCGCGCCGGGCGCCCACCGGATGATCAGGTCGCCGCCGGGCAGCGAGATCGTCACCGGCGACTGGACCAGCCCGGCGCGGATCGCCGCGACCGCGGTGGCGCACGCGCCGGTGCCGCACGCCTGCGTCAATCCAACGCCGCGCTCCCAGACGCGCAACTGCAACTGGTTCTCGCCGTCGAGGCTCGCAACATTGACGTTGACGCGTTCGGGGAACAGCGGGTCGGTCTCGATCCGCGGTCCCAGCGCGTCGAGCGCGACCGCGTCGGCCTCGGGTACGAAAAAGACGATGTGCGGATTGCCGACATTGACCGCCGCGCCATGTTCCAGCTCGTCCCACGCCACCGGCATGTCGCGCGTATCCATCGGCATGGCAAGCGGGATCAGTTCCCAGTCGAACACCGGCTCGCCCAGCGTGACCTCGGCGCCGCCGTCCGCCGGCGTTACGCGCAGCATGCCGCCCAATGTTTCGATCACCGCGGGCTGGCCGATCAGCGTCGCGACACAGCGCGTCGCATTGCCGCACGCCTCGACCTCGCCGCCGTCGGCGTTGAAGATCCGCATCCGGACATCGGCCTTGCTCGACGGTTCGAGCAGGATCAGCTGGTCGCACCCGATGCCGTGCCGCCGGTCGGCGATGGCATGCGCGCGCGCCGGGGTCATCTCGACGGCCTTCTCGCGCGCGTCGATGACGACAAAATCATTGCCCAGCCCGTGCATCTTGGTGAAGCGGTCCGCCATAATCCGCGCATGTAAGGGGCGAGGGCGGGGAAGTCTAGCGATGCGGGGCAGGGCGCGACCGCGGCTTCCGCTCTCCCCCCTTCCTGGAAGGGTGGGGAGAGGAACGATCACGCCGTCTTGCGCAGCGGCTCTTCCTCGGGTGTCGGCGGGGTGCCCGGCGGCACCATCGGTGCGCGCAGCAATCCGCGCTCGGCGAGCAATATGTCGGTGTCGGCGGCCGATGCGGCACGTCCGAAATACCAGCCTTGCCCCTTGGCACAGCCCAGCCGCGTCAGTTCGATCGCGGTCGCCTCGTCCTCGACCCCTTCGGCGGTGATCGGCATCGCCAGGCTCTCTCCCAGCCGCACGATCGCGACGACGATGGCCTGCGCGTCGGGGCTGCCGCGCATCGCGGCAACAAAGCTGCGGTCGATCTTGATCCGGTCGAACGGCAATGCGCGCAGGTGCGACAGCGACGAATAGCCGGTGCCGAAATCGTCGAGGCTCAGCGACACGCCCTGGTTCTTCAGGCTGGTGACGATCGAGCGGACGAGCGGCAGGTTTTCGAACAGCGAGCTTTCGGTGATCTCGACCTCGAGCTGGCTCGCCGGGAATCCGACTTCGACCAGCAGCTTGGTCAGCTTCTGGCTGAACCACGGGTCTTTCAACTGCTGCGGCGACACGTTGACCGCGAGCAGGATCGACGGATCCCACCGCTTGGCGATTTCCATCGCCTGGCGGATCACCTGCAGCGACAATTCGCCGATCAGCCCGCTTTCCTCAGCGATCGGGATAAAGCGTTCGGGCGCGATCATCCCATATTCGGGCGAATCCCAGCGCATCAGCATTTCGAACCCGACCAGCCGCCCGCTCGCGATATCGACCTGCGGCTCGAAATAGGGGACGAACTCGCCGCGCGGCATGCCTTCGCGGATGCCGGTCTCGATCTGGTTGCGGACCTGCACCGCCATTTCCATACCCGGTTCGAACCAGCAAAAGCGATTCCGGCCCTCGTCCTTGCAATGATACATCGCGATGTCGGCCTGACGCACCATCGTTTCCATGGTGACGCCGGCATCCTCGGCAAGCGAAATGCCGAGCGAGGCGCCGATCCGTATTTGCTGACCGTCGTGCACGACATTGCTTTCCAGCGCCGCGACCAGTTCGGCGGCCAGCGCCTCGATCGAGGCGCGCGCCGACGGTTCGAACGCCAACATCGCGACAAATTCGTCACCACCCAGCCGCGCTTTTGTCGCGTTGGGCGGCAGGATCGCCGAAATGCGGTCGGCGGCGACCTGCAGCACCCGGTCGCCCGCCGCGTGGCCATGAATGTCGTTGACGGTCTTGAAATGATCGAGGTCGAGCAGGAACAGCGCGATCTGGCGCTTGGTGGCGATCGCGATCGCAATCTCCTCCTGCCCCGTCGCGAGCAGCGAGCGGCGATTGAGGAAGCCGGTGAGCGGGTCAGTATCGGCCAGATAGCGCGCCTGCCGTTCGGCCTCGGTGCGCTCGCGGATTTCGCGGTGCAGATCCTCGTAGCGGCGCCACCCGAACAGGATCAGCGCGACGTTCAGCACCACCGCCGCGGCCAGCGTCCGGTCGGGCCCGCCGCCGATGCCGACCAGCGTGTGGGTGACCGCCTCCATGACGGTGCCGCCGGTGCCGACGAACAGCAGGATGGCGGCGACGACAATGCCGCCCGCCACGATGTCCCGCTTGGCGCCGGTACTGCGGTCCGGCTGCGCTGCGGCTGTCGTCATGTCGTCTTTCCCCACCATCGCCCTGTCATGCCCGCGAAGCGGTGAAATTTGGGTTAAATCGAGCCGCCTTCGCGTTGCTTGCTTCGCGGCGGCGATGCGTGTATTGGCGCCGCGTCCGGCCGCATTTTGCGGACGGGCTTTATCGATGTCCGCGACGGTCAAGTCTGTCCACGGATAGCCGCTGGTTGGCGAGGTTTCGCTCACCGGCGTCTTTTGCGTTGCGGGCGTCAGAAGGGTTGAAAAAGGCGCATGTTCGACAGTCTGAGCAATCGGCTTGGCGATGTTTTCGGAAAGCTCCGCGGTCGCGGCGCGCTGACCGAGGCCGACGTGCGCGCGGCGATGCGCGAAGTGCGAATCGCCCTGCTCGAAGCCGACGTCGCGCTGCCCGTCGTGCGCAGCTTCGTCGATCAGGTCACCGAACTCGCGATCGGCCAGAACGTTCTGCGCTCGGTCACACCGGGGCAACAGGTCGTCAAGATCGTCAGCGACGCGCTGACCGAAATGCTCGGCTCCGAAACCGCCGAGCTCGACCTCAACGTCGCGCCGCCCGCGGTCATCATGATGGTCGGCCTGCAGGGCTCGGGCAAGACGACGACGACCGCGAAGATTGCGAAGCGGCTCAAGGAAAAAGAACGCAAAAAGGTGCTAATGGCGTCGCTCGACGTCAACCGCCCCGCCGCGCAGGAACAGCTCGCCGTCCTCGGCGGCCAGATCGACGTCGCGACGCTTCCCATCATCGCAGGCCAGCAGCCGGTCGAAATCGCCCAGCGCGCCATGCAGGCGGCGAAGCTTCAGGGCTATGACGTGCTGATGCTCGACACCGCGGGCCGCCTCCACGTCGACCAGCAGCTGATGGACGAGATGCAGGCGGTGTCGCGTACCGCGAGCCCGGCCGAAACGCTGCTCGTCGTCGACAGCCTGACCGGCCAGGACGCGGTGCAGGTTGCGCAGCGCTTTACCGACCAGGTGCCGCTGACCGGCGTCGTGCTCACGCGTATGGACGGCGACGCGCGCGGCGGTGCGGCGCTGTCGATGCGAGCGGTCACCGGCAAGCCGATTAAATTTGCGGGCACGGGTGAGAAACTCGACGGGCTCGAACTGTTCCAGCCGTCGCGCATCGCGGGCCGCATCCTCGGCATGGGCGACGTCGTCAGCCTCGTCGAACGCGCCGCCGAAACGATCCAGGCCGACGAGGCCGAGGCGATGGCGGCGAAAATGGCCAAGGGCCAGTTCGACCTCAACGACCTTCGCACGCAATTGAACCAGATGCGCCGCATGGGCGGGCTCGGCGCGCTCGCCGGCATGATCCCCGGGATCAAAAAGGCGCAAGCCCAGATGGCTGCGGGCGGCGCCGACGACAAAATGCTCGTCCATTTCGACGCGATCATGGGGTCGATGACCCCGAAGGAGCGCGCCAAGCCCGAACTCATCAACGCCAAGCGCAAGATCCGGATCGCCAACGGGTCGGGCACGACGGTGCAACAGGTCAACAAAGTGCTGAAGATGCACCAGGAAATGGCCACCGCGATGAAAAAGATCCGCAAGATGGGCGGGCTGAAAGGCCTCGGCGCGCTGTTCGGCAAGGGCGGCGGCATTCCCGGCATGGGCGGCGGCGGATTTGGCGGCGGCGGTATGGGCGGACTGCCCGGACTCGGCGGCGGCGCCATCCCGCCCGACCTCGCCAATTTGATCAACAAGAAAAAGTGACGTTAACCCAAATCCGAAATTTGAATTAGAAAGAAGGACTTACAACATGGCTACCTCCATTCGCCTCGCGCGCGGCGGCTCGAAAAAGCGCCCCTATTACAAGATCGTCGTCGCCGATTCGCGTAGCCCTCGCGACGGCCGCTTCATCGAGCGTATCGGCAGCTACAACCCGCTGCTCGCCAAGGATAATCCCGAGCGCGTCAAGCTCGACGCCGACCGCGCGAAGCATTGGCTGAGCGTCGGCGCGCAGCCGAGCGACCGCGTCGCCCGCTTCCTCGACGCCGCGGGCGTCAAAGAACGCGCCGCGCGCAACAACCCGAACAAGGCGGTCCCGGGCGAAAAAGCCAAGGAACGCGCCGAGGAAAAGGCCCAGAAGCTCGCTGACGCCGAAGAAGCCGCCGCCGCCGCTGCCGCCGCTCCGGCCCCCGAGCCCGAAGTCGAAGCCCCGGCTGAAGACGTTGCCGCCGAAGCGCCTGCCGCGGAAGAAGCCGCCGCTCCCGAAGCGGCGGAATCGGACGCAACCGGTTCGGTAAAGAGCGAAGCGACCGCCGAAGCGGTGGCCGAAGCTGTCGCCGACGAAACCCCCGCCGACGCGACCGCCGACGACGCGACCGCGATGGCCGAACAGGCTGCCGAAGGTGGCCCGGCCGCAGCAGCCGCTGCCGAAGAAACGCCTGCCGAAGAAGCGGGCGAAGAAGAAGCCAAGGCCTGATCCTTGGCTGACGCAAATCGCCCCGTCACCCTGGCCGCCATCGCCGGCGCGCACGGGGTGCGGGGCGAGGTGCGGCTGAAATTGTTCGGCGAAGGCGCGGAGGCTCTCCGCGCCTTTTCCGTTTTCGACGCGGGCGGCGCGAAGCTCACGCTCAAATCGGTGCGCCCCGCCAATCAGGCTGCCGTCGCCATCTTCGCCGAAATCACCGACCGCAGCGCCGCCGAGGCGCTGCGCGGCACGCTGCTCACCGTCCCGCGCTCGGCGCTGCCGCCGCTCGCCGAGGGTGAATATTATTATCACGATTTGATCGGCCTGCGGTGCGTGTCGACCGACGGCGCCGCGATCGGCCATGTCGTCGCGGTCGAAAATTTCGGCGCGGGCGACATTCTGGAAGTCGAGAAGCCCGACGGCAAACGCTTCATGGTGCCGATGAACGAGCGCGCGGTTCCCGAATGGGACGATCAGGTGGTGATCTCCAGCGATTTCGTCGAATGAGCCGGATCGCGGTCCTTTCCGACATTCACGGCAATCTTGCCGCGCTGGAAGCCTGCGTCGATGACGCGCGGCAGCGCGGATGCGACCAGTTCATCAATCTGGGCGATATTCTGTCGGGACCATTATGGCCGGTCGAAACCGCGGCCTTCCTGCGCCCGCTCGAATGGCCGACGATCGCCGGCAACCATGAGCGCCAATTGCTGACCCAGACGCGCGATCAAATGGGAGCGTCGGACCATTATGCCGACGCCTTGATCGGCGAGGGCGACCGCGCGTGGCTCCGCACCCTGCCGCCGACCCTGGCGTGGCGGCCGGACATATATCTGTGCCACGGAACGCTCGAAAGCGACCTCGATTATATGCTTCACGATGTGAGCGAGGCGGGGGTGATCGACACACCGCCCGATGTGGTGGCGGCGCGCGTAGCGGCGCGGCGCGAGCGGCTGGTCCTGTGCGGGCATACCCACGCCCCGCGCCAGGTGAAGCTGCCCGACGGACGGACGGTCGCCAATCCGGGCAGCGTCGGGCTTCCCGCTTATGATTGGGACCGGCCGTACTATCACGTCATGGAAACCGGCTCGTCCGATGCCCGTTATGCCGTCGTCGATGGCGACACGCTCGCCGTCGAGCTGGTCGCAGTCGCCTATGACCATGAAAGCGCCGCGCGTAAGGCCGAGGCCGAGGGCCGCGGCGACTGGGCGCTGGCGTTGCGCACCGGTCGCGCCCGATAGCGATGTTGCTGTCATAGCACGCGAATGATAGCCCCATGGAATTCCGAGAAGGGGATTCCATGAAGACGTTATCTTTGCTTGTCGCCCTGCTAGCCGCCCCGCTTCCCGCGCTGGCGCAGGACGCCAAACCCCAAACCCTCGAACAAATCACCCCCGAAATCGACGCGCTGTTCGCCAAATATCAGACCGACGCACATATCCCGGGCATGGTCTATGGCGTCGTCCGCGATGGCAAGCTCGCCTATGTAAAAGGCATCGGCGTCCAGAACCTCGACGACAAGAGCGCGGTTACTGCCGACAGCCGCTTCCGCATCGCGTCGATGACCAAGGCATTCACCGCGCTCGCGATCCTGAAGCTCCGCGACGATGGCAAGCTGCGCCTCGACGACCTCGCCGAAGACCATGTCCCCGAAATGAAGCGCTGGGCCTATCCGACCAAGGACAGCCCGCGCATCCGTATCCGCGACCTGCTCCACCATGTCGGCGGGCTCGTCACCGACGACCCGTGGGGCGACCGGCAACAGATTTTGTCGCAGGCCGATTTTACCAGAATGATCGCGGCGGGGGTGCCGTTCAGCCGCGTCCCGCAGTCCGCACATGAATATTCCAACTATGGCTATGCGCTGCTTGGCCGGATCATCGCCAACGCGTCGGGCATGGCGTACACCGATTATATCCAGCGGACGATCCTGACCCCGCTCGGCATGACCGGCAGCGGTTTCGACGTCACCAAAACGCCACAGGCGGTCTATGCGCGCGGCTACCGATGGGAAAATGACGCGTGGTCGCCTGAACCCGAGATGGTCGACGGCGCCTTTAACGCGATGGGCGGGATGCAAGTCAGCGCCAACGACTATGCCAAATGGGTGACCTTCCTGCTCGCGGCATGGCCCGCGCGCGATGATGCCGACACCGGCCCGGTCAACCGCGCGACGGTGCGCGAAATGGTGCAGGGATTGAACTTCATGACCGTCACCAACCGGATCGGCGCCAGCGGCGCGACGGCCTGCAAACAGGCTGCTGCATACGCGATGGGCTGGCGCGTCGCGCAGGATTGCGACCTCGGGCTGACGCTGGCGCATGGCGGCGGCTATCCCGGCTATGGCAGCCATGTGATGCTGATGCCCGATCATGGCGTCGGGGTGTTCGCGCTGTCGAACCGCACCTATGCCGGACCGTCGGCACCCGCATGGGATACGGCGGTCGCGATGGACAAGGCGGGTCTGCTCACCGGACGCGCGGTGCCGATCACCCCCGCCGTTGCCGATGCGTTTGCTGCGGCGCGCGCCGCCTATGCCGCGGGCCATCTTGGCCCTCTCGACGGCAAGCTTGCGATGAATTTCCTGATGGACCGCTCGGCGGCGAACTGGGCCGCCGAACTCGCGCGGCTCAGGGCGGAGGTGGGCGATTGCCCGACCGCCGAACCGCTCGCGCCGACCGGCGCCTTGTCGGCGGCGTTCCGCCTGAACTGTAACCGGGGCAAGCTTGACGGCATGTTGCTGTTGGCGCCGACGACCCCGGCGACGGTGCAGGCGCTGCGCTTGCGTGTCGTGACGCCCTGACGGCCACCCTTACGCGGCCTCGATAAACACCACCCGGTCGCGCCCGCTTTCCTTGGCGGCATAAAGGTTGATGTCGGCCGATTTCATCGCTGCGCCGAAACTGGTGCCGTGCGCAATGTGGACCAGTCCCATGCTGGCGGTCACCGGCCGTTCGAGCAGCGGCACCATCTGTTTGACATAAGCGCCGATGCGCTGGCGCAGCCGCTCGGCCTCGATCGCGACCGCGGCCGGGGCGCCGCGGAACAGCAGCGCGAATTCCTCGCCGCCGATCCGCGCCGCCAGCGCCGTCCCCGATCCCAGCGCGACCCCCGCGGCAAAGATCACCCGGTCGCCGACATCATGGCCGTGATGGTCGTTGATCGCCTTGAAATGGTCGAGGTCGACCAGCGCGATCGCCACCGGCGGATCGTCGTTGAAGCTTTCCTCGATCGCGCGCCGGTTGGGCAGGCCGGTCAAGGGATCGGTGTGCGCGATGATGCGCATCGCCTCGGCCTGCGCGCGCGCTTCCTGCCGCTCGCGGCGCAGCCGGACAAGGCGGTCGAGAATGCCGAGCGCGGTGAGCATCACCTCCAGCCCCAGCGCGGGGAACAGCAGGAACAGGAAAGCGTCGAAAGGCTGTCCCAGCACGATGTCGTGGAACAGGCTGACCCCGTAAACCCCGCCGATGCCGCTCCACGCCGCGGCCTGGTAGCGCGCCGTACGGCTGCCGCGGCGCAGCGCCATGATGACCGCGGCAGCGCATAATCCCAGCATCGCGAGCAGCAGCATGTTGCGCAGCGCCATATAGGCGGGCGGGCAATCGGCGATCAGCATCGCCGGGGTGGTCGCCAGGATCAGCATGGGCGGCCAGCCAAGCAGGCGGCGGATGCGCGGGCCGACCATGCCCGGCTCCAGATAGCTGCGCAGAAACGGACCCGACACCACGACGCTCAGGTCGAAAAAGAGACAGATCCACACCTGCCGCGCGAAACTGTCGGGTGTCAGCCATGGTCCCATCGCCAGCGGTGACAGCGCGAGGACGAGCGCGAAATAGGAGAGGGTGCGCGCGCTCTGCCAGATCAGAAAGCGTTCGCGGAGCAGCCGGAAAAAGACGCCATTATAAACCAGCGAAAAGAGCAAAAGTCCCAGAAAGATGCCGGTGAGAACACCGTCCCACGACATGCTGGTCGCGTTGGCGAACGACGACTGCGCACGCGCGGGTGCGGCGGCGGCGAACAGCCCCGCGCCTGCCATAGCGATACGTGCGCAAAGCGCCATGCGACCCCCGACCATTTGATCGGGAACGCTAGGCGTGAAGCGGCTGATTTTTGGTTAACGGTGTGATCACCGTCCGCCGGGCCGCCGATGGCGCGAAGTTTGCCGAAGGGCACCGAGAGAGGGTCTGCGGCGGGGACTCCCTTCGACAAACTTCGCGTCATCGACGGCGTGGCGCGGTCGGTGGCACGTTCAGATATGCCGGCCGGGAACGCCGATGCGCGAACGGACATGCGCCTCGCGGCGACGGCGCACCCGCGTGACGGCGCCCGCCAGCGCGACGAAGCAGCGATCGAGATCGTTGCAGAATCCCTTGTGACCCTCGTTCCAGGTCCGCATCCAGATTTCATCATTCATCGTCCGTTTCCTTCCGTTGTGACGCCGGACAAATGCCTTGTGGCGCGGCGGACCGCCAACAAAAGCTTTGCGTCATGACATAAGCTGGACTTATATATCCCGATGAGCCGGATCCCGCCCCTCGCCGCAGTTCGAGCCTTTGAAGCAGCTGCCAGGCTGGAGAATTTCTCGCGCGCGGCGGAGGAGTTGGGGCTGACGCAGGCGGCGGTCAGCTATCAAATCCGCCAATTGGAAGACCGGCTCGGTCGCGCATTGTTTGTGCGCGAAAAGGGGCGGGTGCGGCTGTCCGAAACCGGCCAGCGGCTGCTCCCGGCGATCAGCGGCGCTTTTGCCGCGATGGCCGATGCCTTTGCCGCACTCGGCGCCGACGAGGCCGATGTGCTGACGATCGACGCGGTGACCAGTTTCGGCGGCGCCTGGCTTGCCTCGCGCATCGGCCGTTTCCAGCTCGCCTATCCCGATCTGGCGGTGCGCCTGTCGATGTCGAACCGGGTCATCGATTTCGACGCGTCGAACGTCGACGTCGCGATCCGGATCGGCAAGGGCGACTGGCCCGGGCTGCGCGCCGATTTTCTGATGCGCCAGGCGATCGCGCCGATCTGTTCGCCGGCCTTTGTCGCGACCGAGCGACTTGCCGAACCCGTCGACCTTTTGCGCGTCGAGCGGCTGGCGCCCAACGACAGCTGGTGGGCCGACTGGTTCGCGGCCGCGGGCGTCCCGACGCCGCCGCCGGCAACGCGGCGCGGCATCGAACTCGACAGCCAGCTGCAAGAGGCGAGCGCGGTCGAGGCGGGCTTCGGCATCGCGATGATGACCCCGCTGTACTGGCAGGCCGAAATCGACAGCGGACGCCTGGTCCAACCCTTCGACACGTTGCTCTACACCGACCGCGGTCTCTGGCTCGTCCACCGCGAAAACCGCGTCGGGGTCCGCAAGATCGAACGCTTCCGCGAATGGCTGCACGCCGAACTGGCGCGGGATCGGGGCCGTTACCCCGACATGCTGTGGCAGCCGCTAAGCTGAATCACCTCGACAGTAAGCGCCACAATGTATATACATAATGTATATACGGAGTCTGTCATGGCCAAAGAATATCGCGCCAAGGTTTTCAAATCGGGTAACTCGCTGGCGCTGCGCCTGCCCAAGGCGCTGGGGTTGGAGGAGGGCACCGAAATGATTGTGCGCGAGGAGCGCGGCGAGTTCCGTTTCGAACCCGCCGACAAGCCAAAAGCCAAGATCGACGTCAGTGGCTTCTGGGGCAAGGCGCCGGGTCTGAAGCTTGCGCCGCGCGACGATTTCGACGAACGTCCAAGCACGATCGCCGCGCGCAAAGCTGCTGAGGCAGCGGGGACGGAAAAGAAGGGGTGACGCGCTATCTGATCGATGCCGATTGCGCGGTCTATGCGATGACCGCGCGCTACGAGTCGCTGCGTGAACGACTTACCGCCTGTGCTCCGGGCGACGTCGCCATTTCGACAATCAGTTTCGCCGAAGTTGCTCTGGGAACCGAAAATGGCATGCCACCAGCGCCCAAGGTGCTGGAGGCTTTCGTCGCGGCCATCCCGCTGCTCCCGTTCGACGAGGCGGCGGCGCGCGAATATGCGCGGCTGCCGTTCAAACGGGCGCGCTTCGACCGATTGCTCGCCGCCCACGCGTTGAGCATCGGCGCGACGATCATCACCAACAACGAGGCGGATTTCGCTGACGTGCCAAGCTTGAAGGTCGAGAATTGGACGCTGCCATGACCTTCACCGCGGTCCCGCTCACCCTCTACCCCGACATGTTCCCCGGCCCGCTGGGGCACAGCATGGCCGGGCGCGCGCTCGAAAGCGGCACCTGGCATTGCGCGCCGGTGCAAATCCGTGATTTTGCCACCGACAGGCACCGCACCGTCGACGATACGCCCGCGGGCGGCGGCGCGGGGATGGTGCTCAAAGCCGATGTGCTGGCGGCGGCGGTCGATCATGCTGCGGCGGCGCATCCGGGCCTCCCGATCCTCGCGATGACCCCGCGCGGGACGCCGATCACGCAAGCGCGCGTGCGCGACCTAGCGGCGGGGCCGGGCGCGATCATCCTCTGCGGCCGGTTCGAGGGATTTGACGAGCGCATCTTCGACGCCCGCCCGATCGAGCAGGTGTCGATGGGCGACATCATCCTGTCGGGCGGCGAGATGGGGGCGTTGCTGCTCCTCGACGCTTGCATTCGCCTGCTTCCCGGCGTAATGGGCGCGGCTTCCAGCGGGGACGATGAGTCGTTCGAAAACGGCTTGCTCGAATATCCGCATTATACCCGGCCCGTCACATGGGAAGGGCGCACGATCCCCGAAGTGCTGCGATCGGGGGATCATGCGAAGATCGCCGCCTGGCGGAAACAACAGGCGGAAGAGACAACACGGTTACGCAGGCCGGACCTTTGGGAGCGCCATGAGGGCGCTCGGGACCGACCTGCCTCTGGCGCGCGGCAAAAGAAGAAGGACTAGAGGCATGAACCTCATCCAGACGATCGAAGCCGAAGAAATTGCCAAAGCGGCAAAGACCATTCCGACCTTCCGCCCCGGCGACACGCTGAAAGTCGGCGTGAAGGTGGTCGAAGGCGAACGCACCCGCGTCCAGAACTTCGAAGGCGTGTGCATCGCGCGCTCGAACAAGGGCATGGGCTCCAACTTCACCGTGCGCAAAATGTCGTTCGGCGAAGGTGTCGAGCGCGTGTTCCCGCTCTATTCGCCGAACATCGACAGCATTACCGTCATCCGCAAGGGTGCCGTGCGTCGTGCGAAGCTTTACTATCTTCGTGGCCGCACTGGTAAATCGGCGCGTATTGCGGAACGCCGCGATTACCGGTCGGAAGCCGGCGAAGGCTAAGGAGAGCTTCTCTCACCCAAAGCCGAAACAGCTTTCCAAAACGACCGGTTCCGCCAACAGGCAGAACCGGTCGTTTTTCATTTCAGCATCAGCATGAAGGGCATAACAAATGGGTTACCGGATCGTCGTCGCGGGCGCGACGGGCAATGTCGGGCGTGAAGTGCTCGCCATCCTCGCCGAGCGCGAATTTCCCTATGACGAACTGGCGGTCGTCGCCTCGTCGCGCAGCCAGGGCACCGACGTCGAAATCGGCGACACCGGCCGCACCCTCAAATGCCAGAATATCGACAATTTCGACTGGACCGGCTGGGACATGGCGATTTTCGCGATCGGCAGCGAAGCGACCAAGATCCACGCGCCGAAGGCCGCCGCCGCGGGCTGCGTCGTGATCGACAATTCGTCGCTCTACCGCATGGACCCCGACGTGCCGCTGATCGTGCCCGAAGTGAACCCCGACGCGATCGACGGCTATGTGAAGCGCAATATCATCGCCAACCCCAATTGCTCGACCGCGCAGATGGTCGTCGCGCTGAAGCCGCTGCACGATGCCGCCACGATTACCCGCGTCGTCGTCTCGACCTATCAATCGGTGTCGGGCGCGGGCAAGGCGGGCATGGACGAGCTGTGGAACCAGACGCGCCAGATCTTCGTCGGCGACGAAAAGGACATCCAGAAATTCACCAAGCAGATCGCCTTCAACGTCATCCCGCACATCGACAGCTTCCTCGACGACGGATCGACCAAGGAAGAGTGGAAGATGGTCGTCGAGACCAAGAAGATCCTCGATCCCAAGATCAAGGTCACCGCGACCTGCGTCCGCGTCCCCGTTTTCGTCGGGCATAGCGAAGCGATCAACATCGAGATGGAGAATGAGCTGTCGGCCGAGGACGCCCAGCGCATCCTGCGCGAAGCTCCCGGCGTCGTGCTCCACGACAAGCGCGAGGACGGCGGCTACATCACCCCGGTCGAATGCGTCGGCGATTTCGCGACCTTCGTCAGCCGCGTGCGCGAGGATCCGACGGTCGAAAATGGCCTCAACCTGTGGTGCGTTTCGGATAACCTCCGCAAAGGCGCGGCGCTCAATGCGGTGCAGATTGCGGAACTGCTGGGGCGGCGGCACCTCAAGAAAGGCTGAAGGTAAAGCGGATGTTCCCCTGCGAAGGCAGGGGTCCCTCTCCTAACCTCGCCTTTGGCACAAACGGCAACGCCGATCGCGAGCTTGGGCGATGGCCCCCTGCCTTCGCAGGGGTGCAGGTACGTCAGCCACTCTCGACGACGCGCAATCCGAACGGGTAGGGGGAGGGGATGACCGACGTCTCTTCCGCCACCCCGCCCGCGCAGCGCCGCCTGCTCGGCGCGCTCCTCATCCTACTGCTCGCCGCGCAGATCGATCAGCCCTATCCCGAAATCGCGCTGCTCCAGCATATCCCGACGATGCTGCTGCTCGTCGCCGCGCCCGCGTTGCTCCGCCGCTGGCCGCTCTCGACCCCTGCCCTCGCGTGCATCGTGGTGTTCTTCGCGCTCCACACCCTCGGTGGCCGCTATGCGTACAGCAACGTCCCCTACGACGACTGGTCACGCGTACTGACCGGTGCCAGCCTGTCCGACGCCTTCGGCTGGACGCGCAACCATTATGACCGCCTCGTCCATTTCGCCTTTGGCGCGCTGTCGGTGGTGCCCGTCGCCGAAATCGCGCGCCGCTGGGGCGGCCTGGGGCCGCGCGGCGCGGCGTTAACCGTGCTTGCTTGGGTCTTGGCGACCTCTTGCCTCTATGAAATCTTCGAATGGCTGCTCACCATCGTCGCGGCGGGCGAAACCGTCGACCGCTACAATGGTCAGCAAGGCGACATCTGGGACGCGCAAAAGGATATGGCGCTGGCGGCGCTCGGCGCGATATTGGTTCTGCTGGTCCAGCGAAGGAGATAGACGATGCGCAAGTTGATAACCCTCGCGATGATCGGTTTGCTCGCTGCATGCAAACCCACCCCGGAAAAGGCGGCGCCGGGCGACGATAGCATGCCGAAAGCCGAGCCGGTCCCCAAAGCCAAGGCCGACGGCCCCGCCGCCGCGACCACCGCGGTCAGCCTCGACGGCGAGGGGCTGCGCTTCATCGACAAGAGCAGCGGCAAGGCCAGCCTGCTCGCCTTCGGCGTCCCCCGCGCGCAGGCCGAAACCGCGCTCGCCAACGTCGCGGGGCAGGCCGACGACCGCAGCACCAACGACGAATGCGGCGCCGGGCCGATGCAATTCACCCGCTACGACGCGATGACGCTCAATTTCCAGGACGACAAATTCGTCGGCTGGTTCCTTGGCAACGAGTCCGGCGCCGCCGCCTATTCAACGGCCAGCGGCATCGCAATCGGCACAACCCGCGCCAAGGCGGGCGAGTCGGTGTCGATCGTCGACGTCGAGGACAGCACGCTCGGCGAGGAATTCAGCATCGGTAGCGGCGACAATGCCGTCGGCGGCATGTTCGCCGCGCCGGGTGATGCGGCCAAGATCGATGCGTTGTTCGCCGGGGTGAATTGTTTCTTCCGGTGATGGGGGACGCAGCCGGATTCGATCGAACGCTGCCATCAATAGCCTCGTTATCCCGGCGAAGGCCGGGATCTCGCCGGTACGTAAATCCGCGAGGGTGAGATCCCGGCCTTCGCCGGGATGACGAAATGGGAAGCGTCCGCCCCCGTCCCAAAGTTCCCAAACCCTACCGTCGCCGCACCCCATAATCGATCCGGATCCGCACCCACGCCCCCACCATCGGCTTGCCGCCCAGCCGCGGCGGTCGCACGCGAAACTGCCACGCCGCGGCCAGCACCGCGCGCATGATCTGCGATCCGGTCGGATATTCGTCCAGCCCGACGCAGTCCTCGACGCGGAAATCGGGCGCGGTGCGGCACGCGATCAGGCCCCAGCCGGGGCCGTCGGCGGTGGACAGATAGCCGCGCAGCTCGCCGTCGCTCGGCTCGCGGTACCAGGCGGCGGCATAGAGCGGCTCGCCATTGGGCGCCGTCCCGACGCGTTCGGTGTCCCGGAATGACGATGACGATCCGCCGACATTGGGCGGCCCGTAAACCTGGCCGCCCGGCGGGCGCACCCCGATGCGTGGGGCGGTGGGCGGCGGCGGCACGGGCTGGGGCGGCGCGGGCGGCGTCGGCGCGGCGATCGGCTCGGCGGCTTGCGGCGGCACCGGCGCGTCGGGCGTCGGCGGCTCGGGCAGCGGCGGTGTCTCGGCGCGCGCGCTTGCGCGCGGGCTCGCTTCGGCAGCCTCTTCGGAGGCCTGCGGAGCGGCGATGCTCACGACGCTGACCCACTCCTCTTTGACAGCTGGCGGCTTTTCGACGCCAAAGGCCAGCAGCATCAACAGCAGCAGCGCCGGGATCAGGACGGCGAGGCCGATCGCAATCGCCCGTCGCCCCGCGCCGATGCTGAGCTGTGCGACATAGGGGGTGGCGGGAACAGGGGGCAGCGGAGCGATCTTTGGTGACGGCACCCGGCAGCGGGCGCGCAAAGGCACGGTCGCGGGATAGGGGGAGGCCGGGGCTTTGACAAGGGCGGGGGGATGGACGGGCTGGTGGCTGAGGTGCGCTCGCTTTTGGCAGAAGGAACCCGATAGTTGCCGTCAACGATCCTCCCCATCGACTTGCGATGGGGAGGTGGCAGCCCGCAGGGCTGACGAAAATAGGAAATGGCAGGAAACGACCGATTGTGGACGTTGGAAGATTGCGGCACTATTCGACGAATGAAACCCTCACCATCCAAATCTGAACGCATGGAGTTACGCAAGGCGATCGGGAATAGGGTCAGCGCTGGTCCCTATGTTCCGCCTTATCATCGCGGCCCGGACTATCTTGTAGCTCACGCTTGTTTCGGTTGTCGAAAATCGTGGAAGCTGCCGGAGGAAAGCACCGGAACTTGTCCGCAGTGCGGAAAATCGGCGAACTGGATGGGACGAGCTTTCAAGGCGCCGAAGAAAACTGACGTTGATCAGTGGAAAAAGGTCGAGGCGCTGTGGCGCGCCGGGTTTCGGTTCTTGCCTAATACCGGCTGGCGAGAGGTCGAACCCTATCCGGAACAGTTTCGCGACGTAGCCAAGTTCATTGCTGATAATCCGACCCATCCATTTCGAGTGGAGAGCTGACGGCCGCTTCCCACCCCAAAAACCACCTAACCCTAATGCCCCATATCCGCCGCTGAAGCCACCGGCCCGCCCGGCTTTGGCGGGCGCAGCAACAGCACCAGCGGCACCGCCGCCAGCGTCATCCACATCATCGCCCAGAAATCGTCGATATAGGCGACCATCGCCGCCTGCCGCGTGATTTCGGCATTGACCAGCGCCAGCGCGGTTTCGCCCGCAATGCCAAAGCGGTCGGCGGTCGACGGGTCGATCATGCTGACCGAACCGCTCGTGACATGCGCCGCCAGGTCGGCGTGGCTCGTCTGGGTGTTCGACGCCAGCAATGTCGTGACGATCGAAATGCCGATCGACGCGCCCAGGCTGCGGAACAGGTTGAGCAGGCTCGACCCGTCGGTGCGGAACTGCGGCGCGATCGTCGCGAACGCCATCGTGTTGAGCGGGATGAAGATCAGCCCCATGCCGAGCCCCTGCACCAGCCCGCTGACGATCACCGGCTGCATCCCCATGTCCAGCGACCAGTGGCTCATCTGCCACAGCGAAAAGGCCGCGATAGAGAGGCCGGTGCCAACCAGCCAGCGTGGGTCGATCCTGCCGAGCAGGCGACCGGCCACCGCCATGCTGATCAGGATGCCGATCCCGCGCACCGCCAGCGCCAGCCCGGTGTCGATCACCGGCCATCCGAACAGATTCTGGAGCATCGGCGGCAACAGCGCCATCGACGCGAACATCACCACCCCGACGACGACCATGAATCCCATCGCGGTGACCAGATTGCGGTCGGCCAGCATCGCACGGCTGAACAAGGGCGCGCGCGCGGTGACCAAATGGACGACGAACATCCACAGGCACGCGACCGCGACGCCGCATTCGATCCAGATTTCGACGCTTTCGAACCAGTCGGCATGCGCGCCGCGGTCGAGCATCAGTTGCAGCGCCGCCAGCCCCAGCGCCAGCATCGAAAAACCGAACAGGTCAAACCGCCGGTCGGTCTTTTTGGTGGCGGGCAGCAGCGCCCACATCAGCGCCAGCGTCAGCACCCCGAACGGCAGGTTGACGTAAAATACCCAGCGCCAGCTCGCCTGCTCGGTCAGCCAGCCGCCCAGCACCGGCCCCAGGATCGGCCCGATCATGATCCCCATGCCCCAGATCGACATCGCGCGCGCGTGGCGTTCGGGTGGGTTGATGTCGAGCATCACCGCCTGTGACAGCGGCCCGATAAAGGCGGCGAACACCCCCTGCAAAAAACGAAAGGCGACCATCTGTTCCAGCGACTGCGCGGCGCCGCACGCCATCGACGCGACGATGAAGCCGAAAATCGCGATCAGGAACAATTCGCGCCGCCCGATGCGGTCGGCCAGCCAGCCGGTGATCGGCATCGCGACCGCGCTCGCCAAAATATAGCTGGTCAGCACCCACGTCACCGTCTCGCTCGTCGCGCCCAGCGCCGATTGCATGTGCGGGATCGCGACATTGGCGATCGTCGTGTCGAGGATCTGCATGATCGACGCGCCCATGACCGCGACGGTCAACAGCGCGCGGTGGCGGACGCGCTCGTGCAACGGAACGCTGTCGTCGACGGGCAGCGCGGTCGCGGCGGGGCGGCGAGGGAGCGAGCGGGAGGCCATTATTTACCTCTCGTGGCCCCGCCATCGTCATTGCGAGGAGCCGAAGGCGACGCGGCAATCTCCAGCTCTCGGTTTTGCGTAAGGTCGCGGGCTGGAGATTGCTTCGCTTCGCTCGCAATGACAAGTGGATGGAGACGCGCTCGCACCGCCTACTTCCCCGCCACAGCACCACCGCCGGTAAACACCCGCACCTCCGCCGACAGGCCGGCGATCATCTCGCGCGCCGGTTTCTCGTCGAACGCGATCTTCACCGGCACCCGCTGCGTCACCTTGACCCAGTTGCCCGTCGCATTCTGCGCCGGCAGCACCGAAAACTCGCTGCCCGTTCCCGCGCCGATCGTCAGCACATGGCCGCGCACCTTCAGCCCCGGATAGGCATCGAACGTCACTTCGGCGCGCTGGCCGACCCGCATATTGGCGAGGTCGGTTTCCTTGAAATTGGCCTCGACCCAAGGGTGCGCGGTATCGACCAATGTCACCGCGGGCAGCCCCGCGACCATCATCTGGCCGATCTGCAACCGGTCCGATTGCGCGACGCGCCCGGCGCTCGGCGCGCGCACCGTCGTGCGGGCGAGATTGACCTGTGCTTGCGAACGCTGGACACGCGCCGCTTCGACCTGCGGATTGATCCCGCTCGCCGGACCCGCGGCCAGCTTGGTGCGCGCTTCGACCGCCGCCGCCTCGGCCTGCCGCACCCGCTCGCGCGCCTGCGCAACCGCGTGACGCGACGCGTCATAGGCGGCGCGGGTGGTGAAGCCCTTCTCCATCAGCGCCGCCTGCCGCTGGAAATTGACCTCGGCAAAGGCGACATCCTCACGCGCCGCGGCAATATCGACGTTCGACGTGCGGGCGCTCGCCGCCAGATTGCCGACCTCGACTTGCGCGGCGTCGATCGCCGCGGTCGCTTGCGCGACATTCAGCGCATAGGGTTCGCCGTCGATGCGGAACAGCAATTGCCCCGCCGCGACCTGCTGCCCGTCGCGCACGGCCACTTCGGTGATCCGTCCGCCCACTTCGGCGGCGACCGACACCTTGTCCATCTGGACATAGGCGTTGTCGGTCGACACCGATCCGCCGCTGGTCAGCCAATAATATCCGCCCGCCGCGACCAGCAGCGCGGGCAGGCCGAACATCAGCAGGCGGGTGCGCCACTTCGGCGCGTCCTTGGGCGCGGGCGCTGCGGCGGCGGGAGGGGGCGGCACCGGGTCGGCCTGCGGCGCAGCTTCGGCATCATCGGCGGCAGGGCGCGCGTGCGACAGCTGGTCCATCAGGCGGCCTCCTCTTCTTTCAGGCATTCGCGGCGCGACAGATTGGCGCGGACGCGCTCGACCAGCGCCGCCAGCTGCGCGCGCTCCGCCGCGCTCAGCCCCTCGGTCGCTTCGGCATTCAGCGCGTCGGTAGTGGCGCGCATCTCGGTCAGCAGCTCTTCGGCGCCCGGCGCCAGATAGAGCAGCCACGCGCGGCGATCGCTCGGGTCGGCGCGGCGTTCGACCAGTCCTGCTTCCTCCAGCCGGTCGATCATCCGCGACAGGGTGATCGGCTCGACCTCGATCAGCTCGGCCAGCGGCCCCTGCCGGATCCCCTCGTGGCGGCGCAGATAGATCAGCAGCCGCCATTGCAGCGCCGTGATCCCGCTGTCGCGGGTGCGGGCATTGAAGGCGCGGCGGAACAGCCGCGCGCTGTCGTTCAGCAGGAATCCGATCGTATCACTCATGGCATGCGATATAATAGCAATAGCTACTAACTGCAAGCGACGCCACGCTGCGCGGCACCTTCGTAAACTTCCGCAAATCGATCCACCTTGGTGTAAATTTCTCCGACAATGCTTGCAAAGCGGCGTCATTTCCGCAGGATGGCGTCATGACCCTGACCGCAGACCTCTTCTGGTCGTTCCGCTCGCCCTATTCCTACCTCGCCATCGCTCGCTACCGCGCGCTCACAGCGAGCCACGACGTGACGATCAACCTGCGTCCGGTCTATCCGCTCGCGATCCGCCAGCCCGACTTTTTCGAGCGGAACCATCCCAATTGGCTCAGCTACACGATGCGCGACATGATCCGCGTCGCGCAGTTCCACGGCATCCCCTTCGGCCCGCCGCGTCCCGACCCGATCGTCCAGAATGTGATGACGCGCGAGATCGCCGCCGACCAACCCTATATCTATCGCCTCACCCGGCTGGGGCAGGCCGCATCGCGCCGTGGCAAGAGCCTGGCGTTTGCGCATGAGGCGGCGCAGCTGATCTGGGGCGGCGCGCAGGACTGGCATCTCGGCGATCATCTGGCGGGAGCGGCGCAGCGCGCGGGTCTCGACCTCGCGGAACTAGACGCCGAAGCCGAGAAGGACGCGCAGCTGCTCGACAATGAGATTGCCGCGAACCAGGTAGCGCTCGAGATCGCCGGCCATTGGGGCGTTCCGACCTTGGTGTTCGACGGCGAGCCCTTCTTCGGGCAGGACCGCATCGAAATGGCGCGCTGGCGTATGGAGCAAAAGGGTCTCCGCCCGCGCTGAACGCCCTTGCCCAACCGGCGGCCGCGCGGGCATAGCCGGGGCATGACGATCGACCCGCAATTTTTCGAAGCACGCGACGGCGTGCGGCTGGCATGGCGCGAGACGGGCGAGGGCCGACCGCTGGTCCTGCTCCACGGCCTGTTCTCGAACGGCGAGGTCAACTGGATTAAATTCGGTACCGCGGCGCGGATCGCGGTCGAGGGCTACCGCGTCATCATGCCCGACCTGCGCGTCCACGGGTCGAGCGACGCGCCGCACGATGAGGAATTTTACCCCCCCGACGTGCTGGTGCGCGATCTGGACGATCTCGTCGCGCACATTGACCTCACCGACTTCGATCTCGGCGGCTTTTCGCTCGGCGCGCGCACCAGCGTCCGCGCAGTTGTCGCAGGCATGAAGCCGCGGCGACTGATCCTCGGCGGCATGGGGCTGGCCGGGCTCGCCGGTTGGCAGCGGCGCGGCGCCTTTTTCAAACGGGCGATCGCCGAATATGAAACCGCCAAGCGCGGCGACGACACCTGGCTGTCGATCCAGTTCATGAAAACGATGAAGGTCGACCGCATCGCAGCGGGGCATTTGCTCGACAGTTTCACCGACACCCCGCCCGAGGCATTGGCGGCGCTGACCATGCCGGTGCTGGTCGTGTGCGGCGAGCGGGATCAGGACAATGGCTCGGCACCCGAACTCGTCGCGGCGCTCGCCGATGCGCAGCTCGCGACAATCCCCGGTACCCATATGTCGAGCGTGACCGAGCCCGAGCTGGGTGAGGCGATCGCGGCCTTCCTGACCGCTTGACCCTACCGTCCCCGCGCGCCAAGCTACCGTCATTGCGCCACAGAGCGCCTTCAAATCGTCCAGAGGATCGCACCCCATGAAAGCTATGATTTCGACCCTGTCGCTGGCCCTTTCGCTCGCGCTCGCCGGCCCCGTCATTGCCGCACAGCAGAAGCCCGCCGCCGCGGCGAAGACCGCGAAACCCACTGCAGCCGACGCCGACGCCTTCATCGCCGCCGCCGAAAAGGATCTGTTCGACTATACGGTCGAGGCGAGCCAGGTGAATTGGGTCAACAGCACCTATCTGACCGAAGATACCGACGCGATGGCGGCGCGGATCAACGCGGTCGGGACCGAAAAAGCAGTCAAATATGCGCTCGAAGCCGCGAAATATAAGGATGTGCCGGGACTGAGCGCCGACACGAAGCGCAAGCTGGACATCCTGCGCACCGGCCTTGTCCTGCCCGCGCCGACCCGGCCCGGCGCCGCCACCGAGCTCAACCAGATCGCGACCAATCTGCAATCGCAATATGGCAAGGGTCGCGGCACACTGAACGGCAAGGAGATCTCGGGCTCCGACATCGAAGAGCAGATGGGCAATATCGAACGGACCCCCGCCGAGCTCGCCGAGATGTGGACCAACTGGCACGACAATGTCGGTGCGCCGATGAAGGATGATTATGCCCGCCTGGTCGGCATCGCCAACGAAGGCGCAAAGGAGCTGGGTTTTGCCAACACCGGCGCGATGTGGCGCTCTGGCTACGATATGTCGCCCGGGGATTTCGCGAAGACGACCGAGCGGCTGTGGCAGGAAGTGAAGCCGCTCTATATGGCGCTCCACACCTATACCCGCTGGAAGCTCAACGAGAAATATGGCGACGCGGTGCAGCCCAAGACCGGCCCGATCCGCGCCGACCTGCTCGGCAATATGTGGGCGCAGGAGTGGGGCAATATCTACCCGCTCGTTGCGCCTGCGGGCTCGGGCGACCTCGGCTATGACGTCGGCGAACTGCTGACCGCGCAAGGCAAATCGCCGCTCGACATGGTCAAGATCGGCGAGAATTTCTATTCGTCGCTCGGCATGGCGCCGCTCCCTGAAACCTTCTGGAAGCGGAGCATGTTCACCAAGCCCGCCGACCGCGAAGTCGTCTGCCACGCATCGGCGTGGGATATCGACAACAAGGACGATATCCGCATCAAGATGTGCATCAAGGTGAATGCGGATGATTTTACCACCATCCACCACGAGCTTGGCCATAATTATTACCAGCGCGCCTATAAGGACCAGCCGTTCCTCTACCTGAACGGCGCCAACGACGGCTTCCACGAGGCGATTGGCGATTTCGTCGCGCTGTCGATCACCCCGCAATATCTGGTCGACATCGGCCTGCTCGACACGGCGAAGGTGCCGAGCGCCGACAAGGACATCGGGCTGTTGCTGCGGCAGGCGATGGACAAGGTGGCGTTCCTGCCGTTCGGCCTGCTCGTCGACCGCTGGCGCTGGGGCGTGTTCGACGGCACGATCAAGCCCGCCGATTACAATCGCGCCTGGACGCAACTGCGGACCCAGTATCAGGGCATCGTCCCGCCGGGCGAGCGGCCGGCCAATGCTTTTGACCCTGGCGCAAAATTCCATATTCCGGGCAACACGCCCTACACCCGCTACTTCCTCGCGCGCATCCTGCAGTTCCAGTTCTACGAAGCCGCGTGCAAGCAGGCGGGCTGGACCGGGCCGCTCCACCGCTGTTCCTTCTATGGCAACAAGGAGGTCGGTGCGAAGCTCAACGCGATGCTCGAAATGGGGGCGTCGAAGCCCTGGCCCGACGCGCTGGAAGCCTTCACCGGCACCCGCGAAATGTCGGGCAAGGCGATGGCCGACTATTTTGCGCCGCTGAAAGCGTGGCTCGACGAACAGAACAAGGGCAAGCCGCAGGGCTGGTAAGGCGCCCGGTTTGGCAGAATCATTCGGCCGGGGAGGTTGCTTCCCGGCCAATTTTTTGCGCCTCGATCGCCTGTTTGAACCGCGCGAGCCGGGCGCTTGCCGCGGCGGCGTGGGGACCGATCCAGCGGTCGTGGATGTCCTGAATCGGCACCGCGTTGAGGTGGTTCCACCGTTCGCGGCCGCGGCGTTCGGCGATGATCAGACCGGCGTCCTCCAGCACCCTCAGATGCTGCATCACCGTGCAGCGGTCGATGTTGGCGAAGTTGCCGCACAGCGTGCCTGTGGTCAGCGGCTGGTCCTTGAGGGTATCGAGGATCTGGCGGCGGATGTGCGACGCCAGTGCCTTGAAAATTTTATCATATTCTTCGTGAATTGACATGTTATAAAAATATAACATAATGATCCACGAATCAAGCGGAGAGTGTCGATGGAGTTGAAATTTCGGGTCGCGGCGCGGATCGCCAAGCCGGTGCATCAGGTGTTCGAGGCGGTCGCCGATCCGGCGCAGCTGTCCGAATATTTCACCACCGGCGGCGCGCAGGGGCGGCTGGAAACCGGCGCGACGGTGACATGGGACTTCCATGATTTTCCCGGCGCCTTCCCGGTCTATGTGATCGAGGTCGTGCCGGATGAAAAAATCGTCCTCGAATGGCAGGCCAGCGAGGGCGAGGCGCACAATGTCGAAGGCAGCGAGCCCAAGGATGCCGATTATCGCACCCGCGTGACGATGAGCTTCAAGGCGCTCGACGATGGCCGGACGCTCGTCGAGATCGCCGAGGAGGGCTGGCGCGAGAATCAGGGCGCGCTCAGCGCTTCCTATGGCAATTGCCAGGGCTGGTCGCAGATGTTGTGCGCGCTCAAGGTGTGGATCGAGCATGGCATCAACCTGCGCGAGGGTATGTATCGCTGATCACCCCGCGGAATACCCGGTACATTTTTACGGCTGGTTTCGCGCCACGGTTTCGGCAATCGGGACGTCCCCCGTAACCGAAAGGAACTCCGGTGAAACGCGTGATTCTGGCCAGTGCCGCCCTGTTTTTCAGCGCCGGAACGGCGCAGGCGGCGACCTGCGAGGACGGGTTCGTCAAAACGGGCAATGCGGTGACCGGCCTGCGTTTTGTTGCGACGACGTCGGTGCCGAGCATGAGCATGGCGAGCGCGGTGGGGCAGATCAATGGCATCGTCGCCGCCAAAGGCTATGCGATCCTCGCCGCCGAGCCCGCGAGCGGAGCGATGCTGATCGAACCGCCCGCGACCGGCAAGTCGCGGCCCTTTCCGATCGAAGTGGCCGCGGACGGCGCGGGCAATGTTCGCATGGAGGCCAAGCTGCGCGCTGGCATGGGCGCTCCCGAAGCGGCCGCCAAGGCCGAAATGTGCGGCATTTTGAACCAGCTGAAAGGCGGCAAGGCGGGCGAGGCGCTGGCCGCCAAGGGCATGGGCGCTACCAGCGCTGCGGGGGCACCGATCCGGATGAGTGTGCTGCGCTTTTCGCAGGACATCACCGGACAGGCCGACAAGAATCATTCGGCGGTGCAGAAGCGATACGCGGGGCGACAATTCACCCTCTATGGGCCGGTCGCCTATGTCGGGCCGGTCGGCGACAGTTACCGCGTCGAATGGAAGCTGTTGGCCAATGTGCTGACCGACATCATTCCCGGACGCGCGTCGGCGGGTTTTTCGGTCAATTGTGTGCTCGCCCCGGGGCAATCGGTTTATGCGCTGCAACTGAAACCCGACAAGCATGTCGAGCTGACCGGCACGTTCGACGAGCTGCAATATGGCCGCTCGTCGGTATGGCTGAAGGATTGCCGCCCGACCAAAAAATAGCCGCGCCCGCTCAGGGCGTCATGGCCCAACTGGCCAGACCGCCCGCAACGACCAGCGCGGGGGCGACGAACGATCCCTTGACGCGCCACACCACGACCAGCGCGGCGAGGAAGAGCACAGCCGCCACTGCGGGATCGCTGACGCGCGCGGCGGTCGACGCGCCGAGTTGGAGGAGCGTCGCCGCGATCACCCCGACAACCGCCGCCGCGACTCCGCCAAGCAACCGGTGCAATGCCGGATTTTCGACCACCGCCTCCAGCCGTTCGAAAAAGATCATCGAAAAGGCGAAGGCGGGGAGGAACATCCCCGCGGTGATCGCGAGCGCGCCGGGCAGGCCGCCCGTCACATAGCCGGCAAAGGTCGCGAAGATGACGAGCGGCGCGGGCAGCATGCCCGCCAGCGCGACCCCGTCGAGGAAGCTGGCATCGCTGATCCAGCCGCGCTCGACGGTGTCGGCGCGAACATAGGGAATGGCGGTGTAGGCGCCGCCGAAAGTGAGCAGGCCGCCCTTCAATCCGGCAATGAACAGCGCGAGGTTGCTTGCATCGCCAAGCGCTGCGGCGGTCGTCGGCGCCGGTTCGGCCGTCGGCAGCAGCAGTGCCGCGAGTCCGACCGCGGCGATGGCGATCGCGACCGCGGCCACGCGATGCTTGGCGAAGGCATAGACGAGGCCGCTCGCCACCAGCGGAATCCAGAACGCCACGCCGGCCAGCGTGGCCGCCAAAGCCGCCGCCGCGATAACCCACAGCAACCGGTCCTCCAGGATATGCGTGCCGATCCGCTGCACCGCGCGCGCGATGATCGCGAGCACGACGATCTGGGCGCCGAGAAAGACCGGCGCCATCGCGGGCGACCCGGCGATCCAGTCGGAGTAGAGCCAGGCGACGGCGAGCATCAACAGGAAGCCCGGCAGCATGAAGCCGAGCCCGGCGAGCAAGCCGCCGATCCGTCCGCGCGCGATCATGCCGAGGTGAACGCACAGCTCGTGCGCCTCAGGCCCCGGCAGCACCTGCATGACCGCGAGCAGGCGGTTGAAGCGCGCGGGCGAAATCCAGCGCTCCTCTTCGACCAGTGCCTGCTTGACCATCGCGATCTGTGCGACCGGGCCGCCGAAAGCGAGCACCCCGAAGCGGAGAAAACGAAGAAAGAGGCGGATTAACGAGAGGCGGGGTGGCGAAAATTCTTCGGTCGTCATGACAAGCGCGCTCCTTGCCGCAGACACGGCGTGTGGAGCGGAACTTGGACGGCAAGCCGTCTGAACGGGCGTCCGCACGGCCCGCTGCACCCCGCTAGCCCATTTGCATCATCCGTCAAAGCCGGAATTGACGTCGATCCGTCGACCGCCGTCATTCGGACATTCCTAGGGTCGGGACTCATTAATTCCACGTTCGAGGCGTCGAAATGGCGAAGATATCGGGCCTTAGCGGATGCAGCGGGTAGCATCGCTACCCGCAAGGCCGCGAAGGTTCGAGATCGAAGCCATTTCGGCGTCCCTTCGGGATTTGACCGATTTTGCCCATGGCAGCGTCGAAAAGTCTGGAAATATAATCATATTCCTGCGCCTTTTCTCCTCGCCCTGAGCAAAATCGCTGCAAATCTCGAGCGCGGAATTAATGGGTCCTGACCCTAGGCATTGCGCGCCATGAGCCCGCCGTCGACCGGGATCACCGCACCGGTGATGTAGCTGGCGGCGGGGAGCACGAGACCGAGCGTGACATGCGCGACCTCTTCGGGCTCGCCGTAACGGCGGAGCGCGGTGCGGCGCCGCGCAAACACCGCTTTGTCCTCGTCGGCCACCTTGTCGGTCATCGCGGTGCGGATCGGGCCGGGGCAGATGCAGTTGACGGTGATGCCGTCCTTGCCGAGATCGACCGCCAGGCCGCGGGTGAGGCCGGTGACGCCGGTCTTGGCGGCGACATAGGGCGTGTCTCCCGGGGTCGCTCCAAGGCCTTCGGTCGAGGCAATGTTGACGATGCGCGCGGCGTCGCTTTGGCGCAGATGTGGCAAGGCGGCGCGGACCATCCGCTGGTGCGCGGTCAGCATCACCGCAAGTGCGCGGTGCCACACCGCCTCATATGCGTCCCCGGCGTCGAGCGGAGCGAAGCTGGAGACGCCGGCGTTGTTGACCAGAATGTCGATGCCGCCAAAGGTTTCGGCAATTTCGGCAACCACGCGCTTGATCGCCTCGCCGTCGGGGACGTCGAGCGCGAAGGCTTTGGCGTTCGGGCCGGCTTCGGCGGCGACGGCTTCGCAGGCGGCGAGGTCTAGATCGGTGACCGCCACCTTGGCTCCCTCGCTCGCGAACAGCAGCGCGGTCGCGCGGCCCATGCCGCTCGCGGCGCCGGTGACGATCGCGACGCGATTGGCGATCGAGCGGGAGAGGGTGACGAAGTTCTGCATGTCAGGATTCCCTCCATATTCGTCATGCTGAAACAAGTTCAGGGTGACGAAGAATTATGAGGTTTCTCGTCTTCCGTCACCGAAACGGCGGCTCGTTGAACGCGCGCAATTTGCGGCTGTGGAGCTTGGCGCCTTCGTCGCGCATCGTTTCGCACGCGCGGATGCCGATCTGGAGGTGGGCGGCGATCGCTTCTTCGTAGAAGCGGTTCGCCTGTCCGGGCAGCTTGAGTTCGCCGTGCAGCGGCTTGTCGCTGACGCAGAGCAGGGTGCCGTAGGGGACGCGGAAGCGGTAACCCTGCGCGGCAATCGTTGCGCTCTCCATATCGATGCCGATCGCGCGTGACTGCGAGAAGCGCAGCGCGCTGTCGGTGTAGCGCAGCTCCCAATTGCGGTCGTCGGTGGTGACGACGGTGCCGGTGCGCATTCGTTTCTTGAGATCGGCGCCCGTGGCGCCCGAGACTGCTTCGGCGGCGCTGGCGAGCGCGACCTGCACTTCGGCGATCGGCGGGATCGGAATTTCGGGGGGCAGGACGCTGTCGAGGATGTGATCGTCGCGCAGGTACGCGTGCGCGAGCACATAGTCGCCGATGCGCTGGCTGGGGCGGAGGCCGCCGCAGTGGCCGATCATCAGCCATGCCTCGGGCCGGAGCACCGCGAGATGGTCGCAGATCGTCTTGGCATTCGACGGGCCGACGCCGATGTTGACCAGCGTGATGCCGCCGCCGTCGGGGGCGATCAGGTGGTAGGCGGGCATCTGGTGCCGCCGCCACGCGCTGTCGGCGACGAGCGCGCTGGCGTTGACGCCCGACTGGTCGACATATAGCCCCGCCGCGCCCGCCAGCGCGGTGTAGCGGCCCTGCCCGACCTGCGCGCCGGCCCAGGCGACGAATTCGTCGACATAGCGGTGATAGTTGGTGAAGAGGATATAGCGCTGGAAATGCTCGGGGGCGGTACCGGTGTAATGGCGCAGGCGTGCAAGGCTGAAATCGGTGCGCAGCGCGTCGAACAGCGCCAGCGGCTGCGACTTCGCCGGATCGGCACCGAACAGGCCGTCGGCAAGCTCGTCGCCGATATCGGCAAGCTCGGTGGTGGGGAAGTGCCGCGCGAGTTCGAGCGGGGTGACCCCGCCCATGTCCGACCCGTCGCTGGCGTCGAGCACATAGGGGAAGGGGATCTGCTGCCCGGTGCGCGTGACCTCGAGCGTGATGTCGTAATGACGTGCGAGCAGTCCGAGCTGGTCGCGCAGATAATCGGCGAACAGGTCCGGGCGGGTGACGGTGGTGACAAATTCGCCTGCACGCTCGAACTGGCCGAAGGCGAGATTATGCCCCTTTTGCCCCTCGCGCTGTTCGCCGGTGGTGGTCAGGCGGATCGCGGGATAGTCGAACAGCCCGGTCGCGGCGGCGTCGGCGGGCGGCAGGGTGCGGTCGCGGACATAGGCGGCGATGGCGGATTTGAGATTGGTGACCGAGGTGCGGAACCGGTCCTGCAGCTCGGTGATGACCTCTTCGACGAGGGCAGTGGGGTCGGTGATGTCAGGGTTTTGCGATGATGATGTCATCGCGACGCTGTTGCACGAATTTGTGACAAAAGGGAAGGGGGGCGGCCATTCCCAATTGCGTCACCCCGGGTGAAGCCCGGGGTGACGAAGAAGAGAGAAGGCGGTGCGTCGACCGCACCGCCTCTCGATTAGCTTACAGCTGCTCCAGCATATGGTCGGCGCTGGACACCTTGAATTCGCCGGGGGCTTCGACGTTGAGCTGTTCGACGACGCCGTCGTTGACGATCATCGAGAAACGCTGGCCGCGCTTGCCCATGCCGAACGCCTTGCCGTCCATCGTCAGGCCGACGGCTTCGGCGAAATCGCCATTGCCGTCGGACAGCATCGTCACCGCGTCACCGGCACCGGCGCTCTTGCCCCAGGCGCCCATGACAAAGGCGTCGTTGACCGCGGTGCAGACAATCTCGTCGACACCCTTATCCTTCAGCTCGCCCGCCTTTTCGACAAAGCCCGGCAGATGCTTGGCCGAACAGGTCGGCGTGAAGGCGCCGGGGACCGAGAAGAGCGCAACCTTGCGGCCTTTGAAATAATCGGCGGTGCTGACCTGTTCGGGGCCGTTTTCGGTGACCTTTACAAAGGTGGCGTCGGGCAGCTTGTCGCCGGGCTGGATCGTCATGGTCGGCATCCTTTTTGTTGAGGGGATTGTGGTCCGCGACACATTGGGTGGGCCAGCGCGCGAGTCAAGGACGGGCAGGGATACGGCGGTGATTTCTGAATCTGGCGTGTTTGGGGCTGGAGTTACCGTCAGGCCATCAATGAGATTCGCGCGCAGCAAAGAGTCTGGACCCTTTTGCCGTGTCGCGGCATTGTACCGACATGAACGCAACCCCCATTTGGTTCACCGGCCAGCTGCTGCTCGCGCTGCCCGGCATCGGCGATCCCCGCTTTGAGCATTCGGTGATCGCGATGGTCAGCCATGACGACGGGGGCGCGATGGGGATCGGCGTCGCCGATCCGATTTCGGGGATGACGGTCGGCGCGGTGCTCGACCAGCTGGAAATCGACCATGACGATCCGCTGGAACAGCCCGTATTTCTTGGCGGTCCAGTCGAGCCGTCTCGCGGGTTCGTGTTGCACAGCATGGACTGGGGCGGGCAGGAGGCGGTGCAGGTCGGCGATCGCTGGATGGTGTCGAGTTCGCACGACATATTGCGCGCGATCGGCGAAGGCCGCGGCCCGTCGCGCTGGCTGGTGGCGCTGGGCTATGCCGGATGGTCGGCGGGCCAGCTGGAGGGCGAGATGGTGCGCCACGGCTGGCACGTCACCCCGGGTAGCGATGCGTTGTTGTTCGACACGCCGCCCGCCGAACGGTGGCAGGCGGCGTTTGCCGAAGCGGGAGTGGACGCCCGCTTGCTGACAACCGAGGGTGGCGAGGCTTAGCGTGCGAGCGCGAGCAGCGGGCGATCCTGTTTGAGATTGGCGAGCGCCGTCCGCGCTGCCCAGCGCGAATCGACATAATCGCCGTTCGCAAGTTCCAGGTCGTAGCGGATCGGGCTGGCGATGGCCGCGTCATAAGCGGCGGCGGCTTCGCTGGTGCGACCCAGGCGAGCGTAGGCGGTGCCGAGATTGATCAACCGCGACGGGTCGCGGGCATCGACGACGCTGTCGCCGGTCAGCTTGGCGACCGCGGCATGGTTGTCGCCCGCTTTCAGCTCGGCATAGGCCACCGGCAGGGCGGTCGAATCGGCCTGCGGCCCGGACACGACGATGATCGATTGCGCCGCGGCGGGGCTGGCGAAGGCCAGAGCTACAAGCGGCAGCAGAATTTTTTTCATTCTTCTATCTCCCCGAAAACTTGGGGCGATTTTCTCGCGCATTGCGAAAATTGTCAATGTTTCGGGGCACTTGTAACACTCGTGTCATAAATGCAAATTAAGCTACTCGCTAGGCGCATTATAAGTCCGATTTTTCATGATCTTGGCTTTTGCGACTCGCTGTCACAATCGGCGCGCTGCGACTGTCACAATCGCGCGGCGCAAAATTTATTTTCGGCTCCGGTGCATTTGTGCGCCGTCGATTCGGCTGGCCGATGGTCCGGCGGACGGTTCTTGGCATGCGATATAAAGAAAAGTTTATATTTGATCGGCGGCGGCGTTTCGGCTAGGGCGCGCACGATAATTTCGTGGCCGCTCGCCTGCGGTCGTACTTGCCGATATGGAGAATCCCCTTGGCCACTCTCGCCGCCGACACCCGCGATTATGTCGTTGCCGACATCAGCCTCGCCGATTTCGGGCGCAAGGAAATCAACATCGCCGAAACCGAAATGCCGGGCCTGATGGCGCTGCGCGCCGAATATGGCGCGGCGCAGCCGCTCAAAGGCGCGCGCATCACCGGTTCGCTGCACATGACGATCCAGACCGCGGTGCTGATCGAGACGCTGACCGCATTGGGCGCCGAAGTGCGCTGGGCGACGTGCAACATCTTCTCGACGCAGGACCATGCCGCCGCCGCGATCGCCGCGACGGGCGTGCCGGTGTTCGCGGTGAAGGGTGAGAGCCTCGCCGATTATTGGGACTATGTCGGCCGCATCTTCGACTGGGGCGTCGAAGATGGCACGACGTGCAACCTGATCCTCGATGACGGCGGCGACGCCACGATGTTCGCGCTGTGGGGCGCGAAGCTCGAGGCCGGCGAGACGATGCCGGCGCCTGAGAATGAAGAAGAAATCGAGATGCAGCGCGCGCTGAAGGCGTTCGTTGCCGCCAACCCGGGCTACCTGACCAAGACGGTCAAGGCGATCAAGGGCGTGTCGGAAGAAACGACGACCGGCGTCCACCGCCTGTACCACATCGCGAAGAAGGGCGAGTTGCCCTTCCCCGCGATCAACGTCAACGACAGCGTCACCAAGTCGAAGTTCGACAACCTCTATGGCTGCAAGGAATCGCTCGTCGACGCGATCCGCCGCGGCACCGACGTGATGCTGGCGGGCAAGGTCGCGACCGTCGCCGGCTTCGGCGACGTCGGCAAGGGCTCGGCGCAGTCGCTCCGCAACGGCGGCGCGCGTGTGCTGGTGACCGAAATCGACCCGATTTGCGCGCTGCAGGCGGCGATGGAAGGTTTCGAGGTCGTGACGATGGACGAAGCCGTCGAGCGTTCGGACATCTTCGTCACCGCGACCGGCAACGCCGACGTCATCACCGCCGAACATATGGCGGCGATGAAGAATATGGCGATCGTCTGCAACATCGGCCATTTCGACAGCGAGATCCAGATCGCGGCGCTCGCAAACTACAAGTGGACCGAAGTGAAGCCGCAGGTCGACCTGGTCGAATTCCCCGACGGCAAGCAGATCATCATCCTGTCGAAGGGGCGCCTGGTGAACCTCGGCAACGCGACCGGCCACCCGAGCTTCGTGATGTCGGCGAGCTTCACCAACCAGACGCTCGCGCAGATCGAACTTTGGACGCGCAGCGAGCAGTACAAGAACGACGTCTATGTGCTGCCCAAGCATCTCGACGAAAAGGTTGCGGCGCTGCACCTCGAAAAGCTGGGCGTGAAGCTGAGCCAGCTCAGCCAGAAGCAGGCCGATTACATCGGCGTCCCGGTCGAAGGGCCGTTCAAGCCCGACCATTATCGTTACTGATTGAGTTCCACCAACGTGGATCAGAGCGGCCCGCTCCCTTCGCCGGGGGCGGGCCGTTTTACGTTCAGCGTGCGAGCGGTCCCAGCGTGTCGCGCAGCGGCCCCAGCCATTCGGCATAGGGCTTCCACACGTCCATCCCGTCGCGGTTGAGCGGGCGGCGCACCTGTTCGCTCGACGGGGTGCGGACGACGCGGTCAAGCTTGTGGAACTCGAGCAGCGCCGGATCCCAGTCGAGCCCGAGATAGGCGAGCGCCGGGCGCAGCTGGGTTTCGGGATCGGCGACCATCGCGTCATAGTCGATATGGTGGACCAGGGTCGGCGCGACGCGATCCAGATGCGCCATCATCCGCACATAATCGACATAGCATTGGCCGATGTCGGTCAGCCGGAACGACGAGGCGTGCGCACGCGAAAAGCTCTGCGAGAAGTTCGAGAAGCAGCAGTCCATCGCGTCGCGGCGGATGTCGAGGAATTTCGCCTGCGGCAGGATGCGGCGGATGAAGAGGATGTTGCTCCAATTGTGCGGCAGCTTGTCGATGAAATAGCCGCGGTCGGTCTTGCGGTGCAGCGCGGCGCGGCGCAGATAATCCTGCCCCATCGCCGCGGCGGCCGAGTCGGGGATTTGCGCGATCAGCTGCGGCACCGTCACCTTGCCGCGCCGCGTCGCCATTTCCATTGCGCTGCGCAGGATGGCGGGGGCGTACGGCAATTCGCCCGCCGCTTCGATCGCCGGGTGGCTGCCGAGCATCTGTTCGAGCAAAGTCGAGCCCGAGCGCGGCAGGCTGACGATGAAGATCGGTACTGCCTCGCCCACTGGCTGGTTGCCGAGACGCGCGACAAAGGCGGGGTCGACCGCTGCCTCGACCTCGGCAACTTCGGCCGTCAGTTCGCGGGCGTCATAGCCGATGTCGTCGGCGCGCTGCTGGTTGCCCTGCTCATAATGATCGAATGCTTCGCGGTAGCGGCCGCGGTCGTGCAGCGCGCGGGCGAGCGCGAAATGGAGCGGGGCGCTGTTGCGGATGTCGATCGCGATACCGACCATGCGCTGCATATGCGCAACGTCGTCGTCGGTCAGCACGCGGCTTTTGATATTGGCGAGTGCCCACCAGGCCTCGCCGCATTCGTCGTCGGCGTCGATTGCGTTGCGATAGGCGGCGATGGCCGCATCGACCTCGCCCGCGGCGCGCAGGCTGTGGCCATAGGAAATCCAGTGATGCGGCTTGTCGCCATGTTCTTCGGCCAACCGCTGTTGAATCGCCTGCGCTTCGGCATTGTGCCCCAGCTTGTCGAGGATCAGCGCGTGCATCGCCGGGATGACGGGGTCGTCGGTCTCGAGCGTCAGTGCCGCGAACAGTTTTGCCGCTTCGTCGAGGCGCTCCTGCTGGTTCAGAACCGAGGCGAGATGCCGCTTGACGTCGACGCCGCGCGCTCCGCCCGCCAGCGCGCGGCGCAGGAAATGTTCGGCCTGGCCCAGCGCGCCGAGCAGCATGGCGATCTCGCCCAGCTTGGCGAGGCCGGACGGTTCGTCGGGATGCTGGCGCAGGTGCCCCATCACCTGCTGCGCCGCTTCTTCGAGGCGCCCGGCATTGGCGAGCGAGCTGGCGCGGATCAACGCCGGGAAGGTGCCGACAGTGCCAGGAAATCCGGTCGTCGCCATCAGCAATAACCCAGCAGCGCCCGCAGCCCCGGCGCCTGGTAATCGACCAGCGCGCGGTGCCGCTCGCCGAGCGTTGCCGGAAAGTCGAGCGCGACGCCGGTCAGGTTCGCGCGCGCGGTGCCGCTTTGCGCCGGGTCGGCACCGATCCGCACGCGATCGCGCCAGTCGTCGGGCCGTGCGATGCCGCAGGCGTCCAGCAAGGATTCGAAAAATGCGTCGGCAGCCGGACTGTCGGGATCACGGGCATGCGTCACCAGATCTTCGTATGTCACGACATGCACCCGCGCGCCCAGCCACGCGGCGGCGTTGAGTTCGTAAATATCGTTCAGCGACGGCGCCTTGCCGGGCAGGCCAAAGATCATCATCGTCAGCAGCTCGTCGACGGTCAGCGCACCGGTTTTGAAGAAGTCCATATTGCCGGAGAACTGCTCCGACGCAAAAAAGCGGGCGCGGGCGATGACCCAGTCATAGGGGTCGCGATAAAGCAGGATCCGCCGGGTCGGGGCGGTTTCGATCGCCGAGGCGTCGGCAAAGAACAAATGACCCCAGCTGAGCTGCGGGCGCGCAGGATCGAAGGCGCCGCGGTGCTGCTGCAAATTCGGCCACTGGATGAAATCGGCACCATATTGCTGCTCCACGGGCACGAACATGCGGATGATGTTGCGCAGCAGATGGCTGCCGCTTTTGGGCACGCTGTTCAGGAACACCGGCTGGCGCAAAGGCGCCTGCGCGAAACGCCGGTTTTCGCTGTCGAGTGTGTCGGCTTTCACCATGACTTCGGGCATCGGATGCGGGCTTTCCTCGCTGGCGCATAAAAAGATGGGGGCGGCATGTTGCCATGCCGCCCCCGACTTTGTCCTGTCAAATCGATCAGAATTTCGATTTGACGCTGATGAAACCGCGACGGCCGCTGAAGCCATATTGCGATGCCGCGACGACCGGACCGATCATCGAGATCGTGCCGCCGTTCAGCGTCGACACCCGCGGCGGGCGGGTGTTGAACAGGTTGCTGATGCCGAAGGTGATTTCGAACCGGTCGCCCACTTCCTGCGTGATCGACGCATTGTGATAGAAGACCGCCTTCGTCGTCAGACGGGGGCAATAGGTGCCGCGCAGCGCGTTGGTGATGCAGGTATCGCCGTTGCGGTCGATGAATTCCTGCACGTTTGACGTGCCGCCGATGACGTTGAGGCCATAGAACAGCGTCGTACCGCCATTGGTGCTCCAGCTTGCGCGGAAGTCGCCAACCCATTTCGGCGAACCGACTTCGCCATTGTCGTTTTCGGCCGGCGAGGTCGGCAACAGCTGGAACACGTCCTTCGTCTGCCACGTCATGTCGGCGGTGAACGAAAGGCGACCCAGATTGCCAAGGTCGTGGCGGATGTTGACGTTGACGTCGACACCGCTGTTGCGCTGGCGCGCGATGTTCACGAACTGGTCGCGAACCTCGTTGATGTTGTTCGGTGCCGCGGTCTGGCCGCGGGTGAACAGGTCGCACAGCGGATCGGCCGGGAAATTGTCCGAATCATAGCATCCGAAGATGATGTTGCGGGCACCCAGCTGGGTGATCTGGCCCTTCACCTTGATGTCGAAATAATCGACCGCGATGTTGATCGTCGTATCGGGCAGGAACCCGAACTTCGGGGTCAACACGCCGCCGACGACCATCGCCTTCGACGTTTCCGCCTCCAGGAGCCCCAGGCCGCCGCGCGATGTGGCGGTGGCGGTGACGCCGCCGCCGGGGTGGTTGTTCGGCACGCCGTCCGCCGAGCAGTTGTCGGCGATACGCTGGGTGATGCGACCGGCGGCGAGCGCCGCCGCCCAGTTCACGCAGGGGTCGATATCGACCTGGCGCGGGAAGCTGGTTTCATCGGCCAGGAACTGTTCGAACAGCGCCGGAGCGCGGAACGAGGTGCCGTAGCTGGCGCGCAGACGGAACGTGTCGTTGAGCGCCCAGTTGGCGCCCAGCTTGTACGTCCAGTTGCCGTTGTCGCTGTCCGATACGCCATCCGATGCGCGCGTCGATTTGACGCTGGTCACGCGCGTCGCGGCCGACAGGGTCAGATTGTCGAAGAACGGCCGGTCGGCGAGGATCGGGATGTTGAGTTCGCCAAAGGCTTCCTTCGTCAGGCTCTTGCCCGCGGTGATTCCCGACGTCGAGGCGCCCCACGCGTTGCCGGCGCGGGTGATTTCGCCCGGCGTGTCGTTGATGCGGTCTTCGCGGATCGTGGCGCCGACGGCGATCTGGACCGCCCCGGCGGGCAGCTTGAACAGGTCGCCGGTGACCGTCGCTTCACCCGATTTCTGGGTGTAGATGGTCTTGCCTTCTTCCCATTCGAAGTAGAAATCCTTCTCCGCCTGGGTCAGGTCACCCGCCAGGAAATAGGGATCGAGCCAGCGCATGTCGACGCACTGCTTGCCCGAAATCGGGGTGACGGTACCGACGCACGATGCGGTCTGGAAATAGCCGGTGTCATAGGCGTCCTGCAGCGCTTGCTGCGTGCGGTAGCGGCCGATGCTCTTGCTGTACTGGCCATAGGCCTCCCAGCGCCAGTTGCCGGTGCCGCCGAAATCACCGCGCAGTCCCGCGACGCCGCGGTAATAATCGACCTTCTGGCTGCTGTCCGACTGGTCGGTGATCGCGGTCGGGCTGATCAGGTTGACGCCCTGCCAGCCATCGGCCCAGATCGTCGCCGGCGTGCCGGTGCCGTACAGGTCGCCGGTGTAACCGAAGTTCCAGAACTGGCGCCAGCCGTTCTGGTAGGTCTTGCGGCGGTTGAACAGGAATTCGCCGAACATTTCGACCGAATCGCTGATTTCGTACGAGGCATCGGCGAAGGCGGTGAACAGCTCGGTTTCGGGAATCAGCGTCTGGTCGGCCTGGAACGGGTGATAGGCGTTCTGGATCGCCAGCGATGCGGTGTCGTAACCGGTCGGGAACCAACCGGCGGGCATGCCGAAATCGCCGGGGAATGCAGGCGCGCCATAGGTCGGCACGCCCAGCGTTTCGCCGGGATACTGGAACTGCATGAGCACGGTCGTGCGGCCATTCAGCGACGTCTGGGTGCCCGTGTTCGGACCGCCCGGGCCGTCGAGGCGCAGGTTGTCGATCAGGTTGTAGGTCCACGCGTGGCCCCAGCGCAGATCTTCGCACTTGGGCTGGCCGGTGCGCGGATCGATGATGTCGGCGCGGCTGCCGTCGGGACGAAAAGTAAAGGCTTCGGGGCAGGCCAGATAGCTGCGGTCGCCGCGCTTTAGTTCGTTGACCTTGGTGTAATCGCCCGCGATCAGGATGTGGCCGCGGCTGAAGGTCTTGCCCCAGATGGCGTTGACGCGATATTCCTCGCCGCCGCCGCCGAAGGGCGCCGAGACGGTGCCGTTGAGTTCGATGCCATTGGTGTTGGTCTTGGTCTTGATGTTGACCACGCCCGCGACCGCGTCCGAACCATAGACCGACGAGGCGCCGGTTTTCAGGATTTCGACGCTTTCGGCGATCGATTGCGGCAGGACGTTAAGATCGAACGACGACACGCCGCCGCGCGTCCCCGCGGGACCGGCGCGGCGACCGTTGAGCAGCACGAGAGTGCGATTGGGGCCAAGGCCGCGGAGATCGATCGTCTGCGCGCCCGGACCGCCGTTGGTGACGAAGTTCGACGAAATGGCCGCGGTGATCTGGGTCGAACCGGCGGCGATCGGCGAGCTTTGCAGGGTCGACGCGAGGTCGAACTTGCCTTCCTTCGACGCGATATTGGGGTCGATCACCGCGATCGGATCGGGGCTGTTGAACGGCGTGACGCCGCGCAGGCGCGAGCCGGTGACGACGATGGCGTCCTCGGGTGCGGCGGTTTCGGTGGTTTCATCGGCGGCCGGTGCGGCGTCCTGCGCCGCGGCCGGTGCGGCCATCATGGCGGCCATCGCCGAAAGGCTGGCAAAGCCCAGAATGCGCCGCGCATGCAGCGACGCCCTGCTCAAATCGTTCATATGTAATCCCCGGTTTTTAACGTTTCGGCCGCCCCGAACGGATTGGCCGCATGGTAAAGCCAAGTCTTTTCAACCTCTTCGGGCCTCGCGAGACTTGCCAATAAGCGAGTTTTTCAAGGCTTTTCATACAAGTCAAGCGCGGCGGCGCCCCATTCACCGATTTGTCAATTACCTGTGACACAATTGTCTCATTACGCTGGCCCCCGCCGCGGACGGCATGTCGGGGCGTTCCGCCGCCAGGCGATTGAAACGCTCGGGCACAGGCGATAGGGCGGGCGGATGGTTCCAGGCCACCCCCTTGCTGTCTCGCCCGGCGCGGCGACCCCTCGATGACGCTGTCGCCCGGCGCGCTCTTTGCCCTTGGCCTGTTCGCGGCGCTGTGGCTGCTGGCGGGATTGTGGGCGGTCGGACGCGGGGTGGCGATGCAGCGCCGTGCCGCGTTCGTCGCCGGACAGACCGAGCGACTGGCAAGCCTGGTCGAAGCGTCGCCGCAACTGCCGGTCATCGTGCGCGCCGACTGGCGGATCGAGGCGAGTGAGCGGCTCGGCCGCTGGCTGGGGCTGGAGCAGGGACCGCGCAGCTTCGACGAATTGCGCGGCTTGTCCGCCGGCCTCGATCCCGAAGGCCATGACGCGCTGCGCCAGGCGATCCTGGGTGCGCAGCGCGGCGCCAAACCCTTTACGCTCAGCTTGAAACCGCAGAGCAGCCAGCGCACGATCATCCTGCACGGTGCTCCCGCGCCGCCGGCGGTTGGTGGACCGGGCAGCGTGCTATTGTGGCTGAGCGACGCGACCGAAGGCCAGCACGCGTTGGCCGAGGCGCGCGCCGAACGCGAGGAGGCGATGGCGGCGTTCGAAGCGCTGTCGGGGCTTATCGAGGCGGCGCCCTTTCCGATGTGGTTTCGCGATCCCGAACTGCGCCTGGCGCTGGTCAATGCCGCCTATGTTCGCGCGGTCGAGGCGGTGTCGGCGGTGGCGGTCATCGACGGCGGTATCGAGCTGTGCGAGACGGTCGCCGGGGTCAGCGCCGCCGAAGCAGCCGACGCGGCACGCAGCGCGGGCAGCGCGCAGGTCCGCACGATCCCGGTGACGATCGAGGGCGAGCGGCGGATCATGCGCGTCGTCGACGTGCCGTTGGCGCCGACCGACGGGCGCGTGATCGGCATCGCGGGCTATGCGATCGACATTCAGGAACTGGAGAGCGAACGCGGCGCGCATCGCCGCTTCGTCGATACCCAGCGCGAATTGCTCGATCGCTTGTCGGCGGCAGTGGCGCAATTCGGCCCCGACCAAGGGCTGGCCTTTGCCAATCTGCCGTTCCGCCGCCTGTTCGCGCTGGGCGCCGACGATGTCGCCGAGGCGCGGCCCTTCGCACGGCTGCTCGACGCTTGGCGCGAAGGCGGACGGACCCCCGAAGTGCGCGACTATCCCGAATGGCGGCAGGCGCATGTCGACTGGTTCGCGCAAGCCGGCGCGAGCGAAGAGGATTGGCTGCTCCGCGACGGCACCCACCTGCACGTCGTCGCGCAGCCGACCCCCGATGGCGGGCTGCTGCTGATTGCCGAGGACAAGACCGAGCAGGTGCAGCTCGCAGGCGCGCGCGACACGCTGCTGCGCGTCCGCACGGCGACCTTCGACAATCTGTTCGAAGCGGTCGCGGTGTTCGCGCCGGACGGGCGGCTGCATCTGTGGAACCAGCGCTTCCGTCGCCTGTGGGGCGTCGACGAGGGGACGCTGGCGGCGCATCCGCGCGTCGATGCGCTGATGGGCGGGCTGGCCGACCGGCTCGCCAAGCCGAACCAGATCAGCATCGTCCAGGAAGTCATCCGCGCCGCGACGCTGGAACGCCAGCAGCGCGTCGGTGAAATCCGCTTTGCCGACGGGCGGCATTTCGATTTTGCGTCGATCCCGCTGCCCGACGGCAATGCGCTGCTCATCATGCTCGACATTACCGCCAGCCGGAAGATGGAGGGGGCGCTGCGCGAACGCAACGAGGCGCTGGAGGCGGCCGACAAGGTCAAGACCGCGTTCCTGTCGCGGATGAGTTACGAACTGCGCACGCCGCTGACCTCGATCGGCGGATTCGGCGAGATGTTGCAGGCCGGCTATGCCGGCAAGCTGAGCGACCAGCAGCAGGGCTATGTCGACGCGATCATGGATTCGGTTGCGGTACTGGGTCGCCAGATCGACAATGTGCTCGATCTGGCGCAGGGCGAGGCGGGGACACTGGCGATCGAGCGCGCGCCGGTCGATGTCGGCGCACTGCTCGATACGGCGCTGGTCGACGTTCGACCCCTTGCCATGGCCGAGAAGGTCGAGCTGGTGAGCAATATCGCCGCCGACCTCGGCCCGATCGCGGGCGACGCGCCGCGGCTGTCGCGGCTCGTCGCCGGGTTGCTCGACAATGCAGTGCGCTACACCGCGCCGGTCCGCAAATCGGGCGGCCGCGTTCTGCTTCACGCCGCGGGCGATGCGCGCGGCATCGACATCATCGTCTCCGACAACGGTCCCGGCATGCCCGAAACGGCGACCGCCGTGGCAAAAGGCCAACGGGCGGGGACGGCGACGGGCGGGATCGGCCTGGCGCTCGCGCGCCAGCTGGTCGCCGCGCACGGCGGCACGATGGAAGTGGTCAGCGAGCCGGGGCAGGGAACGCTGGTGCGCATCAGCCTGCCGCGGGAGGCGTGACGGTCATCATGGTCATCCTTCCTGAATCTATCGCCGGCTTCGCAAGGGCACGGAAGCTAGTCCGATGCACCTCACGCTGACTTATGAACTCAGCGAAGCCGATCGCATCGGCGCGGCGATTGGCGCAGCGCTGATCGCCGGCGATGTCGTGCTGCTGTCGGGCGAGCTCGGCGCGGGCAAGACGACGCTAGCGCGCGCGATGCTGAAGGCGCGGGGGCTGGCGGGCGAGGCGCCCAGTCCGACCTTTGCGATCGTCCAGCCCTATGCGCCGCCCGAGCTCGATTTGCCGATCGCGCATGTCGACCTCTACCGGATCGAGGACGAAAGCGAGCTGATCGAGCTCGGCCTCGACGATTATCTGTACGACGGCGCGCTGCTGATCGAATGGCCCGACCGGCTCGGGACGCAGGGTTGGCCCGGCGCACTGTCGATCACGATTTCGGGGAGCGGCGACGCGCGCGTCTTGACAGCCGACGTGCCGACGTCTTGGGGGAGCCGATGGCCGCATCGATGATTCCGCCCCCCCATGCGCCCGCCTTCCTCGCCGCGCATGGCTGGGAAGGCGCCCAGATTTTGCCGCTCGCCGGCGACGCGTCGTTCCGCCGCTATTTCCGCGTCGTCGACGGCGACCGGCAGGCGGTACTGATGGATGCGCCGCCGCCGCACGAGGATCCCCGCCGGTTTATCGCGGTCGCCGAATATCTGTGCGGCGAGGGGCTGACCGCGCCGACGATCTTTGCGCGCGACCTGGCGCAGGGGTTGCTGCTGATCGAGGATTTTGGCGATGTGCGGCTGCGCGAGACTGCCGACGCCGCGCTCGACCGCGAGGTCGATCTGTACGCCGGGGTGACCGACCTGCTCGTCCACCTTCATGCGCGGCCGCCGATGCCGGGGCTGCCGGTGCTTGGGCTGGAACAATGGCTCGACGAAGTGACGTTGTTCAGCGACTGGTATTGCCCGACGCTGGGCATCGAGGTCGACCGCGACGCCTTTCGCGCCGCTTGGGAAGCCGCGCTGACCCCGGTCGAGCTTGACGGTCTGCCGCGCGTCACCGTGCTGCGCGATTATCACGCAGAAAATATCATGTTGGTCGCGGGCAAACACGGCATTGCTCATTATGGCCTGCTTGATTTCCAGGACGCGCTGATCGGCCACCCGGCATATGATCTGGCGTCGGTGCTGGAAGATGCGCGGCGCGACGTCACCCCCGCGGTCGAGGCGGCGATGCTGGCGCGCTACCAGGGCGCAACCGGGCAGGAGATCGAAAGCGCCTATTGGGCGCTCGCGGCGCAGCGGAACACGCGCATCCTGGGCGTGTTCGTGCGGCTGTGGAAGCGCGACGGCAAGCCCGGCTACCGCCAGTTCCAGCCGCGGATGTGGGGGCTGCTCGAACGCGACCTCGCGCATCCGGGGTTGGCGCCGGTGCGCGCCTGGTTCGACGAAAATATTCCGGCCGACAAGCGCGCGGCGGCGTGGTGATGGGCGCAAAGATCGACAGCGCGATGGTGATGGCGGCGGGCTTGGGCAAGCGCATGCGCCCGCTGACCGCCACCCGCCCCAAGCCGCTGGTGCGCGTCGCGGGCAAGCCGCTGATCGACCATAGCCTCGACCGCATCGAGGCGGCGGGGATCGGGCATGTCGTGGTCAACGTCCATTATCTGGCCGACGCGCTGGAGGCGCATCTGGCGGCGCAGAAACGGTCCTTTTCGATCGCCATTTCGGACGAGCGCGACCTGCTCCTCGAAACCGGCGGCGGGATGGTCAAGGCGCTGCCGCAGCTTCGCGGCGATCCGATCCTGATCGTCAACAGCGACAATATCTGGACCGACGGGCCGCAGGACAGCATCCAGCATCTGGCGCGGCACTGGGACGGCGATCGGATGGACGCGCTGCTGCTGCTGATCCGTCAGGCCAGCGCCACGGGACACCGCGGGCGCGGCGATTTCCATATGGACCCCTCGGGTCTCCTGTCGCGCCGCAAGCCCGGGCGGATTGCGCCGTTTGTTTACACCGGCGTCCAGCTGATCTCGCCGCGGCTGCTGGACGATGCGCCGTCGGGGCCGTTTTCGACCAACATCCTGTGGGATCGCGCGATCGCGGCGGGGCGGTTGTTCGGCCTGTCGCACATGGGGCAATGGTTCGACGTCGGATCGCCCGCCAGCATCGCACCGACCGAAGCGGCGCTGAGTGAGGTTTGACCCTTCTCTTTCGTCATTGCGAGCGCAGCGAAGCAATCCAGAGTTGCGTAACCCGCTCTGGATTGCTTCGCTGCACTCGCAATGACGAAGCTCGAACCTGATGGCTGACGCGAAGCCCACCGTCTTTTCCATCCCCGTCCAGCGGGCCTTTGCCGACGCGCTCGTCGCGGGCCTGATCGACCGCTTTGCCGACGGCGCATTGGGACTGTCCGAGGGATTGATCCTGCTCCCCAGCAATCGTGCGCGCAGCGCGGTGCAGGCGGCGTTTGTGCGCGCCAGCGGGGCGGGGCTGTTGATGCCGCGGCTGGCGGTGATCGGCGATGCCGACCTTGATGAAAGCGTCGCGCTGGCACTCGATGCGATCGATGAGGCCGAACCGATCCCCCCCGCGATCGATCCGCTGCGGCGGCGGCTGATGCTGGCGGCGTTGATCGAGCGGCACAATCCGGCGGGTGAGGAGGCGATCACCGGCGCGGCGGCCTTCCAGCTGGCCGAAGGGCTGGGGCGGGTGATCGACCAGCTGCATTATGAAGAGGTCTCCCCGGCGCGGCTCGGCGACATCGAAGCCGCGCTGGGCGATCTCGCGGGGCATTGGCAGGCGTCGTGGCAGCGGCTGCGGCTGCTGATCGACCATTGGCCTGCGATGCTCGCCGCGACAGGGCATATCGACCGTGCCGACCGCCGCAACCGCCTGCTCGCGCGGGTGAGCCATGGCTGGCGCGCCGCACCGCCGGGGCGCTTTGTCGCCGCCGCGGGGGTGACCACCGCGGCGCCCGCGATCGCGCGGCTGCTGCGCACGGTTGCCGATTTGCCCAATGGAATGGTGGTCCTGCCGGGGCTCGACCTCGGCATGGCCGCGGAGGAATGGGAGGCGCTGGGGCCGGTCAAGCCCGATCCCGACCAGCCGGGGGAGCGCCCGCTCGAAACGCATCCGCAATATCATCTGAAGTTGTTGCTCGGGCGGATGGGGATCGCGCGCGACGAGGTCGGCGCATGGCCTGCGGCGTCGCCGTTCGACGGCCCTGACGCGCGCGCGCCCTTTCTGTCGCTGCTGTTCGCGCCCGCCGCCTATACCGCGCGCTGGCAGGCGGCGGACGTTGTCGCGCCCAGCCTGACCGGGGTCCGCGCTGCGACCTTCGCCGATGACGGGCAGGAGGCGCAGGGCATCGCGCTGATGATGCGGCGCACGTTGGAAGAACCGGGGCGCACCGCGGCGCTAGTGACCCCTGATCGCCTGCTCGCCGAGCGCGTCGCCGCGGCGCTCGCGCGCTGGGACATCGCGGTCGACGATAGCGCCGGGCAGCCGCTGGGGCAGACGCCTCCGGGGGCGCTGCTGTTGCTGCTCGCCGAGTTTGCCGCAGCGTTCGATCCGGTGCGGCTGGTCGCGCTGCTCGGGCATCCGCTGGTGCGCGCGGGCGAGGGACGGCTCGACTGGCTCGACCAGGTGCGGCGGCTCGATCTGGTGCTCCGCGGCCCGGGGCTGGTGCCGGGCTGGGCGGGTGTGACGGCGCGTATCGGCGAGATTGCGGCCGATGGCGACCGGCGCGGCCATGCCGCCGCGCTGGCGATCTCCGATTGGTGGACCGAGGTGGCGGCGACGCTTGGTGCGGCGCTCGCACCCTTTGCCGCGGGGGTTCCCGCGCCGCCGTCGCTGCTGCTCGGCGCGTTGCAGGACGCGCTTGGCTGGCTGACCGGCGAAGGGGCGTGGACGGGGCATGCGGGCCGCGCCTTGTCCAACCTGTTCGATCGCTGGGCGCTGGCGAAGGGCGATGGCCCGGCGCTCGTCGCTCCCACCGATTTCCCAGCGATGCTCGCCGACCTGATGAGCGGCGAGAGTATCCGCCCCCCCTATGGCGGGCATCCGCGGCTGTTCATCTGGGGTCTGCTCGAGGCGCGGTTGCAGCGCGCCGACCTGATGATCCTCGGCGGGCTCGACGAGGGGCGCTGGCCGCCGCAGCAAAGCCCCGACCCCTGGCTCGCGCCCGGCATTCGGCGGATGCTGGGCCTGGCCGCGCCCGAGCGGCAGCAGGGGATGGCGGCGCATGACTTCGCGGGCGCCTTTGCGGCGCGCGAGGTGGTCGTGACGCGCGCGATGCGCAGCGGCGGCGACCCGGCAGTTGCGTCGCGCTTCTGGTTGCGGCTCTCGGCCTTGGCGGGCGAGTTGCCCGAAGCGACGCTCGACGGGCAGTCGGTCACGGCGCTCGCGGCAACGCTCGATGTCCCGCCGGGCCGAAGCGAGCCCGCCGACAAACCCCGCCCGTCGCCGCCGCTCGCGGCGCGGCCCGACCGGATCAGCGTCACCGGGGTCGACCAGCTGGCGCGCGATCCCTTTGCCTTTTACGCGGCGAAGATATTGCGGCTGAGCGAACTCGAGCCGCTGAGCAGCGGTCCCGACGCCAAATGGTTCGGGACGCGGGTGCATAAATTCCTGCAGGACTGGCAGGCGGCAGGACTGAGCGAGGCGGCGTTCGATGCCGAGATCGCGGCGCTGCGCGCCGATCCGGCGCTCGATTCATTGGGTCGTGCCTTCTGGTTGCCGCGCATCGAGCCGTCGCTGCGCTGGGCAGCCGAGCGCGTGTGGGCGGCGCGCGACGAGCGCTGGCCGGTCGCCAATGAGGTCAGCGGCAAGCTGTTGGTGGGCGGCATCATGCTGCGCGGCACCGCCGACCGCGTCGATCAGGCCGCCGACGGCACGCTGGCAATCGTCGATTACAAGACCGGCGCGGCGCCTTCGGCCAAGTCGGCGGGCGAAGGATTGAACAGCCAGCTCGGCCTGCTGGGGCTGATCGCCGAGGAAAGCGGGCTCGGCGATCTGGCGCCCGAGCCGGTCGGCGCGTTCGAATATTGGGAGTTGAAGCGCGACCGCAAAAAGGGCGTCGATGGCGCGGTCAAGGTGATCAAGGGTCAAAAGCCGAAGCCATCGACCGCCGCAGGGGTGATCGAGCGGGCGCGCGAAGCCCTCGCTGACCTCAGCGCGCGCTTCCTGCTCGGGCAAGAGCCGTTCGTCCCCGGTGACAGCGCCAAACGCTACGCCGATTTCGACCAGCTGATGCGCCGCGACGAATGGTTCGGGCGCGGCGATCCCGATCCGGGCGCGACCGATCGAGGGGCGGCATGATCGATCCCGACAAGCTGCTCAAGACGCTCGACGGCGGGCAGCGCGCCGCGGCAGAGCCGGACGACCATGTCTGGCTCGGCGCGTCGGCGGGGACGGGCAAGACGCAGGTGCTGTCGGCGCGGGTGCTGCGGCTGATGCTGGCGGGCGTGTCGCCCGAGGCGATCCTGTGCATCACCTTTACCAAGGCCGGCGCCTCCGAAATGGCGCATCGCATTCACGAGCGGCTGGCGATGTGGGTGCGGATGGCCGACGGCGATCTGCGGCTCGACCTCGCCGCGCTGGGCGCCGACTGGGCCGAGCCCGGCATCCTCGACCGCGCGCGATCCCTCTTCGCCACCGTGATCGACAGCCCCGGCGGCGCGGTACGGGTGCAGACGATCCACAGTTTCTGCCAGACGCTGCTTGCGAGCTTTCCGCTCGAGGCGAAAATCCTGCCGGGATTCCGCGCGCTGGAGGATAGCGAGGCGAGCGCGTTGCAGCGCGAGGTGCTCGGGCAGTTGCTCGCGCGCGCCGATACCGACGGCGACGCGATGCGGACGATCGCGGCGATGCTGTCGCAGCGATTGGGTCAGGATGCGGCGATTGCCTTCCTCGCGCGCTGTGCGAGCAGCTTCACCGCCGCCAACGCGCCGCGCCTCGCGCCGCGCGCCGCGGACCTGCGCGCGCAGCTCGGGCTACCGCAGGGCGATCCGCTGACCTGGCAGGCGGCGGCGCTGGCGGGCGGCGCGGTTGCCGATGCCGACATCGCGGCGGTGGCTGCGAGCGGGCGCGGCTGGGGGACCAAGACCGGCGATGGCCGCGCCGACATCATGGACGACTGGTTCCGCGCCGATGCGCACGGCCGCGCCGCGATGATGGTCGCGGTACGCGGCTGTTTCCTGACCAGCACCGGCGACATGCGCGCCGATTACACCAAAGACAAAGGCGGCATGCGCAGCTGCCTTGCCGCCGCCGAACGCATCGTCGCCGCGGCCGATGACCTGCTCGCGACCGCCACCGCGATGGCGGTCGCCGACGATCTGGCGGCGGCGTGGGATCTGGGCAGCCGCTTTGCGGAGGCCTATGCGCTGGCGAAGCGCGAGCGCGGGCTCGCCGATTTCGATGACCTGATCAGCATCGCGGGGCATCTGCTGGCGCAGGGCGACTTCGGCGACTGGGTGCGCTTCAAGCTCGATCAGCGCACCGACCATATCCTGGTCGACGAGGCGCAGGACACCAACGCGCGGCAATGGGCGATCGTCGCCTCGCTGGCCGGCGAGTTTTTTGCCGGGGCGGGAGCCAAGGACGAACGGGTCCGCACGATGTTCACCGTCGGCGATCGCAAGCAGGCGATCTTCGGCTTTCAGGGCACCGAGCCCGCGGCATTCGAGGCAGCGCGGCTGAGCTTTGCCAGGCGCGCGGCCGAGGGCGGCAAACCGTTCGAGGATGTCGATCTCGACACCAATTATCGCTCCAGCCCCGCGGTGCTCGACGTCGTCGATGCGTGGATCGCGGCGGGGGCGACCGAATTGATGGGCTTGGGCAGCGACGAGCCGCCGCACATTCCCGCCGATTTCAACCGCGACCGCGCCGGACGCGTCGAGCTGTGGGCGCCGCTGCCGGTGGGCAAGGCGCTTGATGCCGATACCGAGGATGAGGGCGTCGGCGACGTTGATGGCGATGATGATGGCGGCGCTCCCCGCGACACGTCGGCCGCCGCAAGCGACCCCGCCAGCCTGCGGCTGTCGCGCGCGATCGCCGACGAGGTGCGCGAGTGGATCGAACATGGCAAGGACGGGCGCCCCGTCGCGCCAGGCGATATCCTGATCCTCGTCCGCCGCCGCAAGGATGTGGCGGCGCGGATCGTCGCGCGGCTGCAATCGCTGCACGTCCCGGTCGCGGGGGTCGATCGTTTTTCGCTGACGCAGTCGCTCGCGGTGCAGGATCTGCTCGCCGCGATGCGCTTTGCGGTGCAACCGCTCGACGACCTCAACCTTGCCAGCCTGCTGGTCTCGCCGCTGTTCGGGTGGAGCCAGGACGAGCTGTTTGTCTTTGCCCACGGCCGCCAGAAACGGGCGTTGTGGGAACAGTTACGCGCGCGCGAAGAAGAAGCACCGCCGGCAACGATGGCAGCGCTGCGCAGCCTGCTCGGCATGGGCGATTTCACGACGCCGTTCCGCTTTCTGGAGCGCATCCTGTCGGGGCCGCTCGATGGACGGCGCAAGCTGTACCAGCGGCTGGGGCGCGAGGCGCGCGACCCGATCGACGAACTGCTCGCGCAGGCGCTGGCGTTCGAGCGGCAGGAAGCGCCGTCGCTGCTCGGCTTCCTGTCGCACATCGCCGCGAGCACCGCGGAGATCAAGCGCCAGAGCGAGGCGCGCAGCGATGTCGTGCGGGTCATGACGGTGCATGGGTCGAAAGGCTTGCAGGCACCGATCGTGATCCTCGCCGATGCGACCGACGATCCCAAGCCAAAGCGGGTGAGCTTTGGCCTGTCGATGGGCAATTGGGACAAATTGCCGGTGTTTCCGCTCGGCAAGGACGAGCGCCATGGCGCGATTGCCGCCGCGCACGACGCCAAGGAAGCTGCAGAGCGCGAGGAGCATTGGCGGCTGCTGTACGTCGCGATGACGCGTGCCGAGGAATTGCTCGTTATCACGGGGACACGCAAGGCGGACGAGCTTCCCGAAAACAACTGGCACAGCGCGGTCGATGTGGTGCTGGCCGATATGGGCGCCGAATGGCAGGACGCCGGGCCGCGCTGGGGCCAGAAGCGCGTTCATGCGGTGCAGGGCAAGGCGCGCGCGGTGAAGGAAAAGGTGCGGGCTGCGCCGCCGTCGGTGATCGTGCCGAGCTGGGCGCGGCAAACGGCGCCCGAGGAAGCACGCCCGCCGCGTCCGCTCGCGCCGTCGGCGCTGGGCGACGATGATGTGGCAACCGTGCCGCAGGGCGCCGCGCGCGCGGCGGCCGTGAACCGTGGGTTGCTGCTCCACGCCCTGTTCGAGCGGTTGCCGCCGGTGGCGCCCGATCGGCGTCGCGCGGCGGCGTTGCGCTGGCTGGGCGTTCAAGCCGCCGATCTCGACGAAACAGCGCGCGCTACGATGGTCGATGAGGTCCTGGCCGTGCTCGACGACGCCGCACACGCAGCGCTGTTCGGTCCGGGATCGCTCGCCGAGGTGCCGCTGTCGGCGGTGGTCGACGGGGCGGTGATCGCCGGGATCGTCGACCGGCTACTGGTCACCGCCGATGCCGTGACGGTGATCGATTACAAGACCGGGCGCCATGTCCCTGCCCGCGCGTCGGACGTCCAGCCCGCCTATCTGCGCCAGATGGCGGCGTATCGCGATGCGCTGACGGTGATTTTTCCGGGGCGGCGCGTCGCGGCGGCGCTGCTCTACACCGCCGGGCCGCGGTTGATCGTACTGGACGATGCGCTGCTCGATGCGCACAAGCCCGGCTTGGCGGCAACCAAGGCGAATTTGGGCGGTTGAGGTCTTGAGCCGGAGGGTGCGACGCCTTAGCTTGAGGACAACCGAATTTCAGGAGTTTCTATCATGGGTACCAAGGCAATCAGCGACGACAGCTTTCAGGCCGACGTCCTCGACAGTGACACCCCTGTGCTCGTCGATTTCTGGGCCGAATGGTGCGGCCCGTGCAAGATGATCGGCCCGTCGCTCGAGGAGATCGCTGACGAGCTGGGCGAAAAGGTCGTGATCGCGAAACTGAACATCGACGATCATCCGAACGCCCCCGCCAAATATGGCGTACGCGGCATCCCGACGATGATCCTGTTCAAGAACGGCGAAGTCGCCGACACCAAGGTCGGCGCCGCCCCGAAAAGCGCGCTCAAGGGCTGGCTCGAAGGCGCTCTGTAAGGGAATTCCCCCGACGCCGGATCAGCGGCGCCGGGGTTTTCCTTTTGTCGGTTAGTCGCGCCAATAGTCATGGCGCCCTGACCCGTCGAAACCGGCCCGATGTCAGGCAGCAGTTGCGGAAACCTCTGCCCTGATCCGCACGGACATGGATCCTTGCGACCGAGTTTTTCGATGAGTTCCTTGTCGCCGTGGACGAAGCGGTGTCCCCGCTTGACCTGCGTTTCGGAAGGGTAGCCTTTACGCCGTTTCGAGCTGGCCTCGAAAGCAGGGCAGGTCGGCGAAGTCTTTTTGGCGTACCATGACAGCCTCCTGTGGTTGGCGCGCTGTGTTGCGCGCCGGCGGCGCCTAACAGAATGAGATCAGCTACGATAGTCGGCGTTGATGCTGATATATCCGTGCGTCAGGTCGCAAGTCCACACAGTCGCGCGGCCTTCGCCAAGGCCCAGTTCGGCGCCGATGCGGATGTCCTGGCCTTCAAGATGCGCCGCGACCGGCGTCTCGTCATAGCCTTCGACGGGCAGGCCGTCCTTGGCAACCCAATGATCGCCGAAGCGGATCGCGAGGCGGTCGCGGTCGGCGGGTTCGCCGGCCTTGCCCACCGCCATCACGACGCGGCCCCAGTTCGCATCCTCACCCGCGATCGCGGTCTTGACCAGCGGCGAATTGGCGATGGCGAGTGCGACGCGCTTGGCGCTGTCGTCGCTGACCGCCCCGCTGACCTGAACTTCGATGAACTTTGATGCGCCCTCGCCGTCGCGCACGACCTGATGCGCGAGGTCGAGCGCAACTGTGCGGATCGCCGCGTAAAGCGCGTCGGCGCCGGGATCGTCGCGGGTCGTGAGCGGCGCGTTGCCCGCCTGCCCGGTGGCGAAGATCAACACCGTGTCGCTGGTCGAGGTATCGCTGTCGACGGTGATCGAATTGAAGCTGCCGCCGGTCGCCTCGCTCAGCATCTCCTGCAACAGCGCGGGGGCGACGGCGGCGTCGGTGAAGATATAGCCGAGCATCGTCGCCATGTCGGGGGCGATCATCCCCGATCCCTTGACGATGCCCGCGACGCGGACCGTGCGGCCATCGACGATCGCGCTCGCCGCGGCGCCCTTGGCAAATGTATCGGTGGTGCCGATCGTTTCGGCCGCCGCTTCCCACGAGCAGGGTTCGGCGGTCAGCGCGGCCGCCACGCCCGCGCGCGCCTTGTCCTTGGGCAATGGCACGCCAATGACGCCGGTCGAGCTGACGAAAACTTCCGTCGGCGCGCAGCCGAGGTGCCCGGCAACCTGCGCCATGATCGCCTCGACCGCCTCGCGCCCGCGATAGCCGGTGAAGGCGTTGCTGTTGCCCGCGTTGACGATCAGCGCACGCGCGGCGCCGTCCTTGACCTGCTCACGGCCAAGCTCGACTTCGGACGAGCAACAGACATTGCGCGTGAAGACCCCCGCGACCGTCGTGCCGGGGGCCAGCTCGACATAGGTGAGGTCACAGCGATCCCAATCCTTGTACCGCGCACGCGCGACGCGGCGCGTCACCCCGGCAATGTCGGGGAGGGCGGGAAAGGCGGCGGGAGCGAGCGGGGAGCGGGTGGTCATGGTTGTGCGCTTAATCGCAGTTGGACCAAAGCAAAACCCCTCCCGTTTACGGGAGGGGTCTGTAGATTTTCACGTCGCCCCCGCGAAGGCGGGGGCCGCTGGAGATTTACGCATCGACGCCGCGTCAGGACGCCCGCGGCCCCCGCCTTCGCGGGGGCGACGAGCGCTTACGCCGGAATGCCGCTGATCGACTTCACTTCCATAAAGTCCTTCAGCCCGAACAAACCGCCTTCGCGGCCGTTGCCCGATGCCTTGTAGCCACCGAAGGGTGCGCCCGGCCCGGGACCCCAGGCGTTGACCGCGACCATGCCGGCGCGCAGCTTCGGCGCGATTTCGGCGGCCTTGGCGGGATCACCCGAAACCACCGCGGACAAGCCATATTCGGTGTCATTGGCAATCTCGACCGCTTCGTCGAGCGTGTCATAGGCCATCACGGTCGCGACCGGGCCGAACACCTCTTCCTTCGCAATCCGCATGTCGGGGGTGACGCCCGAGAACACCGTCGGTTTGATGTAATAGCCGCGGTTGACGTTGCTCGGCAGCCCGGTCCCACCGGTTTCGAGTTTCGCGCCTTCGTCGATTGCCGACTGGATCAGTCCCTGGATCTTGTCGAACTGCGTCTTGTTGACGACGGGGCCGATATGGCCGCCCTCGCTCATCGGGTCGCCGACCTGCGTCCCGTCGAACATCGCCTTGATGACGCCGACGGCTTCGGCCTCGCGCTCTTTCTGGACCAGGATGCGCGTCGGCGCGATGCAGCTTTGGCCGGTGTTGACCAGCACCCCCTGCACAGTGGGCGGAAGGACGGTTTCCAGATCGGCGTCGGGCAGCACGATGTTCGGCGACTTGCCGCCGAGTTCCTGATGGACGCGCTTGACCGTGTCGGCCGCCGCCTTCGCCACCAGAATGCCGGCGCGGGTCGATCCGGTGAAACTGACCATTTCGATCCCGGGGTGCGCGCTGATTGCGTTGCCGACGGTGGGGCCGTCGCCCTGCACGAGGTTGAACACGCCTGGCGGCACCCCCGCGGCGTCGAGGATCTCGGCAAAGATCACCGCATTGCCGGGGCATTCCTCCGACGGTTTCAGGATCATGCAGTTACCGCCAGCGAGCGCCGGGGCCACCTTCAGCGCGATCTGGTTGAGCGGCCAGTTCCACGGGGTGATCATGCCGACAACCCCGATCGGTTCGTACACGACCTTGTTCGCGCCATGCTGTTCGGTGAAGCTGAAATCCTTGAGCGCCGCGATCGTGCCAAGGAAGCCGCCGATGCCGGCGCCAACCTGCGCGGTGCCCGCAAAGCTGACCGGGGCGCCCATTTCGGCCGCCATCGATTTGGCGAGGTCGCCTGCGCGCTTCTTATATTCCTCGACAATGCGGTTCAGCAGGTCGAGCCGTTCCTCGCGCGTCGTCTGCGAGAAGGTCTTGAATGCCTCGCGCGCCGCGGCGACGGCATCGTCAACGTCGGCCGCGGTGCCGAGCACGACGGTCGATGCTGCCTCCTCGGTGGCGGGGTTGATCACGTCGTGGAGTTTGCCGCCTTTCGAGTCGACCCAGCGGCCGCCGATATAATGTTGTTTCAGGTGCGTTTCGGTGTCGCTCATCATCTGTCTCCCAGCGGCGTAAAATTACGTCTCGGATTGCTACCTAAGCGGTGTGGCGAATGAATCAAGCGCAGTGCGGCCCGAAAAATGGCGCGCTCAGCGCTTTTCCGCCGCCAGCCGCGACATCAAAATCGCGGCGCGGGTCGCTTGCCGGGCGATACTGGGCAAATCGACCGTTTCCTCCGGGCCGTGGTCGCCGGTGCTGTAGGCGCCGAGGCCCGCGAGCGAATCGACGAACGGCGCAACGAAGCTGATGTCCGCGGCGCCGCGCTTTAGCGGATCGAGCGCCGCCATTTCGGGCAGGCCAAGGTCGCGGTTCACCGCATTGAGCCGCACCAGCAGGGCGCGGTTGCCGTCGGTCGGCGCCATCGCCGGATAGCCGCCGGGGTCGAAGGCGAGCGTGGCCGAGGTGCCGGGCGCATGGTCGGCGACGATCGCCGCCATCTTGGCCTTCACCCGCTCCGCCTGTCCGGCCGACAGCGTGCGCAGGTCGCCGCGCGCGATCGCGGTCGAGGCGATGATGTTGGTCTTGCCGCTGGCGCTGGCGCGGATCTTTCCGCCGTCGAGCGCCGCCTGTTCCCCGCCCGCGACCAGTCCGACGTTGAAGGTCAAATTCGGTTCGGGCAGCTCGGTGCGGAACCGGTGGATCACCCGCGCCAGCTCATAGATCGCGCCATCACCCGCGGCGGCGCTGAAGATGCCCGAACTGTGCCCGGGTTTGCCGGTGGCGATTACTGTCCAGCTTTCCGATGACCGCCGCGCGACCGAGCTCATGTCGGCGCCATTTTCGCGGATCAGCCCCTCGAAACAGAGCGCGACGTCGCTGCGCTTGCCCGCGGCGATCAGGTCGGCGCGCGCGATCTCGATCGGGTCGCCCGCATCCTCCTCGTCGCCGGTCATGTGAAATTCGATATTCGCGTCCTTCAGCGTCCCCGCCGCGTGCATCGCGCGCAGCGCGGCGAGCGCGACGACCATGCCGCCCTTGTCGTCGCCCGCCCCCGGTCCCTTGGCAAGGTCGCCCATGCGCTCGAAGCGCTGGAACGGCGAATCGGGTTCGAACACCGTGTCGAGATGCGCGATCAGCAGCAGGCGCTTGCCGTCCGGTTTGCCCTTGTGCGTGGCGATCAGATGCCCGGCGCGGCCGGTTTCGCGCATCGGTTTCCAGCTCACCTCGAAGCCCAGCGGCTCGAGTTCGGCGCGCATCATCGCCCCGACCTTTTCGACCCCTTCCAGGTTGAGCGAACCGCTGTTCTGGTTGACCAGCCGTTCGAGCAGCGCGATCGAGCGTTCCTGTTCGGCTGCGATCGTTTTGGCCATCGCGCTTTCGGCGCGGCTCAGCTGCGCGCTCGCCACGGGGGCAAATGCGAGCTGGACGACAAGCAGGGCGGCGAACGGCAGCAATTTCATGGAGGACTCCTCTGGGCGTTCCCCCTTGTGCCGCTGGCATGGGCCGTGGGCAAGGCGTCAGCCAGGGCGAACCATGAAAATGCTGCCGCCGATGCTGACGATAAACAGGTTGCCCGCGCTGTCCTCGCCGAACGAGGCGATCGAGCTGAGCGTCCCGGCGTCGGGAGTAAAATCCTCGTTGCGCCGCGCGAAGCGCGACGAGGGGAGCGTCTGTCCGGCGATCAGGCTGGAAAAGGGCACCGACCAGATATTGCCCGAGATGAAGTCGGCGAAGACATATTGCCCGGCCAGCGACGTCACGGGTCCGCGATAGACATAACCGCCGGTGACCGACCGTCCCTGCCGCGGCCCGGTCCCGTGGCCATATTCGGCGACGGGCGGCGTCAGTCCGGCGGGCGCGGTGCCGGTATAGGGCTGCGTCCCCTCCAGAAAGCGCCAGCCGAAATTCAGCCCCGGCTGGGCGGTTGTCACCATGTCGATTTCCTCGACTGCGCCCTGTCCGACATCGCCGATGAGCAGCGTCGATCCCGAAAAGGAGGCGCGGAACGGATTACGCAGGCCAAAGGCAAAGACATAGGGGTCGCCGCCGCCCGCGATGAACGGATTGCCCGGCGCCGGGGCATAGCTGTTGCCGCCCGCACCTACCGCAAAGCGCAGGATCTTGCCGAGCTGGACATTGCGGTTCTGGGCATTGTTGTTCGGATCGCCGCCGCCGCCGCCGTCGCCCACCGCAACATAGACGTGGCCGTCGGGGCCATAGCCGATCCAGCCGCCATTGTGGTTGTCGAAGCCCGGGTGCGGGATGTCGAGCACCGTGTCATAGCTCGTCGAGCTGTTCGGCTGGCCCAGCGTATAGCGCCGCACCTGGACATTGCCGTTGGTCGCGGTGGCGACGACGAACAGCCGCTGCGACGTGGCATGGTCGGGATAGGTCGCCAGCCCCAGCAGCCCGCGCTCGCCGCTGGTCGAAATGTCGGTGATGTCGAGCACCAGCGTCCGGCTGCCATTCGCGGGGTCGAAGCGATAGACGTCGCCGCCCTTTTCGACGACATAGACATTGCTGCTGCCGGGGATCGGGGCGACGTAAAGCGGCTGGCTGAACCCGGTGGCGACGCGCACCACCGAAATGCCCTCGCGGCTGTTGGTGACGGTGATGTTGACCGCTTGCGTGACGCTCGCCTGCCCGTCGCTGACGCGCAGCACCACCGCATAGACATTGTCGCCGTCGGCATCGCCCGGCAGGTCGTAATCGGGCGCGGTGCGGAAGCTGAGGGCGCCCGCTCCGGTGATGGCGAATTGGGCCGCATCGGCGCCGCCGTTGACGGAAAAGGTCAGCGTGTTGCCATCGGGATCGGTTGCGGTCGCCTGATAGGCGGCGGTGGCGTTTTCGACGACGCTGGCGGTCTGCAGCGAGGTGAAGCTTGGCGGGCTGTTCGCGGCAGGCGGTGGAGCGCTGCCGCTGCCGCCGCCGCCACATGCGGCCAATGACAGGGTGAGCAGGGCAAGCGTGACGCGTGATCGCATGGCCGGACAGCCTTTCGTCGTCGATCCCCCGCGCCGCCAATCTGCCATCGGAAACCGGCGGCGGCAAGCCTGCGGGTTAACCATCGCTCTGCCGCAGCCGGTGACGGATCAGGCGGCGTCGTCGGCGGCGTCGAACCTATCGAGCTTGCCGAGCGCTTCCCGCGCGATGGCGTGCATCTTTACCGTGTTGATGGTCATCCCTTCGCTGGCCGTCCCGGTGAGTTCGTCGATGGCGAAATCGATCCGCGTCCGGTCCGGCGCGATGTCCTCGAGCGTGAACTTCAGGCCGGTGCGCAAGGCATTGTCGTTGACTGCATATGTAATATGCGCCTCGCGCGGGATCTCCAGGGTGACTGCCAGCTTGACCTTGTGCGCCTCGGGCCAGTTTTCGGGCGCGACCTGCCGCCAATGCGGATCGCCTTTTTTCACGACCAACTCGTAACGCCGGGTTGATCCGCCATTGCTGATCATCGGCAGGCCCAGCTTGCTGCCGTCGCCGAACATCTCCGCAAATACCGCTGCTCGCGGCGCGGCGACGGTCCGCGTTTGACTGGTCAGTTCGGCCAGCTGGCCGCACGCGGCAAGGATCAGTGTTGCCGCGATCAGAGTAAAGCTGCGTATCATCGGTGTCCCCCCCCGCTGCTTCGGCGATCATAGCGGCGGCAGCTTACCAAAGCGTCAATCCTTGTCGTGCTGTAAAGAGTGTTTGACATGGTGTCGACGAGACTGTAAAGAGCTCTTGACAGGCTAAGGGAGTGACGGTGGAAAACCGGGTGCGCGAACATCGCGAGGCGGCGGGGTGGAGCCAGGGCGAACTGGCGCGGCGCCTTGGCGTGTCGCGGCAGACGATCAATGCGGTCGAAACCGACAAATATGACCCCAGCCTGCCGCTGGCGCTCCGCATGGCGGGCCTGTTCGGGCTCGAGGTGCGCGAACTGTTCATCGACCATTGGGTGGCGAAGGAGTAGGATGATGACGACAACGACCGGTTCCGCCGCGGGATGGAAAAAGGTCGCCGGGCAGGCTCTGATCGGTTTTGCTGCGGGCGCGGGCGGTATGTTTGCCGCGCTGTCAGTGCTCGAGGGGGGTGACGGCATAAACTGGCCGGCATCGGCGATTATCCTTTTGGGTATCGGATTCATCTACGTCCTGATGGGCGTATTTGTGGGGATCGGAACCCTCGCGCCGCGGCTGGTTGGCCAGCGCCTGCTAAACGTCGCCGACGCCGACGAAATTCTCGAGGAGCGATCGAGCATGGGCGCGAGCGCGGTCGGCTGTATTGTGCTTGGCGCGGCGCTGATGCTGCTCGCTTACGCGGCCGGAAGCGATGCGGCAGCCGCGATGCCGGTCGTCAGTGTCGCGATGGCGTTTTGGATCATGCTGGCGGTGCTCGTCCTATTCACGTTGCTATCGATGTGGATGTGGCGCGATTTTGACGAGTTGTGGCGACAGTTGACGCTCGAGATATCGGGCATCACCGGCAATATTTTGATGCTCGTGGCCGCGGTGTGGGGCGGCGGCGCGGCGGCGGGCCTGGTTCCGGCGCCGCATCCGCTCGACCTGGTGTCGCTGGCGTTCGGCATCATGCTGCTCGCTTGCTTCGTCGCGACGGCGCGGCGCGGCATGATGACCCCGCGTTAGTACCGGCTGCCGCCACTGCATTCGCGTCGGTCCCGCTGATTGCGCGATCGAGGGGCCTGAACGATCAGTCGTGGGCGGTTGCCGCCGGGTCGGGCACTGGCGTCACCTGGATATAGACGAGGCGCCACGCGCCGTCGCGCCACAGCCAATGGTCGGCAAAACGATGGCGATCGACAAATGCGGCGCCGTCGGCGGTGCCGACAAGCCGGTTAGTCGCGGCGAGCAGCGCGCTGTCGCCCGAGGTGATCCACCGCGCCTCGCTGGGGGCAAAGGGCTCGATGCGGATCGACGGCGCGGCCAGCGCGCTGATAAAGGCCTGTTTGTCGCCCTTGGCGCCGCTGCCGCGAACCCACAGAAAATCGTCGGCAAGCAGACGCTCGAGCGCCGCTTCATCCTTCGCCACGATCGCCGCGTCGAGCGCCGCCGCGGCCTCGCGATAACCCGCCGGCGTGCCGTCATGGACTTCGGCGCTTTCGCCGCTGCTGCACGCGGTCAACAATGATGCCAGCAAGGCTGCTGCTATTTTCCAGGTCACTCGGCTCTCCTGTCATCTGACAGGCGCCTTCGGATCGGTTGACTTGGCGCGCAATTACCCGCGGCGTAGGTCGGGGGTCAGCGGGAGGGCGAAAACGAAAAGGGTGCCCGGTTCCCCCGAACCGGACACCCCTCCTTGGCGTCGCTGATCGCGAACGATCAGGCGCTATAGTACATGTCGAACTCGACCGGGCTCGGCGTCTGTTCGAAATTGTAAACTTCGGCCCATTTCAACTCGATATAGGCTTCGATCTGATCCTTGCTGAATACGTCGCCCTTCAGCAGGAAGTCGTGATCCGCGGCAAGGCTGTCGAGCGCTTCGCGCAAGGACCCGCAGACGGTCGGCACTTCGGCCAGTTCCTCGGGCGGCAGGTCGTACAGATTCTTGTCCATCGCATCGCCGGGATGGATCTTGTTCTGGATCCCGTCGAGGCCCGCCATCAGCAGCGCCGAATAGCAGAGATAAGGGTTTGCCATCGCGTCGGGGAAGCGGAATTCGACGCGCTTTGCCTTGGCGCCCGCACCATAGGGAATGCGGCACGAGGCGGAGCGGTTGCGCGACGAGTAAGCGAGCAGCACCGGCGCTTCGAAGCCCGGGACGAGGCGCTTATAGCTGTTCGTCGTCGGGTTGGTGAAGGCGTTCAGCGCCTTGGCATGCTTGATGACGCCGCCGATGAAATAGAGGCACATGTCCGAAAGGCCGGCATAGCCGTTGCCGGCGAAGAGCGGCTTGCCCTTTTCCCAGATCGAGATGTGCGTATGCATGCCCGAACCATTATCCTGACGGATCGGCTTCGGCATGAAGGTTGCGGTCTTGCCATAGGCATGCGCGACCTGGTGCACGACATATTTGTAGATCTGCATGCGGTCGGCGGTTTCGGTCAGCGTGCCGAAGGTCAGGCCGAGTTCATGCTGCGCGGCGGCGACTTCATGGTGATGCTTGTCGCAGGGCAGGCCCATTTCGAGCATGGTCGAGACCATCTCGGCGCGGATGTCGACCGCGCTGTCGACAGGCGCGACGGGGAAATAACCGCCCTTGGCGCGCGGACGGTGACCGAGGTTGCCGCCTTCATAGCTGCGGCCGGTGTTGGTCGGCAGTTCGATGTCGTCGATCTCGAAGCCCGACTTGTTGTAGCCCGTTTCGAAGCGGACATCATCGAACATGAAGAATTCGGCTTCGGGGCCGACATAGACGGTGTCGCCGACGCCGGTCGAGGTCACATAGGCCTCGGCGCGTTTTGCCGTGGTGCGCGGGTCGCGGGCATAGCCTTCGCCGGTCGACGGTTCGACGATGTCGCAGAACATGATCAGCATCGGGGTCGCCGAGAAGGGATCGTCATAAACGGCGTCGAGGTCGGGCTTCAGGATCATGTCGCTTTCGTTGATCGCTTTCCAGCCTTCGATCGACGATCCGTCGAACATCAGCCCGTCTTCGAGCGCGTCTTCGTCGATCACCCCGGCGCACATGGTCAGGTGCTGCCACTTGCCCTTGGGGTCGGTGAACCGCAGGTCGACCCACTCGATGTCGTTTTCCTTGATCCGTGCGATGATGTCCTTGGGCTTCGTAGCCATGGTCTATGCTTCCTTCTTGCGAAATGGTCCGGCGTGCCGGTTGGTGTTGCGGGTCGGATAAATGCGAAAGATCTAGAGCGCATCCTCGTTGCGCTCGCCGGTGCGGATGCGCAGCGCGGTTTCGACCGGGATCACGAAAATCTTGCCGTCGCCGATGCGCCCGGTTTGCGCGGCAGCGGCGATTGCCTCGACGACGCGTTCGGCCAGGCCGTCCTCGACGATGACCTCCAGCTTCACCTTGGGCAGGAAATCGACGACATATTCGGCGCCGCGATAGAGTTCGGTGTGGCCCTTTTGCCGCCCAAAGCCCTTCGCCTCGGTCACGGTGATGCCGCTGACGCCGACTTCGTGCAGCGCTTCCTTCACTTCGTCGAGCTTGAACGGCTTGATGATCGCCTCAATCTTCTTCACGCTAATCGTCCCCCTTTGGGCTGGCCGCCGCCCTTTTGCGCGTCAAGCCGGATCAGGGCTGCCTGTCCGGTCTGCCGTCGAGTCGGTGCGGTGTCCCGCCATCTTGCACCAATCAAAAGCCGTGCCAATTGGCGAATCGCAAGCTTTCGGTAAGATTTGTGACAGGAAATTGCGTCGTTGCTTAAGAGGTGAGCAAAGGATGCCGCGGCGTGCCTAAAAAAGCGGCAATTCCAAGGAATCGTCATTGCGAGGAGCCGAAGGCGACGCGGCAATCCAGATCGGCGCAGGGCCACCCTGGATGGGTTGGCTTACGGCCGCCTTTCGGCCCGCTACGCTCGCAATGACGGAGGTATGACTTTTGCCTAACGCCTTTACCGCCCCATCGGCGCCGCGCTGTCGGCGAGGTTCGCCTTGGTCCAGATCGAGCGGTCGACGACATAGGCGCGCAGCGCTTCGGCATCGGCCGGGGTCAGGACCCTGGCAAAGCTGACCATGCCGCGATCCTTCAGCGCACCGTCGATGACGACCGACTTCCACGCATCGGCGCTGGCCAGCGTGCCCGATACGCGCAGGTCGGGGGTGAAGCCGTTGCCGATCGCGCTGTCGCCGTGACAGACGATGCAATAGCGCCCGAAACTGGCCTTGCCCGCGGCGACCTGCGCCGCCGTGCCGAACTGCGGCGGCGGGTTCCACGCCAGCGTCGTTGTCGCCGGCGGGGCCGGCAGCTTGGCGGTACCGCCGAGCTTCAGCACGACGAGGCGCGGGAGGTTGGGTATCTTGCGGGTCGCTCCCCCGGCAACGCCCGCGACGAGCGGGAAGGCGCCGCCCTTGCTCGTCTGGAAGGCGACGTACTGGACCCCGTTCACGCGGAAGGTCGACGGCGCGCTGACGATCCCCGACTGCATGTCGAGGTCGAGCAATTGCTTTCCGGTATCGGCGGCATAGGCGCGGAAACGGCCAAGGCTGGTGCCCTGAAACACGAGGTTGCCTGCGGTGGTCATCGTGCCGCCATTCCACGCCGCGGGATGGTCGACGCTCCACGCGACCTTGCCGCTGCGCGGATCGAAGGCGACGAGGCGACCGGTGGTCGCGGCGACCGCGGCGCGATACGCCGCCTTGTCATCGGGCATCATCGTGCCGGTGAGCGAGGTGCCGACGTTGAAGCCGACGACCTTGCGCCGGTCGAGCTCGTTCATGTCGGCGATATAGGCTTGCGGGATCTGTTGCGCCGGGATGTAAACGAGCCCGGTGGCTGGATTGTAGCTCATCGGGTGCCAGTTGTGCGCGCCGAGCGCGCCGGGGATCGCGATGAAGGGCTGGCCGGTCTTGTAGAAGCGCGCTTCGGGATTCTCGATCGGGCGCCCGGTGGCGAGGTCGTAACCGGTGGCCCAGTTGATGCCATCGACGAACGGTTTGGCATCGATCAGCTTGCCGGTCGCCCGGTCGATCGTGAAGAAGAAGCCATTTTTCGGCGCATGGTACAGCACCTTGGTCGGCGTGCCGTTTACCGACTGCTCGGCCAGGATGATCGGCTGGGTCGCGGTATAGTCCCACGTTTCGGCGGGGGTTTCCTGATAATGCCATTTATACGCGCCCGTCGTCGCGTCGACGGCGACGATCGAAGACAGGAACCAGTTGTCGCCCTCGCCATTCGAGCGCGTGCCGTGATTCCACGGGTTGCCGTTGCCGACACCGAGATAGACCTGGTCGAGATCCTTGTCATAGACGATCGCATCCCACACCGTGCCGCCGCCGCCCGAGGTCTGCCACTCGCCCTTGTCGGACCAGGTCGCATTGGCCTTTGACGCAAAGATGTCGTCGGATGCGGCGCCATCTTTGGCCTTGGTGGGGTTGGGGGCGGTGTAGAAGCGCCAGCGCTCCTTGCCGGTGTCGGCGTCATAGGCGGTGACATAGCCGCGCACCCCGAATTCGGCACCGCCGTTGCCGATCAGCACCATGTCCTTCACGACGCGCGGCGCGCCCGTGATCGTATAGGGTTTGTCGGCGTCGAAGGTCTGCGTCGACCACAATTCCTTGCCCGTCTTCTTGTCGAGCGCGATCAGCCGGCCGTCGAGTGCGCCCACAAAAACCTTGTCGCCCCACACCGCGACGCCGCGGTTGACGACGTCGCAGCAGGCGTGGACCGCGCGCTCGCCGGGCACCTTGGGATCGAATTTCCACAAGGATTTGCCGGTTGCAGCGTCCCATGCGCTCACCTTGGACCAAGCGTGGGTCACATACATCACGCCATCGACGACGACGGGCGTGGCTTCCTGTCCGCGTGCATCCTCCAGATCTGCGGTCCAGGCGATGCCGAGCTCGCCGACATTCTTGTCATTGATGTCGGTCAGCGGGCTGAAGCGTTGTTCGTCATAGCTGTAACCGATGCCAGCCCAGTCGTCGCCGGTGCCGCCGGTCTTGAGCAGCGCCTCGCTGGCCTTTTCGGCGTCATCGAGCGTCGCGGCGCCGGAGATGCTGTCGTTCTTCGACGCGTTGCACGCCGCCAATGCCAGTATCGCGCCACCCAGCAGCGCGGCCTTAAAGACCCGGTTCGCCATATCTCTCTCCCACGCCTATCGTTGACGTTAACGTCAAGACTGCGCGCGAAGGGCAACGGGTGCAAGGGGAAAAGTAGGAACCGAACCGTTCCCCGGCCAAAGCCGGGGTCTAGAGCGAAATAGAGCCGACGTCGCGTGATAACGCCCTGGACCCCGGCCTTCGCCGGGACACGTCTCAGGGAATTACGACCACGGCGGCGCGTTCAAACCCTTCGGACTCGCGGTGAAAATCTCGCAGCCTGTTTCGGTGATCCCGATGCTGTGCTCGAACTGCGCCGACAGACTGCGGTCGCGCGTGACCGCGGTCCAACCGTCGGCGAGCATCTTCACCGCATATTTGCCGGTGTTGATCATCGGTTCGATGGTGAAGAACATGCCGGGGCGCAGTTCCGGCCCAGTGCCGGGGCGGCCGGCGTGGACGACCTCGGGCGCGTCGTGGAACATCTGCCCCAGTCCATGGCCGCAGAAATCGCGCACGACCGAATAGCGGTGGCGCTCGGCATGCGTCTGGATCGCGTGCGCCACGTCGCCCATCCGGTTGCCGGGCTTTGCCTGCTCGATGCCCAGCATCAGGCATTCATAGGTGACTTCGACGAGCCGCTTCGCCTTGATCGGCACGTCGCCGACCAGATACATGCGGCTGGTGTCGCCGTGCCAGCCGTCGACGATGCTGGTGACGTCGATATTGACGATATCGCCCTCGCGCAGCGGCTTGCCGTCGGGAATCCCGTGGCAGACGACGTGGTTGATGCTGGTGCAGCAGCTATGCGTGAACCCGCGATAGCCCAGCGTCGCGGGAATGCCCCCTCCGTCGAGCATCATAGTGCGGACGAGATCGTCGATCGCCGCGGTGGTCACGCCGGGCTGGACGAAGGGAACCAGCGCGTCGAGGATTTCGGCCGACAGCCGCCCCGCCTTGCGCATCCCGGCAAAGCCCGCTGCGTCGTGCAGCTTGATCGTGCCGTCGCGGACGGGGGTGGGGGCGCCGACGTCGGCGGTGGTTATGGCAACATAGTCGTACATGGGGGTGATATAGTCGCTGGGGCCTCAAAAAGCGAGGGGCGGCACCATGGCCGCCCCTTCACCTTTATTCTGCGGCCTTCTCGGCCTTGCCCTTCGCCTTGCCCTTGCCGGCCTTGGGCGCGGCGGGGGTGATTTCGAAGGTCAGCGGGTTGCCCACATGGGCGTCGTCGCCGGTCTTCATCTTCACCTTCACCTCGCCGCCGTGGACGAGCTTGCCGAAGAGCAGTTCCTCGGCGAGCGGCTGCTTGATCTTTTCCTGGATCAGGCGGCCCATCGGACGCGCGCCGTACAGCTTGTCATAGCCCTTGCCGGTCAACCATTCGCGCGCCGCATCGTCGAGCTGGATATGGACGTTGCGGTCGGCAAGCTGCAGTTCGAGCTCGAGGATAAACTTGTCGACGACGCGCGCGACGACTTCGGGCGGCAGATAGCCGAAGGGGACGATCGCATCGAGGCGGTTGCGGAATTCGGGGGTGAACATGCGCTTCACCGCCTCCTCCTGCACATCCTCGCGCGTCGACTGGCCGAAACCGATCGATTCGCGCGCCATGTCGCTGGCGCCCGCATTCGTCGTCATAATCAGGATGACGTTGCGGAAATCGACGGTCTTGCCGTGGTGATCGGTCAGGCGGCCGTTGTCCATCACCTGCAAGAGGATGTTGAACAGGTCGGGATGCGCCTTTTCGATCTCGTCGAGCAGCAGCACGCAATGCGGGTTCTGGTCGATCGCATCGGTGAGCAGTCCGCCCTGATCGTAACCGACATAGCCCGGCGGCGCACCGATCAGGCGGCTGACCGAATGGCGCTCCATATATTCGGACATATCGAAGCGCTGGAGCGGGATGCCCATGATCGACGCGAGCTGCTTGGCCACCTCGGTCTTGCCGACGCCGGTCGGGCCGCTGAACAGATAATTGCCGATCGGCTTTTCGGGATCGCGCAGGCCGGCGCGGCTGAGCTTGATTGCCGACGACAGCACCTCGATCGCGGTGTTCTGGCCGAAGACGACGCGCTTCAGGTCGGTCTCGAGGCTCGCAAGCGTCGCCTTGTCGTCGCTCGACACCGATTTGGGCGGGATGCGCGCCATCGTCGCGATCACGGCCTCGATCTCCTTCGCGGTGATCGTCTTCTTGCGCTTCGACGGGGCGACGAGCATCTGCATCGCGCCGACCTCGTCGATCACGTCGATCGCCTTGTCGGGCAATTTGCGATCATTGATGTAGCGCGCCGAGAGATCCACCGCAGCGTTGATCGCGTCGGGGGTGTAGCGCACCTGATGGTGCGCCTCGAACGCGCTGCGCAGCCCGGCGAGGATCTTCTTGGTGTCCTCGAGCGTCGGTTCGACGACGTCGATCTTCTGGAACCGGCGCAGCAACGCGCGGTCCTTTTCGAAATGGTTGCGGAACTCCTTGTACGTCGTCGAGCCGATGCAGCGGATCACGCCGCCGGAAAGCGCCGGTTTCAGCAGGTTCGACGCATCCATCGCGCCGCCCGACGTCGCACCCGCGCCGATCACCGTGTGGATTTCGTCGATGAACAGGATCGCGTGCGGCAGGCCTTCGAGCTCGGTGACGACCTGTTTCAACCGCTCCTCGAAATCGCCGCGATAGCGCGTGCCCGCGAGCAACGCGCCCATGTCGAGCGAATAGATGACCGCCGGCAGCAGCACCTCGGGTACGTCGCCCTCGATGATCTTGCGCGCGAGCCCTTCGGCGATCGCGGTCTTGCCGACGCCGGGATCGCCGACATAGAGCGGGTTGTTCTTGCTGCGGCGGCAGAGGATCTGGATCGTGCGGTCGACCTCGGAATTGCGGCCGATCAGGGGATCGACCTTGCCGCCCTTGGCTTTCTCGTTGAGGTTGACGGTGAACTGGTCGAGCGCGGTTTCCTTCTTGGACTTGCCCTCGCTCTTGTCCTTCGTCTCTTCCTTCTCCTCGGGCTCGGCCTGCGGCGAGGGCTTTCCGCCCTTGCCGACGCCGTGGCTGAGGTAGGAGACCGCGTCGAGGCGGGTCAAATCCTGCTGCTGGAGGAAATAGACCGCATAGCTTTCGCGTTCGGAGAAGAGCGCGACGAGGACGTTGGCGCCCGTCACCTCATCCTTGCCCGACGACTGGACATGCAGGATCGCGCGCTGGACGACGCGCTGGAATCCGCTGGTGGGGCTGGGGTCGCTGTGCCCTTCGACCTTCAAACTGTCGAGTTCGGTGTCGAGATAATGGACGACGGCGGATTGCAGGTCGTCGGTCGCGACGCCGCAGGCGCGCATCACTTCGGCGGCATGATCGTCGTCGATGAGCGCGTAAAGCAGGTGCTCCAACGTCGCATATTCATGGTGACGCTCCGAAGCGGCCTTCAGCGCGTTATGTAATGTCTTTTCGAGGCTTTCCGAAAAGGACGGCATGGTCTTCATCTCCTTGCGGGGACCAGGCCGGGGAGAGCGGCCCCCTTAGAAAGCCAACGTGGCGACGCCGCCGCCCCACCGCAAGGGAAAAGCGGATGGCTTTGTGAAATTACGATGACAGCGGTTGCGTTATGGTTAACGAAACGTTGATATTTTCGTGCGCGCTGGCGCAGCTTTCGTCCGAAGTTGTCAAACTCGTCGATATAACGACCCCCGTGCGTGGGGAGGCGAGTGCCGAGCTATTGATCGGTTATCGGCCATGGCGGCAGCGTATGCGATCGCAAATTTGTAGGAAAGGCTTATTTGAGCCATGTCTGCTTAGAGATGGTAAGCGGACGTTGCCGATCCTCCCCGAAACGGGGAGGGGGACCAGCGAAGCTGGTGGAGGGGCACCATCGGTTTGCCTTGCCGGTGCGATAGTGCACCGCCGAACGGTCGCCGTTGAAGGGGTGTTTTTTTGTCCGGCGCCACGTAAACCGCCTGTGCCCCTCCACCACCCTTCGGGTGGTCCCCCTCCCCCGTTGGGGGAGGATCGGTTATGGCCGCAATCGGTCGAAAGCAGTCGCCACCCCTCAATCGCGCCGCTGCGTGATCCAGCTGAAGGCCATTGCGTTGAACATCGTGTAGAGACCGTAGAGCATCAGCGCGGCGAACCAGCTGCGCGTCGCGATCGCCATTGCGCCGACGAGCAGCAGGAACTCGAAGATATAGGTGATGTGCGGCCCCGCCTTGTCGGCGAGCGGTTTGACCATCTGCTGGATCAGCGGATCGTTGCTTTCCATGAACGCGCGGTGCATCGCGAAATTGGCGATACCGGCACAGAAAATGGCGATGATGGCTATAACCATAGGTTTGCAAATGGGGGAGGCGGGGTGGAAATGCCAGCCTCTTTCGGGTTATAGCGGCGCTTCGCCCGCGCTTTCGTTCCCCCGAGAAGGACGTCATCGGTGATCGCTCTCCCCCGTCCGGCCGTGCTTTGCCTGTCGTTCGCCCTCGCCGCTTCGACCGCGTCCGCGGCGCAGGAACCGGCAAACCCGCCGCAGCCCAATCCGGCGCTGGCCGATCCGGTGCTGGCCAACCCGATCCCGACCGCGCTGGTCCCGCTCGACCCGCCGCTGCCCGACGCGGTGCGCGCGATGATCGACGCCGCCTTTGCCAGCGGCGAGACGCAGGCAGTCGAGGCGGTCGCGCGCTTTGCGCGTCAGACCCATCCTGCCAATGTCGGCGAGATTGATGCGCTGCTGGCTTTTTATCGCAGCGGCAATCCGCCGCCGCCCGATCCGATCGGTGAAATCCTGGCCGCGGCGATGGCGAGTGGCCGCGATGCCGATGTCGAGGCGGTCGGGCAGCTGGCGAAGAATACGCGACCGGACGATGCGGACGAAATCGAGGCGCGGCTGGCCGCCTATCGCGCCGAACGCCAGCGATTGAAAGACGAGGCGGCGGCAGCAGCGCGCGCCAGACTGGCGGCCGCGCGTTTCTGGCAAAACTGGAAGGGCGAAGGGCAGATCGGTGCGTCGCAGAGCAGTGGCAACACCAAGTCGGCGGGGCTGAGCGCCGGGATCGCGCTGGCGCGGCAGGGGATCGACTGGACCCACAAGCTGCGTGCGCAGGCCGATTACCAGCGCACCAACGGCCGCACCTCGGTCGAACGCTATGTTGCCGAGCTGGAGCCGCAATACCGGATCAACGACCGCACCTTCGCTTATGGGCTCGCGCGCTGGGAACATGATCGCATCCTGGGGTATGACACGCGCTGGAATCTGTCGGGTGGCTTCGGATACAAGCTGCTCGACAACAAGAAGACCACGCTCAGCCTGAAGGGCGGTCCTGCCTTTCGTCAGACCGATTTTGTCCGCGGCGGCGAGGATACCGAACTGACCGCGCTTGCGGGTCTGGATTTCGGCTGGCAGATTTCACCGACCTTACGGCTGACGCAGGTGGCATCGACGATCATCGGCGAGGCGAACATGTCGACCAGCTCGCTGACCGCGCTCAACGCCAAGCTCACCGGCGCGCTGTCGGCGCGCTTCGCCTATTCGGCGCAGATCGACACCAGCCCGCCGCCCGGCATCGAAAGTGTCGACACCCAGACGCGCTTCACTCTGGTCTACGGCTTTTAGTCGAAGATTTCGGCGCCGCCGATTTCGCGTCCATCGGCGAGCAAGCCGGCGCCGGGGACATGGTTGAATTCGATACGGATACCGTCGGGATCCTCGAACAGCACCGAATAATAGCCGGGCGCCCACGGCTCTTCCTGTGGGGCGTGGACGATCGCAATGTCGTCGCGTCCGGCCAGAAAGCCATGCACGCCATCGACCGCGGCGCGGTCGCGCATCCGGAAGCAGGCATGGTGCAGCCCCGGCGCGCCCTGGTCGAAGCGCTTGCCGACGTTTTCGGGGCTGGGGGTGCGGATGCCGATCGCGGTACGGCCGCCGACGCCATAGAGCATCGCGTCGCTGTCGAGCACGATCTTGAGATCGAGATAGCGGATGAGGTCGCGCCAGAACGCCGTCGAACGCGCGAAGTCGCCTGCAGTCAGGATGACGTGGGCGACCCCGTTGAGGTCGCCGCTCATTTGATCGCGGCGAGGGTGTAGAGAAATTCGGCGAAGCCCATCGTCGCATCGACCAGCCCCGCGACCTTGGGATTGGTCGAATCGATCAGATAATATTCGTCGGGAGCGTGCGCGCCCGACCCGTGGCCGGTGCCGAAATGCCCCGCCGGGATCGACACCGGCGGCGCGGTAAAGGTCGCGCCGGGCCAGCTGCCCGCGAGCCGCGCGTTGAGGTTCGTCGCCACCCCCATCTGTTTGTAGGTCGCGAGCGCGGTGCGGATCAGGCGGCTGTCCTCGGCGACCTCGGTCGGGTCATAGCCGCCCGACACATTGACCTCGACATCCTTGAAACCATGTTTGTCGAGATGCGCGCGCAGCTTCTGCTCCGCCTCGGCGCGCGTCTGGTTCGGGACGAGGCGGAGGTCGAGCTTGGCGACCGCGCGCCCGGGCAGGATCGTCTTGCCGCCGGGACCGGTATAGCCCGCGACAAGCCCCTCGATATTGACCGTCGGTTCCTGCGCGAGGCGGATCAGCGCATCGTCATAGGCGAGGTTGTCGATCCAGTGCGTGACGCCGAGCGCCGCCTTTTGCTGCGCTTCGTCGCCGGCTTTCGCGGCCTCGCGGATCAGGCTTTTCTCGCGGTCGGTGAGCGGGCGGACATTTTCGAACCAGCCCTCGATCGCGGGCTTGTTGCCGTCGGGGGTGACGAGGGTCTGGAGCGCCTGGACCAGCCGCCACGCGGGCGAATCGACCATTGCCTTCAGGCTGGAGTGAATGTCGCCCTTTGGCCCGCGACCCCATTTCTCGCCGCTCGCGACCAGTTCAAGTTCGATGATGCCCTTTGAACCGAGGTTGACCGTGACATTGCCGTTCTGGCCCTGCGAGGCGAAGGGGATGAAGATGCCGTCGCATTTTTTGAGCGCGGCGAGGATGTTGGGCTTGGTCGCGATCTGGCGGAAATGCGGCGAGCCGATCTCCTCTTCGCCCTCGCACACGAGGACGATGTTGACCGGCAGTTTGGCTTTGGCGGCGCGGATCGCATGCAGCGCGGCAAGGAAGGCCGCCTCAGGTCCCTTCTGGTTCACCGCGCCGCGGCCCATGATCGCCTGCCCGAATCCGGGGCGCTCGACCATCCGGCCTTCGAGCGGCGGCGACGACCATTCGGCCGGGTCGAACTGTTTGACGTCGTACATGAAATAGATGCCAAGCGTACGCGGGGCGCCGACGTCGATCGTGCCGAACACGCCGGGATGGCCGTCGGTCGGGACGATCTCGACATTGCTGAACCCCGCGTCGCGCGCAAGCTCGGCCATATAGGCCGCGCCCTCGGCCATGTTGCGGTTTTCCGCGGCGATCGACGGCAGCGCGATCCAGTCGCGGATGCGCTTGATCGAGGCGTCCTTGCCCGCTTCGGCGGCCTTGCGGATCGCGGCGCTTTGGCTGCTCGCGGCGAGGGCGGGGAAGGGCGCCATGACCGCAGCGCCCGCGCCGAGCATGGCGGCGCCGCGAATCAGGTCACGGCGGTTCGGTCGGTCGACGTTACGGAAATCCATGGCTTGTCCCCCTGCGGTGTCTGTGTCGCGGGGAATGTTGGCGGATTATGCGTCGAAGGCAAGGCTCGCTCACGCGGCCCGGTGGTCAAGCCGCGTTGCGAACCGCATAAATGGCGGGTCGGTAGCGCGGTTCGGGCGGCGTCTCGCCGCGTTCGGCGGAGACTTCCAGCCACAGCCGCATCGCGATTTCTATCTCGCGCGCGGCCTCCGCCGCGGTGGTGCCATGCGCACTGCAATGTTTGAGGTCGGGCACATCGGCGATCCAGCAGTCGTCTTCGGCCGACCAGAACAGATTGATGTGATAATGAATGTTCATCGCTCGATAAAATCCAGTCCGTTGCTGTCGATCATATCAAGCAGCTGCCGGATTTGATAGGGCTTGGCGTCCTTGCCGCTTGGCTGAAGGTTGAGATTGCCCGGTACATCGGGATGCTGGAAGATGTGGTGGCTGCCACTTGTGCGCTTGAGTTCGAAACCGAAGGCTTCAGCGACGCGGCACAAATCCTTGAAATTGGCGCGGCCATTCAGGCGGATTCGGGTGTAAAGTTTGGCAATGCCGGTCACGAGTGATGCTCCGTCTGAGGAGCTTCACTCGTAAAAGACGAGGCAATGGCGCTCGAAATTAAATGTTTGTAATCCTCCGGTCGCCGGGGCTCACACCCCCGCCAGCAACCCTTCGTCCCTGATCCGCTGCTGCCACAGCTTCGGCGCGTTGACGTGGACGTTCTGGCCTTCGCTGTCGACCGCGACGGTCACCGGGAAGTCGCTGACCTCGAACTCGTAGATCGCCTCCATGCCGAGGTCGGCGAAGCCGACGACCTTGCTTCCCTTGATCGCGCGCGCGACGAGGTAAGCGGCGCCGCCGACGGCCATCAGATAGGCGCTTTTGTGCTTGGCGATCGCCTGCGTCGCGGCGGGGCCGCGTTCGGCCTTGCCGACGCAGGCGAGCAGGCCCTGTCCGAGCATCATGTCCATGAACTTGTCCATGCGCGTCGCGGTGGTGGGACCCGCGGGACCGACGACTTCCTCGCCCACCGGATCGACCGGGCCGACATAATAGATGACGCGGCCCTTGAACTCGACGGGCAGCTGCTCGCCCTTGGCCAGCATGTCGGCGATGCGCTTGTGCGCGGCGTCGCGGCCGGTGAGCATCTTGCCGTTGAGCAGCAGGCGGTCGCCCTGTTTCCAGCTGGCAACGACCTCGGGGGTGAGATTGTCGAGATCGACGCGGATCGCCGCCTTGTCGGGTGCCCAGTCGATTTGCGGATAGTCGGCGAGCACCGGCGGTTCGAGGAAGGCCGGGCCGCTGCCGTCGAGCGTCACATGCGCATGTCTTGTCGCGGCGCAGTTCGGGATCATCGCGACGGGCTTTGAGGCGGCGTGCGTCGGCCAATCGGCGATCTTAACGTCGAGCACCGTGGCGAGGCCGCCAAGGCCCTGCGCGCCGATGCCGAGCGCATTGACCTTTTCATACAGCTCGATCCGCAGCTCCTCGGTCGGATTGTTCGGCCCGCGCGCGAGCAGCTCGGTCATGTCGATCGGGTCCATCAGCGATTGCTTGGCGAGCAGCATCGCCTTTTCGGCGGTGCCGCCGATGCCGATGCCGAGCATGCCCGGCGGGCACCAGCCGGCGCCCATCTGCGGCACCATTTCGAGCACCCAGTCGACGATCGAGTCGCTGGGGTTCATCATCTTGAACTTCGACTTGTTCTCGCTGCCGCCGCCCTTCGCGGCGACGTCGATCACGACCTTGTTGCCGGGGACCATCTCGACGTTGAGCACCGACGGCGTGTTATCCTTGGTGTTGACGCGGCTGAACGCCGGGTCGGCGAGGATCGAGGCGCGCAGCTTGTTCTCGGGGTGGAGATAGGCGCGGCGTACGCCCTCGTCGACAACTTGCTGAAGGCTGCGGGGCGAGTCTAGGCGGCAGTCCATGCCCCATTTGATGAAAACGGTGACGATGCCGGTGTCCTGACAGATCGGGCGATGCCCCTCGGCGCACATGCGGCTGTTCGACAATATCTGCGCCATCGCGTCCTTGGCGGCGGGCGACACTTCGCGTTCATAGGCGGCCGCCAGTGCGCGGATATAGTCCATCGGGTGGAAATAGCTGATGTACTGGAGCGCGTCGGCGATGGTTTCGACGAGGTCGTCTTCGCGGATGATCACGGTGTTCATGTACAGCCTTTCGCCCTGTTCGCGGGATTCGCGGGATTCCCTAGACCCCGCCGCGCGCAGTGGAAAGGGGTCAGGCGCGGCCCGGATCGACGAGCGGGCGCTTTCGGGCGAGCGCCTGCCAGCTGCCGACCGCGGCCAGCGCGAGTAGCAGCAACCAGCCCGCCGCCGCCGAGGGGACCAGCGCCCAGGCGAAAGCGGCGGGGGTGATCAGCGCCATCACGGTCGGGATCGCGGCGAGGATCGTGACTGTGCCGAACAAGGCCCACCAGCGGCCGAGCTGCGTCGCGGCGGCGCCAATGACGACGTTGGTTGCGGCGAGCAGCAGGAATTTCGCTGCGACGGGGTAGGGCAGGCTCGCCATGGCCGGCGAATAGTCGCCGAGCGTGAAAGCAGCCTGGATGTCGAAGAGCAGCCAGTTTTCCCAGGCATCGCACAGCGCCGCGGCGATCGGGAGCAGCGCGGCGGCCAGCAGCGGGCGAAGGCGCAGTTCACGCCAAAGCGCGAGGCAGCCGCTGGTGAGGAAGCCGGCGTAGAGCAGCATGTAGAGATAATCCTGCTCGTTCCCCGCGCGCATCGCGGCGAGGCGGGTTACCTGCTGCGGGTCGGTGAAGAAGCCGAAGATCGCCTCGAGATCGGCCTGGCTGCCGGCGAATTCGAACGCAAGCACGGGCGGCCCATAGCCGGGGGCGATGTCGTGGCCGCCTTGCGGAAAGACCTGCGTCAGGTGGACCCCGAACAGCAGCACGGCAATGCCAAAGGCCAACGTCCAGAACCATGCGCGCGTTGGTGTGCGCGGGCGCTCGCGCTGTGCCTCGATCCATTGCTGAAGCCCCCCGACCATCGCTCAGATGTCCGGCGGAGCGCGGCGGCTCACCTTATTGGCACTCGGCGCATTTGCCGCGCACTTCGATCACCGGGCGTTCGGCGGCGAAGCCGGTCGCGTTGGCGGCGGCGCGAACCCCGGTCGAAAGCTTGTCGTCATCGACATGCACCGCGGTGCCGCATTCGTCGCAGATCAGGAAGATGCAGTCGTGCAGGCAGCCGGGATGGCTGTTCGCGACAAAGGCGTTGGCGCTCTCGACGCGGCGGACGAGGTTGTTCGCGACGAACAGGTCGAGGATGCGATAGACGCTGTTCGGCGCGACACGCTTGCCGCGTTTCTGCGAGACGATATCGGCGATTTCATAGGCGCTGGCGGGCTTGCCGATCGCGGCGACGACGTCGAAAATCTGGGCGCGCATGTCGGTCCACGCTTCGCCGGCGCTTTCGAGCGCGGCCTGCGCCGCCTTGGCGAGCGAGGCGCCGCTGGCCTCGACATGCGGATGGTCGTGCTTGCCCATTGCCATTTCCTTGTGCCGCGGGACATCCCGCGCCAGTGCCGTATATGTAGGCGGTTTGGCCGGTGCCCGCAAGTTGCGGACGATCCGTTTCGGCGCCGGAGTCAGTGCCGCGCGCGGCGGTTGAGGTCGTGGGCCAGCGCGACAACCGCGACGCCGACCATGGTGGCCACCACCTCGCTGCCGTCATGCGGCCGCGACAGCGCGCCGGCCATCATGCCGAGCCCGAAGCTGCCGACGCCGAACGGCATCATATAGCCGTGGCTGAGCACGCCCGAGACCAATGTCACCAGCGCAAAGCCGATCGCGACGATCAGTCCGACTTCGTGGAACAGGTGATTGTCGAACGCGACGCCCAGCGACGCGATCGATGCGAACAGCACCGTGCTGGCGAGGCAATGAACAAGGCACAGACCCGACAGACCCATCGCCAGCTGGTCGCCCGACAGCGACGTCAAGGGTCGCGATTCGCGCGCAGCGCGAAGCAGCGCGCCAAGGCGCGTGCGGGCAGGGGCAAGGCTGGCGACGTCGGTCACCCGATTCTCCGTTGGGCAAATGCTCGCGGTCGATATGGCATAACATGACAGAGGTTACAACGTCTCATTGCGCAAGGCGCGCACGAACTTCGGGAACGTCGACTTCTAGCGGCTAAGCCTCTTCGGCGCGCAGCGCCTTGCGGTCGAGCTTGCCGATCATCGTCTTGGGCAGGTTGAGGCGGACTTCGACCGCTTTCACCCGTTCGTGCTTGCCAAGCTGCGGGTTGAGCCACGCAGCGAGCGCCTCGCCCGATACGTCATATCCTTCCTCCAGCGTCACGAACGCCTTGGGCGCTTCGCCGCGATAGGCGTCGGGGACGCCGAGCACGATGGCCTCCTTGACCGCGGGATGCTCGTAAAGATGCGCCTCGATCACGCTCGGATAGACTTTGAAGCCGCCGACCGCGATCATGTCCTTCAGGCGGTCGACGATGCGGATATAGCCGCCGTCCTCGACCACCGCGACGTCGCCGGTGCGCAGCCAGCCGTCGGCGGTGAAGCTGTCGAGATCGGCGTCGGGGCGGTTCCAATAACCCTGCATGATCTGCGGCCCCTTGACCGCCAGTTCGCCGGGTTCGCCGTCGGGGGCATCCCTCGTCGGGTCTTCCTTGTCGAGCAGGCGGATGTGCGTCGCGGGGAGCGGCTGGCCGATCGTGCCGGGGCGGACCGGGCCGTCATAGGGGTTGGTGGCGACGACGCCCGAGCTTTCGGTCAGGCCATAGCCCTCGACCAGCGAGGCGCCGGTCGCGGCGGTGAATTTCTCGCGCAATTCGGCAGGCATCGGCGCACCGCCCGAGATGCAGATGCGCAGCGAAGAGAAGTCGGTTTTTGCGAGGTCGGGATGGTCGAGCAGCGCCTGGTACATCGTCGGCACCCCGGGCAGCGCGGTCGCCCGCGTGCGGCCGATCGCGGCGAGCGCCTGTTTGGCGTCGAAGCGCGGCAGCATCGTGATCGTGCCGCCGTTGAGGACGGTGCGATTGAGTACGCAAGTGTTGGCAAAGACGTGAAAGAAGGGAAGGACGCCGAGAATGCGGTCGTCGGCGTCATGGTCAGGGTCAATCGCATTGACCTGCCGCGCGTTGGCGGTCAGATTCTGGTGGGTCAGCTTGGCGCCCTTCGGCGTACCGGTGGTACCGCCGGTGTACTGGATCAGCGCAACATCGCGTTCGGGATCGATCGCGACCGGATCGGGGCGCCCGTCGTTGGCGATGAGCGCCGAAAAACGGATGATGCGCGGATCGGACGGAATGGGGGCGATGTCGGCACGCTTGAACAAGCGGTAGAGGATCGCCTTGTGGCAGGCGAGCCCGCCCGCGACCGAGCCGACGACAAGGCGCTTGAGGCTCGACCCGTCGAGGACGTGCAGCGCGGTCGGCAGCAGCGCGGCGGCGCTGACCGTGAACAAGGTGTCGGTACCCGAATCCTCGACCTGATCCTCGAGCTCGCGAGCGGTGTACAGCGGCGAGAAATTGACCACCGTCGCGCCGATCGCCAGCGCGCCATAATAGGCCGCGACATAATGCGGAACGTTGGGCAGGAAGAGGCCGACCCGGCTGCCCTTGCCGATGCCGAGCTGTTGCAATCCGCGCGCGACCTGCGCCGCACCGCGTGCAACCCGGGCATAGCTGAACTGGCGGCCCATGAAGTCGAGCATCGGCGCATCGCCGCGCCGCGCGACGCTGGCCGCGAGCATATCGGGGAGCGACAGCGGGGCGAAACTCTGATCCCAGTCCGTCGGATGGTGATAATCGGTCGACCAGGAAAAGGCGCGGTCCATTGCGGCGAACAATCCTCTCTTTGCTTTCGGCGTCCGACTGACACTAGGGTCAGCAGCGCGCCACCGCAACCGCCGCGGCTTGCGGGTCGCCCCTGCCGCCGCTAGGCAGAGCCATCCATATCCTCTGGGGGTTAGCCATGTTGCAGCTGTCTTTGCGCGTCACCGTTCCGCTGGCCTTGATCGCATGCGTCGCCGCGCTGCCCGCCGCCGCAAAGGACAAGACGACGCCGCGTCCGGCGCAGATTCAGGAGCTGTACGCGTGTCGCGACATTGCCGATGCCGCGGCGCGGCTAGCCTGTTTCGACCGCGAGGTCGGCGAATTGTCGGCGGCCGATACCGCGCGCGAAATCACCTTTACCGACCGCGCGACCGCGCGCGAGGCACGGCGGGGGCTGTTCGGCTTTTCTTTCCCGAAGCTTGGCGGCATTTTCGGCGGCGACGAAAATGAGGTGACCGAGATCGAAACGACGATCCGTTCGGCGAGCGTCGACCGGTCGGGCAAATATACGCTGGTGATGGAAGACGACGCCGTGTGGGTGCAGATCGATTCGGCGACGCTGGCGCGCCAGCCGAAGCCCGGGCAAAAGGTGAAGATCAAGGTCGCCTCGATGGGCAGCTATTTCGCGACGGTCAACAATGGCCGCGCCATCCGCATGAAGCGCGAGCGCTGATCGCGGCGGGCCGCGACGCGGGCGCGCCGTCATGACAGCCGGATCGGAAGTGCCGCGGGCGGAAGCGGGCGCCGCGCCGTTTGTGCTGCTCGACGATGCGCGGGCGCAGGGCGCCGCGGCCGCGCGGCTGTTCGTCGATCCCGTCGATACGTTGGAGGCGTGGTCGGCCGCCGAGATCCCGGCGCTGCTCACGGCGATCGACGCGGCGCGGGCGCGCGGGCTGTTTGTGGCGGGCTTTCTGTCCTACGAGGCCGGCCAGGGCGTTGCTGCGGCGTGGCGCGGTGCTGTGGCGGCGACGGGTGACGGAGCGCCGCTCGCCTGGTTCGGCCTGTTCGATCGCGTCGAGCGGATCGACGCCGATTGCGTTGCGGCGCTGCTGCCCGACCCCGACGGCGCCTGGGTTGGCGGCGTCAAACCGCGGATCGCGCGCGCCGACTATCTGGCGGCGGTCGAAGACGTGCTGGCCTATATCGCTGCTGGCGATATTTATCAGGCGAACCTGACCTTTCGCGCCGAGGTGCCGGTCGCGGGCAACCCGCTGGCGGTCTATGCGCGGCTGCGGCAGACGGCGCGCGCCGGATATGGCGGTTTTGTCTGGACCGGCGAGCGGGCGATCGCGTCGCTGTCGCCCGAACTGTTCTTTGCGCTGCGCGGACGCGAGGTCATCGCGCGGCCGATGAAGGGAACGGCGGCGCGGCTGCCGGATGCCGCCACCGACGTCGCAGCGGCGCGGGCGCTCGCCGACGATCCCAAGCAGCGCGCCGAAAATCTGATGATCGTCGACCTGATCCGCAACGACCTCTCGCGCGTCGCGGTACCGGGGTCGGTCGCGGTGCCGGACCTGTTCCGCGTCGAGAGCTTTCCGACGATCCACCAGCTCGTCTCCGACGTCAGCGCAATATTGCCCGACGGGGTCGGCGCGGTCGATGTGCTGCGCGCCGGCTTTCCCTGCGGTTCGATCACCGGCGCGCCCAAGGTGCGGGCGATGGAAATCATCGACGAACTCGAAGCCGATGCGCGCGGGCTGTATACGGGATCGATCGGCTTTATCGAACCGGGCGGTGATGCGGCGTTCAATGTTGCGATCCGGACGTTGATCTTTCCCGATTCCAGCGCCTTGCATGGCAGGACGAATCGGGCCACGCTGGGCTTGGGTTCGGGAATCGTCGCCGACAGTCGGCCGGCCGAGGAATGGCGCGAGTGTCTGGCAAAGGGGGAGTTCGTGGAGGCAGCGGGGGCGCGTTTCGACCTGATCGAAACCATGTTCTTTGATCCCGTCGAGGGGGTCCAGCGGCTGGAGGGGCATCTGGCGCGGATGAAGGCGAGCGCCGAGGCGCTGGATTTCCGCTTCGACCGCCACGGCGCGCGCAACAGTCTGCAATCGGCGACTTTCCGGCTGCGCCATGCGGCGCGGGTGCGGATGCGGCTGGCGCCATCGGGGGCGCTGGCGGTCGAGGTGTCGCCGATGCCGCGACTGGACGAATTGCCGGTACCGGTGGCGGTGTGCCCGGCGCCGCTCGCCGCCGACGATTTCCGGCTGGCGCACAAGACCAGCCTGCGTGCGCCTTATGACGCGGCGCGCCGCGACAGCGGTGCGGCCGAGGTGGTGTTCGTCGATGCACCGGGTTTCGTCACCGAGGGTAGCTGGAGCAACATCTTTGTCGAACGCGATGGCCAGTTGCTGACCCCGCCCTTGTCGCTCGGCCTGTTGCCCGGCGTGCTGCGCGCCGAGCTGATCGACAAGGGACGCGCGGTCGAATCGCATCTGCGGCTAGCCGACCTGACTGACGGTTTCTTCATCGGCAATTCGCTGCGCGGGCTGATCCCGGCGCGGCTGGTGGAGACTGAAGGCTGAAGCCGGAACCCCTCCCCTACAGAGGAGGGGCATTATGGGCGCTGCATAGCTAATTTGTCCCACGCTGCGCTTGCGAATTCGGGGCGGAGGCTTTAGGCGCGGCCCCGCGCAATTTCCTGTCAAATCGCCGCCTGTCCGCGCAAGCCACGGAAAGAAGTCCCATGTCGCTGAAGCCCCATATCTCCGCCGCCCTCAACCGCATCCAGCCGTCGGCGACGCTCGCGATGACGGCGCGCGTTTCGGCGCTGAAAGCGGCGGGCGTCGATGTGATCGGGCTGAGCGCCGGCGAGCCCGATTTCGACACCCCCGATTTCGTCAAGGAAGCGGCGATCGAGGCGATCCGCAGCGGGCAGACCAAATATACGCTGGTCGACGGCACCGTGGCGCTGAAGGAAGCGATCCGCGGCAAGTTCCGCCGTGACAACGGGCTCGACTTCGGGCTCGACCAGATTTCGGTCAATGTCGGCGGCAAGCACACGCTCTTCAACGCGCTGGTCGCGACTGTCGACAAGGGCGACGAGGTCATCATCCCGGCGCCCTATTGGGTGAGCTATCCCGATATTGTGGCGTTTGCGGGCGGCACGCCGGTGGTCATCGAGGGGAGCGCGGCGCAGAATTACAAGATCACCCCGGCACAGCTCGACGCGGCGATCACGCCGAAAACGCGCTGGGTGATGCTCAATTCGCCGTCGAACCCGTCGGGCGCCGCCTATTCGGGCGGGGAGCTCGACGCGCTGGGCGAGGTCGTTCGCCGCCACCCGCATGTGATGGTGATGACCGACGATATGTACGAACATGTCTGGTACGCCGATTTCGAATTTTCGACCTTTGCCCAGCGTTGCCCCGACCTGATCGACCGTATCCTGACGGTGAACGGCTGTTCGAAGGCCTATGCGATGACCGGCTGGCGCATCGGTTACGCGGGCGGTCCGTCCTGGCTCATCAAGGCGATGGGCAAATTGCAGTCGCAATCGACGTCGAACCCCTGCTCGATCGCGCAGGCCGCCGCCGCCGCCGCGCTTGGCGGGCCGCAGCAATTCCTCGACGACCGCAATGCCGCGTTCAAGAAGCGCCGCGACATGGTCGTCGCGATGCTGAACGATGCGCCGGGCCTCAATTGCCCGACCCCCGACGGCGCCTTTTATGTCTATCCCGACGCCAGCGGCTGCATCGGCAAGACGACGCCCGACGGCAAGCTGATCGACAGCGACGAAGCGCTGATCGATTATTTCCTCGACAACGCCAAGGTCGCGGCGGTGCATGGTGCGGCCTTTGGCCTGTCCCCCGCATTCCGCGTTTCCTACGCGACCTCGGAAGCGGTGCTGAAGGAAGCCTGTGTGCGCATCCAGCAGGCCTGCGCCGCGCTGCGTTAAAGCACCTCCAGTCCTTCGCACGGGGAATTCTGTACCGATCGGTCTTGTAATGCCGGCGGCGGTGCCTATTTGAAGCTGAACGGCGGTTAAGCGCCCGGTTCACCGGAAAGTAAGTCATCCTGTTTAAGGTGATGGACATCACTGCACGGTTGGTCGGGGCGCGCCATATCGTCGGTGTAACCAGGGCGGCCCCGGCCGCGTACAACGATAAATGAACGAGGCTCCCCATGCTCAACCTTTTCCGCTCCGACTGGTTTTTGTCGATGCTCGCCGGATTCGCGATTGGCGCAACCTATATCGTGCTGAACCAGCCCGCGCTGCCGATCCCCGCGTGACGCAGGCGCGCGCCGCACGTTTTCCGCGCATCCTGGCGGCGCTGGTCGCGGGGTCGATCGTCGCGCAGTGCGCAGCCCCTGCGCAGGCCGAAAGCGTCGTCAAGCTGCCCGCCGCAAAGCTCGATCCAGCGGTCAAGGCCAAGCGCGCGACCGCGGTGCTCGCGGGCGGGTGTTTCTGGGGCGTCGAGGGCGTGTTCGAGCGCGTCAAGGGCGTGATCTCGGTCGAATCGGGCTATCATGGCGGCAGCGCGGCGACCGCGAAATATGAACTGACGCATGACGGCAAGTCGGGCCATGCCGAAGCGGTGCGGATCGTTTATGATCCGACGCAGGTCAGCTATGGCAGCCTGCTCCGCGTCCTGTTCTCGGTGATCGCCGACCCGACGCTGAAGAACCGGCAGGGGCCGGATGTCGGTTCGCAATATCGTGCCGCGATCGTCCCGCTCGACGCGACCCAGCGCCAGGTCGCGACCGCCTATCTGGCGCAGATCGGCAAGGGGCGTTTTTTCGCCAAGCCGATCGTCGTACCCGTCGAAAGCTATAAGCGCTTTTATCGCGCCGAGGCGAATCACCAGGATTTCATGCGCCGCAACCCGTCGAACGGCTACATAGTCCGCTGGGATGCGCCGAAGCTGGCGGCGCTGAAGCGGCTTTTCCCCGACATGGTCCGTCCGACCTCGGCGCCGTGACGCCGCTGCAGATTGCGCCACTCGTCGCACCAGAGGAATCACTCGTCGCAATTTACTGGCCCGCCCGACCCGCCTGCGTGAGCAGGTGGCGGAAGATTATATATAAGTTGCTGGTGGCGGGGTTTGCATGAAATTTGGGTTTTCCGGTCAGCCGGTTCTGGCGATCATGGCCAGCGCAGCGGTGCTGGCAGGGTGCGTCAGCAGCGCGGCGGTCGCCCCGCCTGCCCGCGCGCCCGCCGCGTCGGCGCCGCGGCCGGCAGGATCGGTTACCGTGCCCATCGGACAGCCGACGCGGTCCGCCGCATCACGCCCGATCGAACCCATTGATCCCGGATTCCGCCGCGCGCCCGCAGGGCTGGCCGAACGCATCCATTTCCTGTGGCGCGGTTTTCCGGGCAAGACGGGCATCGCGGTCCAGCGCATCGACGGCGAATGGGCGGTGTCGCAGCGCGGCGGCGACCTGTTTCCGCAGCAGAGCGTATCGAAGCTCTGGGTGGCGATGGCGGCGCTCGATGCCGTCGATCAGGGCCGCCTGCGGCTCGACCAGCAAGTGCGCATCGGGCCGGAGGATCTGACCCTATTCTATCAGCCGCTCGCGGCGCGGGTCCGCGCCCAGGGGTCGGTGACGATGTCGGTGCGCAGCCTTATCGAAACCGCGATCACCCAGAGCGACAACACCGCGAACGACAGCCTGCTGCGGACGATCGGCGGCCCGGCGACCGTGCAGTCGTTTCTGGCGCGGAAAAATCTGGGCGCGATCCGGTTCGGTCCCGGCGAACGCCTGTTGCAAAGCGGGATTGCGGGGCTGAGCTGGCAGCAAAGCTATTCGATCGGCCGCAATTTCGAGGCGGCGCGCGCCGCGCTGCCCGCCGCGACGCGGCAGGCGGCGATGGATCGCTATCTGGCTGACCCCGTCGACGGCGCCAGCCCCGACGCGATCGCCAGCGCGTTGACCCGGCTGGCGCGCGGCGCGCTGTTGTCGCCCGAATCGACCGAATATCTGCTGGACGTGATGAGCCGGACGCGGAGCGGCCCCAACCGGCTGAAGGCCGGCCTGCCGCCCGGCTGGAAATTCCTGCACAAGACCGGCACCGGGCAAAATCTGAATGGCATGACGGCGGGGTATAATGATATCGGCATCGCGACAGCGCCCGACGGCACGCGCTATGCGGTCGTTGTCCTGCTAGGGACGACCACGTCGCCGATCCCGTCGCGCATGGCATTGATGCAGGCGGTGTCGAGCGCGGTGGCCGAATTTCACGGAAGATAACCGCCGATGCGCATTGCCGTCCTGTCACTGTTGATCGTGTCGCTCGCCGCCTGTGCGACGCCCGAAACCCGGCTGCGCACCGGACTGGTCAACGCCGGCGTGTCGCAATCAATCGCCGGCTGCATGGCCGACCGCATGGTCGACCGGCTGTCGCTGCTGCAATTGCGGCGGCTGGGCTCGCTCGCCAGCCTGCGGGACAAAAATGCCGGCGACCTGTCGCTGAACCAGTTCCTGCACAAGGTTCGCGCGCTGAAAGACCCCGAGATATTGACCGTGACCACCAGCTCGGCGGCGCTCTGTGCTTTTCGCTAGGCAAGATTAACTGGGGTGCGGCGGGACTAGCCTTGCCCGCCGACTTGTGCTTAGGCGGCGCCAATTCTCCCCGCCCCAAGACTCGAAAGGCCCGGCAGACCTCATGAACATCCACGAATATCAGGCGAAAGAACTGCTCGCGAAATTCGGCGTCGCGGTGCCCAAGGGCATTGCCGCGATGAGCGTCGAGGAAGCCGTCGCCGCAGCAAAGCAGCTCCCCGGGCCGCTCTATGTCGTGAAATCGCAGATCCACGCCGGTGGCCGTGGCAAGGGCAAGTTCAAGGAACTCGGCCCCGATGCCAAGGGCGGCGTTCGCCTCGCCAAGTCGATCGAGGAAGTCGAAGCGCACGCGAAGGACATGCTCGGCAACACGCTGGTGACGATCCAGACCGGCGACGCGGGCAAGCAGGTCAACCGCCTGTACATCACCGACGGCGCCGACATTAAACAGGAATTCTACTTGGCGTTGCTGGTCGACCGTGCGACCAGCCGCATTGCGGTTGTCGCCTCGACCGAAGGCGGGATGGACATCGAAACCGTCGCGCACGATACGCCGGAAAAGATCCACACGATCACGATCGATACCGCCACCGGCCTGATGCCGCACCACGGCCGCAGCGTCGCCGCGGCGCTCGGCCTGTCGGGCGATCTCGCGAAGCAGGCGGCCAAGGTTCTGGCCGGGCTCTACGCCGCTTTCCTCGGCACCGATGCCGAACAGATCGAAATCAACCCGCTCGCGGTGTGCGAAGGCAAGGACGGCGACGAACTGCTCGTCCTCGACGCCAAGGTCGGTTTCGACGGCAATGCGATGTTCCGTCACAAGGACATCGCCGAGCTGCGCGACCTGACCGAAGAAGACCCGGCCGAGGTCGAGGCGTCCGAATATGACCTCGCCTATATCAAGCTCGACGGCAATATCGGCTGCATGGTCAACGGCGCCGGCCTCGCGATGGCGACGATGGACATCATCAAGCTGAACGGCGAATTTCCCGCCAACTTCCTCGACGTCGGTGGCGGCGCCAGCAAGGAAAAGGTCACCGCGGCGTTCAAGATCATCCTCAAGGATCCCGCGGTGAAGGGCATCCTCGTCAACATCTTTGGCGGGATCATGAAGTGCGACATCATCGCCGACGGCATCGTCGCCGCGGCGAAGGAAGTGAATCTGTCGGTGCCTTTGGTTGTCCGGCTTGAAGGCACGAACGTCCAGCAGGGCAAGGACATCCTCGCCAATTCGGGGCTGCCGATCGTCGCGGCAAACGATCTGGGCGATGCGGCAAAGAAGATTGTCGCCGAGGTTCGCGCGGTCGCGTGATAGCTTTCTCCCCTCTCCCCTTGAGGGAGAGGGTTGCGAAGACTTGCCAGCTTGCTGGTTAGTCGAAGCTGGGAGAGGGGTTGCGAGCCTTCGGCTCGCGCGGAGCGAAGCTCCGCTCACCCTCATCCAAGTTCGCCTAATCGCCCGCGGCGATAAGGCTTCCTATCCTTCTCCCCCTCAAGGGGGAAGGGAGTCAGGTTGACGTTTACGTAAGCGCGAATTATGGCGCAGTGCACAATTTGCTGAGAGGAGCTTTAAGCCGATGAAAATCCTCGTCCCCGTCAAGCGGGTGCTCGATTATAACGTCAAGCCGCGGGTGAAGGCCGACGGCACGGGCGTTGACCTCGCCAATGTGAAGATGTCGATGAACCCGTTCGACGAAATCGGCGTCGAAGAAGCGATCCGCCTGAAAGAAAAGGGCGTTGCGACCGAGATCGTCGCGGTTTCGGTTGGCCCGGCGAAGGCGCAGGAAACGCTGCGCACCGCGCTCGCGATGGGCGCCGACCGCGCGATCCTGGTGCAGACCGACGACGACGTCGAACCGCTGGCGCTCGCCAAGATCTTCAAGGCGATTGCCGACGCCGAAGCGCCGGGCCTCGTGATCCTCGGCAAGCAGGCGATCGACGGCGACAACAACCAGACCGGCCAGATGCTTGCTGCGCTGACCGGCTGGGCGCAGGGCACCTTCGCCAGCGCCGTGAACGTCGAGGGGGATCATGTTTCGGTGACGCGTGAAGTGGACGGCGGGCTTGAAACGGTGAAGCTGAAGCTTCCCGCGATCGTCACCACCGACCTGCGCCTCAACGAGCCGCGCTACGCTTCGCTGCCGAACATCATGAAGGCGAAGTCGAAGCCGCTCGATACCAAGACCCCCGCCGATTACGGCGTCGATACCGCGCCGCGCGTCAAGACGGTCAAGGTTTCGGAACCGCCCGTCCGCTCGGCCGGCGTCAAGGTTGCCGATGTCGATGAACTGGTTGCCAAGCTTAAGGCGATGGGAGTGCACTCATGAAAACTCTGGTTTGGGTCGAACATGACGGCAGCGCCGTCAAGGACGCCACGCTCGCGGTGGTCACCGCCGCCTCGAAGCTGGGCGAAGTCCATCTGCTCGTCGCCGGTTCGGGCGTCGATGCGGTCGCCAAGGAAGCTGCGCAGATCGCGGGCGTGGGCAAGGTGCATGTCGCCGACAACGCCGCCTTTGATCACAATCTGCCTGAAAATATCGCGCCGCTCGTCGCCGAGCTGATGGGCAGCCATGATGCCTTTCTCGCGCCCGCGACGACCACCGGCAAGAATATCGCGCCGCGCGTCGCCGCCTTGCTCGACGTGATGCAGATTTCGGAAATCCTGTCGGTCGAGGGTCCCAAGACTTTCACCCGCCCGATCTACGCCGGCAACGCGATCGCGACCGTCGAATCGTCGGATGCCAAGCTGGTCCTGACCGTGCGCGGCACCGCGTTCGACAAGGCTGCTACCTCGGGCGGTTCGGGTACGGTCGAAGCCGTGGGTGCCGGCAGCGACGCCGGCATCTCGAGCTTCGTCGGCGCCGAAATCGCCAAGCAGGACCGCCCCGAACTCACCTCGGCAAAGATCATCGTGTCGGGCGGCCGCGCGCTGGGTTCGAGCGAGAAGTACGAAGAAGTCATCGTGCCGCTCGCCGACAAGCTCGGCGCCGCGCTCGGCGCGTCGCGCGCCGCGGTCGACGCGGGCTACGTCCCGAACGACTATCAGGTCGGCCAGACCGGCAAGATCGTCGCGCCGCAGGTCTATTTCGCGATCGGCATTTCGGGCGCGATCCAGCACCTTGCGGGCATGAAGGATTCGAAGACGATCGTCGCGATCAACAAGGACGAGGACGCCCCGATCTTCCAGGTCGCCGACTTCGGCCTCGTCGCCGATCTGTTTACCGCGGTCCCGGATCTGACGGCCAAGATCTAAGCCGATCGTGGCTGGCCAGCATCCCGGTGTGCCTGGACTTGGCGACGCCCCGTTCAATGCCGGGGGTCGCCGGTCCACGCGCGGCTTCGATGATGACGATCAATCGGCCGAGGACGAAACCCACGGCCGGTCGCTGACGCTGGCCAGCGTCGCGCGCGATGCACGGCTCGACAAGAAATTCCTGCTGCTGATCACGCTATCGTCGGCGATCGCCACGCTGGGCCTGCTGCAAAGCTCGGCGGCGGTGGTGATCGGCGCGATGCTGGTGTCGCCGCTGCTCGGCCCGATCATGGGGGTCGGATTCGGGCTGGCGACGCTCGAAACCAATCTGATCAAACGGTCGCTGGTGACGATGGCCGCGGGCATGGCGGTCGCGATCATCGTCGCGATGCTGATCATCTGGATGTCGCCGATCCAGGACGTCACGTCCGAACTGCGCGCGCGGACGCAGCCGACCTTGCTCGACCTGGGCGTCGCGGTCGTCGGCGGCATCGCGGGCGTCTATGCGATCATGCGCAAATTGTCGGGGGTGATGGTCGGGGTCGCGATCGCGACCGCGCTGGTTCCGCCGCTGTCGACCGTCGGTTTCGGGCTGGCCACCGGCCGCTTCGACTTCGCGCTGGGCGCGGCGCTGCTGTTCCTGACCAACACGCTGGCGATCGCCTTTGCCGCAACCGCCGTGGCGCGGCTCAACCGCTTTGGGCCGTCGCTGACCCCGCAACACACTGCGATGCAGGTGATCGGGATCATCGTCACGCTGGGCATATTGTCGATCCCGCTGGCGCTGTCGCTGAACAATATCGCCCGCGAACTGCGCGCGCGCACCACGGTGCAATCGCAGCTGGACCAGCTACTCGGCGACGGCGACCGCATCGACACATTGACGGTGCGCGTCGAGAATGACGAGATCGCGGTCGACGGCGTGGTGCTGGTCGACCAATATGCGGCGCGGCTCAACCAGCGGCTGGCGGGCAACGTCCGCAGCGAGCTCGACCGCGACGTGCGCGTCAATATCGTCCAGCTGCGCCAGCAAACCAATGCCGCGGTGCAATTCGAGGAACGGCTGAACCAGCGCATTGCGACGCTGGAACAGCGCGAGGCCGACAGTGCCACGATCCTGGCCAGCCTGACCGTCGGCGAACTCGTCCGCCGCGACCGGGTGCTGATCGACGCGCAAGCGCGCCGCGTCGTCGTCCAGCGCGATCGCGAGGCCGAAGGCGAACAGGTCGCCGCCGCGATCGACCGGATCATGGCGTCGGTGCAGGCCGATCATCCGCGCTGGCTGATCCAGAACGGCGCGCTGAGCGCGGCCGAGGAACCGGCGGCGGAGTAGCGGCTGTTCGGGGCACCTGACCCCTACCCGGCGATGCTTGCGCTTTAGCTTTCTGTCGCCGATAGTGATGCGATGCGCCGCGACACCATGACGATCGTGACAGCCGCCATGCTCGGCTCGTTCCTCCCAACTGCGGGGGTCGCGGCCAAAGAGCCACTTCGATTGGCCCCCAGTTCCAAATGGAACCTCCACTATGGCGAAGACAGCTGCAGCATGGGGCGCAGCTTTGGCGAAGGGGACGAGAGGGTCGTCTTCGTCATGACCCGCTACCAGCCGGGCGATTCGCTACGGCTGAATTTTACGGGAAAACCGACCTTTACGAGTCAGAACGACGGAACCGTAACCTTGCGGTTCGGGCCAACCGAAGCCGTGCAGAGGGTTGATTTCTTCCCAGCAAATTCGGCCGACAAAACGCCGGCACTGATCATTCGCGACGCGGTTCGCATTGCCCCGCGCAGCGACGCGGAAATGGCGGCATATGAGGCTGCAAAAAAGGCAGGCCAACTGCCGTTCAAATGGTCGAATATTGCGCCCGAGCAGGAATCAGCGGCCACCTTCATCGAAGTGTCCAAAGCCGTTCGACGGCCCTTCGTTCTGGAGACGGGGTCGCTGGCGGGGCCGCTGGCTGCGCTGCGCAAATGTACCGATGAGCTGTTGGGTCATTGGGGGATCGATGTGGCGAAACATGCCAAGCTGATGCGTCCGGTCTCGCCGAAAAGCGATCCAAGGGATTGGGTCAAACCACGCGACTATCCGCCCGCGATGATCATGGACGGCAAGCGGGCGATCGTTCATTTCCGGTTGAATGTCGGGGCCGATGGCAAGCCGACCGCGTGCCACATCCAGCAATCGACGCGCCCGAAAGCGTTCGACGATGCGGTGTGCCGCGCCATCATGCGCAACGCCGAGTTCGACCCCGCACTGGACGCTGGCGGCGCGCCGCTCGCATCTTATTGGTTGAACACGGTGACGTTCATAATCTGACGCGCATCGCCGCCCGATAAACTTAGCTTTCTTAGCATCCAAGAAATTGCCGGGTTGCGCTCGCCGCAATTCGTCCGCATCGATTGGCGCATGATCGATCTCGACGCGCTGCTTTCCGCCTTCATGACCAGAGCCGTTGGCCCCGGTTCCTTGTCGGGTCTCGCGCGACTGTCGGGCGGGGCGAATATGGAAAGCTGGGCGTTCGACTGGGCGGGCGCCGGCTATGTCCTGCGCCGCGCGCCGTCGGCGGATTATATGGCGGGGCGCCCCTATGGCCATGCTGACGAGGCGGCGCTGGTGATCGCCGCCCATGCGGCAGGCGTGAAGGCGCCCGAGGTTGTCGGGGTGCTGACCGACGGCGACGGCATGGGGACCGGCTACGTCATGCGGCGGGTGATCGCGGAGGTGAACCCGGCAAAGATATTGGCCGGTCCGCCGCCGTCGCTATTGGCCGACCTGGGACGCGAGCTGGCGCGGATCCACGCCATTCCGGCGGCGACGGTCCCCGCCGCGATCCCGTTGATGGACACCGTGGCGGCGCTCGCCGAGCTGAAGGCGCGCTTTCTGGACTATGGCGGCGACCGGCCGGCGATCGCGCTCGCAATCAAATGGTGCGAGGATCATCTGCCGCCGCCTGCCGACCCGGTGCTGGTGCATGGCGATTACCGGATGGGCAATGTCATGGTCGACGCGGACGGGCTGGCCGTCGTGCTCGACTGGGAACTCGCGCATCGCGGCGATCCGCATGAGGATCTGGCGTTCGGGTGCATGACGGTGTGGCGGTTCGGGCGGATCGACCAGGCGGCGTTCGGGGTGGGCAGCATCGACGATTATTTCGCGGCTTATGAAGCCGCAGGCGGGGTTCCGGTCGATCGCGAACGCTTTCATTTCTGGCTGGTCTATCGAACCCTGTGGTGGGCGCTGGGGTGCCTGCAGATGGGACAAATGTGGCGCAGCGGTGCCGACCCGACGGTCGAACGCGTCGTCATCGGGCGGCGCACCGCCGAGCAGGAGCTCGACCTGCTGCTGCTGCTGGAGGGGGAAGCGCCCGCGGCCGAGCGCGATCGGGCGCTGCCTTCGCCGCTACCCGCTGCCGCGGTGCCGACCGGCGAGCCGACCGGCCGCGAGATGGTGCAGGCGGTCCGCGACTGGCTGGCCGACGCGATCAAACCGGCAGCAGAGGGGCATGGCAAGTTTCAGGTCGCGGTGGCGATGAATGCGCTGGGGATCGTGATGCGCGATCTGGATGCGGGCGTGCGCGCCGAGGACAAGGCGCTGGCCGATGGCCTGCTCAGCGGCGCGGTGACGCTCGCCGAACCGGGCCTGCTTGCGAAACTGCGCCGCGCGGTGCTCGATAAATGCGACGTCGACAGCCCCAAATATTCCGCGCTCGCCCGCGCGCGCGAAACATGGGGCGCACAAGAATAACCGGGAGAGAGACGATGGATTTTGCGATGCCCGCCGACCTGCAGGCCTATCTGGACGAACTTGATGCCTTCATCGAGGCCGAGATCAAGCCGCTCGAAGAGGCCGACGACAATATCCGCTTTTTCGATCATCGCCGCGAGCATAGCCGCACCGACTGGGACAATCAGGGGCTGCCCCGCCACGAGTGGGAACAGCTTCTGCGCGCCGCGACGCGCAAGGCCGACGCGGCAGGGCACTGGCGCTTTTCGGCGCCGAAGAAATATGGCGGCAAGGACGGCTCGAACCTGTGGATGGCGGTGATCCGCGAGCATTTCGCGGCGAAGGGGTTGGGGCTCCACAACGACTTGCAGAACGAGCATAGCATCGTCGGCAATTTCCCCTTTGTGGAGATGTTCGAGCAGTTCGCGACGAGCGAGGAGCAGAAGCAGGAGTTCATCCTCGGCGGCTTCGAGGGCAAGCGCCGCACTGCGTTCGGGCTGACCGAGCCCGACCATGGCAGCGACGCGACGCATATGGAAACGCGCGCCGTGCGCGAGACGCGTGACGGCGTCGAGGGCTGGCGGATCGACGGGCGCAAGATGTGGATCACGGGGATGCACGTCGCGACGCACTGCGCAACCTTTTGCCGTACCGATGGTCAGGATGGCGACGCGAAGGGGATCACCTGCCTGCTGGTGCCGACGGGGACGCCGGGCATGACGGTCGACGAATATATGTGGACGTTCAACATGCCGACCGACCATCCGCGCATGACGTTCGACAATGTGTGGGTGCCCGACAGCGCGCGGCTCGGGCCGGTCGGCGGCGCCCTGTCGATCGCGCAAAGCTTCGTCCACCAGAACCGCATCCGCCAGGCGGCGTCATCGCTGGGCGCCGCGGTGTTCTGTATCGAGGAGAGCGTGAGATACGCCCGCCAGCGCAAGCCGTTCGGCGAGGCGCTGGCAAGGAATCAGGCGATCCAGTTCCCGCTTGTCGAGCTGGCGACGCAGGCCGAAATGCTGCGGCTGCTGATCCGCAAGACCGCGTGGGACATGGATAACACCCCGCACAAGGAAATCGAGCACACGCTGTCGGACAAGGTCAGCATGTGCAATTGCTGGGCGAACCGCCTCTGCTGCGAAGCCGCCGACCGCGCGATGCAGGTGCATGGCGGCATCGGCTATTCGCGTCACAAGCCGTTCGAACATATCTATCGCCACCACCGCCGCTATCGCATCACCGAGGGGGCGGAGGAGATCCAGATGCGCAAGGTCGCGGCGTATCTGTTTGGCTATCTGGGGCCGCGGCGGGAGATACTGGGCAAGCTCTGAAGCCGAAGCTGTGCTTTGGGGGGGGGAGGGACGCCTCTGCTATAACCAGTTCCCCGGCGAAAGCCGGGGCCCAGAGCGGTATAGAGCCGACGTCACGTTATGACGCCCTGGACCCCGGCTTTCGCCGGGGAACGGCAGGCTCCGGCCGAAACCGGTCAGCCCGGCTTGCGAAAACGCAGCGCGAACTGGTCGGTCTTGCCGCGGATCGCAGGGTCGAAGACGTTCGTCGTGCGCGGGTCGCCGGCAAGGCGGTAGAGGTCGCTTTCGGCCTCCAGCTTGAACCCCGCCTTGGTCAGCGCCGCAACCACGGCCGCCTTGTCGATGCGGTGCAGGCTGTCGGCCAGCGTCGTGCCGGTGCCGTCGGCGGCGCTGTGGTCGATCACGACCAGCGTTCCGCCGGGCTTGAGCGCCGCAAACAACGCCGCGCTCGCCTTGTCGCCGGTGCCTTCGGGAAAGGGCTTCAGATAGAGGTCGTGGAAATTCTGGACCGTGATGATCGTGTCGAGCGGTGCGGCGAAGGCGGGCGCGGCGAACGGCCCCGCGACGGCATCGACATTGGCATAAGCCGCGTCCACGGCGGCTTGGTCGTCGCCATATTGTTTGCGGAAGGCGATAAATTCGGCGGGCTGGAAGGCGTGGACCTTGCCCGACGGGCCGACCGCGGCGGCGAGCAGGCGGGTGACATAACCGCCACCCATGACAAAATCGCCAACCTGTTCGCCCGGGGCGATCTGGGCGAAGGCGAGCAGCTCGGCGGGCTTGCGCGCAGCGTCGCGTTCGCGATCGGCGGCGGGGCGTGCGGGGTCCGCGAGCGCGGCTGAATAATCTGTCGTGGCGGCTTCTTTGGCGGCGAGCGGGCTCGCCGACATGGCGAGCAGCAGGGCGAGGGTAAGCGGACGGATCATGGCATCGACTCCCATAGTGTATCGCATCACTATAACAGCATCGCAGCCCGTTCGCCCGTTTATTTGCATATCGCGATTTTGATGATAGGTTTCTTCGTGAAACTAAAAAAATCGGGAGACTCGGGATGTTTGATCTGGTGATACGCGGCGGCACTGTCGTCGATGGTACGGGCGGCGCGCCCTTTGTCGCGGATGTCGCGGTCGATGGCGACCGCATCGTCGCGGTCGGCGAAAATCTCGGCGCGGGCCGCGACGAAATCGACGCCAGCGGCAAGATCGTCACCCCCGGCTTTGTCGATGTCCACACCCATTATGACGGCCAAGCGACATGGGACGCCGAAATGGCGCCGTCGAGCTGGCACGGCGTCACCACCGTCGTGATGGGCAATTGCGGCGTCGGCTTCGCCCCCGCCAAACCCGACCGCCACGACTGGCTGATTTCGCTGATGGAGGGGGTCGAGGACATCCCCGGCACCGCGCTCGCCGAAGGGATGTCGTGGGATTGGGAGACCTTCCCCGAATATATGGACGCGCTGGAGAAATTGCCGCGCACGGTCGACGTCGCGTGCCACGTCCCGCACGGCGCGGTGCGCGCCTATGTGCTCGGCGACCGTGAAAAGCCCGGCGCGGTTCCGACCGACGCCGATGTGGCGGAAATGTCGCGCATCGTCGAGGAAGGCATCCGCGCGGGCGCGCTCGGCTTTTCGACGAGCCGCACCGTGCTCCACAAGTCGATCGACGGCGAACTCGTCCCAGGCACCACCGCGACCGCCGAGGAGCTGATCGCGATCGGCCGCGCGATGGGGCGCGTCGGTTATGGCGTGTTCGAGATGGCGAGCGACCTCAAGCGCGAGTGGAACGAATTTCAGTGGATGGGCGATTTGAGCCGCGAAACCGGGCTGCCGGTGACCTTTGCGGCGCTGCAATCGATCGCCAAGGAATTGCCACTTGAGGAGCAGATCGAGGAAATGCGGCGCCAGAATGCGACCGGCGCGAACATCGTCGCGCAGATCGCGCTGCGCGGCAACGGCATCATCATGGCGTGGCAGGGGACGGTGCACCCGTTCCGCTTCAAGCCCGCATGGAACGAGATCATCGACCTGCCGTGGGAGCAGCAGCTCGCGAAGCTGAAAGAACCCGCGTTCAAGGCGCGGATGATCGCCGAAGAGAATGTCTGGCCCGAGAGCGACATCCTCGACTTCCTGAAAATCGTCGCGCTCGGCTGGCCGGTGCAGTTCGAAATGGACCCCGATTTCAATTACGAGCCCAAGATGGACGAAAGCATCGCGGCGCGCGCCACCGCGGCGGGGGTGTCTCCCGACGAATATGCCTATGACCTGCTGATGAAGGACGACGGCAAGGGCTTCATCTATTTCCCGATTCTCAACTACCGCGACGGCAACCTCAATTTCCTCGAGGATCTGCAACATGCCGACGACACGGTGAACAGCCTGTCCGACGGCGGCGCGCATTGCGGGACGATCTGCGACGCCGCCAGCCCGACCTTCATGCTCCAGCATTGGGTGCGCGACCGGGCGGGCAAGCGGATCGCGCTCGAACATGCGGTCAAGCGCCAGTGCCGCGATACGGCATTGCTCTACGGGTTGGAGGACCGCGGCGTGCTCGCGCCGGGCTATCTCGCCGACCTCAACGTCATCGACATGGACAAGCTGAAACTCGGCAAGCCGTGGCTGGCGTTCGACCTGCCCGCGGGCGGCAAGCGCCTGCTGCAAAAGGCCGACGGCTATGTTGCGACGGTAAAGTCGGGCGAAGTCACCTTCCGCGATGGCGCCATGCAGGGGCCGACCCCCGGCGGCGTGATCCGCGGGCCGCAGCGCGTCGAAATGGCGATGGCCGCGGAATGATGCGCGCGGTCCAGCTTCGCGCTCCCGCTTCGCTCGACAATCTGACGCTGGTCGATCTGGCCGACCCCGGCGATCCGGGGCCGGGGGAAATCCGGGTGCGGCTGGCCGCATCGTCGCTCAATTTCCACGATTATGCCGTGGTGATGGGGATGCTCCCCGCCGCCGACGGGCGGATCCCGATGTCTGACGGTGCGGGGACGGTCGAAGCAGTGGGTGAGGGCGTCACGCAGTTCGAACCCGGCGATACGGTCGTGTCGATCTTCTTCCCCGAATGGATCGACGGCGCGCCGCCCGCGACGGCGTTTCGCGGGGTGCCCGGCGATGGCATCGACGGATATGCGCGCGAGCTTGTCGTGACCCCGCAGCATTGGTTCACGCGCGCGCCGACGGGCTATTCAGCCGCAGAGGCGGCGACGCTGACCTGCGCGGGGCTCACCGCGTGGCGCGCCTTGTTCGTCGATGGGGCGACGCAGCCGGGATCGACGGTGCTGGTGCAGGGCAGCGGCGGGGTGTCGGTGTTCGCGCTGCAATTCGCCAAGGCCGCGGGCGCGCGGGTGATCGCGACCAGCTCATCCGACGCCAAGCTCGCACGGCTGAAGGCGCTCGGCGCCGACGAGACGATCAATTACAAGGAGGTGCCCGCCTGGGGCGCCAGGGCGCTGGAACTGACCGGCGGTGCAGGGGTCGACACCGTCGTCGAGATCGGCGGCGCGGGCACGCTCGACCAGTCGATGATGGCAACGCGCGTCGGCGGCCATGTCGCGCTGATCGGTGTCCTGACGGGCTTTGCCGGGCCGGTGCAGACCGGCCTGCTGATGGCGAAGAATCTGCGCGTGCAGGGGCTGACGGTGGGCAGCCGCCAGCAACAGCTCGACATGATCGCGGGGATCGAGGCGAACGGTATCCGCCCGGTCATCAGCGACCATTTTCCGCTGGAAAAGCTCGCCGACGCTTTCCGCCATCAGGCGGCGAACAAGCATTTCGGGAAGATTGTGGTCGATATCTAGACTTCGTCATTGCGAGCGCAGCGAAGCAATCCAGAGCCTGCGTAAACCGCCCTAGATTGCTTCCCCCGGCTTTCGCCGGGGTCGCAATGTTAAACCCCGCTGCCATGCCCCGCGTCGCCGTGGCGGATGCTGTCGCGTTTTACGCCATATTCGGCGCCCCAGCGGTCGGTCATCTGGGCGCGAATCGCCCAAAGTTCGGGGAAGAAGCGGTGGCGGGCGCCGGCGTCGAGCAGGTCGACGGCGCGGCCGCTGATCGCTTTCGATCCCATGCCGATCGAGCGGTGGACGAGGTAGATATGGTGGGCGCGGAATTTCTGGAACAGTTCGTCGAACTCGATCAGCGCCTCGGCAACGACATAGGCTTCGTCATGCGCGTAGCCGGTGTCGTAAATGTCGGTGAGGGTGCGGCTCTGCGGGTCGAGATAGAGCGAGCGATAGGTATCCCACAGCCCCGCGGGCAGCGTCAGCAGCATCTGGAACCCCGGGCTTTCCTGCCCCGACCCGTTGCCAAGCTGGAGCCGGATCGCCTGATAGTCATAGGGGCTCATCGTTTCGATCAGCGCCAGCTGCTCGGTCATCATCCGGAGCAGCATATGGACGCGCCCGAACAGGGTGATCGCGCGCATGATCCGGCCCTCGCGCAGATGCTCGTCGATTTCGGCAAGGGTGAAGGCCGCAAGCTTCATCCACAATTCCTCAACCTGGTGGACGATCTGGAATTGCAGTTCGTCGGGGGTGACGAGGTCGGCGAGCGGTTTCTGGCAGGCGAGCAGGCGGTCGACCGAAAGGTAAACGCCATAGTCCTTCATGACCGGGGCTTCGAGGCGGGTGTGGATTTCGGTTTTGTCGAGCATGGTTTGCTCCTGAAGAGTGGATGCACTGAATCCCTCCCCTTCAGGGGAGGGCAGCGAGGCTTGGAAACTCGTTTCCTAGTCGCAGCGGGTAGGGGTCAGCGGTCTTGCGTTACGCTGACATGCCCAACCCCAACCCCTCCCCTGAAGGGGAGGGGCTTTGGTCTGTCTCTCAACCCCGCGGATACACCCCCGCCGGCGGGCGCCGCGGCGATCCCGACTGGCCGAGCCAGAGCAGGGGCGCGGCGCGCTTCATTTGGTGAGCAGGTCCGACGGCAGCGTCGGTTCGCTGACCAGTTTTGCCATGCGGCGCCACATTTCGTCGCGGCTTGGCCGACCGCGCTCGACATGGGCGCGGACCATCGCTTCGCCGAGGCCGTAGTTGATCACATAGCTGCGATACTGATCGGTAAAGCTGACCGACTGTTCGGCGCGCTTTTGCGACATGAGCAGATATTTCTGCGTCAGCGCAACCGCCGTGGGTCGGTCGATCACGCCGTCGAGATATTGCTGCGCGATGGTCAGTCGGGCGCCGCCCAGCGCTTTCATCGCGGCGAGCAGCTGCCAGTAACGATCGTCGGCGGGGACGGGGATTTCGGCGAGCGGCATCAGCACGTCACGCTCGGTTTCTGCCTTGCTGCCGCCCGGAAAGGCGAGGTCGATACCGTAATTGGCAGTCCCCTCGGCGATCAGGCTTTGCGGGCTGTAGAGCGGATAGACGCTGAATTCACTCCAGCCGCGCTCCTTCACCAGCTTTTCCTCGAGCTTCATGTTGAGGAGGTGGTGGCCGGGATAGCCCTCGTGACAGCCAAGATCTATCGCGCGCGACAGGCGGATCGGCAGGTCGGTGTTGACCTGGATCAGGCTGTGATAGGCGCCCTGATAATAATTATAGCCGCTCCAGCTTTTCCCCGTGACGAACTCGAGCCGGAAGCTCTCGCCATCGGGCATCGGGATATGCGCGAGGCTGCGACCGCGGCAGCGCGCGATCGCGACGTCGAAGACCTTTTGCAGCCGGTCCTTGGGGATGGTGAAGGCGTCGAGATAGGCCTCGACGCGCTCCGCCAGCGCGCCGTCGCCGGGGACGAGCGCCTCGACCGCCGCGAGATGGCGGTCGTAGTCGGCGAGGGGCTTCAGCTGCGGACGGACACCAAACAGCCGCTCGGCCTCGTCAGCAAAGGCAAAGCGCGTGCCCTGCATCATCATCAGCCGCGTTTCGGCGGCGCGCAACTGCGCGCGCAGAAAGGCGGCGCGGCGGCGCTCGACCGGGTCGGAGAGGCGGCGCGCGATGGTGGCGAGCCGCGCGGTCAGGTCGCGCGTCGCGGCGAGCAACGCGGCCTTGTCGCGCGGCGCCGCCTCGGCCGCGGCCTTCAGTTCGGGCGGGCCGTAATAGGCGTCGATATAGCCCGCTTCGTGGGTGCCGATTTCGAGCGTCGTGCGCAGATAGTCGGCCGCGATTGCCTCCAGCGCGCGCGCCGACGCGGGGGTGCGGCGAACCTCGACCGTGGCCACGTCCGCCGCCGGCGCGGGACGTGAGGCCTGTTCCGCGGCGCATCCGGCAAGGGTCGCGGCGGCGGCGAGCGCGAGCGTAATCGACCGCTGCATCATGCCAGCGCCTTGTCCACATCTTCGGAGGTATCCTCGACGTCACCGTCGGCGGCGATTTCGGCCGCCGATTCGCGTTCGACCGCGAAATGTTCGTGGTGCAGCGGGGCGAAGCGAAGGATCGTGTAACCGACCAGTGCCGCGGCGAGCGAGCCCATGAGTACCCCGATCTTCGCTTCCTCGATCAGTAGCGCGTTGCCGGGGAAGGCGAGGCCGCCGATGAACAGGCTCATCGTGAAACCGATGCCGCACAGCATGGACACGGCATAGATCTGGAGCCAGGTGGCGCCGCGCAGCTTGCCCGCGATGCCGAATTTGACCGCCAGCCAGACACTGCCAAAGATGCCGACCTGTTTGCCGAAGAACAGGCCTGCAGCGATGCCGAGCGGCAGCGGGGCGAAAATCTGTTCAGCGGTCAGCCCGCCGATGTCGACGCCGGCGTTGGCAAAACCGAACAGCGGCACAATCGCAAAGGCGACCCATGGATGGAGCGCGTGTTCGAGCCGGTGGAGCGGCGACGTCTGGCTGTCCGGCGTGCCCGGCGTCCGCTCGAACGGGATCGCCATCGCCGCGAGCACCCCGGCGATCGTGGCGTGGACGCCCGACAACAGCATCGCGTACCAAAGCAGCAGGAACGCGAGCAGGTAGAGCGGCAGGCTCTTCACACCCTGGCGGTTCATGACGAACATCATGCCCAGGATCGCGGCGGCAGCGGCGAGTGCGATCATGTTGATCTCGGCCGTGTAGAAAAGCGCGATGATCGCGACCGCGCCCATGTCGTCGACGATCGCGACGGTGACGAGGAACAGTTTGAGCGAGGTCGGCGCGCGCTTGCCGAGCAGCGCGAGGATGCCCATCGCAAAGGCGATGTCGGTCGCGGCGGGGATCGCCCAGCCCTGCGCGAGGCCGGGGGTCGATCCGGCGAAGACCAGATAGAGCGCGGCGGGGACGATCATACCCGCCGCCGCGGCGATAAAGGGCAGGCGCCGCCGGTCCCAGCTGGCGAGGCGCCCGTCGACGAATTCGCGCTTGATTTCGAGACCGACGAGCAGGAAGAACACCGCCATCAGCCCGTCGTTGATCCACAGGTGGACGGTCATCGGGCCAAGCTTGTCGGTGAGCACCGGGCCGGTCACCGCATGGATGGCATGGTAATAGCTTTCGCCCAGCGCCGAGTTGGCGATAATCATCGCCAAAATGGCCGCGAAAATCAGCAGCATGCCCCCGGCGCTTTCGCTCGCCAAAAAGTTCCGCAAGGCCGAACGGGGCGGATTTCTGCCGGTCATCGGTCGGTCATTCCCTTTTGTTGCTTTGGATGGCCGGTGTCCTAGCCCGTGCCGCACGGCTTTACAAATTCGGGCGGCCATTTAGCAATTCGGCACGTGGCGGAATGGCGTCACGATGGCGCGAGGCTGGTGGGTGGAGCTATCGACCGTAGGGTTGCAATGGCTGGTGCAGGGGGCCGGCTATGAACTGATGCTGTTCGCATCGGTGGGCATCTTGCTGATCGGCCTCGACGACCTGTTCTTCGACGCGCTGTGGCTGGCAACGCGCCGCACGCGCCCGGCCGCCGTCGCCGGGACGCGGCTGCTCGCGGGGCGCTTCGCAGTCTTTCTGCCGGCGTGGGACGAGCATCTGATCCTGCCAGCCACGCTGCGCCGCGCGCTGGCGGCATGGGAGGGCGAGGATGTGCGCATCTATATCGGCTGCTATCCCAATGACGCGGCGACCTTGTTCGCGATTTCGCCGCTGGTCGCCCGCGATTGCCGGTTGCGGCTGGTCGTCAGCGAGCGCGACGGACCGACGACGAAGGGCGACAATCTGAACCGGCTGTGGGCCGCGATGGGCGCCGACGAGCGTGCCGAGGGTTTCCGTTTCGCCGCGGTGGTGCTGCACGATGCCGAGGATCATGTCCATCCGGGCGAGATCGCGCTGTACCGGCGCCATCTCGCCGGTCACGCAATGGTCCAGATCCCGGTCGTGCCGGTCATCGCCGCCGACGCGCGGTGGATCGGCGGCCATTATGGCGACGAATTCGCCGAGGCGCACGGCAAGGAAATGGTGGTGCGGTCGCGGCTGGGGATGCCGTTGCCGTCGGCGGGGGTCGGCTGTGCCATGACGCGGCATACGCTGGCACTGCTGGCAATCGAGCGCGGCGGCGAGCCGTTTCGCTGTAACAGCCTGACCGAAGATTATGAGATCGGCATGCTGATCGGTGCCTATGGCCTGCGCGCATCCTTTGTCGATACGGTCGGGCCGACGGGCGAGCGCATCGTGTCGCGCGGCGCCTTTCCGCACCGCGCCGAGGCCGCGGTGCGGCAAAAGGCACGCTGGATCGCCGGGATCGCGCTGGCGGGGTGGGACCATCTGGGCTGGCCAGGGTCGCGGCTCGGCGCTGCCGCATCACCGGCCGGACGCGTGTGGATGGCGCGGTGGATGCTGTGGCGCGACCGCCGGGCGCCGCTGGCGGCGCTCGTCCTGCTCGCCGCCTATGCCGGGCTCGTGCTGACCGCACTGGCGGTTGCGGGGCAGGCGCTGCTGGGATGGGATGCCGTCGCGGTCAGCGCGGAAATGCGGATGCTGCTGGCGCTCAACGCGCTGCTGCTGACGTGGCGGCTTGCGATACGCAGCCTGTTCGCGGGACGCTGCTATGGCTGGCGCGAGGCGCTGTGGGCGGTGCCGCGCGCCTTTGTTGCCAATGTGATCGCCATGCTGGCGGCGCGCCGGGCGCTGGTCATTTATTGGCGGATGCTGCGTTCGGGTGAGGTCGTGTGGGACAAGACCGAGCGGCGCGACAGCGACGCGCCGGTCGAGGCGGTCGCGGCCGCGATGACGGCGCGATGACGCAGCGCGGCGCCGCACTGGTCCGCGACGCGCGGCCGCTGCGCTTTTTGTTGCTGTGCATCGGCGGCTGGACGCTGCTGCGCGTGGCGGCGCACTGGACCCCCGCGACCGCGCCGCCCGACCTGCCGCCATTGCCGTTCAGGCCGGTCCCGTCGCCCTTTGCGGCGGCGACATCGCCCGGCGGCGTGGCGGGTACGGTGAAAGCCGCAGGGGAGATGGGCATTGCCCCGCAGCGCCATAGCGCGTTGTTGCCCGGCCCGGAGGGCTTTTCCGGCCGCCCGGAAGCATCGGATGCGGCGATTCCGGCGCAGGTGCTGGCGGGCGATTCAGGCGACGCCGACCGGCACGGGTTGCGCGCGGCGCTGATCGCGCGGCTGTTTCCTGCCCCACCCGGCGGTTCGGTGCGCGCGGCGATGCGCGCGAGCCGCGCCGACTGGTATCCGGTCGGCGCCGCCGAACGCGCGCCGCCCGGGCAGGGCAGGCCGTACTGGATGCGGCGGCAGATGGCGGGCTGGTCGCTCGGCGGTTGGGTCTATCTGCGCGGCGGCGCGCTGGCGGCGCCCGAAGGTATCGCGGCGGCGGGCCAACTCGGCGGCAGCCAGGCGGGATTGCGCGTGGCATACGGACTAGGCGATACGGGACGCGCCCGCGTTTATGGCCGCGCGACGCTGGCGCTCCGCCGCACCCAGCAGCGCGAGCTGGCCTTTGGCCTTGCCTTGGCGCCCGTTGCGCACTGGCCGGTCGATGTAGCGATCGAACAACGGCTTGGAATTGGGCGCGAAGGACGGAGCGCGGTCGCCGCCATGGTCACCGGCGGCGTCGGCGACGTCGCGCTGCCGCACGATTTCCGCCTCGAGGCTTATGCGCAGGCGGGCATCGTCGGGGCGCGGCGGCGCGACGGCTTTGCCGACGGCGCGGTGGTCGTCGACCGCCGGATCGGGCCGGACGAGACGGCGCCGGTGCGGGTCGGGGCGCTGGCGGCCGGCGCGATCCAGCCCGGCGCGGCGCGGCTCGATGTCGGACCGCGGGTGACGGTGCGCCTTCCGCAAGTCGGCGAAGGCAGCCGGATCGCGCTTGACTGGCGACAGCGCGTTGCGGGCGACGCGCGGCCAGAAAGCGGCCTCGCGCTGACGCTGGCGAGCGACTTCTAAACCGCCGCAAAATATAGCGTCGAGGCGATTCCCCGGCCTGAAAAAATCGTCTAGGGTTTTCGGCAATCGGCGCTGTTCCGGCGTCGCTGCAATCTGTTCGGGGCCATGGACCTTTATCTTCCCGTCGCCAATCTGTCGGTCAATGCGCTGGTCATCGTGCTGCTGGGCGGCGGGGTGGGGTTCCTGTCGGGCATGTTCGGCGTCGGCGGCGGCTTTCTGACCACGCCGCTGCTGATCTTTTACGGCATACCGCCGACGGTGGCGGCCGCGTCGGCGGCGACACAGGTGACGGGTGCGAGCGTGTCGGGGGTACTCGCGCATCTCGAGCGCGACGGGGTCGACCTGCGGATGGGCGCGGTTCTGGTCGCGGGCGGGCTGATCGGATCGCTGATCGGCGCCGCGCTGTTCGAACTGTTCACCGCATGGGGCCAGATCGATACGGTGATTTCGATCCTGTATGTCGCGCTGCTCGGCACCGTCGGTACCCTCATGGGCCGCGAGGCATGGCGCAGCTATCGCGCGGTGCAGGCCGGATTGCCGCCGCCGGCGCGCAAGCGGCGCCACCATCCGATGGTCGCCAACCTGCCGATGCGCTGGCGCTTCTATCGTTCGGGCCTGTACATCTCGCCATTGGCGCCGCTGCTGCTGGGCGCCGCGGTCGGCGTGCTGACGATGCTGCTCGGGGTCGGCGGCGGGTTCATCATGGTGCCCGCGATGCTGTATCTGCTCGGGATGGGGACGCAGGTCGTTGTCGGCACGTCGCTGTTCCAGATCCTGTTCGTCACCATCGCCACGACGATGGTCCATGCGCTGACGACGGGGGCGGTCGACATCGTGCTCGCGGCGCTGTTGCTGCTGGGCAGCGTCGTCGGTGCGCAGTTCGGCGCGCGTTTTGCGCAGCGGGCGCGGCCCGAATATCTGCGGCTGGTGCTGGCGACGATCGTGCTGCTCGTCGCGCTGCAGATGGCGGTCGGGCTGTTCATCCGCCCCGACGAAATTTATTCGGTGCAATGACGCGGTGGGCCGCCTTGATGCTGGCGCTGGCGGCGCTGATTGCACCGATGGCCACCGCGCAGGCTGCCGATCCGCGGCTGGTGCCCGACGTTTCGAGCCGCGCGATCGACATCCAGTACAGCTTTACCGGCGAGGAATTGCTGCTGTTTGGCGCGATCCTCTATCCGGGCCAGCGCTTGCCCGACGACCGCGCCGACATTGTCGTTGTGTTGAAGGGGCCGGTGCGGCCGATCGTGCTGCGCGAAAAGCGGCGCGTTGCGGGCATTTGGGTCAATGCGAGCAGCATCCGGCTGCGCACCTCGCCAGGGTTTTACGCGATCGGGTCGTCGCGCCCGATCGACAAGCTGGTCGACGAACGCACCGCCGCCATCTTCGAGCTCGGCCTTGCCAATCTGTCGATGTCGCCGAGCGAATTTTCCGAAGCGAGCAAGCTCGAACGCTTCGAGGCGGGGCTGACCGACCTGTATCGGCGGCTGGGGTTATTCTACGAGAATCCGGCGGCGGTCGAGATCACCGAAGGGGTCCTCTATCGCGCGCGCATTCCGGTTCCTGCACGGGTACCCGTCGGCACCTATCGCGCCGAAACCTTTCTGATCAGCCGCGGCCGGGTACTCGCGGTCGCCTCACGCGATGTCCAGATCCGCAAGGCCGGGTTCGAACGCTTCGTTGCGCTGGCGGCGGAGCGCCATGGGTTTCTCTATGGCCTGACCGCGGTCGCCCTGTCGTTGCTGCTGGGCTATGCCGCATCGGCCATTTTCCGCCGCCGCTGACCCTTTAACCTATATTTACTCTCGCCTGCGATAAGCGCCCCGGGACCATGACAGGCGGGGCAATTTGATGGATATGCAAGGTGGCGGGTTTCCTGCCGTAGATTCGACCGCGGCGCAGCATGTCCGGCTCGCGGGGGGCGGAGCAGCGGCCACCGTGGCGCCGGTGGCCACCCCGCACCGCGACGACCTGATGATCGGCGAAGTGATCGATATTTCGGGTTCCGCGTCGCGCATCCTGCTCGATGCGGCAGCCATCGACAAGCTGACAAGCTCGGGCGACGCCGCGCTGGCGATGGCGGGGCAGGTCGGTGCGCAGGTGAAGGTGCGCGTCGGCACGATCTGGCTGATCGCCAGCATCCGCGACCAGCAGCTGCACGAACGCGGCGAAGGGCTGATCGTCGCGACGATCGACTTCCTGGGCGAAGGTGAAGAGGAAAAGATCACCGGCCGCATCTCGAATTTCCGCCGCGGCGTCACCCGCTATCCGATCCCGGGCAGCCAGGTGTTCGCGGCGACGAGCAACGACCTCAAACAGATTTACGCCGCCGACGAACGCGCCCATGTCGAAATCGGTACCGTCTATCCGACGAAGGATATTCGCGGTTCGCTGTATGTCGACGCGATGCTGGGCAAGCATTTCGCGCTGCTCGGATCGACCGGTACCGGCAAATCGACCAGTGCGGCGCTGATCCTGCACAAGATTTGCGAGCTGGCGCCGCAGGGCCATATCGTGATGATCGACCCGCACGGCGAATATTCGGCGGCGTTCAAGGGTACCGGCGCGCTGTTCGACGTCGACAATCTGGCAATGCCCTATTGGCTGATGAACTTCGAGGAACATTGCGAAGTGTTCGTTACCGCCGAAGGGCGCGACCGGCAGGCCGACTGCGACGTGCTCGCGCGCTGCCTGCTTCAGGCGCGGCAGAAGAACCGGCTGGCCGAAGGGATGACCAAGATCACGGTCGATTCGCCGATACCCTATCTGCTTTCCGACCTGCTCAGCATCCTCACGAACGAAATGGGCAAGCTCGACAAGGCGACGTCGAGCGCGCCGTTCATGCGGATCAAGGGCAAGATCGAGGAAATGCGCGCCGACCCGCGCTATAATTTCATGTTCTCGGGCATGCTGGTTGCCGACACGATGGCGGGCTTTCTCGGCAAGATCTTTCGCCTGCCGTCGGACGGTCGGCCGATCTCGATCATCGACGTGTCGGGCGTCCCGTCGGACATCACCGGGGTCGTCGTCGCGGTGCTGTCGCGCCTGACCTTCGATTATGCGATCTGGTCGCGCGGCGAACCGCAGCGGCCGATCCTGCTCGTGTGCGAAGAGGCGCATCGTTACATCCCGTCGAAAGACGTCGGGACGGGCCAAGCGGTGCGCAAGATCCTCGAACGCATCGCCAAGGAGGGCCGCAAATATGGCGTGTCGCTGGGCCTGATTACCCAGCGCCCGTCGGACCTTGCCGAAGGCGTGCTGTCGCAGTGCGGCACGATCATCTCGATGCGCCTCAACAACGAACGCGACCAGCATTTCGTGAAGGCGGCGATGCCCGAAGGCGCGCGCGGCTTCATCGATTCGATCCCGGCGCTGCGCAACCGGGAGTGCATCGTGTGCGGCGAAGGTGTGTCGATCCCGATCCGCGTCTATCTCGATACGCTGGAAGAAGAAAAGCGGCCTGCGTCGAGCGATCCGCTCTTCTCCAAATTGTGGCGCGAAACCGGCGGCGAGGCCGAAATTCTGGAACGCGTCGTCAAGCGCTGGCGCAGCCAGGGTCGTTGATTTTCTTCGCCTGACGGCGAAGGCGGCACCGGCCCGCTCCCCCACCCGGCCTCCCAATCCAGTTTACCCTGTGGGAGGCCGGGTGGGGAGCGGGCCGGTGCCGCATCCGGTTTTAGCCGGACAACAACCTTAGGTCTGCGGCGGTTCCCACAGCTCGATCGGATTGCCTTCGGGGTCGTGGACGCGCGCGAAGCGGCCGACGGCCGGGTCGTCCCATTCGGGCTTGGTGATAATCTCTTCGCCCGCGTCGCGAAACGGCGCGAGCACGGCGTCGAGGTTGTCGACGCGCAGGTTCAGCATATGTTGCTTGTCGGCGGCGAAATAGTCGGTGTCGGATTTGAACGCGCTGAACACCAGCGGCCCGGCGGCGACGTTCCACACCCATTCGTTGACCGGTCCGGTGTCGTCGGCGTTGCAGCCGGCGCCGATGCCCAGCCGTTCCTTGTACCAGGCGTTGAGCGCATCGGGGTCGCGCGCCCGGAAAAACAGCCCGCCGATGCCTTTGACATGTCCCATCGCAGCCTCCCTCTTTTGCAAAGGGCAGCCTAGACGGTTCTGATCACCGTTTCCACTCGCCGCTGCCGCGGAACTCCTCGCGGATCTGGCCCGACTGGTTGAGCCGCGGGTCGGTGTAGGTCGGAGCCGCTGCCGCAGGCGGCGCCGGCACAGCGAGCGGCGGGGACGGCGCCATCGCGCCCGGCAACGGCGCCGCGGCGACCTCGGGCAGCGTGGCGGCGGGGCCGGTGAGCAGCGGCGCCGGCCCCGCACCGGGCGGCAGCCCCTGGCCCTTCAGGATCGCGAGTTGCTGCGCCAGCGGCAGATAGGGGCCGGGGACCGGCTCGCGGCCCGGATAGGGCGCGCGGAAGGCGTCGGGCATCCCCCAGCGGCCGCGCCAGCGATGGAAGATATGCGCGCCGACGATGTTGGTCATGACAAGGCTCTTGCCCCAGCGCGGCCAGATCGCGGTGGTGTGGTAATGGGTGGCGAGGCCGACGCCCGGAAAGACGTAGCCGCCGAGCGCCGCGGAGGCGACGCGGCTGGCGCGCAGCCAGTTGGCCCTGCTGGGCGTGCGCGCCATCGCGCCGTCGCAGCTGAAGGTGAACTGGCAGACGCCGGCGCGCTGCGACCCCTGGAAGACGACCCCGCACACGGTATTCGGAAAACTGGGGTGGCGGACGCGGTTGAGCACGGTTTGCGCGACGCCGCGCATGCCGTCGTCGGTTTCCGACGCCGCCTCGTAATAGATGGCGGCGGTCAGGCAATAATGGGCGCGCTCGCGGTCGAGCGCGGTGAGGCCGCGAAAGACATAGGATTTCGCCGGCGGGCCGACCAATGCTTCCTGGCGCAGCTGGCCGGGGTCGGCGGGGGGGAAGGCGACGGCGTCGCCGAACCCGATGCTTGCGGGATCGGGCAGTGTCGGGTCGATCTTGAGCGCGTCCGCATAGTCGTCGGCGTTCATGATCGCCCAGCGCGCCGGATCATAGGCGCGAAATTCGAGCGGCACGGTGACGCTGTATGGGCCGAACATGGCGGGCGCGCGCAATTGCCCGGCCGAGAGCAGCATCGCGAGGCAGGCGACGGTCACCGCCGCCGCAATTGCCGTCCAGAATCCGCGCCCCGGCCCCGCCGGCTTTTCGGGCGGCGGATCGCGCCACGTCGAGCGGGCGGTCAGGGACAGTTCGGGCTTCATGCGCGTGTCAAATTCCATCGGCGCGCCCCGCAATGATTCGCAGGGGCCAGCGCCGATTGCCTTTATACGCGCAAACGCCAACAAAATATTGCTGCATCCCGCGGATGTTCCGCAGGGGGACGACGACGAGGGCGGTCGTTACCGCATATCGGCGCGCGAAGCCGGGTCAGGCCGGCGCCGCGATGCGCCGCCGCATCGCGTCGTCGACGAGCACGCGCGCCTGCGCCAGCAGCGGATGTGCGCCGGTGTGGCGCACGCCATAGGTCAGGTTGAACGCATAGTCGAAATCGGGCGGATTTTGCCCGACGAGATGCTGGAGCATCGTTTCCAGCTTGTCGAAACCCTTGACCAGCCGTGCCTCGGCGGTCGCGCCATCGCTATATTCGTCCCACAGCGCGAGGATTTCGCCGCAGAGGTCGTCGGCAAGCGGCGCGCACAGCGTTTCCAGGTCGCGGCGCTCGCGCGCGGCGCGGCCGTCGTCGGGCTGCTGGCAGGTCGCCGGGATATCGCCCGAGATCGCTTCGCCCAGATCGTGGACGATGCAGAGCTTGAGCATCCGCAGCAAGTCGTGCGGCGCCAGTTCGCGTTCGAACAGCATGACCATCAGGCACAGCCGCCAGCTATGTTCCGCGGTGCTTTCGGCGCGCCCTTTTGCGGTGACGCCGGTGCGGAGCGTGTCCTTGAGCTGTTCGGCCGCCTGCAGGAAGTCGATGATCCCGGCGAGGCGGTGCGGGTCGATGGCGATGGGTGGCTGTGTCATGGCGGCAGGCCTGGCCGCGGCGGCGGCGCCTTGCAAGGCGCCGAATATTTTATGCGTAACCGTCTTGGACCAACCGCGCAAAGCTGCCGTCGGACAATGGCATCCGCGTATAGCACAGGCGTCCGGCAGCGATGCTGAGTTCTGAAAAGTCGGCGCTTTCGGTGTCGACGGTGACCGAAGGCGCGACGGGTGCGTACCAGCCGAGCGCCTCCAGCGCCTGTTCGCCGCGGGCGATGCCCGGCGACGCGAAGCGCCATAAAGACTGTCCGACCAGCGTGTCGGCTGCGACGCGCCAACCGGCGATGCGCGCCGGCGATGCCGCGAACAGCCGGTGCGTCAGGTCGCACATCAGATGGAGGCGGCCGGGTGCGCCGCGGACGAGGTCGACGAGGGCGCGATCGGCGGCGGAGGTCGGCCGGGCCGACAGCAAGTGCGTCAGCCCGGCCTCTTCGCGCGGACTTGGCGCAAGACTGCCCGCTTCCCAGCGCGAGACGGTTGTTTGCGACACCCCCATTTCGGCCGCCAGCGCCGACTGTTTTACCCGGTTGAGCAGGCGCCAGCGTCGCAGCGATGCGCCGAGATGATTGCCGCAGGGCAGGACGCCGAAGGTCATACAACCGTCATAGCCGGGCAAGGCGGCAGCGGGAATGCCATTGTTAGCCAATTGTTGGGGAGGTGGGGCTATACGGGGACGGTGATCCGCGACCCTGTTCCATCCTATCGGCGCAGCGCGCGAACCGATGTCCGGCTGTGGCTGTTGTTCGCGATCGGATTGCTGTTTTTCTGGGCCGGTTCGGTGGTCGATCCGGCCGACAATTGCAGCGCCGACGGCCGTGAATGCGCGCCCTGGCTGGTCCCGCTGGCGCAGGGGCTGGGCGCGCTGTTTGCGCTTGGCGCCGGAATGGCGCTGCTGGCGAACCCAAATCGCGGCAGCAGGATCGATCCCGTGACCGGCGAGCTCATTTGGTGGCAAGGGCGGATCGGTACGAGCGGCGGCGACGAGGGCCGCATTCACCCCTTGCGTATCGGCCGCGTCCGGATCGTCCGCCAGGACGACAGCGCCGACGAGATCCACCTGTACGATCTGGCGGGCGGCCGGCTGTTCTGGTTCGACGCCGAGGTCGTCCCCTGGCCGCCCGACCGCTGGGCGGCGCGGCTGACGGCGCGCTGGCCGCACATCAGGGTCGACATCGACGATTGAGCGGCGCGGCGGTCAGCGATCCGCCAGCCGGGCGCGCGCGGGAAAGCCGAGGTCGCTGCCCGTCGTGTGGCCGAGCGCGACGAACCGGCCGTCGGCACGCCGTTCGACGATCAGGATGCCGCCCTCGCTGATCGCAGTACCGAATGCCTTGGCGATGATCCCGCCATGCGTCACCAGCGCCACATTGCCGCGCGACAGATCGACCGACCGCGCCGCGGCCTTGATGTCGGCATCGGCGACGGCGGCGGTGCGGCCGCGCGGCGGATCGTCGTGCATCAGCCGTTCGTCGGCGACGGCGCGATCGAACATCAGGCGCGCGGTGTCCATCGTCCGGCAGATCGGGCTGGCGCGGACTTCGGCCACAGCGATGCCGAGCGCGCGCAGCGCGGCGCCGGTTTCGCGTGCGCCGGCATGGCCCGCCGCCGACAGGTTGCGCTGCGCCAGGCAATCGGTGCGCGGGGTGCCGAAATCATCCTCGCGCGACGGAATTTCGGTGCGCTCGTGACGGATGACCAGGAGCAGGCCGCCCTGGCGCAGACGGTCGATCAGCGGCGGCAGCGGCGTCGTTGCGTCGGGGCCGGCGCGAAAGGCGGACTGCGCCTGCGCGGGTTGGGCGGTGGCGGCAATCCCCATTGCGAGCGCCAGAATGGCCGACAAGAATTTCATATGTCCCCCTTGCAGTTTCATCGCGGCACAGGCCGCCTTATCACGATATACGTTATATCATCACTAGTCTCGTTATCGAGCGGTGTATCGACGGGTAGGGCGGCGCGAAACTACCTGGAGGATAGTTCCGCCTACAGGCCGGGAATGGGAACCGCGTCGCCGTTGTCATCGCGGACATTGCCGCTGGCGGCGACGATGTCGCCCGTGGCGGCGTTGTTGAGGATCACGCCATAGCGTTCGTCGCGGCCGAACCGGTTGCCGGTGATATGCTGGTCGCGGCCGGGCGCGAGGCGCAGCACATAGCCCGCGCCGTTCAGATAATTGCCGATGATGCGGATCGTCAGGTTGCCGCCATTGGCGTTTTCGAAAAACAGTGCCGCGTTGAGCGCGTCCTGTCCGCACACCTGTCGCCACACCCCCATGTCGATCGCGTTGTTTTCGAGCAGCAGATTTTCGACCCCGCGCACCTGGATGCCGTCGGCGTGGGCGCCGCAGGCGGGCTCGGGGCTGTGCAGGAAATTGTCGGCGATCGTCAGGTTGCGGATGCGGCCGGTGTCGGATGTGACATGGATGAGGTCGCTGGTTGAACCCTGGACATTGTTGCGGCGGATCACGACGTCCGATGCGCCCGACACCGAAATGCCGCCCTGGATGTTGCAGTTTTCGATCCGCGACCGTGCGCCCGACAGCTGGATGCTTACGCGCGACCGGCAGTTGCGGATCACCACGTCCGACCCGGCGAAATGATAGAAGCGACCGTCGGCGGGGACCGGCAGGTGGTAGCCGTCGATCACGAGGTTCGAGCGCCCGTCATAGGCGGGGCCGGTCCAGTCGCGCAGTGTCGTACCGGCGGGAACGCCGGTGTTCTGGGCATTGGGGCGCTGGCTCGTCGGTGTCGGCGTCGGGCTGGGCGTCGGGGTTGGAGCGGGGGCCGGGGTTGGGGTCGGCGCAGGTGGCGGCAATTCGACCGGGGGATACACCACGTCGCGCCCTTCCGACCCGCACCCCGCGAGGAGCAGAATCGTCGCTACGGCCGTTCCATGTCGCAGTTTCGCGTGATTCATCATGCCATATCCCGAAAATTTCACCCGTGGCGAAATGGCGGCAACGCGGCTGACCGAACAACTATCTGGATGGTAATATTATCACGCGAAATTATAAGTTTATGATGAAGGCGCGTTAACCTTGCCGGTGCGCGGGGCATGGAGACCAGTCGTGCCCGATGGCAATGCGACCGCAAGGCGTTGCGTACGAGGAATGCCAGCGTGTGTGCCATTTTTCCTTGCCGACTCACGCCGCGCTGCCTATATGCGCCCTACTTCTTGACATGGTCAGCCAGTTGGGACGTCGGGGCCGCGGGCCGCGGCGGCGATACCCCCATGCTTTCGGGCCATCGACAACGGAATTGAATTTGGTCGATCTGGACGCCCTTCATGCGATTATCGCGCCCGAAGCCGAGGCGATGGGGCTCGCGCTCGTGCGCGTCGCCTTTTTCGGGGGCGAGAGCGACCCGACGTTGCAGGTGATGGCCGAGCGGCCCGAGACGCGCCAGTTGACGATCGACGATTGCGCCAACCTGTCGCGCCGCATCTCGGACCGGCTCGACGCGCTGGAGGAAGCGGGCAAGGACCCGATCGACCAAGCATATCGGCTGGAAGTGTCGTCGCCCGGGATCGACCGGCCGCTGACCCGCCGCGCCGACTTCGCCGACTGGGCGGGGCATGAAGCGAAGGTGTCGCTCAAGGAAAAGCGCGACGGGCGCCAGCGTTTCAATGGCGAGCTGGTCGGCATCGACGGCGATACCGTCACGATTTTGGACAAAGAGGGTGTGGAGCACAAGCTGCCGTTCGACGCGATCGACACGGCGAAGCTGGTGCTGACCGACAAATTGATTGCCGCAACGGTTCCGCTCTCGGTCGAGGGTGCGGACGAACTGGAAGAAGAAGGACAGGACTGATGGCCACTGCCATTTCCGCCAACAAGGCCGAGCTGCTCGCGATTGCCAACAGCGTCGCCAGCGAAAAGATGATCGACAAGGGCATCGTCATCGAGGCGATCGAGGAAGCGATCCAGCGCGCCGCGCGCGCGCGTTACGGGGCCGAGAACGACATTCGCGCCAAGCTGGACCCACAGACCGGCGACCTGCGCCTGTGGCGCGTCGTCGAGGTCGTCGAGGCGGTCGAGGATTATTTCAAGCAGGTCGACCTGGCTGCCGCGCAGAAATTGCAGAAGGACGCCAAGATCGGCGACTTCATCGTCGACCCGCTGCCCGCGGTCGACCTGGGCCGTATCGACGCGCAGTCGGCGAAGCAGGTGATTTTCCAGAAGGTCCGCGAAGCCGACCGCGCGCGCCAGTATGAAGAATTCAAGGATCGCGCCGGCGAACTGATCACCGGGGTCGTGAAGTCGGTCGAATTCGGCCATATCGTCGTCAACCTCGGCCGCGCCGAAGGCGTCATCCGCCGCGACCAGCAGATCCCGCGCGAATTGATGCGCGTCGGCGACCGCGTCCGCGCGCTGATCCTGTCGGTGCGCAGCGAAACCCGCGGGCCGCAGATTTTCCTGTCGCGCGCGCACCCCGACTTCATGAAGAAGCTGTTCGCGCAGGAAGTCCCCGAAATCTACGACGGCATCATCGAGATCAAGGCCGCCGCGCGCGACCCGGGTTCGCGCGCCAAGATCGGCGTGATCAGCTATGACGGCAGCATCGACCCGGTCGGCGCCTGCGTCGGCATGAAGGGCAGCCGCGTCCAGGCGGTGGTGCAGGAAATGCAGGGCGAAAAGATCGACATCATCCCCTGGTCCGAAGACACCGCGACCTTCGTCGTCAACGCGTTGCAGCCGGCAACGGTCCAGCGCGTCGTGATCGACGAGGATGACAGCCGCATCGAAGTCGTCGTTCCCGACGATCAGTTGAGCCTTGCCATCGGTCGCCGCGGCCAGAATGTCCGTCTCGCGAGCCAGCTGACCGGCAGCCAGATCGACATCATGACCGAGGCCGACGCGAGCGAGAAGCGCCAGCGCGAATTCGTCGAGCGTTCGACGATGTTCCAGGAAGAGCTGGACGTCGACGAAACGCTGGCGCAGCTGCTGGTCGCCGAAGGGTTCAGCGAGCTGGAAGAAGTCGCCTATGTCGGCATCGACGAACTGGCGAGCATCGAAGGCTTTGACGACGAACTGGCGCAGGAACTGCAAAGCCGCGCGCTGGAAGGGCTGGAACGCCGCGAGGAAGCCTCGCGCGCCGAACGCCGCGAGCTGGGCGTCGAGGACGATCTGGCGACCATGCCGCACCTGACCGAAGCGATGCTGGTCGTGCTGGGCAAGGCGGGGATCAAGACGCTGGACGACCTCGCCGACCTTGCGACCGACGAGCTGATCGCCAAGAAGCGCACCGACAACCGCCGCGGCCCGGCGCGCAGCGAGCGCGCCGAAGACAAGGGCGGCGTGCTGGGCGAATTTGGCCTGAGCGAAGAACAGGGCAACGAGATCATCATGGCGGCGCGCGCGCACTGGTTCGACGACGAACCGGCGGACGCTGCACCGCAAGCCGGGGAGGCCGCCGATGCGGACCCCGCGCAATGACCGACTGAGCGAAACCGGCCGCGCGGGCAAGCGCGGGGAGCATGTGCCCGAGCGGCGCTGCGTGGTCACCGGCGAAGTTGCGCCGGCGGAGCAGCTCGTGCGTCTGGCGCTTGGTCCCGATGGCAGCATCGCGCCCGACGTGCTGGGCAAGGCGCCGGGCCGCGGCGCGTGGATCGGCGTCGATCGTGCGACGCTGGAGGCAGCGCAGGCGAAGGGCAAGCTGAAGGGCGGGCTGGCGCGCGCGCTTCACGACAGCAATTTCACGATTCCCGATGACCTGGGCGCGCGGATTGAGGCGCAGCTGGCGCGCGCGACGCTCGACCGGCTGGGGCTGGAATCGCGATCGGGCACCTTGCTCAGCGGTAACGAGAAGATCGAGACCGCGGCGCGCAAGGGGCAGGTCCGCCTGCTCCTCCACGCCAGCGATGCGGGCGAGGACGGCCGCAAGAAGCTGGCGCAGGCATGGCGCGTTGGCGAGGATGCAGAGGGGTCGGGACGCGAGGGCCAAGTCTTGCCGGTGGACCGCGGCACCCTATCTATGGCATTGGGCCGCGAGAATGCGGTGCATCTGGCGTTGACCGACGCCCGCGCTGCGGCGCGGGTGCTGGCGCATTTGAGCCGCTGGCAGTTTTTCACAGGATGGAGTAGGGACGCGGCCAACCGCGATTCCGACCCGCATGCCGCGCCGCTTGCTGGCGAGGACAAAATTGGGGCGGCGCCGACAGGCTCCGCCGCTTCGGACGCGTTTTGAAGGAATGATGAGTTTCGATGAGTGACGAACAGGACAAACCGACGCTGACCCGCAAGCCCCTGGGGCTGAAGCGGACGGTCGAGGCCGGACAGGTGCAGCAGCAATTCAGCCACGGCCGCCGCAATACGGTGGTGGTCGAGGTGAAACGTCGCCGCGTGCTCGGTCGTCCCGGCGATCCCGCGCCCGAGCCCGTCGTCGAAGAGATCAAGGAAGCTGCGCCCGCCCCGGCGCCGGCGCCCGCCCCGGCCGCCAAGCCCGCCGCGCCGCGCGCGAGCGAGAATGACAGCCTGATGACGCGGCAGGAACGGCAGGCGCAACTGCTGCGCGAAGCCGAGGAAGCGCGCATGACCGCGCTCGAGGAAACGCGCCGCCGCGAGGAAATGGCGCGCAGCCGCGCCGCCGAGGAAGAAAAGGCCCGCGCCGAGGCGCGCCAGGCCGAGCCTGCCGCGCCGCCTGCCGCCGCGCCCGAGCCCGCCGCGCAGCCCGATGCGGTGGCCGACGCCGCGGCCGACGAGGGCGAGACCGCCCCCGCGCGCAGCGCCGCGACCGCTGCCCCGGCGCCGCGCCGCTTTACCCCGGTCGAGGTGCCGAAGCGCCCCGAACCCAAGCGCCCCGAGCCGAAGGCGAACCGCGGCGGCGACAACCGCCGCCAGTCGGGCAAGCTGACCGTCACCCGCGCGTTGAACGAGGACGAGGGCGCCCGCGCGCGCAGCCTGGCGGCGCTGAAGCGCGCGCGCGAAAAGGAAAAGCGTTCGCACATGGTGTCGAGCGGCCCGCGCGAAAAGCAGGTGCGCGAGGTCGTCGTCCCCGACACGATCACGGTGCAGGAACTGGCGAACCGCATGGCCGAAAAGGGCGCCGACCTGGTCAAGGCGCTGTTCAAGATGGGCATGCCCGTCACGGTCAACCAGACAATCGACCAGGACACCGCCGAGCTGCTCGTCACCGAATTCGGTCACGAGATCAAGCGCGTCAGCGAGGGTGACATCGACATCCGCCACGACGAGGATGTCGACGACGCCGCGCACCTGAAGCCGCGCGCGCCGGTGGTCACGATCATGGGCCATGTCGATCACGGCAAGACCAGCCTGCTCGACGCGCTGCGCGGCGCGAATGTGCAAGCGGGCGAAGCCGGCGGCATCACCCAGCATATCGGCGCCTACCAGGTGAAGACCCCCGACGGGAGCCAAGTCACCTTCCTCGACACCCCGGGCCACGAAGCCTTTACCGAGATGCGGCAGCGCGGTGCCAATGTCACCGACATCGTTATCCTGGTGGTGGCCGCCGACGACGGTCTGAAGCCGCAGTCGATCGAGGCCATTGCCCATGCGAAGGCGGCGGGCGTGCCTATCATCGTCGCGATCAACAAGGTCGACAAGGAAGGCGCCAACCCGCAGCGCGTCCGCGAACGCCTGCTCGAGCACGAGCTGGTGGTCGAGGAAATGGGCGGCGACGTCCAGAATGTCGAAGTCTCGGCGCTGAAGAAGACCGGGCTCGACAAGCTGCTCGACGCGATCGCCGTGCAGGCGGAGATCATGGAACTGAAGGCCAACCCCGACCGCGCCGCCGAAGGCACGGTGGTCGAGGCGAAGCTCGACAAGGGCCGCGGTCCGGTGGCGACGATCCTCGTCCGCCGCGGCACGCTGCGCGTTGGCGACATCTTCGTCTGCGGCGCCGAAAGCGGCCGCGTCCGCGCGCTGGTCGACGATCAGGGCAAGCAGGTGAAGGAAGCCGGTCCGTCGATGCCGGTCGAGGTCCTCGGCCTCGGCGGCGTGCCGATGGCAGGCGATACGCTCACCGTTGTCGAGAACGAGGCGCGCGCCCGCGAAGTCGCCGCCTATCGCCAGAGCGAAGCGGTCAAGAAGCGGACGGTGCAGGCGCCGGTCAGCCTGGAGGGCATGTTCGAGGCGCTCGCCGACAAGGCGAAGGTCATCGAATATCCGGTGGTCATCAAGGGCGATGTCCAGGGTTCGGTCGAAGCGATCGTCAATGCGCTCAACCGGATATCGACCGACGAGATCCGCGTCCGCGTGCTCCAGTCGGGCGCCGGCGCGATCACCGAAAGCGACGTGACGCTGGCCGCCGCCACCGGCGCGCCGATCATCGGCTTCAACGTCCGCCCGAACGCCAAGGCGCGCGAGATCGCGAAGCGCGAAAAAGTGCGCTTCATGTATCATGACGTCATCTATCACCTGACCGACGAGGTCCGGAAGGAAATGGCGGGCGAGCTGGGTCCGGAGCGCATCGAAAATGTCGTCGGTCGCGCCGAGGTCAAGGATGTGTTCCCGGCCGGCAAGCGCGACAAGGCCGCGGGTCTGCTGGTACTCGAAGGCGTCATCCGCAAGGGGCTGCACGCGCGGCTTACCCGCGACGACGTCATCGTGTCGGCGACGACGATCGCCTCGCTCCGCCGGTTCAAGGACGATGTTGCCGAAGTGCGCGCAGGTTTGGAGTGCGGCGTCGTGCTGGCCGATACCAACGACATCAAGCCGGGCGACAATCTGGAAGTGTTCGAGGTCGAGCTGCGCGAGCGGACGCTGTAACCGGCGTCCGTCCGGCGCCGGTCGGGAGGCACGATCATGCCGCGTTATGTCGCGCTGTTCGGCAGCATCAATGTCGGCGGCAACCGGCTGACCATGGCCGATTTGCGTGCGGCGTTCGAGGCCGAGGGCTTTGCCGACGTCGAGACGGTGGTGGCGAGCGGCAATGTCATCTTTTCCCACCCCGAGCGGCCGACGCGCGGGCTGGAGGAAAAGCTGACGCTGATGGTCGCCGACCGGTTCGACATGCGGTGTGCGGCGCTGGTGCGCGATCGGGACGAGCTGGCCGCGGCGATCGCCGACAATCCGTTCGCGGGAACCAATGAGGATCGTTTCGTCCACACGATGTTCCTGGACGGGCAGCCGACGCAGGCGCAGTTTGACGCGCTGGCCGCCGACAAGTGGATCCGCCCGAACGAACGGATCGCGCCGGGCGACCGCGCGCTGTATATCGATTATGGCGACGGCGCCGGCGACAGCAAATTGACCGCGCGGATGATCGAACGGCGGCTGGAGCATAAGGGCACGGCGCGCAACATGCGGTCGATCGCGCGGATCGTCGCGAAGCTGGACGAATTGGAGAAGGGTGCGGCATGAAAGCGGCAGAAACCAAGGGGCCATCGGTTCGCGTGCTGCGCGTCGGTGAACAGGTGCGCCATATCCTGTCAGAGATCATCGCGCGCGGCGATGTCCATGACGATGTGCTGGCCAAGCAGCCGGTGAGCATCACCGAAGTGCGGATGTCGCCCGACCTGCGCCACGCGACGGTATTCGTAAAATCGTTGCTGGGCAAGGACGAGGAGGCGGTGCTGAAAGCGCTGCGCACCAACACCGCCTGGCTGCAAAAGAGCGTCGCCGAACGGATGGCGATGAAATATGCCGCGAAGCTGAAATTCCTGGCCGACGAAAGTTTCGACGAGGCGAGTCACATCGAAAAATTGCTGCGCGATCCGAAGGTGGCGCGCGACCTGGGGGGCGATCGGGCGGGCGACGAGGGCGAATAGCGCAGCGCATATCGCGTGATGAGATAACCATATCGGTTATTTTACTTGACATCGTCACGCTGATATGGCACAAGTGTCAAATCATGAAGAATTGCGAGTCGGGCCGGTGGCCTTCCGTTTGGCGGGAGGCTGTTCCGGCCCGACTGGCGTTTGGGAAAGGATGATCGATGGCGCAGATCGGCAAGGCGGCGACCCGGGAAGCGCGCGGCGTGCGTCCGGGGGCAGCGCAGATGACGCAGTTTCTGGAAGCGCTGGCCGAATCGTCGAACGTCGCGGCGTCGGCGCGCGCCGCGGGGGTGACGGGTAACGCGATGTACCGCGAGCGGCGGCGCAATGCGGGGTTCGCGGCGCGCTGGCACGAAGCGCTGTGCGAAGGTTTTGCGCGGCTGGAGGCCGAATTGCTGTCCGAGGCGCTGGTGGCGCCGAGTGGCAATGTGAAGGAGGCGACGCTGAAATCGCGGGCGCAGAAATATCGGCTGGGGCTGGCCTTGCTGGCCGCGCACCGCGCGGCGGTGCGCGGGGCGAAGCTGCCCGGCGGTGACGGCGCGACGACGCGGGGGAGCGCCAAGGAACGGTTGCGGGCGAAGTTGGACGCGATCCGCGCGAACGCCGCCGCCGAGCGCGGCGAATCGGGGGACGATTTTTGAAGGGCCTGGCCGAGGTCAGCGCCATCCCGGAGAAAGACTATGACGCATGGTTCAAAAAGATCCGCGAGGATCGATATGAAAAGCTGCTGACCGACTGGTCGTGGTGGCGTCGTGCGGACCAATGCGCACCCGCGGGCGACTGGCATGTGTGGCTGTTGCTGGCGGGGCGCGGGTTCGGCAAGACGCGGACCGGCGCCGAATGGGTGCGCGCCTTTGCCGAAGCGACGCCGGGCGCGCGGATCGCGCTGGTCGCGGCGTCGCTGCACGAAGCGCGGCAGGTGATGGTCGAGGGGGAGAGCGGCTTGCTGGCGATCGCCCCCGATGCGCGGCGGCCCGATTATGAAAGCAGCCTGCGGCGGCTGACTTGGCCAAACGGCGCGGTCGCGACGCTCTATTCGGCGGCCGAGCCCGACAGTTTGCGCGGCCCCGAACATGAAGCGGCGTGGTGCGACGAAATCGCCAAATGGCCGCAGGGCGAGGCGGCGTGGGACAATCTGATGCTGACGATGCGGATCGGCGCGCGGCCGCGGGTGGTGGCGACGACGACCCCGCGCGGAGTGCCGCTGGTGCGCCGGCTGATCAAGGAAAAGGGCGTCGCGGTGACGCGCGGGACGACGCGCAGCAACCGGCTGAACCTGTCGCCGCGCTGGATCGCGACGATGCGGGCGATTTACGGCGGGACGCGGTTGGGGCGGCAGGAACTGGACGGCGAATTGCTGGAGGATGTCGAGGGCGCGCTGTGGACCCGTGCGCTGATCGAGCGGTGCCGGGTCGCGGCGGACGCGGTGGATAGACCGGTGCGGGTGGTGATCGGGGTCGATCCGCCGGCATCGGCTGCGGGCGATGCGTGCGGGATCGTGGTGGCGGCGCTGCTGCGCGATGGCAATCTGGCGGTGGTCGAGGATGCGAGCGTGATGCGCCCGCCGCCGCATGTGTGGGCGCATGCGGTGGCGCGCGCCGCCGCGCGCTGGGGCGCCGAGCGGGTGGTGGCCGAGAGCAATATGGGCGGCGACATGGTGGCGGCGACGCTGGCGCAGGCCGATACGCGCCTCCCGGTTCGCGCGGTGCATGCGAGCGTCGGCAAGGCGCGGCGCGCGGAGCCGGTGGCGGTGGCCTATGAGCGCGGCGAAGTGGTGCATGCCGGGGTGTTTGCGGAGCTGGAGGACCAGCTGTGCGGGCTCCAGGTCGGCGGCGGCTATGCGGGGCCGGGGCGGTCGCCGGATCGGGCGGATGCGTGCGTTTGGGCGCTGGCGGAATTGCTGGAGGGGTTGCAGCGGGGAAGGGTTGTGGGGGTTCGGCGGGTTTAGGCAGCTAGGGGATCGAGTGCAGCTTGGCCGAATTATCCCTCTGGGATAATTTTCTTGCGGTCTTAGGTCAGCCTGTGCGAAACTTTCGCACGGTGAAACTCGCGAGAGTGATAGCCGTCCTACCCGTTCTGCTCCCGCTAGAAGTCGAACGAATACTGGTTAGGCCAACGCCGGGTGTGAGCAGTCACATGCTCAACCCGGCCAAGGCGCCAGCGCTTATATGCCCGTACGAATACGCGCTTCATAAGCTGTCTCCTTTTTGACGTGGGATTGAGCCCACACTCCGGAAGGCCGTGCGCCTCCGCGCCGTTCAGAGGCCGCGGTTCCGGTCAAAAAGGTGGTAGGACGACTACCGGGTTTGTGGATAAGCGAGCGCGAACAAATAGCCAACAATGAACAGCGGCCATTTCCACCCATTGGTCTCGCACATGTTGATGCAGATAGGGATAAGTGCCGTTCAGCGGGTGACCCCCTCACCCAGCTTCGCCTAGCGAGCAAGCTCGCAAGGCTTCGCAACCCTCTCCCTCGAGGGAGAGGGGAGTATGCAGGAGAACATCATGAACTGGTTTGGCCGGAAGGCTGCGCAGGGGGCTGCGCGGCCTGCTTTGTCGCGGGTGTATGGGACATATGGGGTGATGGGCGGGGCGCCCGCGCCCCTGTCGTTCGAGGCGCAGGTGCGCGAGGGGTATCTGTCCAATGCGATCGTGCAGCGCAGCGTGAAGCTGGTGGCCGAGGCTGCCGGAAGCGCGCCAATCGTTGGGAGCGATCCGGCGCTGGGGGCGCTCGTCGCGGCGACGTCGGGCGGGCAGGGGCTGGTCGAGACTTTGGCGGCGCAGCTGCTTTTGCACGGCAATGGCTATGTGCAGATCCTGGCCGATGGCGCGGGCGCGCCGGCGGAGCTGTTTGCGCTGCGCCCCGAGCGGGTCACGGTCGAGGCCGACGCGCGGGGGTGGCCGGTCGCCTATCGGTACAAGGCGGGCGGGTCGGCGGTGGTGCTGCCCGCCGAGGATGGCGCTGGGCGGACCGCGGTGGTGCATGTGAAGGCGCTGCATCCGCTGGACGATCATTATGGTGCGGGGTGCCTGGGCGCCGCGGCGGGCGCGATCGCGGCGCATAATGCGGCGGCGAAATGGAATGCGGCGCTGCTCGACAATGCGGCGCGGCCCTCGGGGGCGCTGGTGCATGATCCGGGCGACAAGGGGATGCCGTTGTCGGCGGATCAGGTCGAGCGGCTGCGCGAGGAGCTGGCCGAGAGCTTTGCGGGCGGGGCGAATGCGGGGCGGCCGTTGCTGCTGGAGGGCGGGCTCAAGTGGCAGGCGCTGTCGCTGTCGCCCGCCGAGATGGATTTCCTGGCGCTGAAGGAGTCGAGCGCGCGCGAGATTGCGATGGCGTTCGGGGTGCCGCCGATGCTGCTCGGGCTGCCGGGGGACGCGACCTATGCCAATTATCGCGAGGCGAACCGGGCGCTGTGGCGGCTGACGGTGTTGCCGCTGACCGCGAAGATCTTGGGGGCGGTGGCGCAGGGGCTGCGCGGGTGGTTCGACGGGGCGGAGTTGCGCGTCGATCTGGATCAGGTGCCGGCGCTGGCCGAGGACCGGATGGCGTTGTGGCACGAGGTGTCGGCGGCGGATTGGCTGAGTGCGGAAGAGAAGAAGGCGTTGTTGGGGGTGGGCTGAGCGTCGCCCCCCCCCCGGAGGCGGGGGCCGCCGGCAACCTTGCGCTACGCCATTAGCGGCCCCCGCCTTCGCGGGGGCGACGGGAGATTTCGACATGGATGAGGAAGAGGCGCTGGCGCGGTTGATCGCGCTGGCGGGGACGAGTGCGCCCGATGCAGCGTTGCTGCGCGCGGTGGTCGAGGAGGCGAGCGAGCTGGGGGCGCGGCGGGCGCTGGCGCGGTTGGGGCTGGCCGATGCGGCGGCGCGCGACGACATGGCGGATTTGCGCCAGCTGCTGGGCGCGTGGCGCGACGCCAAGACGAGCGCGTGGAAGGCGGCGGTCGATTGGGCGGTGCGCGGGGTGCTGGCGTTGCTGGTCGTGGGGTTGGCGGTGAAGATGGGGCTGCCGGGGTTGCTGCGGTGAGGGGGGCGGCGGAACAGGCCCTCCCCCAACCCCTCCCGCAAGCGGGAGGGGGGATCAGGTTTGCGGGCTATGCGGCCGTGTTCGACCGGGTCGATCGGGGCGGCGATGTCGTGCGTCGCGGCGCGTTTTTGGCGAGCTTGCGCGAGCGGCGCGCGGTGCCCTTGCTGTGGCAGCACCGGCCGGGGGCCGTCGTCGGCGTGATCGAGGCTTTGGCGGAGGATCGGCGCGGACTGCGGGTGGTGGCGCGGGTGACGCATCCGACGGCGGCCGGGCTGGTGGCGCGCGGGGCGCTGACGGGATTGAGCTTTGGCTATCGGGTGACGGCGGCGCGGGGGGCGCGGCCGCGCGAACTGCTGGGGCTGGAGCTGGGCGAAGTGAGCCTGGTGGCGGTGCCGATGCAGCCGCTGGCGCGGGTGATTGCGGTGGATTTAACGAAGGAGTGACGGGCATGGAAGTGGATATGGAAGTGAAGGCCGATGCGCTGGATGGCGCGTTCGATGCGGTGCTGGCGGCGGAAGCCGTCGATGATCTGAAGGCTTCGGTGGCGGCGTTGAAGGCGCAGGTTGACGCGCAGGCGGTCGCGGCGTCGCGCTTGCCGCTCGACGGGGCGAAGGCGGCCGATCCGGCGCGCGACGCCTTTGTTGAGCGCTATTTGCGGCGCGGGATCGATGCGGGTGTCGAGATGAAAAGCCTGTCGGGGGCGACCGGCGGCGAGGGCGGTTTTGCGGTGCCGCGCGAGATTGATGGCAGCATTGCAGCGACGCTGAAATCGCTGTCGCCGATCCGCAGCATCGCGACCGTCGTGCAGACGGGGACGAGCGGGTATCGCAAGCTGGTCGCGACGGGGGCAATGGGCGCGGGTTGGGTCGGCGAGACGGCGGCGCGGCCCGAGACGGCGACGCGCGCCTTTGCCGAAATTGCGCCGCCATCGGGCGAGCTGTACGCCAATCCGGCGGCGAGCCAGGCGATGCTGGACGATGCGATGTTCAACGTCGAGGAGTGGCTGGCCGACCAGTTGGGGCGCGAATTTGCGGTGGCCGAAGGTTCGGCGTTCGTGACCGGCAATGGCACGAACCGGCCCAAGGGGTTCCTGACCTATACGACGACGAACGAGGTCGACAGCGTGCGGGCGTTCGGGACGTTGCAGCATCTGGCGACGGGGACGGCGGGCGCATTTCCGGCGGCGAACCCGCAGGACAAGCTGGTCGAGCTGGTGCATTCGTTGAAGGCGCCGTACCGGCAGGGCGCGTGTTGGGTGATGAATTCGGACACGCTGGCGCGGATCCGCAAGTTCAAGACCACCGACGGCGCGTTTATCTGGCAGCCGGGGCTGGTCGAGGGGCAGGCGGCGACGCTGCTGGGGTATCCGGTGGTCGAGGCCGAGGACATGCCCGATGTGGCAGCGAACAGCCTGTCGATCGCATTCGGCAATTTCCGCGCCGGTTACCTGATCGCCGACCGCGGCGAGACGCGCATCCTGCGCGATCCGTTCAGCAACAAGCCCTTTGTGCATTTCTATGCAACCAAACGGGTCGGCGGCGCGATCATCGATTCACAGGCCATCAAGCTGATGAAATTCGCCGCCAGCTGATTTTTACGCTGGCGCGATGGGCGCCCGGTCCATGCTCCCTACCCCCTTTCGGGGCGGACCGGGCGCTGACTTTTCTTGATGGAGACATGGCGATGACGATGAGCCTGGTGCCGGGGGCATCCCCGGTGAGCCTGACCGAGGCGCGCGGCTGGCTACGGCTGGGCGGTGCGAGCGACGATGCGGTGGTCGAGCCGCTGCTGCGCGCGGCGACGGGGATTTGCGAAGCCTTTGTCGGCCAGTGGCTGGTGCGGCGATCGGGCAGCGAGCTGGTGCCGGTGGTACAGGGAGCGGCGCGGCTGAGCGTGCGGCCGGTGGTCGCGGTCGACGAAGTACGGATGGTCGCGGCGGATGATAGCGAGACGGTGCTGGCGGTTGGCGATTACCGGCTGTCGCTGGCGGAGGATGGCGCGGGGCGGCTGATGATCGCGCCGCAGCATGGCGCGGTGCGGGTGCGCGTGACCTATCGCGCCGGCATGGCGGAGACGGGCGCGGATGTGCCCGAGGCGATCCGCCACGGCATCGTGCGGATGGTGCAGCATCTGTACGAGGCGCGCGACGCGAAGGAGGTACCGCCGCCGCCCGCGGCGATCGCGGCGCTGTGGCAGCCGTGGCGGGCGCTGCGCCTGGGCAGTCGGCGATGAGCGGCGCCGAGCGGGCGGTGCGCGCGAAGGCGCTGGCGCTGCTGGCAGGCGATGCCGACCTTGCGGCGCTGGTGCATGGCGTTTTTGACGGCGTTCCGCCGCGAGTGAGCGCGCCCTATGTGTCCGTCGCAGGTACCGAGGGGATCGATTGGGGGACCAAGGACCGGGCGGGGCGCGAGGTGCGGTTGACGCTGGCGCTGGTCGGGGTCGGCGGCGCCGTCGATGATGTCGCCGCGGGACGGATCGACGCAGTGGTCGCGGGGCTGCGCGGGGTGGCCGATGGCTGGTCGGTGGTCAGCGCGCGGGTGGTGCGGACGCGGTTTGCGTTCGTGCGTGACGGCGGGTGGCGGCACGAGCTGGTGGCGCGGTGCCGGTGTTTGGCCGGGTAAGCGGCGTTCTTGCCAGAGGGGTGATTGTCTGGGGGTGACCGGTTGCGGACCTACGTCATTTTCTCTCTCCCCTTGTGGGAGAGATACGAAGGCTTGGCAGCTTTGCTGCCTAGCCGCAGTTGAGAGCGGGTTTGCGCCTGCTGGCGCCCAGCCCCCTCACCAAGCTTCGCTAGCTCCTTACGGAGCAAGCTGCGCTATCCTCTCCCACAAGGGGAGAGGAGTTTTGGTCCGCTTCCGACCCCTCAAGCCGACTTACGCCGGCGTTTGCAGTCTAGCTCGACAAGTCAGTCGCCCGGCATCGTGTTGTTGGATTTATAGTCCTTGAACTTGTCGGTGAAGTTCGCGTGATAATCTTCGATCTGCATGTCGGCGTCTTCGGCGGCGACCTTTTCGGAATCGCCGCCCGAGCGGCCGAGCGCGATCACCGCCTTGCGGAAGGCGTCGCGTTCGGTCGAACAATTGGCTTTCAGCGCCATTTCATATTCGACCTCTTCGACCTTGGCCTCGAGCGCCTTTTTCATGTCGTCGCGCAGGCATTTGGTGAAGGCGGCGCGCGTCGTGTCGACGGCCGGCGACTGGATCATGGCGGCAAAAATCAATGACGTAATCAGCATCCTGCGACTCCCCGTTCCGCATGTTTTTCTGACTGAGGAGAATAAACGATGGCAATCGAAAATGGGAGCGCTTTTCTGCTCAAGGTCGACGACGGCGCGGTGCCGCCCGCCTATCAGACCGTGGCGGGGCTGCGCACGACGCAATTGTCGGTGAACGGCGAGGCGGTGAACGTCACGACCAAGGATTCGGGAGGCTGGCGCAGCCTGCTTTCGGGCGCCGGGGTGCGATCGGTTTCGGTGAGCGCGGCGGGGATCTTTACCGGGTCGGCGGCGGAGGTGCGCGTGCGCGGCCATGCGCTGGCGGGGACGATCGACGATTATGAGCTGAGCTTCGAAAGCGGTGAGCGATTGCGCGGGCGGTTCCTGGTGACCCGGCTGGACTATGCCGGCGATTATAACGGCGAGCGCAATTACACGCTGAACCTGGAATCGAGCGGCGCGGTGGTGAGCCTGTGAGCGCGGCGGCGAATGGCCTGCGCGGCGAGGCGGAATTGCGGGTCGGCGTCGAGGTGTTTGTGCTGCGCCCGAGCTTTGCGGCGCTGGTCGCGGCGGAGGGTGAGCTGGGGCCGTTGTTCGCGCTGGTCGAACGCGCCGCCGATGGGCGGCTGGGGCTGGGCGAGCTGGCGTCGCTGTTCTGGCACTGTGTGCGGGATCGGCCGGAGGGGCTGACGCGCGAGGCGGTCGGCGAGGCGGTGGTGATGCAGGGGTTGGCGGCGGTGACCCCGGCGCTGCGCGTGCTGCTGGGGCAGATTTTGGCGGGGCGGTGAGGGGGTGTCGAATGATCGGCTGGGTCTGGCAGCGGTGACGCTGGTGGGGGTGATGGCGCGCGTCGCCGGCTGGCGTCCCGGCGAGTTCTGGACCGCGACGCCCGCCGATGTGCGGGCGGCGCTGGCGGGGTGGGTCGAGGCGGACGGCGATGCCGGTTTCGACGGCGCCGCGCTGGCGGCACTGATGGAGCAATTTCCCGATGGACGAGATTGACGAGATGGTGGTGGCGGTGCGCGCCGACACCGGGGCGTTTCGGCGCGAGGTCGCGGCGCTGCGCGGCGAGCTGGAAGGATCGCTGGGGGCGGGCGCCGATGCGGCGGGGCGGCGGATCGAAATGGCGCTGTCGCGCGCGATAGTCAGCGGCAAGCTGGGGTTCGAGGATCTGAAGCGGCTGGCACTGTCGGTCATGGCCGATATTGCGCGCGCGGCGATTTCAAACGGTATCGGCGCGGCGCTGGGCGGTGGCGGGCAGGGCGGCGGCGGTGGGTTGCTGGGACTGGGCACGTCGATCGCGATGGCGCTGTTCGGGGCGCCGGGGCGGGCGACCGGCGGGCCGGTGAGCGCTGGACGCGCGTACCGGGTGGGCGAGCGCGGGCCGGAGCTGTTCGTGCCGACGTCGAGCGGGCGGGTCGAAGCGGCAAGCGGGGCGGTGCGCAATATCGCGATCACGGTGAACGTGCGGGGCGAGGTGGGGAGCGAGCCGCAGCGGCTGGCGCAGACCGGGCGGCAGCTGGCGCGCGCGGTGCGGCGGGCGGTGGCTGCGGGTGAGGATTAGGGCCTTCTCATAATCTCCAGTCCGTCGGCGACAGTTTGTTTGGAGCAAGCGCATGTTCCCCGGCGAAAGCCGGGGCCGAGGGCGTTCGCAGGCAGATGCAGCTCTTTGGCGCCCTGGACCCCGGCTTTCGCCGGGGAACAGCTGCCTACTTGGGCATGGCAATGATGGTGCTCCGGTCGGCGGATGGGATGAGGTTGTAAACCGGACAGGAGAGGGCGATGGGCTGGGCATTGGTGGCGGCGGGTGAGCCGCATCATCGCAAGGGGTGGCTGAAGCGGTTCGATCCACGGTATTGGACGGTTGATTTTGCGCGGCCGATGATGGCGAGTGTGACCAATCCGGCGCCGCGCGCGCTGCGCGTCGAGGCGGTGTTTTACCGCAAGCAGGATCTGGCGGGGCTGATCTGGGAGAGCGAAGATCGCTGGGGCCACCCGCTGCTCGCCTATGAGACGAAGCGCGATTTTCGGAGCACGCAGCTGAAATTCCGCTGGCGGTCGGGCGGGATCAAGCCGCTCGATGCGCTGCACGGGCCGACGCTGACGATCGAGGGGCGCGATGCGGCGGGGAACCCGCGCGCCTGGTATGTGCGGCTGTGGAATTATGCGGTCGGAACCCCCGAGGATGCGGTCGTCACGCTGGATTTCGATGCGCTGGACGGCGGGTTCCTGCTGCCCGGCGAGGCTGATCCGGTGTGGGCAGGCGACATCGACCGGATGTTCATTTCGCTGGTGCCGCCGACCTATGACGGCGGCGACGGCGTGCTGGCGGCGCCGGTCGAGGGCTGGGCCGAGATGACCAACATTATCTGTTCGGGGTCGGGATCGGTGCTCGCGATCGGCGATGCGGTGCTGCCCGAAACGGCGCTCGGCATGACTAACGGCTATGACGATTGCTATCATCTGACCCCGGCGCGGGTGGTGCGGCAGATCGTGCAACTGGGGTACCGCGGCGACGTCGTCCATTATGTCGGAATGAGCCATTATATGCGGCTCGAGGCATTGGGCGGCGGCTTTTACGTCAGCCTGGCGGGCGGGGTGCTCAACCGGCCGACCGCCGAATGGCACCGCGCGCTGGCGGCGGCGTGCGCCGCGGCGGGGCTGGGGCTGATCTGGTCGTTGTCTTACGAATTGTTCGACGCCTATTGCTGGAACGACTGGAAACAGCGGGGTGCCGACGGCGCCCCGGCATTGACCGGCTGGGTGCCGCCGTCGACCTTGCTGTCGCCCGCCAATGCGGCGGCGATGGGATATTTGCAGCTGGTCGCGCGGGCGTTCGTCGCGATCGGGGTCGAGGCAGGATTGGCGCCGAAGTTCCAGGCCGGCGAGCCGTGGTGGTGGGTCAATCCGGGCGGCAAGCTGTGCGGTTATGATGGCGCGACGAGTGCGGCGCTGGGTGGCGCGAGCGTGGCGATTGCCGATGTGCGCGGGCCGCTCGATGCGGCGCAGCGCGCGATGCTCGATGCGCTCGGGGCGCTGCTCGCGACCTCGACCGCGGCGCTGGTCGCGGCGGCACGGCACGAGGCAGGGGCGGCGGGGCTGGAATCGTTGCTGCTGGTATTTCTGCCGACCGTGCTTGATCCCGCGGCACCCGACCTGCGGCGCGCCAATGTGCCGCTCGGCTGGGCGAAGCCCGCGTTCGATGTGTTGCAGTTGGAAGATTATGATTGGGTGACCGCGGGGCGGGGCGCGGAAACGGTGCCCGCGCGGACGGCAATGGTCGTGCGGCTGGGCTATCCGGTTCAGGAACAACATTATTTTTCAGGCTTTGTGCTCAACGCGGAGGACCGCGGACAGTGGCGGACGATCGCCGATGCCGCCGATGCGGCGCGGCGCGCAGGGGTGGCGCGGACCTTTGTGTGGGCGCTGCCGCAGGTGGCGCGCGACGGCTTTGTGGCGTTTGACGGGGAGGATGCGATGCAGGCTTTCGATGCGGTGGATTTCCCGCTGGCGATCGGGCGCGAGGCGATAGTCGCGACTGAATTTTCGACCCAGATCGTGAGTTCGCCGTCGGGGCACGAGCAGCGCGCGAGCGAATGGGCCGAGGCGCGGATGCGGTACGATGCGGGGCCGGGGATAAGATCCGAGGCCGACGTGCGGACGCTCGCCGATTTCTTTCGGGCGCGGCGCGGGGCGGCGCGGGGGTTCCGCTTTCGCGATCCGTTCGATGCGAGTTCGGCGGCGGATGGCGGCTTGCCAACGGCGGGCGATCAGATGCTGGGGACCGGCGACGGGGTGCGGCGGCAGTTTGCGCTGGTGAAGCGCTATGGCGCGGGCGAGGCCGAGCAGGTGCGGACGATCCGGCTGCCGGTGGCGGGCAGCGTCCGGGTGTCGGTCGACGGAATCGAGACCGCGGCGTTTATTGTGACCGGCGACGGCGAGGTGTTGCTCGATGCGGCGCCTGCCGCCGGGGTGGCGGTACGCGCGGGGTTTCGCTTCGATGTGCCGGTGCGCTTTGCCGAGGATCGGCTGGAAGCGAGCCGCGCGACCTTTCTGGCGGGCGAGATCGCGAGCGTGCCGCTGGTCGAGGTGCGGGCACCATGGTGATGTTGACGGAAGCGCCCGACTGGCTGCGCGCCGAGGTGGTCACGCTGGCGTGGTGCTGGCGGCTGGCGCGGCGCGACGGGGTAGTGATCGGGCTGACCTCGCACGACCGCGACCTGATGGTCGGCGGGCTGCTCTATCGCGCCGCGCCGGGGATGAAGCCGTCGGCGCTCGAGACCAGCGACAGCCTGGAGGCGGCGACGATGGACCTGGAGGGCGCGATCGCCAGCGATGCGATTGCGGCGCGCGACCTGGATGCGGGGCGCTGGGACGGGGCCGAGCTGGAACTGTTCGTGACCGACTGGAGCGCGGCTGACGCGGCGCCGGTGACGGTGGCGCGCGGATCGCTGGGCGCGATCGAGCGGCGCGGCGCGGCGTTCGCGGCGGAGTTGCAGGGGGTGACGCGGTTGCTCGACCGGTCGGTGTGTCCGGCGACGTCGCCGTCGTGCCGCGCGATGCTGGGCGATAGGGCGTGCCGGGTCGATCTGGCGCCGTTGACGCATGTCCGGCGGGTGGTGGCGGTCGATGGACGCGCGGTGACGCTGGATAGCGCGGCGCCGAACATGGCGTTCGGCGAGCTGTTGTGGATCGAGGGGGCGAATTGCGGGCTGGGAAGCCCGGTGATCGCCGCCGACGGCGCGGTGCTGCAACTGGCCGAAGCGCCGGTGTTTGCGGTGGTGGAGCCGGTGCGGGTGCGGCTGACCGAGGGCTGCGACAAGCAGCTGGCGACGTGCCGCGACCGCTTTGCCAATGCGATCAATTTTCGCGGCGAGGCGCATTTGCCGGGCAATGATTTGCTCACCCGTTATCCCGGTGGCTGAGCGGTCGCGACAGGATGTCGGGGAGCGCGCCTTTGTCCGCGCCCGGCGGCTGGTCGGGGCGCGGTTCCGGCCGCAGGGCTATGACCCGGCGACGGGGCTCGACTGCGTCGGGCTGGTGTGGGCAGCCTATGCCGCGGCGGGGCGGCGGCTGGTGCGGCCGCACGATTATCCGCTGCGCGGCTGGTCGCGCGAGCGGATTGTCGCGGCGCTGGGGCGCGCCGGTTTCGCCGCCGTCGACGGGCCGCCGCAGCGCGGCGATGTGGCGCTGGTGGCGCTGGCGGCCGGGCAATTTCACCTGGTCCTGATGGGCGCCGATCGCTGTGTCCACGCGCATGCCGGGCTGCGGCGGGTCGTGGAGACGCCGCTAGACGCCATGCTGATCGCAGCGCCGCGCTGGCGGATGGCGGAGGAGGAGTAGGATGGCGACTTTGGTGCTGACGGTGGTCGGCGGCTTTATCGGCGGTCCGGTGGGCGCGGCGATCGGCGCGAGCCTGGGGCAACAGGTCGATGCGGCGATCTTCAAGCCGAAGGGACGCGAGGGGCCGCGGCTGGCCGACCTGAAGGTGCAGGCATCGACCTATGGCCAGCAGATCCCGCAGCTGTTCGGGACGATGCGCGTTGCGGGGAGCGTGATCTGGGCCACCGATCTGATCGAGCGGCGCAACAAGAGCGGCGGCGGCAAGGGGCGGCCGTCGGTGACCGAATATAGCTATGCGGTGTCGCTGGCGGTGGCGCTGTCGTCGCGGCCGATCCGCGCGATCCGGCGCATCTGGGCCGACGGTAATTTGCTGCGCGGGACGAGCGGGACGTTCCAGGAGCGCTGTATGTTTCGTTGGCATGATGGCGGCGAGGATCAGGCGGTCGATCCGCTGATCGCGTCGGCGGTCGGGCCGGGTTCGGCGAGCGGGTTTCGCGGGCTGGCCTATGTGGTGTTCGAGGAGCTGGAGCTCGGCGCGTTCGGCAACCGCATCCCGTCGCTGACCTTCGAGGTCGAGGCCGATGCGGGGAGCGTCGATGCCGGGATGATCGGAAACGCGTTGCTGGGTGAGGCAGGGCGCTGCGCGGGCGAATGGCCGGTCGCGGGCTATGCGGCGTCGGGCGATCGGGCGCGCGATGCGCTGGCGCCACTGTTCGAAGTCGATGGCACGCGGCTGGTCAGCGGTGCCGATGGCTGGCGGCTGGCGCCGGGGCAAAGCGGCGCGGAGGCACTCGCGCTGGCGGACTTTCGCGCCGAGGGACGGAGCGAGGTGGCGCGGGATCTGGTCGAACGGCAGCGCACGCCGCTGGCCGCTCTGCCGGGATCGATCCGCCTGCGCCATTATGAGCCCGAGCGCGATTACCAGCTGGGCCAGCAAGCGAGCCAGGTCGCCGGCGGAGGAACGCGCGAGGAGCGCGTTGACCTGCCCGCGGTGTTGCCCGCCGCGTCAGCGCGGGCGCTCGCCGGCCGGCTTGCGGCCGCGGCATCGGACGGACGCGAAACTTTGGTCTGGGACGCCGATCTGGCAGCGCTGGCGCTGCCCGTCGGCCGGATCTTGACGACCGCCGATGGCAGCCGGTGGCGGGTGGCGGCGCGGCACGTGCGCACCGACCGCCTGTCGCTGGAGCTGAAACGCCATCAGCCGGTGCCGGTCGCCGACTGGCCCGCCGCGCCGGGGGTTCCGGTGCGGCCGCCCGACTGGCCCGATGCGACCGGCATGGTCCGGCTGTTCGATTTGCCCAATCTGGAGGTGCCGGCGGCGACGACCGCGCGGCTGCTCGTCGCGGCGGCGGGCAGCAACGACGGCTGGCGCGGCGCCGACTGCTGGTTCGTTGCCGGCCCCGATGCCGAGCCGGTGGCGCTGGGGACGGTACGGCCGGCGCTGGCGCTCGGCGAACTGGCCGAACCGCTGGCGCCGGGCAGCGAATATCTGTTCGACGAGGCGCAGATCCTGACGGTGGCGCTGGTCAATCCGTCGATGGCGCTCGAATCGGTCGATGACGCAGCGATGCTGGCAGGGGCGAACCGCGCGATGGTCGCGGACGAACTGCTGCAGTTCGGGCGCGCCGAACCGGTGGATGGAACACGCTGGCGCTTGTCGCGCCTGCTGCGGCGGCGGGCCGGAAGCGGCAGCGCTGCGGTTCATCCTGCGGGGACGGGATTTGTGCTGGTTGACGACAGCGCAGCGATGCTGCTGCCCGCGGCCGCGGCGGTCGCCGCCGAGAACGGCATCGCGCGGCTGCAATGGACACGGCGCGGAGATAGCACGCTCGCCGAGGTGCCGATTGCGGCGATCGGGCGTGCGAAGCGGCCGCTGACGCCGGTGCATGGCCGCGTCGCCGCGGATGGCGCCGGCGGACTGTCGGTGAGTTGGCGCCGCCGGAGCCGGGTCGACCCGGGCTGGCGCGACGAGGTCGAGCAGCCGGTCGGCGAGGCGCAGGAGGTGTGGCGGGTGGCGCTCGTCCCGCCGGTTCCGGGCGTGACGGCGTGGGAGAGTCCGGCGCCGTCGCTGGCGATCGCCGCCGATATCGTCGCCGCATTGGCGCCCGGCACCGTCGCCGACATTCGCCAGATTGGCGATTTCGGCCTGTCGCCGCCGCTCGTTGTTCCGCTTACTTAGAAGGATCGATTATGACCGATATGCCTTCAACCGCGCGTTACGCACTACCCTTGCTCGCGACCGCGCAGGCGCAGAAAGAAATGACGCACAATGAGGCGCTGGCGCTGATCGACGCGCTGTTGCACGCCGCGGTCGAGGCGGGGCCGGTCGACGACCCGCCGGCGGTGCCCGAACCCGGCCAATGCTGGCTGGTCGGTTCGGCGCCGACCGGCACATGGGCCGGGCAGGGAGACGCGCTGGCAGTCCATACTGCCGGTGGTTGGCGTTTCACGGCGCCGTCGGCGGGTATGCGGGTGCTGCGGATTGGCGACGGTGCCTGGCTGCGATTCGACGGCGCGGCGTGGCACGGACCGGCGACGATTGCCGCCCCGTTGGGCGGTGCGGTGGTCGATGTCGAGGCGCGGGCTGGGCTGGCGGCGCTGATCCTGCTACTGGAGGAGCATGGCCTTTTGAAATCAGGCTAAATTTCCCGGCGTCGGTGCCAAAAGTGCGACTTTTTGGCAACAGATTAGCGATTTGTTCACTTGCACGGAACCAAAGCGGCGAGTAGGACGTCTGCCGAGACGTATATCTCAATTTGAAAGGGGAATTACTATGAGGAAGCTTGCCTTAGCTGTGGCGTTAGCCTCCACTGCCCTGGCGTCGCCCGCTCTGGCCCGCGACGACTCGTGGTACGTTGGCGTCGGCGGCGGTGTGATGATCGTCGAAGATCTCGATCTCGATATCGGTACCGCCAGCAACGCTGCCAGCCTCGACCATCGTAAAGGTTACGACTTCGAAGGCGTCGTCGGCTATGATTTCGGCGGTTTCCGCGCCGAAGTCGAAGTCGGCTATCGTGAAGCCGACATCAAGTCGGGCCGCTTTGCCGCTCCCGGCATTCCGCAGACCGCTTCGGGCGCCGGCGCGCTCCGGACCGGCGACCTGCTGCTCAATGGCGACACCAATGCGCTGAGCTTCATGGTCAACGGCATGCTCGACTTCGGTGAAGACGACGGGCTGCAGGGCTTTGTCGGCGGTGGTGCCGGTGTCGCTCGCGTCTCGGTCGAGCCGGTTTATGCCGGTCCGTTCCTCGACGATTCGGACACGGGCTTTGCCTGGCAGGCGATCGCCGGTATCCGTGCGCCGCTCAGCAGCAACTGGGACGTCGGCCTGAAGTATCGGTTCTTCAACGTCGACAACCTCGACCTGGTCGACCAGCGCGGCCGCGACGTTTCGACGCGCTTCCGTTCGCACTCGATCCTGGGTACGCTGACGTACAACTTCGGCGGTGCGCCGGAACCGGTTGTGGCACCTCCGCCGCCGCCTCCCCCGCCGCCCCCGCCGCCGCCCCCGCCGCCTCCCCCGCCGCCGCCCGCGGTGTGTGAGCCCGGACCGTATATCGTGTACTTCGACTGGGATCAGTCGAACATCACGCCGGAAGCGGCCTCGACCCTCGACAATGCGATCAGCGCCTACAACCGTGGTTGCACGGGTACGCAGGTCATGCTCGCCGGTCACGCTGACCGCTCGGGTTCGGCCACGTACAACGTTGGCCTGTCGAACCGTCGTAACGATGCGGTGCGCAGCTACCTGACCGCGCGCGGCATTGCCGACAGCTCGATCAGCGCACAGGGCTTCGGCGAAAGCCGTCCGGCCGTTGCCACCGCCGACGGCGTGCGCAACGACCAGAACCGTCGCGTGGAAATCACTTACGGTCCGAACTCGGGCATGTAAGACCGGTTTCCATTCCCGACGGGGACTGGAAGAAAAGAGGGGCGGTACCGCAAGGTGCCGCCCTTTCTTTTCGCGCCAATCGTTCGGAAACAAATGACGCAAACTGCCTGAATTCCGGATCGCGCGGCTTTCGCTTGCCAGATCGGCATAATGTTATACTATAACAGGACGATCGAGCGTCCGGTCGATTGGTCGCGGGCGCAGGATCGACGAATGCGCTGCCGCTCGCCGGTCAGGAAAGACAGCATCGGCTGCGCCCTTAGGGGAGAAAGACCATGCGCCGACGCCGCAGCATTTTTCGCACCGACCCGAATGCCAGCCCGCTGATCAACACGACACCGCTGATCGACGTGATGCTGGTGATGCTGGTGATGTTCATCATCACCATTCCGCGCCCGATGCACAGCGTCGACATAAGCCTGCCTGGTGTCGATCCCGGTCCCGCTGCGGTGCTCGATGAGAACCGCGTGACGATCGACCGCTCCGACGTCATCCGCTGGAACGGCGAGGCGGTCGACCTGGCCCAGCTCGGGCGGTTGGTGAAGGCGGCGTCGGTCCGCCCCGAAGCGGCGGCGTTGCACTTCGAACCCGACGCGCGCGCGCGGTATCTGCGCGTCGATCAGGCAATCGCCGCGATCCGGCGCAACGGCGGAACGAAGCTCGCCTTTCCGGGCATCCACCAATATGCCGCGGTGATCTGACGCCGGGACCGCGCCGCCGCGATCAGGCGGCGGGCGCGGTCCCGGGGCGCAGATAGGCCATCATGTAACCGACATAGTCGACCTTGCCGAGCGGGACGCCCATGTGGCGGAGGATCGTATAAGCGGCGACGAGGTGGAAATAGAACTGCGGCTGTGCCCAGTCGCGGACATAGGTGCGCGCGATCATGTCGAAGGCCATGCCGTTGGGCAGGTCGAAGCTGACCGGCCGGTCGGGATCGGCGTCGATCGCCGCGGCATCCACGGTGTCGAGCCAGCCCAGCGTGGCTGCGATCTGCGTCTGAAGCCCTGCAAAATCGGTCGCGTCATCGGTCAGTTCAGGCGCTCCTGCGGCGCCGAGGCGCGTCGGCGGCTGGAGTGCCTGAAGGCAGCTGAAACGCACTTGCGACGCCAGCGGGAACATGTCGGGCGCGAGCCGCGCGACGACCAGTTGCAATTCGCCGATGTCGTTGTCCGCACCCCATGCGAGCGCCTTGTCGAGCTGCGCAGAAAGCGCGCGCAGGCCGTTCCGGTAAGCCGGGATCGTCATATCGTAGAGCATCGCGGGATCCTTCGGTCGTGCCCCTGTCAGGCGGGAGCAAGATTGTCCTGAAATTGCAGTCGCGCAAGGCGGGCGTACAGGCCGTCGGCAGCGACGAGCGTGTCGTGCTTGCCTTCCTCGACGATGCGGCCTTCGTCCATGACGATGATCCGGTCGGCGGCGCGAACGGTGGCGAGGCGGTGCGCGATAACCACTGTCGTGCGGTCGTGCATCAAGGTTTCGAGCGCGTCCTGCACCAGCTTTTCGGATTCGGCGTCGAGCGCGGAGGTCGCCTCGTCGAGCAGCAACAGCGGCGCACGGCGGAGCAGCGCGCGGGCGATCGCGACGCGCTGGCGTTGCCCGCCCGACAGGCGCGCGCCGCCTTCACCCATGAAGGTGTCGAGGCCTTGCGGTAGTTTGCGCAGAAATTCCTCGGCATTGGCGGCGCGCGCTGCGTCCCACAGCTGGTCGTCGGAGGCGTCCCAGTTTCCATAGCGTAAATTGTCGCGCGCCGACGCGGCGAAGATGACGGTTTCTTGCGGCACCATGGCGATGCGGGCCCGGATGTCGGCGGGGTCGGCCTCGGTCAGCGGGACGCCGTCGAGCAGGATCTGGCCCGCTTGCGGATCATAAAAGCGCTCGGCGAGCTGGAACAACGTCGATTTCCCGGCGCCCGACGGGCCGACGATCGCGACCGTTTCGCGCGGCTGGATTGCCAGGCTGAAGCCGTGAAGGGCAGGCGCGTCGGGGCGTGTCGGATAACGGAATTCGACGTTTGCAAATTCGAGCGTCCCGCGTGGAAGGTCGGGGAAGGCGCGGGGCCGCGCGGGCGGCGCTATGCTGGGCTCAGCGTTGAGCAACTCGCTCAGCCGCTCGGCGGCGCCCGCGGCGCGCAGCAGGTCGCCATAAACTTCGGTCAGTGCGCCGAACGCCCCTGCGACCAGCCCGCCGGTGAGGACAAAGGCGGCGATTGTACCGCCGGTGATCGTTCCTGCGGCGACGCCTTCGGCCCCGTACCACAGCAAGGTGGTGATCGCGCCGAAGAGCAGGCCGATGACGATCGCGGTCATGATGGCGCGCAGGCGGATGCGGCGCTTGGCGGTGGCAAAGGTCGCCTCGACCGCTGCCGCGAAGCGGCTGGCCTCGCGTTCCTCCTGCCCGAAGGCCTGGACGATCTTCATCGCTCCCAATTGTTCGGATGTGGTGGCGCCGATGTCGGCGACGCGGTCCTGGCTCGACCGCGCGACATTTTGCAGGCGCCGCCCGAGCAACACGATCGGCATGATGATCACCGGAATGCCGAGCAGGATGCCGCCGGTCAGCTTGGGCGACAGGGTGAAGAGATAGGCGATCCCGCCGATGCCCATCACCATATTGCGCAGCGCCACCGACACCGTGGTGCCGACGACCTGTTCGATGATCGTGGTGTCCGACGTCATCCGCGAGGCGATTTCGGACGGGCGGTTTTCCTCGAAAAAACCGGGCGCCAGGCGGAGCAGGTTGCGCTGCACCGCTTGGCGGATGTCGGCGACGGTACGTTCGCCCAGCCAGCTGACGAAGTAGAAACGCAGCGCGGTGGCGACGGCAAGCGTCAGCACGATGGCGTAGAACAGGCGGAAATGCGGCGCGACATCGCCGCCGCCGGCGACAAAGCCGCTGTCGATCATTTCCTTGAACTGCCACGGAATCGCCAAGGTCGCGAGCGCTGCGACGCCGAGCGCCATGGCGGCAATCAGCAATTGCAGCGGATAGGCGCTGGCATAACGCCAGATCATCCGCAGGCTGCCGAGTTTGCGGCGCGGCGCTGCGGGCGTGGATGCGGCTTTATCGTCGGGAGCGCTGGCCATGGTTCGGCCCCTAGCAGCGGGGCAAGGCGCGCTCAACGTCGGAGAATCGATTGGCGCTTCATGCGCTTTGAAGCGCAGCTGCATGGCGGCGCGTGCCGGATCAGAACGGCGCGGCCGCCTCAGCTCCGATTATGACGCATTGCACAATAAAATGGATGCCCTAGACTGGTGCCAACGAACGGGCGCCGCAGAGCGCCGGGGCAAGGAACCGAACGACAATGCTGTATCACGCTTTCGAAATGCAAAAGAACTGGCTGGCGGGCGCGAGCGCGCTGGCCACCGCGGGAGCGCAGGCGATGCAGCACCCCGCCAATCCGCTCGGTTATTTCGGCGGCGGTCCGATGTTCGCGTCGGCGCTGGAAGTGTTCGCGCACGCCGCGGCGCCGCGCGGCAAGCCCGATTTCGACCTGTACGAAACGATTGTCGACGGCGAGACGGTGCCGGTCACCGAAGCCATCGAAGCGCGCAAACCTTTTGGCCAGCTCAAGCATTTCAAGCACAAGGGCGCCAAAGGGGCGCCGAAATTGCTGATCGTCGCGCCGATGTCGGGCCATTATGCGACCTTGCTGCGCGGCACGGTCGAGCGGATGCTGCCGGGGCATGACGTGTGGATCACCGACTGGCGCGACGCGCGCAACGTGCCGCTGGAGGCAGGCAAGTTCGACCTCGACGATTATATCGACTATCTGATTGGCTGGTTGGAGCATATCGGCCCGGGCGCGCATGTGCTGGCGGTGTGCCAGCCGTCGGTCCCGGCGCTTGCGGCGGCGGCGATCATGGCCGCCGACAAGAATAAATGCCGCCCAAAGACGCTGACGATGATGGGCGGGCCGATCGACACCCGCAAGGCGCCGACCGCGGTCAACCAGCACGCGATGACGCGCCCCTATGCGTGGTTTCAGGAGAATGTCATCGTCACCGTCCCGGCCTGGTATCCGGGTGCGGGTCGCCGCGTCTATCCGGGGTTCCTGCAGCTTGCCGGGTTCATGTCGATGAACCTTGGCAATCACATGATGAGCCATTGGGCGATGTTCAAACATCTGGTCGACGGCGACGGCGAGGAAGCCGACAAGACCAAGGAATTTTACGACGAGTATCGCGCGGTGTGCGACATGACCGCCGAATTCTATCTCCAGACCGTCGACCTGGTGTTCCAGCGCCACGCACTGCCCAAGGGCGAGATGCTGCATCGCGGCAAGCTGGTCGACCTGAATGCGATCGAGGATATCGCGCTGCTGGCGATCGAGGGCGAGCGCGACGATATTTCGGGGATCGGCCAGACCAAGGCGGCGCTGACGCTGGCCAAATCGCTGCCCGCGGAGAGGAAGAAATATCTGATGGCGAAGGCGGTCGGCCATTACGGCATTTTCAACGGTCGCAAGTGGCGCGAGGATATCGCGCCGGTGGTCGAGGGGTGGATTCGCAGCAACGGGGGATGAGGCGGCTGGAATCGCCCGGAAGTGGGCATAAGGCCCTCTCCCTTTGGGAGAGGGTTGGGTGAGGGTGTCCGAGGTTAGATTTCAGTGTGGACGGGTGATCCCCTCACCCAACTTCGGCTAGGTTGCTGCGCAACCAAGCCTGCGTATCCCTCTCCCGACGGGAGAGGGGAAAGGCCGCTCCCCACCCCACAGCCGACCTTTGCTTGGCCGGGGAAGCCTTATCTTCAGTGCCAGGGCGATGTCCGCACACTCCAATAGATGATGTAGAGCAAACCCGCCCACAGCAGCAGGATGAACGCCATGCCGGTGCGGCTCGACGGGCGGGCGCTGGCCGCCTCGGCGGCGGCGTGCAGTTCGGCCCAGAGCGGCTCGGGGATCAGGCGGCGGACCGCCCACAGCCCGAGCGGGACGATAAGAAGATCGTCGAGCCAACCCAGCACAGGTATGAAATCGGGGATCAGGTCGATCGGTGACAGTGCATAGGCGGCGACCGCCACCGCGAGCAGGCGCGCTAGCTTCGGCACGCGCGGGTCGCGCGCGGCGAGCCAGGCGGCGTGCGCCTCGACCGCGAGACGGCGGCCGAGGTCACCGATGCGTTCGGAAAGGGATTTGCCGGTCATCGTCATCTACACTAGGGTCAGGACCCATCAATTGCACGTTCGAGGTTTGAAGCGATTTTGCTCAGGGCGAGGAGGAAAGGCGCAGGAATATGTCGATATCTCAAGACTTTCCGCCGACGCCATGGGCAAAATCGGTCAAATCCCGCAGGGACGCCGAAATGGCTTCGATCTCGGGCTCGCGCGGTCTTGCGGGTAGCGATGCTACCCGCTGCACCCGCCCAAGCCCGATATCTTCGCCATTTCGACGCCTCGAGCGTGCAATTGATGGGTCCTGACCCTAGCCTGCCCGCATGGCGATCCAACTGAAAAGCGCGCGCGTCGAACGCTGGCCGATCGCGGCAGGCTTTGTCGCGGTGCATGGCGCCCATGTCGACGTCATCGTGGCCGAAGTGGCGGGCGAAGGCGCGATCGGGCGCGGCGAGGGGACGCCGGTCGCGGCGCTGGGCGAGGATGCCGCGATGTGCCGCGACCAGATCCTCCGCGCCGCGGCGCATCTCGGCGGGCTCGATGCCGCGGCAGCGCGGGCGGCGGTGCAGGAGCTCTTGCCGCCGGGGGCTGCGCGCAACGCGCTCGATTGCGCGCTGTGGGAGCTTGAAGCCAAGGAAAACGGCCTGCGGCTGTGGCAGCTGGCCGGGTGCGACGCGGCGCCGACCGCGCGGGTGACCGCGCACACGCTGTTGGCGGGCAGCCCCGGCGCGATGGCTGAACAGGCGGCGACGGCAGAGGCCGACGGCTATAATCTGCTGCGGATAGAATTGACCGGCGATAACGACCGGCTGCGCGTTACGGGCGCGCGCAAGGGGGCGCCCAATGCCCGCCTGATCGTCGATGCCGTCGCGCGCTGGGGCGAGGCGGATATATTGAGCGAAGCCGAAGCGCTTGCCGACCTCGGCGTCGAAATGATCGAACAACCGGTGCCGGTCGGCGCCGACGCGCTGCTCGATCCCGTCTATGCGCCGGTGCCGTTTGTCGCCGACGAAAGCTGTCAGACCGCCGCCGATGTGGCGCGCATCGGCGCCTTTTACGACGGGGTCAATATCAAGCTCGACCAGACCGGCGGGCTGACCGAGGCGCTGCGCATCGCCGACGCGGCGGATGCGGCGGGACTGGCGATCATGGTCGGCGGCGCGGTATCGACCAGCCTCGCGATCCTGCCCGCCTTTGTCCTCGCACAGCGGGCGAAATGGGTCGATCTCGGCGGCCCGACCCGCCTCGCGGAAGACCGCGAGGGCGGGTTCGAATATCGCGGCGGGCGGATTGGCCCGCCGGTGGGCTAGGCGGAAATTACAGCGCCACCTCGGCATGTTTGCCGAGGTCGCTTTCCTTCATCTTCATGCCGGTCATCAGCTTGAACATGCCCTTGATCCCGACGTCGGCGGTCCAGATTTCGGCATCGCCCAAGTCAAAGCGCAGCAGGACCAGGTTCGGATCGTCCTTGCCCCCGTCGTACCAGGCGGCGACGCCGTTGCTCCACAGCTTGTCGAGCACCGCACGGTCGCTTTCGCGGACCAGCGTACCCGAGATGCAGGCGAACAGGTCGTGGCCCTTCGACGCAAACTGCGCCATCGCCGGACCGCCGTTCGCCAGCCGGTTGTCGGTCGCGGTAAAGAACCAGAAGGCGCTGTCGGCGTCCTTGTCGAGCTGGGCGTTCATCGGGATGTGATGTTCGCCGCCGCCGGTCTTGCCGACCATGACATAGGGGCTGTCGGCGAGGGCTTTCCAGAACTGCTTTTTGATATCGTCGCTCATCGATGTTGCTCCTTTTCCCTCGATGAGCCTTCAACGCGGCAGGCGCGCCATTGTTGCCCGCCTCAACCGCGCGCGGGGTCGGAATAGCTGACGACTTCATATTCGATGCCGTCGGGGTCGAAGAAATAGAAGCGGCGGCCGGGTTCATAGTCGGCGTGGTTGAAGGGAGCGAGGCCCGCGGCCACGACCCGCGCTTCGACGGCGCCCAGATCATCGACTTGCACCCCGACATGATTGAGCGGTTCGCCCTTGGGGTAGCGCGCGTCGGCATGCTGTCCGTCGGGGCCGGTGTAGAGCGCGACATAAGCGTGGTCGCTGCCGAGGTGGATTGTACGACCGCCGTCGCGCGCCGGGCCGCGCCAGCGCTCATTCCAGCCGAAGATGGCGGACAATAGGATGGCGGTGCGATCGGGATCGCTGACGGTCAGATTGACATGTTCGATAAAGGCGTGCGTCACTTTGCGGCTCCTGATTCGGGTTGACGCAAGGATCTATAAAAGCTGAAGTGAGGTTTAGATCAACATGTGATCGTCATCGCGAGCGGCGCGGGGCCGAAGGCGGTTTACGCACGCTCTGGATTGCCGCGTCGCCTGCGGCTCCTCGCAATGACGGCTAGGAGGTAGCATTCACCGCACCGACCTTATTGCCATCGGCGAACTTGCCGCGCGTACCGGTGTCGCGGTGTCGGCGATCCGGTTCTACGAAGCCAGGGGATTGCTCGACGCGCTGCGCACGCGCGGCGGCCAGCGCCGCTTCCTGCGCGCCGACATCCGCCGCGTGTCGTTCATCCTGATCGCGCAGCAGATGGGTTTGAGCCTCGACGAAATTGCGGCCGAGCTGGCGCGGCTACCCGCAGGACGGACACCCAATGCCGCCGACTGGACGCGGATCAGCACCGGGCTGCGCGCGCGCATCGACGCCCAGATCGCGGCGCTGACGCGCACCCGCGGGCTGCTCGACCAGTGTATCGGCTGCGGGTGCCTGTCCTTGAAGAAGTGCGGGCTGTATAATGCGCAGGACAAGGCCTCGCAGCGCGGCGCCGGGCCGCGCTATGTGCTGGGCGACCGGGCGGGGGAGATTGCGGAGTTGCCTTGATTGTCCCTTCTCCCCTTGCGGGAGAAGGATATGAAGCCTTGTCACGAAGGGACCAGGCGTAGTTGGATGAGGGGGGTTGCGAGCCTGTGGCTCGCGCGGTCGCCGTGCGACCGCAACCCCTCACCCAGCTTCGACTAACGAATGAGTTCGCAAGTCTGCGCAACCCTCTCCCGCAAGGGGAGAGGGAAGACCCGGTCAAACCCCGCTCAGCTTCTCGATCTCCGGGGCACCGGCCAAACACGGACCCAGTTTCGCGCCCAGCGTGCGAAAATGATCCGACGCGCGGTGGGCGTCGACCGCCGCCTCGTCGTCATAGCATTCGAGCACCTTGTACACGCCCGCCTCGTCGGCGCGGAACAGCTTGTAATAGCTGTTGCCCGGCTCGTTCGCGGCGACCGCGGGCGCCAGTTCGGCGAACACGCCTTCGAATTCCGCTTCCTTGCCGGGCTGGACGCGCAGCGTGGCGATAATGCCGATGGCCATTTTCTTTTTCTCCCTATTATCTGCGAAGCTCGGGATCGACGTCCCAGCCGTCCTCGACCTGAATGCCGAAGCTGTTCAGGATCATCGAAACCTGCGTGTACTGGCCGACCGTCATCACCAGATCCATGCGGCCCTTGTCGCCGAGCGGCGCGAGGGCGGCCCAGGTCGTATCGGTCACGAAATGGTCGCTCGTCAGCTCGTCGGTTGCGCGCAGCATCGCACGGTCCATCTCGTTCCAGCCGTCAGCGTCTGGACCGATCTTGATCCGCTCGATCTCGTCCGCGGTCAGCCCGCAGTCGAGTCCGATCCGCTTGTGCTGCGTCCACTCGTAGCCTGAGCGGCAATTATAGCCGGTGCGCAGGATGACGAGCTCGCGGTCGCGTTCGGACAGCGCATTGCGGCGGGACAGGATATAATTGCCCCATGCCAGAAACGCGGTCAGCGCTTTCGGCGCATGCGCCAGAGTGCGGAAGATGTTGAGCACCCGTCCGCCGCCGACCTTGCCGCCGCCATTGTCGAGGAACGGCGACAGCGCGGCGCGCTGGTCGGCATCGAGCCGGTCGAGATCGACCGGCTCGATGCGCGGAGCGTTCAGGCGCAAATCAGAAGACCTCGAACAGGCCCGCTGCGCCTTGGCCGCCGCCGATGCACATCGTGACGACGGCATATTTGACGCCGCGGCGCTTGCCCTCGATCAGCGCGTGGCCGACGCAGCGCGCGCCGGTCATGCCGAAGGGGTGGCCGATCGAGATCGAGCCGCCGTTGACGTTGAGCAGTTCGTTCGGAATGCCGAGCTTGTCGCGGCAATAGAGCACCTGCACCGCGAAGGCTTCGTTGAGTTCCCACAGGCCGATGTCGTCCATCTTGAGCTCGAAGCGTTCGAGCAGCTTGGGGATCGCAAACACAGGACCGATGCCCATTTCGTCGGGCTCGGTGCCCGCGACCGCCATGCCGACATAACGGCCAAGCGGCTGAAGTCCGCGCTTTTCGGCGACCTTGGCTTCCATCACGACGCATGCCGACGAACCATCGGCGAGCTGGCTGGCGTTGCCCGCGGTGATCGTGTGGCCTTCGCCCATCACCGGCTTCAGGCTGGCCAGCCCTTCGAGCGTGGTGTCGGGACGGTTGCATTCGTCCTTGTCGGCGACGACCTCCTTGAAGCTGACTTCCTTGGTTTCCTTGTTCATCACCGCCATCGTCGCCTTGCACGCGACAATCTCGTCGTCATATTTGCCCGCGGCCTGCGCCGCGGCGGTGCGCTGCTGCGACTGCAGCGAATATTCGTCCTGCGCTTCGCGGCTGATATTGTAACGCTTGGCGACGACCTCGGCGGTGCCGATCATCGGCATGTAGGTGTCCTTGTGCATCGCGATCAGCTCGGCGTCGGTTTCGATGAAGACCTTGCCGCTGCCGCTGACTTTCGAGATGCTTTCGATGCCGCCGGCGACGCAAATGTCCTGGCGATCGACGATGATCTGCTTCGCGGCCGTCGCGATCGTCATCAGGCCCGACGAACATTGACGGTCGATCGACATGCCGGGGACGGTGACGGGCAGGCCCGAACGCAGCGCGATCAGGCGCGCGACGTTCATCGTCTGCGACCCCTGCTGCATCGCGGCGCCGAACACGACGTCGTCGATCTCGCCGCCTTCGAGGCCCGCGCGCTCGACCGCGGCCTTGACCGAATAGGAGCCGAGCGTCGGCGCCAGCGTGTTGTTGAACGAACCGCGACCCGCTTTGGTCAGCGGGGTGCGGGCGGTGGAAACGATGACGGCGTCACGCATGATGATGATCCTTCTTGGTCAATTTGAACGGGTCTTTGCCGGGGAGGGCGCTCAAACGAAAAACTGGCTGATCCATTCGGCGATCAGCGCGGGCTTTTCCTCGCCTTCGATCTCGACGGTCACTTCATTGGTCTGCTGCCACTGGCCGGGGCGCTTTTCCTCCAGCTCGAGCAGCTTGATATGGCTGCGCACGCGCTTGCCCGAGCGCACCGGCGACAGGAAGCGGACTTTGTTGCAGCCGTAATTGACTCCCATCTTGACCCCGCCAACCTTGGGACCGTCGGTGCTCTGGCCCAGCATCGGCATCAGCGACAGCGTCAGGAAACCGTGCGCGATCGTCCCGCCGAACGGCGTGAGCTTCGCCTTTTCCTCGTCGATATGGATGAACTGGTGGTCGCCGGTGGCGTCGGCGAACTTGTTGATCATCTCCTGATCGACGAGCACCCAATCCGACGTGCCCAGATGCTCACCGATCTTGGTCTGCAATTCCTGCGGCGTGATTGTGGCCATCGCTTATCCCCTCGATCATTGGTTCGGGGCGCGTTCTAGGCCTGTCCGGAGGCGTTGCACAAGGGCCATGCGGTCATGCCAAGGCGCCGTAGCGTCAGCCGGGCTTGGCGGCCTTTGCCGCTGGCGCCTTGGGTTTCGGGGACTCGGCATAGGGCATGATCATCGTCCCGTCGGGCGCCGCGGTAAAGGTCGTCTGGGTCGGATAGGCGAATTCATACCCCGCCTTCGCCATTGCGTCGAACACCCGGATGCCGACCTCGGTTCGCGCCGCCGTCACGACGTCGAAATCCTCGCTGTACACGTCGAACAGCAGTTCGAAATCCAGGCTCGACGGGCCGAAGGTGACGAAGCTCGACCGGATGAACTCGTGCCCCGCCGCGCGCACCTGTTCCTCCAGCAACGCGGGCAGCTCGCGCAGCATCGCGGGGCTGGTCTGGTAGATGACCCCGATCGCAAAGGTCACGCGGCGGCGGTGCAGATGGGCAAAGTTGGTAATCTCTTTCGCCAGCAAATTGGTGTTCGACACGACGAGCAGTTCGCCGTTGATCGAGCGCAGCCGCGTGCTTTTCAGCCCGATGCGCTCGACCGTCGCGGTGCTGGTGTCATATTTGATCGTCTCGCCGACGCGGAAAGGGCGGTCAAAAATGATCGACAGCGACGCGAAGAGGTCGGAGAAGATACCCTGCGCGGCCAAGCCGATCGCGATGCCGCCGATGCCAAGCCCGGCGACCAGCCCGGTGACATTGACACCCATATTGTCGAGGATGACGATGGCGGCGATCGCAAACAGCGCGACGCTGATCAACAGGCGGATGATTCCCATCGCATTCGCCAGTGTCTCGTTATGCCCGTCCGACGCGCGGCGCTGGATCAGCCCCAATATGACTTCGCGCGCCCAGATCGCGACCTGCAACACCACCGCGACGGTGAACACCAGCTGGATGATCTGCATGATCACTGCGGGCGGCTGCGCATAACCGGCGACCAGCCGCACCGCGATGATCGCCAGCACGAACGACTTGGTCTTGTGGATCACCCGCCCGACGATGTGGGTCAGGGTGAACTCGCCCGGCGTAGCCTGCGCGCGCTTCAGCGCAAAGCCGCGCAGCATCGACAGCAGGAAATAGATCGCGAGCCCCGCGGCGATCGCGATACCGATCTGCAACCAGTGGCTGTCGACCCACGCGACGCTGCTATCCCACCAGGCGCGGATGTCCTCGATCGGGTTGGTTGCGGTGGCGGGGCGGGTCGATGCGGGCTTGGCGGCGGCGGTCGCTGCGGCAAGGGTGGAAAAGGTCAAGTCGGTCCTCGTGGATCTGGTCAGGCGGAACGAAGCAGCGCCGCGGCATCGGGCGCCCGCTCCAGATAGGTCAAAAACCCGCGCTCGTAACGCGAAAGATATTTCGCCGCGCGCGGCAACCGCCCCGCGGCGGCGGCAAAATCGCCGCGCGCCTGCGCCGCCGCGATCATCGCCGGGTGGACATAGGATTTGCGCGCGATCGCCGGGGTGTTGCCCAGCCGGTCGGCGACATGTTCGACCATCGCTTTCAGCGTCGGCGGCTCGGCCGCGTCGAACAGATAGGCATAGGCCTCGACGCTCGCGGTCCAGGTGCGGAAATGCTTGGCGCTGAAATCGCCGCCCATCGCGTCGCGGATATAGGCGTTGACGTCGTCCGATCCGACCGCGCAGACGCCGCTGTCGTCCTGATATTGGAACAGATGCTGCCCCGGCAGGTCCTGCAATCGCCGCACCAGCGTCGTGATATTGCGGTCGCTGATCGCCACCTCGCGCTGCGCGCCCCCCTTGGCGCGGTAGCTCAGGCGTAGCGTTTGTCCGGTCAGCTTGGCGTGGCGGCGGCGCAGCGTCGTCGCGCCGAAGCTCTTGTTCGCCGCGACATATTGTTCGTTGCCGACGCGCAGCGCCGCGAGGTCGAGCAGGCGCACCACTGCACCGACGACGCGCTCCTGACACAGCGTCCGCCGCGCCAAGTCGCTTTCGAGCCGGGCGCGGAGCAGCGGCAGCGCGTGCCCGAAGGCGGCGCAGCGATCATATTTGTCGGCCTCGCGCGCCAGCCGGAAATCGGGGTGATAACGATATTGCTTGCGCCCGCGCGCGTCGTAACCGGTCGCCAGGATATGGCCGTTGGCGGCCGGACAAAACCACGCGTCTTCATACGCCGGGGGCAGCGCGATCGCGTTCAGCCGCGCGATTTCCTCGCGGTCGCGGATGATCCGGCCTCGCGGGTCGCGATAGCGCCAGCCGTCACCGACGCGCTCGCGCGAGATGCCGGGCAGGCCATCGTCGACGTGGATCAGGCGGGGAGAAGGCATGCGGCATTAGCGCCCTGCCTTCCCGATGGTTCCCTCAGCTCGCGCCGGGCATGCTATGTCGCGCCGGTACTTGCGCCGGCCGCGCGGTCAGCGGGCGCCATCCCGACTCCTGCTCGCGGCGGCGGCAATAGGTCGACAGGCCCATTTCCAGTGCCAGCATCATGTAAATGAACGGCTGGAACGCGATGCCGACGAACAGCGATCCCACCATATAGATGATATGACCGTGCTGAAGCGCGGTCGCCAGCGGCGCGATCCATTGCTCTTCGGCGCGCCGCGTCTTCAGGTAACGGCGCCTGAGCCGTTCCATCTGGACGATCCCGATGATGTGAAGCAGCAGCCACATCGCGAGGCCCGGATAGCCCTGTTCGCCCAGCATCTCGAAATAGCTCGAGTGATAGGCGCGCGACTGTTCGTCATGGACCGTTGCATCGGCATTTTGCGGATTGTCGGGGTCATAGCCCGACCCTGTCGTTTCGACGCGCAGCCGGTTCTGGATATAGGCTTCGAACCCGCCGCCGAACGGGTGCTCCTTGGCGTAATCCCATGTCCACGCCCACACTGCGACGCGCGTCGATGCCGACTGGTCGGACTTGTACCCCTGGATCGTTTCCATCCGCTCGGTAAAGCTTTGCGGCAGAAAGGGGATGGCCGCGATCGCGATCAGCCCCGCCGCCGCGATGTAGAGAAAGCGGTTCTTGACCGCGCGCAGCGACAGCACCGCCAGCACCGCCAGGCAGACCAGCCCGGTGCGCGCCTGCGTCCCGATCGGCAGCAGCATGCACGCGAAGCACAGCGCGAAACAGAACAGGCTCACCCGCCAGTCGGGCGGAAAGATCGTCCCGTGGCGGCGATACCACAGGATCAGCGGGATGATCGCGATGCCGACGGTCGACATGATCGACCCTTCGTACAGCCCGTAATTTTCGTTGAGCAACAGCTGCAACGTCCCATAGCCGCCACCGCCCGCCGCGGTCTTGATTCCGCCCGCGATCGCGATCGACGCCGCCGACAACAGCATGATCAGCGCCAGCGATTCGATCCGCAGCTTGGTGCGCAGGGTCAGCGGCAGGAAGATCGCCCAGATCAGCGCCTTCCACACCCAGCTCCATTTGTCGGCCGCCTCGACCGGAAAATCGGCCTGCATCGTGGTGATGCCGCAATAAACGAGCAGCGCGACGAGCAGGAACTGGCGGCCCGACCAGCGCGTGTCGCGCTTGTCGTCGAACGCCAGCCAGCCGACGATCGCCAGGATGAACACGATCAGCGATACCGGGATCGAATTGATCAGGAAATAGCTCAGCCGCTGCGGCGCGACGATGTCGATATAGCAAAAGCACAGCACGAACAGGAACGGCTTGCGAAAGCCGACTCCGATAAACGCAAACAGGAATGCGATGAACGCCAGGTCACGCATCGGAATGCGGCTCCGCGGCGGCGGCCCGTTCGGCGTCGCGGCGCTGCTGCCATTGCAGGCGCGGGCTGACCTCGCGGTCGAGATCGTCGCGATACAGCAGGCGCCAGAGCGCAATCGCCATCAGCAAGTGCGTGAGGCCAATGGAAAAATTGTCGACCATGCCCGCCCCCGCTACGCTATCGGGGTTGACGCCGCGTTAAGCCTTCTCTGCCAAAGACCCCCGACGATGACCCGCATCCTTCACGTCCTCGATCATAGCCTGCCGACGCACAGCGGCTACACCTTTCGCACCCGCGCGCTGATGAAGGCGCAGGTCGCCAAGGGGTGGGACGTCGCGGGGGTCACCGGGGTGCGCCATCCCGAACCCGGGCCGGACGGCGAGACCGTCGACGGGCTGACCTTCTATCGCACCCTACCGATCGCTCCCGCTCGCGCCCCGATCCGCGAATGGCGCGAAATCGGTGCGCTGGCGCGGCGGGTCGAAGCGCTGGCGCAGACATGGAAACCCGATGTGCTGCACGCGCATTCGCCGGTGCTGGGCGGGCTCGCGGCGCTGCGCGTCGGCAAAAAGCTCAATATCCCCGTTATCTATGAAATCCGCGCCTTTTGGGAGGATGCTGCGGTCGGCAACGGCACCGGGCGCGAAGGCAGCCTGCGCTACCGCCTCACCAAAATGCTCGAAACCCACGCGGTGAAATCGGCCGATGCGGTTGCCGTCATCTGCGAAGGGCTGCGCGGCGACCTGATCGTGCGCGGCATCGCCGCCGACAAGATCACCGTGTCGCCCAATGGCGTCGATCTCGACCTGTTCGGCGACCCGCCGTCGCGCGACGATGCGCTGGCCGCCACATTGGGCCTCGACGCGAACGATGCCGTGATCGGCTATATCGGCAGTTTCTACGATTATGAGGGCATCGACGACCTGATTGCGGCGATGCCCGCGCTGGTCGCGGCTCAGCCCGCGGCACGCCTGCTGCTCGTCGGCGGCGGACCGATGGAAGCGGCGCTGAAGGCGCAGGCGGCGGCCTCGTCCGCTGCGCCACATATCCACTTCGTCGGCCGCGTCCCGCACGATCAGGTCGAGCGTTATTATTCGCTCATCGACATCCTCGCCTATCCGCGCAAGAAAATGCGCCTGACCGATCTGGTGACGCCGCTGAAGCCGCTCGAGGCGATGGCGCAGGGCAAGCTGGTTGCGGCGTCGGACGTCGGCGGGCACCGCGAACTGATCGAGGATCGGGTGACCGGCACGCTGTTTGCGCCGGACAATCCCGGCGCGATCGCGGCCGCGCTCGCCGGGCTGCTCGCTGATCGTGCCATGTGGCCGGAACGAAGGCGCGTGGCGCGGATTTTCGTCGAAACCCATCGTAACTGGTCATCAAACATTTTACGTTACGAGCCGGTTTACCAGCGGTTGCTGCACGGGCGCGCCTGAACAGCCCATTCGGCAACGGCATCTAGCTTGCAAGGGCCGCACGGATTTGGACAATATGGACGACAGCAGCGACACCCCCGACCGGACCGTATCGAACGCCTGGCTGCGCGTGGTGCGGCCCGCGATGCCGGCGGTGATCGGCGCCGCGGCGCTGATCTTCCTGTTCGCGGCGCTGATGCCGATGACCTGGGTCGCGGCGATTTCGTGGAACCTCTATCTTGACCGGCTGTCGGATTATTTCGTGCCGCCGGTCGGCAATGCCGCGCGGCTGTTGCTCGCGCTGGGCATGGCTGCGATCGCCGCCATTCTCGCGGGCTTCGTCGCCCTGCTCATCGACTCGCCCGAGGCTGCGGGACTGACGTCGCTGCGCGGCCGGTTCCGCCGCGCTTCCGGTGCGGCGGACGATGACACGGGCGACGCGTCGTGGACGCGCCGCCGCCGCGTCGATCTGCATCCCGACGATCCGGTACGGCCGCCGATCCGCGCCGGCCGCGACCTGCCTGCCGGCGGTTTGGGTGCGCTCGGCGCCGCCGATGATGACCGGCCCGATCGCACGCCCGATCCCGTTTCGGTACCGGACGACGACGAGCTGATCCTTGCCGATCTTGCCCATGACGATCCGGAGGCGGGCGAGGAACCTTGGCTGCAACCCGCCGCCATGACGACCATCCCGGCGTCCGCGCCCGCCGACAATTCGCTCGGCGCGATGGTCGCGCGGCTGGAGGCCGGCCTTGCGCGACGGCGGCAAAGCGGTGGCTCGGTCGCTGCGGCCGATGCGACGGCGGCGCCCGACGCCGAAGTCGACGTCGCGCTCGAAGCGGCGCTCAGCACCCTGCAACGCATGACGCGCCAGTCGGTGGGTTGACCGCCGCACCGCGTCAATCCTCGACCGTCAGGATTTCGATCCGGATCATAATGCCGTCGCTCTCCGTCTCGACCAACGCGTCGGCGACGATGTGGCCCGCCAGCGGCCATTCGGCTGCGTTCAACGCCGATTGCAACGCCGCTGCGGTCGCGCCGCCGTCGCCCGCCGCCAGCGTGGCGGCAAAGATGTGGCGCGCGCCGACGAAATTCGCGCTCGCCCACGGCCGGAAATTCGACTCGCCCAGCGCCAGCCCGACCGGCAGAGCCTGTTCCAGCAATTTGCGCAGGCGGCGATGCGGGCAGCCCGGACGCGGCGGCGCGACGGGTGACCAGCGCGTCATGCCACGCCTGCCTGTCCGGCGCCTGCCTTGCGCTGCGGACGACCGCGCCGCCGCGTATAACGCTCGACGCGTCCGGCGTGATAGTCCGCGCGCCAGTTGTTCATGAAATGTTCCACACGGCATGTCACTTTGAGCCCCGTTTCGCGGCCGTCGCGCAGGTCGGCGACCAGCCGCGGGTCGCCGATCGCGGCGCGCCCGAACACCGTCGGCGGCATGGCCGATTCGCGTAAAAATGCTTCGACCCGCTGCACCAGCCTGCGCTCCATTCGATCCTCCATGACCGCACCTGCCACCGGGCGACTCACCCGATAGGATAATTCCTATTTGCCGGTTGATTTCCTACTTGTCTAGGAAAAATCCGTTTGCTAGGAAGAAATAGGAAATATGGGACCACCGCCGCCATGACCGACGCTTTTGCCGACCCGCGCACCACGCTCGACCGCCTGCTCGCCGAAAAGGGCATCGACTATGCGCGCCTGTCGCAGGTGATCGGGCGCAACCCCGCCTATATCCAGCAATTTATCAAGCGCGGCTCGCCGCGCCGCCTCGCCGAACAGGATCGCGGCCGGATCGCCGCCTATCTCGGCGTCTCCGAAGCGCTGCTCGGCGGGCCGGTGCAGCGCGTCGCGACGCCGGCGCGGATGCGCGGGCCGGGGATGATTCTGGTCCCCCGGCTTGCGATCGGTGCGTCGGCGGGGGCGGGCGCCAGCGTCGACGGCGAACCGGTCGAGGGCAATGTGGCGTTCGATCCCAAATGGCTGCGCGACCTCGGCGCCGATCCGCGCGCGCTCAGCATCATTCGCGTCGAAGGCGATTCGATGGCACCGACGCTGAACGACGGCGACGACATTTTGGTCGACGGCGGTGACGCGGCCTCGCGGCTGCGCGACGGCATCTATGTGCTGCGCATGGACGATGTGCTGATGGTCAAACGCCTCGCGCGCGCGCCGGGGCCGGGGCGGATCGCGGTGATCAGCGACAATCCGCATTATCGCAGCTGGGACGATCTGCCGATGAACGCGATCCAACTCGTCGGGCGCGTCGTGTGGACGGGGCGGCGGGTGCGGTAAGCCCTATCGCGGCGCCGCCATCATCGCCTCGATCTCGTGATCCAGTACTTCGGCGCGCTCGCACTGTCCGGCGTCGCCGTCGCGGCATTTCTTCACCGCCTTGTCGCGCTGGCGCGCCAGCTTGCCCAGTTCCTCCTCGCGCTTGCGCATTTCGCGCCCGCGGTTGCGGTCGGCCTCGTCCTGGCTCGTCGTCGTCCAGTCGGCGACCTGGCCGACCGCCTTGAACGGCGCGGTCGCGACCGATTTCACGGTGCTGACACAGCCGGCGAGCAGCGGCAGGGCGGCAAGCGCAATCAATGGGGCACGCATCGTCAATCGTCTCCTCGCAGGCAGCGCCTCATCGCATAGGCCGCGCGACCTGAACAGCGGATTGCGACGAATCGGCACCGCTTTGCGGCCTTGTGTCACAGCATTGAAACAAATGGTTAAATTGGTGTTTACCCATCTCGCCTAGGCGGAGCAGCGACCCCGCACGCCGCATCAGGAAAGACCGACGCCCGCCATGGAACCAGCCCTGACACCATCCGCGGGTCACGCCGTCGCCGTCGCTGCCGACGCACCGATGTCCGACGTGATCGATCTGTTCCGCGCGCATCCCGATCTGCGCGCGCTGGCGGTGCTCGATGCCGGTGACCGCCCGATCGGCGTCATCGCCGAACGGCGGGTGCGCGAATTGCTCTTTTGCCCCTTCTGGTTCTCGCTGATGCAGAACCCGACGATTGGCGGTTCGATCGCGTCGCTCGTCGAACCCTGCCCGGTCGCCGACATAGCCAGTCCTACGACCGTGCTGCTGCGCATCGCTGCGCGCGCCGCGGGGCCGCAGAACCTCATTCTGGTCCGCGACGGCCGCTTCGTCGAAACGCTCGACAGCGACCAGCTGGCGAAACTGGCGATGCTGCGCGAGGTCGAAATGGCGCAGGAGCGTGCTGCCCGCGCCTCGCACCTCGACGATGCCGGACGCCGGTTCCAGCAGGAAATCACCGCGCTGACCGCCGCGCTGTCCGACATGGCGGCGAAAGTCGAGGCGGTCGCCGGCACGCTGTCGCAGCGCGCACGCCAGACCGGCCGCGATGCGGTGTCGGTCGCCGGTGCCACTGCCCAGACGCTCGATGGGCTGAGCGAACTCGGCGAACGCGGCCATGCGCTCGCCGCCACCATGGCCAGGATCGTCGAGGACAGCGCGCGCGCCAGCCGGATTCGCGGCGAGGCGCATGGCAAGGTCAAGGAGGCGGGCGCCCGCACCGCGGCGCTGCGCGCGGCCAGCCAGTCGATCGACCAGATGCTGGCACTGATCATCGACATGGCCAGCCGCACCAACATGCTCGCGCTCAACGCGGGGATCGAAGCCGCGCGGGCGGGCGACGCCGGGCGCGGCTTTGCGGTCGTGGCGGCCGAGGTAAAGACGCTCGCCAGCCAGACGCGGTCCGCGGCGGGCGATATCACCCGATATGTCGACCATATCCGCGTCATCGTCGAACAGGTCGCGGCGGGCTTCGACGAGGTCGAGCGCGCGATCGACGCCAACAATGGCTTTTCCGACACGATCGACCGCGCCGTCGACGGGCAGGGAGCGACGACGCTGATGATCGCAACCTATGTCGAACAGGCGGTATCGGCGGGGCGCGAGATCGACGGGCGCGTGCGCGAGATCGGGCGCGGCGCGACCGCGGTCGGCGACGACGCGCAGGCGCTCGGGCAATTGTCGGCGCAGCTGACCGCTGCCGCCCACTCGCTACACCAGCGCGCGGGCAGCTTCGTCCAGGCAGTCGCCGTCGCCTGAAAACGGGCGCCCCGGCAAAGGCTTGCCCCTTTGCCCCGCGCTGATAGGATGACCGGGCGCCGGAGGCGTCGATGGCCGCCGGCGGGGAGGAGGGTCACATGACGAATATGCAAAAGGGTCTGGCCGAATTTATCGGCACATTCTGGCTTGTCTTCGGCGGCTGCGGCAGCGCGGTGCTGGCGGCGGCATTCCCCGACGTCGGTATCGGCCTGCTCGGCGTCTCGCTCGCGTTCGGTTTGACGGTCGTCACCATGGCCTATGCGATCGGCCATATTTCGGGCTGTCATCTCAACCCCGCGGTCACCGTCGGCCTGTGGGCGGGCGGGCGCTTCGACGCGCGCGACATCCCGCTTTACGTTATCGCGCAGGTGCTCGGCGCCATCGTCGCGGCGTTCCTGCTGTTCTACATCGCCAGCGGCAATCCCGCCTATGACCTCGCGACCAATGGGCTCGCGGCCAACGGCTTCGACGCCGGATCGCCGGGCGGTTACGACATCTGGTCGGCGTTCCTGATCGAAATCGTGCTGACCGCCTTCTTCCTGTGGATCATCATGGGATCGACCGACGGCCGCGCGCCTGCCGGGTTCGCGCCGCTCGCGATCGGCCTCGCGCTGGTGCTCATCCACCTGATTTCGATCCCGGTCACCAACACCTCGGTCAACCCGGCGCGCAGCACCGGTCCGGCGCTGGTCGTCGGCGGGCTCGCGATCCAGCAACTCTGGCTGTTCTGGCTTGCTCCGCTGATCGGCGGCGCGGTGGGCGGCCTGCTCTACAAGACGCTGGGCGCCGACACCTTCCCGAAACCGAATATCGAGGGCGAATAAGCACCGATCCGGCGGGGGCAGGGCGCCTCCGCCGGTCTTACTTCAACAGGTCGATCGCAAAGGCGCGCACCTCGTCGGCTATATCGGGGCGTTCCAGCGCGACCGCCAGATTGGCCTGGATATAGCCGGCCTTCGATCCGCAGTCGTACCGTGCGCCGTCGAACGTCACCGCGTGGAACGGCTGGTTGCCGATCATCGTCGCCATCGCGTCGGTCAGCTGGATCTCGCCGCCCGCCCCCTTTTCCTGCCCCTCCAGCACGCGCATCACTTCGGGTTGCAGGATGTAGCGGCCCGAAATGATCAGGTTCGACGGCGCATCTTCGACCTTCGGTTTTTCGACCAGCCCCTTGACCTCGGTCAGCGCCCCGTCGCGCGCGCCCGGCGCAATCACGCCGTAACTCGACACCTGCTCGCGCGGCACTTCAAGCACCGAAATCAGATTGCCGCCGACCTTGTGATAGGCATCGACCATCTGCTTCATGCAGCCGGGCGACCCGTGCATGAACTCGTCGGGCAGGAAGATCGCAAACGGCTCGTCGCCGACGATATCGCGCGCGCACCAGATCGCATGGCCCAGCCCCATCGGCTCCTGCTGGCGGACATAGGCGCAATTGCCGGGGCCGAGCCGCGTCGGCGCCAGCACCGACAGGTCCTTGCCGCGCTCGGACATCGTCTTTTCCAGCTCGAACGCGATGTCGAAATGATCCTCGATCGCGCTCTTGCCGCGGCCGGTGACAAAGATCATCTGCTCGATCCCCGCCTCACGCGCTTCGTCGACGGCGTACTGGATCAGCGGGCGGTCGACGACCGGCAGCATCTCCTTGGGGATCGCCTTGGTCGCGGGCAGAAAGCGGGTGCCGAGACCGGCGACGGGAAAAACGGCTTTGCGGATCGGTTTCATGGGCAGCGCCTTAGCCGCCAACCATGACAAGGAAAAGGGTGCGATCGCTCACGGACGTTCGGCCACCGTGACTTGCGGCGACACGATGATGACGACGCGGCGGTTGTCCTGGCGCCCTTCGTCGGTGTCGTTGCTCGACATCGGAAAATCCTCGCCGCGGCCAACGATCCGGTCGGGCGACAGCGGCATTCCCGCCGCCTGCATCGGCGCCGCGACCGCTTCGGCGCGGGCGCGCGACAGCGCCAGATTATAGTCGGCCGCGCCGACCGAATCAGTGTGCCCCTCGACCCGCGCGTTGGTGATGCCGACGCCGACCAGCCGCGACGCGATGCGTTCGATATGCGCCTGCTGCTCGGCCGAAATCGCGCTTTCGTTGGTCTGGAACAACAGGCGTTCGGGCATGCTCAGCGACCAGTCGAACCCCTGGTCGACAAACCCCTCCGCCTCCAGCACCGCAACCTGTTCGGGCGTAAAGCCGGTCTGCGGCGGCACTGTCTGGCATGCCGTCAACAGCGCGGCGACAGCGATCAGAAACAGGGTGCTGATCCTTTGGGGAATAATGTGGGTCACGGCGTCTCTCCGTTGGTTACTTCCGGGAACGGTTGCTCAGCTTGTCGGCGTACATCGCGGCGTCGGCGGCGGTCAGCAGCGCGGTCGCGTCGGCGCCGTCGTCGGGATACAACGCAACCCCGACGCTGACCGACGCGCGATAGGTTTCGCCGCCGGGTAGTGCGACCGGCTGGGCGACGCAGTCGCGGATTGCCGCCGCCAGATCGGCGGGGTCGGTGCCACTGGCGACCCGGTCGACGATCACGATGAACTCGTCGCCGCCGATCCGCGCCGCGAAATCCTCGGGGCGCAGCGCGTCCTTGATGCACTGCGACATCGCGACCAGCACCGCATCGCCTGCGGCATGACCGAAATTGTCGTTCGCTGCCTTGAAATTGTCGGCGTCGATGAACATCAGCGCGAACCGGTCGTCGCGCGTCGCCGCCGCGGCAATGCGCTGCGCCAGTTTCTGGTCGAACGATTCGCGATTCGGCAGCGCTGTCAGGGCATCGTGCGCGGCGCGGTGCGCCAGCATCGCCTTTTCGCTCTCCATCGTCCCCTGCCAGCCCTGCAGTTCGTCGAGCAGCGCGTTGATGTCGCCGCCCAGCCGGTCGAGCTCGGCGATCCCCAGCGGCTTGACGCGCTTGTCGAACCGGCGGTGCAACCGGACGTCATGCGCTACCGTCGCAATTTCGTTGAGCGGCTTGACCAGTTCATATTCGAACCGCCGTGCCAGAAAGATCGTCCCCAATGCGGTGACAAGCAGGCAGCCGAGCCCGGCGAGCAGACCCAGCCGGACATAGTCGACCAAGGTCGAACTGTCGCCCCACACCTCGACGGTGCCGATCGCCGACCCGTTGCGGCGCACGGTCACGGCGAAGGGGCGCGGGAAGAACATCCGGCTGAGCGTCGGCGCGGGGTCGGCGGTCGGCGATGCCCATTGCACCAGCGGCTGGCCGCGATCGTCGAGCACCCGCAACCGGGCAATGCCCGGCATCTGCGTCAAGGGTTCGATCCCCTCGCGCGCGGCCTGCGGGTCGTTGAACACCAGTGCCGGCTCGACGCCATAGGCGCCCAGCTGCGCCGCCAGCTCCATATTGCGATCGGCATAGCCGCGCAGCGCGGTCACTCCGGCGAGCAGGATGGTCAATCCCGACAGCGCGACGGCGAACAGCGTGATGCCGAAGTGAAAGCGCGACAGCAGTTTCTGCAGCGTCGTGCGCGCGCCGATCCGTTCGGGGGATGGGCCGGTCATGGCACCCCTCCGTCGCTGCGCCCGATGCTCAGAACGCGCGGGTCGATCCGCAGCGGCCCGCGCGCGATGGCGTCGAGGTTGACCGAAAAGCTCAGGCTGGCGGCGCGGCCGCTCAGACAGAACATGGCGCCGAACACGCATTGCGGATCGTCGTCGGTGATCGTCAGCACCGCGCGCCCGCGCACCCACGCGATCAGCTGGCGGCGGTCGGCAACCGGCATCCGCCCGAGAAACAGAATGTCGCAATCGTTGCGGCTGACTACCGCCGCTGCGGTCAATCGCCGCACCAGTACCGATCCCGCGCCGGGCACGTCGGGCGCCAGGCGATTGGTCAACCGCGGCGTTCCGGCGACGCACATCACCCGGGCACTGTCGGCGGTCCGGTTCGGCCAGCGCGCATAGCTGATGATGCCGCCGACCATCCGGTTGACGGCGCGCGCCATGCCGTCCTCGCTATTTTCGACAATCGTCTGGCTAGCGGTCTGCACCGACATCTGCGGCGTCGTCATCGACGCGCCGATCAGTAACAGCGATACCAGCACCTTGCAGCGACCCCCAACTGCGCTTCGACCCATTCTGCCCCAGCGCGGGGGCGTCCGCTAGTCAAAAGGATTGGAAAGTCAATGAAAAGTGACGTCATGCGGCCATCGGGCAACAATCGTCCGGTACCGCCTGGATCGTTCAGCCCTCGCGCAGCCGGTCGGCGAATCCCTTGCGCAATTTGGCAAGCTTTGGCGGGATGACCGCCATGCAATAAGGATTGCGCTGGCCTTCGCCGTCCCAATAATCCTGATGATAATCCTCGGCCGGATACCATGTCGCTGCGGGTTCGATCGTGGTGACAATCGGATCGCGCCAATCGGCGGCGGCGCGGTCGATCGCCGCGCGCGCGGCCGTTTCCTGCGCGGCGTCCAGTGGGAACAGCGCGCTGCGATACTGGGTGCCGACGTCATTGCCCTGGCGGTTCAGCGTCGTCGGGTCGTGCGTCGCGAAATGGACGTCGAGCAGGTCGTCCAGGCTGATCACCGCAGGGTCGAAGACAATGCGGATTGCCTCGGCATGGCCGGTGGCACCGCTACACACCTGCTTGTAGGTGGGACCCTCGACATGACCGCCGATATAGCCGCTCTCGACCGCTTCGACCCCGGCCAGCGATTTGAACACTGCTTCGGTGCACCAAAAGCAGCCTCCGGCGAAAATGGCGGTTTCGTGGGTCATCGGGTCGATCCTTGGTCGGGGAGTGAGCGGTGCCGTGCAAATAGGGATCGCGGCGCTTCATTCCAAGGGCGGCAGCGCGTCGATCAGCGGCGGGCGCAGCGTTTCGCCGCTGGCCCGCGCCGCTGCAATCGCTGCGGCTTCGGCCTGCAGTATCGCGACGCGCTCGCGCCAGCCGGGGTGGGTGCCGGGCGGGAACAGTGGCCGCCCCTTGCGCTGTCCGAAGCGTGTCCAGAATCGCGCCGCGGCATCGGGATCATAACCTGCCCCGGCAAGCAGCCAGACCGACAGCCGGTCGGCCTCGATCTCGGTCTGCTTGAACAGCCGCGCGCTGCGCCCGAACTGCTTGCCCAGCCCGCGATCGACCCCCGCAGCGTCGAGCCGTTCGCGGTGGCGCAGGATGTTGTGCGCCAATTCGTGCGCGATCGCCGCGGCCAGCTCGTCGTCGTCCGGTGCGAAAGCAACCAGCCCCTGGTGCACCAGCACCATCCGCCCGTCGGCAACCGCGCCTTCGCGCTGGCCTGCTTCGACCCGAAAATCACTGATGCAGCCGGCCATCGGCACGACGGTCAGCGGTTCGCCCGTACCGTGTGCGACCGACAGCGGCGCCGTCGGCGACCGCGCGGCGAGCCCGGTTTCGATCGCGGTGATCCGGGCAAAGGGATGATCGTCCGCGCCGTCGGGAACCGGCTGGTCGCCAAGCGCCGTGATCGCTTGCCCGACCGCCAGCCCGGCAATCGCTGCCGGCGACGACGGCGCCACGGCGGCGACGAAGGGGGCATCCCCGTCGCCCGCGCCATAAGCCGCCAGCGCCTCGCCGCGCCGCTCCGACGCGTAGAGGCGTGGGTCGCCCCACACCCATCCGAACTGCGGCTGCTGTCTGGCGCACCAGCGGACATTTGCGGTGGTCAGGCGGAAACCGATCGCGGCGACCCGCGCTTCCTGCGCGGCCAGCGCGGCATAGGGGGAGGGTTGGGGTGTCGCCGCGGCGGCGCTCGCTGGCGCGGCGACCGACAGGGCGCATACGGCAAAGATTGTGCGGGCAAGCGATGGCATGCCTGCCGCTTATCAACCCGCGGCTGTCGCGGCCATGAATTTCCCCGCCGACGCCGCTGCCGACCTCTTGCCTATCGTTCGCCAAGCGCCGATAGGGCGGGGCGATGACGAACGCCGCCTCCCTGTCCTCGCCCGCCACCCGTCAGCCCCGTCCCGCCGCGCTCGCGCGCTGGTTGTGGGCGGTCGCATTGCTGGTCGTGGTCGTCGTTGGGGTCGGCGGGGTTACGCGGCTGACCGAATCGGGGCTGTCGATCACAGAATGGCGGCCCGTATCGGGCGTCTTGCCGCCCCTTAACGAAGCCGACTGGGTCGCGGAGTTCGAGAAATACAAGCAGATCCCCGAGTATAAGGAAATCAACCGCGGCATGTCGCTGGACGGGTTCAAGGCGATTTTTTTCTGGGAATGGCTGCACCGCATCCTTGGCCGCGTCGTCGGACTGGCGATGGTGGTGCCGCTCGCCTGGTATGCGTGGCGCCGGGCGATTCCCGCGGGCTATGGCGGCCGCCTGCTTGCGCTGACGTCGCTCGTCGGGCTGCAAGGGGCGATCGGCTGGTGGATGGTTGCGTCGGGCCTCGAATATCGCGTCGATGTCAGCCATTTCCGTCTTGCCGCGCATCTCTTGACCGCGCTGTTTCTGCTCGCGGGGCTGGTCTGGACCGCGCGCGATCTCGACGGGCTGGCGCGCGGCACCGCTACCCATCCGGCGCGGCTGACCGGCGGCGGCGTTGCGGTGATCTCAATCCTGTTCGTTCAGCTCCTGCTCGGCGCCTGGGTCGCCGGGCTCAACGCGGGATATGTCTCCAGCAGCTGGCCGTTGATGAACGATTATTTCGTGCCGCAGGGGATCGACTGGAGCGGCGGCGCCTGGTTCGCATTTACCCATGATCCGTTCCTGATCCATTTCCTGCATCGCTGGTGGTCGTGGGTCGCCGCGCTGGCGTTGTTGCTGCTCGCGCGCAGCGCCGCGCGGCGCGGCGGACGGACCGAGGCCGGGCTGCTCGTTGCCGTCGTCGCGGCCCAGATGGTGCTCGGCATCTGGACGGTGTTGTCCGGGGTGTCGATGTGGGTCGCGGTGGCGCATCAGGTGGTGGGCGCCATTCTTGTCGCGATCGTGGCCGCGGCGCTGCACCGGCTGGGCCGCGCCGCCGCATGATCGCGTCGGGTGCGGTCGCCGGCGCGCTGCTGTTCGTGGCCACACCCCTGCCGCCGTCCGCCGACGCGCCCGCAACCGCGTCGATCCAAACGCACTTCGCGCCGCCGATCGGTCGCGCGATGACCTACCGCGTGACGACGCGCCGCGTCGGCCGCGACGGGTCGCCGGTCAGCTTCACCCTTGCCTATGCGCTGCAATGGCAGCGGCTCGGGCGCGGTTATCAGCTGCAGGCGGTCCTCGAAGCGATCGAATCCGACGCGCCGCCGCCCGTCACGCGCGCGCTGACGATGATGTTGCAGCCGCTGGTCGGCGAACGGCTGGCGTATCTGGTTCCGGGCGACGGCAGCCGGATCGACCTTGTCGATCCCGAAGGGGTGTGGGCGCGCGTCACGGCACGGATCGAGGCGGTCGGGGCGAATGGCAACCGCGAAGAGGCACAGCGCCTCGCCGCCTTGATCGCCGCGCTGCCGGACGTCGAGCGCGACCGGCTGGCGACCGCCGACGTGCGCGCGCTGCTCGTTCCGGCAAATACGATCATCGGTCAGGCTGTGACGGACGACGCTGCAGTGAACGGACCGCTGCGCACCGTGGTTCGGGTCGAACAGGACGGCCGCGCGGGATCCGTCCCGCTCCGCATCGACCAGCGCTGGACGGTCGACACGACCACCGGCCTCGTCATGCGCGAGCGGCGACAGAGCTGGGTTACGCCGGTATCTGGTAGCGAACCAACGCTGGCCGAAGAGCGGTTGCGGGTGCTCGAACCGGCACCGGAAATCGACAAGGTATTATAATACCCGTCAGCAAAGCCGCGATATGCTTGACTTTCGCGCTCCAAATCTTCATTGGCCCGCTCCGAAGCGCCGCTGCGTCCGCCAGGGACACGCGGCGCAACTGTTTCGGGGCGCTGTTGCTCCGGTCCATATCTGTCAAGGAGCGTGCCATGAAGGCGCTGACCAAGACGACCGTTTCGGCGAACGCCGCCACGGTCGAAAAGAAATGGGTGCTGATTGACGCCGAAGGTCTGGTTGTGGGCCGCGTCGCGACGATCATCGCCAACATCCTGCGCGGCAAGCACAAGCCGTCGTTCACCCCCCACGTCGATTGCGGTGACAATGTCATCGTCATCAACGCGGAGAAGGTGGCGTTCACCGGCAAGAAGCTGCAGGACAAGCGCTATTACAAGCACACCGGTTATGCCGGCGGCATCAAGGAAACCAGCCCCGCGAAGATCCTCGAAGGCCGTTTCCCCGAGCGCGTGCTCGAAAAGGCCGTCGAACGCATGATCCCGCGTGGCCCGCTCGGCCGCCAGCAGATGCGCAACCTGCGCATTTTCGCCGGCGCCGAACATCCGCATGAAGGGCAGAGCCCCGAAGTGATCGACGTCGCGTCGATGAACCGCAAGAACAAGGTGGGTGCATAATGGCTGACGAACAGACCATGACCGATCTCAAGGATCTCGCCGGCGCCGTCGAAGGCACCGCGACCCCGGCCGCTCCGGCCGCGCCGCTGCGCGAAAAGCAGGTCGACAAGCAGGGCCGCGCTTATGCGACCGGCCGCCGCAAGGACGCCGTCGCGCGCGTGTGGGTCAAGCCCGGCACGGGCAAGATCACCGTCAACGGCCGTGACCAGGAAGTCTATTTCGCGCGCCCGACGCTGCGCCTCGTCATCAACCAGCCCTTCGGCCTGACCGAACGCGTTGGCCAGTATGACGTCGTCGCGACCGTCAAGGGTGGCGGTCTGTCGGGCCAGGCGGGGGCCGTGCTGCACGGTATCGCGCAGGCGCTGACCCGCTTCGAACCGGCGCTGCGCAGCCCGGTCAAGGCGGCCGGCTTCCTGACCCGCGACAGCCGCGCGGTCGAGCGCAAGAAGTACGGCAAGGCGAAAGCCCGCCGCAGCTTCCAGTTCTCGAAGCGCTAAGAGCTTTTTCCACCGACGGGTGGAGAAGGGAAGGGCGGTCCGGCAACGGGCCGCCCTTTTTCGTTCCGGTGCCGGTGCGACGAACAGAGTTAAGCAGCGGTAAATAGGCCATTGTCTTAATCCGCCGACCGTCTAAGCTGCCCCCACGCGCCAAGTCCCCGACCCGGATGCGGCGCACCCAACATACTACGGGGGTAGTTATGAATTTTGTGATGGATTCGCGGCGCTTGCGCCGCGGAGGACTGCTTGCATCCGTGTGTCTCGTCGGTTTGGCGCAGGCCGTTCCGGCATTGGCGCAGGACAATGGCCGCTACGGGCCGGACGATAGCACGCGGCCGGCCGAAGCGATCGAAACCGCCCATAATGTCGGCATCGTGACGCGCGCTGGTGACGGCTTCATTACACCGGACGATGCGACCGATACGCCGCAGATCGTCATCAACAATAATTTCACTCCCACCGACGTGCGCGATCCCACCAATGTGACCGGGATCGGCCAGATCGTCACCGACGCCGGGGGCGGCTCGGTCGGCCTCTGCACCGGGACGCTCATCAACCCGCGCACGATCCTGTTCGCGGCGCACTGCGTCAACACCCGCGCGGCGACCGCCTATGGCGCCGGATCGGGCGGCGTCGGGATCGCCGTCGGGTTCGAAACCAACACCCGCGCCAACGCCGCCGGGCAGACCGACGAACTGGTTCGCTGGCTGCTGGGCGGCGCCGGTGGGGCCGGCCGGTTCCAGACCAACCAGGCACAGTCGCTCTACAACATCAACCAGGTGTTCTGGAATCCGGCGTCGCGCGCCGCTTCGTCTTGTACCTCGGCGACCTCCTGCTTCCTCGAGGCCGACGTGGCGACGGCGGTCCTCGACACCCCGGCGGGCAACGTCCCGACCTGGGCGTTGCTGTTCTCGCCGCTCGCGACGCCGACCAGCATCGATCCGGTGACCGGCACCGGTTATCACGTCACGATCGCCGGATATGGCAACAACGGCGTCGGTTCGACCGGCATCGCGGGCAGCGATTTCCGCCGCCGTGTCGCCGAAAACATGCTCGGTGCGCTTGTTTCGCTCAATACGCGCAACACCTTCCTGTTCGGAACCCCCGGCGCGGTGTCGCGTCCGCAGCAGCTGTATTTCCTCGATTTCGACGATCCGCGGCGCGGTCAGGCCGGGGCGGACCCCGAAGATTTCAACGGCTTCCGCGATAACGCGCTGCCGCGCGAAGGCACCACCGGCCCGGGCGATTCGGGCGGGCCGCTGATCCTCGACCAGACTTTTTCCAAACCGGTTGTGATCGGCGTATTGTCGGGCGGATCGACCTTCTTCGCGGGGCAGCAACAGAGCAGCTACGGCACCCAGTCCTTTTACCAGCCGCTGTTCCTCTATTGGGACTGGATCGTCGCGAACAACCCCTATCGTTATGTCACCGCGGTGGCGGGCAACCGCAATTGGGAAGACGGCACGGCGTGGATTACCGAGCTCGATCCGGCGTACAATATCATTTCCGGCGGCCAGCTGGTCAACGGCCTGCCGACCAATCTGGGCGGCACGACCTCGGGCAACGGCCCGCAGTTCGGCGAATTATGTTTCCAGTCCCCCAGCAGTTCGCCCAATCCGGCGACCAACGAGTGCGTCAACATCGCAACCGGCGCGGTCCGTAACGGGGTTCCGAACACCGCGACCGATTCGAGCAGCCCGCTGGTCATCGATCTTGCCACCGGGGAAGGGATGGCGCCGGTTGAAACCGCATTCGCCGACCCCGGCTATTCGGACACGCTGCGGCCGGCACCGACGATCGCCAACGGCCTGCCGGGCGCCACGGGCTTCACCCCGAACAATGTCGACGGCGTTCGCGCCACCGGTGCGATCGGGCGCTACTACGACGTCACGCTGCGCAACACCGGCGCGATCACGCTGAACTCGGCGGTCACCGTCGACCGCTTCTCGGTCGCGGGTGCAACGTCGCAGCTCAACGTCGCGAGCGGCGCGTCGCTGAACAGCCTGATCGAAGTTCGCCAGTTGACGGGTACGATCAACAACAACGGCACCATCCAGACCGCGGGCGACTATCTGCTGATGTCGGGCTTGCTCACGGGCAACGGCACTGTTCGCACGCCGTTCCTGACCAGCATTCTCGGCAGCATCGCGCCGGGGACGCTGACCACGACCGGCACGATGACGATCGCGGGCAATCTGGTGCTGTCGTCGGGCAGCAACCTGTTCATCGACCTCGGCCCCAATGGTACGTCCGACGTCCTGTCGCTCGTTGCCAACGGCACCTCGACCGGGCTTGCGACGCTGGGCGGCGCGGTGTCCTTCTCGCCGGTCGCCGGCTACCGGATCACCGCGGGCGACCGTTTCACCTTCCTGACTGCCAGCGGCGGGGTCGCGGGAACCTTTGGTTCGGCCACTTCGCTGTCGGCGATCCTCACGCCGCGGCTGACCTATGGTCCGAACAGCGTGTCGGTCGAAATCCAGGCAGGACTTTATCGCGACGTCGTCGCGGCGACGGCGGTGCAGGGCGCCTATGCACAGCTGCTCGACCAGTCGCGCGGCAATGCGGCGCTGGCCGGCATCTACGGCCCGCTCGACCTGCAGAATGCCGCAACGATCCGTGCCACGCTCGAAAGCTGGGCGCCGCGGACCGAGACGCTGCGCGGCTCGCTCGCGACGGTGGCGGCGGACAATATGTCGCGCTTCTATCGCGATCGTCTGCTCCAGCTTGACGGCGGCGACATGGGCGGCACGCTGGCGATGATCGGGCGGCCGGTGCAGCTGGCGCATCTCAACATGACCGCGGCCGGCGCGGCGTCGATGCAGGTCCGGTCGGACAGCGATGCGGTGACGGTGCAGCAAGGGCGCCTGCCCGACGACACCAGCGCCTTCCTGGCGGGCGGCTATCTCGACGGCGACAGCCGTCCGATGGCCAGCGCGCTGCCCGGCGGCGGACGCGACCGGTTCGACGGCTTCTACCTTGCCGGCGGTATCGAAAAGTCGCTCGACGAGGGCAGTGTCATCGGTTTCTCGCTCAGCTACACCGACGTCGACGGGACCACGCCGGTCGGCGGCCAGACCGCCAGCGGCAGCCTGTATCAGGGGACGCTTTACGGCAAGGCCATGCTGGGCGGCGGCATCGAACTGTCGACGCAGCTCAGCGCCGGTGCGTTCGATTCGCGCACGACGCGCATCGCCGATCTGGTCGGCACCCCGTTCACCCTGACCGGCGACGACACCTCGCTGATCGTCACCGGCGAGGTTGGCCTGGCCAAGAATTTCGACCTGGGTTCGGTCGAATTCGGGCCGCGGGCGGCCCTGCGGGCAAGCCACATCGGCTTTTCCGACATCAAGGAAAATGGCGGCGGTCCGGCGCTGCGGCTCGACCGGTCGAGCTTCAACAGCGTCCAGGCCCGCGCCGGGCTGGCATTGTCGGGCAAGCGCGGGAGCAGCTTCCAGCCGCACCTCAGCGCCGATTATGTGCATGAGTTCAAGGATGCCCCGGCGTCCTTCGGTGCCACTTTCGTCGGCGGCCCCGGACCCAATGCCATCTTCGGCCTCGCCGGGACCGACAAGGACTGGTTCGAAGTCGGCGGCGGGATCACGTTCAAGACCGGCAATGTCGATCTGTCGATCGGCGCCGACACGACGATCGGTCGCAAGGATGTCTCGAACCAGAGCTATCGCGGTTCGGTAACCTTCCACTTCTGATCGCGAATCCAAAAAAAGGGGGAAAGGGCGGTCCGGCGACGGGCCGCCCTTTTTCTGTGGCGCAACGCGCGCGGCGCGATGCAACAAGCGCGACGACGGCCGCGTTCAGCATATTCACCATCGAAAGGAATTTCCTATGACCGACGCCGAACCGCTCGCATCACTGCGTATCCTGATCATGGCGACCGACGGCTTCGAACAGTCCGAACTCGAAGTGCCGCTGGAGCGGCTGCAGGACGCAGGCGCCGATGTCGATATAGCATCGCTGGAAATGGGCGATATCACCGGTTGGGACGACGACGATTGGGGTGACGAGATCGAGGTCGACCTGAAGATCGACGACGTCAAGATCGACGATTATGCGGCTCTCGTGCTGCCCGGCGGCCAGATCAACCCGGATTTGCTGCGCGTCGACGATGCCGCAGTCGCACTGATCCGCGACTTTGCCGCGACGGGCAAGCCGGTCGCCGCTATCTGCCACGCGCCGTGGTTGTTGATCGAAGCGGGGCTGGCCCGGGGCAAGCGCATGACAAGTTACAAATCGATTCGCACCGACGTAGCCAACGCAGGCGCCGATTTTGTCGACGAGGCGGTCGTCGTGGACGCCAACATCATCACCAGCCGCTGTCCCGACGATCTGTCGGCATTTTGCGACGCCATTGTCGCCGCGCTCGCAGACCGCCGCGTCGAAGCCTGATCGCCAAAGTTCAGAGCAGATCCAAACTCCCGAGCGCCAGCGCCTGCCGCGCTGGCCGCTCGGCCATCACCGCAAACATCTCGTCGCCGCGGTCGGTGCGTTCGACGTTCATCGACGCAAACACCGCCATGAAATAGCCGCTGAGCGCCCCGACGCGATAATCGGCCCACAGCGCGTCGGTGTCGGGGTCCACCCCTTGCGCCGCCAACGCCGCGATCCAATGGTCGAACGCCGGGCGGTCGGCGGCGGCGCGCTCGAACGGGTCGGCGATGCTGGTGCCGACCAGATAGGCCAGATCGGTTGCACCGCTGCCGCGGCCCAATGTCTGCCAGTCGACCAGCCAGCAGGCTTCGCCGCCGGGAGCGAAAAGGATGTTGTCGATGCGAAGGTCGCCGTGGACGATCGTCCGCGCCGCGGGCTCGCGCGTCAGATAGGCGTCGAGCCCGGCCACAATGCCCGCGCCGACGTCGAGCAGTTCGGGCGCGAGGCGTGCGGCATAGCGCTCGCGAAATCCCTGGTACAGCTGCGGGAAAAGCGCCCGCACCAGATCGCCATTGTCGCGCGCCAGCCACGCGATCTCCGCCAGCCTTGGATTGTCCCACAAATACGCGTGCAACCGCGCTGCCGCGTCGATGCACGGCGCGAGCCCGGCCAGACCAAGGCCCGTAAGCTGGTCGCCCTGCCGCGCCGGGGTCAGGTCGGACAGGATCAACACAAAGTCGACGTCATCGTCGGCGATCTCGGAATGATAGCAGCGCGGCGCCGGAACCCCGCTGGCAGCGGCAAGCTCGCGGTACCAGCTGACTTCCTTGACATAGGTGCCGGTCAGCTTGGCGATGTTGCGGCTGGCCTCGTCATGGCTCGGGCATTTGGCGACCACGGAGGCCGGAGCATCGACGCCGCCGTCCCAGTCGAGCGTCAGGCGGTAACTGTCGCACATTTGACCGGTGCCGATGCGAGCGGCCGCAAAGCCGCGCAATCGTCCTGGGTGCCCGAGAACGGCGCCGAGCCACTCCGCAGTCATCGCCCCGGGCGAGGTCGGAAAGCTCATGCGGCGGGGTCCATCAGCCCGGTGAGACCGCTCGGCGCGTGCGGCCCGACAAACAATTGTTCGAGGACGCCGATGCCGACGTCGCTGCGGTCGCCGTCGACCAGTTCGGCGGTTACCAGCGCCTGCACGTGCATCGCCAGCGGATTCGCCCAGCCCCGCTCCTCGATGGTCAGCGCGTCGTGCGCGACCATCGGCTCGGGTCCGTGATCGAGGCCGTGCCCAAAAACCGGGTGCGTGTAGCCAAGCCCGCTCATCGCGAAGACGGGGCCGGTTGGCGACAGGGTCAATTGCCGGTCGTCGTCCATCTTGACCGAAAGCCCCGCAATGCGCCGCGTTGCGGGCTGCCATGTAACGGCGAAGCACGCGGCGTCGAAGTGCGTCTCGACCCCTTTGTCCGTGACAATCACCGCGCGCCGGTTCCACGGCTGGCCCGCCGCATCATCATTGCTGTGAAAGAACAGCGAGCGGTCGGCAAAATTGCATGGCGTCCACAGCCAGAAGAACTGCGAAAAATTGCCTGCGGCGGGTGGCTGGGGTTCGCTCGCACCGACGGGACGGATGCCCCAGCTTCGATCACGCGTCCCTGCCCAGCCTTCAGTCACCTCGATCCTCTGGCCGCCGACCGATAGCCAGCCCGACCAGTGGCCGTTTTGAGTCATGCGCGTATAATCCATGAACAACCGGGTGCCGTTGCGGCGCGTAAAGCGCGGTTCAAGGATCGGGACATGCCGGCGGTCAAAGCGCAGCTCGGCCGCAAGCAGCCCGTCGTTCGGCGCGATGCGTAGGGTCAACGTCTCAAGCGGCGCGTCGATCGCAATCGCAACGGGACCGACCGAGAGGTTGAGCCGTTCGCCGCTCGATCGGCGGCTGGTATGCAGGATATGTTGTACATCATCCACGATGACCGAGAAGCTGGCATCGACAATGCCCAGCTGCGGATAAAATCCCATCGCCGCGGCAAAGAATACCGACCCGTCGGGGGCATATCCGTTGAAGAAATAACGGTCGTAAAAATTGCGGTCGGTGCCGGCAAAGGCGATCGGCTCGGCGCTCTGGTGCAGCGGAAAATCGTCGCCCTTGGTCAGCATCTTTTGTCCTCTTCCCGTTTTTTCTTGCAACCTAACGGGATCGGACGCCGCGTCAATGCACCGGGGGATCGACCGGCGGAACCGCGTGGATCGGCGCCACGGGCTCGCCGGGCTCGCGCGGCGGCAGCGCATCGGGCGGAACGTCGGGAATCTGCATCTGCGGGGTCGGCACGTCGGCGATGCTGCGCACCCGCAGCGCGATTGTGCCGCTTGCGATCCGCAGTTCGTTGAAGCTCGGCGGGGTCGACCGGATACGCTGCGACAAGGTGCCCGCACCGATCATCCGCACCGGTCCGTTCGCGGTCCGGGCGACCAGGTCGAAGGCGTCGTGGACATGGCCGGTCAGGACTGCCGCGACGCCGCGCGACGCCAGCGTGTCGAGCGCATGTTGTCCGCCGCGGGTCAGCGCGCGGCCCTTCGTTCCCGCCTCGACGAGCGGATGATGCGCGGTGACGATGACCTGTTTGCCCGGCGGCAGCGCGTCGATCGCGGCAATCGTCCTGGCCAGCGCGCGGCGGGTCACCCATCCCTTTGACCAGTCGAGCCGCCACTGCGCGCGCGCGGTGGTTTTCAGCGGAACGACCGCAACCCGGTCCAGATCAAGTTCGCGCTCGACGAGCCGCTCGATCCGCCGGATGCGGCGATAGGGCCAGAAAAAGCGCGCGAAGGGATTGAAATAGGGCAAGTCGTGATTGCCGACCTCGACCGTGACCGGCACGTCGAGCCGTTCGATCCAGTCGCACGCCGCGGCGAATTCATGGCTACGCGCGCGCATGGTCAGGTCGCCGGTGATCAGCACCGCATCGGGCTGTTCGCGGCGGACGCAGCCCTTGAACCAGTCGAGCGCGGCGTGGTCCTCCAGCCCGAAATGCAGGTCGCTGATATGGAACAACCGCGTCATGTCGTCGCGATGAAATCGACCGCACTGGTGGCGAGCCTGAATGGGGCGGGCGAGGCGACTTCGTCCAGTTCGCCGTCATATTCCAGGCTGATCGGCGCGTCGCTTTCCAGCACCACCGTGTCGCCCGTCGCGATTGGTTCGCTCGGCCCGTCGCGGAAATCGCCGCCGAGCCAGGCGAGGCCGTGGCGCAGCACGTCGCCGGTGCCTTCGGTCAATATCCCGTCGGCTCGGATCCCGCCGTGCGTGGGGGTCAGGATGACCGCCGGATAGGCCGTGTCGTGCCCGGCCACCCGCACCCCGGGCGCGTTCATCATTTCGTCGAGCGCGTCGGGCGCCGCCCGGCTCGCCTCGATCAGGCCGTCCTGCCGCATCGTTTCGCGCACCTCGGCCCAGCGTGTCGCGGGGCCGGCGATCACGGTGATGAACGCTTCTCGCTGATCCGACCGGATCGTCGGTATCGGCCCACGCTGCCCCTTGCCTGCCAGCGCATCGGCCAGAATCTCCGGTGCCGGACGGTCGCCGTGCAGCGCCTTTGACAGCAGGTTCAGCGTGCCGCCGGGCAAAGGCAGGATCGCGCCGTCCCAGCCCGCCGTCTTGCGCGCGGCGGCGTTGATCGTCCCGTCGCCCGTCCACACCAGCAACAGGTCGATGCCGTCGGCCGCGAGTTGCGCAGCATCCGGCACATCATCGTCGGGCAAGGCAAAGGTCGCCGCGAGCGGCGCGCCATGGTCGCGGCAGAACGTTTCAATCTGCGCGCGAAGGGCGTCGTCATGGCTACCGCTCTGGACGTTGCAGATCAGGGCGGGGCGGGTGAACGAGCTGGTCATGCCCGTCCTACGCACGAACGCCGAAAAGGTGGCAAGGCGCGGCGCATCCCGCGCGATACGCCCGCCTTGTTCGCAGCGATCCGGCGCTGTAGGGCGCTGGCGATGACCGCCAGCATCCCCGCCATCGTGTTAGCCGGCAGCCGCCCCGGACCCGATCCGTTGCTCGGCGGCAGCGGTGTGTCGACCAAGGCGCTGCTCCCCGTCGCGGGCCAGCCGATGCTGGTCCATGTTTTACGCGCGCTGCGCGCCTCGTCGTTGGTCGGGCCGATCACGGTGCTGGCGCAGAACAGCGCCGAACTTGCCGCCGTGCCCGGCCTTGCCGCCTTCGCCGACGTGTATTTCGTCGATTCCGGCGGGGGAATCAGCAGCTCGCTCGCCGCCGCACTCCCGCCGGACGACGCGCCGGTGCTGGTCACGACCGCCGACAATGTGCTGCTGACGCCCACAATGATCGCTGAATTCCTGGCCGGTGCCGCGCACAGCGACGTCGCGGTGGCGATGGTCGAGCGTAACGTCCTGTTCGCGCGCTATCCGCAATCGCGACGCACCTGGCTCAAGTTTCGCGGCGGCTGGTGGTCGGGGGCCAATCTGTTTTTTCTGCGCGGGCGGCGGGTGCTGCCACTGCTCGATTTCTGGGGCCGGATCGAACGCGACCGCAAAAAGGGGCTGAAGATCGTCGCCGCTTTCGGCCCGTGGCTGCTGATCGGCGCGCTGCTCCGGTTGTTCACGATCCAGCAGGGCGTTGCGCGCGCGGGTCGGCGTTTCGGCCTCGCGGCGACGGTGGTACCGATGCCCGAACCCGAAGCGTGCATCGACGCCGACAAACCGGCGGATATCGAACTGATCGAGACGATTATGGCAAGCAAAACCAGCCCTTAATTTTCGCTCGACACGAACGGAGAGGTAGGAATCAGGCCGAACCCAGCGCCTCGTCCACCGCCGCGGTCGCCAGCGCCAGCTCGTCGGAATAGGGCATCGTGGCGTCTATATCGACGATCGGCGCGCCGTTGAACGCCAGCAGCGGCACCGTCTCGACCTTGCGCGTGATGAGGCCGCGGTCGTGGTCGGGTTTGCGCGCCATCACCGTATCGACATCGACGTGCAGGCGAATCACCAGCGTCGGCCGGTACGCCGCCATTTCCGCATAGATCGCGCGCTCCGCGGCCTGAATCGCGGCGAGCCGCTGGCTGGTTGCGATGCCGGCGAGGATCGGTCCGTCGTGCAGGCCGGGAACCTCGACCTGCGGATAACGGTCGGTAACAATCACCTTGCCCGCGCGCCGCTGCGCGAGCAGCGCGTCGAATTTGGCACGGCGCTTGCGCGACTTGTTCAGTGCATAGCGCGCGGCCAGATAGCCGGGGATCGGTTCGCTTGGTTCGCGCAAGCGGTCGGCGATTCCGTCGAGAAAGCGGTGCAGCGGCGGGCCGATGACCGGCCAGCGTCCGATGCGCCGCCCTTGCTCGCCCGAACCGAGGCCGAGGTAGCCGGACTCTGCCGCACGGCTCTGCTGGATATGCGCGAGCAGGTCCGCCGACAGCGTCGACTTGCCCGACCCGTCGCTGCCGACGACTGCAATCAGGGGAGCGAGGTCGCCCCCCATCAATTCAGCTCAATTCCTTGAAGAAACCGGCCATTTTCAACCCGCCGATGATAAAGCGGACGACGACGAGCGCCGCATAGGCATAGACCCAGTTCCATTGCGCCGCGGTCAGCGCGTCGAAATTGAAGTCGAGCCGCGCGAACCAGGTCAGGAAGACGGTGGTGGCGAGCAGGAACAGCTTGTTCTGTTCGCGCCAGATCATCCGCTTCCACCAGAAGGGATATTTGGGTTTCACCCAGCCGTGCAGGCGGGGAAGCAGCGCGGGAACATCCTTCGCCCATTCGGCGTGCGCCGCGCCGAATTTTTCGCGCAGAAATTCTTCCTCATAGATCGAAATGCGTTCGTAGATGAGGATCGCCAGCAGAAAGACGATCGCGCCGAACACCCAGCTGCCCGACAGCATCGCGATGCCGGTGAAGTTCAGGATGCGCCCGACGTAGAGCGGGTTGCGCACCAGGCTGTACGGCCCGGTCGTGTTGAGTTCGCTTGCCTCCGCGGCGACCTTCGCGCGGCCCGAGGTGCCGAGCGCGGCCCAGCCGCTGGTGAAGATGCGGACGATCGCGCCCGCGCTGGCGACGCCGAGCGACAGCCAGAACCAGGCGCAGTCGCCAAACGCCGTCTGGAACGGACCCCAGTCCTTGCTGCACCAGGCAATCAGCACCGAAATCGCGATGGTGATGTAGATATAGGTGCCGCGAATGAAAAAGAGGCGCTTGCCGCTGCGCGCGAGTTCGGTCTGGTACATGGGTTCCGCCTGTTGGCCGCAGTGCGGCATCAGAATAAGGTGGCACCGCTCTAGCGAATTTTGCGGCCAAAATAAGACCGAATCGATCAGACCAGCCGCAGCTTGCGCGCCGTCTTGCCCAGCGACGCACGGTCGGCGTGGGGCAGGGCAAAGCGCAGCGACAGCCAGATTGCGCCGACCGCGAGCAATATGATCAGCGGTAGCGCTACGGCGTCGGGCAATTGTCCCGCCAGCAGCGCGGCGCCGCCTGCGAGCAGCATGATCGCCAGTCCCTTGAGCGCGACAGCGGGAAATTGGTGGTCAAACGGCTGAAGCTTTTCGTTCAACGCCAGCTGCACCATCGGAACGCCGCCCATGACAACCAGGCCGATCGACATCGCCAGCGTGACGCCGGTCAGCGCATCCATCTGCCCGACGATGAACCAACCCGCGGCGACAGCCACGATCACGCCGATGATGCTGGCGGTCAGCTGGTGACGGAAGGCGGCGACGACCTGGAGCACGGGCAGCGAGATGCCGAGCACCGCTTCGGCAGCGCGCGCGAACAGCAGGATGACGAGCGCGGCCTGCGCCACCCGCGCCTCGGCGCCGAACAGGCTGAGCAGCGGTGCGCTGCCCGCCGCGAGCACCGCGGCGAGCGGCAGCGCGATCGCAGCGATCAAGCGCGTCGCATAGGCATAGATATCGGCGACCTGCGCGCGGTCGGCACGTTCGGCGCTCGCCGCGAGCGGTGCGAGCACATAGACAAAGGCGACGCGGACCAGCTGGACGACGCTCGACAATTTGCGTGCGATCGTGAACAGGCCCGCCGCCGCCGCACCCGCCGCGCCGGGCAGCAGGAGGTTGAGGATCAGCGCCGGCGCGTCGCCGAACAGGCGCGCGATGACGTTCGACGGCAGGATCGACAGCCCGGCGCGGAACGTATTGCGCGCCGTCTCGCTGCCCCGGCCGCCGCGCAGCAGCTCGCCAAAGACATAATAGCGGCGCAGCAGGCGAACGCACAGGACCGCGGTGATCGCCAGCGAACAAAGATGCGCGACAAACAGCCCCTTCAGTCCCCAGCCGCCGGTAAAGAACAGCCCCGCGAACACCAGTCGCATGATCTGTTCCCACACGATGCGCAGGCGGATTTCGGCGCCGAACACCATACGCGCACGCATCGCGCTGGTCGCGATCTCGACAAAAGCCCATAGCGGCAGCGCCCAGACGAACAGCTCGATGGCGGGGACGACCAGCGGCCGGTCGCGCTCGGCGACGTTCAGCAAGGGCGCGAGATCGGCGGCGAAAAAGGCGATGACGGCGGCGACGAGCAGGCACGGACCGACGCCCCACAGCATCGCCGTGCGCAGCGCCGCGGCGGCCTCCGCGTCGCTTGCCGACTGCGGCACCGTGCGCTGCATCGCGCTGGTCATTCCGAGGTCGAAGATATTCTCGAGCAGGTTGATCGTCGCCCAAAGCACCGCGTAAAGGCCGTAACCCGCCAGCCCGAACATCAGGACATACAGCGGCTGCGCGACGATCTCGACCACCGCGCCCAGCCTGGCGAGCACGGTGGTGCCCAGCCCCTTCGCGACATGGCGGCTGGTGACGGCCGGTTGAGGGGCGCTTTCTTCCATCGCCGCGGCCCTAGCGCGTCACCAGCGCCCTCGCCAGCGGCTTTCGCATCACCCCTTGCCGTTGCCGCCAATCGGGTCTAGTCAGCCCGCAATTGCCCAAGGAGCCTCGCGACATGGCCGAATTCCGCCTGCCCAAGAACAGCCGCCCGCAAAAGACGGGCAAGGTCCACAAGGCCGAGGGTGCGGCGGCGGTCAAACGGTTCAAAGTCTATCGCTACGACCCCGACAGCGGGCAGAACCCGCGCTTCGACACGTTCGAGGTCGACACCGAAAAATGCGGGCCGATGGTGCTCGACGCGCTCATCAAGATGAAAAGCGAGCAGGATGCGTCGCTGACCTTCCGCCGCTCGTGCCGCGAGGGGATTTGCGGCAGCTGTTCGATGAACATGAACGGCAAGAACGGCCTCGCCTGCACCACCGCGATCGAGGATCTGAAAGGCGACATCACGATCACGCCGTTGCCGGCGATGGACGTGATCAAGGACCTCGTCCCCGACTTCACCCATTTCTACGCGCAATATGCCTCGATCGAACCGTGGCTCAAAACCAAGACGACGACGCCGAGCGGCAAGGAACGGCTGCAATCGCCGGCCGAACGCGAAAAGCTCGACGGGCTGTACGAGTGCATCCTGTGCGCCTGCTGCTCGACCAGCTGCCCCAGCTATTGGTGGAACAGCGACAAGTTTCTTGGTCCCGCGATCCTGCTCCAGGCGTATCGCTGGCTCGCCGACAGCCGCGACGAATACACCGGCGAACGGCTCGACGAGCTCGAAGATCCCTTCCGCCTCTATCGCTGCCACACGATCATGAACTGCTCGAACGCCTGTCCCAAGGGATTGAGCCCGGCGCGCGCGATCGCCGAGATCAAGAAGCTCGAGGCCGAGCGGCAGGTGTGATGCGCGCGGGGCTGTCGGCGCTGGCAGCGCTGGCGCTGACCGCCTGCGCAACGGGGCCATCGGCAGCAACAAAGTCCGCATCATCGACCGATGCGCGTGATATCGGCGGGGCGACCTGGCTGATCGAGGGCAGCTTTGCCCCCGGCGGTTCACCCGATGGCAACAGTCTGATTCTGCACGGCCCCGAGGGGGCAGTGGTCATCGATACGGGCCGCCACGCCGTGCATGTCGGGACGATTCAGCGGGCCTTGCGGCAGCGCGGCAAGCCGCCCGTCGCTATCATCAACACGCATTGGCATCTCGATCATGTCAGTGGCAATCTGGCGCTGAAAGCGGCGTATCCCGGGGTTCGGGTCTATGGCACGTCGGCGATCGACGGCGCGCTCGCCGGCTTTCTGGCGGGGAGTACCGCAGCGTCGCGACGCGCGCTTGCCGATCCAACCTTGTCCGTTGCGGCGCGCGCCGGCATCGAACGCGACCTTGCAACGATTGCGCGGGGCGCGGAGCTGCGTCCCGACGTGATTGTTGACGAGCCGCGCGACATGACGATCGCGGGCCGGCGCCTGTCGCTGCGGATCGCCCGTGGCGCAGTAACCGAGCGCGACCTGTGGATATATGATGGCGCTCGAAAGCGCGCGATCGTTGGCGATCTCGTGACCCTGCCAGCGCCGTTCCTTGATACCGCCTGTCCGGAAGGTTGGTCGAAAGCGCTGGGCGACATCGCGGCATCGGGTGCCGAACAGGTCGTTCCGGGCCACGGCCCTATCATGACGATGGCGGATTTCGAACGCTGGCGCAGCACATTTGACGACTTTATCGCTTGCGCCCGCGGCACAGGCGCGCTTGAGGTCTGTTCGACGGGCTGGTTGGCCGGTGCCGCTGTGTGGATCGGCGAAGACAGCGCGCGCGCCAGTGCGATGGCCGGTTATTATGGCGGGCTGATCCGCGCGGGAAAACTGGACGGATATTGCACGGCATGAATGACGGGATCGAGGAACCCAGGCGGCGCGACCATTTCAGCGCCGAGGCGCAGGGCGATGGCTGGCTCAGCTGGGATTTGAAGGACGCGACGCGGTTCAACAGCTTTATCGAACCGCTGACGGTGCGGGTCGAGCCGCCGACGGCGGACGGGCGCCCCCGTGCGCGGGTGCGGATGATCCCCGGGCGCAAGCACAGCAATTTGGGCGATAATGTCCATGGCGCAGTCACGCTGGCGCTGGTCGACATTGCGCTGTTCGCGGCGTCGCACCAGTTCGGGTCGCTCAACGCCGGCCATTCGGTGACGCTCGACCTGTCGACGCAGTTTGTCGGGGCGGGCCGGGTCGGCGAACCGCTGGACGCGGTTGTCGAGCTGGTGCGCGAAACGGGACGGCTGATCTTTCTGCGCGGGCTGGTCGTCCAGGGTGAGGACGACAGCCATATCGTCCTGTCCTTCGCCGGCACCATTCGCAAGGCGAGCAAGGATCGCGGCTGATGTCGGTGCTGGCCGCCTATGACGCACTTGTCGCGGGCGGGGAGCTCCGCCCCGACCCCGAACAGCGCGCCGCGGCGGAGCGGCTGAACCTCCTCCAGACCGAATTGGAGGCAGCGCCGCCGCGCGGTAGCCTGCTCTGGCGGCTGACGGGGCGCAAGCCGGAGGCACCGCGCGGCGTCTATCTGTGGGGCGCGGTCGGGCGCGGCAAATCGATGCTGATGGACCTGTTCTACGACCAGCTGCACATCCAGCGCAAACGGCGCGTCCATTTCCACGCCTTCATGCTCGACGTCCATGCGCGGATGCGCGAGGTACGCAAAAGCGAGGCGGGTGACCCGATCCCGCTGGTCGCCGACGCGCTGGTCGCCGATGTCCGCTGCCTCGCATTCGACGAAATGGTGGTGAACAACAGCGCCGACGCGATGATCCTCTCGCGCCTGTTTACCGCGCTGATCGACCGCGGCGTGTGCGTGGTGGCCACGTCGAACCGGCCGCCGCACGACCTTTACAAGGATGGGCTCAACCGCGAGCATTTCCTGCCCTTCATCGCGCTGGTCGAAGCGAAACTCGACGTGATGGGGCTGAACGGCCCGACCGATTATCGCCGCGACCGGCTGGGCGACGGCGCGCGCTGGTTCGTTCCCGCCGACGATGCGGCGAGCGCCGCGCTGTCCGCGGCCTTTTTCCGCCTGACCGACTACCCGCCCGAGGACCGCGCGCATGTCCCCTCGCTCGATCTCGATCTGGGTGGCGGGCGGACGCTGCACGTACCGAAAGCGCTGAAAGGCGTCGCGGTCTTTTCTTTCAAGCGGCTCTGCGCCGAGGCGCGCGGGGCGGCGGATTATCTGGCGATCGCGCGCCAATTCCACACCGTCATCATCGTCGGCATCCCGCGCATGGGTCCGGAAAACCGCAACGAAGCCGCCCGCTTCGTCACGCTCGTCGATGCGCTCTACGAATATAAGGTCAAGTTGCTGGCGAGCGCTGCGGCGATGCCCGACGATCTGTATGTGGCGGGCGACGGGGCGTTCGAATTCGAGCGGACGGCAAGCCGCTTGTCCGAAATGCAGTCCGACGCCTATCTCGCGCTAGGCCATGGCCAGCAAGACACCGCTGGCGATTTTTCCCCAGCGTGACGAGTTGACGGTGACCGCGACGACATCGCGGACATAGCGCATTTCGTGCGCCAGATAGCCGAAACCCTGCTGCAACGTGCGGCGAAGCGTGCGTAGCGGGCGCGGCGCCGGCACCAGGATGCGCGCCGGGCGCGCCGGCAGCGCGGGCAGGGTGGCGATGCCGCCGCTCGACACGCGCGGATCGTCGGCGACGGCGCGACATAATGCTTCCATCCGCGCAATGGCGAGCCGGTTCGGCACCCGGCGGTCGCGGCTGAGCAGTTCGAAGCTGTGGCTGAAGGCCGAAAACTGGATCGCGCCGCTGGCCGCCGCATGGTCCAGCGCGTCGCGCATTTCTTCTTCGGACATCGCGCATAATTGCGCGGGGCGAAAGCGGCTGGAGCGGTCCATCAACCCGCTGACCGGAACCTCCACTACGCCATGATGCACGCGCATCCCCATATTGCCTGCATCGAGCGAAATCGCGCAACCACGGCCGCGATAGGCGCCGTTGAAGCTGCTGTCGAAGGTAAAGCCCAGCGCCGCCAGCGCACGCAACGTGTCGTCGTTGGCACCGAAATTGCCAGCGCGAAACGCGGTGGGGGTCGGCGCCCCGGCGCCCACCAATATGTCGCGCGCCAGCGCAATCAGCTTTTTCTGCGCCGCCAGCGGAAAATCGCCGATGTTGCGCCCGGTCAGGCGTCCGACCGGGTTGAAACGCGCGAAAGCCAGCCACTCGGTGTGGATATGCACCTGGACTTCGTGACCGCGGTCCAGCACCGGACGGACGATCGCATCGATGATGTCGGGGCCATAAACCAGCGCCGGCATCGGATCGACAAAGAACACGCCGGTCAGGCCATGGCGTTCCAGCATGTCCATCTGGAAATGGATGCCGAAATCGCCCTCGCGACACCGGCCAAGGATCGAACTTTCGAAATTGGCGCGCGCGTCGAGCCCCCGCTGATACAGGCCGGCCGACAATTCGGTATCAAAGCTGATGATCGCGCGCGTCACCCCGGCAGCCTAGCGTTGCGGGAATAAAGGACGGTTAACCGGAGATTGCCGCCAAAGGCAACTGCCGATTCTGTTCGTTCAGAAACGCATCGCCACCGCTGCTCCGACGCTCTTTGTATCGCCCCAGGGGATGATCTGGACCCGCGCATCGGCCTTGCGGGTGACCAGATGGCCAACCGTCGTCCCGATCGCGGCGCCGACCAGCACGTCGCCGACGCGGTGCTTGCGTGCCTCGACCCGCGAAAGCCCGACGAATGACGCGACGAGATAGGCGGGAAGCCCCGCCTCCCAGCCGTACCGGTTATGAAGCGTCGCCGCCGCGGCGAAGCTGGTCGAGGTGTGGCCCGAGGGAAAGCTTTTGTTGTCGCTGCCGTCCGGGCGGCGCGACGGAAAGGCTTCCTTCAACCCTTGGGTAATCAATATGGTCCCGCCGATACTGCCCCCCGCCTGAAGCGCGCCGTCCCAATCACCTTGCACCGCAGGTACGCCGAATGCGGCGACCACCAGCGCGTTTTTGGCGACGGTTCCGGCATCGTCCCAGCCCTTTTCGCTGGCCTGCGCGGGCGCGGCAACGCCCAATGCCAGGGCAAAGGCGGCGATGGCACTGCTTCTTGCGGTCATACCCTGTTCTCTCCGGCGATAGCGCCGATCCGGGGATCAGCGGCGATATCGGCCCCGAATATCGCAGGGGAAGCCGACCGCCAAGCCAATGTTACGTCATTGTGACAACGGCTCGGCGAGCGAATGACAGCTGACGTCGATGACGCTTATCAATATTGCGAACTATTTGCAAAAAAAGGCTGTTTTTCGCCCTTTTCGCAGTTGTTTCCTTAACGGAATCGGCGTAGGGGCGTCGCCAGTCTTGGGACCGGGATCGGAGCTTTAGCCCGTGCTCCCGCCGGTCCGTGAACCAATGCCGGGCTTGCCACGAAGGAGTGCCGCGCACCATGGGACGCAAGAAGATCGCATTGATCGGAGCCGGGAATATCGGCGGAACGCTGGCGCTGCTCGCCGCGCAAAAGGAACTGGGCGATGTCGTCCTGTTCGACGTCGTCGAAGGCGTGCCGCAGGGCAAGGCGCTCGACCTGTCGCAGGTCGGCCCGATCGCGGGCTTCGACGCGAAGATCACCGGCTCGAACGACTATGCGGACATCGCGGGCGCCGACGTCATCATCGTCACCGCCGGGGTTGCCCGCAAGCCGGGCATGAGCCGCGACGATCTGCTCGGCATCAACCTCAAGGTCATGAAGGCCGTCGGCGAAGGCATCAAGGCGAACGCTCCCGATGCGTTCGTCATCTGCATCACCAATCCTTTGGACGCCATGGTGTGGGCGCTGCGTGAGTTTTCCGGCCTCCCGCACAACAAGGTCGTCGGCATGGCCGGCGTGCTCGACTCGGCGCGGTTCAGCCACTTCATCGCCGACGAATTCGATGTGTCGGTGAAGGATGTGAACACCTTCGTGCTCGGCGGCCATGGCGACACGATGGTCCCCGTCGTGCGTTACTCGACCGTCAACGGCATCCCCGTTCCCGATCTGGTCAAGATGGGCCTGTCGTCGCAGGACAAGATCGACGCGATCGTCAAGCGCACCCGCGGCGGCGGCGGCGAGATCGTCGCGCTGCTCGGCACCGGTTCGGCTTTCTATGCCCCGGCAGCATCGGGCATCGCGATGGCCGAAGCCTATCTGGGTGACCAGAAGCGCATCCTGCCCTGCGCGGCGTATGTCGATGGCCAGTACGGCCTTGACGGCCTGTATGTCGGCGTTCCGGTGCTGATCGGCGCGGGCGGGGTCGAAAAGATCGTCGAGATCGAACTCGATGCCGAAGACAAGGCGGGCCTGCAAGTGTCGGTCGACGCGGTCAAGGAACTGCTGGAAGCGTGCAAAAATTTGGATCCGTCGCTCGCATGATATCGCGCATCGCCGCCGCTGCACTGGGCCTGGGCATCGCTCAAGGCGCCTACGCCCAGTCCGTGACCCTAACGGTCAAGGATGGACGAGCGCTGGTCGTGGGCGGCGAGACGCTTCTGGGAGCCAACCTTGCCGCCACCGATCTCGACGGTGCCGCAATCGTGGCGGAGTTCGGACGGCTTTGTGCGGACCCCGCAACGGTTGGCGACCGGATTGCGGCCTCATCTCTCGGGTTGTCAGAGGCCGAAGCTGTGTTTCCTGCGGAAGGCAAGCAGGGCGAGGCGCGGGTCAAGCAATGGCGCGGCGCGGCAGCGGCGGTGTCGGCATGGACCGGCGATGATGCCAACCTAAAGAATCGGCCCATTGCGATGCCGAGCCGTGGTGCGGTGACGACGGGTCCCTATGGTCCGTTTCGTGCTGCTGGCAAGCAATGCAATCTGGTGTTCGGCGTTCGCGATTTTTCGAGCGTCACCTCCATCATCGAGGCGCTTCGCACGACTTATGGCGAACCTGGAAAACTGGTCGTCAAGAATACTTTTGCCGATGGTTATTGGGCGGTGAGCGCGGGTGACGCATCCGCGCGCGTCAATCTGAACACGCCCACGACGCGAAACGGACCGCAGCCAGTGCATCTGTCGATGCAATTGGTCGAGCCACCGGCAAAGTGATGATTTGAGCCTATCCGATAGGCCCCTCCAAGGAGTTAGACGAGTTATGAGCATCCTCATCGACAAGAACACCAAGGTCATCACGCAGGGGATGACCGGTGCCACCGGCACTTTCCACACTGAACAGGCGCTTGCCTATGGCACGCAGATGGTCGGCGGCGTGACGCCGGGCAAGGGCGGCACGACCCACATCGGCCTGCCGATGTTCGACACCGTCGCCGAAGCCAAGGATGCGACCGGTGCGACCGCGAGCTGCATCTATGTTCCGCCGCCGTTTGCCGCGGACTCGATCCTCGAGGCGATCGATGCCGAAATTCCGCTGATCGTGTGCATCACCGAAGGCATTCCGGTGCTCGACATGGTCAAGGTCAAGCGCGCGCTGTCGGGTTCGAAATCGCGCCTGATTGGTCCCAACTGCCCCGGCGTGCTGACGCCGGGCGAATGCAAGATCGGCATCATGCCCGGCAGCATTTTCTCGAAGGGCAGCGTCGGCGTCGTCTCGCGCTCGGGCACGCTGACCTATGAGGCGGTGTTCCAGACGACCAATGCGGGTCTGGGTCAGACGACCGCGGTCGGCATCGGCGGCGATCCGGTCAACGGCACCAACTTCATCGACGTGCTCGAACTCTTCCTCGCTGACGAAGCCACCAAGTCGATCATCATGATCGGCGAAATCGGCGGCGACGCTGAAGAACAAGCCGCGCAGTTCCTGATCGACGAAGCCAAGCGCGGCCGGAAAAAGCCGATGGCGGGCTTCATCGCGGGCCGCACCGCGCCTCCGGGTCGCCGCATGGGCCATGCCGGGGCGATCGTATCGGGCGGAAAGGGCGACGCCGAGAGCAAGATCGCGGCGATGGAAGGCGCGGGCATCACCATGTCGGCCAGCCCGTCCGAACTCGGCACGACGCTGGTCGAAGTGCTGAAAGAACGCGTGTGATTTAAGCGCCCGCTGTCAACAGCCGTTGTCAGCGGGCGTCGCTCCCATATCCTCCCCGGAGCCATTTCTCTTTCGAGAATGGAAAAGACAATGAACCTCGAACGACAAAGCTTTGACATCGATGAGCCGCAGGCCGGCCCGAGCTGGGCGCCGAAGAACTGGCCGCAGATCGACAGCGACGACCTGACCGCCGCGCTCGATCCGCAGCAGATGCAGGTTGCGGTCAAGGCCGCCGCTGCGAAATCGGGCGCGCCGCTGTCGAATGCCGAAGTCGAGCGCGCGGCGGACGATTCGATCCGCGCGATGATGCTGATCCGCACCTATCGCGTGCGCGGACATCTTGCCGCGAACCTCGATCCGCTCGGGCTCAGCCAGCGCGAACTGCCCGCGGATCTCACGCCCGAATATCACGGCTTTGCCGGTGCCGATCAGGACCGCCCCGTCTATCTGGGCGGGACGCTGGGCCTCGAACGCGCGACGGTGCGGGAGATCGTCGCGATCCTGCGCGCCAATTATTGCGGCAATGTCGGCTTGGAATATATGCACATCGCCGACCTCAAGGAGCGCCAGTTCCTGCAGGAGCGGATGGAGGGCGCCGACAAGATCATCGAATTTTCGGTCGAGGGTAAACGCGCCATCCTGAACAAGGTGATCGAGGCCGAGGAATGGGAAAAATTCCTCGCCAAAAAATATGTCGGGACCAAGCGTTTCGGCCTCGACGGCGGCGAAAGCATGATCCCCGCGATGGAAGCCATCATCAAATATGGCGGCCAGTACGGCGTGAAGGAAATCGTCTATGGCATGGCGCATCGCGGGCGCCTCAACATGCTCGCCAACGTCATGGCGAAGCCGTACAAGATCATCTTCCACGAATTTGCCGGTGGCAGCGCCAACCCCGACGACATCGGCGGTTCGGGCGATGTCAAATATCACCTCGGCACCTCGACCGACCGCGAGTTTGGCGGCGCGTCGGTGCATATGTCGCTGGTTCCCAACCCGTCGCACCTCGAAGCGGTCGACCCCGTCGTGCTCGGCAAGGTGCGCGCGCAGCAGGTGGTGCGCGACGACCTCGACAAGCATGAACAGGTACTGCCGGTGCTGATCCACGGCGACGCGGCGTTCGCGGGACAGGGGATTGTCTGGGAATGCCTCGGCTTCTCGGGCATCCGTGGTTACAACACCGGCGGCTGTATCCACTTCATCGTCAACAACCAGATCGGTTTCACCACCAGCCCGCAATATGCGCGCTCGTCGCCCTATCCGTCGGACGTGGCGAAGGGCGTCATGGCGCCGATCCTGCACGTCAACGGCGACGATCCCGAGGCGGTGACCTTTGCGTGCAAGCTCGCGATCGATTTCCGCCAGCAGTTCAAGCGCGACGTCGTCATCGACATGTGGTGCTACCGCCGCTTCGGCCATAACGAAGGCGACGAGCCCTCATTCACCCAGCCACTCATGTACGAGCGCATCCGCAAGCACCCGCCGGTGTCGCAGCTGTGCGCCGCCAAGCTGGAGGCCGAAGGCGTGATCGATGCCGGCTGGGCCGACGCCCGCCGCGCCGAGTTCATCGCGCGGCTCGAGGATGATTTCGAGGGCGCCAAAAGCTACAAGCCGAACAAGGCCGACTGGTTCGCCGGGCGCTGGTCGGGGCTGCACGCCCCCGCCGACCCGGAAAATGCCCGCCGCAACATCTCGACCGGCGTCAGCGAAAAATTGTTCGATTCGATCGGCCGGATCATGACCACGGTTCCCGACGATCTTGACGTCCACAAGACGCTGCGCCGGGTGATCGACGCGCGCGCCGCGATGTTTGCTGACAAGGGCGACAAGGAAGTGTTCGACTGGGCGACCGCCGAAAGCCTCGCTTTCGGTACGCTGCTGAGCGAAGGCTATCAGGTCCGCCTGTCGGGGCAGGATTCGGGCCGCGGCACCTTCAGCCAGCGCCATGCGGTGTGGGTCGATCAAAAGGACGAGCGCAAATATGTGCCGCTGACCAACGTGCCGCACGGCCGGTTCGAGGTGCTCGACAGTCCGCTGTCCGAATATGGCGTGCTCGGCTTCGAATATGGCTATGCGATGGCCGATCCGAAGTCGCTGGTGCTGTGGGAAGCGCAGTTCGGCGATTTCGCCAACGGCGCGCAGATCATGATCGACCAGTTCATCGCGTCGGGCGAGGCCAAGTGGCTGCGCGCCAACGGGCTCGTGATGCTGCTCCCGCACGGTTATGAAGGGCAGGGGCCGGAACATAGCTCGGCGCGGCTCGAACGCTTCCTGCAACTGTGCGCGGGCGACAATATCCAGGTGTGCAATATCTCGACCCCGTCGAACTATTTCCACGTGCTGCGCCGCCAGATGCTGCGTCCGTTCCGCAAGCCGCTGGTCATCATGACCCCGAAATCGCTGCTCCGGCACAAGCTGGCGGTGTCGCAGCGCAGCGACTTCATCGGTGACGCACATTTCCGCCGCATCATGTCCGACCGCACTCCGCCCGCCGACGCCGACATCAAGCGCGTCGTGCTGTGTTCGGGCAAGGTCGGTTACGACCTGATGGAAGCGCGCGACGCCGCGGGCCTTTCCGACACGACGGTGATCCGTATCGAGCAGCTTTACCCCTTCCCCGGCGAACCGCTCGCGGTGCGCTTGAAGCGGATGCCGCAGCTGGAAGACGTCGTCTGGGCGCAGGAAGAACCGCGCAACAATGGCAGCTGGTTCTTCGTCAACGAGCTGATCGAGAATGCGCTGAGCGAAGCGGGCAAGAAGGGCATGCGGCCGCGCTATGCGGGCCGCGCCGCTGCGGCATCGCCCGCGACGGGCCTGATGAGCCGCCACCAGACCGAACAGTCGGCGCTGGTCGCCGACGCACTGGGCCTCAGCGTCCGCGCCGAAATTCGTCGCAGCAAGAATAAGGCCTGATCCAGGCACAAGACCCCCAAGGAACTGCACCTATGAGCACCGAAGTCAAAGTCCCCACGCTGGGCGAGAGCGTCACCGAAGCGACGATCGGCGAATGGCTGAAGCAGCCGGGCGAGGCCGTCGCGCTCGACGAGCCGATCGCCAGCCTTGAGACCGACAAGGTCGCGGTCGAAGTGCCTTCGCCCGTCGCGGGTGTGATGGGCCAGCAGGTCGTCGCGGTCGGCGATACGGTCAACGTCGGCGCCGTGATCGCGACGATCGAAGCGGGTGATGGCAAGGCTGCCGCGCCTGCACCAGCAGCGACCCCGGCGCCCGCCGCAAAGGCCGAGGCCGCCGCCCCGGCGCCCGCCACCGCCAGCGAAGATTCGGTGACGACGCTGTCGCCCGCGGTGCGCCGCCTCGTGCTCGAACATGGCCTCGACCCCAGCAAGATCAAGGGCACCGGCAAGGACGGCCGCCTGACCAAGGAAGACGTGCTCGCCGCCGCCAGTGCGGCGCCGGAAGCCGCGCCCGCTCCGGCCGCTGCGCCCGCACCCGCCGCGAGCGGCGCGCCGGGTCGCCGCGAGGAGCGCGTCAAGATGACGCGGATGCGCCAGACGATCGCCAAGCGGCTCAAGTCGGCGCAGGACACCGCGGCGATGCTGACGACGTTCAACGACGTCGATATGTCGGCGGTGATGGCGACGCGCGACAAATATCGCGAGACGTTCGAGAAAAAGCATGGCGTCCGTTTGGGCTTCATGAGCTTTTTCACCAAGGCGGTCGCGCTCGCGGCGCATGACATTCCCGCGGTCAACGCGCGCATCGACGGCGACGAAATCGTCTATCACGATTATCTCGACGTGTCGGTCGCGGTCAGCGCACCGAACGGCCTCGTCGTGCCGGTGGTGCGCAACGCCGACGGGCTGAGCTTTGCCGAGATCGAAAAGGCGATCGCGGACCTTGGCAAGCGCGCCAAGGACGGCACGCTGACGATGGACGACATGACCGGTGGTACCTTCACCATCTCGAACGGCGGCGTGTTCGGCGGCCTGATGTCGACCCCGATCATCAACCCGCCGCAGTCGGCGGTGCTCGGCCTCCACCGCATCGAAGACCGCCCGGTCGTCCGCAATGGCGAGATCGTGATCCGCCCGATGATGTATCTGGCGCTCAGCTATGACCACCGCCTGATCGACGGCAGAGAGGCGGTGACGTTCCTGAAGACGATCAAGGAAGCGATCGAGGATCCGACGCGGTTGCTGATCGATTTGTAATAGTTTGTGCTCCTGCGAACGCAGGAGGTATTTTAGCTGTTCTCCTGCGAACGCAGGAGTCCAGGGTGGAATGAAATGATGGTGCAATCTCACCCTGGGTTCCTGCATTCGCAGGAAAACGGAAGATAGAATGGTCCGACCCGGCTATCTCTATCTGATGGCAAGCGCGCGAAACGGCACATTGTATCTTGGCGTCACCAGCGATCTGCTGGCTCGCGTGTGGCAACATCGCAACGACGTGGTGGAAAGTTTCACCAAGAAATATGGCTGCCACAGACTGGTCTGGTATGAAGCGTTCGAAGATATTCAGCAGGCTCGGCATCGCGAACTGCAAATGAAGAAATGGAAACGGGCGTGGAAGGTTGAGCTGATCGAACGGGAGAATCCGCAATGGCTGGATTTGTTCGATAAGCTCTCTCTTTGACGCCCTGGGTTCCTGCGTTCGCAGGAACACAAACGGAGTGAGTTATGGCTGATTACGACTACGACGTCCTTGTCATCGGTGCCGGCCCCGGCGGTTATGTCGCGGCGATCCGCGCGGCGCAGCTGGGCCTGAAAACCGCGTGCGCCGACGGACGCGAGACGCTCGGCGGCACTTGCCTCAACGTCGGCTGCATCCCGTCGAAGGCGATGCTCCACGCGTCGGAATATTATGACGCTGCGGCGAACGGCGCGATGGCGAAGATGGGGATCGATGTGACCCCGAAGCTGAACCTGCCAGCGATGCACGCCCAGCGCATCGACGCGGTCAAGGGGCTGACCGGGGGCATCGAATTCCTGTTCAAGAAGAACAAGGTCGACTGGCTGAAGGGCTATGCGGCGTTCACCGGCAAGGACAGTGTCGAGGTCGCGGGCAAGACCTATCGCGCCAAGAATATCATCATCGCCACCGGATCGTCGGTCACTCCGCTGCCCGGCGTCGATGTCGACAATGACAAGCAGATCATCGTCGATTCGACCGGGGCGCTCGAACTCGCCAAGGTGCCCGGCCATCTGGTCGTCATCGGCGGCGGCGTGATCGGGCTGGAACTTGGCAGCGTATGGCGCCGCCTGGGCGCCAAGGTCACCTGCGTCGAGTTTCTCGACCAGATCCTGCCCGGCATGGACGCCGATGTGCGCAAGGATGCGAACCGCATCTTCAAGAAACAGGGCATCGAATTCAAGCTGAAGACCAAGGTCACCGGCGCGGCGGTCAAGGGCACGAAAGCCGTCCTGACGCTGGAACCCGCAGCGGGCGGTGACGGGGAAATGCTCGAGGCCGATGTCGTGCTGGTATCGATCGGGCGGCGTCCGAACACCGACGGGCTGGCGCTCGACAAGGCGGGGCTCGCGGTCAATGCGCGCGGCCAGATCGAGACCGACCATGATTTTTCGACGCAGGTTCCCGGCATCTGGGCGATCGGCGACGTCATCCCCGGCCCGATGCTGGCGCACAAGGCCGAGGACGAGGGCATCGCCTGCGCAGAGAATATCGCGGGCCAGACGGGCATCGTGAACCATGATGTCATCCCGTCGGTCGTTTACACCTGGCCCGAAATCGCCGGGGTCGGCCTGACCGAAGAGCAGGCGAAGGAAAAGGGCGAGGTCAAGGTCGGCAAATTCCCGATGGCGGGCAACAGCCGCGCCAAGACCAACCACGAACCCGACGGCTTTGTGAAGATCATCGCCGATGCCAAGACCGACCGCGTGCTCGGCGTATGGTGCATCGCCAGCGTCGCGGGCACGATGATCGCGCAGGCGGCGCAGGCGATGGAATTCGGCGCGACCTCCGAAGATATTGCCTATACGTGCCACGCCCACCCGACGCACAGCGAAGCGGTGAAGGAAGCCGCAATGGCGGTAACGGGCAAGCCGATCCACATCTGACGAAAGAAAGGGCGCAGCATGGCGGGCGACGAGATCGAGTTTGAGGCGCCGGTCTTCACCGCCTGCGCCTGTTGCGGCAACCGGTCCACCCATCTGGTCCGCTTTGTGACGCGCGGCGGCAATGCCTTTGCCGTATACTATGCCGATTTTGCCGATGGCCATGATATGGTCAGCCTCATCGCCAGCTTCGGCGACTGGAGCGAGGATCCCGGCGCGGCCTCGTGCCGCACCGCCTTTGCAATGCGGCTGTGGGTCGATGGCGATCGTTACCAGGTCGGCTTGGTCGATGCCGCTGAAAGCGGGTATAGCGACGGCGTCCTGGGACGCATTCTTGACCGGCACGAAGCGCTCGAACACCCGCTGAGACAGGAGGCGTTCGACCTTTCGGACCATATTGTCCTTTGCGATCGCCCGGTCATCACGTTTCTCGACAATATGCCCGCCAGCGGCTGAGGAGCAGGACGCGGCATGGATCAAAGCTTGATCGTTCGCCTGCTCGACCTTGCCGGTATCGCGGTGTTCGCGTTATCGGGTGCGCTGATGGCAGTGCGCATGCGCCAGACGCTCGTCACCGCCAGCTTCTTTGCGCTGGTGACTGGGGTCGGCGGCGGCAGCGTGCGCGACCTGCTCATCGGCGCGCCGGTGTTCTGGGTGCAGGACGGCGCGATTGCCGCGGTGTGCATCGCGATCGCGCTCGTCGTGTGGATCACCCCCGAACGCTGGTGGCGCGGACAATTGCTGGAATGGGCCGATGCGGTGGGGCTCGCCGCCTATGCGGTGTTCGGCACCGCCAAGGCGCTCGCATGGGGGGTGCCGCCGGTCCCCGCGCTGATGATGGGCGTCATCACCGGCTGTGTCGGCGGGACCATTCGCGACATATTGGCGGGCGTCCCGTCGATCATCATGCGGCCGGAGGTTTATGTGACGGCCGCCGCGCTCGCATCGGGCCTGTTCCTGCTGCTTGAATGGCTGGGGACGGGAACGCCGGTCGCCGCGGTGGCGGGCGCGGTCGCGGGCTTTGTGCTGCGCGGCGCCGCGATCCGCTGGTCGCTCGCGCTGCCGTCCTATCGCGGCGCACGGGCCGACTGACTTGACGTTCGCGTAAACTGCGCCATGCTGTCCAGCGCATCGACAGGAACGGGGACGGCATGACCACCGCACAAGCGAACATAAACGGCATCAGCATCACTTATGAAGACAAGGGACCGAGCGACGCGCCGGTGATCCTGCTGGTGATGGGGCTCGGCGGGCAGTTGACGCTGTGGCCCGACGAGTTTGTGGATGCCCTCAACGACCGTGGTTTCCGCACCATCCGCTACGACAATCGCGACGTCGGCCTGTCGACGCGCTTCGAGGCGGGGGGGATTCCCAATGTGAAATGGATGATCGTCAAATCGGTGCTCGGCCTGCCCGTGCGTCCGGCCTATACGCTTGCCGACATGGCGGCCGACGGTATCGGCCTGCTCGACCATCTGGGCGTTGCCCGGGCGCATGTCGTCGGCGTGTCGATGGGCGGGATGATTTCACAGCATATCGCGGCGCGCTATCCGCAACGCGTCCTGTCGCTGACTTCGGTGATGTCGACCACCGGCAATCGCCGCCTGCCGCGCGCACGGAAAGAAGCGATGCAGGTGCTCGCGAACCGCCCGATGAGCGGCGACAAGGAAGCGCTCATCGCTTACTCGGTCAATGCGGCGCGCGTGATCGGCAGCCCCGGCTACCCCGCTGACGAAGCCCGCCTGCAACGCCGCGTGCGCACCGATTTCGAACGCGGCTGGTATCCGCAGGGGGTCGCGCGGCAGATGGCGGCAATTGTTGCCGATGGCGACCGGCGGGCGATGCTGAAAGACATCGCGGCGCCGACGCTGGTGATCCATGGCGAGGATGATCCGCTGGTGCCGATCGACGGTGGGCGCGATACCGCCGCCAATATTGCCGGCGCGCGGCTGTTGACGATTCCCGGCATGGGGCACGACCTGCCGCTGGCGCTGGTCGATACGCTGGCCGATGCCATTGTGGAGCATGCGACGAGCGTTGCCGTCGCCGCGTAGTCGCTTCGCCTGCTCGCAAACGGCCGGAGACTATTTGAGCAGCAACGCCATCGTCGCAAAAAATCCCTGCGATTCGGCCTTGCCGACCCGCGGCACCGCGGGCAGATAGCCGCGGCAATCGAGGCACGCGGCCTGCACCGATCCGGTCTGCGTCAGCAGCGCCATATCCTGCACCAGCCGCCGTTCGGTCAGCTGGCGGTTCATCGCCGCGATGCCGAACCAGCCGCGCGGCGCTGCGGCGACCTCTTCCTCGCTCTGGCCCCAGCTGGCGAGCATCTTGGCGAATTCGCTCGGCTCTTCTTCATAATATTTGGCGTGGAAATCGCCTTCGACCTTGGCGAGTTTCGCCGCCGCCGCGATGGCGTCCGACAGGCCGCCGAACTGGTCGACCAGCCCCAGCTGGCGCGCGGTGCCACCGGCCCAGACGCGGCCTTCGGCAATTTCTTGCACCTTTTCCAGCGGCTGCTTGCGGCTCTTGGCGACGAGCCCCGTAAAGCGGGCGTAGACATCCTCGACGCTTGCCTGCGCCAGCGCGTTGAATTCCTCGTTCACGCCGCCGAACACGTCGGGCTGGCCCGACAGCGGCGTCGTCGCGATGCCGTCGGCATTGACCCCGATCTTGGCGAGCGCCTGATCGAAGCTCGGCAGGATGCCGAACACCCCGATCGATCCGGTGATCGTTTCGGGTTCGGCAAAGATGCGGTCGGCGGGGGTCGCGATCCAGTAACCGCCCGATGCCGCGACATTCGCCATCGACACGACGACGGGCAATTTCCTGGCTTTTGCGGTCAACAGCGCTTGCCGGATTTCCTCGGACGCCAGCACCGACCCGCCGGGTGAATCGACGCGCAGCACGATCGCCTTGGTGGCGCTGTTCGACGCGGCGTCCAGGATATGCTGGGCGATGGTGGTGCCGCCCGCCGTGCCGGTGGGGGTTTCGCCGTCGACGATCTCGCCCACCACCGGGACGACGGCAATCGCAGCGCCCTTGGTTGCCGGCGGGTTCGCGGCGACCCAGTTTTCGAGCGGGATCGCATTATATTCCCACGGCTTGCTGTCGTCATAGGAACCGCTGATTTCGGCAATACGGGTATGAAACGCCATCCGGCTGCCCAGCTTGTCGACCAGCCCCGCGTCGAGCGACGCCTTGGACAGGTCGTTCCCCGCCGCCTGCACCGCGCCGGCCGTGTCGGCGATATAGGCATCGATCTTTGCCGTCGGCCGCGCCTTTTTGACGTCGGTCAGCCAATTGTCCCACAGCACGCTGGCGTAGGCGAGGCTGGCTTCCTTCGCTTCGGGCGACTGATCGTTGCGAAGAAAGGGTTCGACCGCGCTTTTGAAGGTGCCGACGCGATAGATGTTGGCAGTGATGCCCAGCCGGTCGAGCAGCCCCTTGTAATAGAGCCGCGAGCCGCCGGGCCCGGCTATCGCCACCCCGCCGATGCTGTCGGCCCAGATTTCGCTCGCGTGCGACGCGATTTGGTAGCTGTCGGTGGTATAGGCGGTGGCAAAGGCCAGCACCGGCTTTTTCTTTGCGCGGACCTTGTCGATCGCGGTGCCGATTTCGGCGAGCGAGACTTGCCCGCCGCCGAGGAAGCGGTCGAGATCGAGCACGACCGACGTTACCCGTTTATCGTCGGCGGCGGTCTCCAGCGCGTGGACGACGTCGCGCGTCCGGATTTCCTTGAGCTGAGCCCCGCCCGACAATGCCGTCAGCGTATCGACCTCGGCCGGCTGTTCGCTGACGAAGCCGTCGAATTCGATCAGCAACGCGCCCTTGCTCACCGGCAGCCCCGCGTTCGGACGTCCCGCGAGCAAGCCGAACAAGGCGACAAAGAACAGCAGCAGGAAAATCAGCGCGAGCGCGTCCTTGATCGCGACCAGCAGTTTCCAAACCTTGCGCGGAAAGCTGGTCGTCGATTTCGCCTTGCCGTCGCCGGGCAGCGGGCGGCGTACCGGAATGGCCCAGGGGCCGGCGGGATCGTTCGGGGTGTTGGCGGTGGTGTCGGTCATGGCTGCAAACCTAGGGATGCGGCTGGCCGTTGGCAATGCACGCTTCGACGGGCAGGCGACAGCACCCTATCGGCGACATCACAGCCAGCCCTCGCGGCGATACCAGCGCACCGTTTCGGCGAGCGCGTCGTCGGTTTTGTGTTCGGGCCGCCACAGGTCGGCGGGGGGATGCGCGCCCGCGGTCGCTACCCAGTCGGGATGCGCGATATAGCGCGCGCGGTCGGGGGTCAGCTTGGCGCCGCCGCGACGCACCAGCTTGTCGATCCGACCTCCGGCTTTCAGCACCGTGCCGGGAACCGCCAGCGTCGCGATCCGGCGGCGGCCTACCGCCCGTCCGATCGCGTCGGCGAAACCGCGGTGCGACCAGCCGCCCGCCTGGCCGTCGTCGGGTTCGTAGATCGCGCCGATGCTTGTAGTGCGATCAGAGGCCAGCGCGACGAGCAACCGTGCCAGATCGTCGACATAGATCGCCGACATACGCCCGCGCGGCGGCAGCAGCGCGATGCCGCGGCGCGCCATGCGGAACAGGTCGAGCATTTCGGTATCGCCGGGGCCGAATACTGCGGGCGGGCGGACGATCGTCCAGTCGAGACCGCTTGCGGTCACGGCGGCCTCGGCGCGTTCTTTCGACCAGCCATAGTCGGACAGGCCGGGCTCGCGCGCTGCTAGCGACGAGACATGGACGAAACGCGTTACCCCGGCGCTGCGCGCTGCGTCGATAATATCGGCGGTCGCCGTGGCATTGCCTGCCTCGAACGCCGCGCGGGTCGGGACATTGACCACCCCTGCGATGTGCATGACGACGTCGCTGCCCGTGGCCATCTCGGCCAGGCTGCCCGTGTCGTCGAGCGCGCCCGCGATCCAGGTCACACCCTCGCGACCCGGCTGCGGGCGGCGGGTGAGGGCGCGGACATGCCAGCCGGCGGCGATCGCCTGCCGCATCGTGGCGCCGCCCACAAAGCCGGTCGAGCCGGTCATCGCCAGCACGCGCCCGGTCACAGCAGCACCATATGGTCGCGGTGGACCATCGCACTTCTTGGCGCATAGCCGAGCGCCGCCTCTTGCGCGTCGCGGCCAAGGCCGGTGATTGCGGCGGCATCGGCGGCGGGATATTCGGACAGGCCGCGCGCGATGACGGCGCCGTCGGGCCCGACGATGTCGAGCACGTCGCCGCGGGTAAAGCTGCCCGAAACGCCGGTCACCCCGGCGGCGAGGAGGCTGGCGCCGCCGCGCAGCGCGCGCGCCGCGCCGGCGTCGATCGTCAGCCGCCCCTTGGCGGTCAGCCCGCCCGCCAGCCATGCCTTGCGCGCGCTGGCGCCCCTTTCGGCGACGAACAGGCTGTGCCGCGCTGCGGTCGACAGCGGCCGGTCGATGCGTCCCGAGGCAATGGCGAGGTGCGCGCCCGCAGCATTGGCGATGCGCGCCGCCGCGATTTTCGACACCATGCCGCCCGATCCCATGCCCGACGCCGATCGGGTATCGGCCATCGCCTCGACGCCCGCGTCGATGCGTTCGACGCGCGCGATATGGTTGGCGCCGGGCTGGGCCGGATTGCGGTCGTACAGCCCGTCGATGTCGGACAGCAGTATGACCCCGCCCGCGCTCGCCGCCTGCGCGACGCGCGCCGCCAGCCGGTCGTTGTCGCCAAAGCGGATTTCCTCGGTCGCCACGCTGTCATTCTCGTTGATGATCGGCACGACGCCCAATGTGAGCAAGCGGTCGAGCGTCGCGGCAGCATTCAGATAACGCCGCCGGTCTTCGAGATCGTCGAGCGTCACCAGCATCTGCGCCGCGGTCAGCCCCTCAGCGCCTAGCACCTCGGCCCACACTTGGCTCAACGCAATCTGGCCGGTGGCGGCGGCCGCCTGCGCATCCTCCAGCGTTCCGCGCCCGCCCTTCGCCAGTCCCAGCCGCCGCGCGCCGAGCGCAATCGCGCCCGACGAGACAACCGCGACCTGCTGTCCCGCGCGCGTCCGTTCAGCGATGTCGACGGCGATCCCCTCCAGCCAGTCGCGGCGAACCGCGCCGTCGGGATCGACGAGCAGCGCCGAGCCGATCTTGACAATCAGGCGCGAACAGGCGGAGGGCGCGAACAACATAGCGCCGCCGATAGCGCGCGGCGTCGCCCGCGCCAATGTTATTACGTTAGCGCGATCCGCCGAAGGTATAGCTCAGCGCAATCCCGGCCGACGGCTGGCTGCGGCTGCCCAGCTGGCGGGTGATCGGGGAGTCCGCGGCGTCGCCGACCAGCCGGTCGTAGCGCCCGTAAACCGCGACGCCCCAGCGGCGCCCTAGCATCCGGTGATAGCCGGCGGTGACACCGACCGACTGGATGCCGCCATCGACGTCATAGACGGGAAGGCCGGAGGTCGCGGCGGCGGCAGGGGTGACGCCAAAATAGGCGTTTTTATATTTGGCGTCGCCCAATGTGACGCGCGGGCCGATCGAGAACAGCCAGTCGTCGCCTTGGCGCGCGACATAGTCGGCGCTGACCTCACCCGCCCAGCCCTTGTGGCCGCTCACCGCCTTGCGGCCCTCGACGCGGACGCGGACGGCGGGGGTCAGGTTGACCTGCGCAAAGCCGCCGAGCTCGAACGAAAAGCCGACTTTGGGCAGGTCGGCGCCAATGTCGGCGGCGGTGCGCTTGCCGATGAAGCCCAGCGACGGTCCGAACGCAAAGTTTCCGCTTTGGATCAGCGGTCCGCCAAAGCTTTCGTCCGCGGCCTCGAAAGTGAATTCGGTGCCGACCCGTTCGCGTGAGAGATCGACATAGGGGCCGAAAGACAGGTCTTTCGATCCCGGCCATGACGGTGACAATTGCGGACCCAGGATGACGCGGGTGCGCGTGTCCGAGCCGCCCGCGGTTTCCTGCGCATGGGCGGGGAGGGCGGCGACGCCAAGAACGGACGAAACGCAAAGCCCAAGCTTGATTACACGAAGATATGGGAACATCCGGAATTCCTTGTTGTTTGTGCTACAAGGCGCCCCGGCCCATTTCGTTCCTGAAATCAGGATGCTAAACCGGCGACCACCCCGCGTCGGCGTCCTCGCCGGGATCTTCGCCCGCCTTGTCGCCGACGATGGTCTCGAGCAGCTTGTCGAGCACCGCGGGGACGCCCGCGCCGCTTGCACCCGACAGCGCCATCACCGGGTGACCGCTTTCGGCTTCGAGCTCGGCCGACAGCGCGGCGATCAGTTCCTCGTCGAGCGTGTCGATCTTGTTAAGCGCCACGATCACCGGCTTGTCGATCAGGTCGGCGCCATAGGCTTCGAGCTCGTCGCGCACGATGCGGTAGCTGGTCGCGACATTGGTGTCGTTCGCATCGACCAGATGCAGAAGCACGCGACAGCGCTCGATGTGGCCGAGGAAGCGGTCGCCGACCCCGGCGCCGTCGGCGGCGCCCTCGATCAGCCCGGGAATGTCGGCGACGACGAACTCATGCCCCTTGTGGCTGACGACGCCCAGCTGCGGACGCAACGTGGTGAAGGCATAGGCGCCGACCTTGGCCTGCGCATTGGTGACGCCGTTGATGAAGGTCGATTTGCCCGCGTTGGGCAGGCCGACGAGGCCCGCGTCGGCGAGCAGCTTGAGCCGCAGCCACACCCACAATTCCTCGCCCGGCCAGCCCGGCCCGTGCTGACGCGGAGCGCGGTTGGTGCTGGTCTTGTAGCTCGCGTTGCCGCGCCCGCCATCGCCGCCACGCAGGAAATGGACGCGCTCGCCTTCCTTGGTTAGGTCGGCGAGCAGGCTGCGCTCGTCATCGTCGGCCAGGATCTGGGTGCCGACCGGCACCTGGATGACAAGGTCGGGACCGCCCGCGCCGGTGCGGTCGCGGCCCGCGCCGGGGGTACCGCGCTTGGCTTTGAAATGCTGGGTGTAGCGAAAGTCGATCAGCGTGTTCAGGCCGCCAACCGCTTCGAAAATGATATCGCCCCCCTTGCCGCCATTGCCGCCGTCGGGGCCGCCATATTCGATATATTTTTCGCGCCGGAACGATACGGCGCCGGGGCCGCCGTCGCCCGACTTGATGAAAATCTTGGCTTGATCGAGGAAGTGCATGGGAAACCTTTGGAGTGGTAACATCGCGTCGGCAGCGCTGGAAGCGATGTCGGCGATGGTCCCGGTTCATGCGGCGGCGGCGCTTCTGGCGACGGCGCCCAGCATGAGTGATGGGATCGGGTTGGCTCCCCTTAGTCGTAGCGCGCCGAAATGGCCAGTTTTGTGATGCCGAGGCGATCCGGTCGATGAAATGCGCTGACCCAGCGCCAGGTCGACGCAACTTTGTGTGTCGGCGCTCGTTGAGGAGACAAGTCGCTGCGCAGCGCCTGCCCATATTTTCCCGAAAGGATTTCAAATGTTTGACAACAAGAATGTCAGCACGCTCAATTCGTTGATCGCGACGACGCTCGACAGCGTCGACGGCTATCGCAAGGCGGCCGAAGAGGCCAACGCTGCACGATTTCGCGAGATTTTCCTGAACCGCGCCAACGAGCGGCAGAGCATCGTGACCGCGTTCCAGACCAAGGTCCGCGAACTCGGCGGCAACCCCGAAGACGACGGCACCGTGCTGGCATCGGCGCACCGCGCGTTCCTCGGTCTACGCGACGCGCTGACCGGCGACCGCGACGATTCGGCGGTGGTGGCCGAGGTCGAGCGCGGCGAGGATCATATCAAGGCGAAGTTCGAAAACGCGCTGAAGGACGACGATCTCGATCCGGCGGTGCAGCAGCTGATCCAGACCAGCTTTGCCTCGGTCCGCGACGGGCATGACCAGATGTCGGCGCTCAAGCACCAGCTCAACGCCAGCTAAGACCTTCTCCCGCCCTCCCGGAGAAGCATGGAAACGGCGGTTCCGATATGCGGAGCCGCCGTTTCTATTTGGCGTTCTGTTCGGCCCAGAATTTCGCGATGCGGCCGCTGATCAGCTCGGTCGCGAGGACGCGGCCGGTGTCGCGCGGCAGGTCGAGCGCTTCGGCCATCGGTCCGCCGAGCTGCGCATCGCCGAGCGCCATCAGCACCAGCGCCAGCGTGTCTTCGTGCATCAGCCGCTTTTCATGCGCGTCGGGGGCCATGCCGTCGATGAGCTTGTGGATCGCCGCGACGATCGGGTCGAGCGCGTCGTCGTTGCCGGTCGCCGCCATCCACGTCGCCAATGCGCCGGCGCCGCCGCTGTTGAACGCATCGAAGGCGAGGTCGACGATCTCGCGCACATTGCGCTCACCGGGCGGCGATTCGGCCATCTTGGCGCCGATCGTCGCGCAGACGGTTTCGGCGAGGTAGGCGGCGAGCGCCTTTTGCAGCCCCGCAGCGCTGCCGAAATGATGGAGCAGGTTGGCGTGGGTGCGGTCGATGCGCGCCGCCACCGCCTTCAATGTCACCGCCGCCGGGCCGGTTTCGATCAAAATCTCGCGCGCCGCATGCAGTGCGGCCGACCGGCTTTCTTCCGGGCTCAGGCGCTTCTTCACTATTGACATATATGTAAGTAAACCCTAGTTTTCATCCCCATCGCCCCTTTCCGCCTGTGAGACCCATATGTCCAGCCTTTCCCACTCGCCGACCCCCGCCGACCTGTCGATCACCCCGCGTGACATGCGCTTTGGCCGCGACGACAAACAGGGGCGCTGGTGGCTGAACGGTGACCCGATCGCTTCGGCGTTCCACACTGCGCTGTCGGTAACCTTTCCGCGTGGCGAGGCGATGTTCATCGAAGCGGTGAAGGCGCACCGCGACGGCGTGCCTGACAAGCTGGCGCGCGAAATCCGGGCGTTCACCCAGCAGGAGGTGATCCACAGCCGCGAGCATGTCGTGTTCAACAAGAAAGCGGCGGAGGCGGGCTATGATCTTTCGGCGCTGGAAGCCGACGTCAACGAGGTGCTCGACCTGATCAAGACGCGGCCGCAGATCGTCAACCTGATGGCGACGATCGCGCTGGAGCATTATACCGCGATGATGGCCGCGATCATGCTGCGCGACGGCCGCATGTACGACGGCGCCGAACCAGAATGGGCCGCCTTGTGGAAATGGCACGCGGTGGAGGAGATCGAACACAAGGGCGTCGCGTACGACACCTGGCTGCATGCGACGAAGGACTGGAGCCGGTTCAAGCGCTGGCGCGCCAAGTCGATCATGATGCTGCTCGTCACCAGCCGTTTCTGGCCGAAACGGATCAAGGGGATGAAAAATCTGCTGAAGCAGGACGGTCTGACCGGCTGGCGCGTCACCGCGCGCATCTGGTGGTATCTGATCGGCAATCCGGGGATATTACGCAAAAGCTTTCTGCCCTGGCTCAGCTATTTCATGCCGGGGTTTCACCCGTGGAACCATGATGACCGCGCGCTGATCAAGCTGTACGAGAGCGATTATGCCGATGCGGTGATGCCGGCGCACGCGTCGGGGCCGGAAAGGGTCGCGGCGGCGGCGTGACCTTCGCGGCGGCTAACGACCGTTTGCGGATATAGCTCATTCTTCCTCTCTCCCCTTGTGGGAGAGATACGAAGGTTTGGCAGCTTTGCTGCCTAGCCGCAGTTGAGAGGGGGTTTGCGCGTGCTGCCGTCCGCCCCCTCACCAAGCTTCGCTAGCTCCTGACGGAGCAAGCTGCGCTATCCTCTTCCTCAAGGGGAGAGGAGTTTAGGTCCGCCCCCCACCCCAAAACGGACGTTCGCCCATTGCGCCGGGCTGGACGCCGCGCGCCGCGTCCCATATCCCCGTACCGGTGGAGGGGACCATGCGACCACATATGACCACGGCCGAAACCACGCAGCTGGAGTTGCAGCTGGCGGGGCTGGGTTCGCTGCTGGAATTCGGGTGCGGCGGCAGCACGCTGGTGGCGGCGCGGCAGCTGCGGCGGATCGTCAGCGTCGACAGCGACGCCGATTGGCTGGCGAAAGTACAGGCCGACATGGCAACCGCGCCGGTCGAATTCACCCCGGTGCATATCGACATCGGGCCGGTCCGCGAATGGGGCTATCCCGCCGACGAACAACGGCTGCGCGACTGGCCGCGCTATCATGCGCAAATCTGGCGGGGGATGAGCGGCAGTCCCGACGCGGTGCTGATTGACGGCCGGTTCCGCGTCGCGTGTCTGCTCCAGTCGGTCATCCACTGCAAACCCGACTGCATCTTTCTGTTCCACGATTTTGCCGAGCGCGATTATTACCGGGTGGTGCTGAAACATGTCGATGTGCTCGCGCGCATCGACACGCTGGCGGTGATGCGGACGAAGGCGCGGGTCGATGGCACCGCAGTGCTGCACGACCTGTTCGACCATTTCCTGATCCCCGATTGACCCGCCGGGCGCGCTTCGGCACATCCGCACCATGCCGACCCTTGCCCCGATCATCGAAACGGCGCGCCTGCGCCTGCGTCCCGGCCGCCTGTCGGACAAGGACACGCATGTCGCGATGTGGGCCGACGCGCGGGTCACGCGCTTCATCGGCGGCGAACCGCGTAAACCCGATGTCAGCTGGGGGAAATTCTTGAGCTCGGCGGGGCTGTGGCCGGTGATGGGCTTCGGCTATTGGGTGTTCGCCGACAAGGACACGGACAAGCTGATCGGCATGGGCGGCCTCAGCTATTTCGGGCGCGGCATCCCGGAACTCGAAGGATTGCCCGAGGTGGGCTGGGCGTTCGATGCCGACCATTGGGGTGCAGGCTATGCGACCGAAGCGATGACCGCGGCGCTCGGCTGGGCCGACGCGAACCTCGACGCGGCCGAAGTGCGCTGCATCATCGAACCGGGCAATGCGGCGTCGGAACGGGTCGCGGCGAAGCTCGGGTTTCGGCGCATCGGAGAGAGCGACGCGCTGGGGGATGTGGTTGAAATTTATAGCCGACCGCGCGGCGGGTAACCCATATCGTCATTGCGAGCGCCGCGAAGCAATCCAGAGCGGTTTACCCAGGCTCTGGATCGCCGCGTCGCCTTCGGCTCCTCGCAATGACGAGGTTTGCCGAAATATCTAAACCGCCTCGACGACCAGCACCCCGCCGTCGGCGCTGACGACGCGGACCCTGGCGCCTTCCGCGACATCGGGGCCGCGTACCGGCCATTCGCCGTCGCCGACCTTGGCACGGCCGCGACCGTCCTCAATCGCTTTGGTCACCGTCAGCACCTCGCCGACCAGGCGATGGCCGCGCTGGTTCAGGTGCGGATCGGTCGTGGTGATCGGATTCGCCTTCAGCCAGCGGCGCCCGCCGTAGAGCGCGACGAAGGACAGCACCGCAAAAATGCCGAGCTGGACCGGAATGCTGAGCGGCACCACCCAGGCGATGACCCCGGTCGCGACCGCTGCGGCACCGATCCAGATCAGGAAGAAACCGGGCATCACGATCTCGGCCGCGGCGAGCAGCACGCCGAGCGACAGCCACGCCCAATGGGGTTCCATATTGGTCAGCCAGTCGGGCATGTCAGCGCACTCCGGGCGTGGTCGGCGGCGTCGGGCCGCGCTCGAAGGCGTCCTTGGCCAGCTCCCCGATACCGCCCAATGTGCCGATCAGCTGCGTCGCTTCGACCGGGAACAGGATCGTCTTGCTGTTCGGGCTGGTCGCGAACTGGCTGACCGCCTCGACATATTTTTGCGCAATAAAGTAATTGATCGCCTGCGCGTTGCCGCTCGCGATCGCGTCGCTGACCATCTGCGTCGCCTTCGCTTCGGCCTCGGCTTCGCGTTCGCGCGCTTCGGCGTCGCGGAAGGCGGCTTCGCGGCGGCCCTCGGCCTGCAGGATCTGGCCCTGCTTTTCGCCCTCGGCGCGCAGGATTTCGGATGCCCGCATGCCTTCGGCTTCGAGGATGTTGGCGCGCTTTTCGCGCTCGGCCTTCATCTGGCGCGCCATCGCGTTCGAGATGTCGGCGGGGGGGCGGATATCCTTGATCTCGACGCGGGTGATCTTGACCCCCCATGGCGTCGTCGCATCATCGACCACATGCAGCAGGCGGGCGTTGATCTCGTCGCGCTTCGACAGCGTCTCGTCGAGGTCCATCGACCCCATCACGGTGCGCAGGTTGGTCGTCGTCAGGTTCATGATCGCGAGATAGAGGTCGCTCACCTCATAGGCGGCCTTGGCGGCGTCGAGCACCTGAAAGAACACGACGCCGTCGACCGCGACCATCGCATTGTCCTTGGTGATGATTTCCTGCCCCGGAATATCGAGCACCTGTTCCATCATGTTCACTTTCCGGCCCACACGGTCGAAAATCGGCATGATGAAGTTGAGCCCCGGCTGCGCGGTGTGGGTGTAGCGGCCGAAGCGTTCGATCGTGTAGGCGAAGCCCTGCCGCACGGGGGTCAGCGCCCAGATCAGAAAGACAAGGGCCAGTACGACCAGCGCCAGCGCGAATTCCATCGGTCATCCCCTCTCGCACGCGGATCGCTCCGCCACCGCCTTCCTTATTGCGGCAATGGCGTCGCTGCGCCACAGAAAAGCGCATGACCGACTTCGCCCCTCGCTCGCTGCTCTATGTCCCCGGCTCGAATGCCCGCGCGCTGGAAAAGGCGCAGGGACTCGCCGCCGACATGCTGATTATCGACCTCGAGGATGCGGTGCCGGTGGGCCGCAAGGACGATGCGCGCGACGCGATGCGCGCCGCGGTGACCGCAGGCTATCCCGGCAAGCGGGTTGCGGTGCGGATCAACGGCGCGGGGACCGCGCATCAGGCGGCAGACATCAACGCGCTCGCCGGACTGCCGATCGACGCGGTCGTGGTGCCCAAGGTTGATGCGGTCGCCGACCTCGCCGCCGCGCGCGGACTGGCGCTGCCGCTGCTGGCGATGATCGAGACGCCGACGGCGATTTATGCGGCGCGCGAGATCGCCGCCGATCCGGCCGTGGCCGGGCTGATCGCGGGGCTCAACGACCTCGCGCACGAGCTGAAGCTGCCGGACGGAATCGACCGCGGCGCGATGGGCCATGCGATCCAGGCGATCATACTCGCGGCGCGGGCGGGCGGGGTGTGGTGTTTTGACGGCGTGTACAATGCGATCGACGATGCCGCGGGATTCGCGGCGGAAGCGGGCGAGGGTCGGCGCCTCGGCTTTGACGGCAAGACGCTGATCCATCCCTCGCAGGTCGATCCGTGCAATCTGGCCTTTGCACCTTCGGCGCGCGAGATTGCGGCGGCCGAGGCACTGGTCGCGGCGGCGACCGGCGGGGCGCAGCGGCACGAAGGCCGGATGATCGAGGATATGCACGTCACAGCGGCACGCGCGTTGCTGGCGCGGGCGAGAGGATGAGTTCAATTGGTCACCCCGGCGGAGGCCGGGGTCTCACCCCTGCAACCGGACGTACCGGCGAGATCGCGGCCTTCGCCAGGATGACGGCACCAGGCGGCCGGGAATAGCCGTTCGTCGTTCGACGAACCGCCTTGCCTGCGCACCGCCGCCATGCCATCGGCACGGCCATGCAGACGATCAAGTTTCGCGCCGCGATTGCGGCTGTCGCCCTGGCTGCTTTCGCCGCCGTCCCCACCGCCTCTGCGAAGGGCGCCGATGCCCCAGTTACCGAGGCCGACCTTGCCGCGCACATGAAGATATTGGCCGGCGACGCGTTCGAGGGGCGCGCGCCGGGCACCGATGGCGAGGACCGGACGATCGCCTATATCGTCGGCGAATGGGCCAAGGCGGGGTTGGAAGCTGTGCCGGGCAGCGCAACGCCGTGGTTGCAGCCGGTGCCCTTTGTCGAAACACGCCCTCTGGGCGGCACTGCCCGGTTCAAGATTGGCGGCCGCGATGTCGTGATGGCCGACGACGGGGTTATCCTGACCGGCCGCGATGCGGCGGTGTCGCTCGCCAATCTGCCGACCGCGTTTGTCGGCTATGGCGTCGATGGCGCGGGCAAGGTCAATGCCGACGTCAAGGGCAAGCTGGCGATCATGCTGTTCGACAATGCGCCGTTCGGCGAGCAGCTGCCCCGCTTTCGCGAGCGGCGGCAGCTGCTCGCCGACGCGGGCGCCGCGGCGGTGCTGGTGATCGCGACCGACGCGCTGCCGTGGGACCAGCTGCGCGACAGTGCGGGCAGCAGCGCGATGCGACTGGCGAGCGCCCCGGCGGGCGCGCCGGTGAGCGGTTTTTTGTCGGCCGCCGCCGCGGACGCGTTGTTCAAACAAGCGGGACAGGACGGCGCGGCGCTGCGCGCGGCGGCGAAATCGGCCGATTACAAAGGCGCGGCGCTGCCGGTCACCGCCGAGCTGACGGCGCAATCGGCAACCCGCGCCTTTGCCAGCAACAATATCATCGCCAAGCTGCCGGGCGCGCGGCCCGACGGCAAGGCGGTGCTGTTCCTTGGCCATTGGGACCATCTGGGCATCTGCGGCAAGGAAGACGAGGCCGACCGCATCTGCAACGGCGCGGTCGATAATGCGAGTGGGATCGCGGTGCTGATCGAGGTTGCGAAGCGGCTGGCGGCGGGGCCACGGCCCGACCGCGACATCTATTTCCTCGCCACCACGGCCGAGGAAAAAGGCCTGCTCGGCGCACATTATTTCGCCGCCAATCCGGTGGTGCCGTTGGCCGACATCACCGTCGCGCTCAATATCGACACGATCGCGATTTCGCCGCGCGGCACCCCCGTTGCGACGATCGGGCGCGGCAAGCCCGCCTATGATGCGATGGTGCGGTCGGTGGCCACCGACCTTGGCCGCAAGCTCGACGAGGATGGCGAGGCCGACGCCTTTGTCCAGCGGCAGGACGGCTGGGCCCTGGGCGCCAAGGGTGTGACGTCGCTGATGGTCGGCGGCAGTTTTTCGGACATGGCGCTGCTCCAGGCCTTTCTTGGGAGCGACTATCACAGCCCCGCCGACAATTTTTCCGACCAGATTCCGCTCGGCGGCGCGGCGGAAGATGCCGATTTGCACGTCGCGCTGGGGCGAGCGTTTGCCGATGTGAAGGCGTGGCCGGGGAAGTGACGGATAAAAAAAGGAGTGTTCCCCCGCGAAGGCGGGGGTCCATCACCGGTCGTTTCCGATTTCAGCCACCGGCGATGGGTCCCCGCTTTCGCGGGGACACTAGTCATTATTGTGGCAGCTAAGCCGCCTGCTTCGCGCGCTCGCTCATTTCCTGATTGAGCATCTCTGCCAGCAGGAACGCCAGTTCGAGCGACTGCCCCGCATTGAGGCGCGGATCGCAATGCGTGTGGTAGCGATCGGCGAGGTCCATCTGCGTTACGTCCATCGCGCCGCCGGTGCATTCGGTGACATTCTGGCCGGTCATCTCGATATGGATGCCGCCGCCATGCGTCCCCTCGGCGCGGTGGACGGCAAAGAAGCCGCGCACTTCGGCAAGGATGCGTTCGAACGGACGCGTCTTGTAGCCATTGCCGGTCTTGATGACATTGCCGTGCATCGGGTCGCACGACCAGACGACAGGGTGCTCCGATTCCTTCACCGCGCGCACCAGTTTCGGCAGATGCGCCTCGATCTTGTCGTGGCCGTAGCGCGTGATCAGCGTCATGCGGCCCGGCACATGATTGGGATTGAGCGTGTCGAGCAGGCGCAGCAGCACGTCGGGTTCGAGGCTCGGCCCGCATTTCATGCCGACCGGATTACCGATGCCGCGTAGAAATTCGACATGCGCCGAACCCTCGAAACGGGTGCGATCGCCGACCCACAGGAAATGGCCCGAGGTGTCGTACCAACCGCCGGTCAGGCTGTCCTGCCGGGTGAGCGCCTGTTCATAGGGAAGCAGCAGCGCCTCATGGCTGGTGTAGAAGCTCGTGCCCTTGATCTGCGGCACCGTTTCGGGGGTCACGCCGCACGCTTCCATGAACGCGAGCGCTTCCGAGATGCGCGCCGCGGTTTCCTGATATTTCTTCGCCCACGGGCTGCGATCCATGAAATCATGCGTCCAGGCGTTGACCTGGTGCAGATTGGCATAGCCGCCGTTCGCAAAGGCGCGCAGCAGGTTCAACGTCGCTGCCGACTGGTTATACGCCTTGACCATGCGCTGCGGGTCGGGTTCACGGCCCGCGGCGTCGAAGGCAATGTCGTTGATGTTGTCGCCGCGATAGCTCGGCAGCGACACGCCATCGATCTCTTCCATGTCGGCCGAGCGCGGCTTGGCGAATTGGCCCGCCATGCGGCCGAGCTTCACCACGGGCATTTTCGAGGCAAAGGTCAGCACCACCGCCATCTGGAGCAACACGCGGAAGGTGTCGCGGATGTTGTTCGGATGGAATTCAGCAAAGCTTTCGGCGCAGTCGCCGCCCTGCAGCAGGAAGGCCTTGCCCTCTGCAACACGCGCGAGATCGCTCGTCAGTTCGCGCGCTTCGCCCGCAAAGACGAGCGGCGGATAGCCGGCGAGTTCGCGTTCGGCCGCGGCGAGTGCCTCGGCATCGCGGTAGGTCGGAAGCTGGCGCGCCTCGTGCGAACGCCAGCTGTGCGGTTGCCAATTCTTTGTCATCTGTCTGTCGTCTTCACTATCCAAACCGGGCGCCGCCATGGCGCGAATGGCGCCGCGACGCAATGCACCCGACGATTGCAATGCAAAAATTAGCATTATCGTGACATTTGCGCACCTATGCTTTTCTTGGGGCGGAAAAACTGATAATTTATTTCATGTTTGCGATGCTCCGACGCATTCGAAGCAGTTGGCAAGGCATTTGGCTATCGGCGACGTTATACATCCAGCGACCTGATACCGGGTCTCCACGCGAAGCGATTGGCTATGGCGAATTTCGAGTCCGCATGGTTTGTATATGGGGCATTGCTGTTGCTGCTCGCGACCAGCTTTGTCGTGCGCATCGACTATGTGCGGATCGGGCTGGCCGCGGCCGCGCTCGTCGCCGTGCCATTGGTGCTCTTTCGCGAACCCGACCTGGGTTATGGGACGCTGGTGCTGGCGATCTTGGTCGTCAACCTGGGGATATTGGCGCGGCTGTGGCTGCGCCAGAAACAGGTCCGCTTTTCGGCCGAGGAAGACGCGCTGCGGCGCGAACATTTCGGCGGCCTCAACGCGATCGCGGCGCGCGGGCTGATCGACCAGGGCCACTGGATTTCGGCCAAGCGAGGCGAGGTGCTGATCCGCGAGAATCAGGCGGCGCCGAGCCTGTTCTATCTGGCCGAGGGGCAGGCGACGATCCGCCGCGACGGCGCCGATGTCGGCCGCTTGTCCGACGGCGCGCTGATCGGCGAGGCGACGGTGCTCGACGGCACCCATGCAACCGGCACCGTGGTGCTGGCGGGTAACGCGCGGCTGTGGTTCGTGCCCGCTGCGGCGCTGCGCGCCTATCTGGCTGCCAATCCCGACATCGCCAGTGCGCTTCACGAAGGGTTTGCGCGCGCGCTGCGCGGCAAGCTGGCCAGCGCGAACACCCGGATCGCCGACCGGGCACCCGCCGCCTGACGGCTGCGCGCGGCCTCGCGCCTCGAACTTGTCATCGGCTGCTGCTAGAGCGGGAGCATGACGATGATTCTCTACGGCATTCCCAATTGCGACACGGTGAAAAAGGCGCGGCGCTGGCTCGACGAGCAGGGCGTTGCCTATCGTTTCCATGATTTCCGCAAGGACGGGCTCGACGCGGCGCGGCTGCAAGGCTGGATCGACGCGCTGGGGTGGGAAAAACTGCTCAACAAGGCGGGCACGACCTTTCGCAAATTGCCCGACGAAGCAAAGGTCGGGCTGGACAGCGGCGCGGCCAAGGCGCTGATGTTCGATCAACCGGCGATGATCCGCCGCCCGGTCGTCGAAGCCGCCGACGGCATCAGCGTCGGATTTGCCGTTGCCGACTGGCAGGCGCGGTTTGCGGCATGATCCGCTGTTTTGCGGCCGTGCTGGCCCCGCTGCTGCTCGCCGGCTGCGCGGCTGATCCGGTGACGGCGCAGCCCACCCTCGACGGCCGGTCGCCGATCGTCATCGCGCATCGCGGCGCATCGGGCGAACGCCCCGAACATACGATCGCGGCGTACCGGCTGGCGATCGAACAGGGCGCCGATTTCATCGAGCCCGACCTGGTGCTCACCAAGGACGGCGTATTGGTAGCGCGGCACGAGAACGAGATTTCGGAAACGACCGACGTTGCGGATCGCCCCGAGTTCGCGGCACGCAAGGCGACCAAGACGATCGACGGGCGCGCGGTGACGGGCTGGTTTACCGAGGATTTCACGCTTGCCGAGCTGAAGATGCTGCGCGCGCGCGAGCGGCTGCCGAAACTGCGCGCGACTGACTATGACGGCCAGTTCGACGTTCCGACGTTCGAGGAAATCCTGACGCTGCTGGCCGAGGTCAATCGCGGCAGGGAAAAGCCGATCGGCGTCTACCCCGAAACCAAGCATCCCAGCTATTTCACCGCGATCGGCCTGCCGCACGAGGCGCCGCTCCTCGCGCTGCTCGATCGCTTCGGCTACCGCGGTCGCCAGGCGCCCGTCTTTATCCAGAGCTTCGAGGTGCGCAACCTGATGGACCTGCGCGCCAAAAGCGACCTGCCGCTGATTCAGCTGATGGACGCCGAGGGCGGTCCGCCCGACATGCCCGGCACCAGCTATGCCGCGATGGCGCAGGCGGAGGGGCTGAAACGGATCGCCACCTATGCCGACGGCATCGGCCCGAACAAGGCGATGGTGATCCCGCGCGGCGCGCTCGGGTCGCTGGGCCAGCCGACGACGCTGGTCCGCGACGCGCATGCGGCGGGCCTGAAGGTGCATCCCTGGACCTTTCGCCGCGAGAATTATTTCCTGCCGCTGGGGGACAAGAGCGGGGTGAACCCGGCGGGGCATGGCGACGTGGGCGCCGAGATTGCCGCCTATCTGGCGACGGGGATCGACGGCTTGTTCAGCGACAATGTGCGCGAGGCAGTGGCGGCGGCGAGAGCGGCACAACGCTGAGCATTGTCAATGGCGGACACCGACCGAAAGCGGCCGTGACGATCCTCCCCACCCCGAAGTAGCCAAAACCCGGCGCGACGCCACCGGGGAGCGGCGTGGGCCGGGCCGCGCCGCCGCGCTGTTTCAGTCGCTGCCGGTCTCCCACAGAAAGACCGCTTCGAGCGGCTTGCCGAATACCTGCGCGATGCGGAACGCGACTTCGAGCGAGGGCGAATATTTGCCCTGCTCGATCGCCGCGATCGTCTGGCGGGTGACGCCGACGCGGTCGCCAAGCTCGGCCTGCGTCATTTCCCCCGCCAGAAACCGCAGCGTGCGGATGTCGTTGGTGAAGGGCAGCGCCATCGCTCAGCTATCCCGGCGATAGAGATAGAGCTGCGCGCCGATGCGCACTATTTCGGCCAACACCACGACCGCCAACAGGGTGTTGAGCAGGGTCGGCATCGAATAGCCCGCAAAGATCATCCATATGCACAGCCAGACGCCGATCACGATCGGGTAATAGGCATAGTGAGTGCCGCGCCAGTGGATTGCGCGCTCGCGCTCGTCGGCGGCGGCATGGGCTTCGCGCGGGCTGCGCGCGGCGATCACGCCGATGATGATCGACATCGCCACGATGATGCCGATGGTGACCACGGTCAGCAAACTGCCGCTGGCGGCAATATTTCCAGCGCCGCGCGGCAGCGCTGTATGCAGCCGAAAGAAATACCAGCCAAAGGCGGCTGCCATCACCACCAGCGCCACCCAATGTGTCTTTTCGCGAAAGGTCATGCTGACACTCCATGTCATACGAGTCGAACTATATGTCGAATATTATTAACATAGAGTCAATCAGAAATAACATTGAACGGCTTTGCTGCTTTCGCACCGCAACATAAACGGCTAAGCCGCACGCCATGTCTACGACCCCGAAAACGCTCACCCTCGACACGTCCACCAGCCGCGCGAATCCGACGCCGCAGCCGATGAAGCGGCTGACGGTGCCGCGGATCCGCCAGCGCAAGGGGGGCGAGCCGATCGTGATGCTGACCGCCTACACCGTCCGCATGGCGCAGCTGCTCGATCCGCATTGCGACATGCTGCTGGTCGGCGATTCGCTGGCGCAGGTGATTTACGGCCTGCCGCACACGGTCGGGGTGACGATGGAGATGATGGCGCTGCACGGCGCCGCGGTGGTGCGCGGCAGCTATCACGCTGCGGTGATCGTCGACATGCCCTTTGGCAGCTATGAGGGCAGCCCGCAGCAGGCGTTCGACAATGCTGCGCGGCTGCTGAAGGAAACCGGCGCTGCGGCGGTGAAGGTCGAGGGCGGCAAGGTGCTGGCGCCGACGATCGAATTTCTGACCCAGCGCGGCATCCCGGTGATGGGCCATGTTGGGCTGACCCCGCAGGCGGTGAATATCCTCGGCGGCTATGGCGTGCGCGGCAAGAGCGAGGAAGAAGCGCGCTCGATCGTCGAGGATGCGATCGCGGTGGCGCAGGCGGGTGCCTTTTCGATCGTCATCGAAGGTGTGCTCGAATCGATCGCGATCGAGATCACCGAAAAGGTCGCCTGTCCGACGATCGGCATCGGCGCATCGGCGCGCTGCGACGGCCAGGTGCTGGTCACCGACGATATGCTGGGCATGTTCGAGCGCGTCCCCAAGTTCGTCAAAAAATACGAAGATATGGCCGGGGTCGTCAGCGGCGCGGTCCAGAATTATGCGAACGAAGTCAGGTTGCGTTCATTCCCGACCGAGGATCAGACCTACGCCGGATGATGCGATCGTTCCGCGAAAGGCGACGCCGAGTGAATCGCTTGGCGTTTTTCCGCACCGTCGCTAAGGAAGCCGCGGCGGGCTGTTTGCCCGACGCCATGACTGTTTGATGGAGGTTTGATTGGCCCTGCGCCCGACCAATGACGCCGCGCTGTTGCAGGAAGTTGACGAGGCCGTTCGCAAGGACCGGCTCGATACGATCATGCAACGCTATGGCCGGTGGATCATCGGCGGCGTGCTGGCGGCGTTGCTGGCGTTTGGGGGTTACCTTTATTGGGACCATCGGCAGGACGTCGCGCGGGGTGAGCGGGCCGAAGAGCTGATCGCCGCGTTTCAGAAACTGGCGGGCAACCAGCCGGCCGCGGCCGCGGCCGAACTGGAAAAACTGGCTGCCGGGGACGAACCGGCGTATCGCGCCGTAGCGATGATGCAGCAGGCGAATATCAAGGCGGAGGGCGGCGACCTGAAAGCCGCCGCGGCGCTGATGGCCAAGGTTGCCGCCGACGCCAAGCTCGACCAGGCGCTGCGCGATCTGGCGCTGATCCGCCAGACCGCGTTCGAATATGACAGCCTGAAGCCCGAAGCAGTGATCGCGCGGATGAAGCCGCTCGTCGACGCCAAGGATCCGGCCTCGAGCTGGTTTGCCAGCGCCGCCGAACTGTCGGCGACCGCGCATTACCAGCTGGGGCAATATGACCAGGCCGGCGCGCTATACGGCCGCATCGCCAAACTGCCCGACGTCGCCAAATCATTGCAGTCGCGCTCGGTGCAGATGGCGGGCATGCTGGGCGTCGATGCCGTTGCCGACCGCGCCGCCGAAAGCGTGGCGGCCGACACCAAGGCGGGGGCGCCTGCCGCCGCCGCGGACCAGAAAGGCAATGCCGCGCCGGGCGCAGCGGCAGCCGCCAAGAGCGAGGAAGCCAATTAATATGCGGAAGACGCGTTTCGGACTTTATGCAGCGCTGCTGGCGCTGCCGCTTGCCGGTTGCGGCGCCTTCAAGGGCGACGGCGGACCGCGGACCCCCACCGTGGGGGAACGCGTGTCGATCCTGTCGAACGATAACAGCATCAAAGTCGATCCGGCAACCGCCGCGATCGCGGTCGTGTTGCCCGATCCCGCGATCAATCCCGCCTGGCCGCAATCGGGCGGCAATGCCTCGAAATCGATGGGCCATCCGGCGCTGGGCGCCACGCGCAGCAAGCTGTGGGAAGCAAGCATCGCCGGCAATTCCAACAAGCAGCGGCTCGCCGCGGCACCGGTGGTCGCCGACAACCGCCTGTTCGCGGTCGATACCGATGCCGTCGTCACCGCCTTTGCCGCCGATACCGGCGCCAAGCTCTGGAGCACCTCGATCGGCAGCACCGGCAAGGATTTCCGCAGATCGCTGTTCGGCGGCGGTGCCGGGGTCGACGGCAATGTCGTTTATGCGACCAGCGGTGTCGGCGACGTCGCGGCGCTGAATGCCGCCGATGGCACGGTGATCTGGAAAGTGAAGCCGGGCGGTCCGCTGCGCGGCGCGCCGACGATTGCGTTCGGCGGCGTCTATGTCATCAGCCAGGATAACCAGATCATCGCGCTCAACGCCGCCAACGGCGCCGTGTTGTGGCAGGCGACCGCATCACTGGAGGCGGGCAGCGTGTTCGGCGCCGCGTCACCCGCGGCCGGGCAGGGCACGATCGTCGCCGGCTTCTCGTCGGGCGAGGTCCAGGCCTATCGCTACGAAAACGGCCGCGACCTGTGGGAAGACGCGCTGGCGCGCACGTCGATGGCGCTGTCGGTGTCGACGCTGACCGATGTCGATGCCGATCCGGTCATCGACAACGGCCGCGTTTTCGCGCTGGGGCAGGGGGGGCGCATGGCGAGCTATGAACTGCTCACCGGCCAGCGCAGCTGGGAAATTTCGATCGCCGGCATTTCGACCCCCTATGTGGTCGGCCAATGGGTCTATGCAATGACCGACGACGGCAAGCTGCTGTGCGTCGCGCGCAACACCGGCAAGGTTCGCTGGATCCAGCAATTGTCGCGTTTCCGCGTCGAAACCGAAAAGAAGAAAAAGGATCCGATCCGCTGGACCGGGCCGATCCTGGCGGGCGGCCGCCTGATCGCGGTCAACAGCGAGGGGACGCTGGCCGAATATTCGCCGACCGACGGGTCGCTGCTGGGTTCGACCGATTTCAAATCGTCGCTGTCGCAGCCGCCGGTCGTCGCGAACAACGTCCTGTATATCCTGGCCGACGACGGGCGGATCACCGCCTGGCGCTGAGCCAATAAATAGGGGGCTTCGCCTCTCTATTTTTCGAGGGAATGAAGATCGATGTCGCGATCCGCGACGATAGCCATTGTCGGGCGCCCCAATGTGGGCAAGTCGACGCTGTTCAACCGGCTGGTCGGCAAGCGCCTGGCGCTTGTCGACGACCAGCCGGGGGTGACGCGCGACCGCCGCGAGGGCGACGGCGAGCTGCTTGGCCTGCAATTCACCATCGTCGATACTGCCGGGTTCGAGGATCAGGACGCGGCGACGCTGCCGGGCCGGATGCGCGTCCAGACCGAAAAGGCGGTGCGCGAGGCCGATGCGGCGCTGTTCATGATCGACGGGCGCGCCGGCGTCACCCCGCTTGACGAGGAAATCGCCCGCTGGCTGCGCAGCGAGGACACGCCGATCATCCTGCTGGTCAACAAGGCCGAAGGCAAGCAGGGCGAAAACGGCCTGATGGAATCCTATTCGCTGGGCTTCGACAATCCGATCGCATTGAGCGCCGAGCATGGCGAGGGCATCGTCGACCTGTTCGACGCGCTGCGCCCGATCGTCGAGGCGCACGACGCCGCCGCTGAGGTGCCGCCCGCGATCGACGGCGACGACGATGAAGATGCGCCGTCGGGGCCGATGAAGCTGGCGATCGTCGGCCGTCCCAACGCGGGCAAATCGACGCTGATCAATCGCATGATCGGCGAGGACCGGCTGATCACCGGGCCGGAAGCCGGCATCACGCGCGATTCGATCCGCGTCGACTGGCAATGGGAAAAGGACGGCGAGATCCACGAGATCCAGCTGTTCGACACCGCCGGGATGCGCAAGCGCGCCAAGGTGCAGGACAAGCTGGAAAAGCTGTCGGTCGCCGACGCGCTGCACGCGGTCGATTTTGCTGAGGTCGTCGTGCTGTTGCTCGATGCGACCAAGGGGCTGGAGGCGCAGGATCTGCGTATCGCCGACCGGGTGCTGCAGGAAGGCCGCGCGCTGATCGTCGCGCTCAACAAATGGGACGTCGCCGAAGAGGCGTCGGCGCTGTTCAACGGCGTCCGCAATGCACTCGACGACGGGCTGAGCCAGGTGAAGGGCGTCCCCGTGCTCACCGTGTCGGGTGCGACGGGGAAGGGCATCGACACGCTGGTCCGCGTCGCGTTCGAACAGCGCGCGATCTGGTCGGGCCGCGTTTCGACCGCAAAGCTCAATCGCTGGTTCGAGGGAGCGGTAGACGCCAACCCGCCGCCGGCGCCCGGCGGCAAGCGGATCAAGCTGCGCTACATCACCCAGGCGCGCACGCGGCCGCCGACCTTCGTCGTCTTCGGGTCGCGCACCGACGCGCTGCCCGGCAGTTACACGCGCTATCTGGTCAACGGGATGCGCAAGGAATTGGGGTTTCAGGGCGTGCCGGTGCGGCTCAACTTCCGCAATTCGCGCAACCCCTATGACGAATAAGGGGTCGGCGACGGTCGTCGATGCGCGCGGGATGCGCTGTCCGTGGCCGGCGCTCCGGCTGGCGCGCGCGATGCGCGAGGTGCCCGAGGCGCTGCTGATCGCCGACGATCCGAACGCGGCGCGCGAAGTCGCCGCGCTCGCCGCCGAGCAGGGCTGGGCGGTGACATCCGAAGACGAAGGCGATGGGGCGGGGCGCTGGCGCGTCTGCCGCTGACCCAAATTGGGGCGGTTCGGCGGGCAGGCGCCGATCACCGTAACGGCTTTTTTACCCAAATCCGGAATGGCTGCGGCGGGACCACCGACCGAATTGCTATGCCAAGGGACACGAAGTTGGACGAAATCCTGGTCGATTGGGAAGAATTCCGCGCCACCCGCACGCAGCTGGGGGCCGCTTTCGTGCGCATTCTCGGCTATTTTCGCGAGGATGGCACCAAATCGGTTGCGGCGATCGAAGAGGCGATGCGCGCCCGCGACGCGCGCGGCATGGTGATGCCCGCCCACACGCTGAAAAGCGAAGCGCGCCAGTTCGGCGGTGAAAAGCTCGGGGAGGTCGCCGAAGACATCGAAATGTTCGCGCGTCACTGCGTCGAAAGCCAGATCAGCCCCGAAGAATATCTGCCGCGCGTTGTCGAACTGCGGCGGCTGTTCGAAGAGACGCTGAGCGCGCTCGAGCGCGAAGCCAATCCGCTCGTCCAGCGGCGTCCCGCCGGGTTCGGCCGCGCCGTCGGTTACTGACCCGCCGATACCTTGCGCATCGGTTGCAGGCGCCCGCGCGCCAGGCTGCGCCACAGCCATTCGAGCGGGCCATAGTGGTACCGGTCGAGCCACGGCTTCGACCAGAGCAGCATGACCGCCCACATCGCGACGCAAACCAGATAGAGCGACCAGCGCCCGACGTCGCCGAACAGCCCCAGCCCGTAGCCGTAAAAGGCCGTGGTCATCACGATGCTGGTCCCCAGATAGTTGGAAAAGGCGGCGCGGCCCGCCGCGGCGACGCGCGCCAGCCAGGCGCTGTTCGCGGCAGCGCGCACGAGCAGGACCAGCAAGGCCGCATAAGCAATCGTCATCATCAGCCGGCCCGGCGCGGCCCAGGCCAGAAAGGCGTTGATCGCGACGATATAGTCGAAGTCGGCACGCCACTGGAGCCAGGCGACGGTAAGGGTCAGCGCCAGCCCGGGCGGCAACCAGCGCATCGCCATCCGCCGATATTCGCCGCTGCTCCACGATCCGGTCAGGAAGCCGTTGCGATACAGCGCCATGCCCAGCATCATCAGCGGCAGCGTTTCGAAGAAGGACATCAGCACCATGACCAGCGGGTCGGCGGCATTGTCGAAGCGGTCCTGCAGGATCGGCAGATAGGGACCGCGGAACAGCTCGAGTTCATAAGCGATCCCGTCGTCGATCAGCGCATATTCGTCGCGCAGCGCCTGTCCGGCTTCGGCCATCGGCGAACTCGGATCGTCGGCGGCACCGGCCACGACCAGCTGCGCGCCATAGAATAGCGACGTCAGCACGACGCCGAGCGTGAACAGGCCGAGCGCCCACTTCACCAGGCGCCGCGGATCCCAGCGGCGAAAGCGGAAAGCGAGACAGCCGATGGCGGCGTAAAGGAACAATATGTCGCCCCACCAGATGAAATAGAAATGGCAGAGCCCGAACAGCGCCAGCCACGCCATGCGCCGGTAATGCACCGATGCCGGGTTCTGGCCGCCCGCTTCGGCGCGGTCGACGATCAGGAGCATGCTGGCGCCGAACAGGATCGAGAATAGCCCGCGCATCTTGCCGTCGAACAGGATGAAACCGAAGGCCCAGGCCGCAATGTCCGTCGCCGTGTCGCCGCCATAGGCGCGCGGCGAGACATAGGCCATTTCGGGCATGGCAAAGGCGACGATGTTCATCGCCAATATCCCCATCACCGCAAAGCCGCGCAGGGCGTCGAGGGTGATCAGGCGTGCGCTGTTGGCGCCGGTAACGTCGGTCATGCCGCCCTCCGCTGTATTATCATGCCAGTACGGTTATCGGGGCGGCCGGTCCAGTGTTATCGCAATCGACGTCAGCTATTGACATTCTTGTCAGTAATGTTATCTGCAGGCTACCCGAACTTGAAAAGAGATTCGCGATGACCACCATCCCCCTCTCGCATCCCGACCGCACCGACGGCGGCTTTCGCCCGCTCAAGGCGTGGCGCCATTTTCGCAACCTGATCGCCGACAAGGAAGACACCGAACAGGTGTTCCACATATTGGAGGCGCTGCGCGACAATCGTTTCGCGCGCTCCGCCGAACGCTTTTTCGCGACCCCGATCGGCCGCAAGGTCATGGCGGAGCGGCAATATCTACCCGCCATGCTCGACGATCACGACACGCTGCGCCGACTGCCCGAGGGCAGCGTCGGCCGTACCTATGTCGATTTCATGGAACGCGAGGGACTGACCGCGCAGGGGCTGGTCGATGAGTTCGACAAATTCCGCCACGGCCAGCCGCGCCATGACGACATGCTCGAACTTTATGGCAACCGGCTGCGCGACACGCACGACCTGTTCCATATCCTGACCGGTTACGGGCGCGACGCGCTGGGCGAACAATGCGTGCTCGCCTTTTCGTACAGCCAGACGCCGAGCTGGGGCACATTGTTCATCGCCTGGGCCGGCGCGCGCGAAATTCGCAAGGGGTTCGGCAGCCGCTATCCCATTTATGGCGCGGTGCGCGAGGGCCAGCGGATCGGCCGCGCCGCGCAGCAGATCGCCTATCAGGATATCGAGGCGCTGCTCGCCGAACCGCTCGACGCCGCGCGCCAGCGATTGGGGATCGCCGAGCCCAAGGTGTACAAGCAGGTCCACGCGATGATGCGCGCCGACGGCGTCGACCCCTATGACCTGCTGGGCACGAAGGCCGCCGAAGCGGCGGCAATGCCGGAGCTTGCTCGGGCGGCGTGACGGCTAGCCGAGCCGCGCGATCAGCGCTTGTGCGGCGGCGGGGTTGCGGACCTTGGCGCCGGCAATGAAGAAAAGGAAGACGTCGCGGTCGCCCTTGGCCCAGTCGCGGGCCTGTTTGGCCCAGCCGCCCAGCGCCTTATCGTCATAACCTGTTTCGACGTCTTCCTGTGACCGCTGGAGTCGCGCGTAGGTGAAGTCGGCGGTTTGTTCGTCGATGCACGGGAATTCGTCGCTGTCGGCATAGACGGCCGCCATGTTGCGCTCGCGCAAAAGGTCGATGAAGGCCGGGTCGCGGAAGCTTTCGTGGCGCACCTCGATCGCGTGGCGGATCGGGATCCCGTCCTGGCTGTCAGGGAGCAGGTCGAGGAAGCCCGCAAAATCGTCGCGGTCGAACTTCTTCGTCGCCATGAACTGCCAGTGGATCGGGCCGAGCCGGTCGCCGAGACGCGTGAGCCCTTGCGTCAGGAATTTCTCGATCGAGGCTGCGCCGTCGGCCAGTACCTTGCGGTTGGTGCAGAAGCGTGACGCCTTGACGCTGAATTTGAAGCCATCGGGGACGGCGGCCGCCCAGCTCGCAAACGTCTCGGGCTTCTGGCTGCTGTAATAGGTGCCGTTGATCTCGATGCCGGTGAGGTGCTGGCCGGCATATTCTAGCTCGCGCTTTTGCGGATGCCTGTCGGGGTAGAAGGTTCCGCGCCAGGGCTCGAAGGTCCAGCCGCCGATGCCGATGTGGATGCTCATGAACCTCTCACCTCCGTGCCACATAGTCCCTCGTCGTTGCGAGCGTAGCGAAGCAATCCAGAGCATGCGTACGCCACTCTGAATTGCTTCGCTACGCTCGCAATGACGATTTTTACGCCAGCGCCGCGTCGGCGCCCATCAGGTTCGGGAAGAAGCCCTCATGCGCTTCGCGCAGCTCGGCCAGCGTCACCTGGTGGTCGCTGTCGGGGAGTTCGAAGACGATGCGGTCTTTGATCGTGCGACCGACCGGGTCGACCGGCACGTCGGCGCGGCCAGCGGCGTCGAGGAAGTCGGCGAGGCAGGTGTCGCAGACGGTGACCAGGTACAGGCCCTGGTCCTCGCCGAAGAAGCTTTCGGCGACGCCGAAGGGCTGTTCTTCGCTGACCAGCACGCCGATGTCCGACTTCAGCGCCATCTCGGCGAGTGCCACCGCCATGCCGCCGTCGGAGACGTCATGGCAGGCGGTGATCCAGCCGGCGTTGATCGCGCCGCGGATGAAGTCGCCGGTGCGCTTTTCGCAGCGCAGGTTGACCGGCGGTGGCGGGCCTTCCTCGCGGCCGTGGATTTCGCGCAGCCACACCGACTGGCCGAGATGGCCGGCGCGTTCGCCGACCGCGAGCACGATGTCGCCGGTGCGTTTGAAACCGATGCCGACCGCCTTGTTCCAATCCTCGATCACGCCGACGCCGCCGATCGCGGGGGTCGGCAGGATCGCGCTGCCGCCGCCCGTCGCCTTGCTCTCGTTGTAGAGGCTGACGTTGCCCGACACGATCGGATAGTCGAGCGCGCGGCATGCCTGTGCCATGCCGTCGAGGCAGCCGACGATCTGGCCCATGATTTCGGGGCGCTGCGGATTGGCGAAGTTCAGGCAATTGGTAATCGCGAGCGGCGTTGCGCCGACCGCGCTGATGTTGCGCCAGGTTTCGGCAACCGCCTGCTTGCCGCCCTCGACCGGGTCGGCGTAGCAATAGCGCGGGGTGCAGTCGGTCGACATGGCGAGCGCGCGGTTGGTGCCGTGGATGCGGACGAGCGCGGCGTCGCCGCCGGTCTGCACCGTGTCGGCGCCGACCTGGCTGTCGTACTGCTCCCAGATCCAGCGGCGCGAAGCGATATCGGGCGTACCCATCAAGGTCTTGAGGTCGGCCGTAACGTCGCTCGTCTCGGGGACGTCGGTCAGCTCGGCCTGCTTCGGCGTCGGGACATGCGGGCGGTCATAGAGCGGCGCGTCGTCGGCAAGCGGAGCGAGCGGGATGTCGCACACGATCTCGCCATGATGTTCGAGCACCATGCGGCCGGTGTCGGTGACGGTGCCGATGACCGCGAAGTCGAGTTCCCATTTGTGGAAGATCGCCTTGGCGAACTCTTCCTTGCCGGGCTTCAGGACCATCAGCATGCGTTCCTGCGATTCGGACAGCATCATTTCGTACGCGGTCATGCCGGTTTCGCGCTGCGGCACGTCGTCCATCTTGAGGTGGAGGCCGACGCCGCCCTTCGACGCCATCTCGACCGACGAGCTGGTGAGGCCGGCGGCGCCCATGTCCTGGATCGCGACGATCGCGTCCGACGCCATCAGTTCGAGGCACGCCTCGATCAGCAATTTTTCGGTGAAGGGGTCGCCGACCTGTACGGTCGGGCGCTTCTCTTCGGCATCCTCGCCGAAGTCCGCCGATGCCATCGTCGCGCCATGGATGCCGTCGCGGCCGGTTTTCGAGCCGACATAGACGATCGGATTGCCGACGCCCGATGCGGCCGAATAGAAGATCTTGTCCTGTTCGGCGACGCCGACGGTCATCGCATTGACCAGGATATTGCCGTCATAGGCCTTGTGGAAATTGACCTCGCCGCCGACGGTCGGCACGCCGACGCAATTGCCGTAGCCGCCGATGCCGTGGACAACGCCCGAGATGAGATGCTTCATCTTCGGGTGGTCGGGGCGGCCGAAGCGCAGCGCGTTGAGGTTCGCGACGGGGCGCGCGCCCATCGTGAAGACGTCGCGCAAAATGCCGCCGACCCCGGTTGCCGCGCCCTGATAGGGTTCGATATACGACGGGTGGTTGTGGCTCTCCATCTTGAAGATGGCGGCCAGCTTTTTTCCGTTCGGCCCTTCGCCGATGTCGATGACGCCGGCATTTTCGCCGGGGCCGCAGATCACCCAGGGCGCTTCGGTCGGCAGTTTCTTGAGGTGAATGCGCGAGCTTTTATAGCTGCAATGCTCGGACCACATGACCGAGAAGATGCCGAGTTCGACCAGGTTCGGCTCGCGCCCGAGCGCGGCGAGGACACGGTCATATTCTTCCGGCGAGAGGCCGTGTTCGGCGACGATCTCGGGGGTGATGACGGAGGCGGGCGCGGTAGCGGTCTGAGTCATGGCGCGCCTTTAGCCCCGCGCGCGCGAAACGAACAGACCCCATGATGCCTTTTTGGGCCTCATGGGGTCTACGGTCGGAGCGGCCTCAGCGCGAGGCGAGGGTGGTCGCGGGCTTGGTCAGCGGCTCGACGTTCCGGAGCGGAAAGCTGACTTGCTGCGATCCCACCGTGCCGCGGACGCGGTGCTGGCCGACGCGCAGCGTGAACGGCTTGCCAGTGCGCTCCTCGATGCCGCTGATGACGCGGACATCGCCGACCTGAGTCACAGTGTAGCTGTAGGTGCTGCCCTTATGCTCGAACCGCTGCGTTGCGGGTTCTTCGGCATGGGCGATGGCGGGGGTGAGCGCGAGCAGCGCGATGGCGCGGAGGAAGAATTTTTTCATGATGCAAGTCCTTGTTTGTCAGAACAAAACTTGCCTTTACGCCCCTCTCTCTTGTGCAATGCAGCATGATTGGCCGTGCGCCGCACGGCAATTGCAAAAAGCGGAATCGTGATTGTCGGAAGTAAATAGGGCTACGCGCTGCGCGGCAGCAGGGTCAGCACCAGCCACGCCGCGGCACCCGCCGCAAATCCCGTCGCGAGCGTCCCCCACGCGATGTCGAGCAAAGTCACCTTGGTCGACCAGATCTTCATCGTCGCATGGTTGGTCAGGTCATAGGTCATGTAACAGAAAAAGCCGAACATCGCCCCCCACTGCGCCGCGACGTGCCACTTGCCCGCCGCCAGCGCCGGTGCGACCGCGAAAATCTGGATACCCAGCATATAGAGCGCGTAGAAGATCAGCGCCGGCGCGGGGCGCCAGCCGTCCATCAACAGCGCGCCGATCTCCGGCCGATAGACTTTCGTCAGCATGGTACGAAGCCAGATTGCGTCGAGGACGCCGAAAATGATGGCGGTGGCGAAATAGGCGCTGACGGTTTGCAGGGTCATGGCAGAACTTTCGTCGAGGCGATCGGGTATGTGCCAGCGTAGGCGGACGGGGTGCGACGTCAAGCCTGACCGCACTTGACCATGGGGGGGCGAAAGGGCCAAAGCAGGGGCATGACGGACACCCCCGACGCCGCTGCCGCGCCCGCCCCGGACCCTGCCATCTCCGCGCTGTCGTTCGAGGCGGCGATGGGCGAGCTTGAAACGATCGTACGGCGGCTGGAAAGCGGCGACGTCAATCTGGAGGAATCGGTCGCCCTGTACGAACGCGGCCACGCGCTCCGCGCGCATTGCGAGGCGCGGCTCGCCGCGGCGCAGGCGCGGATAGAACAGGTCAGCCTGGGCGCCGACGGTCGTCCGACCGGAACCATCCCGTTCGGCGAAAGCTGAGCGATCATGGCTTCGACGAACGACGAACTAGCGCGCGGATCGGACATATTGCGCAGCGCGCAGGCCGACGTCATGGCCGATATAGACCGGCTGTTCGACCGGCTGCTCCCCGTTCCACACGATCCGCGTGCGCCGCTTTATGAAGCGATGCGCTACGCCGCGATTGCGGGGGGCAAGCGGCTGCGTCCATTGCTGGTCTGCGCGGCCGGAAACCTGTTCCATGTCGATCGCAGCGCCAGTTTGCGCGTCGGCGCGGCGGTCGAGGCAATGCACGTCTATTCGCTGATCCATGACGATCTCCCTTGCATGGACGATGATGATCTGCGCCGCGGCAAGCCGACGGTGCACAAGGCGTTCGACGAGGCGACCGCGGTGCTGGCGGGCGATTCGCTCCATGCGCTGGCGTTCGAGTGGCTGTGCGATCCGGCGACGAGCAGCGATCCTTTCGTGCGCGGCGAGCTGTGCTGCGAACTGGCGCGCGCCGCGGGGCCGGCGGGCATGGCGGGCGGCCAGATGATGGACCTCGCCGCCGAAACCGCAAATTTCGACCTGCCGACGGTGACGCGGCTGCAACAGCTCAAGACCGGGGCGCTGATCGCTTTTTCGGTCGAGGCCGGGGCCATCCTGGCGCGCATCCCGCCGGAGGGTCGCACCGCGCTGCGTGCCTATGCGCGTGACATCGGGCTGGCGTTCCAGATTGCCGACGACATCATGGATGTCGAGGGCGACGAGGCGCTGGCGGGCAAGGCGCTGCACAAGGATGCGGCGGCGGGCAAAGGCACATTCGTGACGCTGATGGGGCTGGAACGCGCGCGCGAACAGGCGACCGCGCTGGTCGACCAGGCGATCGGGCATCTGGCAAGCTTTGGCGACGAGGCGACGCTGCTGCGCGCCATCGCGCGCTATGTGGTGGAAAGGGACCGTTGATGCGCATTGGGGTTTATCCCGGAACCTTCGATCCGATCACCTTGGGGCACATGGACATCATCCGCCGCGGCGCGAAGCTCGTCGACCGGCTGGTGATCGGGGTGACGACCAACATTGCGAAATCCCCCTTGTTCGATGACGACGAGCGGATCGCGATGGTGCGCAGCGAAGTCGCGGGGCTGGGCGGCGATATTCGCGTCGTCGGCTTCAACTCGCTGCTGATGGACTTTGCCGAACGCGAGGGCGCCGGGATGATCGTGCGCGGGCTGCGCGCGGTTGCCGACTTCGAATATGAATATCAGATGGCGGGGATGAACCAGCAGCTGAACGACCGCATCGAAACGGTATTCCTGATGGCGGACGTGGGGTTGCAGCCGATCGCATCGCGGCTGGTCAAGGAAATCGCGATCTTTGGCGGCGACATCCACAAATTCGTGACCCCCGCGGTGCGCAACGCGGTCGTCACGCGCATCGCCGAACGCGGGTTGCTCCAGGGCGATCGGTGATACCGATCATTGAGCGTTCAGCATTTTACCGCTAGGGCGCGCCAGACGGGGCGCAGACGCAGTAATTTATCCAAAGGCCGATCCAGCATGAAATCTACCTTCCGCCCCATGTTCGCCGCGGCGATGGCACTCGGTCTTGCGGCGGCAGCCGTCGCCCAGGAAGCGCCACCGGCGCCGAATCCGATGCCGGACGCCGCCACGACGCAGCCGGTGCCGCCGGCCGAGCCGCCGGTCGAATCGCCGCCCCCCGCCGATGCGCCAGCGCCCGCTGCCAGCGAGACGGCACCGGCCGCGACACCCGCGCCCGCGGCCCCGGCGATGACGCCCGACCAATATCTGAACAACCCCGAATATATGCTCAACCTCGACCTTTCGACCGGCGGCCGGGTGGTGATCCAGCTTTATCCCCATGTCGCACCGAGCCATGTCGAGCGCGTCAAGCAGCTGGCGCGCGCGGGCTTTTATGACGGGGTCAAATTCCACCGCGTGATCGACGGCTTCATGGCGCAGACGGGCGATCCGACCGCGACCGGGCAGGGCGGCTCGCAGCTCCCCGACCTCAAGGCCGAATTCAACATCACCCCGCATTTGCGTGGCACGGTATCGATGGCCCGCGCCGAGAGCGAGGACAGCGCGAACAGCCAGTTCTTCATCATGTTCCAGCCGCGCTTCGCGCTCGATCGGCGCTACACCGCCTTCGGGCGCGTCGTGTCGGGCATGCAATATGTCGACGCGATCCAGAAGGGCGAGCCGCCCGCGGTGATGTCGCGCATGGTGCAGGTGTCGGTCGCCGCTGACAACAAGCCGATGCCGCCCGCGTCGATGCTGGTCGAAGCGGCGCCGCCGCCCGCCGCCGAAATCACCGCCGACCAGCTCAACGCCCCGATCCGTTAAGGGATTTGCGCGCGATGCGCGTCGACGCCTTTGATTTCGAGCTACCGAACGAGCGCATCGCGCTGCGCCCGGCGCGGCCGCGCGATGCGGCGCGGATGCTGGTGGTCGAGGGCGACAATATCGTCGACGCGGGAGTCCGCGACCTGCCCGCCTGGCTTCGCCCCGGCGACTGCCTGGTATTCAACGACACGCGGGTGATTCCGGCACAATTGGAAGGTCAGCGCGGCGACGCGCGCATCGGGGCCACCTTGCACAAGCGGATCGATCTGCGCCGCTGGCAGGCGTTCGTGCGCAACGCCAAGCGGCTGCGCGTCGGCGAGACGGTCGATTTCGGCGCGGATGTGAGGGCCGTGGCCGAGGAGCGCCTGCCCGACGGCAGCTTCATCCTGGCCTTTGCGGGCGACGAACCGGTCGAGGTTCTGCTCGAGCGCGCGGGAACGATGCCGCTCCCGCCCTATATCGCGGGCAAGCGCGCGACCGACGACGACGACCGGTCCGATTATCAGACGATGTTCGCGGCGAAGGACGGCGCGGTTGCTGCGCCGACCGCGGCGCTGCATTTCACCCCCGGCTTGCTCGCGGCGCTGGAAACCGCGGGCGTCGCGACCGAAACGCTGACGCTGCACGTCGGCGCGGGCACCTTCCTGCCGGTGAAGGCCGACGATACCGACGACCATGTGATGCACGCCGAATGGGGTCGGATCGAACCCGACACCGCGGCGCGGCTGAACGCGGTGCGGGTCGCGGGCGGGCGGATCATTGCGGTCGGCACCACCAGCCTGCGCCTGCTCGAAAGCGCCGCACAGGATGACCGCACCATCACGGCGTTTGCAGGCGACACCGCAATCTTCATCACCCCTGGCTACCGCTTCAAGGCGATCGACGGGCTGATGACCAATTTCCACCTGCCGAAGTCGACGCTGTTCATGCTGGTGAGCGCGCTGATGGGACTGGAGACGATGCAGGCGGCCTATGCCCATGCGATCGAAGCCGAGTACCGCTTCTACAGCTATGGCGACGCCAGCCTGCTCTTGCCGCGGGTCGCATAGCGCCGCAGCGCGTCAATATTCGATCGCGATCTTGACGCGGTGGCGTTCGACTCCGGCGAGGTCGGCGATCTGCTGGCGGCTGGCGTCCACCACACGTTGCAGCGCGCCCGATGCGACGCGCCGCTCGGGCGCACCGCCGGCATCCCCGCCGCGCAGGGCGCTTTCTTCGACGCCGAATGTTTCGGCCAGGATGCGCAGGCTGACCGCGCGCGGTTTCGACTTGCCGCTTTCCCAGCCCCAGATGCTCGGCTTGCTCAGCCCCGACCGTTCGGCGAGGCTCGCCAGGCTCCACCCGCGTTCCTGACGCAATTGTCGCAGCCGCGCGGCAAAGCTTTCGGGCACCGCAGGCGGCGCGGCGTGCTCCAACGGGTCGACCGCGGCGGGAATCGGATTTTTGAGCCGCGCCGCGCTCAGCGACGCTTCGGGCAGCGCGGCGTCGAACCGGCATCCGAACAGGCGACCGCTGTTCCACACGATCGTCGCTGCCACTTCGCCCGCCTCGGGCAGTGCGACCCAGATCGGCTGCCCCAGCGCCAGCGGCGATCCGGTCTCGATCAACAGCCCCGTGCGCGACATGTCGTGGATCAGCACCGCCGTCATATCGCCGTTGGCGGCGACCCCCACCGTATCGAGGTTGAGGCGAATGCGCGGTTCGCCGCGCGCGTCGGCGGCGGGATTGGCTGGCTCGATATGGGCGGGAAAGGGCATCGCCGCCAGCGATTGCACCGATGTCCTACCAAGGGGTTAATTTGGCGCCGGAACGAGCCGGCCGCGCGCCGCTCCGACGCCGCCAGCGCGAATCGCCCTTGCGCGATGCGGTTAAAAATCAATCGGTTTCGGATTAAAGTCTTAACAGAGCCATGTTCCATTTCAGGACTGGCATGGTGAATCGCGTCCTCACAGCCATCCGCCGCACAGCCCGGAATCCCCAGTTTTCCGGTAATATGTGCGGCTTAGCGCGCGATGCCGGGCAAAGATTATTGCGCGGCAGGCAAGATTCCGGGTGTGAATCGAATTTAACCGATGTACTAAGTTTCTATTAACAAACGGGGGTGAGTCGGGTCGCGGCTCCCATTGGCGCAACGGCGCCGAGCGCATGACATTTGATGGACGGTTAGCCGTGCAGACTGCGGGGGTGGGTATTTTGCGACTGGGATCGTGCAAGGCATTGGCGACGGCCGCCCTGATCGGCGCGATGCTTCCGGGCGTTGCAGCCGCGAAGGTGCCGACAACCAACACGCTGAAAATCGATATCGAGGCGTCGATCGGCGAACGCTGCGGCATCGCTGCCGTCGGCGCCGACAGCAAGGACGGCGGCCGCATCGATGTCGCGACGTCGGTGTCGTTCCACTTCAAGCTTGACTGCAACACGCCGTTTCGCATCGGCGTCGCCGCCGAACAGGGCGCCCTGCAGCTGGTCGATACCGGCAGTGCGCAGGAACCACGGGCAGGCGGCCTGACCGCGGAAGGCTTTGCGACGCGCAAGCCCTATATCGCCAGCCTGCAGTTCGCGACCGACCAGGACGGAATGGTTGATGCGGGCGATTGCAATTCGGACGATCTGACGTCGAAGCGCGGCGACTGTGACTTTTTCGGCAACCGGCCGGGAACCGGCTTTTCGGCGGGGCGCGACAGCACCGCGATCGGCCGCGAGGGCGCGCTGACGGTGCGGTGGCAGGGCGAAGATGCGCAAGCGGTGCGCCTGGCGGCCGGAACCTATCAGGAAGTCCTGACCATCGTGGTGGGGCCGCGCACATGAATTGAGAGATTTGCTCCCGTTCCGATCGTGCACGAGGTCGAGCGATGGACACAGGTGCAAAGGAGTGGGCCTGGCTCCGGTAAGAACAGGCAATGTATGAAACCTTAGGAGAGAATCGATGAAAAAGTATCTTGTTGCTGCCTCGGTACTGGCAGCCGTTGTGTCGACCCCTGCGTGGGCCGATGGCAACAACCGCAACACCGACACCGAAACCTTCACGCTGCGCGCCAACAACCCGGCGAAGTGCAACCTGGAAGCCAATGATTACACGCTGCGTATCGCTGGCAACTCGATTTCGGACAATGACGGCTTCGCCAGCGCTGGCGTTTCGGGCGCCGTTGCCGACGAGTTGAACACCGCACAGGTTTTCGCCTGGTGCACGGGCGCCAGCAACACGCTGCAAATGTATCGCACCCCGTTCCTCATCGAAGATGGCGACCAGGGTTCGGACGGGTTCAACCGCGCCGTCATCTATGACGTCACGCTGAACATCGCCGATGCGACCCGCCTCGACGGTTTCACGCCGACCGAAGGCACGTCGGATGGCCAAGGCAATGGACCCGGCATCGGTGTCGGTGCAGGAACGACCGTTGGCCGTTTCGGCCCGTCGGGCGACGGTTCGGCAGTCGTGTTCGCTGCCGAAGGCAGCGGCTCGACCGCAATCAGCAACGGCAGCGCTGTGGCTGCCGGTGCGACCAGCGCCTATACTGCCGACGGCAACCGTCTGATCGCCGGTCAGTATGTCAGCTCGCTGACGATCGAACTGACGCCGGGCGTCTGATCGACTTGACAAAGTTCCGGAGGGGGCGTGGCCTCCTCCGGAATTTTTACGTCTGGGCCATTATATCCGAACGACCCGCACGCCCCCCAAAGGCCAAGAGAGTCATATGTGGAATAGATTTGCGCTATATGCCGTCATCACGACCGCCATCCTGGTGCTGGTTGCGACGGTCGTTCATGCGATGACGGTATCTCCCGTTGTCGTCGATCTGCAGACGTCGGGTTCCCGCATGTCGCAGATCGTCACCATCGAGAATAAATATGCGCGACCGATCCTGCTCGAAATGAGCGCGCAAGAGGCCGAATATACCGACGAAGGCGTGCGCGGTACCGGCAAGGAGACCGAGGACCTGCTGGTATTTCCGCCGCAGGCGCAAATTCCGGCCGGTGGCACCCAGGCGGTCCGCATTCAATATCTCGGCAACCCCGATCTTGCTGCCAGCAAGCATTATTTCGTCACCGTGGCGCAATTGCCCGTGAAACTGCCGGAAGGCGAGTCCGCGGTCCAACTGCTTTACACGTTCCAGATCGTCACCGGCGTCAGCATGCCGGGCAAGCGGCCGAATATCGTGGTCGATGGCGCCGAAGCCTATATGGGGGGCGACAACCAGCCGCGCTTGCTGCTCAATCTGTCGAACGATGCCGATACCTATGGCTATTTGTCGAGCGGGTCGCTGCGGATCGTCCAAAAGGACGACGCAGGCAAGGAAGTTTTCAAGCGGACGATGACGGGCGATCAAATATCGCAGGAAATCGGGTTCGGGCTGGTTGGCGCGGGGCAAAAGCGCCGCATGTCGACGCCGATCATATTGCCGCAAATGGGGGGGCAAGTTGAGGTCAGTTTCACACCAGCGAGCCGGTAAGCCTGCGCCCTTCCGCGTCGGCGTGGCGCTGTTGTCGAGCGTCAGCGCGCTTTCGATTGCGCCCGCCGCCCTGGCCGAACACGCGCCGCTTCATGGACCGCCAAGCTTTTGGCACAGCTTCGACCTGCGGCTGGTGCCGCCGGGCTCGTCACGCGCCAACGACCGTCCGCGTGGGGTGGTATCGACGCCCGTCGCCACCCCCTTGGCGCGCGCCGATGACACCGCAGGCATCGTTGCTGCCGAACAAGCCGTTCAGCCCGCACCGGAGGTACCACCGGCCACGGCGGCGGTTGAGGCCGCGCCCGCCGAGCCGCAACCGCGGCTCAATCCCACGGGACGCGATATCGTGCTGTCGGCGCCGCTGCGCGACGGCGCCTTCCTGCTTGGCGAAGTGACGTTTCAACTCGGCGCCGACGATGTCGTGCGGGTTGAAACGCGCTCGTTGATCGAAGCGATCAAGGCGGTGGTCGCGCCCGAACGGCTTGCGACACTGGAGGGTGCGCTGGCCGGAATCGGCTTTGCTCCGCTCGACCAATTGGGTGCGCTCGGTTACCCGATGCGCTACGATCCGGCGACGATTTCGCTCGTGATCGCGATCCCCGCCGATGTGCGTTCCGCGCGCGATATCTCGTTGCGCCGGTTCGACGATCCGTCGACAGGCAGTTTTTACGAACCGGCGCGGTTCAGCGGTTACCTCAATCTCCGTTCGTTTGCCGATTACATCTGGAGCGGCGGCGGCGAAAACGGCTTCCGGGCGCCGACGGTGCTGCTTGACAGCGCCATTCGCTACAAGGGTGTTGTGCTGGAGAACGAAGGGACGCTGCGGTTCGATTCCGGCACCCAGCGCACCTTCACTCGCGAAGGAACGCGCCTCGTCTATGATGACCGGCGCCGCTATGTCCGTTTCTCGGCGGGCGACCTGCTGACCAGCGGACGCGGCTTTTCGGGTAGTCCCCAGATTGCCGGTCTGTCGGCCACGCGCGTCTATTCGATCGTCGATCCGCTTCGCAATGTTCAACCGCGCGGCGACCGCACCTTTACGCTGACGCGCGCCTCGACCGTCGAGGCGGTCATCAACGGCCAGCCGGTTCGTCGTATCCGGCTCGAGCCCGGTGTTTACAACGTAAGCGATTTCCCGTTCGTCCAGGGAACGAACAACGTCCAGTTCAACATCCAGGACGATGCCGGCGGCATCCAGACGATCGAGTTTTCGCAGTTTTTCGACCGCACGCTGCTGGCACCCGGTCTCAGCGAGTTTGCAATCCAGGCGGGCATTTTGAACCCGTTTAACGATGGCGTTCGCGACTACCAGTTTTCCGAGCCCGCGGCGTCAGGCTGGTACCGGCGCGGCATGAGCGATGTCCTTACGCTGGGGGGCAATTTTCACGTCCGTGAAAATGGCGCAACCGTCGGCGCCGAAGTGACGCTGGCGACCGCGCTGGGCGTGCTGGGCGCCGATGTCGCGGTGAGCGATGTGAAGAATGTCGGGTCAGGATTTGCGGCCAATGTCGGGCTTCAGAAAACCTTCGGCGGATATACGACGACGGCGCGTTCGATTTCGGCATCGGCCGAATATCGCAGTCCTCATTTCGCAAACCCCGGCGTCCTGAATGCCGAAAACCGCATCGCCTGGAACCTGGCGGCGTCCTATGCCCAACCCGTCGGTGAATCGCAGTTCGTGTCGCTCAGCGGCAATTATGCGATCACTCGCGGGCCGTTTCGCAACGAAAAAAGCGCGCGGCTGACCTACGGCTACAGCATCAACACGCGGCTGAACCTGACCGTCGATGCGACCTATGACGACCGTGACCTGTTTGGCGAGGAATATGGCGTTCGCGCAACCCTGCTGATCCGGTTCGGACCCCGCTCGACCGGTGTCGCCGAGGTCGACACGCGGACGAAGCGCGCGCGTGTCGGCTATCAGACGTCGCGCGGCGAAGGCGTCGGCAGCTGGACCGCGTCGGGTGACGTCGATGTGGGTGAGGACGATGTCGGCTTCAACGGCGGCTTCAATTACGTCGCCAACCGCGCCGAAGTCGGTTTCAACCACACAACTGTCTATGAACTGACAGGTCAACGGACCGACTCGCAGCGCTCCTCGGTACGTCTTGGCACCGCGATCACATTTGCTGATGGCAAATTCGCGTTGTCGCGGCCGATCTATGACAGTTTCGCCATGGTTGCGGCGCACAAGAGCCTGGGCGGCGCCCAAGTCGTCATCGACCCGCGCGAAGGCTATTACACGGCGAAGTCGGGAACATTTGGACCGGCGGTTGACCCCAATCTGCCCGCCTATATCCGCCGGACGTTGACATATGACGTGCCGAATGCACCGATCGGTTATGATCTGGGCACGGCGAGTGCCAAAATGCTGCCCCCCTATCGCGGCGGCTATCTGATCACCGCGGGGTCGGATTATTCGGTCACCACGCTCGGCACGCTGCTGGCGCCCGACGGGACGCCGGTCAGCCTGCTGGCGGGCAAGGCGACCGAACTTGGGGTGGACAATCCCAAGACGCTCACCGTGTTCACCAACCGCACCGGCCGCTTTGGCGCGTCGGGGATGCGGCCGGGCCGCTGGCGGATCGACATGCCCACCGAACCGCCGACGAGCGTTGAAATAGTCATTCCCGCCGATTCGCTTGGTGTGGTACGCTTGGGCGACGTCAGGCTTGGAGATCAATGATGAGGACTGCAGCATTCCGTGTTCTGGCCGTCGCGGGCGTACTTGGCTGGTCGCTGCCCGCCATGGCGCAAAGCCAGTGCGCGCAGTTCGACCTGATCGGCAACGGCGCGCGCACCGACTATCAGCCCTTCGAACCGTCGCCGACGCTCGATACCTTCCAGCTGCGGATCAGCCGGATGAACGATGGCGTAAGTGCGGTCCGCTTTGTCCTCGTCGACCGGACGCCGCAAAGCGCGGGTCCGCAGATCGGGTCATCGGGTCCGCTCGATTACGACCTTGTCTGGCTGGATGATTCCACGCGGCGCGTCTTTGTCGTCGGCAACGAACAGCCGCAGCCGAACACGGGCGCGGAGGTCAATCTGCCCGGGCGGTCGGGCGTTGCGGTGTCGCAGTTCCGGCTGGTGATCCCGGCCGGACAGCAGGCGGCAGCACAGACGCATCGCGAGGATATTCTGGTCCGGTACCAATGCCTTGATCGCAGCGGCAACATCGTCGGGACGACCCAGGAACAGCCGGCCACCTTTGCCCTCAACGTCACCGTGCCCAAATACGCTGCCGCTTACATCGGCAGCGTCGGCACGACGCGCGGGACGATCAGCTTTGGCGACGTCAGCCGGCCGGGCGCCGACCTGTCGAAATCGATCAACGTCACGGCGCTCAGCACCACCCCCTATGCCATCGAGTTCGACAGCGACAATGGGGGCAAGCTGAAACGGCGCCGCGGCGATTCCGACGGTATCGATTATGCAATGCGATACGGCAGCACGGCGGTCGGTAACGGCGACACGATGGTCTGTCCGGTAACACCGGCGCCGATGGGTCGCGGTGAGCTGTTCGAAGTCACGCTCGATCGCAATTCGATCGCGACATTGCGGGCCGGCAATTACGACGACACGGTCACGCTGACCTTTACGCCGCGCGACGTTGCGAATGTCACGAACTGCACCGTTCAGCGGCGCTGAACGATCAGAAGATCGCGCCCTTGGGCTCGATCCGGAACGACAGGCTGCTCAACTGCGCGTCTGAATCATTCAGATACAGCGCGGCGTCGCTGACCTGCAGCTTGGGCCGGTTTTCGTCGACGATCACCGTCTCATTGCCGTTGGACAGCGGGATCGAACGCCCGTCCAGCATAAGCGTGGCGCCGCCCATATTGGTCGGATGGACCATCGTCACGCGATAGCCTGCGCGCGAATTGCACAGCTGCGTCAATTGGCCCAGGTCGACGACCTCGTCCGATTGCGGCGCCGCCATATTGGCAAATTCGAGGCGGCAAACCGTTTTGACGACGGCGGTAAAGCGGAAGTTTGCAACTTCGCTGACGGCCGCCGCAAAGGCGGGCGTCGCGGCGCAAACGGCCAGCAACAAACCGGAAGTGATCAATGGTCGCATACGCATCTGGACGCACCTTTCCTTAGGATGCGTCGGATCTAGCGAGCCAAACTAAATATTGCGTTAAGCGCATTGGCGGTGCGTGGCAAAGGCGCGCGCCCCGCCATCGGCGCGCTATCTCCGCCCGCGAAAATTTACCCAATCGCAATCCCTTCCGCGCATAGCCCTATTCGATGTGGGGTTCAGCGAGAGCGTGAATTGATGGATGGGCCGATGCGGATGGGGGCTGCCCAGCGTGAGGAGGATCTAGCCGACGAGGGCCAGCGCGGCTTTTTCGGCATGATCGGCTCGCGTATCGGCAAACCGCGGGTCGATGCGGCGCCGGCGAACCTGCACACGCGCGAGGCGCTGCTGCTGCTCCAGAATTACGAGGAAAGCGGGCAGGGCTGGTTCTGGTCGACCGATGCCAAGGGCCGGCTGACCTATATAACCGATTCGGTCGCGCGGCTGATGGGGCGGACGAGCGGCCAGCTGCTCGGTACCTTTTTCACCGAGTTGTTCCTGCCCGTCGACAGCCACGGCGAACGCCAGCGGACCTTACCCTTCCTGCTCACCAAACAGTCGAAATTCGACGAGCTCCCGCTGCGCAGCGCCTTCGAGGGCGACGATCGCTGGTGGGCGATTTCGGGCCGTCCGCAGTTTGACGCTGGCGGCAGGTTCACCGGCTATCGCGGCAGCGGCACCGACGTCACTGCGCAGCGCCGATCGGCCGAGGATGCGTCGCGGCTGGCGCTTTATGATTCGCTGACCGGGCTCGCCAACCGGTTCAACATCTCGAAAAAGCTCGATTCGACGCTCGCTGCCTTTGCCCAGCAACAGCGATCCTGCGCGATCATGCTGCTCGATCTCGACCGGTTCAAGCAGGTCAACGACACGCTGGGGCATCCGGCGGGCGACGCGCTGCTGAAACAGGTGGCCGAACGGCTGCTCAAGATCGTCGGCGACAAGGAAATGGTCAGCCGGCTGGGCGGTGACGAGTTCAAGATCATCCTGCCCGACGTCGAAGATCGCGGGAAGTTGGGCGATATGGCGGCCGACATCATCGCCAGCCTGTCGCAGCCCTATTCGGTCGACGGCAGCCGCTGCATCATCGGCGCGTCGGTGGGGGTCGCGATCGCACCGTTCGACGGCATGAACAGCGACGACCTTGTCCGCAACGCCGACCTCGCGCTGTACGCGGCCAAGGGCAATGGCCGCGGCCGGTTCGCTTTCTATTCGAGCGAACTGCACCAGGCGGCAGAAGTCCGCCGCTCGCTCGAAGAGGATCTACGCGATGCGCTGACGCGCGGCGAGATGGAGCTGCAATATCAGCCGGTCGTGCAGGCAAAGACCAATATGGTGACCGGCGTCGAGGCGCTGGTGCGCTGGACGCATCCGGACCGCGGGGTCATTTCGCCCAGCGTCTTCATTCCGATCGCCGAAGAAGCCAATCTGATCTGGCCGCTGGGTGAATGGGTGCTGCGCCAGGCGTGCGAGGATGCCGCGCGCTGGCCGGGCGACATGCGCGTCGCGGTCAATGTCTCGCCGATCCAGTTTGCGAATGCCGATTTGCCGAAGGTCGTCGCCAAGGCGCTCGCGGCGACCGGATTGTCGCCCGACCGGCTCGAGCTCGAGATCACCGAAAGCGTGTTTCTGGGCGATTCGGCCGATACCGCCAAGATGTTCAAGGCGCTGAAAGGACTGGGTGTGCGCCTGGCGCTCGACGATTTCGGCACCGGCTATTCGTCGCTCGGCTATTTGCAGAACGCCCCGTTCGACAAGATCAAGATCGACCAGAGTTTTGTGCGCGGCGCGACGGAAAAAGGGTCGCGCAACAGCGCGATCATCGCCGCAATCGTCGCGCTGGCCGAAGCGCTGGAGATGGAAACCACGGCCGAGGGCATCGAATCGCTCGACCAGCTCGACCTGATCCGCAAGCTCAACGTCAGCCACGTCCAAGGCTATGTCTACAGCAAGCCGGTGGGCAATGCCGAACTGGTCGAACATGCCGACGCGGGGTCGTGGACAATCAAGCCCACCGGCCCGGCGCGGCAACGCAACGACCGCTTCTCGCTGTTCCGCAAGGTCGGCGCGGTCCACGACAACCATCGCTACGACGTCGTCATCCGCAACCTGTCGGCGACCGGCGCCTTTATCGAAGGGATATTGGACGTGCCCGTCGGCACGCAGTTCGTCATCGATTTCGGCGAAGGGCAGCTGGTGACCGCCACCGTCCGCCGGTCGATGAAGCATCAGCAGGGGGTCGAATTCGAACAGACGATGGTCAGCGACGGCAACGGCGGCCTGTGTACGCGCCACCGCGTATCGCCCTATCTGATTGCGGCCGCCACCCAGTCGACGGCGGGCATGGCGCTGCCCGCCTTTACCACAACGAACGACTGGAAGGCCGCCTGATCGCGGCCCGGGAACCGTCGGCGCGATAGTCCGTTCTCCCTCGCAAAGGAGACGAACATGGCCGAAACGAAAATCTTTGCCCGCCTCAAAGCCGACCACGATCGCCACCGCGAACTGCTCGACCAGATCGACCAGACCAAGGGCGACAGCCCCGAACGCGAAAAACTGTTCGAAGCCTTTCGCATCGAGGTCACCGCACATGCCGCGTCGGAGGAAATGTCGCTGTACGCGACCATGCTCGGGAAGCCGGACCTGCGCGACGAGGCGCAGCACAGCGTCGCCGAGCATAAGGAAATCGACGACATGCTGACCGAGCTTTACGAGATGGATTTCGGCTCGACCGGCTGGCTGACGCGGTTTCGCACGATGAAGGACCGCTATCTGCACCATATCGAGGAGGAAGAGGAAGAGATGTTCCCCGAGGCGGAGGAAGGTCTGTCCGAAGCGAAGAAGAAGGAGCTGGCCGCGATCTTCGAAAAGGAAAAGCCGAAGGAAAAGGCGAAGGCTGCGGCCGAGGAACCGTCAAGCGAGCACGCGCGGGAATAGTCCAATTTTCCGTCATCCTCGCGAAGGCCGGGATCTCGCCGGTGCGTATGGCATCAACGTCGAGATCGCGGTCTTCGCCGGGATGACGATCTAAAGGCGGAACCTCGACTTTATCGGGCTACCCCGCCATAGGCGCGCGCGATGACGACAAGATTCGCCTTTTCGATCGCTGCGACCGATGGCGCCGCGCGCACCGGTACGATCGCGATGCAGCGCGGCGAGATCCGCACTCCGGCCTTTATGCCGGTGGGCACCGCGGCGACCGTCAAGGCGATGCGCCCCGCCGAGGTGCGCGACACCGGCGCCGACATCATCCTCGGCAACACCTATCACCTGATGCTGCGCCCCACCGCCGAACGCATGGCGCGGCTGGGCGGGCTCCATGATTTCATGGGCTGGGACCGCCCGATCCTGACCGACAGCGGCGGCTATCAGGTGATGAGCCTGTCGGCGCTGACCAAACAGAGCGAGGAGGGCGTCGCGTTCAAAAGCCACCTCGACGGGTCGCGCCATATGCTGACCCCCGAACGCTCGATGGAAATCCAGCGCTTGCTGGGCAGCGATATCGTGATGGCGTTCGACGAATGCCCGCCGAACGGCGTCGATGCGGGGCGCGCCGAGGCGAGCATGGAACGGTCGATGCGCTGGGCGGCGCGCAGCCGCGCCGGTTTCGATGCGGGCGAGGAACATGCCGCGCGATCGGCGCTGTTCGGCATCCAGCAGGGTTCGCTCGACGAAAAGCTGCGCGCGCGGTCGGCGGCGGCGCTGACCGACATCGGTTTCGACGGCTATGCGATCGGCGGCCTCGCGGTGGGCGAGGGACAGGAAGCGATGTTCGGCGTGCTCGACTATGCCCCGGCCCAGCTGCCCGCCGACAAGCCGCGTTATCTGATGGGGGTCGGCAAGCCCGACGATCTGGTCGGCGCGGTCGCGCGCGGGGTCGATATGTTCGACTGCGTGTTGCCGACGCGATCGGGACGCAACGGGCAGGCCTTCACCTGGGACGGGCCGGTCAACATCCGCAATGCCAGACATGCCGAGGACCAGGGGCCGCTCGATCCATCCTGCGGCTGTCCGGTATGTGCAACCTGGTCGCGCGCCTATCTGCATCATCTCGTCCGGTCGGGCGAGATGCTGGGCGCAATGCTAATGACCCAGCATAATCTGCATTTTTACCAGGCGCTGATGCAGGCGATGCGCGACGCGATCACCGACGGCCGCTTTGCCGCGTTCCAGGCCGAATTCGACGCGCGCTACCGGCGCTGAGGTCAGTCGAGTTTGCTGAGCAGGTCGAGCATCGACTGGGGAATCGTCTCGTCCACCGTCGATTCATAGGCACGGCGCAAGGCGCCATTGACGTCCTGCGTCCGGGCGGGTGGTTTTTTGGCAGCATCCTTGCCCGACGTGTCGCCGCGTGGCGAACCGGTTTCAGACGACATTATCGGGGCATCCGCTTGACATGGGGCCTGTTGCTAACCGCGCATTCATCAAACCGCAATGGCGTGTTTGTTCTTCCCCATGAAACTAATTTGCGGCTAATTCGTTCCCATTGGGTGAAATTATGTCGGCGGCCGCCGCGTTGCGGTGGGTTTGCCGGCTTTTTTGCGGGTTTCAGCCCGCTCAGGAGGGAAAATATATGTCATTGGGTCAGGCGATCGCGCCGCATCTTCCATATCTGCGGCGTTATGGTCGGGCAATTTCGGGAAGCCAGCAAAATGGCGACGCGCTGGTCGCGCGCCTTCTGGAAACGCTGGTGGCGAACCCCGACGCGGTCGATACCGGCAGCGACCTGCGCATCCAGCTGTACCGGATGGTCCACGACAATTTCGGCCTGATGGCCGAGGCGGCGGCCGCAGCGGATGCGGACGACGGCACCGACATCGCGATCGCCGACGCGCGGCTGCGCCGCATTCCGTCGCTGGCGCGACAGGCGCTGCTGCTGACCGCGGTGGAAGGCTTCGACGTCGAGGACACCGGCCGCATCATCGGCCGCAGCGCCGACGATGTGAAAACGCTGATCGCCGAAGCCACCGCGGAAATCGACCGCCAGACCCGCGCGCGCATCCTGATCATCGAGGACGAGCCGATCATCGCGATGGACATCGAAATGATCGTCCGCGACCTGGGCCATGATGTCGTCGCGGTGGCGACCACGCATCGCGAAGCGGTGGCCGAAGCGCAGAAGCACCAGCCGGGCCTCGTCCTCGCCGACATCCAGCTCGCCGACAACAGCTCGGGGATCGAGGCGGTGCAGGAAATCCTGACCGACCTGAAAGTGCCGGTCATCTTCATCACCGCCTTTCCCGAACGGCTGCTGACGGGCGACCGGCCCGAGCCGGCGTTCCTGCTGACCAAGCCGTATCAGCCGGCGACGCTGCGCGCGGCGATTTCGCAGGTGCTGTTCTTCGACGAGAGCACGGTTCCGGCCTGACATCAGCCCGTCGCCCCCGCGCAGGCGGGGGCCGCCGCCATGCCTTGCTAAGCTTGGCTGCGTAAACCGGTTGCGGTCCCCGCCTGCGCGGGGGCGACGCAAGCTCCGCTACGGCTTGCCTCGCGCGACCGGGCGGGCGATAGCGGCGCAGCATGACGTCCCAACGCCAGTCCGCGCTTCAGCGCCTTAGTGCCCACGCACCCTTTCTCGCGCGGCTCGCCGAACTGAATCCCGACGACGTCACGCGCTTTCTCAGCAATGGAACCGACGCGGCACTGGCCGGCGTCGCGCCGCCGCCGGTCGACGACGACATCATGCAGACGCTGCGCCAATGGCGCGGTCGCATCGCGTTGCTGCTCGCGCTCGGCGACCTGTCGGGCGAGCATGATGTCGCCGCGACGACGCGGCGGCTGACCGATTTCGCCGATCGTGCCTGCGATATCGCGCTCGCCGCGGCCTTTGCCGAGCGCGTTCCGGACGAGGAACCGCGCGGCCTGGCGGTGATCGCGCTCGGCAAGCTCGGCAGTCACGAGCTCAACTATTCGTCCGACATCGACCCGATCCTGATCTTCGATCCCGACACGCTGCCGCGCCGGTCGCGCGACGACCCGACCGAAGCGGCGGTCCGGATCGCGCGACGGATGACCGAGATTTTGTCGGCGCGCACCGGCGACGGCCATGTGCTGCGCGTCGACCTGCGCCTGCGCCCGCACCCCGAAGTGACGCCGATCGTGCTCTCGATCGATGGCGCGATCTCTTATTATGAATCCGAAGCGCTGGCGTGGGAGCAGGCCGCATTCATCCGCAGCCGCGCGTCGGCGGGCGACCGCGCGCTCGGCGCGCAATTTCTGGCGGCGATCCAGCCGTTCATCTGGCGCCGCAGCCTCGATTTCCGCCAGCTCAAGGAAATCGGTGCGATGAGCGACCGGATTCGCGACCATTTTGCGCAAGGCCAGGCGTTCGGCCCGGGCTATGACCTGAAACGCGGGCGTGGCGGCATTCGCGAGATCGAATTTTTCGCGCAGGTCCATCAACTGATCTATGGCGGGCGCGATGCGTCGCTGCGCGTTCCCGCGACGGTCGATGCGCTGGCCGCGCTCGCGGCGGCGGGGCGGGTCGAAGCTGACGTCGCGACGCGACTGTCGGGCCATTATGCCATACTGCGCCGGATCGAACACCGGTTGCAGATGGTCGAGGACCAGCAGACGCACTGCCTGCCGGCCCAGTCGGCGGCGCTCGACGGTGTCGCACGGCTCGACGGGCTGGCCGACGGTGCGGCGCTGCTCGCGATGCTCAAACCGGTGACCGCCGATGTCGGCGCCTGTTACGATCGGCTGGTTGCCGAACGGGCGGTGACCGCCGGCCTGCCGCGCGACGATGACGGTCTGGCGGCGGCGCTCGCCGCGGCGGGGTTCGATCCGCCCGACGCCGCGCTGCGGACGATCGCCGAATGGCGCGCCGGCAAGGCGCGCGCGCTGCGTAGCCCCGCGGCGCTCGCTGCGCTCGAAACGATGCTGCCCGAACTGGTCAAGGCGCTGGGGGCGGCACCCGATCCCGACGCCACGCTGCTCCGCTTTGACAAGCTCGTCGGCGGGCTACCCAGCGCGGTCAATTTTTTCCACCTCCTCGCCGCGCAGCCCGCGCTCGCGCGCATCGCCACACGAATCCTGGCGCTCGCGCCGACGCTGGCCGATGCGCTCGGCGCGCGGGTCGAACTGATCGAGGGGTTGATCGACAGCCGCGCCTTCGATGCCCCGGCGGACAAGGCAGAGCTGCTTGCCGAATGGGCGCCGGGGCTTGCGGCGCTCGACTATGAACGCTTGCTCGACCGCGTCCGCGACCATGTCGGCGAACGGCGCTTTGCCTATGGCGTCCAGATCGTTGCCGGCGCGACCGATCCGCTGGCGATTGCTACGGGCTATTCCGAACTGGCCGAGGCGGCGCTGCAAGTCCTTGCCGACGCGACGGTCGCCGAATTCGCGGCGGCGCACGGCCGGGTAGCGGACAGCGAACTGGTGGTGCTGGCGCTCGGGCGGCTGGGCGGTCGCGCGCTGACGCACGCGTCGGACCTCGACCTTATCTATCTGTTCACCGGCGACCATCTGGCCGAATCGGACGGCGCACGACCGCTCGGGGCGACGACCTACTACAACCGGCTGGCGCAGCGGGTGACCGCGGCCATGTCGGTGCCGACTGCGGCGGGCAAGCTGTACGATGTCGACACAAGGCTGCGGCCGCAGGGCGCGCAGGGGCCGCTCGTCGTCACGCTCGACAGTTTTGAACGCTATCAGCGCGAGGAAGCGTGGACGTGGGAGCATATGGCGCTGCTCCGCGCGCGGCCGGTCTATGGCTCCGACGCCGCGCGTGCCGAGGTCGAGCGGATTATCGCCGACCTGCTCAGCGCGCCGCGCGATGCCGCCAAACTCGCCGCCGACGCGGCGGACATGCGCGACAAGATCGCCGCACACAAGCCTCCGCAAGGGGCGCTCGATATCAAGGGCGGCCCTGGCGGGCTGGTCGACCTCGAATTTGCGATGCAGGTGACGCAGCTCGCCAGCGGGCAATGCCACGACCCCAATATCGCTGCCGCGCTCGCCTGTATGAAGGCGGCGGGGCTGGCGCCGGATGGCGTGTGCGAAGCGCACGGCCTGCTCGCGCGGATGCTGGTGATGCTGCGCCTGACCGCGCCCGAGGGGGAACCGGCGACCGCCGCCGCGCGTCAGCTGGTCGCCAGCCAGTGCGGCGAGCCCGGCTGGCCGCAACTGCTTGCCGCGCATGACGCGGCGCGGCAGGAGATTGCCGACTGGTGGGCGTCGATTCGCCCCTTGCAACAGGAGACAAAGCCGTGACCATCGCAATCGGAGATGCCATTCCCGCGGTAAAGCTGCTCGACGCCGACGGTGCGACGATCGACCTCGCCGCGATGAAAGGCGCGCCGCTGGTCGTCTATTTCTATCCGAAGGCGGACACGCCGGGATGCACCACCGAAGCGCAGGACTTCACCCGCCTTGCCCCCGAGTTCGCGCATCTGAAGGCGCAGGTGCTGGCGGTATCGCGCGACGCGCCGGCGAAGCTTTGCAAGTTCCGCGACAAATATGGGCTGACCGTTCGCCTGGCGTCGGACGAGGACGGCGCGGTGTGCGAGGCGTTCGGTACCTGGGTCGAAAAGCAGAATTACGGCCGCACCTATATGGGGATCGAGCGTTCGACCTTTTTGTTCGGTGTCGACGGCAAGCTTGCCAAGGAGTGGCGCAAGGTGCGCGTGAAGGGGCACGCCGACGCCGTATTGGAGGCGGCAAAAGCGCTCTGCTCTGATGCCTTCGCTTGACGAAGCGGCGCGGGCGGTCCTGCTCACGGCGGACCCGCATGCCAAGCGCCGCGCCGCACGCGCCTTTGCGCGGGCGTGGCGGCGGGGCGAGATCGACCATCGCTGCACTGCCGCGATGCCCGACCAGCCCGCCTGGCCTGAACGACCGCAGCTACTGGCGCCGAACCAGATGCCGAAGCGCGGCAAGGGTGGATCGGAGCGCGGCCGCATCGCGCTGCTCCACGCGCTCGCGCATATCGAATTTGTCGCGATCGATCTGGCGGTCGACCTGGTCGGGCGGTTCGGCGACCAGTTTCCGCGTGCGTTTGTCGACGACTGGGTGGCGGTGGCCGCTGATGAGGCGATGCACTTCGCGCTGCTCGATCGCCGCCTCGGCCAACTCGGCAGCCATTATGGCGCGCTGCCCGCGCATGGCGGCCTGTGGGACGCGGCGCGCTCGACGGCGGACGACGCGCTGGCGCGCCTCGCGATCGTGCCGATGGTACTCGAAGCGCGCGGGCTCGACGTCACGCCGGCGACGGTCGATCGTTTTCGCGCCGCGAGCGACGAGGTATCGGCCAGGATTTTGTCGCGCATTTACAAGGACGAGATCCGCCATGTGCGCGCCGGCACAGACTGGTTCGGGTGGTTGTGCGACGAACGGGGATTCAATGCCGTCGAAACGTGGCAAAGCCTCGTAAAGTCGCGGTTTCGGGGGATTCTCAAACCGCCGTTCAACGACTCGGCGCGCCACGACGCCGGTTTAACGCAAGAATACTATGCTGTTATTGCGTCTTAACCATTGAGGCAGCACACAGGCTTCCGCGGGGGATGAGCAATCATCCAAACCAAAAACACCGGCGCCAAAGCCTTTTTCGGACTTTGGCGATATGGCAAACGCGGGGTCGTCGTTTTGAATAACTCTTTTCTGGCGCAGAAGTTCCAGCGGTTCACCATCGTCTGCGCATCAGCCTGTTTCCTGGCGGCGACTCCCGCCGTCCACGCCGCAGAAACCTCCGCCGACGCCGGCGTGATCGTTCCCGACGAGCCCGATGACGACAGTTTTACCGCGGGCGTACCCGCGGCCGGCGAGGACAGCGAGGCGCGCGCGATTTTCCAGGCGTGGAAACGTTTCGACACCGGCCTTGCCGCCTCGATCGGCGTTGCGGTGCCGTCGCGCCAGCCGATCGACAATATGTCGCTGTCATCCTCTTACGGGATGCGCGTCCATCCGGTGACCGGCAAGCTGGCCCGCCACAATGGCATCGATATTCCGGCGCCGCACGGCACCCCGATTTACGCGACCGCCGACGGTATCGTCGGCCGCGCCCAGCGGCTTGGCGGCTACGGCAATTATGTCGAGGTCGAACATGGCAACATGATCCAGACGCGCTACGGCCATATGTCGTCGTTCATCGTGCGTCCCGGCCAGCAGGTCAAAAAGGGCGACATATTGGGCTATGTCGGCTCGACCGGGCGGTCGACCGGCAACCACCTCCATTATGAAGTCCGTATCGAAGGGGCGCCGGTCAATCCGATGCCGTTCGTGCGCTCGGACCAGATGGCGATCGCCGCGATCACCGGCAAAAATGTCGCGATGGGCGGTCCCGAATAAGAATAGACGAGCTTTCCTGGGTCGGAGAGGAGGGGCGCCGAACGGTCTGACCGTTCAGGCGCCCTTTTCATTTCGGCAACGACTCCCTATTTTGCGGATATGGCCACACAGATTTCCGACATCACCCTGTCGCCCGCCGCGGCCGCGCGCGTTCGCTGGATCGCCGACCGTAAGGGCGAGGTGGAAGCGGCGCTGCGCCTTGCGGTCGACGGCGGCGGCTGTTCGGGCTTCACCTATCGCTTCGGCCTCGCCGAAAGCGTCGACGCGGATGACATCGTCACCGAAACCGACGGGGTGAAGCTGGTGGTCGATCCGGTCAGCATCGATCTGGTGCGCGGCTGCATCGTCGATTTCGTCGATTCGCTCGGCGGATCGTCGTTCAAGGTCGAAAATCCCAATGCGGCGTCGGGCTGCGGCTGCGGGTCCAGCTTCTCGATCTGACGCCTTTCGCCGCGCGGTGCTTGCTGGCATAGGTGCACGATGAAAATCGCCACCTTCAATATCAACGGGATCAAGGCCCGCCTGCCGCGCCTGATCGAATGGCTCGAGGAAACCCGGCCCGACGTCGCCTGCCTGCAGGAACTGAAATCGAGCGACGAGACGATGCCGACCAAAGAGATCGAGGCGGCCGGGTACGGCTTCCTCTATCACGGCCAAAAGGGCTTCAACGGCGTCGCGATCCTCGCCAGAGGTACGGAGCCCGTCGAAACCCAACGCGGGCTGGCGGGCGAGGATGAGGACGAACAATCGCGTTATCTGGAAGCCGACGTCCACGGGATCCGCGTCGCGTCGATCTATCTTCCCAACGGCAACCCGCAGCCGGGGCCGAAATTCGATTACAAGCTGCGCTGGATGGCGCGGCTGCGCGAGCGCGCCAAGGCGTTGCTTGCCGCCGAAATCCCGACGATCCTGACCGGCGATTATAACGTCATTCCGCACGATGACGATGTGTGGGATCCCCGCGCGATGGCGACCGACGCACTGATGCAGCCCGAATCGCGCGATGCTTATTTTCGCCTGCTCGGCGACGGCTGGACCGACGCGATCCGCAGCCGCCATCCGGCGGGGCAAGTCTGGACCTATTGGGACTATCAGGCGGGCGCATGGCAACGCGACCATGGTTTCCGCATCGACCATTTGCTGCTCAGCCCTGCGCTCGCCGACCGGCTCGTCGATGCCGGGGTCGACAAGGATCACCGCGGCCGCGAAAAGGCCAGCGACCACGCGCCGACCTGGGCGGTGCTGTCCTGACCCGTCAGGTCAGCGGCTTGTCATAAATCTGGTATACGCGGTTGACCCGCGCGTTGATCGCCTCGGCGACCGCGTTCATCCCCTGATTGTCGTCGAGCACCCAGCCGATGTCGCCGCGCTCGGTGCTGTAGTCGCGCACCGCGTCGCGGCGGATGAATTCGATCATCATGAAGGCGAGCGTGCTCGCCATGCGGCTGTTCTGCAATTTCTTGACGACCCCCATCAGCGGGACGCGCAGCGTGCGGCTTTTCGGCTTGCGCAGCCACCACAGCAAGCGTGCCCAGTTGAACGGGAGCAGCGATCCGTCCATGTCGATCAGCAACTCATTGATATTCGGCAAAACGATCATGAATGCGACCGGCTCGCCGTCGAGTTCGGCGACGCGGATCAGATCCTCGAACACGATGTCCTTCAGCTTCTTGCCGATATGGGCGATTTCGCTGTCGGTGAGCGGCACGAAACCCCAATTGTCCGACCAAGCATCGTTGAGGATGCCCATGATCAGCCGCGCTTCGGCGTCGAACTGCCGCTTGTCGACGCGGCGGATGCGGATGCGGTCGTTCTTCTCACCCGCCGCGACGATGCGGTTCACCAGCGGCGGAAAGCCGTTGACGATATCGACTGTGAAATTCTTGAGCTGCTTGACCGGGCGATAGCCCGAATTTTCGATCCAGGGCCGGTACAGCGGGCTGTTGTGGCCGAGCATGATCGTCGGCGGTTCTTCAAAACCTTCGATCAACAACCCCGGCTCGTCCCAGATCGAAATCGACAGCGGGCCCAGCGCGCGGTGCATCCGCTGACCGCGCAGCCAGTCTTCGGCGGTGACGAGCAGCGCGCGCGCGACCTCCTCGTCCTCGGCCTCCAGCAAACCCCAGTTGCCGGTGCCCGGACCCATCCCCTGTTCGACCGGCTGCGCCAGCGCCAGCTCGTCGATATGCGCCGAAATACGCCCGACCGTGCGGCCGCTCCGGCGCGCCAGAAAAAACCGTGCCTTGCCATGCTCGTACCACGGGTTCTTGCCGGGGGTCAGCAGGTCGAACACCTCGCCCTTCAGCGGCGGCACCCATGCCGGATCGCCTCGATTGAGCCGAAAGGCGAGCTCGACAAATTCGCGCAAGTCGTTCTTGTCCTTCACCGGATGGATGGTGACCGGGGCGCCCGAATGTCCGCTCATACTGGTTTCCTGAACTGGCTGACCTATATTGTAAGGCAGGCATTAGGGCATTGCAGTGCCCGATGCGACCCGCATTTGGCCATTTTGCTGCCACGAAATGATGGTGAAGAGCGAGCGTTATGACGACGATCAATCCCCCTGCCGACCGGGTCGAAGCGCCGCTGGCCAAGGCGGCGACCAAGATCCCGAAATCGGCGATCGCCGACGATATGGCGATGATCCGCGCGGCATCGGAGCTGACGCGCGACCTCGTCACGCCGTCGGCGCGCACCTATTGGACCGATTTTCTGGCATCGACTATCATCGGTTACGCGGGTGTCGCGGGCGCCATTTTTGCGCCGACGCTCGCGTGGGCGCTCGCCGCCGCAGTGGTCGCGGTCCTCGCGCTCTATCGTGCTGGCAGCTTCATCCACGAGCTGACGCATATCCGCAAAAACGCGCTGCCGGGGTTCCGCTTTGCGTGGAACCTGCTCGTCGGCGTGCCGCTGCTGATCCCGTCCTATATGTATGAGGGCATCCACAGCCTGCACCATAACCGCACCAAATATGGCACCGTCGACGATCCCGAATATCTGCCGCTCGCGCTGATGAAGCCGTGGACCGTGCCGCTGTTCGTCGTCGCCGCGGCGTTCGCGCCGCTCGCGCTCTTGTTTCGCTATGCGGTGCTGACGCCGCTGTCGTTCCTGATTCCGCCGCTGCGCCGGGTCGTCGTCGAACGCTATTCGGGGATGATCATCAACCCGCTGTTCCGCCGCAAGGCGCCCGATGGCGATTTTCGCCGCATGTGGGCGTGGCAGGAGGGCGGCGCGTGGGCGTGGTCGAGCCTGCTGATCGCGGCGGGCGTCTTCGGCTGGGTGCCGCTGCGCGCGCTGCTGATCTTCGGCGCGATTGCTGCCGCGACCTTGGTGCTCAACCAGATCCGCACCTTGGTGGCGCATCTGTGGGAAAATGACGGTGAAGTGCTGACCGTGACCGGCCAGTTCCTCGACAGCGTCAACGTGCCGCCGCCGGGGCTGCTGCCCGAGCTGTGGGCGCCGGTCGGGCTGCGCTATCACGCGCTGCACCATCTGCTGCCGGGCGTGCCCTATCATTCGCTCGCCGAGGCGCATCGCCGCCTGAAAGATGTGCTGCCGACCGATTCGCAATATCATGGCGCGAATTACGCCAGCTTGCCGAAGCTGGTGGCGAACCTGGTGGCGGGTTCGGCGCGTGGGGCTGCTGCCTGACCGTCAGCCTCGTTGCGTGATAAACCAGTCCGGTTCTTCGTCCCGTTTTCCGAACCAGCCGAAGTCCATCAGTTCGTCGACGACATGGGTTTGTTTGTAGGCCGACCCACTTTCATGCACGATGAAGAGGGTGTCGGACAGGCTGCGGAGTTGCGGCCTGATTCGACGTTCTGTTTTCGGGCTCACAATCAAGGAGCCGTTGTTCGAACCAAAGTCAGGTAAAAAGACTTCGCAAGAAAAGGCTATTCCTGCCGCGTCCTGCAACTCGACAGGCGCCACGACTTTTATTCCAAGCTCGGTCGCGGCGGTTTTCCAGCGCGCAATCAGCCGATGATCCAAATTGATGCCCATCAATAGGCGGCCTCTGAGCCCTATTCCTCGGTCCTAATCAAAATCATCTCACCGATCAGGGCAAACAGGATGAACGGCCCCCATGCCGCCAGAAACGGCGAGTACGCCCCCAGATCGCCCATCGCGAGGGCAAAATTGTCGGCGACGAAATAGGCGAAACCCAGCGCCATGCCGAAGATCGCGCGGACGAATAGCTTGCCCGAACGCGCCAGCCCGAACGCCGCGACCGCGCCGAGCAGCGGCATCAATATCGCCGACAGCGGCCCCGAAATCTTGTGCCACAGCACGCCTTTCAGTGCATCGACGGGACGGCCGGCGGCTTCCAGATCGTCGATCGCCGCCTTCAGCTGCAGGAACGGCAGCTCGTCGCCGTCGACCTGCGCCAGCGTGAACTGGTCGGGACGGACATTTTGCGCGGCGACGATCGTCCCCAGCGGCTCCATCGTCCCCGATCGGCGCATGAAGCGCTGCGCACCGGTCATCTCCCAGCCGCCACCGGGTAGCGCGCGCGCGCTGTCGGCTTTCAGCATCGACGACAGCACCCCGCCGGTGCGTTCGTAGATCGTGACGCCGCGCAGCACGATTGCCGGCCCCGCGGTTTCGACCGTCGCCGCGTTGATCAGATTGTCGCCGTCGCGCACCCAGATGTTGCTGCGGACGCCGCTATCCTCCGGCACCTTGGCATAACTCACCTTTTGCCAGGCGCTGAGCGCGGCGGTCGAGCGGGTGACGATCCGTTCGTTGAACGCGAAACTAATGCCCGCCACCAGCAAGGCGGCGAGGAACAGCGGCGCCAGAACCTGGTGCGCCGACATGCCGGCCGCCTTCATCGCGATCACCTCGCTGTTCTGGTTGAGCGTGATCAGCGTCAAGATGGTACCGAGCAGCACCGAAAAGGGCAGAAACGTCTCGATGATCTGCGGCAGGCGCAGCCCGACATAGCGCCAGACGTCGCTGTCGCTATTGCCGGCAACCGCCAGGATCTTGCCGCTTTCGCCCAGCAGGTCGAGCGTCTGGAGGATCAGCACCAGCGCGAACAGGATCGAAAAGGAGCGGACGAGAAACAGGCGTCCGACATAGAGCGCCATCGTGCGCGAGGGGAAAAAATGAAGCTGGTGCATCAGGTAAGCCGCTGCTTGCGCTGGAAAAGGGTCATCAGCGCGCGGATGCGCTGCGCCGCCTTGGCCGCCACCCGCTCGAGCGCGCCGATCGGCTGGCCGCCGGGGACATGGGCGACGGTGTAATACATCCAGACTGCGAGTGCCGCGAACAACAGGAACGGCACCCACAGCGCGATCACCGGGTCGACGACACCGCGCGCGCCCATGTCTTCGGCATATTGGTTGATCTTGTGCTGCGTGACGAGGAGCACGATCGACAGGAACACGCCGAGCGAAGAGGTCGATCGTTTGGGCGGGATCGCCAGCGCCACCGCGATCAGCGGGATCAGGAACATCGCCATCACTTCGACGATACGGAAATGGAAATTGGCGCGGCTTTCGAGCCGCGTCTGTTCGGACTGGCGTTCATCCTTGCCCGCAACGAACAGTTCGGGGATCGTCTTTTCGCGATCGGCGCCGCCGCGCAATCGGAACGCCTCGATCTTGGGCAGCGGGATCGGCAGGTCGTGGTTGTCGAAGGTCAGCACCCGCGGCACCGCGAACTTCGGCGATTCGTGGATCAACACCCCTTGCGACAGTCGCAGGATGATCGTTTCGGGATCGTCGGTGGCCAGGAACTGGCCGCGCGCCGCGGTCGCCGACACGCGCTGGCCGTCGCGGTTGTCGCCGCGCACGAAGATCCCGCGCAATGCCTTGCCGTCGTCATAGCTTTGCTCGATCCTGAGCGTCATCCGGTCGCCCAGCTTGGTAAATTCGCCGACCTTGATCGACGCGCCGAGCGCGCCCGAGCGCAGCTCGAACTGCAATCCTTCATAGGCGTAGCGCGCCACCGGCTGGATGAAGCCGACGATTGCCAGATTGAGCGCCGCCAGCGCGACAGCAAAGGCGAAGGGGACACGCATCAGCCGCCCGAAGCTCATCCCCACGCCCTTCAGCACGTCGAGTTCGCTCGTGGTCGCGAGCCGCCGGAAGGCGAGCAGGATGCCCAGCATCAATCCGATCGGGATGCCGAGCGACAGATATTCGGGGATCAGATTGGCAAGCATCCGCCACACGACGCTGACCGGCCCGCCCTCAGTCGCGACGAAATCGAACAGCCGCAGCATCTTTTCCAGCACGAGCAGCATCGCCGACAGCACGAGCGTGCCGAGCATGGGAAAAAAGATGAGCCGCGCGATATAGCGGTCGATGGCAGGCAGCTTATTCAATCTTTCGTCGCCCCATCACCATGATTTGGCCGCAAATGGTTCCGATATGCCGATGCAAGGGCGACAGGGACCCGCGCCAGCGTGGCTGAGGGCGGTATAACCATTAGGAGCTATTGCGTCATGTCGAAATTTCTATCGGCATCGCTCTGCATGGCCCTGCTGAGTGTTTCGGTAGCGGCGCAAGCGAGCGGTCAGGTCATCGCCAACGATCCGGCGAAGTGCCGGAGCGGCCCGTCGACGATCGTCCAGATCAGCGGAATCAAGGCGAGCACCGGCAAATTGCGCGTGCAAAGCTATCACGCGACGCAGCAGGACTGGCTTAACAAGGGCCGCTGGCTGAGCCGCGTCGAGGTGCCAGCGCGCGCCGGATCGATGACCATCTGTGTGCCGCTGCCCGAAAAGGGCAGCTACGCGATCGCGGTGCGGCACGACGTCAACGGCAACGGCAAGACCGACCTGCGCACCGATGGCGGCGGCATGTCGAACAACCCCAGCATCAACATCTTCAACCTGGGCAAGCCGAGCGTCAACAAAACAGCCTTCGCGGTGGGCGATGGTCCGAAAACCATCTCGATCACCATGAAATATATGTAAGGGTTCCATGGCCAGCGTCGCGCTCCTTTCCAATCCGCGTTCGACGGGCAACCGTGCCTTGTTGCCGCGGGTTCGCGAATATTGCGCAGCGCACCCCGATATTTTTCATTACGAGGTCGAACATGTCGACCAGATCGGCGAAGCGATCCGCACGATCGCGATGGTGTCCCCGCGCGTTGTTGTCATCAACGGCGGCGACGGCACCGTGCAGGGCGCGCTGACCGAACTTTATTCGGGCGGCCATTTTGGCGGATCGCCGCCCCCGGTGGCGGTGCTGCCGAACGGCAAGACCAATTTGATCGCGCTCGACCTCGGCGCGGCAGGCGATCCGATCCGGGCGCTCGAACGCGTGATCGAACTGGTTGCTTCGGGGCGGCTGGAGGATCATGTGATCCGCCGCCAGCTGATCGCGCTCGACCGCGGCGACACCGGCCGTCCGGTGCTCGGCATGTTTCTTGGCGGCGCCTATCTCGCTGACGTCATGCTCTATTGCCGCAACCGCATCTACCCGCTGGGGCTGCCCAACGGCCTGTCGCATTTCCTGGCGGCGATCCTCGGCCTGTTCGCGATGATGTTCGGGCTGGGCGGCGGGCGATTGCCGCCGGCGCCGGCGCCGATGACGGTATCGCTGATCCGCCAGGGCGAGTTCCAGGGCAAATTTTCGTTGCTGATCGTCACCACGCTCGAAAAACTGCTGCTCAGCATTCGCACCAACGACGGCGCGGGGCAGAGCGGGCAGATGAAGTTGCTGGCGGTCGAACGCGGCATCGGGGCGTTGTTCCGGATGCTCGGCGCCACTTGGCGCGGGACGCTCGGCCAGCACCCGCTGGCGGGGGTCCATTTCCAGCAGGGCGACGAAATCCGCATCGAAGGCGAACGGTCGAACGTCATCCTCGACGGCGAGATTTTTCAGGCGAACAAAGGCGCGCCGATCATCCTGACCTCGACGCAGCCGGTGCCGTTCCTGCGCCTGGCTGCCTGAGCGTTCGCATGTCCGGGCTGGCCGACCTTGTCCGCGCCGAACTGTCGGTTCCGGTCGATCCGCGCGTGACGGCGATGGCGCAGGCGATTGCCGCGCAATATCCGGGCAGCGCGCGCGCAGTGCTGTTTTACGGCAGCTGCCTGCGCGAAAGCGCGCTCGACGGGCTGATGCTCGATTTCTACCTGATCGTATCGGACTATGGCGACGCCTATCCCAAGCGCTGGCAGGCGGCCGCCAACCGGCTGATCCCGCCGAATGTCTTTCCGTTCCAGCACGAGGGGTTGATCGCGAAATATGCGGTGCTCAGCGAGGCGGATTTTCACCGGCTCAACGGGTCGGAGACGCGCAACGTGTCGGTGTGGGCACGGTTTGCGCAGCCGTCGCGGCTCGTGTGGGCGGTCGACGATACCGCCGCAGACCGGGCGGTGGCCGCGGTCGCGCGCGCCGCGCCGACCTTGCTGGCGGCCGCCGGCATGGTCGCGGGCGAAGCGCCGCTCGACTGGTGGCGCCGCGCCTTTGCGCTCACCTATTCGGTCGAACTGCGCGCCGAACGCACCAGCCGCGCCCAGTCGGTCGTCGATGCCGATCCCGAACGCTATGCGCGGTTCAGCGCTCCGGCCATCGCCGCGATTCCGGCGGGTGCGGTGCCCGGCGGCTGGGGACGGCGCCGGATCGAGGGCAAGCTGCTCAGTATCGTCCGGCTCGCCAAGGCCAGCCTGACCTACGCCGGTGGCATCGATTATCTGGCGTGGAAGATCAATCGCCATGCCGGGACGGCGATCGAGATCAAGCCCTGGCAACGCCGCTGGCCGCTGGTTGCGGCGCTGACGCTGGTGCCGCGCCTGATGAAAAGCGGCGCGATTCGCTGATCGTCGGCGGCGCAGTGCGCGCGGTTCAATTCGCCAGCTGCTGCCCGGTGTCCGCCCGGGCATCGCCGCATCGCCGGATCGCCTGATCCAGCGCGGAGAGGGTGAAAGGCTTGCGCAGCACATCATGGTCGCCGAAACTGGCGACCTCGCTGGCATCGCCGGCATAGCCGGTAACAAACAGCACCGACAGTTCGGGCCAGCGCTGTTTCAGCCGCGCGACCATTTCGGGGCCGGTCAGGTCGGGCATCAACACGTCCGACAGGATCAGGTCGAATCCTTTGCCCTCGGCCAGCCGTCCTTCGACCAGTGCTTCGGCCTCCAGCGGGTTGGCGCAGGCGACGGCGGTGTGGCCCAGCTCGCTGACCGCATCGACGGTGGCGGTCAGCACCCGTTCGTCATCCTCCACCACCAGAATTTTCAGCGCTTCGGCGGGTTCGGCGTTGCCGTCCGCGACGCCGACGGCCGCCTCGTTCGCATGCTCGAGCGGCATCGCCGCGACCGGAAGCAGCATCGCAACACTCGTCCCTTCGCCCTCGGTCGAGGAAATCTGCACCTCGCCGCCCGACTGGCGGCAAAAGGCGAACACCTGGCTCATGCCCAGCCCGGTTCCCTGTCCGGCGGGTTTGGTGGTGTAGAAGGGGTCGAACACGCGTTCGAGTACCGCGGGCGACATGCCGCAGCCGGTGTCGATGACCTGCACCGCCAGGGCCTTGCCGTCGCCGTCGTCGAGCGTACGAATGGTCAGCGCGCCATGCCCGTCCATCGCGTCGCGGGCATTGACCGCCAGGTTGAGCAGAGCGTTTTCGAACTGCTGCTTGTCGAGCCAGCAGGCGAGGTCGCCCGCCTGCAGGTCGAGCGTCAGCGCGATGCGGTCGCCGATGGTGCGCGCGATCAGCTCTGAAAAGCTGGCGATGCACCCGTCGATCGCCGTCATCTCGGGGCGCGCCGGCTCCGAACGGGCAAAGGTCAGCAGGCGGCGGGTCAGGTCGGCGGCGCGGTTGGCGCCGTCGAGCGCATTGACCAGATGGCGCTGCGCCTTTTCGGGCTCGCCGGGCAGCCAGCGCTGCGCCAGTTCCAGCCCGCCGACAACGACCGCCAGCATATTGTTGAAATCATGCGCGATGCCGCCGGTCAGCTGGCCGACCGCCTCCATCTTTTGGGCTTGCCGCAACTGCGCTTCGGCGGCGGCGCGTTCGTTCATCTCGCTGCGCAGCGCGATGTTCGCCTGTTCCAGTTCGGCGGTGCGCGCCTCGACCGCTGCTTCCAGCTGCATCGCGCGCTCGGTCTCGGCCGCCTGCTCGCGCCGCGCCACCCCCCGCTCGGCGACCGCGCGGACAAAGGAAAAGGTGGTGCCGATCGCGACCGCGGCAATCGCCGCACCCAGCAGGGCAAACAGCAGGATCGCCTGATTGAGGTTGGTCCGGTCGGCGGCGGCGGTCTGGTTGCGCTCGCGCAGCAGCGTGCGCTCGTTGGCGATGATCCGGGTCAGCAGATTGTCGATGCGGCCGAGGCCGGCGTCGTGCCCCGCGGCATGATATTTGGAAATCGCCGCGACGGTCTGATTGTAATTGGCGCTCAGCGCCGCGTCGCCCAGCTGGCGGCCGCGCATATCCATCTCGGTGGTCAGCTGGTCGACCAGTTTGGACTGGGCCGGATTGTCGCGAACCGCACGGTCCAGCCGGTTCAGATATTGCCGCGCCAGCCCCCATTGCTGTTCATAGACGCGGCCGTCCTCCTTCTGCAGCCCGACCGCAAAGCGACCCAGCGCCGCCTCGGCGCGCGCCAGCGCCGCGTCGAGCGACCGCGTTTGCGAAATTACCTCCAGGCTTTGCGTCTGCCAGCGCAGCGACTGGTCATAATTGTTGCTGGCGCGCACCAGCAACAGCAGCAGCGCCGCGACGATCCCGGCCAGGACCGTCGCCATGCCGATTGTCAGCCAGGTGCGTAACCGCTCCTGCCGCGTTTCGGTTTCCGTATCGCCAACCCGCTCGAACACGCGCCCGTCTTACCGGACATGTGCGGCGCCGCAAAGCGCCGAACACCGGCGAACCTCGGTTCGCCGTGAAAAGGAATCCGCTGGTCGGCAGGGCGGCTCGGTTCAGCCGATAATCCCGACGCGCTTTCCGGCGCGTTCGAAACGGCCGAGGATCTCGCCAACCTGCTCGATGCTATGCTCGGCGCAGAGCGAACAGCGCAGCAAAGTCATGCCTGCGGGGGTCGCGGGCGGCCGCGCCAGATTGACGTACAGCCCTTCCTCGAGCAGCGCTTCCCACATCATCGCGCCGCGTTCGAGGTCGGGCATGATCACCGCGATGATCGCCGACTGCGGTTCGTCGGTGCCGAGCGTAAAGCCCAGGTCGCGCAGCCCCTTGTGCAGCGTCTTGGAATTTTCCCACAGATGCGCGCGCTTGTTCGATCCGTGCATCAGCTTGCGGATGCTCGTGGCCGCGGTCGCGACGACGCTCGGCGGCAGCGACGCGGTGAACACATAGGGACGGCAGACGAGCCGCAGGATCTCGAACTTCGGATGGTTCGACACGCAGAAACCGCCGACCGTACCGACGCTCTTGCTGAAGGTACCGATGACGAAATCGACGTCGTCGAGTACGCCCTGCGCTTCAGCGACGCCGCGGCCGTGTTCGCCGATAAAGCCCATCGAATGCGCTTCATCGACCAGCACCATCGCACCGGCTTCCTTCGAAACGCGGATCATCTCCTTCAGCGGGGCGACGTCGCCGAGCATCGAATAGACACCCTCCAGCACCACCAGCTTGCCCGCCTCCGGCGGCAGGCGCTTCAGCCGCTTTTCGAGCGCCTCGACATCATTGTGGCGGAAAGCGACGATTTCGGCATTGCCCATCGCGCAGCCGTCATAAATCGACGCATGGCTGTCGATGTCGAGGATGACATAATCGCCCTTGCCCGCGATGGTGCTGATGATGCCCAGGTTCGCCTGGTATCCGGTCGAAAACACCATGGCATGATCCATGGCGTAAAATTCCTTGAGCGCCTCTTCGCACTCCTTGTGACCCTGATAGGTGCCGTTGAGGACGCGGCTGCCGGTGGTGCCGCTGCCGAATTTGGCGAGCGCGTCCTTGCCCGCGGCGATGACGTCCTCGTCGAACGTCATGCCCATATAATTATAGGTGCCGAGCAGGATCGTCTCGCGGCCGTTGCAGATCGCAACGGTGGGCGAGAGGACTTTTTCCATCACCAGGCTGAACGGATCGGTGACTCCGGTGGAGAGCAGCGCCTCGCGCTGCTGGATCAGCGGGTCGAATTTGCTGAACAGATCGGTCATGGCGTCAGCCCTGCAATTTCTCGACCGCCGCCACCAGCTGCCCCACGGTCTCGATCTCGGCCTGCATGTTCATGCTGATGATGATATCGAACGTGTCTTCGACCTCGGCGACAAAATCCATCACCGTCAGGCTGTCCCATTCAAGGTCGCCGGCAAAGGTCGTCGCATCGGTCAGTTCGACCCCCTTTTTGTTGAAGGGGGCGATCAGGCCGTAAATCTGGTCGGTGAGGGCGGTGCTCATGTGGTGCGTCCCATAAAGGCATAAAGTTGCGCGCGGGAATGCCGCGCTCCCGCCCGATTGGCAAGCGAATGCGGCGGGAACAGGGCAGCATCTTGCCGCTGGCGGCACTTCATGGCATCGCTGTGACGGGTCGCTGACGCATTGCGAACGCGGGGGATGAGCCATGGACAGCGAAAACGCATCGACACCAGCGCCGCCGCCCGCGGTCTCGTTTCCGCCGAACGCGGTGCATCTGGTGCGCACCAACCAGCAGCTGACGATGCAGCTGTCGCAAATGGCCGACCAGAAGGCGTCGATCCTGATGGGCGCGACCTTTGTCGTCTTCACCCTTGCGGTGGGGCAGGCGCGCGCCGGGGCAGGAGCGCTTGCGATGCCGCTGACGATCCTTGCGACCTTCTCTTTCCTGTCGGCGCTGCTCGCGGTGTCGGCGGTGCTGCCGCGCGTCGGCAAGGCGCCGCCGATCGTCTACAAGGATGGCAAGGATCACAGCAACATCCTGTTCTTCGGCCGCTTTGCCCAGATGGAGGAGGATGAGTTCATCGACGCGGTCAAGGCGCGGCTGCGCACCGAGGAGGATCTGTACGAAACGATGCTGCGCGACACCTACCAGAACGGCATCGTGCTGGCGCGGCGCAAATATCGGTATCTGGCTTATGCGTACCGGCTGTTCGTCGTCGGGCTGACGCTGACCTTCGCGGCGTTTGCGTTCCAGATGGTGGAGATGTGGCGGGGGTGAGATCCTGAGCCCCTCTCCTTCGGGGGAGGGGTTGGGGTGGGGCTCGCGGGGTGGCGCAAGGCCTCTTGCCCCCACCCGCTTCCGACTAGGCAGCAAGCTGCCAAGTCTCGCTGCCCTCCTCTGAAGGAGAGGGTGCGATGACTGCTGTTGCCTTTCTGCCACCCTGACCGACAATCGAATTACGCGTCGCCGGACGTGCTTGAACGGTAACATTCGCGCGCCTATCCGGGCCGGCTATGTTGCAGCAGACGACGCTCTCGACCGCGGAAAAGCCGCAAGGATGGCGCGCCGAATTTCGCGCGACGCTGGCGCTCGCCTGGCCGCTGATCCTCACCAACCTGACCATGTCGCTGATCGGCGCGACCGACGTGCTGATGGTCGGCTGGCTCGGGCCGACGCAGCTCGCGGCGGCGTCGCTGGGGTTCAACCTGTCGATGCTGCTTGCCATTTTCGGCATGGGGCTGGTGACCGGCGCATCGCCGTTGATGGCCAGCGAGTTCGGGCGCCGCGCCCATTCGGTGCGCGACATCCGCCGTACCTTTCGCCAGGCGCTCTGGCTCGTCGCGATGCTTTCGGTGCCGATGCTGGCCATCCTGTGGAACACCGGCGCGATCCTGCTGTTGCTCGGGCAGGATGCCGCGCTCGCCGCGCTCGCGCAGGACTATGTGCGCGCCTATATGTGGTCGATCCCGCTGTTCCTGGCGACGCTGGTGTTCCGCAATTTCCTCGCCGCGCTCGAACGGCCGATGTGGTCGCTGGTCGTCGGTGTCGTCGGCGTGCTGGGCAATATCCTGTTCAACTATGTGCTGATTTTCGGCAAACTCGGCCTGCCCGCGCTCGGCGTGGTCGGCGCCGGGGTGGGCAGCGTGCTGACCAATATGCTGATGCTGATGCTGATGGTCGTGGTCGTCTACCGCCACCGCCGTTTCCGGCGTTACCATCTGCTCGGCCGCTGGTGGCGCAGCGATTGGCCGCGCTTCGTCCAGATGACGCGCATCGGCATCCCGATCGGGGTCAGCCACGCGTTCGAGGCTGGCGTTTTTTCCGCCGCCGTCGTGCTGATGGGGTGGATTTCGACCGCGGCGGTCGCCGCGCACGCCGTCGCACTGCAACTCGCCTCGCTGACCTTCATGGTGCCGATGGGGCTGGCGCAGGCGGCGACGGTGCGCGTCGGTATCGGCCATGGCCGCGCCGATGCAGCGCATATCCGCCGCGCCGGCTGGACCAGCTTTGCCATGGGCACCGGTTTCATGGCGGCGATGGCGCTCATCATGCTGGCGATCCCCGACACGCTCGCTGGGCTGTTCATCGACCGCGCGAACCCCGCCAACGCCGAAGTTGCCGAACTGGCGGTCAGTTTCCTCGTCGTTGCCGCGCTGTTCCAGGTCGCCGACGGCGCGCAGGTCGTCGGGCAGGGGATGCTGCGCGGCCTGCACGACACCTTCGTGCCGATGCTGTTCGCGCTGCTGGGCTACTGGGTGATCGGCATCGGGGTCGGCGCGTGGCTGGCGTTCGAGCGCGACTGGGGCGGCGTCGGCATCTGGACCGGGCTGGCGACGGGGCTCGGTATCGTCGCGGTGCTGATGCTGGTTCGCTGGATGCAGCGCGCGCGGCTGGGATTGCTTCCTGCAGCGGATCCCTTGCCGAACCGCGGCCCGCACCCCATCTGAAAAATAACGGCGGGCGCGGAAAATTTCCGCAGGCCTGTCTTGACGCTGTCACAAGCCCCTCCCATATGGCCGTTGTTAGCACTCGCACCTTGTGAGTGCTAAGCGACATCCATTGCACATCTGGAGGGAAATCCATGCAATTTCGTCCGCTGCACGATCGCGTGCTGGTCCGCCGTATCGAAGCCGAAGAAAAGACGGCCGGCGGCATCATCATCCCCGACACCGCCAAGGAAAAGCCGCAGGAAGGCGAAGTCGTCTCGGTCGGCACCGGCGCCCGCGCCGACGACGGCAAGGTGACGCCGCTCGACGTCAAGGCCGGCGACCGCATCCTGTTCGGCAAATGGTCGGGCACCGAAGTCAAGGTCGACGGCGAAGAGCTGCTGATCATGAAGGAATCGGACATCCTCGGCGTCATCGCCTGAGCGATTTCATCAAATTCAATGTGAAGTTGCGCAGTTTTCTGCGCCTTTGAAAGGAACAAGCACATGGCTGCTAAAGACGTCAAATTCTCGCGCGACGCGCGCGAACGCATTCTGAAGGGTGTCGACACCCTCGCCGACGCGGTGAAGGTGACCCTCGGTCCCAAGGGCCGCAACGTCGTGATCGACAAGAGCTTCGGCGCGCCCCGCATCACCAAGGACGGCGTCACCGTCGCCAAGGAAATCGAACTCAAGGACAAGTTCGAAAACATGGGCGCGCAGATGCTGCGCGAAGTCGCATCGAAGGCGAACGACAAGGCCGGCGACGGCACCACCACCGCGACCGTGCTGGCGCAGGCGATCGTGCGCGAAGGCATGAAGTCGGTTGCCGCCGGCATGAACCCGATGGACCTGAAGCGCGGCATCGACCTCGCGGTGAACAAGGTCGTCGAAACGATCAAGGCGCAGTCGAAACCCGTTTCGGGCACCGCTGAAATCGCGCAGGTCGGCATCATCTCGGCCAATGGCGACACCGAAGTCGGCGAAAAGATCGCCGAAGCGATGGAAAAGGTCGGCAAGGAAGGCGTCATCACCGTCGAAGAAGCCAAGGGCCTCGATTTCGAACTCGACGTCGTCGAAGGCATGCAGTTCGACCGCGGCTACCTGTCGCCCTATTTCATCACCAACCCGGAAAAGATGCTCGTCGAGCTGTCGGATCCGTACATCCTGATCTTTGAAAAGAAGCTGTCGAACCTCCAGTCGATGCTGCCGATTCTCGAAGCCGTGGTGCAGTCGGGCCGCCCGCTCCTCATCATCGCCGAAGACATCGAAGGCGAAGCGCTGGCGACCCTCGTCGTCAACCGCCTGCGCGGTGGCCTCAAGGTCGCGGCCGTCAAGGCACCGGGCTTCGGCGATCGCCGCAAGGCGATGCTGCAGGACATCGCGATCCTGACCAAGGGCGAAATGATCAGCGAAGATCTGGGCATCAAGCTTGAATCGGTCACGCTGAACATGCTGGGTCAGGCGAAGCGCGTCACGATCGACAAGGACAACACCACCATCGTCGACGGTGCCGGCGATGCCGACGCGATCAAGGGCCGAGTCGAACAGATCCGTGCGCAGATCGAAACGACGACCAGCGACTATGACAAGGAAAAGCTGCAGGAACGTCTGGCGAAGCTCGCCGGCGGTGTTGCGGTCATCAAGGTCGGCGGCGCTTCGGAAGTCGAAGTGAAGGAACGCAAGGACCGCGTCGACGACGCGCTGCACGCGACCCGCGCTGCGGTCGAAGAAGGCATCGTCCCCGGCGGCGGCACCGCGTTGCTGTACGCGACCAAGGCGCTCGACGGCATGTCGGGGGTCAACGAAGACCAGACCCGCGGCATCGACATCATCCGTCGCGCGCTGCAGGCTCCGGTTCGCCAGATCGCCGAGAACGCGGGCTTTGACGGCGGTGTCGTCGCGGGCAAGCTGTTCGACCAGAACGACAGCAACTTCGGCTTCAACGCCTCGACCGACGTCTATGAAGACCTGGTCAAGGCCGGTGTCATCGACCCGACCAAGGTTGTCCGCACCGCGCTGCAGGACGCAGCCTCGGTCGCCGGTCTGCTGATCACGACCGAAGCCGGCATCGCCGAAACGCCCGAAGACAAGCCGGCCATGCCCATGGGCGGCGGCGGCATGGGCGGCATGGGCGGCATGGACTTCTAAGTCCAAACCGTTCGGCGCACAGCCAACAGGAAACGGGGCCGGGGGAGCAATCCTCCGGCCCTTTTTCGTTGCACTTCGCTTCGTCACCCCGAACTTGATCCGGGGTCCATCGCGCCGGCGCGGTCATGGATACCGGGCCAAGCCCGGCATGACGAAATAGCGGCGGTGGGACATTGCCGGTTAAGGCGATGCGGCATAGCTAGGGAGCAATGATGTTCGTCTTCGCCTTCGCGCTGTTCGCCGACCCCGCCGTCGCCGCGCCCGCTCCGCAGCCGATCGAGCGCTGCAGCTACCGCATCGTCCAGACCTATCCGCACGACACGACCAGTTTTACGCAGGGGCTGTTCTGGGACCGCGGCCATCTTTACGAAGCGACCGGCCAATATGGCCGCTCGCGCGTCGCGCGGCTCGACCTTCAGACCGGCAAGGCGCTCGCGCAGACGCCGCTGCCCGCCGACCAGTTCGGCGAGGGCATCACTCGCTGGCGCGATCAGATCACCGGCGTCACCTGGCAGGGCGGGGTCGGCCATCGCTGGCGGATCAAGGATCTGAAGCCTGTGGGCAGCTTCCGTTACGCGGGTGAGGGGTGGGGCGTCACCATGGTTGGCGACAGCCTGGTGCTCAGCGACGGTACGTCAGAGCTACGCTTTTTCGATCCCGCGACCATGGCCGAACAACGGCGCGTCACCGTCCGTTTCGGCAGCCGTCCGCTGGCCATGATCAACGAGCTGGAGACGATCGAGGGCGAAATCTGGGCCAATGTCTGGATGACCGACATGATCGTGCGGATCGACCCGGCCAGCGGCGCGATCCGCGCGTGGGTCGATCTGTCGGGACTTAAGGAGGATGCGGGTGCGATCGGCCATGACAGCGTGCTCAACGGCATTGCGTGGGACAGCGACAAAAAGCGATTGTTCGTGACCGGCAAATATTGGCCGAAGCTGTACGAGATCGCGCTCGCCGACTGCCGTTAGGGCATGCTCATTTTCAACAGGGCCGTCATCACGGCCTTCGCCGGGACGACGCGATAGGGAAGGCAATGTTTCATCCCGCTCTAGGCGCGAAGCGCCGCTTCCATCCGCGCTGCCGCGGCATCATAGACGCGTGCCTTCAGCCCCGCCGTCACCGCATCCGGCGCGCGGTCGGGATGGCCGCCGGCAAAGGGCGGGGCGGGGTCATATTCGATCGCCAGCTGGATCGCCTGCGCGACCGCATCGCCCTTCATCCGCGCGATCAGCGTCAGCGCGAAATCGAGCCCCGAGGTCACGCCGCCGCTGGTCACGACATTGCCATCCTCGACGACACGTGCCTTTTCGTGGCGGGCGCCCACGAGCGGGAGCAGATGCGTATAGCCCCAGTGCGTCGTCGCGCGTTTACCCTCGAGCAGCCCTGCGCGGCCGAGCAGGAACGCGCCGGTGCAGACGCTCGTCACCCACTGCGCGCCCGCGGCCTGACGCGCAATGAAGTCGATCGCCGCTCCGTCGTTTAGCGCGTCGGTCACGCCATGCCCGCCGGGAATGCAGAGGACGTCGGCTTGCGGCGCGCTCTTAAAATCATGCGTCGGGAGTATGGCGAAGCCGCTGTCGGTAAGGATGGGATCGAGGTTCGCCGCAACGCCGGCGAGCACCGCGCCCGGCATCCGCGACAGCGCCTGTGCGGGCGCCGTGAAGTCGAGCTGGGTGATGCCCGGAAAGAGCAGGAAAACAATCGCCGTGGTGGGGGTTTCAGCAGTCATCGGATGGTCCTCACATTGGCTGTGGATCACCCAGGCGCGCGGCTTGCATCGGTCCCGCTTCCGGATGGGTCTCCATCTTAAGCGCCAGTTGCGGGACGTCATAAGTCTAACCCCAAGGGAACGGCGAGGGAAGGCTAATTTGCCGCTTCTCCGCCATCGGTCTGCTTGCCCGCGGCGGGCAGGGTGTCGCGGCTTTCCAGCATTTCGGCCGCGTCGTCGAGCGCTTCGGCTTCGCTGACGGTAACCCCGCCCGGACCGGGTTCGTTATCGGTCCGGCTGCAGGCCGCCAGCAGCAACAGCGCGGTGACGACGTAAACGGCTTTGCGCATCATGATCTCCGGCTAAAGAAAAGGGCTCCATCCTTGCGGATGGAGCCCATTATTACCAGCCCGAAGGCAAGCCTGCGACTTACTGCTTGTCGTTGGCTTCGGCCTTGGCAGTTTCTTCGGCGATCTTGTCGCCAGCCGCATCGGCGGCGTCGCCGGCAGCGTTCACCGTGCCTTCGACAGCGTTGCCGGCGTCGGCAGCAGCGTCGGCGGTCGCGTCGGCAGCGTCGGCGGCGCCTTCGGCCACGGCGTCGCCGGCGGCAGCGGCATCGTCGGCCATGGCGTCGGCGGTTTCACCGGCGGCGTCCTGGGTCTTTTCCGAGCAGGCGGTCAGGCTGAAGGCCGCAGCGGCCATCGAAGCGATAAGAATCTTGCGCATGGGTTATTCCTTTCGAAAACAATGACCGGGCGACCGGTCATTGCATCAGAGGGTTAGCGGCGGATCAGGGGCTTGGCAACCACGCCGCGCATTCGCTGTCCCAAAAGCACAAAGGGGCCGCCGGCGAACCGGCGACCCCCTTGATTATTTTGGCAAAAGCGCCGGAAAGAAGCTTACTTCTTGGCTTCTTCCATCGCACCCTTGGCAGCGTCGGTCGCTTCCTGGGCAGCGCCGGCAGCTTCGGCAGCCTTGTCGGTCGCGGTCGCGGCGTCGCCGGCAGCGGCGGCGTCGGCAGCGCCTTCGGCGGCGGCGCCGGCGGTCGCAGCCGCGTCGGCAGCGCCTTCGGCCGCTTCCATCGCGCCGTCAGCAGCGCCTTCGACGGTCGCGGCGTCTTCGGTGGTCGCGGCGGTGTCGTCGGCAGCCTTTTCACCGCAAGCGGCAAGGCCCATCGAGGCGGCAAGGACGAGCGACAGAGTGATCGATTTTTTCATGTGGGAAACCCCTCTCGGTTTGAACTGATCGACCGGCACAGGAACTGATCGATCCCGGATGATGCCAATCGCGGGCAGATTTACGCGGTCGGCGAAAACCGCGCAACGCGATTTTTGCAGGCGCCGCGATGTTTTGATGCAATAGGCCCGCACCGGCGCCGGTCGCCGCGGAAATAGGCGGTCGCAGCGCGGTTGACCACATATAAAGAAAGCTTTATATGTCCGCGCATGAGCGAGCTGATCGATATATTCCGGGCGTTGGCCGATCCGACGCGACTGCGAGTCGTGGCGCTGCTCCGCGAAATGGAACTGGCGATCGGCGAACTGGCGGTGGTGCTCGACCAGAGTCAGCCGCGCGTTTCGCGCCATGTCCGTATCCTCGCCGAAGCGGGGATTGTCGAGCGGCGCCGTGAAGGCAGCTGGGTTTTTTTGCGTATTGTCGGCGAAGGTCCGGTGGCCGAGGTGATCGGGCAAGCCGACAAATGGCCATTTTCGGCGCGCGAGGCGCTGGTGATCGCGCATGATGCGCGGCGGCTGGCGGCGGTGCGCGACGAACGCGCCGCGGTTGCTGCACGCTATTTCGCCGAACATGCCGCCGAATGGGACGCGATCCGCTCGCGCCACGTCGCCGAAAGCGAGGTCGAGGCGGCGATGCTGGCGATGATGCACAACCGCCGGCTCGGTCACCTGCTCGACATCGGCACCGGGACCGGCCGGATGGCGGAGATTTTCGCGCCGACCGCGCGCCGGATCACTGCGCTCGACCGCAGCCCCGAAATGTTGCGGATCGCGCGCACCAAGCTGGCTGGGCAGGCGGTTCCCGTCGATCTGGTGCAGGGCGATTTCCTGGACCTGCCGGTTGGCGATGCCAGCGTCGACAGCGTCGTCATCCACCAGGCGCTGCATTTCGCGCACGAACCCGACCGGGTGATCGGCGAAGCCAGCCGGGTGCTGCGCGGCGGCGGCCATCTGCTGATCGTCGATTTCGCGCCGCACGAGGACGAGGATTTGCGCAGCGTGGCTGCCCATGCGCGGCTCGGCTTTTCCGATGCCCAAATCCGGGGCTGGTTCGCCTCGGCGGGGCTGTTGCTCGAAAATACCCAGACGCTCGAAGGCGGGCGGCTGGCCGTCAAGCTTTGGCTTGGCCGTCGTCGCAGCGACGAAGATCAACCGCCGGTCGCCCAGGATGGCGACGGGCAGAAAAAAAGGCTCGCGGCATGACCTCTGCAAATCTCGACTCGCTGGCCGAGGCGCGCCGCGCCGCTGCCTCGCCGCTGTTCGCCAACCTCGAAGGCGACATCGGGGTCAGCTTCGAATTTTTTCCGCCCAAGACCGAAAAGATGGAAGCGCAGCTGTGGGATACGTTCCGCACGCTCGAACCGCTGGCCCCCAGATTTGTGTCGGTGACCTATGGCGCGGGCGGGTCGACGCGCGAGCGCACCCATGCGACGGTCGCGCGCATCGCCGCGGAAAGCGCGGTGCCGCCGGCGGCGCATCTGACCTGCGTCGAAGCCTCGCGCGCCGAAATCAACGAGGTGGCGGAGGCTTATTGGGAGGCCGGGGTGCGCCATATCGTCGCGCTGCGCGGCGACGTGCCGGGCGGCGAGCCCTATCGCCCGCACCCCGATGGTTACGCCAATGCGGTCGAGCTGGTCGCGGGGCTGAAAGCGATCGCGCCGTTCGACATTTCGGTTGCCGCCTATCCTGAAGTGCATCCCGATGCCGATTGTCCGCAGGCTGACCTCGACAATCTGAAGCGCAAGCTCGACGCCGGCGCGAACCGCGCGATCACGCAATTCTTCTTTTCGCCCGACAGCTTCCTGCGTTTTCGCGACAGTGCGGCGGCGGCGGGGATCGACGCGCCGATCATTCCCGGCATCCTGCCGGTGTCGAACGTGTCGCAGACGCGCCGCATGGCCGACATGTGCGGCACCGCGATTCCGGCGTGGATGGTGGCGCTGTTCGACGGGCTCGACGATCATCCCGGCGCACGCCAGCTGGTCGCCGCGACGGTCGCCGCCGAGATGTGCCGCCGCCTCTATGCAGGCGGGGTCCGCGATTTCCATTTCTACACCTTGAACCGCGCCGAGCTCAGCTATGCCATCTGTCATCTGCTGGGACTGCGGCCGGTCGCCACCGTACAGGAGAAAGCCGCATGATCGGCGCACGTGAAGCATTGCTGGCCGCGGCGAAGGAGCGCATCCTGCTCACCGACGGCGGCTGGGGCACCCAGATCCAGGACCGCAAGCTGACCGAGGCCGATTACGCGGGTTCGCTCGGCCTGACGCACGATCAGAAGGGCAATAACGACATATTGGCGCTGACCCGCCCCGATATCGTCACCGCGATCGGGGAAGCCTATCTGGCGGCGGGGTCGGATATCGTGTCGACCAACACGTTCAGCGCCAACCGGATCAGCCAGGCCGATTATGGCGCCGAGCATCTTGTCGGTGACATCAACCGCGAAAGCGCACGACTGGGCCGCGAAACCGCGGTCAAATATGAAGGCATCGACGGTCGCCGCCGCTTCGTCGCGGGCGCGGTGGGACCGACGAACAAGACGCTGTCGCTGTCGCCCGATGTGAATAATCCCGGTTTTCGCGAGATCGACTTCGACGAATTGAAGGAGGTTTATCTGGAACAGGTTGTCGCGCTGGCCGAGGGCGGCGCCGACTTCATCCTGATCGAAACGATTTTCGATACGCTCAACGCCAAGGCGGGCATCGCGGCGACGCTGGAGGCCGAGGCAAAGGTTGGGCGCGAGCTGCCGCTGATGATCTCGATGACGCTGACCGACCTCAGTGGCCGCAACCTGTCGGGCCATACGGTCGAGGCCTTCTGGTATGCGGTGCGCCATGCCAAGCCGCTGACCATCGGCCTCAACTGCTCGTTCGGCGCCGCGCAGCTCCGCCCGCATGTAAAGGTGCTGTCGGACATCGCCGACGCGCTGGTCATGGTCTATCCGAACGCGGGTCTACCCAACGAACTCGGCGAATATGACGAGTTGCCCGAAACGACCGCCGGACTGGTCCGCGAATGGGCCGATCATGGCCAGGTCAACATCCTCGGCGGCTGCTGCGGTTCGACCCCCGCGCATATCGCTGCGATGGCGAAGGCAGTTGCGGGATTGCCCGCGCGGCAGATTCCGCAAGTGCCGGTGCGGACGCGGCTGGCCGGGCTGGAGCCGTTCACGATGGCGGCATAGTCCCCTTCCCGCTTGCGGGAGGGGCTAGGGGAGGGCCTGATTGCTCCTCTGCCGCCCGACAATTTGACAGACCCTCCCCCGACCCCTCCCGCAAGCGGGAGGGGAGAAGAAGACCGAAATGACCGAAACCACCGCCTCCGCCACCAATTTCGTCAACATCGGCGAACGCACCAACGTCACCGGATCGGCGGCGTTCAAGAAGCTGATCCTCGCCGACGATTATGCCGCGGCGGTCGAGGTCGCGCGCCAGCAGGTCGAAAATGGTGCGCAGGTCATCGACGTTAACATGGACGAAGGCCTGCTCGACGCCGAATATGCGATGACGACCTTCCTGAAGCTCATCGCCGCGGAACCCGACATCGCGCGCGTCCCGGTGATGATCGACAGCTCGAAATGGTCGGTGATCGAGGCCGGGCTGAAATGCGTGCCCGGCAAGCCGATCGTCAATTCGATCAGCATGAAAGAGGGCGAAGCGCAATTCCTCGATCATGCGCGCAAATGTATGGCCTATGGCGCCGCGGTCGTCGTGATGGCGTTCGATGAGGTCGGACAGGCCGACACCAAGGAGCGCAAGATCGAGATTTGCGAGCGCGCTTACAAGCTGCTCATGACCATCGGCTTCCCGCCCGAGGACATCATCTTCGATCCCAATGTTTTCGCGGTCGCCACCGGGCTCGAAGAACATGACAATTATGCGGTCGATTTCATCGAGGCGGTGAAGGAAATCCGCGTCCGCTGCCCGCATGTCCATTTTTCGGGCGGGCTATCGAACCTGTCGTTCGGCTTCCGCGGCAACGAGGTCGTGCGCCGCGCGATGCACAGCGTTTTCCTCTACTATGCGATCCCCGCCGGGCTCGACATGGCGATCGTCAACGCGGGGCAGCTCGACGTTTACGACACGATCGACCCCGAACTCAGGCAGGCAGTCGAGGATGTCGTGCTTAACCGCAAGGTGGAGGGCGAGGCCGAAAGCCCGACCGAACGCCTGATCGCGCTCGCCGAACGCTACAAGGGCAGCAACCCCGCGCAGGAAAAGGCCGCCGAGGAATGGCGCGGGTGGGACGTTGCCAAGCGGCTCGAACATGCGCTGGTCAAGGGCATCGACGCCTATGTCGTCGAAGACACCGAGGAAATGCGCCTGCTGATGCCGCGCCCGATCGAGGTGATCGAAGGCCCGCTGATGGACGGCATGAACGTCGTCGGCGACCTGTTCGGCTCGGGCAAGATGTTCCTGCCGCAGGTGGTCAAATCGGCGCGCGTGATGAAAAAGGCGGTCGCGCACCTGCTCCCCTTCATCGAAGCGGCGAAGGAACCCGGCGCCAAGGGCAAGGGCAAGGTCGTGATGGCGACCGTGAAGGGCGACGTCCACGACATCGGCAAGAATATCGTCGGCGTCGTGCTCCAGTGCAACGGCTTCGAAATCATCGACCTTGGCGTCATGGTGCCGTGGTCGAAGATCCTCGAAGCCGCGAACGAGAATGACGCCGACATGATCGGCCTCAGCGGCCTGATCACCCCCTCGCTCGACGAGATGGTGACCGTGGCGGAGGAAATGCAGCGCGCCGGGATGACGATGCCGCTGCTGATCGGCGGCGCGACGACGTCGAAGGTCCACACCGCGCTGCGCATCGACCCCGCCTATCAGGGTCCGGTGCTTCACGTCCTCGACGCCAGCCGCGCCGTCGGCGTGGCGACGGCACTGGTCAGCGACACCGGGCGCGACGCCTATGTCGGCGGATATAAGGATGATTATGCCCATATCCGCGACGTGCGCGCGGGCAAGGGCCAGAGCGTCCTCCACACGCTGGAGGAGGCGCGCGCCAATTATTACGACGCCTATTTGAGCGACAAGCCCGCGCCGCCGCTCCAGCCCGGGCTGCACCGCTTCGACGACTGGTCGCTTGCGGAGCTGCGCGATTATATCGACTGGACGCCCTTTTTCCGCGCTTGGGAGCTGCACGGCACCTATCCGTCGATCCTGACCGACGAGGTCGTCGGCGAGACGGCGGTGGCGCTGAAAGCCGATGCCGATGCGATGCTCGACAAGCTGATCGCCGAAAAATGGCTGACCGCGCGCGGCGTCTGCGCCTTCTGGCCCTGCGCGCGCGACGGCGACGATGTGACGATCCACCTCGCCGAGGAAGAACGTCATGTCACGCTGCCCTTCCTGCGCCAGCAGATCAAGAAAAGCCGCGACCGCGCCAATATGTGCCTTGCCGACTTCATCGATCCGGCGGGCGACTGGATCGGCGGCTTCGCGGTCGGCATCCACGGCATCGATTCCTTTTCCGAACGCTTCCGCGCCGACAAGGATGATTATTCGGACATCCTGCTCAAGGCGCTCGCCGACCGCTTCGCCGAAGCCTTTGCCGAGCGGCTGCACCAGCATGTCCGCACGACGCTCTGGGGCTATGCCCCGGGCGAGCAGCTGACCAACGAGGCGTTGATCAAGGAAGAATATCGCGGCATCCGTCCGGCGCCGGGCTATCCCGCCTGCCCCGACCACAGCCTGAAGCCGATCCTGTTCGACCTGCTTGGCGCCGGCGAGAATGCCGGGCTGGTGCTGACCGAAAGTTTCGCCATGTTGCCCACGGCAGCGGTCAGCGGCTTCTATTTTGGCCACCCCGAAAGCCAGTATTTCGGCGTCGCGCGGATCGGCAGCGACCAGCTGGAGGATTATGCGCGCCGCCGCGGCGTCGATCTGGAAACCGCGACGCGCTGGCTGCGGCCTAATCTGGACTAGCCTACATCTCGTGCCCCGGACTTGATTGGCATTTATCCCGTCGCGACAAGTGGAGAGATGTTCCCCGGCGAAAGCCGGGGTCCAGGGCGTCCGAGAACAGGCGTTGCGCAATGGCGCTCTGGGACCCCGGCTTTCGCCGGGGAACAGATACTTGTTCGAACGGGATCAAGTCCGGGGTGACGATGGTTTAATATTTCGCGGCGGCGGCGTCCAACAACAGGACACGCCCGTGATTAACCAGCTTCGCCAACGACTGTCGCCGCAAAAACCGCTATGGCCCGCCCATGCTCAAGTCCCTTTTCCGTCGGCCGATGTTGCCGCTGCTCGCCCTGCCGCTCCTCCTCGCCCCGGCGCCGCTCCCCGCGCAGACCGGCGGCGCGCCCTACAGCGTTGATGGCCGCGGTTTCAACCGGCTCCAGGACGCCGTCGATGCCATAGGTAAAGGCGAGGGGACGATCCGCATCGCGCCCGGCTATCACCGCGACTGCGCGGTGCAGACCGCGGGCCGCATCGCCTTTGTTGCTGCCGAACCGGGCCGCGCGATCTTCGACGGCGTGACGTGCGAGGGCAAGGCGGCGCTGGTGCTGCGCGGCGCGGGCGCGCGGGTCGACGGGCTGGTGTTCCAGAATATGCGCGTGCCCGACGGCAATGGCGCGGGCATCCGCCTCGAAACGAGCAACCTCGACATCGTCAACGCGATGTTCCGCAACAGCGAACAGGGCGTTTTGACCGCCGACGACGCGAAAGCCACGCTGACCATCGACCGCTCGACCTTCTCGCGCCTCGGTCGCTGCGACCGCGGCCTCAGCTGCGCCCACAGCGTTTACACCGGCATCTACGGCAAGGTCGTCGTCACCCGCACCCGGTTCGAAAAGGGCAGCGGCGGCCATTATCTGAAAACCCGCGCGGTCACCGTCGACATCAACGACAACAGCTTCGACGACACGCAGGGCACCGGCACCAATTACATGATCGACCTGCCGTCGGGGTCGGTCGGCCGGATCGCGAACAACATGTTCGTGCAGGGCAAGGACAAGGAAAATTACTCGGCGCTGATCGCGGTTGCCGCCGAAGAGCGGAAGAACCCGTCGCGCGGGCTGTCAATTGCCGGAAACCGCGCCAGCCTGCCTGCGGGAATGGACCGCCGGTCGGTGTTTGTCGCCGACTGGAGTGGCGAAGCGCTGGCGATCGGGACGAATGAGCTGGGTGCGGGGCTGACGCGGTTCGAGCGGCGGTAAGCCTGATCCATCACCAATCACCGTAGCCCTGAGCTTGTCGAGGGGCGCCTCACCGCGAAGCGCCCTTGGACAAGCTCAGGGCTACGGTTCAAATCAAGGCTCAGGCTTCGCCGCGCGTTTCGATTAACGACGCGGCCAGCGCCTCGGCGGGCGATTTGCCGCCCCACAGCACGAACTGGAACACCGGGTAAAAGCGCTCGCACTCGTCGATCGCGCTTTCGATCAGCGTTTCGGCCAGGTCGAGCGGCAGCGACGCGTCGCTGCCCAGCAGCATGCCGTGGCGGAACAATATCGTGCCGCTGTTCGACCATAGTTCGAAATGGCCGAGCCATAATTGTTCGTTGATCAGCGCCAGCGCCTCATGCGCGACGGCGCGCTTTTCCTCGACCACACGGATGTCGGGAAAGGCGAGCAACTGGATGACGCCGTCGTCGGCGCGCCACACCGCGCGCAGCTCATAGGTTGTCCAGCTGCCCTGCGCGGTCGCGACAATCTCGTCCTCGCCGACCATTTCGTGCGGCCAGTCATGCGCGGCAAAATAGGACGCCAGCATGTCCATCGGCGCGGCGTCCTGGCCGTCGTCATCGTCGTAAATATCGTCGCTCATGGGGGCGCTTTAGCGGGTGTTCGATCGGGTGGCGAGTCGCGATGCCCACCACCAATCGTCATCCCGGCGAAGGCCGGGATCTCGCCCGTGCGGAAAGACGCGAGGGTGAGACCCCGGCCTTCGCCGGGGTGACGACTATGTCTTGGGCGCTGCTTTGGGCTTTGCCGCGGCTTTAGCCGCAGCCACAGGCTTAGCCGCCGCTTTCGGCGCAGCCGCAGGGGCCTTCGGCGTAGCCGCAGGCTTCGCTCCGCCTTCCAGCTTGTCGAGCCGCGCCTTCAGCGCTTCGGTTTCGGCGCGCGCGGTGGCCGCCATCTGCTTCACCGCTTCAAATTCTTCGCGGCTGACGAAATCCATCCGGCCGACCCATTCCTTGGCGCGCTCGCGCATCGCGGCCTCGGCCTCGCGGCCGGCGCCCGCAACGGTCCCGGCCACGCCGTTCACCATCTTGGCCAGATCGTCGAAAAAGCGGTTTTCGCTCTGCATCTCAAAATTCCTTTATCGGACGTCTCAGTCCCTTGCCGTCACCCTATCTGGGTGCTGGCGGCGGCGGGGACAAGGGTTTCGGCGTCGGGGTTGCGCTGGTCGATCTGGAAATTCAGGATCGCGGCAAAGCTCAGCCACACCATATAGGGCACGAGCAGCCACGCCGCTGCCTTGCGGATCGGGGCAAAGGCAAAAGCGGTCGCGATCGTCGTCAGCAGGATGAAGATGATCAGGTACAGCGCGCTCGTCACCTGATATTGCCCGAAAAACAGCGGCGACCAGGCGAAATTGGCGATCAGCTGGACAAAGAACAAGGTCAGCGCCAGCCCGCGCCCCTTGGCGCCGCGCGCGTGCAGGATCATGGCCAGCGCCAGCCCGAGCATGATGTAAAGGATCGGCCAGACAACCCCGAACACCCATCCGGGCGGGGTGATGTCGGGCAGGTCGAGCGCCGCGAACCAGCGATTGCCATAACCGCTGTTCGACAGCACCCCCATCAGGCTGCCGATCAGGACGATCGCGGGGACGGTCACCATCGCCCAGCGCAGATATGACATTCGAAGTTGTCCCGGGGTAGCGATCTCGGTCATGCACATGGTCCTTTGCGCGGGAATCGGCTGGTCTAGGATGTCGCGGCGGGCGGGGCTGGCGTCAAGCGGCAGCTTTGACCGCGGCGATCAGAAATTCGACATTACCCTCCGGCCCGGTGATCGGGCTTTCGACCGTTTCAACGACCGTCCAGCCATTCTGTTCCAGCCAATCGCGCACCGCCGCACACACCCGCGCGTGGACCGCGGCGTCGCGCACGACCCCCTTCTTGCCCACCTCGTGCCGTTCGGCCTCGAACTGCGGTTTGATCAGCGCGACGATACGCGCCCCCGGCTTGGCGAACGAAATCGGCACCGGCAGCACCTTGGACAGCGCGATGAAGCTCGCGTCGCAGACGATCAGGTCGATCGGTTCGGGGATGTGGGCAGGCGTCAGGATGCGCGCGCTCGTCTGTTCGTGGACGATCACCCGTTCGTCCTGGCGCAGCTTCCACGCCAGCTGGTTGGTCCCCGAATCGACCGCATAAACCCGCGCCGCGCCGCGGCTGAGCAGCACGTCGGTGAACCCCCCGGTCGACGACCCGACATCGATCGCCACCGCGCCCGTCACATCCCAGCCGAGGTGGGTCAGCGCATGGTCGAGCTTGATCCCGCCGCGCGACACCCAGGGATGGTCGCGGCCCTTGACGCTGAGGTCGGAGTCATCGGCGACCTGCTGCCCCGCCTTGTCGATCTTGCGGTCGCCGACGAAGGCGAGCCCGGCAAGGATCAGCGCCTGCGCGCGCGTCCGGCTTTCGGCCAGCCCGCGGTCGACAAGCAACTGGTCGGCGCGGACCTTGGCCATCAGTCCAATCCCGTCATTGCGAGGAGCGAAGCGACGCGGCAATCTCCAGCTATCGTCGGCAGAGGCCAATAGCTGGAGATTGCTCCGCTTCGCTCGCAAGGACGACCAAGGGCGATCACTTCGCCTTAACCTTGTCCGTCAGCATCTTGGGCGTCAGGATCTGCGGCAGGATCTCCGGCTGTGCTGCGCCCGGCGCGTACCACAGGTACAGGGGCACACTGTTGCGACCATGCTCGGCAAGCGTGCGCGTGATGACGGGGTCGCCGTTGGTCCAGTCGCCAGCCAGTGTGACGACGCCCGCCTTGTCGAAAGCCGCCTGTACCGCCGCGCGGTTGATCGCCCCCGCCTCGTTCGCCTTGCACGACAGGCACCAGTCAGCGGTGAAATAGACGAAGACGGGCTTGCCGGTGGCGCGCGCCTCGATGAGCGCGTCGGGCGAGAAGGTCGATCCGCTCGCCATCGCGGTGCGTTCGGCGTCGGCAACGTCCGTCACCGTGCCGCCGAGGCCGACGACAAAGAGCATCCCCGCCGCGATCAGCAGCCACGACCGCCGATCGCCGCGCTGCATCGCGCCATAATGGGTGAGCAGCACCAGCGCCATGGCAACAACAACGATCGGCCAGATCAACTGCGAGCCGCTGCCGAGCTGCCGCCACAGCAACCAGCCGAGCGCGAGCGCCGTCAACCCCATCGGCAGCGCCATCCATTTGCGGAATCGGTCCATCCACGGTCCCGGCTTGGGCAGGCGGTTGCGCAGCGCCGGGACGAACCCGACCGCGAGGAAGGGAAGGGCGAGGCCGAGTCCAAGGCCCCCAAAGATCGGCAGGGCCGCCCATGCGGGCAGCACGAGCGTCGCCCCGAGCGCCGCGCCGAGCAGCGGCCCGCTGCACGGCGTCGCGACAAAGGCGGCCAGCGCCCCGGTCCAGAAACCGCCCGCTGCGCCCTCTTTCCCCGCCAGCGCCTGTCCGCCGCCGAACGACGGCAGCTCATAGGCGCCCAGCAGGTTGAGCGTGATCGCGAGCGCGAGGATCAGCAGCGCCAGCACGCTGACCGGATGCTGCAACTGGAACGCCCAGCCGACCTGCTCGCCCGCCGCGCGCAGCGCGAGCAGCGCGGCGCCGAGCAGCAACGCGGTGACGATGGCGCCCGCGGTGTAAGCGAGCGCCTCTATCCTCGCCGACCGCGCATCGCCGCCCGAGCGCGCGAGGCTCAGCGCCTTCAGGCTCAGGATCGGAAAGACGCAGGGCATCAGATTGAGGATCAACCCGCCGAGGATCGCCCCGCCGAGCGCGGTCCAGAACAGCCCCAAGTCGATCGCGTCCGTCGGGCCTGCAATCGCCTCGCCCGCGGCGGGAACCGCGCCCGGTTCGAACTGCACCGAAAGCCCGCGTCCTTCGCCGAGCTTGAGCAGCGCCGCCACTGGCCCGCTCGCCTCTCCCTTTGCGCGCGTCTCGACGATGATGAAATCGCCGTTGCGGCTGAAACTTTGCGGCGCGGCATAATCGACCACATTCTGCGTCTCGGCGAACAGGTAAGGCGCATCGAGCGCCGACCCGGCGGACAGGGGAATGGCAAAGCGCACGATTTCGCCGCGCCGCTCCCAGCTTCCCTTGCGGTCGAGCGGTTGCGGCAACAGCGCCCGCCATCCGTCAAAGCGCGCCCGCGCCGCGGCAGCAACGGCGCCGTCGCCCGCTTTCAGCGCAACGGAAACAACGGCGCGTTCCGGCACGCAAACCTTGTCAGTACACGCCAGCCAATTGGCGACCCCCGACAGGGTCAGGTCGCTCCCCTGCGCGACACTTTCGTCCACTTCCACATCGGCGAGCAGCGCATAGGGATGCTCGTAAACATGGTTCATCATGCCGAACAGGATCAGCGGCTCGGGAACCGGATAGCGCAGCGGCGCCACCGTCACACCCTCAGGCAAATTCCATTCGACCGACATCCCGAACCCGGCATCGCCACCATTGATCCAGTAACCGTGCCAGCCCTTGTCGGGGGTCATGGTCAGCGCCAGCGTCGTCGTGCCGCCGGGCGCCGGTGCGGTCGATTCGGCGACAAGCTGCGGCTGGATATGGATCCTTTGGGCCTTGGCGGGGCTGAGCGCGAGCAAGGCGAACGCCAGCAGCGCGAGCACCGAACGCCAAAGCGCTGTCACAAAAACGTCCTTGCCGCGATCCATGCCCGTTCCGCTGTCACCTGTCTCTCGAGGCTTGCCATATAGGCGGGTTTCGTCGAGAGGACAGCCCGCGCTGATACCCTTGTGCAACGGAGACGCCCTCGTGACGCCGAACCTTCTCAAAATCGCTCTCGCCGCCACCCTGTGTATCGGCAGCGGCAGCGCCGTTCTGGCTCAGAATGCCGCGCCGCCGGTGCAAAAGGTCACCGCCGCCACGCCCGCGCCCAAGCTGCTCGTGGTGATCGCGGTCGACCAGCTCTCGGCCGATCTTTACGCCGAATATCGCGGCCGGTTCGGCGGCGGCCTGGCGCGGCTCGGCAGCGGGGTCGTCTTTCCGTCGGGCTACCAGGCCCATGGCGCGACCGAAACATGCCCCGGTCACTCGACCATTCTGACGGGCGGCCATCCGTCGCGCACCGGCATTGTCGCCAACAATTATTTCAACCTGGACGCGCCGCGCGACGACAAGCGCGTCTATTGCGCCGAGGACGAAACCGCCCCCGGCACCAGCTCGCGCGGCGGCCAATATGTACCCTCGGTGGCCAAGCTGCTTGTCCCGACGCTCGGCGACTTGATGAAGGCGCGCGACCCGCGCGCGCAGGTCGTTTCGGTCGCTGGCAAGGACCGGTCGGCGATCATGATGGGCGGGCACAAGGCCGACGAGGTCATGTGGCTCGCGCCCGGCGGCCTCGCGACCTATCGCGGGACGGCGCTGTCGCCGGTCGCGCAGCAGGCGAGCACCGCGATTGCCGGCGCGATCGCCAGTGCGCGCGGCCCGTTGATGCTGCCGACCGAATGCGCGCGGCAGGATATTGCGGTCGCGCTCGACGGCGGCAAGGGCAACGTCGGCACCGGGCGGATGGCGCGCGACGCCGGCGATTTCCGCCGCTTCCTCGCCTCGCCCGAGGCCGACGGCGCGGTTCTCGCAACCGCCGCGGCGCTGCGCCAGGCGCGCAAGATGGGCGAGGGCGATACCACCGACCTGCTGATCGTCGGGCTGGCCGCGACCGACTATGTCGGCCATGGCACCGGCACCGAAGGCAGCGAGATGTGCCTGCAGATGGCGGGGCTCGACCGCGAACTTGGCGATTTCTTCGCGCGGCTCGACGCGACCGGCATCGATTATGCCGTGGCGCTGACCGCCGATCATGGCGGCCACGACCTGCCCGAACGCAACCGCCAGAATGCCTGGCCCGACGCGCAGCGCGTCGACCGCGCGCTCGATCCCGAAGCGCTCGGCAAGACGGTCGCCGACAAGCTCGGGCTGCCGCAGCCGCTGATGCTGGGCGAGGGCGGCGATTATTATCTGTCGAAATCGCTGACCGCAGCGCAGCGCAAGGCCGCGCTCGCCGATCTGCTCCCGCGCCTCCGCGCACACCCGCAGGTCGAGGGCGTGGTGACGAAGGAAGAGCTGGCTGCGCACCCGGTTTCAAAGCGCCCTGCCGACGTCTGGACGCTGATGGACAAGCTGCGCGCGTCGTTCCATCCGCAGCGTTCGGGTGATTTCATCATCGCGCTCAAACCGCGGGTCACCCCGATTGCCGAACCGGGCGTCGGCTATGTCGCGACGCACGGATCGGTGTGGGATTATGACCGCCGCGTCCCCATCCTCTTCTGGCGCAAGGGGATCACCGGCTTCGAACAACCCAATGCCGTGATGACGGTCGATATCATGCCGACGCTGGCGTCGCTGATCGGATTGCCGGTCGATACGGCGGCGATCGACGGCCGCTGCCTCGACCTGCTGGCGGGGCCGGAAACCAGCTGTCGCTAGAATTAGAAACAGGAATATGACCCAAAGTTTGCAAGATTTTTCGGGCCGACTGCTGCTCGTCGGCTGCGGCAATATGGCGGGCGCCATGCTCGACCGCTGGATGGCGGCCGGGCTGGACGGCGCACGGGTGGCGATCGTCGATCCATTTGCGGCACCGCGCGACGGCGTCGTGCAGTACGCTTCGCTCGCCGAATGGCAGGCCGCGGGCGGCAATGCCGACTGGTTCATGCTGGGCATGAAACCGCAACAGCTGGGCGAGGTCGCCGATGTGCTGGCACCGCTGGCGAGCGGGAATGCTCATTTGCTGTCGATCCTCGCTGGGGTTTCGGTCGCCGATCTCGCGGCGCGGTTCCCCGACGCCGGCGCGCATGTCCGCATCCTGCCCAATCTTGCCGCCCGCATCGGCGCCGGGGTGACCGCCGTTGCGACCCTCGGTAACGCCGATCATGAAACAATCGCGGTGCTGCTCGACGCACTGGGCCGGACCGTAAAATTGCCCGATGATTCGACGATGGATCTGGTCACCGCCTTTACCGGCAGCGGCCCCGCCTTTGTCTTTCGCCTGATCGAATCCTATGCCGCAGCGGGCGAACGGCTTGGCCTGTCGGCGGAGGATGCGCTGGCGCTGGCCACCGCAACCTTTGGCGGCGCCACCGCGCTGCTCGCCGACAGCGGCGAAAAGCCCGGGGTGTTGATCGCACAGGTGGCGAGCAAGGGCGGCACGACACAGGCCGGGCTCGATGTCCTCGACAGCGACGGACAGCTGACAGCACTGCTGACCAGTGTCCTGCGCGCGGCGCGCGACCGCGGCCGCGAGCTCGCCGATCTGGCGCGAGGGGAAGGCTAAGCCGGATCGCGCCCCAGCGCCGCAATGCGTCTGCGGTCGCGCGCCGGGACCAACGCCTCGCTAACGTGCCAGAACCCGGTCACCGCTTGTTGCCCGGCGTGCGTATAGGCGCGGCTCATCGTATCGCGCAGCAGCGCAAAGGTTGCAGCTTCGATTGTGCGTCCAGCCTCGGTCAGCCGCAGCTCCTTTTGGCGCCGATCGCGATTGCCCGGGCGCGTCGTCAACATCTCGCGCGCTTCCAGCTCCTTGACCACCCGTCCCAACGACTGTTTGGTGATGCCCAGCAGCGCCAGCAGGTCTGAAATCGTCAGCCCCGGTTGCCGCGCGATGAAATAGAGCGCGCGGTAATGCGCGCGGCCCAATTCCTGTTCGGCCAGCTGCGCGTCGATGGACCGCCAAAGCGACGCGTGCGCGAAAAACAGAAATTCGATGCCGCGGCGGACTTCGTCTTCGCGCAAGAAAAGGGCAGAGGCGGCGGGGACTTGTGAAAGAAAATTTTCATTCGGCATAGCCACTATCGTTGCGCGCCGCGCCCGTCTTTGGCAAGAGGCGCGCACCACAGACCCCATGATCATAGGTGTTTTTGCATGTCCGCTCCCGCTTTCACCCATCTGCCGCATCCCAATCCGGTCGCGGACGATGTACGCGCGGCGGCGATTGCCGATCCGGCGTTCGGGCGGGTGTTTACCGACCATATGGTGTCGATCCGCTACACCGAAGGACAGGGCTGGCACGACGCGCAGGTCATGCCGCGTGGGCCGCTGACGCTCGATCCCGCGACCGCGGTGCTCCATTATGCGCAGGAAATTTTCGAAGGGCTGAAAGCGTACCGGCTCGACGACGGCGCGATGGCGCTGTTCCGCGTCGAGGCCAATGCCGCACGCTTCAACGCCAGCGCCCGCCGCATGGCGATGGCCGAACTGCCCGAGGAACTGTTTATCGCCGCGGTCAAGGAAGCCGTCGCCGCCGACGCCGCCTGGTTCCCGCCGGTCGACGGCGGCGCGCTCTATTTGCGCCCCTTCATGTTCGCGAGCGAGGTGTTCCTGGGGGTGAAGCCCGCCGCCGAATATCATTTCCTCGTCATCACCTCGCCCGTCGGCAATTATTTCAAATCGGGCGCCCCGGCGATTTCGCTTTGGGTGTCGGAGGACTACACCCGCGCCGCGCCGGGCGGCACCGGCGCCGCCAAATGCGGCGGCAATTACGCCTCCAGCCTGATCGCGCAGCGCGAGGCGATCGCCAAAGGGCACGACCAGGTCGTCTTCCTCGACGCCGCTGAACATCGCTGGATCGAGGAACTGGGCGGCATGAACATGTTCTTCGTGTTCGACGACGGCAGCATCGTCACCCCGCCGCTGACCGGCACGATCCTGCCCGGCATCACCCGCGACGCGATGATCACGCTGGCGCGCGATGCCGGTTTGACGGTGCGCGAGGAACCCTATGCGATCGACCAGTGGCAGGCCGATGCGACAAGCGGAAAACTGACCGAAAGTTTTGCCTGCGGCACCGCTGCCGTCGTGACGCCGGTGGGCAAGGTGACGCGCGGCCAGGCCAGCTTCACGATCGGCGCCGGCGGACCCGGACAGATCACCGCAATGCTGAAGGACAAGCTCGTCGCGATCCAGCGCGGCCGCGCGCCCGACCCCCATGGCTGGGTCAGCCGGATCTGACGCGACCCGCCTTGCATTAGCCGACGACGCGCTATAGAGCGCCGGTCGCACCGGCCCGTTGGGGCGTCGCCAAGTGGTAAGGCAGCGGCTTTTGATGCCGCCATTCGCAGGTTCGAATCCTGCCGCCCCAGCCAGCCGGTGCGTTTCGGTCCTTTGGTTATTTGCCGCTTGCACTTGCTTTCGGGGGCGGTTTCCGCCCACGCTGGGCGCGCTTCGTGACCAAAGGGGGAATCATGGCCGCCGAAACTGCCAGCCACGCCGCGGGGGCTGCCGCACACGGGTTCGACCTGTTGCCGATCGTCGTGCTGCTCGCCGCGGCGGTGATCGCGGTGCCTTTGTTCAAGCGCCTCGGCCTTGGTTCGGTGCTCGGGTATCTGGCGGCGGGGCTTGCGATCGGGCCGTTCGGGATCGGGCTATTCTCCGATCCGCAGGCGATCCTGCATGTTGCCGAACTGGGCGTCGTGATGTTCCTGTTCGTTATCGGGCTGGAGATGCAGCCGTCGCGTCTCTGGGCGATGCGTGGCGAAATTTTCGGCCTCGGGCTGGCGCAGGTGGGCAGCGCGATCATCCTCCTGACCTTTGTCGGACTTGCGCTCGGCTATCCGGTCGCGGTGAGCTTCGTCGCGGGGACCGGTTTTGTCCTGACGTCGACCGCGATTGCCATGCAGATGCTGGACGAACGCAATGCGCTCGGCCAGCCGCGCGGGCGGCGCGTCGTGGCGATCCTGCTGCTCGAGGATCTGGCGATCGTGCCGCTGCTCGCGCTCGTCGCCTTTCTCGCGCCGGGGGGCGAGGCGGTGTCGACCGCCGACCGTTTCGTCGCGATCGCGATCGGGCTTGGTGCCATTTTGGGGCTGATCGTCGCGGGCCGTTACCTGCTCGACCCGATGTTCCGCCTGCTCGGGCGGACGAAGGCGCGCGAGGTAATGACCGCCGCGGCGCTGCTTGTCGTGCTGGGCTCGGCGCTGTTGATGCAGCTCGCCGGCCTGTCGATGGCGATGGGGGCGTTCCTTGCCGGGGTGCTGTTGTCCGAATCCTCGTTCCGCCACCAACTCGAAGCCGATGTCGAGCCGTTTCGCGGCGTGCTGCTCGGCCTGTTCTTCCTGGGTGTCGGCATGGCGCTCGATCTCGATATCGTCGCCGCAAATGCGGGGCTGATCGCGATTTCGGTTGCCGCCTACATGACGCTCAAGATGATCGCGATCTATGTCGTCGCGCGGATGTTCCGGCATGAGCGCGGGGAGGCGATCGAGCGTGCCGTGCTGATGGCGCAGGGCGGCGAATTCGCCTTTGTCCTCTACGCCGCCGCCGTTGGCGTCGGGATCATCGACGGCGAGGCGAACGCGATCCTGACGGCGATCATCATCGTGTCGATGGTGCTGACCCCGATCATGGTCATTCTCCACGACCGCTTCCTGCCCAAGGTCGCGCCGTCGATCGAGGGGTTGGAAATTCCGCACGATTTGCGCGCCAGCGTGCTGATCATCGGCTTCGGCCGGTTCGGACAGATCGTCAGCCAGCCGCTGATCGCGCAAAATTGCTCGCTGTCGCTGATCGATACCGACACCATCGCGATCCGCGAGGCCGAGGCGTTCGGGTTCAAAATATATTATGGCGACGGCACCCGGCTCGACATTCTGCACGCCGCGGGGGCGCATGCCGCAAAGCTGATCGTCGTGGCGGTCGACGACCGCGAAACGTCGAACCGGATCGTCGAACTCATCCGCGCCGAATTTCCCAATACGCGATTGTTCGCGCGTGCATTCGACCGCGAACATGCCGCAGAACTCAACCGCGCCGGGGTGACGTACCAGATCCGCGAAACATTTGAATCGGCGCTGCTGCTCGCCGAAGAGGCGTTGCGGGCGATGGAGGTCGATGAAGAGACGATCGCCGATCTGATCGAGGATACGCGGCGGCGCGATGCCGAAAGGCTGATTATCGAAACCGCCGAGGATATTTACGCCAGCCGACACCTGATCCGCGGCAACATGCCCGGTACCAGCGACTGACCGGCGGGCGTTTTTCGCCAGGAACGAAAGAAAACCTTTGTCCCCCGTCCGCCACCTTTGGCGGCCGCGACGGGGGACGAGGTTGGTCGTGCACAAGGGAACATTAGGTGAACATCTGTGCCTCGTCAACCCCCTTTTGTTCTCATTATCGCACCAGACCGACCGTTGACGTAAACGTCAATCGGCGCCAAGGCGGAGCCAGCAACGAAAGGGAGAGATGATGGCCGCAGCACCCCAGTTTGATCTGTCCGGGCGCGTGGCGCTCGTCACCGGCGCCTCTTCGGGATTGGGCGCCGGCTTTGCCAAAGCGCTCGCCGCCGCCGGCGCAAAGGTCGTGCTCGCCGCACGCCGCGCCGACAAGCTCGCTGAGCAGGTCGCAGCGATCGAGGCTGCGGGCGGGCAGGCGATCGCGGTCAGCATGGACGTCACCGACGAAGCATCGACCATCGCCGCCTATGACGCTGCCGAGACTGCATTCGGCACGGTCGATACGATTGTCGCCAACGCCGGGGTCGCGACCGAGAAAATGGCGATGGGGCTGTCGGTCGACGAGGTCGATTTCCTGCTCGCCGCCAATGTCCGCGGCGTCTTCCTGACGGCGAACGAAGGCGCCAAGCGGCTCGACAAGGCAGGCAGCCGCGAGAAGGAGCATGGCCGCATCGTGCTGATCGGCTCGATCACCGCCGAAAAGATCTTTCCCGCCACCTCGGTCTATGGCGCGACCAAGGCGGCGGTGCGCCATCTGGGCAAGGCGCTGGCGCGCGAATGGGCACGGCGCGGGATTTGCGTCAACGTCATCCAGCCCGGCTATTTCGAATCCGAAATGACTGCCGAACTGCTGGAGAGCGACGTCGGTGCGGCGATGGTCAAAAGCTTTCCGCGCCAGCGGATGCGCCCGCCCAGCGACCTGCACGCACCTTTGCTGCTGCTCTGCTCCGACGCGGCGCAAGGGATAACCGGCAGCGTCTTTACTATCGACGACGGGCAGACGCTGTGAGCGAATTGCTTGTCGAAGCGCGCGGCGCGGTCGAGATTGCGACGCTCAATCGCCCCGACCGGCTCAACGCGCTGAGCGAAGGGCTGGTCGAGGAACTCAACGCCTATTTCGGCGGGCTGGCCGATCGCTCCGACGTGCGCGTCGTCATCCTGCGTGGGGCGGGGCGCGGCTTTTGCGCCGGGCTCGACATTCAGGAAGACCGGTCGAGCGACGAGACGCCGGTGCTGCGCACGCTGCGCACCCAGACGGCCATCGGCAATATCTATCGCAAGATGCGCGCCTGCCCCCAGCCGATCATCGCGCTCGGCCATGGCGCGGCGTGCGGCGGCGGGCTGTCGTTGCTCCTCGCGTCGGACGTGCGCTACGCCACCCCCGATTTTCGCTGCAACGCAGCCTATATCCGCATCGGCCTCGGCGGCTGCGACATGGCGTCGAGCTATTTCCTGCCGCGGCTGGTCGGCGCCAGCCTTGCGGCGGAAATGATCCTGACCGGGCGCTTCATCGACGCCGAGCGGGCGCTGCGCGCCGGGCTGGTCAGCGAGATCGTCGACGAGGACGCGCTGCTCGATCGCGGCCTCGCGCTCGCCGACGAGATGCTCGCAACCAGCCCCTATGGCCTGCGGCTGTCGAAACAGGCGCTGAACCTCAACATCGATGCGCAAAGCCTCGACGCGGCGATGGCGATCGAGGATCGCCAGCAGGTCATCCTGTCGGCGACCGAAGACCATCGCGAGGCGCTCGCTGCTTTTCTCGAGAAACGCGCGCCCGAGTATCGCGAACGCTAGTTCGCTCGCCCCAACTTGACTCGCCGATATATTGGCATAGTAAGTGCCATTATCCCATGGGGAGGGGGCGATGGCAGTGCGCGTGAGGACCACCAACGTGCCGGGTCGCAAGGGCCGGTTCCGGCGTACTGCCATCATTTTTGGCGCCGCGCTGTTGCCGGCTGCGCCGGTTCAGGCGCAGCCGGAAAAGACGCCGCCGCGCCAGCCCAATATCGTCATCCTGCTCGCCGACGACTGGGGCTTTACCGATGTCGGCGCGTTCGGCGCCGAGTTTGCGACCCCCAACCTCGACGCGCTCGCCTATGCGGGCACGCGCTTCACCAATTTCCACGTTGCGGGATCCTGCTCGCCGACGCGGGCGATGCTCCAGACCGGGGTGATGAACCACCGCAACGGGCTCGGCAACATGCCCGAAACCATCCCCGACGAACATCGCGGCAAGCCCGGATACGACACGGTGATGAACCACCGCGTCGTGACGATCGCGCAGCTGCTGAAGGCGGCGGGCTATCGCACTTATTTCACTGGCAAATGGCACCTCGGGAGCGACGCGACGCGCCTGCCGCACGCGCGCGGTTATGACCGGGCCTATAGCCTCGCCGATGCCGGCGCCGACAATTTCGAGCAGCGCCCGATCGAGGGGCTGTACGACACCGCTGCTTGGACCGAAAATGGCCAGCCCGCGACGCTGCCCAAGGATTATTATTCGTCGCGCTTCGTCGTCCAGAAGATGATCGACTATGTCGAGGCGGACCGGGCGAGCGGCAAACCCTTCCTCGCCTCGATCAACTTCCTCGCCAATCATATCCCGGTGCAGGCGCCCGACAGCGATATTGCCCGCTATGCGGCGTTGTACCAGGACGGCTGGACCGCGCTGCGGCAGGCGCGGGCGAAGCGCGCCGCCGCGCTCGGCATCGTCCCTGCGGGTGTACCGATCGTCACGATGCCGACGACCGCCGATTGGCAAAAGCTGGACGCCGACGAACGCGCCGCCGCGGTGCGGGTGATGCAGGCCTATGCCGGGATGGCGACCGCGATGGACCGCGAGGTCGGGCGGTTGGTCGCGCATCTGAAGGCCACCGGCGATTATGACAACACGATCTTCGTGTTCCTGTCGGACAATGGCGCCGAGCCGACCAACCCGTTCGCCAGCCTGCGCAACCGGCTGTTCCTCGATATGCAATATGACCTGTCGACCGCCAATATCGGCCGTCGCGGCAGCTTCAGCGCGATCGGACCCGGCTGGGCGAGCGCCGCCGCCTCGCCTTTGTCGGGATATAAGTTCAGCGCGACTGAGGGCGGGCTGCGCGTCCCGCTGATCGTGACCTGGCCGGGGAACAAACAGGTGCAGGCGGGCGCGATCCGTCACGGGCTGGCGCATGTGACCGACATATTGCCGACGCTGACCGAACTCGCCGGGGTCGCCGGCCATGGTGGCCGCTGGCAGGGTAAGGATGTCGAGCCGGTGACGGGCCGCAGCCTCGTCCCGATGCTGACCGGGCAAACGGACAGCGTGCATGGCGACACGCCGCTCGGCTACGAACTGTCGGGCAATGCAGCACTGTTCAAGGGCGACTATAAACTCGTCCGTAATCTGGCGCCGACGGGCGACGGAAAATGGCGACTGTTCGACCTCAAGAGCGATCCGGGCGAGACACGCGACCTGGCGGCGGCGCAGCCCGAACGCTTCGCCGCGATGCTCGCCGATTACCGCGCCTATGCCAAGGCGAATAGCGTGCTCGACATGCCCGCGGGCTACACCGCCAACGAACAGATCAACGCCTATGCGTGGGAGCAGCAGGGCCGCAAGCGCGCGATCGAGGCGGCGCTGTGGCTGGGCGGCGGGTTGCTGGCGCTGGCGTTGCTGGTCTGGGGCTGGCGGCGGCGGCGGCGGGCGCGGGGGGTAGTTCCAGTGATCTAGATCGTTGTCGGCTTTGGAGTGATGAGCGGCCCTAAATTCCTCTCCCCTTGAGGGAGAGGATAGCGCAGCTTGCTCCGTCAGGAGCTAGCGAAGCTTGGTGAGGGGATGGGACGCGCGCAGGCGTAGACCCCCTCTCAACTCCGGCTAGGCAGCAAGCTGCCAAGCCTTCGTATCTCTCCCTCAAGGGGAGAGAGGAAAATTGGGTCATGTTCGCAAACGGCCACTCCCGGCCATCGCTTTGCCGCCAACCTACCCCGTCGGCGCCGGACGCGCCGTATCGATCAGGCGAAAGCCGATATGGTCGGTCCCCAGGCTGCGTTCCTGAAACTGCCGCGCCGCGGGGCGATAGCGGGCGCAATAATTGGCGGCGCACAGGAAACTGCCGCCCTTGATGACATTGCTCTCGCCGCCCGCCGTGCTGGTCGTCCATTCCCACACATTGCCGATCAGGTCGTGGACGCCGTGGCGGTCGGCGGGGAAGCAGGCGACCGGCGCGCGGCCGGTGAAGCCGTCGGTGCCAAGGTCGCGCGCCGGAAAGGCGCCTTGGTAATAATTCGCCTGCGGTTTGCCCGCTGTATCGACCGGGACATGGCGGTCAGCGCCGCCGGTCGCCGCTGCCAGTTCCCATTGTTCCTCGCTGGGCAGCGCCTTGCCCGCCCAGCGCGCATAGGCGAGCGCGTCGTCATAACCGATCTGCACCACCGGCTCGCGGTCTTTCCCGTCGATCGCGGTGCCGGGCCCGGCGGGATGGCGCCACTCGGCGCCGACGACCCAGCGCCACCAATTGGGATTGCCGTCGGTCGGCGCGGTGAACACCGCGCCGCCGGGGACCAGCATGTCGGGCGGCGCGCCCGGCAGCGACGGCGGGTCGCGCTCGGCAAGGGTCTCGTATCCGGTCGCCTTGACGAAGGCGGCGAACTCGGCGTTGGTCACCTCGTGCGTCGCCATCCAGAACCCCGCGACGCGAACCTCGCGCGGCGATCCTTCTTCGGGCAGCCGCGCATCGGCACCCATCGTAAAGGTCGCGCCGGGGATCCACACATAATCCTCGGCGGGCATCGCCGGGCATTCGCGGGCCGCGGTGCGCGCGGGCGGATCGTCCGCTGCGGTACCGCACCCGGCCAGCGCGCCTAGCGCCGCGATCGCCGCCGCCGCGCGCCGCTTCAAGCCGTGTCCCCGATCGTCGCCATCAGCGTTTCAACCATGTGCATCACAACCGTCCCGGCTTCCTCGGCCGACAACCCCTGATCGTGGCGCAGCGCGCGCCAGTTCTGGAACGACAGCGCCGCGCAAAGTGCCTCGACATTGATGCGCTCGGTCAGCACCGCGCCCGGCAGCAGGCGCAGCAACAGCTCGCGCTCCAGCATCACCACCTTGCCATATTGTCCCATCAGGAACGGCGACTGGTACCGTTTGATATTGGCGGCGAGGCGAAAGGGCAGCGTCGTCTCGAACACCCGCACGCGGCGGCGCACCATGTCGCGGACATTGGCGCGCCAATCCTGGTCGGGATAGGGTGCCGCGACGATCGGCATGACGCGCTCGGTGATCGTCGCGGTAATTTCCGCGTACAGCGCGTCCATGTCGTCGAAATGGCGAAACACGGTGCGCAGTCCGATGCCGGCCTCCTCGGCGACGCGCGCCGCACTCGGCGCCAGGTCGCCGCCGACGATCAGCTCCATCATCGCCTCGACGATCCGCTTGTGGCTCGACCGGCCGCGTTCGCGGCGGCCGTCGATCCGCGCGGGCCCGGCCTTTGTCGTCATCGATTTGCTCGCCGCCTTGGTCATGTTCCTCCGCTGGCCCAGCTTGGCGCCGGGGTCAATGACGGCGTCGCGATCGGTCTTGCGCCGCAACGAATAAAATGACACATATAGTGTCATAAGTTTCGGCGCAATGGGGAGGCGGAAGCGATGGCCGGGCAGGGGGCGACCATAGCGGGCATATGGGCTGCGGCGCTGCTGCTGTGGCTCGCCTTCCTGCTTTTCTACGACGGCATCCGTCGCCCGCTTCGCCGGGAAGAGATTGACGCCTTCCTAGCCACGCTAGGACCGCGCATGGCCGAAACGGGCAATGACGCGGCGCGGCTGCGCGCCTTTCTGGAGGCCGATGACGGGCGCGAGTTCGTGATGGTCAATCTGGTCGGCACCCGTGCTGGATGGGTCACCGATCCGGACAGCGGTGAAACGCGCGAGGGCAGCGAATGGCTACGGCGCTATTCCGACCCCTTCGTCCGCGGGCTGATCGCGCGCGGCGGACATCCATTGTTCGTCGGGCGGAAGGTTGGGGGCTATATCGACGCCTGGAATGTTCCCGCCGATCCCGGCTGGTCGCTGGTCGGCACGATGCGATACCGCAGCCGCCGCGACCTGATCCGCATGGCCAGCGACCCGGCGTTCCGCGCGGCGCATCCGGCCAAGCTGCTGGGAATCGCGACGACCTTTTCGTTCCCGACCCAGCGGCAGATCGCTTTTTACGCCAGCCCGCGGGTCACCATGGGGCTGTTGTTGGGGTTGCTCGCGGCCTTGGCGCACATCGCCGTGCTGACGATAGGATAGGTTGGGGGTTGCCATGAAGAAAAGATGGATCGCATTGGGGGCCATCGCGGCGCTGAGCGTCGGCGGCTATTTCGCATTCGAGGCGAACAAATATCGCCTGCCCGGCATCCTGCAGGACTGGCGCGACCCGGTGCAGCCGAACCGGCCCGTCGCGTGGCAGCAGGGACCGGCGACGCCAGCCGCGGGCAAGCGCCCGCCCAACATCATCCTGATCGTCGCCGATGACCTTGGCTATAACGACATCAGCCTGAACGGCGGCGGCGTCGCGGACGGGATCATCAAAACGCCGAACATCGACGCCTTGGCGCGCGAGGGGGTGAATTTCACCACCGCCTATGCCGCCAATGCGACCTGCTCGCCGTCGCGCGCCGCGATGATGACGGGGCGCTATCCGACGCGCTTCGGCTTCGAATTTACCGCGGTGCCCGTCCAGTTCGCCGAAAACATGGCGCATGGCGAAGGCGTCGGGCCGCTGCGGGCGATTTTTCACGGCGATCGGATCACCCCCGACATCCCCGACTATCCCAACATGGGCGTTCCCGCGAGCGAGGTGACGATTGCCGAGGCGGTGAAGGCGGCCGGTTATCACACGCTGCACATCGGCAAATGGCATCTGGGCGAGGCGCCCGCCTTGCGGCCGGAGGCGCAGGGTTTCGACGAAAGCCTGGCTGTGCTGGCGGGCGGCGCGATGTTCATGCGCGAGGATGATCCCGGGGTCGTCAATGCCAAACTGCCATGGGATCCGATCGATCGCTTCCTGTGGGCCAATTTGCGCCACGCGGTGACCTTCAACAGCAGCAAGCGCTTTTACCCGCGCGGCCACATTACCGACTATTTCGCCGAAGAGGCGATGAAGGCGATCGAGGCGAACCGGGGCCGCCCCTTCTTCCTGTACCTCGCGTTCAATGCGCCGCACACGCCGCTTCAGGCGACGAAAGCCGATTATGACCAGTTGCCTCAGATCAAGGACCACAAGACGCGCGTCTATGGCGCGATGATCGCGCAGATGGACCGGCGAATCGGCGACATCATGGCGAAGCTGAAAGAACAGGGGATCGACGACAATACGCTCGTCATCTTCACGAGCGACAATGGCGGCGCGTGGTATAACGGGATCGAGCGGCTGAACGCGCCCTTCCGCGGCTGGAAAGCGACCTTTTTCGAAGGCGGCATTCGCACGCCCCTGTTCATGCGCTGGCCGGGCGGCATCGCGGCCGGAACACAGCGCGCCGATGTGACCGGCCATCTCGACATTTTCTCGACGATCGCCGCGGCGACGGGGGCCAAGGTGCCGGGCGACCGCATCATCGACAGCGAAAATATCCTCGCGGGACCAGCCAGCCGATCGGCGATGTTCTGGCGTTCGGGCGATTACCGTGCGGTGCGCGCGGGCGACTGGAAATTGCAGGTGACCAAGCGCCCCGAACAGGCGCGGCTTTACAATCTCGCGCTCGATCCGACCGAACAAAAGGATCTCGCGGCGAGCGATCCGCAGCGCGTCGCGGCGCTACGCGCGATGATCGAGGCGCAGAACAAGGGCATGGCGAAACCGATCTGGCCGGGCCTGATCGAGGGCCCGGTGCGCATTGACGTGCCGCTCAATACGCCGTGGCGCGACGGGCAGGACTATATCTACTGGGCCAACTGAGCGGGCCGACGCCATGTTGCGTCCAGCCGGTGCCCGGCGATCTGAATGATGCGCGACCCAGTCCGGACAGCGCGGGTCTCGCGCGCTATTTCCCTGATAACTGAGAATTTAGCCGTAGAGCCCTTCCCGGACGCGCAACGATTGATTCCGGCGCCGAAGTCTCGACCTAACACCTACAATCGTTGGAAAAAAAGCAACCCGACGAGAGCAGCGATGCTATCAATCCGCTGCAACCTCGATTTGCGAATGACCCGATGCTACGACCGTTTGTCATTTTTGCCTCAGCGTGTGCCAGATATTCGAGCCATCCCGACGCGCTTGCTAAAATCTGCAATTCCTGAACTCTAGGCCACGCTTTCGGGAGACAATGACAACAGCCTGATCTTTGACTCCAGTAGATTGAAACGCTTGGTGCATGGTTGGCGGTGCGAAGTGTCATTGGATAAGGGCACTCGCTCGGCGTGGACTGTCGTAGCCAAGCGCTTGAAAGACGAATGCCAACGCTCTGGCCGACTCGATGCAGAGATTGATGAATTGATCGAGAATTCGGTCAACTGCTGCAAAACAGACAGGCTTTGGCATCCGGACCAATACCAGCAGTCCAGCCTCTCCCTAACCGATGGTGACCATCTCGGTTGCGTGGCGCGAGTCATCCACCGATAACTGGCGACGGCCCCGACCTATGCCGAAAAGAGCGGGGATTTCGGGAAAGGCTTGGGCGTTGGTATGACGGGTTGCGGCGGCGGCCGCCAGAGGAAAGACAAGAGCATCGAAGCTGCTCTTCGTCGGGCTGTGAATCCGCCTCCTTTGCTCTGCGACAGCAAGTGGCAGTTCGGCGGTCCCGCGCTGCCGTGGCCCGTCGGCTAAAGAAAGGATCTTGCAAACCAGAAGGCTGCTGCAACCGATGCCAAAGTCGCGGACATAACCGGCACCGACCCCCGCCATCCGTCCGAGAGAAGGGTGTCGAGCGAGGATCGCATTGCGGCGGCGATCACTGCGAACAGCAGAAGCACTTTGGATGCAACAAGACCCAGATCCTTCAGCCAGGCCGGGATCGGGACCGCCGAGCCGATCAGTACCAGCGCCAGAAAAGCCCAGATGAACCACGGCAGCCGGAGCGGCGCAAAGCCACCGCTTGACCCGTCGCCAGGGCGTCCGATAACCATGGCCATCACTGCAACCACCGGTGCCAGCAAAGCGACCCGGGTAAGTTTCACAATAGCAGCCACCTCGCCCGCAGCGGGGGAGTAACTATAGCCCGCCCCCAACGATTGGGCGACGTCGTGAATGGCGGCGCCCATCAGGAATCCGGCCTGCCGGTCGCTGAACTGAAACTGTGCGGCGAGCAACGGGTAGAAGGACATTGCGACCGCGCTGGCGAGCGAAATCACCACCAGCGTAAATGTGAAGCGATGGTGCTCCAGCCGCTCGCGCCCGATGAGTGCATATATGGCAAGGGCAGCGGATGCGCCGCAGATCGCAGTCGCGCCACCGGCAAGCAATCCGACAAGCGTACCGTTGCCGCTGAGCCGTGCACCGAGAACGCCAGCCGCGATCACAAGCGTCACGATCGCAATCAGCGCGGCAAAGCTTGTGATGCCAAGCGCTGCGATCTGCGCCAGCGTCACCTGCGTACCGAGCAAGACGATGCCCCATCGGAGGCCGGTCGTGGCGCACAAGTCCATGCCGGCGTGAAGCCGCGTGTTGGCCGCCAGGAAATTGAGCGCGAGGCCGATCAGAAGGCCCGCGAGAATGATCGGCATTGCATAATGATCGGACAGCCACGCCGCCGCCGCCGCCGCGATTGTGACGACGCCTAGCCCGGGCAGCCAATGCCGTACCGACCGACGCTGAGCGGATTGGTGTTCGGCGAGCCATATCTCGCCGTAGAGGTCGGCGCCCCTGCCGCTGCGCCCCAATGCCCCGTCGCTATTCAAGGTCCAGCGCACCGATATCCATGATCGGCGTATTATGCTCCACGGCGAAACTTTCCATGTCCGCGCGCCGCGCCATGGTGCCGTCGTCCCGCAGGATGGCGCAAAGCACGACACCCTCGCCCAGATCGAAACGCGTGCACAAGGCGATCCCGGCTTCGAGGGTCGAACGGCGGTTCGCGAGTCCGCCCGGATCGGCGATCAGTGGAAAGACATGGCCGGGCTTGACCAGATCGGCGGCGCGCGCGTCGGACGCCATGGCGACGGCGATGGTATGCGCGCGGTCGTGCGCTGAAATGCCCGTTTCAACGCCATGCCGCGCTTCGATCGACACCCCGAAGGGCCGTCCGCTGTCGCCGCCTTCGCCGCTGTTCTGCGGGGTAATCCCCAGTTTCCACGCGCGCGGCTGGGTTAGCCCCAGGCAGATCAGGCCGCGGCCATAGCGCGCCATGAAATTGATCGCCTGCGGCGTTACCCGGCTCGCCGCCATCGCAAAGTCGAGATCGCCGTGGCGCAGCGCGTCGCCCGCCAAGATGATCAACCCGCCGTCGGCCAGATGCCGACCGATGGCGTCGAGGTCGCTGTCGTCTCGCGCGGTCATGACAGGATGCCCGCCGCACCGACAACCTGTTTGCCGACCAGTTCCAGCTGCATCCGCGCCCCGACGTCCAATATCTCGCCCAGATCGTCAAAGGTTTCGGGGGTGGTACGGATCGCGGCGCCGATCGGCGTCGGCCACCCGCGCAGCGCATGGGTGATGCTGCGCAGGGTCAGCAAGGTGCTCATCGCCGCCTGATGACCGAACGCGGTGGCAATCAGCCCGACCGGGCGGCCGTGAAAATAAGGCCGGGCATCGGTCGATAGATCCTCGAAATAATCGAGCGCGTTCTTGACCAGCCCCGAAATGCTGCCGTGATAGCCGGGCGAGGCGATGATCAGCCCGTCGGCTTCGCGCACCGCGGCGACCATTTCGGCGCCCGCCTGGTCGCTGTGGCCCGGGCCGCGATAATAGGGAAGGCTGCTCATGTAAGCGCCGTCGAAGCGGGTAATAACTGCACCTTCGGCCGCCGCGGCGCGGCAGCAGATCTCGAGGATTTTTTCGGTCGATGATCCGGGGCGCGGCGTACCGCCGATTGCAACGATGGACCGCATGGCCTTGGCTCCTCTGTTCAATCCCGGACGAGCGCCCGACCCGGCAAAGCGACTTGCCTTATGTCTTGCGGTGTCATACGATCCTCTATGCCTGTCAAATGGCACGGCGCAAGCCTTAAATGGGCTGGAACGGTCGACGCGCGGCGCATAGCGTGCGGCCCTGAATAGAGAGGGCCGACATGGCAGCAGACAATGAATCCGGCACCGAAGCGGCGCAGCGCGCCATTCGTATCGGCCTGATCGCACTCATCTTTTTCGGCACCGCGCTCAATTATCTCGACCGCCAGGTACTGGCGCTGCTCAAACCGATGCTCCAGGCCGATTTCGGGTGGAGCGATCAGGATTTCGCGCATTTTGGCTCGTCGTTCCAGATTGCGACGGCTTTTTCGCTGCTTGGGGTTGGCTGGTTCATCGATCGCGTCGGCGTACGCTGGGGTTACGGACTTGCGGTCGCGGTGTGGAGCCTCGCTGGCATGGCGCATGCAGCGGCAGCCAGCGTGCAACAGTTTGTCGCGGCGCGCGTCACGCTGGCGGTTGCGGAATCGGTCAACACGCCCGCGGCGATCAAGGCGGCGGCGACCTATCTGCCGGTGAAGGAACGCTCCGTCGGGTTGGGCGTGATCAACAGCGCGTCCAACATTGGCGCCATCTTGGCGCCGCTGGCCGTCCCGTTACTGGCTTTGGCGCTGGGCTGGCAGGCCGCCTTTCTGATCACCGGGGCGCTCGGGTTTGTCTGGCTGTTCTTCTGGTGGCTGGGAACCGCGAAGTTGCGTCCAGTGGGGACACCGACGGCGGTAGATGCCCCGCAGGAGCGCGCCGACCCGTGGCGCGTCCTGATCCGCGACCGGCGGACGCTGGCTGTCGTCGGTGCCAAGACGCTGACCGACCTGGTGTGGTGGTTTATCCTGTTCTGGGCTCCCGATTTCTTTGCCCGTCAATTTTCGCTGGGGCAGGGCGAGATCGGTTATCCGACCGCGATCGTCTATGTGATGGCGGCGGCAGGCGCGCTGTCGAGCGGCTTCCTGTTCCCGGCGCTGCTCAGCCGCGGAATGAGCGAAAACCGCGCCCGCAAATCGTCGATGTTCTTCTATGCGCTGCTCATCCTCCCGCTGCCGCTGGCGTTGATGGCGCCGAACCAGTGGGCCGCGGCGCTGATCATCGGCTTGGGACTGTTCGCGCATCAGGGCTTTTCGACCAATATCTTCGGCATGACCGCCGACATCGTCCCGGCCCGTCAGGTCGGCAGCGTGATCGCGATGGGAGCACTGGCCGGAAATTTGTCGGGCGCCGCCATGCTCGAGTTTACCGGTTGGGCGCTCGATGCCGACCTTGGCTATGCGCCGATGTTCGTGATGTCAGCCAGCGCCTATTTGCTGGCACTCGGTTGGATTCATCTGATGCAGCCGCGCCTGATCGTCGTGAATAGCGAGGACGCGTAAGGACTGGCGTACCCGATTTGAGGCATGCGAAAAGGGGCGCCGCGGCCTGCCCGCGGCGCCCCTTTTTATGTTCGCTGACAACGCTGTTTAGCGGATCTTGGCGCTCAAGGTGACGCCGAAATAACGGTCCGCGTCGCGCGGGATCTGATAGCGCTGGCCGTTGCCGACGTTCAGCAGGGCATAGCTTTTGTCGCCGATATTGCGGGCGTGGAAGGTCAGGCGGTAGAGGTCTTCGGCGTCGCTGAAGCCGACCGAAGCGTTCCAGATACCATAGCTGTCGAGCGGCCCGCCTTCGCCCAGGTCCGAAAATTGCTTGCCGGTGTAGCTGTAGCTGGTTCCGGCATAGAATTTCAGCGCGCTGCCGATCGGGGTTTCATAATCAGCGCCAACATTCCAGCTCCACTTGGGTGCCAGCGGCAGGCGCGTTCCGTCGCGGGCGTCCGGCGCATTGGTCAGCGGGTTGGGATTGAACCGGCGAACCTTGGCATCGGCATAGGCGACGCTGCCGCGCAGCGTTAGCCCGTCGATCGGCGCAACGACCGTATCGACCTCGAACCCTTTCGTCCGCACTGTTCCGGCGTTGGTCAGGTTGGTGATGATCTGACCGTTCAGGAGCACGAAATTGTTCGCCTGGAACCCGTCATAGGTCGCCTGGAACAACGCCGCGTTGAACTGGATACGGCGGTCCCAAAATTGCGATTTCAGACCCACTTCATAGGCGTCAGACACTTCCTCGTCGATCGGTACGGCATTGGTCGGCGCCGTGTAGTTGAAGAAGATATTGAACGCCGGGCCTTTGTAGCCGCGGGTAAAGCTGCCGTAAAACAGCAGGTCTTCGGTGGGCTCGAACTGGATCGAGGCCTTGCCCGAGATATTGTTGTTCTGGGTGCTGCCGCTCGAGGTGTTGAGCCCGGTGCCGCCGCCTGCGATCGTGCCGCCAGCGGGACTGCCCGAAACGCCGGGGCCGGCAAGCGGCAGGCCGGTCGCCGCATTGACCCCCGGCGCGCGGGTGTGCGTGTAGCTGAGCGTATCGCGCGTCCAGCGCAGGCCACCGGTCAGGCTGAGCTGGTCGGTGAGGCGATAGGTTGCCTGGCCGAAGACCGCAAAATTGTTGCTGTTGACGTCGCTGAACGACGTCGCGGTCGGATAGGTGGTGTTGACCGGGTCGTTGAGGTTGCACGGCCGCGCCCCGCTCGGCGCGAGCGGCAGCGTCGACGATGCGCAGACGATGTCGCGGCGTGTGAAGTCCTGCTGGTTGTTCGAATGCCAGATGAAGGTGCCGAATTGGTAGAAGAAGGGCATCGCCTGATCCGATGACAGGCGGATTTCCGCCGACATCTGGTCGGTTTTGACAAAGCCGTTGTCGTGCAGCTCGTTCGTCCCGACGATCGCGCGCGGCAGGAAATCGCCCTCGCGAATTTCGGTGTTCTGCCAGTTGCGATAGCCGAGGATGACGCTCAGCACATGCTCGCCGGGGACGTCGAGGTCGAGATTGCCGGTGAGGCTCCACTGTTTGTCGCGGGTGCGCGTGATCAGATTGTGGTTGACCGTGCGCTGGTCGGTGCCGAGCGCGACCGGAAAACCCAGCTCGGCATCGAGGACGGCGCCGCGGCTGACCCCGGTGACGTCGGCGCAGCAATCGTCATTGGCCTTGAAATAGTCGGCGATGACGCGGATGCGCGCGCCGTCGCCATCATAATCGAGGATGCCGCGCGCGCCATAATGTTCGTAACCATTGACGTCGGTATCGAAAAAGACGTTGCGGATATTGCCGTCATAGCTGCCGTAAAAGCCGGTGACGCGCGCCGACAGGTCGGGGGCTAGCGGCCCCGAAACCGAAGCTTTGACGCGATATTCGCTGCCTTCATAATATTCGCCGCGCAGATCGGCTTCGAGGGTTTCGGTGCCGCCCTTCGACACGATGTTGACGAGGCCCGCCGACGCATTCTTGCCGAACAAGGTTCCCTGCGGCCCGCGCAGCACTTCGATCCGGTCGATGTCGAGCAGGTCGCTGAACGCTTGCCCCGACCGACTCAGCACGACGCCGTCGACAACGGTGGACACACTCGGTTCCGCCGCGACCGAAAAGGTGATGGTGCCGACGCCGCGCATGATGATCGCGCTATTGGCGCTGGTGGTGCCCTTGCGAAAGGTGACCGAGGGGACAAGATCGCCGATATTCTCAAGGCTGGTGGTACCGCTTTCGATCAGCCGGTCGCCGGTGACGGCGGTGATCGAAATCGGCACATCCTGCACATTTTCTTCGACTTTTTGGGCGGTGACGATGATTTCTTCGACCTGCGCGGCGGCCGGGGTGGCCACACCGATCGCGAGCATGGAGGCCGTTCCGGCCAGCCAGAATTTGCGCGCGCGGGCCGTGATTTCCGACTTGCGATTCATGTCATATCCCTCCCAATTTCGATGCCCGAGAAGATGTCGCGGGCGACGGCCTGTTGGCCCTTATCCGCTGCTGAAATGAAATATAGCAATTGATATGTCAAGCGGTGTCATATAGACCGATGGGGTCATATCGACGCAATACGGCCTTTCTTCGGGACCTGTGGCGCGATGGCAACATGGTGATGAGGGATAGGAAGCGACCGTGAAGGCGGAGTTTCGAGCACAAGCGGGCGGTTTCGATCTGGTGGCAGGAGCCATGACGCTGCTTCGTCACCGTGCCGAGCGCCCAGCCGTTACTTGGGCAGCGGGCGAACCCGACGTCGTCATGGTGCGCGGCAATTTTCGGCTGGACGATCAGCGTGCCGATCTCGCGATGCTGCAAGTCTCTAATGTCAGCCCCGACCGCGTCGAACTCAGCACCCATGCGGGCGCATCGCGCGGCCTGACGCTCACGCTTGTCCCCCTTGAAGGCGGCTTCGCGCTGGACATCGAAAGCCACGACCCGGCCTGCAACCGCCTGACCGTCGATCTCGCGGCGCCGCCGCACGAGCATGTCTGGGGCGGCGGCGAGCAGATGAGCTACCTTCGCCTGAACGGCCGCCGCTTTCCCATCTGGACCAGCGAGCCGGGGGTGGGGCGCGACAAGGACCGCGAACTGACGCAGATCATGGACCGCGAGGGCATGGCCGGCGGCGATTATTGGACGACCAATTATCCGCAGCCGACCTTCCTCTCCTCGCACCATTATGCCGTTCATCTGAGCAGCACCGCCTATGCGGTGCTCGATTTTAGCGATCCCGCAGTGAACCGGATCGAATGGTGGGAAGGCCGCGGGCGGATCGAATTCAGCTTTGCGGACAGCCTTCCCGAACTGGTCGGAATTTTATCGAACCGGTTCGGGCGGCAACCGAAATTGCCCGACTGGGCGCTGGAAGGCGCGATCGTCGGTCTGAAACAGGGGGTACACAGTTTCGACCGCCTGCAACGCATCCGCGAGGCGGGCGCCGTCGTCTCCGGGTTGTGGTGCGAGGATTGGGTCGGGATTCGCGAGACCAGCTTCGGCCGCCGCCTGTTCTGGGACTGGCGCTGGAGCGCGGCGCGCTACCCCGATCTCCCCGACCGGATTGCGAAGCTGCGCGCCGAAGGCATCCGCTTTCTCGGTTATGTGAACCCCTATCTCGCGATCGACGGCACCATGTTTGCCGAAGCGCGCGACCTGGGGCTGCTCGCGCTGCGCCTCGACAGCGACGATCCCTATATCGTCGATTTCGGCGAGTTCGATTGCGCTATCGTCGATTTCACCAATCCCGCCGCTGCGGCCTGGTTCGCCGACCGGGTGATCGGGCGCGAAATGCTGGATATCGGCATGACGGGTTGGATGGCCGATTTCGGCGAATATCTGCCGACCGACCTGCGACTTCACGACGGCAGCGATCCGATGCTGGCGCACAACCGCTGGCCGGTGCTGTGGGCCGAGGTCAACGCCCGCGCCATCGCCGATCGGGGGCTGACCGGCGAGGCGCTGTTCTTCATGCGCGCCGGGCATAGCGGGGTGCAGGCGCATTGCCCGCTGCTGTGGGCGGGCGACCAGTGCGTCGATTTTTCGCGCCACGACGGCGTCGGCACGGTGATCACCGCGGCGCTGTCAGCGGGGCTGGTCGGCAACGCCTATAGCCACAGCGACGTCGGCGGCTACACCTCGCTCCACGGGCTGGTCCGCACCGCCGAGTTGCTCAAGCGCTGGGCCGAGCTTGGGGCGTTTTCGCCGGTGATGCGCACGCATGAAGGCAACCGTCCCGACGACAATCTGCAAATCGACAGCGACCCCGACATCCTGCATCATTTCGCGGCGATGACGCGCGTCCACGCGGCGCTTGCCCCCTATCTGCGCTCCCTGTGCGACGCAGCGGCCGATCACGGTCTGCCGCTACAACGACCGCTGTTTCTCCATTATCCGACCAACGCCTGCTTCGCGTGCGAGGATCAGTATCTGCTCGGGCCCGATTTGCTGGTGGCACCGATCCTTCACGAAGGCAGGGCCGAGCGCGAGGTGCTGATCCCCGCAGGCGATGAGTGGACCCATGTATGGACCGGCGACGTGTTTGCCGCCGGACGGAGCCAGGTCGCGGCGCCCTTTGGCGCACCGCCGGTCTTTTACCGGGCGGGCAGTGGCTTTACACAGCTGTTCCAGTCACTGTCCGCGCACCGGGGGGAACTTGTCTGATGAGCCAGCGCAGCAATATCCGCGATGTGTCGGCCCGCGCCGGGGTGTCGGTCAAGACGGTCAGCCGGGTACTCAACGACCATCCCTATGTCAGCCAGGACACGCGCGAAAAGGTCGAAGCTGCGATCCGTGAGCTGGATTTCCGCCCCAGCGTCGCGGCGCGCATCCTGGCGGGCACCAAATCGGCGCAGATCGCGCTGATCTACGATAATCACAGCCCCTATTATATCAACCAGATCCAGGCCGGTTGCTGGGCGCGCTGCCATCAGGACGGCGTTCGCCTGCTCGGCCAGCCGGTCGACGTCGACGATCCCGACGTCGGCGACCAAGTGCGCGGGCTGGTCAGCGAGACGCATGTCGACGGCATCATCCTGTCGTCGCCGGTGACCGATTGCGACCCGGTGCTGCGCGCGCTGGAACAGCTCGGGACCCCCTTTGTCCGGATCTCGCCCGGCACCAATCACGCGATGACATCGTCGGTGTTCATGGACGACGCGCAGGCGGCGGACGACATGACCACCCACCTGATCAACATGGGACACCGCCGCATCGGCTTCATCAAGGGCCATCCCAATCATATGGCGTCGGACGAACGCCTGTTCGGCTATCGCCGCGCGCTCGACCGCGCCGGACTGCCGTTCGAACCGCAGATGATCGCCGACGGGCTGTTCGATTTCGACAGCGGCTATGCGGCGTGCGAGCGATTCCTGCTGATGCCGCATCGGCCCACCGCCATTTTTGCCGCGAATGACGATATGGCGGCCGGGGTACTCGCCGCGGCGCATCGCGCCGGGTTCGACCTGCCGCGCGACCTGTCGGTGGCGGGGTTCGACGACACGACGCTCGCGCGGATGGTCTGGCCTGCGCTGACGACGATCCGCCAACCGGTGTTCGACCTGGCGCATACCGCGACCGACCTGCTGCTGACCGGGCAGAATCTCGTCCACCGCCGCCTGCAACACGATCTTGTCGAGCGCGATTCGGTGCTCCCGCGCAATCCCGCCACCCCATAAGGAAAATACTGGCATATGAGCGATCTTCCCGCCGTCCCGACCACCCGCGCCCTGGGCCAAAGCGGCATCACCGTGTCTTCGCTCGCCTGGGGGATGTGGCGGTTCGCCGGCCCGGTGGGCCCCGCGCGCGCGCTCGTCGATGCGGCGCTCGACATCGGCATCACGCTGTTCGATACCGCCGATATCTATGGCTTTGACGGCACCGGGGGCTTTGGCGACGCCGAAAGTCTGCTCGGCGAATTATTCGCTGCCGATCCTGGCCTGCGCGGCCGCATGGTTCTGGCCAGCAAGGGCGGGATCATGCCCCCGCTGCCCTATGACAGCAGCGCCGCCTACCTGGCGCAGGCGATCGACGCGTCGCTGCAGCGGCTCAAGACCGACGTCATCGACCTGTGGCAGATCCACCGGCCCGACATATTGACCCATCCGCAGGAGGTTGCGGGCGCGGTGCACAAGGCGCAGGCGGCGGGCAAGATCCGCGCCGTCGGCGTGTCGAACTGCACCCCGGCGCAGATCGCAGCGCTCCAGCATTTCCTCGATGTTCCGCTCGCCAGCACCCAGCCCGAATTGTCGCCGCTGCATATCGCGCCGTTCGAAAATGGCGAACTGGACCAGGCCATGCAGATGGATATGGCGGTCCTCGCCTGGTCGCCGCTGGGTGGCGGACGCTTCGCGGACCCGACGACCGAGCGCGAGCGTGCGGTCGTCGCGGCGCTCGACGCCGTTGCTGCGGCGCATGGTGTCGGCCGCACCGCGGCGGCGTACAGCTGGCTGATGGCGCATCCGGCGCGGCCGATTCCGATTGTCGGGACGCAGAATGTCGCGCGGATCGCCGAGGCGGCTGACGCCTTTGCCGTCCGCTGGACACGAACCAGCTGGTACGAGGTGTTTGTCGCGGCACGAGGAGAGAAATTGCCATGACCCAGGGTGAAGCATATCGTCCGTGCGAGGTGAGCTGGTTTTCGGCGCTGTGCGACGACGATTATGAATTTCTCGGCCAGCCCGATCCGCTGCTGCAGTCGAGCTGGGAACATTGCCGCAATATCGTCCTGACCGCCGAAAAGGGCGGCTTCGACAATATCCTGCTGCCTTCGGGTTATCAGCTGGGGCTGGACACCACGGTGTTCGCCGCCGCGATCGCGCCGTTCCTCGACCGCATGCGCCTGCTGATGGCGGTGCGGATCGGCGAGGACTGGCCGCCGCAGCTGGCGCGGCGGATCGCCACGCTCGACCGCATCCTGGGGGGACGGCTGACCGTCAATATCATCTCTTCGGACCTGCCGGGCCAGACGCTCGACAGCGAACCGCGCTATGCGCGCACGGTCGAGGTGATGAAGATCCTGAAGACGATGCTGTCGGGACAGCATCTGTCGCATCATGGCGAATTTTACGATCTGGAACTCGACCCGCCGCGGATGACAACGCTGTCGGGGCGCTGCCCGCCGCTCTATTTCGGCGGCCTCAGCCCCGCCGCACGCAACGCTGCGGCCGAGGCGGCCGACGTCTATCTGATGTGGCCCGACACGATGGACAAGGTGCGCGACGTCGTGGGCGATCTGACCGCGCGCGCTGCGACCAAGGGGCGCAAGCTCAAATTCGGTTACCGCGCGCACGTCATCGTCCGCGAGACAGAGGCCGAGGCGCGCGCCTATGCCGCCCGCCTGCTGTCCAAACTCGACGCCGGGGTCGGCGAGGCGATCCGCCAGAAGTCGCTCGACACCGCGACCGCCGGGGTTGCGCGCCAGACCGAGCTGCGCGCGTCGGCGGGCGACGACGGCTTTGTCGAGGATAATTTGTGGACGGGCATCGGCCGCGCGCGCTCGGGCTGCGGCGCCGCGATCGTCGGCGATCCCGATCAGGTGCTCGCCAAGCTGCGCGCCTATCAGGCCGAGGGAATCGACGCTTTTATCCTCTCGGGATACCCGCACGCTGCCGAATGCGATCTCTTTGCACGGCACGTCTTGCCGCAACTGGAGCATGGGCCGCTGGTAATGGATTGATCGCGCGTCCGCTTTTTATAGAAGTTATGCTTGTGCACATACTGATGACGTCGTCGAGTGGTACGTCGCTGCTCGATAAGGTTGGCTTCCCATTGCACCGAACAGATCTTGATTGTCGGCCAGAAGGAGCGCGATCCATTGCGCGAACCGTCGCCGATTTGAGCGAGGCGACATAGGTTTTGAATCCGGCTATTGCGAAGAGCAGCCGCGATTTCGCCTACTAGTCGCTCGCTTATTCGGGCACGGCTTGTTCGTCGAACGCGAAATCGAACAAATTCGGGCTGCCACGGATGCCGAACCCAATCAGTCCCGGCGCGACCTCAAACGGCCTTTTGGCGGAGCTGTCGGCATAGGACGCGCAGCGCCGGTTAGCCAAAGCTGGATCGCAGGCGCACAGCCCCTGGATTGGCGCGTTTCAAATCGCAGCATATTGTTTGCGAACGTGGAAATCCTACATTGTCGAGTGAGGAGCCGCGCCGCTCTCGCCATTCCCTGGAAGCCTCGCGGACCGTGGCACCCACATCTGGCAGCGCGGGTCGCACACCGAGGTTCAGAAAAAGGCCGCTTCCGATTGACGCCAAACGGACTGGTCGGAGTATGAAAGATGGCAAATGGTTGGGCGCGCGATGGCGCGGTTCAGGAACAGATCGACGACACGGTCGCCGATGCCGTGAAGCTGGCACGGGCTCGCCTCGCGGAGGGCGCCGGACGTGAATATTGCGAGGACTGTGGCGATCGTATTTCGGACGCGCGGCGCAAGGCGCTGCCGAAGAGCCGCACGTGCGTCGATTGCCAGACGATCCGTGACGGACAGCTGCGGCAAGCGGGCATCAATCGGCGCGGCAGCAAGGACAGCCAGCTTCGCTGAGGTCTATCGATCTGACGCTGTTCAGCTTCCGGGATGAAGGCGACGTTGATGACATGATCATGGGCGCGCGGAATTCGGGCGGCAGATAGGCCCCCGGCTTTTAGAACACGAAATCCGCCAGACACGGGCTAACGGCATCGAAGTTTAGCTGCCACCAAAATTCTCTGGAACGCGCGAATGGAATTGTCTTGGAACGCCCGCTCACATTGTTTGGCGCCCAAAAGCTGCCTGTCTCCAACCGATCAACTGTTCGTTCCGGTCGCCAAATGTTCTCGCGTAAACAAACGCTCGCGCGATCGAGACCTTGCGGGCGTTGAATGTAATCCTAGCCGGGCTTCGACATTAGTTTCTTCAGGAAGCGGACCCTCTCCACCGGCGCTCAGGGCGCGGGAAGTCTGATCTCGGGGAGGGACATCAGATCCGTCTTGTTCATCGTGGTTTGAAGGTCGGTGTCGTCGCCGCGCACCATCGTTTTCAGGCCGGTGATCGGAACGTGGACGTAACGGTCGGGGTTGGTGCCGTCGATTTCCACGAGAAGCCGTTCGACCTTGTTGTCGGCTCCGCGGACCACCTTCGCGATATCGCCGAGTTCCTTTCCGTCTGGTCCAACGAGGTCGGCATCGAGGAGTTGAGCCTCGGTGAGTCCAAGTGCTGCGGGAACAGCGCCGGCGACAGCCGCGCTTGTCTCGGCCGACCGCTCGAGCTTTTCTTCAGCCACCTCGTTCGCGTCGCTGCAAGCGGCGAGTAGGAACGCGGTGCCGGCAAGGAGGGGCATGCGCATGTCAAATTCCTTTCAAACTCTCTCTTCGGAACGCATGTTGGCGTGCCGCGGTTGCGACCGTCTTCGCATCATGCCTGCTGCGGCCTGATTTCGAAGGCCATGACATTGTCGTCGGCGCCCCATTCGGCGGCGAGTTCCTCGGCGCACGTCTCGCTATACCCGCCAACGATGGCGCTGAAGCTGCGCCGGTCGCCATCGAGTTTCTGGTCGATCGTGATAAACTTCAGTTTCCTGCTGGCGAGTATGGCACCGAAGCCACCCAGCGTGATGGGTGCACCGCGCCTGTAAGTCGCGCGGACATGTGCGATGCGGCGCTGCGGCGCGTAGCGCTCGGTTATCGAAACGGCCGCGAGAACGGCCAGCGTTGCGCCCGCGCCAAAGATGGCGAGTTCGTAAAAGCCTATACCGAACAGCATGCCAAGCGTCGCGGTGGCCCAGAGCGAGGCGGCCGTCGTCAGCCCGCGGACGTTGAAGCCTTCGCGAAATATGACCCCGCCGCACAGGAAACCGATACCGGTCAGGATGCCGTGCGCCATGCGAACCGGATCGATCCGGATCACGTCGACCGGGGCGTCGTTGAGCCATGCCATCTGGTGGACCGCCGACAGCATTAACAGGCAGCACGAGAGCGCGACAAGGATATGGGTGCGAAATCCGGCGGGGCTGGCGCGATATTCGCGTTCGGCGCCGATCGCGGCACCCGCGAAGACCGCACCGGCGATCGGCCAGACGAGATCGGGGGAGAGGAGTTCCATCTTCAGATACCGCATGGGGGTGCCGGTTGGTTCCCACCCGGTCGGTGCAATCGGCACTGGCGGCGCGACAGCGAACTCGCGACACTTGCGATCACGTCGGTAATCAGCGCACCCGAAACGGCTTTCGTTCCTGCAAGCGCTACTCTCGCGCTGGTAGCTGCGACGAAAAAATTCGCAGAGCCGGAACTGTGGACGTTGGGCGGCGTATTTCCGCCGAGCTTCAAAACACAATGGATTGAAGGCTTTCCACCGGGCCGCGCTTATTGCGCGGTCCGGACTATCCATTGGTGCTGCGGCGATATGCTCATGCCCGAAGAGTTGACGAAGCCGATCGCCGATGTGTTGCAACCTGGCATAAAGGCGCAACGAGATTTCGTCGGCGGCGTTAGAAGATGATGACACCGCGTTGGCCAACCACATTATGGGTCGTCCGCCATGGCCAGAGCGCCGGCAACATCGCGCGCGATGCCGCCGACGCGGCAGGGGCCTTTCGCATTGCACTCGATCACCGCGATGTCGATGTCCCGCTATCCACGCTGGGCGAAGAGCAGTCGCGGGCACTCGGTGAGTGGTTCGCCGCGGGGGAAGAGCACGGCCGCCCGGAGATCATGCTTGTCTCGCCTTATGTGCGAGCGGTGCAGACCGCCGAAATTTTCCGGGCCGCGGGCGGATGCGCGCTGGACGAGAAAATCTGCACCGACGAGCGGCTGCGTGAGAAGGAGTTTGGGATCCTCGACGGTCTGACCCACGCCGGCATTCTGGCCTCGCATCCCGAGCAGGCTGCTTTTCGGACGCTGCTGGGCAAATTCTATCACCGGCCACCCGGCGGCGAGAGCTGGTGTGACGTGATCCTGCGCCTCCGCTCGCTGCTCGACACGGTCTCGCTTCACTATGGCGGCCGCCGCGTGATGATCGTCGCGCACCAGGTCGTCGTCCTCTGTCTGCGCACGATCATCGAAAATCTGGGAGAGAAGGAAATCCTCGCCATCGACAGGGAAGGGGACGTCGCGAACTGCGCCATCACCGAATATCGTTTCGATCCCGGCATCGGTCGCGACGGCAATCTGGTGCTGGCGCGCTATAACGTCACGGCGCCCATGAACGGCGAGGTCGCAGTCACCCGCGAGCCCGACGCGATGGTGGCCGCACGTGGGTGAGGAGGCCCGTCTGGACACGGCATGGCTGAAGGCGCATCCGCTTCCAGATCATCAAGACAATGTCGACAAGAACGGCCGCGGCCGGGTGCTCGTCGTCGGAGGCTGTCGGCGTGTTCCCGGTGGCATGCTGCTGACGGCCGAGGCAGCGTTTCGGGCGGGCGCGGGCAAGGTCACGATCGCGACGATCGCCTCGGCTGCGATCCCGATCGGCATTGCCTTTCCCTCCTGCGCGGTCGTTGCGCTTCCCGAGACCGACAGCGGCGAAATCGCGCCCGAGAGCGCGGAACTGCTACGCGCCGAACTCAATTTGCACGATGCGATCGTCTTCGGACCCGCGATGATCGACGAGGCGATCGTGGGTTCGCTTCTCGCGGCCCTCCTGCCAGCGCTCCCGGACGACATGTTCGTGCTGCTTGACGCTTTTGCGCTGCGCGCTGCGGCCGGTCGCGCCGAAGAAATACGGACGCGGGGAGCGCAAATCGTCATGACGCCGCATGAAGGCGAACTGGCGGCTTTGCTGGACGTCGAGCGCGAAGAGGTCGCCGCCGATCCTGCCGCCAGTCTGGCCGCCGCCGTCGAACGCTTCGGCTGCACGGTAATGGTCAAAGGTTCGACAAGCCACCTGATGGCCGGCGATACATCACTGAGTTACGCGGGCGGTGGTGTCGGCCTCGCGGTCAGCGGATCGGGCGACATATTGGCAGGGCTGATTGCGTCGCTCGGCGCGCAAGGTCTCTCGCCGCTCGACGCGGCGGCATGGGGCATCTGGCTTCACGGCGAGGCAGGGCGACGCCTGTCAGAGACGATGGGCTCGCTCGGCTTTCTCGCACGCGAACTTCCGCCGCTCGTCCCGGGATTGATGCGGGGCGTTTGAACGCTGTTGCGGTGCGGTCCACTGCCCGACCTTGCCCGAGCGTCGCGTCATCGGGTGTGGCACCTCCCGGGCTTTTAGCGGCGGCCCCATTTCATATTGGCCGTCTTTTTCTTCGCCTCGGAGCAAAAGTTGCCGCCCCGACCAAAAGTCCTAGCGTAACGCCGATAGAGTGAGCTGTTTGCAGTTCACGGTGGATAGCGGCGGAGCCTTCATTTTTGGGCCATCGTCCTTGCGCAGTCCGAGCGCGCTGCCGATCGAACGGCCGATCGATCCGATGATCCCTTTGCCCGGTCCCTTGCCCTTGGCAGGCTGGCTGTCGACGGTGATCGAGGGGGACGAGAGGGTGCCGCCGATCCGCAGCGGGTCGACGAGCTTCAGGACAGGCTTGTCTCTGGACGCACCGGCTACGGTCAGCGCGACTGTTTCGCCGTCGAGGTTTATCTGCCCGCGGCCACTGCCGCGCGAGACGGCGGTGGTGATCAGGAACGGCGAAGGGCGAAGGATGCCATTTCTGGCATCGAAGGCGAGGATCGCGCAGGTGAGCGGGGTCGTTACATCATCATCGCCGAGCTTCTGACCAATCGCGCCGCCCAGATCCTGCCCGAGCACGAAGGCGGCAGCACGGTTCATCGCACCCCGGCTGGCGGCAAAGGCGATCTTGCCGTTGCCGTTGCTGAAAGCCTCGCGGATCGTTGTCCCCGCTCCCGTGATCCGAACGAGACCCTGCACCGGACCAGCTATCTTGTCGGGCTGACCGACGAGGGTTTCGAGCCGCGCCCCCTCGACCCGGAGCTCGGTCGAGAAGATCGGCATCCGCTTCGTTGAATCGACCTTCACCCATCCGGTCATGCGCCCCGCATCGAGTTTGGCCACGGCATTCTCCAGCTTAAGGATGCGGTGGTCGAGCGTGAGATCGCCTTTCAGGCTCTGGAAGACCGAGCCGCCCTCGACGAGCAGGCGCGCGATGGAGAAACGGATGACGCCGTCGGTTGGTCCCATTCGGCTGAGATCGATCCGCGTGTCGGGAATGACGCGTTTGCCGATCCGGGCCTCTTTCGCGCGCGCCGCCGCCAAACCGGCATCGTCGGCGAGATCATCGAAGTCGAATTGCGGCGCATCGATCGTCGCGTTGATCTTCGTTCGGCCGTCGCGTTTCAGCACCGTGGCTTTCGCATTGATTCGTGAACGGCCGATCGTGCCGCTCAGCCTGTCGATGAACCAGTCCTCGCCGACATGACGGACCGAACCGGCAAGATCGATATCCTGCGTGCCGAACAGGCCGGCCTCGATTATATAGTCGAGCTTCTTCAGACTGCTTCCCCTTGCGACCATTTTCATCGTCATGTCGCGGAAGTTGAGCGGGCCGGCAGTCGTTCCCGACGCGGTGATGTCAAGGATACCGGAGGTCAAGCTGGCCGAGAAGGGCCAGGCGTCACGCAAGCGCTGCCCCGCAACCGCCTTGCCGCGCGCCTTGATCGTCGCGGGTGCTCCGTCGAAACTGCCTGCAGCGTCGACGACGAGCCCGGTGGCGGCGTTCGCCCTGATTGTGCCCTCGACATCGAGCCTGCGTTTCGCATCGCGAAGCGTAAAACGGCTCTTGTCGATCAGCAGGCGATCCAGCGACAGGGAATCGCTGCCTGCCGAAGACGGCGTTCCGACGCGTCCCGCCCAATTGCTATTGCCCTTGGCGTCCCTGACAAGGGCAACGTCGAGCCCCGTGACGGTAATCGACCGCGGATCGGCGTTTCCGGCAAGCAGGTCGAAGATCGACAGCTGGGCGCTGGCGCGGGCGACCTTCAGGAAGTCGCCCTTGCCCGCCCATGCCGGCTGTACGATCCGCAGGTCGCTCACGACGATCTCGGGTGTAAAGGAAAGGGCGCTGGTTCGCGACAGGGAGCCGATGGTGGCCGGCGCGCCGAACTCGGCCGAGAGTCGGCGCTCGGCGACACCCTTTAACAGTCCGACCGGAAAGGCGGCAGCAACCAGCAGGGTGACCAGAAGCGCGAAGAGGACGACCGCGACGGCGATTTTGGCCTTTTTGGGAAAGCGCGCGCGCGGATTATCTGGTGTCGCCATTCGCGATCATCCCCTGGTTGCCCGTGGTTGAAATACGGGGCGGCGGAAAGCGTTCCTGAAAACCTATCTCTCATCGCGTCGCATCGTCTTAACCTAGGTTGGCTCCCTGCCATGATCTTTCCGCTAGGCGAGCAGCGCCGCGACGAGGGGGGATGCGCTGCGACCCGCGCAAGATCTCGTCGCGGCAACCTGTCATTAACCCGCTTTTCTTCGGCGCGGTTCGCACCTCGCCGTAGTGGGCAAGACCTGTCCGGTATTCGTGCGCTTCTCGACCGTCGCTGGCGGTGCAGGCTCGGTCGATACGCCGCGCGACGTGCGCGGTTTCGCCGTGAAGTTCTACACCGAGGCGGGAAATTGGGATCTTGTTGGCAACAATATCCCCGTTTTCTTCATCCAGGACGCGATGAAATTCCCCGACCTTGTCCACAGCGTGAAGATGGAGGCCGACCGCGGCTATCCGCAGGCCGCAAGCGCGCATGACACATTCTGGGATTTCATCTCGCTGATGCCCGAGGCGACCCATATGATCATGTGGGCGATGTCCGACCGCACGATCCCGCGCAGCTTCCGCACGATGGAAGGCTTCGGGGTTCACACCTTCCGCTTCGTCAACGCGAAGGGGAAGGGGCGCTTCGTGAAATTCCACTGGAAGCCTGTTCTTGGCCTGCAGTCGACCGTCTGGGACGAAGCCGTCAAGATCGCGGGCGCCGATCCCGACTATCAGCGCCGCGACCTCTTCGAGGCGATCGATGCGGGCGATCATCCAGCGTGGGATTTGGGCGTGCAAGTGTTCGACGAAGCCTTCGCCGCCAAGCAGCCCTATGACGTGCTCGATGCGACCAAGCTCATCCCCGAGGAGGATGTGCCCGTCGAGATCATCGGGCGTATGACGCTCAACCGCAACGTCGACAATTTCTTCGCCGAGACCGAGCAGGCCGCCTTCCTGCCGTCGAACATCGTCCCTGGTATCGATTTCAGCAACGATCCGCTGCTGCAGGGCCGGCTCTTCTCCTATCTCGATACGCAAAAAGTCCCGGCTCGGCACGACAAACTTCCATCAGATCCCGATCAACGCGCCCAAATGCCCGTTCCATAATTTCCAGCGCGACGGTCTGATGCAGACGCTCGTTCCGAAGGGCCGTGCGAACTATGAACCCAACAGCCTGGCCGAGGCCGGCGAGGATGGCGGGCCGCGCGCTTGCCCCGAGACTGGCTTCTCGACCTTTCCCGCCAACGACGAACGCAACGACGGGGGCGAGAAATTGCGCGTTCGGGCAGAATTGTTCGCCGATCACTTCAGCCAGGCGCGCCTGTTCTATCGCTCGCAGACCGAAAATGAGCAGGCGCATATCGCATCGGCGCTGGTGTTCGAGCTGTCGAAAGTCGTGCTGGATCATGTCCGCGCACGCGTCGTCGGACAGCTTCGAAATGTTGACGAGGATCTGGCGAGGCGTGTCGCCAAGGGGCTGGCTATCGACCTTCCGCCCAAGGTCAAGGCAGCAAAGGCGCCGGTGGATATGCCCCCGTCGGACGCGCTGTCGATCCAGAAACAGGGGCATCCCGACCTTAAGGGTCGCACGGTGGCCATCCTGTTCGCCGAAGGTTCCGACCTTGCCGTGATCGAGCGCTTGAAAAAGCAGATCGAAAAGGGGGGCGGAAGCGCCTTTCTCGTCGCGCCCAAGGTCGGCGGTGTTCCCGTTAAGGGAGGTACGTTGAAGGCCGACGGTCAACTTGCCGGCTCGCCCTCGGTATTGTTCGATGCGATCGCGTCGGTGCTTGCGCCCGCGCAGGCTGAAGCTCTCGCGAAGCAGGGAGCCGCGGTGCAATGGTTCATGGACGCTTATGGTCATTGCAAGACCATCGCGCATGACGGGGCATCAAAACCTCTTCTTGCGAAGGCGGGGATCGAGGAGGACGCGGGTGTCATTGCGCTCGACGCGCTTGTGAAGGTCGGTACCAGACGCCATTGGGACCGTGAGGCGAAGGTTCGCGATCTCGCCTGAGTGCCAAACCTTGTCAGGCTCGTGGATCAAAAAAGGCCCGCCATCGGCGGGCCTTTTAAGGGAGCGAGAGGCTTTAGGGCGCCTCCGTCCACCAGGAAATCGGTTGCTTAATCGGGCTTTCCCGTGCCGGGCTCGTCGGTCAGCGGAGCCTTGCCATCCTCGATCCGGCCTTCGTTCCGAAGGTCGCGGCCTTCCTGCGCTTTCTTTTTCGATTCGGCCGACTTGCCGTGCTCGAACGCTTCTTCCTTGACAAAACCTGCGGCTTCTTTCGCTTTGCCTTCGATGCTCATTTTGATCTCCATTGGTCGGTAGGGGGACATCGCATCAACTTTCCGCGTTCGCCGAAGTTGCCACGGAAAGACAAAAAAGTCGCGACATAACATAGGTTAAGTCAATGATTTATATGGAACAATTAGCGCGCCCGTGCGTCTCGTCAAAGCCTGTCCCAGGCATCACATAATGAGAGGATGACGAAGTGGCTCAGAACAATCAGGATAATCAGCAAGGCGGCCAGCAGCCGCAAAAGACCCCCGGCCAGCAGGATCAGCAGGGCGGGGACAACCGCCAGCCGGGCCAGGACCGCGACGACGATCGCAAGCAGGCCGGCAATGACGAGGACAACCGTCAGAACCGTTAAAATGGCGAGCGCCTAAGCGCTTGTGGGGCCGGGCCGCATGATCGATGCGCGCCCGGCCTTTGCGTTTTACCGTTGGCTTTCGCCGACATGTGAGTTCGGCTTTCTGGCACCGACGACGGCAATATATTCGGGGCTAAGCTTCAAAAGCCAGATCGCGCGATCAGTCTCAAGATTGCGATGCCCGGCGACCGAGCCACTGCCGCGTTGCTCACTCGCCGCGCATTGCTGCCGATCGCACGAACGGTTCGATGGGATCGCCGGACGTCCAGTTTGCATCGACCGCGAGGATGATGATCGAACAGCTGAGGCCGCCTTGTTCCTTGGTGACATTGATGCGCAACGCTTCGTCGCCAACGACAATCGTGGGATCATCCGCAAGCAGCCCACCCGCATAACGGACCGCTTCGCAGCGCGCCGCCGCATCGTCTGGAAGTTCATGCCCGAACAGATCGATGTCCTGCGTCCCGTCAACGGTGTGGAAGAAATAGCGCGGCATTTTATCGATCTCCTGCGAACTCCGTTCGCCCCGGTGGCTCAACCCTTCGGATCATTGTTTCGATGCAGGTAAGTATCGGAAAATTCTGCGATCTGGCGCAATGTTTCCACATTGCCGATCGTGACGCGCCGTGCGACGCGCTTCACGGCGCCCTTGTCTTCGAGGATCTTGATCGTCCGGTTAATATGAACGGGTGTCAGCCCGAGAAGATCGGCGAGCTGCTCCTGCGTGAGCGGCAGCTCGAAGCCGTTGAGCGTTTCGCCTGCGATCTGCGAGACCCGGTAATAGAGTTCGCAGAGCAGATGGGCGAGGCGGGCGAGCGCATTGCGCCGCCCTATGTTGAGCAACCATTCGCGTCCAATCGAAGCTTCGATCAATATGTCGACGAGCACGGCGCGAGCGAGCGAAGGGCGCGGCGCGACGAGGGCCTCGAGGTCATCGAGCGAGAAGATCGCGAGTTCGACCTTGGTCAGCGCCTGCAGATTATGGTCGGCGCGTTCGAGATAGAGCGACTGGAAATCGAGCGCATCTCCCGGAATCTTGAGCGCAACAATCTGCCGCCCGCCATCGGCCGATATTTTCTGGCGATAGGCGAAACCCGATAACAGCACCGGGCAGATCTTGGCCCGCTCACCCTCGTTCAGGATATAATCATTGGGTTCGAGTGTTCGCAGGCTGAAGGGCAGCGCCGCGATTGCCGATTGATCCGCGGTGGATATCCGGCTGTGGCTCAGCAGCTTGCGAACGAAGATGCCGAGACGACCTTCCTTCAAGCTTTGCGGGGCGTCGCCCATCCAGCGGGGTGAACGCAGATTATCGTCCGGCACGGCTGCTCCATTGAACTTGGTGTTGATCTTGCTCAGAACGGCGCCTCCTTTCATTCCGTTCCGTCGCAGCAAGCAAGGCCGGCGTAGCTTCGCGCCACGGCGCGTCGTTGCAACATGGATCAAGTCGGCGGTGGATCGGTCGCGCTAGAGTGAAGTAGAGCGTACGGATCAGGAGTGAGAATATGGCGAGCATCGACGATCCGATCTGGACAGCGATTATCGCTGCCGAGGATGCTCATGGCGAGAACGCCGAAGATCATGCCCGATGCGAGGCCGGGAAGGCTTGCCGCACGGGTCGTATGCGCGAAGCTGCCATATGGGACACTGCGGCCGATGATCTCCATGCGCTGCATTTGATCAATCGGATGACGACCCGACGGTTTGGGGAACTTCCGCCGTTGCTGCGAACGCCTGTCGCACTTGGCGCCGCTGCCTTTCTCGCCTGAACCCCGCTACTGATTACAGGTCGTCGCACACATGCTTGTGGGTTTTGCCGGTTGCGGCCATGAAAGACGCTATCTGGGATGGCCGCGTGCGAATGGGGGAAGCCGGTAACGATGGAAGCGACGAAGATGGCCGCGCTTGGCCGCGACGAGCGCTCGAGCCGGCTTATCATCGCCATGCTGATACTGGGTTTCGCGGCCTTGCTGGCCGCCGCCGCGGCGACCTTCTGGATCCAGCGACAGAATGAAGCGAGCGCGCAGCTCGTGGCCCACACCCTTGCCGTCGAGGCGAGCGTTGGCGGGTTCGCGAGCGCCGCCGAGCGGATGGAGACTGCCCGGCGGGGCCTGCTACTCACCGGCAACATGGAATTCGCGGCGCTCGTCGAGGATACGCAACAGGTGGCGCGGACACGCGCCAGGGAATTGTCGGAGCTCATCTCAGACAACCCGGGACAAATGGAGCGCGTCGCTCGCCTCCAGTCGCTGCTCGAGGCTTATGTTCGCCATTACCGGGCTACGATCGGTCTGACCGGCGCCGCGCGCAGCGCGATGCTCGCTGACTTCACCAATGACGAGGGCGTCACCCACGTCCGGACGATGCGCGCGATTGTCCAGACAATGCTCGATGAAGAATTGGGCCTGCTTCGCAGCCGTGAAGCGGAACAGAGAGGCACGCAGCGCCTATTCACCAATACGCTCATTGCGACCGGACTGCTGATCGCTCTCGTCGCGGGGATCACGCTGTGGCTCGTCCGCGGTAATCTCAGGGAGTTGCGGGCGTCGCGCAGCGAACTGCGCCTCCTCAACGAGGATCTGGAAGATGTCGTCGACGCTCGGACCTCCGAGCTCAAGCGCGCCAATGCCGAAATCCAGCGCTTCGCCTATATCGTATCGCACGACCTGCGCTCGCCGCTCGTCAATATCATGGGGTTCACCGCCGAGCTGGAGGCCGCGCGTCAGTCTATCGCGGGCTATCTTCGCCAGAGTGACGAACAGGGGTGGCAGGCGCCCGATGCCGGTACGCGACTCGCTATTGAGGAAGACCTGCCCGAGGCCATCGGCTTCATCCGGACATCGACGCAGAAAATGGACCGGCTGATCAATGCCATTTTGAACCTCTCCCGCCAGGGACGCCGTACGCTGGCGCCCGAACGGCTCGACCTGACCCGGCTGGTGAATGGGATCGCGGAAACGCTTCAGCATCGCATCCAGGAAACGGGAACCACGCTGACCGTCGAGCCCCTGCCGACGATCGTCAATGACCGGGTGGCGGTCGAGCAGATCCTCTCGAACCTTGTCGAAAATGCGCTCAAATATCAGCAGCCCGGGCGGGCCGGCTCGATCATGGTGCGCGGCAGCACCGCGCATGGTCGCGCGATCGTCGAGGTGGCGGATAACGGCCGCGGTATCGACCCGCGCGACCACGACCGCATCTTCGACCTGTTTCGCCGTTCGGGGACGCAGGACCAGCCCGGCGAGGGCATCGGTCTCGCCCACTCCAGGGCGCTTGCGTATCGGCTCGGCGGTACTATCGAAGTGTCATCGGCCCTCGGCGAGGGATCGACCTTCCGTTTAAGCTTGCCGACGGAATGGTTTAATGGAGACGAAAATGCCTGATCAACTGCCCGTCAACATTGTCATGATCGAGGACGACGAGGGCCACGCCCGGCTCATCGAAAAGAATATCCGTCGGGCCGGGATTTCGAACCGGATTCATCATTTTCTCGACGGCAATTCGGCGCTGACATTTCTCTACGACAGCGAACATGGACCTGTACGCAACGGGCCGGCATTGATCTTGCTCGATCTCAATCTGCCGGACATGAGCGGGACCGACATTTTGGCGAAGATCAAGGCCGATGGCAGCCCGCTTCGTCGGACACCCGTGGTCGTGCTGACGACGACCGACGACAAGGTCGAGATCCAGCGTTGCTACGATCTCGGCTGCAACGTCTACATCACCAAACCGGTGAACTACGAGAATTTCGCCGACGCGATCCGCCAACTCGGCCTCTTCCTGTCGGTGATCCAGGTCCCCGAAGCCGATCTTTCCTGAGAAAAGCCCTGTCTCACATTCTCTATATCGATGACGACGAAGGAATTCGTCGGCTTGTCTCCCGGTCGCTTGCGCGGAAGGGCTTCGAGGTCAGCCTTGCGGCGAGCGGCGCCGAGGGCGTCGAAGCGACGCGGGCAGGGGCTTTCGACCTGATTGCGGTCGACCACTACATGCCGGGGCAGGACGGGCTGGCCACCCTGGAAGCGCTGCGGGCGCTGCCGGATTGTCCGCCTATCGTCTATGTCACCGGGTCGGAAGAGAGCCGCATCGCGGTCGCGGCGCTCAAATCGGGCGCTGACGATTATGTGGTAAAGTCGGTGGGCGAAGATTTCTTCGATCTCCTCGCGAGCAGCTTCGAGCAGGTGCTTGAACGTGCGCAGCTGCGGCGGGAGCGCGAGCAGGCCGAGATCGACCTCAGGGCGAGCAATGCGCGGCTCGAGGCGCTGTTGAAGGAGGTCAATCACCGGGTGGCCAACAATCTGCAGATGGTGATGTCCTTCATCGCGCTGCAAGCCAAATCGCTTCCCGACGAAGCCGCGCGTGAGGCGCTCCAGAAAACGCAGCAGCGCATCGCGACGATCGCGCAGGTGAATCGCCGCCTCTACACGACCAATGACGTCGAGTTCGTCGCGATGGACGATTATCTTGGCGGTCTCGCTTCCGATCTGAGCGACACCTGGTCGACCTCGATCGCTCGGCGCGACGTCGTCGTTGACGCCCCGCCGATCAAGCTCAGCACCGACAAGGCGGTCGCGCTCGGACTGATCGCGAACGAGTGGGTCAGTAATGCCTGCAAATACGCCTATGGCGACAGCGGCGACGGGAGCGTCCGCATTACGTTGCGCGACGCTGGCGGGAGCTTGCTGGAACTGGCGGTCGAGGATGACGGGTGCGGGCTGCCTGCGGACGGCGTCGTCCGTGGGACGGGCTTAGGTACCCGCCTCATCGATGCCATGGCGCGGACGCATCGTGCCGAGGTCCGGTACGGCGCTCCGGCGCCCGGCGTGCCTGGAACACGCGCCAGCATCGTATTGCCGCTGCGCCGCAGCGACCGACCAAATCCTGGATAGCGTCGGCTTCTGCCAACCCTCCAACCGCAGCTGCCTGTCCGCAACCGTTGAGAGTTTCAGACGCCGAGAGGCGTCAGAAAGTCTTCGATGTCCGAACCGCGGTGATCATGGGCCGAGCCAGCGTTCGCCACTTGGGTTCTGAACCCGGACCGCGCAGAAAGGCGCATCCTTGCGGGGCGGTCGTAGAGGACTGCCAATTTTTGAAGTCCCACCGGACTATATGGTGCGGTCGAGAAGACTCGAACTTCCACGGCCTTTCGGCCACAACGACCTCAACGTTGCGCGTCTACCAGTTCCGCCACGACCGCACATCATGATGGGGCCGAACGGGTCCGGCTCCGGGTAGGAGCGGGCGCCTAGCAAAGCTTGCGGGGCGATGCAAGCAAGCTTCGCGGCATTTATTTTTGCAGGTGGGAAGTATTTTTGCAGGTGGGAAGGCGCCGTGCACCGTGCCTGCCCCGCGCTGCGCGCGCCTGTCACCAACCGGACTCAAAAGAGTCACGCATCTGTCACGGCTCTGGCGTCAGACCGTCATCGAATCACCCTAGTGGCGGCGTCACCGGGGGCGAAACTTCGTTCACCGGTGATTTTTCATCAGGGGCGCTGCTCGACCGTTTTTGGGGGCGCACACCGGGAACGGAGATTTTCATGGCGGCTTTCGCACGCGTTCGTTTGGTCATGCTCAGCGGCGTGGCCTGTTCCATTCTGGCCGCTTGCGGCGCTGACGGCGTTGCGTCGCCGGGCGAGGGTACGATCGTGATCCCCGCACCGACGCCGACCCCCACTCCGACGCCGACCCCCACCCCGACGCCGCCGAGCACGGTGACCCCTGCCGCAAACTGCCCGACGATCGCCGGTCCCGACCAGCTCGCCAACCTGGGCACGATCAGCGGCCCCGGCGGCGAATGGCGCAACTGCGGCTTCCCCGCCCGCTTTACCGCGACGACCGCTATCCCGAAGGTCGCGGGTGTGATCTACTCGCTCCCCGGCCGCGTCGATGTGGGCACCGACCAAGGCGCGACCAGCACCAACAATGTCGTCACGCTGACGATCGATCCGGGCGTCACCATCTTTGGTGCTACCGGCGTGTCGTTCCTCGCGGTCAACCGCGGCAACCGCATCGACGCGGTCGGCACGCCGACCCAGCCGATCATCTTCACCGGCCGCGGCAACGTCGTCGGATCGGCCAATGACCAGACGTCGCAGCTGTGGGGCGGCGTCGTCCTGCTCGGCCGCGCCCCGATCACCGACTGCCTTGCCCCCGGCGCCACCCCCGGCACCGCGGCGTGCGAGCGCGACACCGAAGGCACGTCGAACGCGCTGTATGGCGGTGCGCAGGTAGCCGACAATTCGGGCCGCATGTCCTATGTCCAGATCCGCTATTCGGGCTTCGTGCTGTCGGGCAACAGCGAATTGCAGGGGCTGACCCCCTCGGGCGTCGGCACCGGCACCCAGCTCGACCACATCCAGATCCACAACAGCTCGGACGACGGCATCGAAGTGTTCGGCGGTCGCGTCAACATGAAGCATCTGGTGATCACCGGCGCCGAGGATGACAGCCTCGACACCGACGTCGGGTACAAGGGTAATATCCAGTATGTCATCGGCGTGCAGCGCGAAGGCGGCGCGGTCGGCGACTCGATGATGGAAATCGACTCGAACGGAAATGAAGACACCACGCCGCGTCAGAATGTGAACCTCGCGAACTTTACCTACATCCAGCGCAACACCGCGGCCGGGAACGGCGTCGCGATCCTGGTGCGCGGCGGCGCCGACTATACCTTTGCCAACGGGCTGATCGTCGCGCCGGGGTTCCGTTGCCTTGGTCTCAACAGCGCCACCACGGTGCAGACCACCGGTCCCGACGAAGCCGGCCCGCCGCGCTTCTTCTCGGTGTCGATGCAGTGTAATTCGCAGCCGTTCCGCGGCACCAGCGGCGTCACCGACGCGCAGGTCGAGGCGATTTTCAACGCCGGCACGAACAACACCGTCAGCTACACCCCGTCGCTGACCAACCTGTTCATCAACGGCGCGACCGAAACCGCCCGCCCGGCCTTCGATGCGAAGACGCTCAACGCCTTCTTCGACACGACCGCCTATGTCGGCGCCGTCCGCGACGCCAACGACACCTGGTACCAGGGCTGGACCTGCAACTCGTCGACGGCAAACTTCGGCACGAGCAGCGGCAACTGCAGCGCCATTCCGACGACCTGATCGCTCGCGATCCATTCGGGGAGCGGGCACGCCAGAGGGCAGGCCCGCTCCCTTCCTGCATAAGTTTGGGGGTTATTCCATCATGACCAAGCGGCCGATCCTTGCCAGCCTGCTTCTTCTCAGTTCGTCGCTTGTCGCCCCCGCGGCGCTGGCCCAGGATGCGGCGGCCCAGCCGCCCGCCGCGGACCCCGCCCCGCCGCAGGACGACGCGGACACCGACGACGAAGACGCCGACGTCTCGATCCCCGGCGGCGCCGACCAGGAAATCGTCGTCACCGGCCGCTATACCCCCAATATCGTCCGGGCCACCCCCGAAGTCGTGTCGGTCCTCTCCTCGGCCGACATCGCGCGCACCGGCGAAGGCGACATCTCGGGTTCGCTCCAGCGCGTGACCGGCCTGTCGGTTGTCGGCGGTGGTTTCGTCTATGTCCGCGGCCTGGGCGATCGCTATTCGCTCGCGCTGCTGAACGGCTCGCCGCTGCCGAGCCCCGAACCGCTGAAGCGCGTCGTGCCGCTCGACATCTTCCCCTCGAACGTTATCGATTCGACGCTGGTGCAAAAAAGCTATTCGGCGAACTTCCCCGGCGAATTCGGCGGCGGCGTAATCAACCTCACGACCAAATCGACCCCGCGCGAACCGTTCCTGACCTTCAGTGGCGGGATCGGCTGGGACAGCGAAACGACGAACCAGCTCGGCTATACCTATTATGGCAGCGACACCGACTGGACGGGGTTTGACGACGGCACCCGCGACGTGCCGCCGCTGCTGAAGGCCGCCTTCGCGAGCGGCAAGCCGATCCTCGAAGGCGCTGATTTCAGCCGCGAAGACCTGACCGCGATCCAGATGGAGCTGGTCAACGCCGAAACCACTTTGCTGCAGCAGAACAACAATATTCCGATCAACTGGTCGGCCGGCATCACCGGCGGGACGACGATCCCCTTCGCCAATGGCGAGCTGGGCATCATCGCGACCGCGGGGATCAGCAACAAGTGGCGCACCCGCGACACGTTGCAGCAGACCTCGCTGAACCAGGATCTGTCGGGCGACCCGCAGACCAGTTACAACCGCGTGATCACCGACAACCGCATCGTCGTGAACGGCCTGCTCGGCTTCGGGCTGGAGCTTGGCGAACACAAGCTGCGCTGGACCAATCTTTATATCCGCGACACACTGAAACAGGCGCGTCTCGGCCTTGGCACCGACGCGAACCAGGTCGGGCGCGACATATTGAAACAGGACACCGCTTGGTACGAACGCCAGCTGATCAACACCCAGCTGGTCGGCGAATTCAAATTCGACGCGCTGAAGGTCGATCTGCGCGGCGCCTATGCCAATTCGCAGCGCGAGGCGCCCTATGAGCGCGGCTTCACCTATGTGCGGACGAACCTCCCGACGACGCAGGATCCTACCGGTGACAAGTTCGTCAACGATCTCGGCGGCAACCGCGGCGACGCGACGATCGCCTTTTCGGACCTGAACGAGGATCTGTGGTCGGGCGGCGTCGACCTGTCGTACGAACTGGCGCCGCGGATCAGCGCGACGGTTGGCTATGCCTATACCGATACCAGCCGCACCGCGGTGCGCCGCGCGTTCCAGTTCCGCGGGTCGGGTCTGCCGGTGCCGGTGACGCAACTGCGCCCCGACTATTTGCTGTCCGATGCGACGATCCAGCTGTTCGATATCACCCTGCTCGAAACCTCGGCGCAGGACGGTACCGCCGCCTTCGACGCCGGGCTGACCACCCACGCCGGCTACGCGCAACTGCAGGCGGAAATCGCGCCCGGCATGAACGTCAATGTCGGCATCCGTTACGAGGACGCCAAACAGACGGTGGTGCCGATCGACCTGTTCGGGACCGGCGGCAGCGCGATCGCGCAGACCAATCTGAAGAATGATTATTGGCTCCCCGCCGTGACGCTGACGTGGGAAGTCGCGCCCGACATGCAGCTGCGCCTCAACGCGTCGAACACCATCGCGCGGCCGCAGTTCCGCGAGCTGATCGCGCAAATCTATCAGGATCCCGAATCGAACCGTCTGTTCCGCGGCAATCCGTCGCTGGCCGACAGCGAGCTGTGGAACGCCGAGGTGCGGTACGAATGGTATTTCGCGCGCGACCAGCGTCTGACCGCGGCGGGTTTCTTCAAAAAGATCGATAATCCGATCGAAGCCTATACCTCGCTCAGCACCGACTCGGTTGCCAACACCAGCTTTGCCAACGCACCGGAAGCGTTGCTCTATGGCGGCGAGGTCGAGGTGCAGAAATATTTTGCGCTCGACACGCTGTCCGACGGCGCCTTCTGGGCCAGCCGCCGCCTGGTGTTGATCGGCAACTATACCTTCACCAAGTCCGAAATCCGGGTCGGTGCCGGGGACACCACCTTCATCAACGGCGTTGTCCAGGATGCGCGCAACTTCTTCTTCGACGGTTCGCCGCTCACCGGCCAGTCGGACCATCTGGTCAATTTCCAGATCGGGCTCGAAGATCAGGACAAATTGTCGCAGCAGACGATCCTCGTCACCTATGCCAGCCCGCGCGTCACCAGCCGCGGTCCGTCGGGCCAGCCCGACATTCGCGAAAAGCCCGGCATCTCGGTCGATTTCGTCGCACGGCAGGGGATCAGTTTGCTGAACAAGGAGATCGAACTGAAGTTCGAGGCGCGCAATCTGACCGGGCGGAAATATCAGGAAGTGCAGGAAGCCGGCGATAATCGCATCTTCCTGAACCGCTACAAGCTCGGCCGCACCTTCTCGCTGAGCGCGTCGCTGAAATTCTGACGCGGTAAACGCGATTATCGTTATTTGAATCGTCATCCCGGCGAAGGCCGGGATCTCGCCGGTGCATACCACCGATAGGGTGAGATCCGGGCCTCCGCCGGGATGACGGAGTTGAGAGAGCGGGGTAGCCCCCACCCGCCGCACCGGACTCGCCCGCCGGTCAAAAAACTGTAATCTTCCGGTCAACTGATTGTCACCAATCGCCCCTAGGCGATTCGCGACGGCAACTTCAGCCTCGGGGGACACGAAGATTTCATGGCGACGCTGATGCCCGGATCGGCCCTTCGGTTGCCGCGCGCTTTGCCCGCATGGCTGCGCGGCAGGCGCCGTTCACCGCGCGACCTCGCGCCGCTGCTGCTCGCCGCGCTGCTCGGCGGATTGCTGGTGTGGCAGGCCGTGCGCCTGCTGTGGACGATCGTCACCCCGCTGTCGCCGCTCGGTGCGTGGCAGCCGCAGACCGCGGTCATCGCTTCGCCCGCCGAGCGCCGCGCGCTGTTCACCAGCCTCGATCCTTTTTTCCGGACCGCGGCACAGGGCCCGGCCTCGGCCACGGTCACCGCACTCGGCCTCACCCTGTTCGGGGTGAATATCAACGAAGCCACGGGCAGCGGTTCGGCCATCATTGCGGGCGAGGACGGCGTGCAGACCAGTTATGCCGTGGGTGACGAGATCGCCCCCGGCGTGAAGCTGGTCGGCGTCGCTTTTGACCATGTTTTGCTCGACCGCGGCGGCGCGCGTGAAAGCCTTTTCCTTGACCAGAGCGGCGATGCAGCAGCGGCCACGCCGGCGTCCGCGCTCCCCGCGCCGACGCCCGAGGTCGGCACACCTGCCGCCGTCGGCACCAGCACCGGCGGTGAATTGTCTCCCGACAGCCTGAAGGCGGGTGTCGCATTTGCGCCGCGTACCGAAAATGGCCGCGTCACCGGGCTGGTCGTCCAACCGCAGGGCGACGGCGCCATCTTCCGCGCCGCGGGGCTGCGTCCCGGCGATGTCATCCGCGGCATCAACGGGCGGCCGATCGGTTCGGCGAGCGATGCCGCCGCCCTTGCCAGCCAGATCGCGCCGGGGGCGCGCATCTCGCTCGAAATCGAACGCGGCGCCAGCGTCGTCCCCGTCGCCATCTTTTTGTCGAAATAGAGATTATGCGTCTGAAACTGTCCCTGATGCTTGCCGCCGCCTTGATGTCCGCGACCCCGGCGCAGGCGCAATATACGCTGAACGTCCGCGACGCCGATATCCGTGCCTTCATTCAGGACGCCGCGCGGATCACCGGGCGCACCTTCGTCATCGACGGGCGCGTCAACGGCAAGGTGTCGGTGGTCACCGACCGCCCGCTGTCGCGCAGCGAATATTTCGAGATTTTCCTGTCGACGCTGCGCTCGAACGGGCTGGTCGCGGTGCCCGGCCCCAATGGCAGCTACCGCGTCCAGCCGATCGACGGCGCCGCGGCGCAGCCGGGTCGCATCGGCAGTGGCGGCGCAGCGCAGAACCAGTTCGTTACCGAAATCATCCGCCTCCGTCACATCGACGCGGTCGCCGCGGTCGAAACCTTGCGTCCGCTGGTCAGCGCGCAGGGGTCGCTGACTGCAAACCGCAATGCCAACAGCCTGGTCGTTGCCGACTTTGCCGACAATATCCGCCGCATTCGCGCACTGGCATCCAGCATCGACCGCGACAGCTCGACCAGCCAGGTGGTGACGCTCAAGAACGCGGGCGCGCGCGAAATCGCCGCGGCACTGACCGCGCTCGTTCCCGCCGCGGGCGAGGGCGCGCGCGCACCGGTCGCGATCGTGCCGATCGACAGCAGCAATGCGATTGCCCTGCGCGGTGACCAGGCGCTGGTCGCGCGCTTCGTCCAGATGGCGAACGATCTTGACGCAAAGGCCGCGGGCGGCACCGAGCTGCGCGTCTATTGGCTGGAACATGCCAATGCCGAAACTCTGCTCCCGACCTTGCAACAGCTGGTCGGCGGCGGCAGCGACCCGGCGCAAAAGGCCGGCCTGCCCCCCGCATCGGCTTCGTCGTCGTCGACCGGCGATGGCGCCGCGGCACCCGCACCGGCCAGTGCAGCGCCCACTTCGGTTGGCGGCGCCGGCGGCAGCATCTCGACCCGCGGCCCCGCCATTGTGACGCGCTACGAAGGCGCCAATGCGATCATCGTCGCCGCGAACAGCGAAGTCCAGCGCATGCTCGGCGAGCTGATCCGCCAGCTCGACAGCCGGCGGCAACAGGTGCTGGTCGAGGCAATCGTGGTCGAAATCGGCGACGATGCGGCGAAGCGGCTCGGCGTGCAGTTCCTGCTCGGCGGCAAGAATATTCCCTTTGTTGCGACCAACTATAGCAATGCGCAGCCCAATATCTTCACCCTCGGCGGCGCCTATGCTGCGACGCGGCTGACGCAGGACACGACGACGGTCGATGGGACGACGGTTGTGACCCAGACGTCGAGCCCGCTCGGCAACAGCCTGCAAGAGGCTGCCGCGGCATCGATCCTGCAGGCAACCGGCGGCTTTGCAGGCTTTGCGGGCGACATCGGCAAGAACACCATCTTCGGCGCGATCATCAACGCCGTGAAATCGGACACGACGTCGAACCTGCTCGCGACCCCGCATATCGTGACGCTCGACAACCAGGCGGCGAAATTCCTCGTTGGGCAGGACGTGCCGATCACCACCGGCGAACAGCTCGGCGATAATTTCGAGAACGCCTTCCGCACCGTCCAGCGCGAAGAGGTCGGGATCAAGCTGGAGGTCACGCCGCAGGTCAATGGTGCGGGCGAAGTGAAGATGTTCCTGCGCCAGGAAGTGTCGAGCGTCGCGGGGCCGGTGTCGTCGCGCAACAGCGACCTCATCCTCAACAAGCGCGCGTTCGAGACGGTGCTGACCGTCGATGATGGCGAGATTCTCGCGATCGGCGGGCTGCTCAACGACGACGAGCGCAAGACGATCGAGCGCATCCCGCTGCTCAGCGACATTCCGCTGCTCGGCGAATTGTTCAAATCGCGCAGTCGTACCCGCTCGAAAACCAATTTGATGGTCTTCATCCGCCCGACGATCCTGCGTAATCGCGAGGATAATGCGGCGCTGACCGCGCGGCGCTACGGTTACATCCGCGACTTCCAGTTGCAGCGCAATCCCGACGAGGAGCCCGCGATCGACACGCTGGTCCGCGATTATCTCGGCGCGGTACCGCCGGCGCCGAGCGCGGCGACCGCCGCCGATATCACCGTCGGCCCGGTCAACCTGCCCGAACTGCGCGGCCCTGATGGCCGGGTGATCTCGACTGATGTGCCACCGTCGGTCTCGAACGCGCCCGCGCCGCCGACCGGAGAATATCCGTGAGCGATCCCGAACCGGTCGTCGCACCGGCCGCGCCGGTCGACATTCCTTACGGCTTTGCGCGCCAGCACGGCGTCGTGATCGCGCCGGGCGAGGGCGGTGCCTGGCTTGCGACCCTGCGCGACGATGCCGATCCGGCGGTGCTGATCGAGGTGAAGCGCTATCTCGCCGCGCCGCTGACGGTCGTGACCGCCAATGCGGCGGATTTCGACCGGCTGTTGTCGGATCATTATGCGGTCGACAGCTCGGCCGCCGCGATGGCGGGGTCGCTTGACGGCAGTGACATCGATTTCAGCCTGCCGAGCGCCGAAGACCTGCTCGACAGCGCCGACGACGCCCCCGCGATCCGCCTGATCAACGCGATCATCGCCGAAGCGGTGCGGCAGGGGGTCAGCGACATCCATATCGAACCCTATGAAAGCGGGCTGGTCGTGCGGATGCGCGCCGACGGCGTGCTGCGCGAACATCTCCGCATGCCGCCGCATGTCGCGCCGGTCGTGGTCAGCCGTATCAAGGTGATGGCGCGGCTCGACATCGCCGAGCGCCGCGTGCCGCAGGACGGCCGCATCGGGCTGACGCTCGCGGGCAAGGCGGTCGACGTCCGCGTCTCAACGCTGCCCAGCCGCGCCGGTGAGCGCGTCGTGATGCGTATCCTCGACAAGGATGCGGCAGGGATCGACTTCGACGTCCTCGGCCTGTCGGGCGCCGCCGACCAGATTTTGCGCGAGGCGCTCGCCGAACCCAATGGCATCATCCTCGTCACCGGTCCGACCGGATCGGGCAAGACGACGACGCTTTACGCGGCGCTCAAACAGCTCAACGATGGCCAGCGCAATATCCTGACCGTCGAAGACCCCGTCGAATATGCCGTCGACGGCGTCGGCCAGACGCAGGTGAACAGCAAGGTCGGGCTCGACTTCGCCGCGGGCCTCCGCGCAATTCTGCGTCAGGACCCCGATGTCGTCATGGTGGGCGAAATCCGCGACCGCGAGACCGCCGACATCGCGGTGCAAGCGTCGCTCACCGGCCATCTCGTGCTGTCGACCGTCCACACCAATGATGCGGTGGGGGCGATCACGCGCTTGAAAGATTTGAAAGTCGAACCCTTCCTGCTCGCCTCGACCCTGCGCGCGGTCATCGCGCAGCGGCTCGTTCGCAAGCTGTGCGACCAGTGCCGCGAGCCGGTGCAGGCCGACAACAGCGTCGCCGCCATGCTCGGGCTCGACATCGGCACCGTCATCTGGCGGCCAAAGGGCTGCGAGGCGTGCGGCGGTACCGGTTTCAAGGGCCGCATCGGGGTGTTCGAGGCGATCAAGGTCGACGAGACGGTGCGCCGCTATATCTATGCCGGTGGCGACGAATCGATGATCGCGAAACATGCGTTTCTGAAGGCGCCGACGCTCGCCTCGGCGGCGCGGGCGATGGTCGCCAAGGGGCTGACCACCGCCGAAGAAGCGATCCGCATCGCGCGGCGCGAGGAAATCGATGCCTGATTATCGCTATGTGGCGATCGATCCGCAGGGCCGCGAGCTCAAGGGTCGGCTGACCGCCGCAAATGACGATGCGGCCCGCGCCGATCTGGTGCGGCGCAAATTCCATATCGTCGCGGTCGAGGCGGCGGGAGCAAAGCCCGCGACCCGGTCGCTGATGGCGTTCCGCCGCGAGCGGCTTTCAGCCAAGCAACTCGCGCTGTTCACGCGCCAGCTGGCAACGCTCGCCGAAGTCGCACCGCTCGAAGAGGCGCTGCGCACGCTGACGCGCCAGAGCGAGGCCGAAAGCGCCCGCAATGTCATCGGCGATGTCCACGCTGGTTTGCTCGAAGGCCGCCGCCTCGCCGACGCCATGGCGCGCCAGCCCGCCAGCTTTCCGCCGCTCTACCGCGCGATGGTCGCCGCGGGCGAAACGACGGGCAGCCTGACGACCATCCTCGCGCGCCTCGCCGATCTGCTCGAACGGCAGGCCGAGGTGCGCAGCAAGCTGATCGCCGCGCTCGCCTATCCGATCGTGCTCGCGGTGGTCGCGATCGGCGTCGTCGCGGCGCTGATGATCTTCGTCGTCCCGCGCGTCGTCGAACAATTCACCGACACTGGCCAGCAGCTCCCTTTCCTGACCCGCGCGGTGATCGCGATTTCCAGTTTCGCCGCCAACTGGTGGTGGCTGATCGCGCTGCTCATGGTCGCGGCAGCGTTCGGCTGGGCAGCCGCGATGCGTCGCCCCGCGTTCAAGGCGCGCGTCGATGCGCGGCTGCTGCGTCTGCCCCTGCTCGGCCGCCTGCTTCGCGACCTTTACGCCGCGCGCTTTGCCCGCACCCTCGCAACGATGGTGTCGAGCCGCCTCCCGCTGGTCGATGGCCTCCGGCTGACCTTGCCGACGATCCGCAATGCGGCCCTCGCCGGTGCGACCGCGGCGATCGTCGATCAGGTCCGCGCCGGGGGCAGCCTGTCGGCGGCGCTCCGCGACGCCGGCGTATTCCCGCCCTTGCTCGTCTACATGACCGCCAGCGGCGAAAGCGCCGGGCGGCTCGAGGTGATGCTCGAACGCGCCGCCGATTATCTCGAGCGCGAATTCGACCGCTTCACGGCGGCGTCAATGGCCTTACTCGAACCTGTCATAATTGTCCTTATGGGGTCGTGCGTCGCCCTCATCATTCTCGCGATTCTGCTGCCGATCCTTCAGTTGCAGAATCTGGCCGGACTGTAATAAATGTCACTGATGCAGCTTTTCATTCGCCTGATGCTCGATCCGTCGCGCCCGACCTCCGCCCGGCGCCGCAAAAAGGGCGAGCGGGGTTTCACCCTGACCGAATTGATGGTCGTGATCTTCATCATCGGGCTGCTCGCGACCGTCGTCATGATCAATGTCCTGCCCAGCCAGGATCGCGCAATGGTCACAAAGGCGCAGGCCGACATCGCGACGCTTGAAACCGCGCTCGAACAATATCGGCTCGACAATCTGGCCTATCCAGCCTCGACCGACGGGCTGAACGCGCTGGTCACCGCCCCGCCGTCGCTGGCGCAGCCCGAACGCTATCGTCGCGGCGGCTACATCAAGAAACTGCCCGCCGATCCGTGGGGGCGGCCCTACAATTACCAGGCGCCCGGCCCGAACGGGAAGGCGTTCGACGTCTGGTCGCTCGGCGCCGACGGCGCCCCCGGCGGGACCGACGACAATGCGGATATTCGCAGCGACAGCTAAGCCGCGCCGACGCCCGGCTCTCAACGGTTTTACTCTGGTCGAACTCATGGTCGTCCTGGCCATAATGGCGCTGGCCGCGACGGCGGTGGTGCTGACAATTCCCGGCGAGGATCGCGGCGTGCGCAGCGAGGCCGACCGGCTCGCCGCGCGGCTGGCGGGGGCGCGCGACATTGCGGTGATCGAGGGACGCAGCGTCGCGGTGACTTTCGCGCCGTCGGGCTACGGGTTCGAGCGCCGGATCGCGGGCGAATGGCAGCCGTTGCCCGGCCGCGCCTTCGCCCAGCGGAACTGGCCGACCAATGTGCGCTTTGTCGCGGGTAACGGGCAGGGCGCCGCGCGCATCCTGTTCGATCGCATCGGCACCAGTCCGACCCCGCAAACGGTGGTGCTGAGCGGCGGCGACGCGCGCGAGATCGTGCGCGTGTCGGCGACCGGAGAGATCAGCCGTGGCGAATGAGCGCGCCCAGCGCAGCGAGCGCGGCTTCACCCTGCTCGAAATGCTGGTGGCGCTCAGCGTCATCAGCATCGCGGCGCTGACACTGGTGCGCCTCGACGCCTTCGCCGTGCGCACCGCGGGCGACCTCGACGAAAGCACCGTCGCGGGGATCGTCGTGCAGAACCGCGCCGTCGAACTATGGACCGATCCCGCGCCGCCGACGATCGGCACCAGCGCGATCGGCGTAACCAATGCGGGGCGCAATTGGCGCGTCGAACAGCGCGTCGCGCGGACCGCGGACGACAGCTTGCTGCGCATCGACCTGGTCGCGCGCCCCGAAAACGGCCGTGGGCAGGCGGCCCTGACGATTATCCGGCCAAGCCGATGAAGGACGAGCGCGGCTTCACCCTGATCGAAATGCTCGTCGCGCTGTCGCTGTTCGCGGCGATTGCGGCGATCGGCGTCGGATTGCTGCGCAGCAGCGTCGATACGCAGGATGCGGTGCAGACGCGCCTCAAGGTGATGGGCGGCATCAACCGGCTGCGCGCGGTGATGGCGAACGATCTGGCGCAGGCGGTACAGCGTTCGACCCGCGGCTCGGCGGGCGAGGCAGTGCCCGCGTTCGTCGGATCGGCCACCGGTTTTGCCCTTGTCCACGGCGGCGCAGTCGCGCTCGACGGATCGCCGCGGCCCGCGATCGAGCGCGTCGCCTATGCGCTGGTGGGCAACGAATGGCGCCGCGCCACCCAGCCGATGCTCGACGGCACCGCGCTGACCGCAGGCGACCGGCTGCTCGGTGACGTCACCGGCGTCGCGGTGCGCTATCGCGACGATCGCGGCAATTGGGGCGAAAGCTGGACCTCCGAACCCGGCGACCGCCTGCCGCGCGCGGTCGAGGTGCGCGTGTCGCGTAGCGGGCGCGAGCCGCTGACGATGCTGTTCCTGACCGCGCCGACACTGCCGCCGCCGCCATTGGTCGCGGAAAATCCGGCGGCATGATGCGTCGCCCGACAAACGAACGCGGTGCGGCGTTGCTCAGCGTGCTGTTGCTCGTCGCGGTGATGGCGGTGATCGCCGCGACTGCGCTCGACCGGTTGACCTTGGCGACGCGCGTCGCCGGCAGCGCGGCGATCGTCGATCAGGGGCGCGCGTACAGCTTCGCCGCCGAACAGATTGCTCTGCGCCGCGTCGCCGATCTTGTCGGCCGCGATCCCGCCAAGCTGACCCTCGCCGGCAACTGGCTGGGGCGCGACTTCGTGCTGCCGCTGCCGGGTGGGCAAGGACGCGCGCGGCTTCGCGACGCCAGCAATTGCTTCAACCTCAACAGCCTGGTCGCCGAAACCGCGCCGGGCCGGTTCAGCCAGCGATCGGGGGCGATGCGCCAGTTCGGCGGACTGATGGTCGCGCTGGGTATCGAACAGGGCGAGGCGCAGGCCATGGCGGGCGCGGCGGCCGACTGGATCGACAGCGACAGCAACGACGGGCCGCTGGGGGCCGAGGACAATGTCTATAGGTCGATGCCGGTCCCCTATCTTGCCGCAAATCGCAAGATGGCCGACGTCAGCGAACTGCGCGCCGTGCGCGGCGTCACGCCCAAAATCTATGCGCGGCTGAAGCCCTGGATCTGCGTCCTGCCGGTGACCGATCCGGTAAGGCTGAACGTGAACACGCTCGCCCCCGAACAGGCGCCGCTGGTCGCGATGCTGCTGCCCGGGGAGCTCACCGTCGCCGATGCGCGGGCGGCGCTGGCGGCGCGGCCCGCGGGCGGCTATGGCAGCAGCGTGCGATTCTGGGAGTCGGCGCCGCTCGCCCGGTTCGACCCGCCCGAGGATATTGCCGCACAGGCAGGCGTGACCAGCCGCTGGCTGGAACTGACGACGAATGTGACGATGGGGGACGGTTTCTTGACGGCAGTTTCGCTCATCGACGCCAACGGTGGCGCGCCCGCCGCCGGTCAGGCGCCCCCGGTGATCGTCCGGCGAAGCTGGGGCGAGAGCGACTGAAATGAGCCGCATTCTGGTTCTGTGGTTGCCCCCGGTGGCGGCGCTGGGCGATGGGGATGCCCCCGATCCGGCCTGGCTGCGTGTCGACGACGGGGTGATCGTCGATTCGGGCCAGGACGATGGCTGGGTCGACGCGTGGGAAAAGCCGCAAGAGGGCGATCCTGACGATCGACTGATCGCGCTCGCCCCCGCCGCCGACGTACCGATCCGCTGGCGCCACTATCCCGATGCCGCGCCCGCGCAGGCGCCGGTGGCGGCGCGGCTCGACACGCTGAAGGACAGTCTGGGCGACGGCGCGCTGCTGCATATCGTCGCGGGACAGCCGGCCGAAGCCGGACAGGCGGTGCCGGTCGCGGTGACGACGCATGCGGCGATGACCGCGTGGACCGATTGGCTGAAGGCGCGCGATCTCGATCCGGCGGCGATTATCCCGGCGGCTGCCGCGGTGCCGCCGCCCGAGCCGGGCAGCCTGTGGTCCGCCGAACTTGGCGGCGAACAGATCGTGCGCGCGCCCGATCACGCCTATTTGTCCGATCCCGCGATCGACCCGCTGATCGCCGGCGGGCACGCCGTCGCGACGCTCGATGCCGACCGGATGCGCGAGGCGCTGTTGCTGACCCTCGCCGCGCCGCCGCTCGATCTGCTCAGCGGCGGCTGGAAGCCAAAGCGCAGCTGGGCGCTCGATCCGTCGCTGGTGCGGCTGGTCAAGCGGCTGGCGATCGCGCTGCTCGTCGTCAGCCTGCTGATCCCGGTCATCCATGCGCTGCGCCTGTCTTCCGACAGCGCTCGCGCCGATGAAGCGGTGGTGGCGATGGCGACAAAGGCTGGCGTCACCGCACCCGACGCCGCCGCAGCGGAAGCCGAACTCGACCGCCGTCTCGCCGCCGCGGGGGGCGGGCCGCTGGCCTTTTCGGTGCCGGCATCGGCGCTCTATGACGCAATGCGCGACACGCCGGGGGTGACGCTGAGGACGCTGTCTCATCGTACCGACGGGACGCTGACGACGACGCTCGCGGCGCCGCGGGTCGAGGACCTCAATGCGGTGCTGCTCGCGCTGCAGGCGCGGGGGTACCGCATTACGGCTCAACCTATGGCGGGTAACGACGGGCAGCAGATGGCCAATATCACGATCCGGGCGGTGCCATGACCGAGCGATTGCAAAACTGGTGGCTGGGCCTGTCGCAGCGCGAACGCTGGCTGGTCGGCATCGCAGGCATATTCGCGCTGGCCGTCATCCTGTGGGGGCTCGGCCGCCCGGCCTATGCGGCGATCATCGATCTGGAGGCGCAGCATCGCGCCGCGATCGAGCGCGAGGGCCGCGTCGCGGCAAAGGTGCAATTGCTGGCGCAGCGTCCGGCGAAATCGGTCGCGACGGCCGTTGAAGCGTTGGCGATCGACCAATTTCTCGCGCAGTCGGCGGGCGAGATTGGACTGACGCTCGACCGTAACGAAGCGCGCGGGCAGGGGCAGGCGACGATCGCGATCGCCACCGCGCGCGCGCCGGTGCTGACCGACTGGCTCGCGTCGCTGGAGGGGCAGGGCTTTGTCATCGATCAACTGACGATCACTCCCGCCGCCGACGGCACCGTCGGACTGACCGCCGAACTCAGGAAGGGCGGGCAATGAGCGCACGTCGAAATTGGGCGATCGCGGCGCTGGTACTCGCGCTGATCCTGATCATCGCGACCCTGCCGATGCGGCTCGCCCTGGCGTGGTCGGGCGCGAGCGACGCCGGGGTGACGGCGCGCGAGGTGCGCGGGTCGGTGTGGTCGGGCGAGCTGGTGGAGGCGCGGCTGGGCGCGCTGCCACTCGGCACGGTGCGCGCCAGCCTGTCGCCGCTGGCGCTGCTCGGCGGCGATACCGAACTCGCTTTTTCGCGTACCGACGAGCGGCTTGGCGCGCTTGCAGGGCGGCTGCATGGCAGCAACCCGCGCGGGGTATCAGACGTCAACGGCACGACGACGATGTCGGGCGGCCTGGGGATGATCCCCGTTGATACGATCCGGTTCGAAGGCGCCAGCGTGCGTTTCGATGCGGCGGGGAAATGCGCGAGAGCGGGCGGACGCATCCAGCTGGCGGTCACCGCGCCGATCGCCGGGCTCGACCTGTCGCGCGGGCTGTCGGGGCCGCTGACCTGCGCGAATGGCCGTGCGCAGGCGGCGCTGGCGAGCCAGTCGGGGATGGAGCGGCTGACCTTGTCGTTCGACGGCCGCGGCGCTTACCGCGCGCAGCTCGCGATCAATGTCGACCGCGACCCGGCGATGGCGGCGGCGCTGGCGGCGCTGGGGTTCCGCGCCGGGGCAGGCGGTTTCGTGCTAGCGACGACGGGCCGCTTCTGACGTGACCATCCTCGACGCCTTGCCCTTTGGCATGGGCGTCGCCTTTGCCGCGCTGATCGGGCTGGTTTTCGGCAGCTTCATTGCCACCCTGGTGTTGCGCTGGCCGGCGGGGCGGTCGGTGCTTGGGCGGTCGCAGTGCGACGGGTGCGGGCGGGTGCTTGGCGTTGGCGAGCTCGTGCCGCTGCTGTCGGCAATGGTGGCGCGTGGATGTTGTCGAAGGTGCCGCGCAGCGATTGATCCTTTCCATTGGCGGGTCGAGTTGGGATCGGGGCTGATCGGCGGTTTTGCGCTGGCGATGATGCCGGGGACGATTGGCTGGATGTGGGCGTTGTTCGGGTGGATGTTGTTGCCGCTCGCGCTGCTCGATGCGCGGCATTTCTGGCTGCCTGATCGGCTGAGCGCATTGCTGGCCATCGCCGGGTTGTTGCTCGCGGGGCCACTGCTGGGCGCGTCGCTGTTCGACCGGTGGATCGGCGCGCTTGTCGGCGGCGCGGCGCTGGCGCTGATCGCCTGGGCTTATCGGCGTGCGCGGGGTGGGGACGGCATGGGCGGCGGCGATCCCAAGCTGGTCGCCGCGATTGGCTGCTGGCTTGGCTGGCAGGCGCTGCCGCTGACGCTGTTGCTCGCCAGTTTCGGGGGGATCGTCTGGGCGCTGATCGCCCAACGAAAAGGGGACCAGCCGCTGGCTCAGCGACCGGTCCCCTTCGGTGTCTTTGCCTGCATCGCCGCGTTCGCGACGGTGCCGCTATGGCCGTTGATCAGCGGCCGATGACGACGGTCACCGCGCGGCGGTTCTTGGCATAGGCCGCTTCGGTCGAGCCGAGTTCGGCGGGGCGTTCCTTGCCATAGCTGATGACGCTGATCCGCGACGGATCGATGCCCAGCGAGGCGAGATAGTTTTTCGCGGCATTGGCGCGGCGTTCGCCCAGCGCGATATTATAGTCGCGGGTGCCGCGTTCGTCGGCATGACCTTCGAGCGTGACGCGGACCGCCGGGTTGCGCTGCATCCACTGCGCCTGGTTCTGCAGCGTCGCCATGTCGGCGCTGTCAACATTATACTGGTCGAAATCGAAAAAGATGCGGTCGCCTTCGAGGCCGACGCTGGCGAGGAAATCTTCCTGCGATCCGGGGACGATGCCGGTGCCGGTGTCCGCGGCGGTATCGGTGCCGGTGCCTTCGGGTGCGGGGGGCAGCGTGTCGGGGGCCTTTTTCGAGCAGGCACCAACAGCAAGCATGGTGATCGCCGCGATCATCGCGGTGCTTTTGCGTATCGTCATGTTGTCTGTCCTCTTGTTGTTGCTGGGAAAATTTCGTTTCGGCCCATTTTTTCGCCGTTTCACGTCCCTATGGGAACCCTGAGGGCCATTTTTGGTTCCGCTTTGCTTACGGCAGCACCGGACCCCAACTGGGATCGGAACCATCTTGCGGGGTGGGCAGGCGGCGCAGATTGACGCCGGTCAGGTCGACCTGCCACAGGCTCGACCTGCCCTCGCGCCCCGGGGTGGTGCGGAAGAACTGGATGACGCGGCCGTTCGGCGACCAGGTCGGTGCCTCGTCCTGCCAGCTGTTCGTCAGCATGCGCACCCCGCCGCCCGTCGGGGTCATCACCCCGATGCGGAATTCGCCGCCACCCATGCGGGTGAACGCGATCAGATCGCCGCGCGGCGACCATTCGGGGGTGGCGGCGCGGCCGCCGCCAAAGCTGATCCGGCGCTGGTCGGATCCGTCGATGTTCATCGTATAAATCTGCTGGCTGCCCGACCGGTCGCTTTCGAACACGATCTTGCGCCCGTCGGGCGAAAAGCTGCCGCCGACGTCGATGCCCGGCGCGGTGGTCAGCCGCACCGGCGTGCCGCCATTTGCCGAAATGCGATAAATGTCGGTGTTGCCGCCGACCGCCATCGAATAGAGGATTTGCGTGCCGTCGGGCGACCAGCGCGGGGCAAAGGTCGCATTGCCGCTTTCGGTGACCAGCTTCTGCGTACCTGCGGCCACGTCATAGATGAACACGCGAACGCGGTTGTTCAGGTAAGAGACGTAGACGATCTTTTTGTAATCGGGCGAGAATCGCGGCGAAATGGCAAGCGCCTGCCCGTTGGTGATAAAGCGGTGGTTGCCGCCGTCGCTGTCCATGATCGCAAGGCGCTTGATGCGGTTCCCCTTCGGCCCGCTCTCGGCGATATAGGCGACGCGGCTGTCGAAAAAGGGTGCCTCGCCCGACAGCCGCGAATAGATGGCGTCGGCGCATTTATGCGCGGCGCGGCGCCAGTCGGCGGGCTGGATCTCGAACCCCTTGCGCACCAGTTCGCTGCCGAGCGCGGTGTCGTAGAGGTAACAGCCGACGATCAGGCTGCCGTTCGATCCGGCATCGACAAAGCCGTGGACGACATTTTCGGCATTGCGCGCCTGCCATTCGGCAAAGCGCGGCGCCTGTACCTCGGGTCGGGTGATCGCTCGCACGCCGCCGGGGCCGATCGGTTCGTAAAGGCCGCTGCGTTCGAGGTTGGCGGAGATGACCTCGGCCAGCTGGCGCCCCAGGCTGTCGGTCCGCAGCCCCGCGACGGTCTGGACCGACGAGGTGGCGAAGGAGGGCACGGCAATCACCGTTCTTTCCTGCGACAGCGTTCCTTCGATCGTTTCGCGTGGTTCGGTCGGCGTGACCGTAGGTGGGGTTGGGGCGGTCTGCGCCAGCACTGGCGCAGTCGCCAGCAACGCGGCGAGAGAGAGGCTGATCGGACGGAAGAACATATCGCTTACCTCTTGATGAAATCGAGCGTGTAATTTTGCCAGAAGCTGTAATTATCCTCGGGCAGATCGAAGGGTGCGGCAAGTTCGACGGCTCGCTTGGCGCATTCCTGGTGGCGTTGAACCTGGAACCGGTTGCTGTCGTTCTCGCCGGAGGTATCGACGCTGGTAAAGCCCGCCAATGCACCCGACTGGGTCAGTCGGAACTTTACGACCGTCTTCAACTGATCGACATCGACACCCGACACGCGGCAGCCGTTCCAGCGCGGCGCAACCGCCGATTTGATGCTGACATCGATCGACCGCCGCACCTCGGCGGCGGTTGCCGCAGCGGGCGCGCCCTTGCTCGCCGGGGTCTTGGGCTGCGATTTCGACAGCCCTTCGGCGATCCCGTCGAGGCGTCCGGTCGGGCGCGCCGGACGATCGCGCGCCGGCGGCGCCTTGGGAGCGGCCTTGGGCTGCGCCTTTGCGGCCGCAGGCGGAGTCTGTTTGGGCTGCGCCTTGGGTCGCGCGACCTGTTTCGGGGTCGGTGCGGGCGTCGGTCGCACGACCGGTTCGGGCAGCGGCGGCGCGGGCATCGGTTCGGGCGCGGCGATATCGACATTGTCTTCTTCGCCCAGCCGCGCGGCGGGCGGGGTCTCGCTGATCACCGGCGCGGTCGATTGCACCGCGGTCTCGGCGATCAGGTCGACCTCCATAGGCGGATTGTCGAAGCGCCGCTCGCCTGCGGTCCATTGCACCGACAGCAGGCCGATGATGACGACATGCGCCACCGCCGCGATGGCAAAACCGCGCCCTTGGTTACCCCTCGCTGCCATGGTGGTGGCCATATCGGAACCCTATTGCCCCGTTTCTGAACCGTCGGTGACCGCGGCGTCGGCGACAGTGTCCCCGCTCGCACCCGTGGTCACCAGCGAAATGCGCGTCAGCCCGGCCCGGTTGAGTTCGCCCATCACCCGCATCACGCGGCCATAATCGAGCCCCTTGTCGGCACGCAGCATGATCTGGCGCGGGCGATCCTGCCCCTCATTCGCGCGCGCGATGGCGTCGAGGCGGGCGGGCAGTTCGGCCTCGGGCACCACCTCTTCGCCGATGAACAATGTGTCGTCGCCGTTGATCGACAGCTGCACCGGCTCCTGATCCTCGGTCTCGACCGGCTTGGCGCGGCTTTCGGGCAGGTCGATCGGGACGGCGGAGGCGAGCAACGGCGCGGTGATCATGAAGATGATCAGCAGCACCAGCATCACGTCCACCAGCGGGGTGACATTGATTTCGGAAATCGGTGCGCGGCGACCGCCGCGCCCGCGCCGCCCGCCGATACCGCCGCCCGAGGGACCGGTCATGCCCATCAGGCGTCCACCTCCAGCTCGCGGCTGAATGTCGCGTGCAGCCCGTCGGCAAAACGGCCGAGACGCGATTCAAGGCGGTTCAGCCGCTGCGAGAAACTGTTGTACGCGATCACCGCGGGGATTGCGGCGAACAGGCCGATCGCGGTCGCGAACAGCGCCTCGGCGATGCCCGGCGCGACGACCGCCAGGCTGCTGTTGTTGCTGGCGGCGATGGCGGTGAAGCTGCGCATGATGCCCCATACGGTGCCGAACAGGCCGACGAACGGCGCCACCGAACCGATCGTCGCCAGCGTCCCGATCTTGTCCGCCAGCCGGTCGACCTCGCCCGCGATCGCCGAATTCATCGCGATGCCCAGTCGTTCGCGTGTGCCCTCGCGGTCGATGATCTTGCCCTTGGTGGACCGGCGCCATTCGCTGATCCCGGCGCCCAGCACCTTCGCGCTGGGCAAATCCTCGCCGCTGTTCTTGTCGTAAAATTTGTCGATATTGTCGGCGCGCCAGAAATCGCGCTCGAAATTTTCGGACGCCCGCATCAGCTTGCCGACGCCGCGCCCTTGGGTGAAGATCACCGCCCAGACATAGATCGACGCAAGCAGCAGCCCGATCATCACCGCCTTCACGATAATATCGGCCTGCAGGAACAGCGCGACCGGGGACAGGGTCGCCGCGTCGGCGGCCAGCGAGATATTGTCTAGCAAGGGATTTTCTCTCCATTCATGATGGCGGTAAAGCGGTCGGCCCATCCCGCGGGCTGGCGGCGCGGCCGACCGTCGGGTGACAGAAAGGCGGCGGTGACTTGCCCGTCCGTCAATGTCTCGCCGGATAACGTGTCAATTCCGCGAAGGATGCGCTGGGCAATGATCACGCTGGCGCCGCGGACGGCCTCGACGGTGCTGACCACCAGCAGGTCGTCGTCGAGCTTGGCGGGGCGGCGATATTGGATGGCGAGGTCGGTGACCGCCCAGCTGCCGTCGCCTGCGTCCATTGCGGCGCGCTGGTCGATGCCCGCGATGCGCAGCATGTCCGACCGCGCGCGTTCCATATAGCGCAGATAATTGGCGTGATAGACGATACCGCTGAGGTCGGTATCCTCAAAATAGACGCGCGCCCGGTAATGATGCGCCGCCCCGACGAAGGCGCCGGGGATGAAGGGGGGCGGGGCGTTTACCATGGGTTTGATCGATAGCCGCCCTTCGACTCGTCGCAAACCCCAAACCAACGGTTCGTCGCAGATGGGGGCCATTTGGTAGGAGGAAGCGGCGGTTTTTCGCCTATTTCCCGTTGTCGAACAACCCGTCCTGCGACCCTGCCGGCGGATTGAGCCCCAGATGCTTCCACGCGCTGGCGTTGAGCATCCGCCCGCGCGCGGTGCGCGCGATCAGGCCGACTTGCAGCAGATAGGGTTCGATCACATCCTCGATCGTGTCGCGGGGTTCGGAGAGGCCCGCGGCCATCGTCTCGACCCCGACCGGGCCGCCGCGATAGATGTCGGCGATCATCGTGAGGTAGCGGCGGTCCATCGCGTCGAGCCCCAGCGCATCGACTTCGAGCCGGTTGAGCGCGGCGTCGGCGGCCTTGGCATCGACGATCGCATGGCCCGCGACCGTCGCGAAATCGCGCACCCGCCGCAGCAGCCGTCCGGCGATGCGCGGGGTGCCGCGCGAGCGCTTGGCAATCTCCAGCGCGCCATCGGGGGCGATCGGCAGCGCGAGGAGGCGCGCGGCGCGGGTGATGACCTGCTCCAGCTCGCCATGCGTGTAGAAATTGAGCCGCACCGGGATGCCGAAGCGGTCGCGGAGCGGCGTTGTGAGCAACCCCTGCCGCGTCGTCGCGCCGACGAGGGTGAACTTCGGCAAATCGATCCGCACGCTGCGCGCCGACGGCCCCTCGCCGATCATGATGTCGAGCGCGCGGTCCTCCATCGCCGGATAGAGGATTTCCTCGACCGCGGGCGACAGCCGGTGGATTTCGTCGATGAACAGCACGTCGCCATCCTCGAGATTGGTGAGCAGCGCGGCGAGGTCGCCCGCCTTCGCGATCACCGGGCCGCTGGTCGAACGGAAGCCGACGCCGAGCTCGCGCGCGACGATCTGCGCCAGCGTCGTCTTGCCGAGGCCGGGCGGGCCATAGAAGAGCACATGATCGAGCGCGTCCGACCGCGCCTTCGCCGCCTCGATAAATATCCGCAAATTCTCGCGCGCCGCCGCCTGGCCGACGAACTCGGCAAGCGTCTTGGGGCGCAGAGCGGCGTCGACGTCTTCGGGCGTGCGGATAGGGGTCGTGAGGGCGGGCTCAGTCATAATGCTCTATTGCCTCGCCGGTGATCGAAACCCAAGGTTCCTGGCGCTCCTCATAGACCGAATATTCTGGGACGAAACCATGGCCCGGGGCAAAATTGCCGAGCGGGATGGCGAAAGCGTCGTGATGGGGCCGCGCGCGGTACCAGACGCCCGAACCGCAGGTGGCGCAGAAATGGAAGTCGGCGGTATGGCCGCTGTCGCCGGTATATTGCCACATCTTGGCTTCCGCCTCGCCCTCGATGCGGACTTGGTCGGCAGGATAGCGCACCTGCGCCGCAAAGGCGCTCCCGCTCCGCGCCTTGCACTCGCGGCAGTGGCACACCGACACGCGGATCGGATCGCCGGTGCAGGCGATGCGGATCTGGCCGCAGCGGCACGAGGCGTGGCGGGTGGTGCTTGCTCCCGTAGGGTCAAGAGATGGCGTAGCGTCATCCCTCATGCGTCGGCCAACGGAGGTGGCGGGTTAAGATCGTCAGGGTGAAAAAGACCAACTGCAGGGAACTGCACGATTTCGTCACCGAGATTTAAGATCGCTTTCAACAGGTTTTCGACGGCCAACATGTTGCCGGCGTGCTCATTCGTGACCGCTGCGTCTGCAAATGGTCCATCGGGTCGCGTGCTGTCGATTACCGATTTGCAGTAGGCGTAAAAGTTGACGATTTTGCAGAGCTGGCGAGGCTCTAAAAGGCCCAAATCAATCGACAGCCCTTCGAACACCGAGAAGTAATTCATCCGTATATCGATAACGTAGCTTTCGCCTTGCCACGTCCCGGCACGAATTTTGTCACCTACCTCGATTAAGCCGGGAAGATATTCCTGATGCCTTATCAGACGGCAGATCGCATCTACTTCGCTGCATATCGCCGTTAGCACGGCTTCCCGACGCTGGGCGCGATTTCGGCGCTCGGAAATCATCTGAAAACCGCCAGCAGCTATTGCGCCCAGAAGGGCGGCGAATATTTCAGATAACCCAATCATCTACTTCGCCGCCTTCTTGAGCGCCACCCGCACCAGCGCATCAAGGCTTGCCCCCGCTCCCAACTCTTCACTCGCTGCCGCAACCGCGGCGCTGGCTTCGCCAGGTTTGAAGCCGAGGCCGGTGAGGGCGGTGACGGCGTCGGCGAGGGGGCCGGGGGTGGTGGGCACGTAAGCTGCGCCGGTGCCCGCTATGCCGCCGAGCGCACCCGCCTTGTCCTTGAGTTCATGCGTGATCCGCTGCGCCAGCTTCGGCCCGACGCCGTTGGCGCGCGCGATCATCGCGCTGTCGCCGCTCGCGAGCGCGCGTTGCAGATCAGCGATTTCGAGCGCCGAGAGGATCGCGAGCGCGACCTTCGCGCCGACGCCCTGGACGCTGGTGAGCAGGCGGAACCAGTCGCGTTCCTCGGCCTTGGCAAAACCGAGCAGGCGCAGGAAATCCTCGCCAACCAGCATTTCGGTGTGGATGGTCACCTCGCCCCCGGTGGCGCCGAGCGCGTCGAGCGTGCGCGCCGATGCCTCGACCAGATAACCGACGCCGCCGACGTCGATCACGGCATGGCCTGCGCCGCTGCTGTCCAGCCGTCCGGTGAGTTTTGCGATCATTCACCGTGCGTAGCGCGGGGGGAATGAAAAGGGAACAGTTTCCCTCCATCGTCATGCCGGACTTGATCCGGCATCCATTCCAGCCGCGCCGCCTGGACCCCGGATCAGGTTCGGGGTGACGAGGGTTTAGTAGCGCGGCCGATGGTTCGCGTGGCAGATAGCGACCGCCAGCGCGTCGGCGGCATCGGCGCCCGCGACCTTCGCGCCGGGGAGCAGCACGCGGAGCATCGCCTGCACCTGCTCCTTTGACGCGGTGCCGGTGCCGACGATCGCTTTCTTGACGAGGCGCGGGGCATATTCGGCCACTGTCAGGCCGCCGCGCGCGCAGCCTAGCAGGACGACGCCGCGCGCGTGGGCGAGCTTCAGCGTCGACTGGGGATTATCGTTGACGAAAACTTCTTCGACCGCGGCGCAGATCGGGGCGTGGTCGGTGATCACCGCGGCCAACAGCATGTCGAGATGCGCTAGGCGGTCGGGCAGGAGCGCCTTGGCGTCGGTCTTGATCTGGCCGTTGGCGATATGGCTGATGCGACTGCCCTCGACGCGGATGACGCCCCAGCCGGTGCAGCTGAGCGAGGGGTCGAGGCCGAGGATGATCATATCTTTAGCCCCTTCCCTTCAGGGGAGGGGAGAAATGCTTCACCCCAATTTCTCCATCACCGCATCGGGGATTTCGTAATTGCCCCACACGGTCTGCACGTCGTCGTCGTCGTCGAGCGTGTCGATCAGCTTGAACAGCGTCTGCGCGGTCGCTTCGTCGGCGACTTCGCTTTTCAGCGTCGGGCGCCATGCGAGCTTGACGCCTTCGGCTTCACCCAGCTTCGCTTCGAGGGCCTTGGCGACTTCGTGCAGGCTGTCGACGCTGGTCCAGATGTCGTGGCCGTCGTCGGTTGATTCGACGTCGTCGGCGCCGGCGTCGAGCGCGGCTTCGAACACTGTGTCGGCGTCGCCCGCGCTCGCGGCATAGTTGATCAGGCCCAGCCGGTCGAAGCCGTGCGAAACGCTGCCCGAGGTGCCGAGGTTGCCGCCATTCTTGCTGAACGCGGTGCGGACGTTGGTCGCGGTGCGGTTGCGGTTGTCGGTGAGCGCCTCGACGATCAGCGACACGCCGCCGGGGCCATAGCCTTCGTAGCGGATTTCCTCGTAATTTTCGCCGTCGCCGCCGCTCGCCTTGTCGATCGCGCGCTGGATATTGTCCTTCGGCATCGACTGCGCCTTGGCGGCGTTGACCGCGGCGCGCAGGCGCGCGTTGGCGTCGGGATCGGGCAGGCCCATCTTCGCCGCCACGGTGATTTCGCGGCTGAGCTTCGAAAACAGGCTGCTGCGCTTTTTGTCCTGCGCACCCTTGCGGTGCATGATGTTCTTGAATTTACTATGGCCGGCCAAGCCACCCTCCATCGGTCAATTTGAAAGCTGGCGCCGCCCTACCGCGGCGGCCGACAAGAGACAACTGCGTCAGATGACGACGGCGGTCCCCGACGCGCTGACCATCAGCATCGACCCATTCTGGCCGAGTACCTCATAGTCGAGGTCGACGCCGACCACCGCATTGCCGCCAAGGCGCGCGGCTTCGGCTTCCATCTCGGCGATCGCTTCCTTGCGGGCGCGGGCGAGGACGTCCTCATATTTGCCCGAACGGCCACCGACGATGTCGGTGATGCTCGCGAACAGGTCGCGGAACAGGTTGGCGCCGACGATCACTTCGCCGGTGACGATGCCCAGATATTCGCGGACCGGACGGCCTTCGACGCTATTGGTGGTGGTGCTGAACATCGTCACTCTCCTGGGCTGATGAAGGTTGGGGCTCAGTCGATGCCGAGCGCCGATTTGTAAACGTCGAGGATCGCTTCCATTTCTTTGCGGTCGTTCGGCGGCAATTTGCGCAGGCGAACGATCTGGCGCATGATCTTCGGATCATAACCCTGCGATTTTGCTTCGTTATAGGTGTCGCGGATGTCGTCGGCGACGCCTTTTTTCTCTTCTTCCATCCGCTCGATGCGCTCGATGAAAAGGCGCAGTTGTTCGTCGGATACGGTGGCTTCGCTCATTTTGGGCTCCGGTGATTGGGATGATGCGGCGCGAGAATCGCGGCTGCCGCGTCCCTAAAGCCCTTGGGTATTTTTGGCCATGCTTTCTTGGGTCGCCCGCATCATTCGGGCGGAAACGGCTGGCGCTTGCCGCCATCCTTGTGAACCACGCCGCGCCGCATCACGAAATCGACCTTTTCCAGCGCGGTGACGTCGGCCAGCGGGTCGCCGGTGACGGCGATGATGTCGGCATCGCGCCCCGCCACGATCACCCCGATCGGCCGGTCGAGCTCGGCGGCATTGTCGATGGTCGCGGCCTTGATCGCCTGCGCGGGCGTCATCCCCGCCTTGACCATCAGCGCAAATTCCTTGGCATTGTCGCCGTGCGGTGCGACGCCCGAGTCGGTGCCGAACAGGATGCGGACATTGCCCCGGACCGCGCGGGCCATGCTGGCGGCGTGCGATGCGGCGGCCTCTTCGGCCTTCGCAAGTTGCGGTCCCGGCGCGTCGCCGCGGCGGGCCTGCGCCAGCGCGGCGATCGGCGCCACCGCGGTCGGCACCAGCGCCGCGTTCGACGCCTTGAACAGCTTCACCGTTTCGTCGTCGATGAAGCTGCCATGTTCGATCGAATCGACCCCGGCGCGCAGCGCCGCGTCGATGCCTTCCTTGCCATGCGCATGGGCGGTCACCTTGCGGCCAAAACTGTGCGCGGTATCGACGACCGACTTCATTTCGGTGTCGGACATTTGCTTGCCCAGCCCGCCCGCGACGTTCGATCGCACGCCGCCGGTCGCGGCGAATTTGATCACCTCCGCCCCGATCGAGATCTGCGCGCGGACGGCGCTGGCACAGCCGTCGGGGCCGTCGCAGATATTGGTCCGGTCGGCCGCGACCGCGTGGGTCAGGGTGCGGTTGAGCCCGTTGACCCCGCCATGACCGCCGGTCACCGAAATCATTGTCCCGGCCGGAATGACGGTGGGGCCGACGATCACGCCATTGTTGATCGCGTCGCGCAACGTCGTCGTGGTCCGCCCGTCGCCCCCCAGATCGCGTACCGTCGTAAAGCCCGCCTCGAGCGTCTTGCGCGCATTGTCCTGCGCGATCACGAATATATCCTCGGCATCGCGGCCCGAGCTTTCGAGGCGGCTGCGCAGCAGATTGTCGTCGCTCGAGATATGGACGTGCATGTCGATCAGGCCGGGGAGGACAAAGGCGTTCTTCAGGTCGACGACACGCGCGCCGCCCTCGGGCGTCGCAAAGCCGTCGCGGACTTCCGCGATCTTCCCGTCGCGGACGATGATCGTCGATTGCCCGCGCGGTTCGCGGCCCGGCTGGTCGAGCAGGCGCCCGGCGTGGATATAGGTGGTGGCGGATGGCTGAGCGGCGAGCGGCGTGCTCGCGATCAGTCCTGCCGCGATTGTCGCTGCGGCCCATGTCATGCGCATCCCGTTTATCTCCCTGTTGGCTGTCCACCTTGTCGCGTGACCATGTCGCGAAAGCCCCAGCGCCGCAAGCTCAGCTATGCGGGTTCTTTGCCATGCTGGCTTCCATCCGTGCGAGCTGTTCGGGCGTGGCGGCGGTGTGGTACAAAGCTTTCCATTCGGCGGTCGGCATGCCGTGGACGATCGCGCGGCCTTCTTCCTTGTCCATGCGCCCCGCCTCGGCAATCCAGTCGCCCAGGCAGTTGCGGCAGAAACCCGCGAGCCCCATCAGGTCGATGTTCGCGGCGTCATGGCGGTGCTGGAGCAGGCGGACGAGGCGGCGGAAGGCGGCAGCCGCTACCGCATCGTCCAGCGCGTCGAGCGTATCGTTCGGGGCGGCCTGATCGTCGCTGCAGGACATGGCGGATTTCCTTCTGTTGAGGGTATGAATAGCTATACGCGGCTTGCCTTGCCGGGGGCAACGCGCCTACGCAAGCGGCCCCAGCTTTTTATCGGTTCGGAGCATTTGTGGTCCAGAGTTTTACCCCCCGCCAGCGCAAGGTGCGCATCCTGGCGACGCTTGGTCCTGCGAGCGCCAATGCCGAGATGATCGCGGCGCTGCACCGCGCCGGCGCCGATGCCTTTCGGGTCAATATGAGCCATGGCGACCATGCGGGCCACGCCAAGGTGATCGCTGCGATCCGCGCGCTGGAGAAGGAAACCGGGCGCCCGACGACGATCCTGGTCGATTTGCAGGGGCCAAAGCTCCGGGTCGGCACGTTCAAGGACGGTCCGGTCGAACTGGTCAAGGGCGCGCTGTTCGCGCTTGATGCCGACAAGGCGGCGGGCGATGCGACGCGCGTCCACCTGCCGCACCCCGAATTGTTCGCGGCGCTGGAAGCGGGCACGCGGCTGTTGATCGACGACGGCAAGCTGGTGCTGCGCGTGCAGAGCGTCACGCCGACGCGGATCGACACGGTGGTTGAGGTCGGCGGCAAGATTTCGGACCGCAAGGGGGTCAATGTCCCCGACGTCGTCGTGCCGCTGGCGGCGCTGACCGAAAAGGACCGCAGGGACCTGACCTTCGCGCTCGAACAGCATGTCGACTGGATCGCGCTGTCGTTCGTGCAGCGGCCCGAGGACGTTGCCGAGGCGCGGACGCTGATCGGCGGCAAGGCGGCGTTGCTGGTGAAATTCGAAAAGCCGTCGGGGGTGCAGCGGATCGAGGAGATCCTCGAACTCGCCGACGCGGCGATGGTCGCGCGCGGCGACCTGGGGGTCGAGCTGCCGCCCGAAGCGGTGCCGCCGCTGCAAAAGCGCATCGTCGCGACGGCGCGGCGGATGGGCAAGCCGGTGGTCGTCGCGACGCAGATGCTCGAATCGATGATCGTCTCGCCCTCGCCGACGCGCGCCGAAGTGAGCGATGTGGCGACGGCGGTGTACGACGGGGCCGACGCGATCATGCTGTCGGCCGAGACCGCGGCGGGCGCTTGGCCGGTGGAAGCGGTCACGATGATGGATTCGATCGCGCGTTCGGTCGAAAGCGACCCCGATTATTTCCGCCGCCTGCATTTTACCGAAACGACCCCCGACGCGACGACCGCCGACGCGCTGGCCGAGGCGGCGGGCGACATCACGCGCACGATCGACGCCGATGCGATCATCTGCTTCACCTTTTCGGGCTCCACCGCAAGGCGCGTCGCGCGCGAGCGGGCGGGGGCGCCGTTGCTGGTGCTGACGCCAAAAAAGGAAGCCGCCCGGCGCATGGGGCTGTTGTGGGGCGCGCACGCCGTGTCGACCCGGGATATCGGCAGCTTTGAAGAAATGATCGCCAAGGGCAAGCGCATGGCGCTGCGCCACGGCATCGGCACGGCGGGGTCGAAGCTGGTGATGATGGCGGGGGTGCCGTTCGGCACGCCGGGTTCGACCAACGTGCTGCACGTCGCGACGCTGACCGGCGACGAGCTGCGCGGCTATAGCTGAGCAAGACCTCCGCTATCTTCCGTCATCCCGGCCTGCGCCGAAATAACGACCAGGGGCGAGCGGTGGCATTGTGACTCACTCCGGCACAATCCTTACCGCGCGATTCAGATATTTTTCGACCTGAGTCAGAACGGCACGACGAAAAATGGTAAACAGACTTTGCACCATTGACGCCGCGCGGCATAGTTGGTGGGTGGTGAGCGTCGGACCCGCGTCGGGGGGATTCCGCATCGCATAGCTGGAGGTTCAAGCCGCGTGTCCGCACCGTTCCGTTTTCCGCGCTTTTTCGTCACCAGCCCGGCACCCTGCCCCTATCTGGCGGGCAAGACCGAACGCAAGGTGTTCACCGAACTCAGCGGCAACACCGCGAACGAACTGAACGACGCGCTGGGCCGGATCGGGTTCCGGCGCAGCCAGTCGGTCGCCTATCGCCCGAGCTGCGCCGATTGCGCGGCGTGCGTGTCGGTGCGCGTTTGCGCCGCCGAGTTCACCCCCAGCACGTCGCAAAAGCGGACGATCCGCCGCAACGGCGATCTGGTCGCGACCGCGTGCCGCCCGTGGGCGACCGAGGAACAATATGCGCTGCTGCGTTCCTACCTCGCCTCGCGCCACCCCAATGGCGGCATGGCCGACATGGACGAACAGGATTTCGCCGACATGGTCGAACAGACCCCGGTCGACAGCTATATGGTCGAATATCGCGAGCCGACCGCCGACGGCACGAAGGGCCGCCTGGTCGGATGCTGCCTGACCGACCGGCAGGGCGACGGGCTGTCGATGATCTACAGCTTCTTCGACGCCGCGCACCCGCTGCGCGAAGGGCTGGGTACCTACATCATCGCCGACCATATCCAGCGCGCCGCGCGCGCCGGCCTGCCCTATGTCTACCTCGGCTACTGGATCGAGGGATCGGCGCGCATGGCGTACAAGGCGCGCTTTCGCCCGCTCGAACGGCTCGGCCCCGACGGCTGGACCCGCTTCGAACCGCGTGCGGCGACGAGCCTCGCGGAGATATTCGAACTGGCGTGAAGGTTGCCGCGCCGGGGTGAGCGGGCCTCATATCCTCTCCCCTTGAGGGAGAGGATAGCGCAGCTTGCTCCGTCAGGAGCTAGCGAAGCTTGGTGAGGGGATGGGACGCCAGCAGGCGTAAACCCCCTCTCAACTGCGGCTAGGCAGCAAGCTGCCAAGCCTTCGTATCGCTCCCTTAAGGGGAGAGAGGAAGAAAACACAGAGACCGCAACCGGCCGCCCGCCGCCTTGCGAAAGCAAAGCCCGCCACCTTCGGTCGCAAATAATTGCGAACGTCTCGCAAGCGCCTCAGATATCGCCGCTGGCGGTTGACCTTTTCCTGCATTCAAGGGCATAGCTTGACCTTCCAGGATATAAATCCGGGTCGCATCCAGGTTGAGGTCGCTTAGGGGTAGGCGATTGGGGGGAATTAGGATGCCCGTTCGCATGTTCGTCAGCAGCATGATCGCGGTCCGCCGCCGCGCCGGTGCGCGCGCATGAGCGAGGCGGGTGCCGCTGACCGCGTCAAGGTCGCGATCATCGGGTCCGGCCCGGCGGGCCTCAGCGCCGCGGCGCGCGCGGGGCAATTGGGCCTCAGCCATGTCCTGCTCGAAAAAACCGACCATCTGTCGGACACTATCTTCAAATATCAGAAGGGCAAGCGCGTGCTCGCGACGCCCGAGCGGCTCGACCTGCGCTCCGACTGCCGCTTTGCCGAGGGTGCGCGCGAATATATCCTCGCCAATTGGGACGAGGACGCCGCGAACAACCAGGTGAATGTGGCCTATCACGCCGACGTCGCCGAAGTGACGGGCGAAAAAGGCGCGTTCGCGATCAAGACCGCCAAGGGCGACGTTTTTCACGCCGAGAATATCGTGCTGGCGATCGGCACGCAGGGCAATCCGAACCGGATGCGCTGCGAAGGCGCCGACATGCCGCACATCATCTATCAGGTCGACGATCCCGAGGATTTCAAGGACAAGCATATCACCGTCGTCGGGTCGGGCGATGCGGGGATCGAAAACGCGCTGGGGGTCGCCGAGGAGGCGCTGGAAAACACCGTCACCATCCTCAACCGGTCCAAGGATTTTGCGCGCGCCAAGGCGAAGAATGTCTCCGACATGATGGAGGCGGGCGAGAATGGGCTGATGTCGATCCGCACCGAGACGCAGCCGAAGAAGGTCGAACCCGGCTGGCTGACGCTCGACACCCCCGACGGCGAGGAACGCATTCCGTGCGATGTGATCGTCGCGCGGCTGGGGTCGGTGGCGCCGCGCGCGTTCGTCGAATCGATGGGGATCGAGTTCACCGGCCCCGACCGCGAGGCTTTTCCCAAGCTGTCGCCGACCTTTGAATCGACGGTGCCCGGCATTTTCGTGATCGGCGCGCTCGCGGGCTATCCGCTGATCAAGCATTGCATGAACCAGGGTTATGACGTCGTCGAGTTCATCAACGGCAACACGGCGCTGACCCCCGCCGACGAAAAGGATCTGGCGGCGATCTTTGCGGGCCTGCCGCAGCAGAAATCGGTGAGCGAATGGCTCGACTATCTGCGCGAACGGGTGAGCATCTTTGCCGATGTCTCGCCGCTCCAGATGCGCGAGTTCATGCTCGATTCGAAGGTCGCTTTCTACCGCAAGGGCGAGGTCGTGTTCGAGAAGGGCGAGCCGGGATCGTCACTGTTCGCGATCGCCGACGGCTTTGCCGAGGTGGAGGTCGCCCCGGACGTCACCGTGCCGATCGAACAGGGGTCGATTTTCGGCGAGGTCGGGCTGATTTCGGGGCGCAAGCGCGGCGCGACGATCCGTGCGGGCGCCGACAGCATCTTCGTCGAAGTGTCGCGCACCGCGGCGCTCAAACTGATGGCGGCGGTGCCGGGTGCCAAACGCGCGATCAACCGCATCTCGCTCGAACGGCAATTGCTGCAAATCTTCAAGGGCGGGCTGACGGTCGAGGATCTCGCGCCGGTGGTCGAGACGGCCGAGGTCGAGCGCGTGTCGGCGGGCAAGACCGTGCTGACCGAAGGCGAGCAGGGCGACGATGTTTACGTCATCCGGTCGGGATCGATGGTGGTCGAGAAGGACATCGGCGGCAAATCGATCTTCCTCCGCTACCTGCCCGCGGGCAGCTTCTTCGGCGAAATGGGGGTGCTGAGCGGACAGCCGCGCAACGCCACGGTCAAAGCCGCGGTGGGCAGCGAAGTCATCAAGCTGACCGGCGACAGTTTCCGCAAAATGCTCGCCGCGCGGCCGCAGGTGCGCGCGGCGACCGAGGCGGCGGTCGCCGAGCGCGCGGCGATGAACAGCTTCATCGAATCGCGCAAGGCGAGCTATTCGAGCGCGGTCGATCTCTACTCGGACACCGCGAGCTTCATCATGAAGGAGGGGCTCGGCGAGGCGACCGACGCGCTGCTGATCGACGAAAATCTGTGCGTCGGCTGCGACAATTGCGAAAAGGCGTGCGCCGACAGCCACGAAGGCCTGTCGCGGCTCGACCGCGAGGCTGGCAAGACCTTTGCGCATCTGCACGTGCCGACCAGTTGCCGCCACTGCGAACATCCGCACTGCATGGCCGACTGTCCGCCGAACGTCATCCACCGCGGCCCCGACGGCGAGGTGTTCATGGAACCGGGCTGCATCGGCTGCGGCAATTGCATGCGCAACTGCCCCTATGGCGTGATCCGCATGGAGGCGGCGCCGCCGCCCAAGCCGGGGCTTTTGAGCTGGCTGCTGCTCGGCAAGGGGCCGGGGCCGGGCGAACCCTCGCCCAAATGGACCAAGAAGCAATTGGGCGACGAAAAGCCCAAGAAGATCGCGGTGAAGTGCGACATGTGCAAGGGCATCGCGGGCGGTCCGGCGTGCGTGCGCGCCTGCCCGACCGGCGCCGCGATCCGCGTGTCGCCCGAGGAATTTCTGTCGATCGCGCGGCTGGACGAGGCGACCGACTGATGGCCAGCCTGTTCCAGCGACGTCGCAACAAGGCCACGCAGGTCGAGCGAGTGCGCGAGCGCCAGCACGAGGGCTTCCTGCGCTATGCAGGCTTTCGCTGGGCGAAGATTTCGGGCGGGCTGTGCCTGCTGATCATCCTTTCCTATGCGCTGGTCGACGTGACGCCGCGGCACAATGGCGGCAGCTGGTACGGCTATACGCTCGGCACGATCGGCGCGCTGCTCATCCTGTGGCTGACCGCGCTCGGCTATCGCAAGCGCCGGATGACGAGCGATTACTGGTCGCTCAAAGCCTGGACCTCGGCGCACGTTTATCTGGGATTGAGCCTGATCGTCATCGGCACCTGGCACACGGGGTTCCAGCTCGGCTGGAATGTCCACACGCTCGCATGGGTGCTGATGATGCTCGTCATCCTGTCGGGGCTTTACGGCGTCATCGCCTACGCAACCTTGCCCGCGGCGCTGTCGAACAATCGCGAGCAGATGACGCAGATGCAGATGCTGGAGGCGATCCGCGCGTTCGACCGCCAGCTGCACAGCGCCGCGCAGCCGCTGACCCCGGCGGACAGCGCCGCGGTGCTCGCCTCGCTCGACCAGGATCCGTTCGCGGGCGGTGCGTGGGCGCGGCTGCGCGGGCGCTATCCCGCCTGCGCGACCGCCGCGGCGCGCCGGACGCTCGCGGTATCGCAGGGCGGCGACGCCGACGCGCGCGCCAAGGTCGTCCAGCTGTTGTTGCAGAAGGAAGCGGCGCTGGCACGGCTGCGCGCGCATCTGCGGCTGCGCGCGCTGCTCGAAATCTGGCTCTATGTGCATGTGCCGCTGACCTTTGCGCTGATCGCGGCGCTGTCGGCGCATATCATCAGCGTCTTTTTCTATTGGTGAGGCGGGGACGATGAGCTTCATCCTGCGCCGCATCGCGACGACCAAGACGGGCAAACAGATCGTCCGCGACATGGCCCTGCCCGGCGACACGATCACGCTGGGCCGCGACAGCGCGAACACCATCCACATCGCCGACCTGGCGGTGAACCCGCACCATGCGACGATCGGCAGTACCGACGGGCGCACCGTTCGAGTGACCGCGCAGGAGGGGCTGGGGTTCGACCTCAACGGCCGCACCGAAACCGTCGCCGACATCGACAGCGCCGCGGGCGGCGAACTGCGTTTTGGCGGCCACCGGCTGACGATCGCGCGCGAGGACGACAAGATCATCCTGCTCGTCGAGCGCATCGACGAGCTGTCGCAATCGTCGAAGGATGTCGACGAGGTAAAGGCCTTTTCGCTCGCGGGCGTGATGCCGGGCAAGCGCGTCGGGGCGTGGACCTTTGGCCTGCTGATGCTGCTCGCCTTTCTCGTCGGGCCGATCTGGGCGTGGTATAGTTACAAGACTGTCGACGAGCGGCCGGGCACGCTGCACGCCGATCGTAGCTGGATCTCGGGCCCGCTGTCGAGCGCGCACGCCAATCTGACCAAGGATTGCCAGTCGTGCCACGTCGAACCCTTTGTGGCGGTGACCGACACCGCGTGCGTCAATTGCCACACCGGCGAGCACAAGGCGATGAGCATGGCGCACGCCAACGCGCCGACTGCGATGCTGCTCGCGGCGCGCGCGCCCGACGGCGGCTTCGACAAATTCCTCGCCAATGTCGGCGAGGCATTCAACCGGCCGCAGGGGCGCTGCGTCGATTGCCATACCGAGCATGAGGGTGCGGGGCCGATGGCGGCGACGCCGCAGAAATTCTGCGCCGATTGCCACGACGGGATGCAGGGGCGGCTGAAAAGCGCGGGGCATCCGACGATGCTGGGCGACGCAGCCGACTTCGGCACCGGCCACCCCGAGTTCCGCCCGCTCGTTCGCGCCGCCCCGGGCGCGAAGCTGGCGCGCGCCGCGCCGGGCAAGGGGACGGTCGATTATAATGGCCTCAAATTCCCGCATGATGTTCATTTGCAGGCAACCGGCGGCGTCGCGCGCATGGCGGCGAGTTTCCGCGGACGCCATGATTTCGGGCAGAAGCTCAAATGCGAAAACTGCCACCGCGTCGAAGCCGACGGGGTGCGTGTCAAGCCGGTCGAAATGGAGCGCGATTGCGCGATGTGTCACAGCCTGGCGTTCGAGACCGTCGGCGGGGTGACGCGAACCTTGCGCCACGGCGAACCGGCCCAGGTCGTCGCCGACCTCACCGCCTATTATCGCTCGACCCCGCCGTCGCGGCCGCTCCAGCTCGGCGGGATGCAGCGGCGACGTCCGGGTGCCTATGCCGAGGGGCAGGTGTACAACATCTATTTCAACGAAGTGGCGGTGCGGCCGAGCCGCGCGCAGGATGCGGTGCGTGCGGTCTTTTCGAAGGGCGGCGCGTGCTACGACTGCCACACGATCTTTGCGCCCGCGGCCGGGAACAACTGGCGCGTTGCGGCGGTCAACCAGACGCCGCGCTATCTGCAAAAGGGCTGGTTCGACCATGATGCGCACAAGGAAACTGCGTGCGCCGATTGCCACACCGCGGCGCCCGCGTCGAAAAGCTCGACCGACCTGCTCGTCCCGGGCCTCCGCCAGTGCCGCGATTGCCATGTCGGCGAAAGCGGCGCGCGGCTGGTCAAGGTCGAAACCGCGACCGAATCGCCCTGCGCCATGTGCCACGAATATCATTCGGACGGCGGTCAGCCGTGGGTCCCGAACCGTCAGCGGAAGGTTAACAGCGCGGCAATTACAAATAAACGCACCGATGCTATGGCGGGTGTGAGCGCGATCACAGGTGCCGCGACGCGCGGCCTTTATCGTGTGACCTGGCGCACACCGGTTTTGCACGGGGCAAGGCGGGGCGGGTGAACTATCGGGCCGGGACCAGCCGGTGACAGCAGGGGACGGATATGCTGATCGCCCAGATCACCGATATCCATATCGGGTTCGATCCGGACAATCCGGCCGAATATAATCGCAAGCGGCTCGACGAGGTGCTCGACGTGCTGATCGAGGGGCCGAACCGCCCCGACCTGTTGCTCGCCACCGGCGACATCACCGACCGCGGCGACGCCGACAGCTATCGCCGCCTCGCGACCGCCTTTTCGCGCTGTCCCTTTCCGGTGTGGCCCAGCGTCGGCAACCACGACCTGCGCGACAATTTCCACGCGCGCTTTCCGGGCTTCGACGACGGCAACGGCTTTGTCCAATATAGCGTCGAGCTGCCCGAACTCCGGCTGGTGACGGTCGATACGCTTGAGGAAGGGCGCCACGGCGGCGCCTTTTGCGAAAGCCGTGCGGCGTGGCTCGACGCCGAACTGGCGAAAGACCCGGCCAAGCCGACCTATATCGTCATGCACCACCCGCCGGTCGAAAGCGGGATCGAGTGGATGAACACCCACCCCGACGAACCATGGGTCGCGACCTTCACCGATGTCGTGCGGCGCCATCCCCAGGTGCGCGGGCTGATCTGCGGGCACCTGCATCGCAGCGTGACGGTGGCGTGGGAGGGGCGCACCGTGGCGATCTGTTCGTCGACCGCGCCGCAGGTGTCGCTCGACCTTCGCCCCATCGACGAAAACCACCCCGACGACCGCCCGATGATCGTTGCCGAAGACCCCGCCTATGCGCTGCACCGCTGGAACGGTCGCGAGCTCGTGAGTTTTTACGACCATGCCGGGGCGCACACGATGCTGGCGAAATATGACGAGCGGTTGCAGCCGCTGGTGCGCGAGTTGAAGGCCGAGCGGCCGGGTTGAACGCCGGACCCAGCATTATCCGTCATCCCGGCGAAGGCCGGGATCTCGCCGGTACTTAAGAAAGCAAGGGTGAGATCCCGGCCTTCGCCGGGATGACGAGATCAGATGTCAGTAGCCTAAGGTAAGGTCCACCCGCGGCTCCACCGCCTCGCCCCGGTTCCACCGCGCCAGATTCTCCAGAAACCGCTCTGCCGATCGCACGAACATCTTGTCCTGCGCGCGGCCCGACAGGTGCATGGTGATATGCGCATTGTCGAGGCTCCACAGCGGGTCGTCGGCGGGCAGCGGTTCGGGCGTCGTGACGTCGAGAAACGCCGCCGCGATCTGCTGCGCATCGAGCGCGGCGACGAGCGCGTCCTGATCGACGACGCTGCCGCGCGCGATGTTGATCAGCGTCGCGCTCGGCTTCATCGCGGCGAGTTCCGCCGCGCCGATCATGCCGTCGGTTTCGGGGGTTGCGGGCACCGCGAGGATCACCCAGTCGAAATCGCCCAGCCGCGCGCGCCACTGATCGGGGGTCAGCGTGTTCTCACCCGGCGAACGGCGCACCACGATGACATCGACCGCAAAGCCCTTGAGCCGCTCCTCGATCAGCTTGCCGATCGCGCCATAGCCGAGCAGCAGCGCCTTCGATCCGAACAGTTCGACCTTGCCCGGCGAGTCCATCAGCCACTCGCGCCGCTCCTGCGCGCGCACGACCTCGCGGTAGCCCTTGGCGACGGTGAGCATCCCCATCACGACATATTCGGCGATCGTGATCGCGTTGATCCCCGCGCCGTTGGTGACGACGGTGCCGCGCTCCTTCAGCAGATCGAGCGGCATCCCGTCGACCCCGGCGTAGATCGAGTTCAGCCATTTGAGTTGCGTCGCGGCGGTGATGACCGCGGCCATGTCCTTCTTGTCATACATGTCGAACCAGCCGATTTCGGCGTGCGGCGCGAGTTCCATCGCCTCGTCCTTCGACTGGAAGAAGCGCGGTTCGACCCAGTCGGGAAGGCGGTTTTCGACAAGGGGACGGATCAGGCCCGACAGGACGGTGACGGTTTTGGTCATATACAATCCTTTCGATCCTCCCCATCGACTTGCGATGGGAGGGATGTTCTAAGCTTCCAGCCGCCAGTCCCAGCCAAGCGGGTCGCCGTCCATCACCTCGACGCCCGCGGCGATGAGTTCGTCGCGGAGCGCGTCGGAGGTTGCGAAGTCCTTGGCTGCGCGGGCCTCCTTGCGGCGGGTGAGGGTGGCTTCGATTTCGGCTTCGGTGATGGTTGCCGTCTTGGGGCAGACGCGCAGGTCGGCACGGGCGCGTTGCAGCAAATCAAGGCCAAGTACCTGATCGATCGTGGCGACCAGATGCCATCTTAGACCATTGTCAATCGTCGGGTCGCCGAGGATGGCCTCGAGAACCACAAGTGCCTTCGGCGTATTCAGATCCTCGGAAACGGCGGCGTCGAAATCCTGAAGGTAGCCCAACACCTCCACCTTTGACCATTTCTCACGAGGTATCGGTTCAAAGTTGGCAGGGTTCGCGACCGACTGTCCAGCTTGTTTGAATTCCTTATCCAGCTGAACCGCGACTGCTTTATACATCCGCTTCAACCGCGTCAGCGCGGCACCCAATCCCTCCCACGAAAATTCCAGCTCGCTGCGATAATGCGCCTGCAGGCACATCAGGCGGTAGGCGAGGGGGTGGTAGCCCTTGTCGATCAGCAATTGCAGGCGCAGGAACTCGCCTGAAGATTTCGACATCTTGCCCGAGCGCTCGACGAGGAAATTGTTGTGCATCCATATCCGGGCGCCCGAATTACGCGGATCGTCCAGCCCGCCCGAGCAGCAGAACGCTTGGTTCTGCGCGATCTCGTTGGGGTGATGGATTTCGCGGTGGTCGATCCCGCCAGTATGAATGTCGAAGGGGAAACCAAGCAGTGCTTGGCCCATCACCGAACATTCGAGATGCCACCCCGGCGCGCCGCGCCCCCAAGGCGAATCCCACTCCATCTGTCTAGTCTCGCCCGGCGGTGTATTGCGCCAAATCGCGAAATCGGCGGCATTGCGCTTGCCTTGGACATCGCCGATCCGGCTTTCGCCCTCGTCCGTGCTGCCTCGCGCCAGCCGACCGTAATCGGCCACCGTCGAGACGTCGAAATAGAGCCCGCTGTCTAGCTCGTAGCAATGCTTTTCGGCAATGCTCTTGCCCCAGTCGATCATCGCCGGGACATAGTCGGTCGCGCGCGGGTGCTGCTTTGGCTGCACATTCAGCCGCTTGAGATCGCGCTCGAAATCTTCCTGATAAAAGCGGGCGATGTCCCAGGCGCTCTTGCCTTCGCGCGCGGCCATCTTCTCCATCTTGTCCTCGCCCGCATCGGCGTCGTCGGTCAGATGGCCGACGTCGGTTATATTGACTACATGGGTAAGCCTGTAGCCTTTCCATTGCAGTACCCGGCCAAGCGTGTCGGCAAACACATAGGCGCGCATGTTTCCGATATGCTGATAGTTATACACCGTCGGCCCGCAGCTGTAGACGCGCGCCTCACCGGGGTGGACGGGAACAAAAGGTTCCAGCTGGCGCGTCAGGCTGTTGAACAGCTTGAGCGGGGCGCCGGAGGCGGGGGCAGGGGCGTCGGTCATATCCGCGCCCATGCCCCGCTCGCAGCGGCTCCGTCAACCGAAAGCCTTACGGCTGGTCGGTCGGCGTCCACAGATCGTCGTTGCCCGCGCCGGTAACCGGATCGTCGAGCAAGGGTTCGCCGCTCAACGGATCGAGATCGCGCATCGTGATCAGCGGCACGGGCAGGCTTTGCCCGGCGCCATCTTCGTCCTCCGCCGGGTCGTCGATGACGTCCTGAACGGGGAAACTGCTGTCCTCGCTGGGCCGCACCGGCGCCGAGCAGCTGGCGACATTGCCGATCAGGCAGCCGTTGATCGTCGATTGCGCATTGAACCCCGTCTGGACCACCGTGGTCGACCCCGACGGCGCGTTGATGTTGACGAGCGGGATGACGTCGAGGCCCGTCACCAGTGCGCCGCTGGCATTGCGATGCACGGCGTTGATGACCAGACTGTCCTGGCTCGCCAGGCCGTTGATGAACAAACCGCCCTGGCCAAAGGTGATGCCGCGCCGGTCGGCGAACGCCGTGCCGGTGCCGCTGTTCTGGATATAGACGCTGGTGTTCAGGCTGTGGTTGAGCGTGATGCGGTTTGCCGCAAGCGCGCCGATGTCGCTGGTGATGCCGTCATTCTGTGCCAGCCGCGCATCGATCGCCGACGTCGAGGTCATGCCCGCAATATCGGCGATCGCCTGCGTCGTGGCGATCACGATATCGTCGGCCTCGATCGTCAGATTGCCCGCCAGCTGGTCGGGCGACTGGCCCGACAGGTGGATCGAGCCGCTGCCCAAAATCACCTCGACGCTTTCGCGCCCGAACAGGTTCACCGACTGGTTGTCGGTCATCGCGTTGAAGCGCACATCGCCGCGCACCCGCATCTTGCCGGGCGTGGTGATCAGGAAGGTACCGTTGGGGCCGAGCTGCTGTGCTGCGTTGATCGTGAAACCTTCGACGAAAACATCGGGGCTGCGCGCCGATCCGACCGACACGCCCTGCACAATGTCCAGCCGTTCGCCGCGCACCGTGATGTCGCCGCCAAACAGCCGGGTGATCTCATTGGCGTCGAGATGCCAGCCGCTGCGGGTGCCGGTGCCGCCGATGAAGGTCGGGTTATCGGTGCTGATGTTGGCGACCAGCACCGATGTCGTCGTTCCCAGCTGGCCGATCCGCCCGGTGCTGGCGATATTGATGTCGCCCGACGTTACGGCCAGATTGGGGCCGGCGAGCGTGCCGTTGATCGTCGCGGTGCCGGTCGCGGTCGCGACCAGCGTATCGGCGGTCGTGACATTGCCCAGCACCATGTCCCGGCCGGCTTCGAGGTTCACATTGTTCCCCGTCAGCTGGTCGACCGACAGGTCGTTGCCCGCGCGCAGATCGGCCAGCCCCGCGACGCTGGCGGTGGTGACCGACAGGTTGCCGCTGGTGCGAACGCTGGCGTCGCCGCCGGTGGTCGTCAGATTGGCGAAGTTCAGGTTGTTCTGTCCGACGATCTCGACCGCTTGCGCGCTTGCGCTTACCGCGCCGTCCGCAGCGAGGCTGTTGACGACGATAGTGCCGCCGGGGCTCGACAGCGTGGTTGTCCCGCCGCTGCGCAGCGTGTCGACCGCCATGCCCTCGGCCGCCGTCACCGCGACATTGCCCGTGGCGGCGGCGATCTCGAGCAGTTCGGCAGTCGTGCCGGCGTCGATCCCGATATTGCCGCCCGCGCGAACGACGCCGCCGGTGACCGCTCCGGTCACCGCGATCGTGACGTTGCCGCCCGCGTCGACGGTGGCGATGCGTTCGCCGACGGGCGTCACCAGCGTCGCCAGTTCGGCGCTTGCCGCGGTCAGCGCAATATTGCCGCCGGCGCGCAGCGGCCCGGTCGCCGAAATCACGCCTGCCGCGGTGGCGGTCAGATTGGCGGCGGCGTTGAGGTTGCTGGCGGCGATATCGCCCGCCGCCGCGGTCAGCACGATGTTCGACCCGTCGGGCGGCGATGCGACGATCTGGAACAGCGCCGGTGCCGAGGGGCTGGACGGCGCAAAGACCAGCGAGCGGCCGTCGGGGCCGGACCCGGTGGTGACGAGGCCGGTGGCGACAATCCCGCCCGGCGCGGTGATCAGGATATCATCGCCCGCGGTGATCCCGGTGACGGTCGCGGTGGTTCCCGCCTGCACCAGCAGGTCCTCGCCGATCGTGCCGCCGTTCATCGTCACCGCGCCGCCGGCGTTGACGCCGAACATGCCGGTCGCGCTGTTGTCGTTCAGGGTGACGTCGCCGCCCGCGTTGATGAACACGCTCGACGCGATCGGCGGCCCGCTGCTCGAGCTCTGGAAACCGGTCGCGTTCGCCGACGCGTTGATATTGGCGGTCGAGGTCAGGCTGATATTGCCCTCGGCATTATAGGTGCCGGTCAGGTCGCCGCCGGCAAAGATCGAGATATCGTCTTCGACCTCGGCCAGCGCGATCGCGACGGGGCCGGTGCTGCCGACCGCGAACAGCGACCCGTTGGCCGTCAGCGTTCCGGCGATACCAATCCGCGTCGCGTCGAGGACGATATTGCCCCCCGCGTCGATCGACCCGCCGCCGATCCCTTCGGCGCCCGCGGTGTTGCCGGTCGCGGTCAGGAACACCGATCCGCCGGCGCCGATCGTGTTGAACAGGATCGACTGGCCGGTGGCCTGCACCTGGCCGCCCGCGGTCGAATTGCCCAGGTCGACCGCGCCGGGCGACGTGACGAGAATATCGCCGCCGGTGATGATCGAATTGAGCCCGGTGCGGAAACTGGCGCCGCTGGCGATGAAATCATTCACCGCTTCGGCATGTTCGACCGACACCGCGCCGCTGGCATCGACCCGGATATCGCCCCCGGCCAGCCGGTCGACGTTGATCGGACCCGCGCTGGCGGTCAGCGCCAGCGTTCCGTCGGCGGCGATCAGGCTGCCCGCGGCGCCACTGATGCCGTTGACGGCGTTGGCGGTCAGATTGCCCGTCGCGGCGATGCTCGGCGCCGCATTGCCGCCGCGCGCCGCGTGGCGGATATCGATCTGGTCGCCGGCATTGATCGTCAGGTCGCCGTCGGCGCTGACCTGTCCGGTGCCTTCGTTATAAATGCCGACCGAGCTGTCGGTGGTCAGCGTCATCGCTCCGGCGGTGGCGATCGTGCCGCCGTTCGCGGCGAGGAAAATGCCGCTCGCCGCTTCCTCCAGGTCGCCGCTGGTCGGATTGGCAAAGCCCTGCGCCGATGCGTCGAGGCTGGCCATATTGACCGTGCTTTCGGAGCGGATGACGATACGGCCGCCGATAAAGCCGTTGGCGTTGATCACCGTGTTGCCGAGGTCGACCAGTCCCGCGCCGCTGTCGCCCGCCGATGCTTCGATAAACACCGTGCCGCCGCCATCGACGACACCGCCGCCGTTCCCGCCGCTGCCGCCGGTCCCTTCGCCGCCGAGGCCGCCTTCGCCCGACACGCCATTGACGTTGATGTCCACCGATTCGCCGTTCGACGTGATCGTGCCGCCCCTGGCGTTGAGCAGTACCGTGCCGCCGGTCCCAGCGCCGCCGGTGCCGCCGTTGCCGCCGACAAATTCCTGCACGATGTCGTCGGGGGTGCCGAAAATGCCGTCGGGGCCGGGCAGCAGGGTCGAACCGAAATTGTTGCTGCCGCTGCCGCCGGCGCCGCCGCGGCCGGTGCTGGCCAGGACGACCGCATCACCGCTGACCACGCCCAGGTTGAGCGTGGCACCGTTGGTCGCGACGATTTCGATCGCCCCGCCGCGGCCGTCGCCGGCGTTGCCGCCCGCGGTGCCGACGGGCTGGAACGCGCCAAAGCCGAGCTGGCCGTTGCCGCCGTTGCCGCCGATCCCTTCGGCCAGGAAATTGGTTTCGACGACGGTGGCCACCGCGCCCTCGCCATTGGCCTCGATGCGCGAAGCGCCGCCTTGGCCGTTGCCGCCGTTGCCGCCGTTGCCATCGCGCCCCGTGGCACCATCGCCGCCGCGGCCGGTCGAATCGAGCGTCACGTCGAGCGTGCCGGTTTCGAAATTCTCGACAATCGCCTGCGCCAGCCCGCCAAAGCCGCTGCCGCCATTGCCGCCGACATTATGGAGTCCGCCAGCGCCCCCGGTGCCGCGCGAGATGGCGGACACACCGTCGCTGACGTCGACGCCCATCTGGATGTTGATCGTCGCGACACCGCCCGACCCGTCGCCGCCGGTGCCGCCGACACCCAGGCCGGTCGCCGCACCCGAACTGCTGGAAAAGAAGGAACTGCCGCCGTCGCCGCCGATCGCCGACGCATCGGCGACGATTTCGCCCGCGGTAACCGATCCGCTGATCAGGTTGACCGTGGCGCTGCCGCCGATTGCCGATCCGCCGTTGCCCGGCGTGCCGGGGGCGCCGCTGAAGCTGAAGACATTGAAAAATTCGCCGCCTTCGCCGCCGGTGCCAGTCGCATAGGCGCCGATCAGGCTCGCGTTGACGACGGCATTTCCGTTGATATTGACCGTCGCGGTGCCGCCGACGCCCTGTCCGCCCAGACCGCCGACAGTGATGTTGGCGGGATCCGAATCATCGCCGGCCGCACCGATCCCGCCTTCGCCATTTGCCGTCGCGACGATTTCGGCGGCGTCGATCGTTCCGCCATTGAGTTCGATCGTCGCGGTGCCGCCAATGCCGGTCCCCGACGTGCCGAGCGCCGGGCCGCCGAAACCGTCGGCGCGGATCGCCAGGTCGCCCACGGAGACGTTGCCGCCGTTCTGGACATATCGCGCAACGCCGCCGCGCCCCGTGCCGCTGTTCGTTCCCGATCCGCCGCCGAAGCCGTTGGCGCTCAGGTCGATCGTATCGCCCGACAGGCTGCCGTCCTGCACCTCGATCGTGATCGAACCGCCTTCGCCATTGCCCGCGGTGTCGGTGACGCTGCCCGGACCGCCCTCGCTATCGATCGCGGTCCGGCCATCGGCACCGCCAAGCAGCGATCCGTAAGTGATCGACCCGGTCGCGCCGCGGACGTCGACCAGGATCGATCCACCGATACCCGACGGGTTGCTTGGCGACGGGCTCGCGGCGCCGCCCGATACGCCGTTGGCCGAAAAGAAATTCAGTGCCGGCAGGTCGATGCTGCCGCCGTCGGCGAGCAGCGCGATGGCACCGCCCGTGGCCGACGCGCCGCCGCTGCTGATCCCGGTGAAGGCATTGGCGTCAAAGAAGTTGCTGCCGCTGACGTTCGTCGATGCGATCACGCCGCTGTTCGTCGATCGCAAGGTGATCGATCCACCCTGCGCCGCGCCGCTGGCGCCATCGACATTGGGAATCAGCGACGATGCGTCGATCGCAAACCCGCCGACGCTGATTGTCGCGTCATCGGCGACAATATCGACATCGCCGCCCGCCGCTGACCCCGCCGAGGATGCCGCCACGGCCGCGAACTGACCGCCGAAGGCCGAAATGCCCAGCTGGCCATCGACCGTCAGGGTCGCGCCGTTGTTCGCGCCGACCAGCACAACCCCGCCCGTCGCGTTGCCCAGCGTATTGGCGATACCCATCCTGCCTTCCGCGTTCAGGTTGAGATTCCCGGAAACAGCCAGCGTTGAGCCGTTGTTGACCGTCACGGTCGCATTGCCGCCATTGGCAGCTCCCGCAGTGCTGTTGCCGTCGTCCGTCGCGTTGCTGCTGCCGCTTTCGCCGCTGGCACCGATCACCAGCGACGCAAATTGCGCCGTGACGCCCCCGGTCACGTCAAGGGCGGCGCTGCCGCCGCTGGCCTCGCCGCCGAGCGGATCGACACCGTTGGCACTCCCGCCGACGCCATTGGCGTCGATGCTCGTCGTACCGGCATTGACCGCCGAGGTCGCGTCGGCGTTGATCGCAAAGGTCGCGGAACCGCCGCGTCCGGCACCCGCCTGCGTCGCCAGGAATGTTCCGACAAACGGAAGCGAGACGGTGCCGCCGCCAGTGCCGCCCGCGCTGATATTGGTCTGCTGCACCGACAGGGTCGCGCCGCCGCCGGTAACCTCGACGCGCGCCGTGCCGCCGGTGCCGTTTCCGGCAGTATCGAGTCCGACCTGGCCGACCCCGTTGGCCGATGCGTTGAGCGCCCCGCTGGTCGAAAGCAGGGCACCGTTCGCCACGCTGATCGTCGCCGTGCCGCCAAACCCGTCGCCGCCATTGTCGGCCGCGACCGTGGCGCCGCTGAACGGATCGGTGCCGAACCCGCCGCCGACACCGACCGCAGCCGCGGTGATCGAGGCGCCGAACAGCACGCTGCCCGTACCGGACACGTCGATCGTGGCCGTGCCGCCGCGGCCTTCGCCGCCCTCACCCGCGGCGTCGAAACCACCGAAACCATTGGCGAAAACGCTGATCGCGCCCGCCGCCCCGACAAGGCCGCCGTTGGTGACGTTCAGCGCTGCGGTGCCCCCGAAGCTGTTGCCGGTGACCGTATCGGCCACGCCGTCGGCGGAGATGGTCAAGTCGCCGCCCGCGGCATATTGGCCACCGTTGACGTTGACGATCGCCGTGCCCGGTCCGGCGGCACTGCCGCCCGACTGCACCGTCAGATTGCCCGTTGCCGAAACCGCGCGTCCCGCATTGACGTTGATCGTCGCCCCGGCGTCGCCGATGAACAGCGCATTCCCCTGGACCGTGATGCGGCCGTTTTGCGGCGGGATGAACGCGACCGGCGGCCCGGTGAAAATGGTGTTCAGCGGCTGGCCCAGGAACGTCCCGCTGGCGCGCGCGGTCGTGTCGCTGCGGAAAATCGTATCATTGACGGTCATATTGGCCGCCGCGCCGCCGACCGGGCTGCCCGCAATCTGGCCGTTGGTGACATTATAGCCGGCCGACAGCACCACCGCGCCGTCGGGGTCGGTCTGCGCCGACACGGCGTCGTCATAACCGATCTCGCCCGACACCAGCATCGTGACCGCGTCATTTTTGGGAATCGCGACCATATAGATGCGGTTCTGGTCAACATCGCCTTGCTCATGGGACGGACCGGTGGTCGAGCCGCTGTGCGTGATCGCGGTGCCGCCTTCGGCGCCGACCAGCACGTTGATGTCGAACAGCCCGTTGTTGATGCGGATGTCGGCCTGTTCCGCCGCCACAAACGCCGCCGATCCGTCGACGCGGATCGTGCCGGCCTGGACGACGCGCGGCGCCACCAGCGCGACATAGCTGCTGCCCGGATTGCCGACGACATTGGCGTTGATCGTGCCGTTGACGGTGATCGCCGACAGGCTTCCCGATGCGCCGTTGAAACGGATCGTGCCGCCCGGACCGAACAGGCCGCCGGTGGTGTTGATGTCGTTCGCGGTCAGCACCAGGCTGCCGACGTTGATAACACCCGTCGCGCCGATCAATATGCCGCCGGCGTTATAGAACCAGATGTTGCCGCCGCGCGGACCGGTCGTCGATCCGACATAGGAATTGACCGTGCCGTTCAGCGCGATCTGGCGGCTGAGCGCGCCGCCGCCGCTGTTCACGAAACGGTTGAGGACGGTGTAGCCGGCGGGGCCGACGAAGTTCCATGTCGAACCGTTGGGCAACAGATTGATGTCGCCGCCCGTTGCGGCCGTGTCGGTCGGAACCCAGTTATAGATGTTCTGGGACTGCGTAACAGTGACCGTGGTCGTATTTCCAACGGTGTTGACACCGCCCCCCGGTCCGACCAGCGCCGGCACCGGATTGGCGGCGACCTGCGCCAGCGTCGGCCCGCCATAGGCAAGCGCGACGATCCCTGCGGCGATCGCGCAACTTGTCAGCAGGCGCTGCTTGCCGGTGCGAACGGGCGACGTCGAAGCGGTGTTACGCATGGCGGTGGTCCTCGAAAACTGGGTCATGTCAGCGCGCCTTCACGCCAAATTGGGTGGTCAACGAAACCAGCAGGCGCGGATCGGGCCGGCTCGCCAGAAAGCCGCCGCGGTTGAGCGGCACCGCCAGCGTCACGTCGACCCGCGCGACGTCGCCATAGGCGACGCGCATGCCGCCGCCCGCCGAATAGAGTTTCTGCGGGTTCAGCCCGGCAAAGGCGGTATCCTTGTTCCACACCCAGGCGGCGTCGAAAAAAGCAAAGGGCTGGACGGCGAACGACTTGGTATTGGCGGGGACGAACGATCCGTAGCGCGCTTCCAGCGCCACCCCGATCCCGCTGTCGCCGATGATCGTGCCGGGGTCGAACCCGCGTCCAATGGTGAAATTGCCGCCCGAAAATTCTTCATAGGCCAGCAAGGGGTCGCTCGCCCATTGTGCGCGCGGCGCCGCCGACAGGGTGAATAATTTGTGCGGGCGCCATTCGGCGAGCGCGTTGGCGCGAACCAGAAAGGCGTCGGGTTTGCCGTCGACGCGGGTCAGCGGCACCGCACCGGGCAGGAAACAGGCGGCGCCGCCGGGGCCGCAATCGTCGCTGGCGCCCAGGAAATTGACGCCCTGCCGCGCTTCGAGCGAGGTCGACATCGCCCAGCGCGGTTCGCTGGGGCTGTATCCGCCTTGCCCGGCCACCGATCCCGGATCGATCCAGCTCGCGTCGGCGCGCAGGTTGAAAACCCGCAGCCGGTCGCGGTTCAGCGGCACTCCGCCAAAGCCGATGTCCTGGTCGATCAGGTCGAGCCCGCCGCCGATCGTCAACCGATGCGCCTGCCGCAGCGTCAGCGGATAGGATGCGAACAGGTTGACGACCTGCGTTTTCGATTTGACCGGAAACGCCGCCAGATCGGGGCGTGTCCAGGCATAGGTATAGCCGGCGCCGATCCGCAATCCTTCGCCGCCGACACGGAACTCATGCGCCAGCTGCACCACCTGCTGCTCGTCGAAATCGGGCGTCGAATAAAAGCTCGCGGTGGTCAGGTCGCCCATGCCGGTCAGCCCGGCAAAGCGGACCCGCGCCACGCCGCCCCAGCGGCCGACGTCGCGCGATCCGTAATTCTGGATGTTGGCGTCAAAAATGAACGGGGTGCGCGCCACCAGCACCTCGCCGACCACCTCGCCCGGCGCATTGCCGGGGCGCAGCGTCAGCCGGGCATCGAGCCCCGGAATGTCGCGCGCCAGCAGCAGATAGCGTTCGGCATCGACGATGTTGAACACCGGCTGGTCGTCGAGCCGCGACAGATAGCGTTGCAGCAGCCGTTCGTTGCGTCCGGCATCGCCGCGCACCTCGACCCGCGTCATCCGCGCGGCCAATATGTCGAGGCGGACCACGCCGTCGCTGATCGTCTGCGGCGGCACACGCACCGCGGCCAGATAGCCCTGCGAACGCAGCATCGTCGCGGCGCGGTCGCGAATGTCGCAGACCACCGAAATCGGTAGCTCCTGTCCGACGCGATCGGCCCAGCTCGGCGCCAGCATCGCCGGATCGATGCCCTCGACGGTCGAAAATTCGACGCTGCGCAGCGTGATCCGGACGTTGGCAAATTCGGGGTTGGCGAGCGGGCAGGGCGCGCGCTCGATGCTGTCGTCGGCCGACACAATCTGTTCGGCGGGGGGCGCCGCGGGCGCGATGGCGGGGGGCTGGATCTGTTCGCGCGTCGGGATTTGCGGCGTTTGTGCGGCCGCCGCCGTCGCCCAGGCGAACGCAAAGAAACCGGCGCCGCCGATCAGCGCGCGGCGCACCGCGGCCGCTTTTGGCCGGGTACGCGCAAATATCGAGTCGTGCCCCTTGGTCATTACCACCCCTCAAGTACGAACGCGCCCGCGAAATCGCGGTGCGGAAATTCCGGCCGCGCCCCCGGACACCGGCAGCGCACATGTTCGACCCAAGGAAAGTTTCCGCCTGTTCCCCCGGCGGATTTTCGAGATTTCGGTACCAGATGGCTCCGCCGGGTTCAATGCCCAGCAGAATCCGTTTGTCTCAACCCTGGTCACTCTCCGACAGCGCGTCGACCAGCCGGTTCAGCTGCTTCGAACAGCCCTTGGTCATCAGCATGTCGATCGATTCCTCGGGCGTGTCGGGCGCCGTTTCGACCGCGGTAAAGCGCACCGTCACCGGCGCCGCCAGCCCGCCGCCCGACAGACGGTAATCGACCCCATATTGCACCGGCATCGTGTCGGTCGGCCATTTGCGGAAATTGGCGCCATCGACCAGCGCGACGGTCGCCCTCTTGTCGGCGGTCGCGATTTCCAGCGCCGTGTCGCCTTCCATATTGGGGCGCCACAGCATCAGCGTGGCCGGGTTGGCGACGCAGAAGGTGCCCGCCTCGCGATAGTCGAGCAGCCACAAATTGGGCGCCCGCGCCTCGACCGGGGCAACGTCGCCCGGTCCGCGCGAAAACCCGCCGCGCGACCGCATCGTCGGCCCCTTGGCCAGCATCCGCGTCACCGTACCGCTCATCGACTGGCTGGTCTGGATCGGCGCGTTGGCGCCAAAAGTGCCGGGGCCGGACAGGGTGCGCGTCTTGCCCCCCTGCATCAGCACGACGCGGTCACCGGCGACCAGCGTCACCCGGTCGGACGATTTCAGCTTGGCGCCGGTCGGATATTTGGCGGCCGACGGCCCGGTCGATCGGACGACCATCGATTGCGCGGCGGCACTGCCGGCCAGCGCGATCGCCATGACGGCAGCGGCAGCGGCCAGACCGCGGCGGCGGGCGGGATCAGGAAAGGACATAGCTTTCTCCTTTTTCGGTATCGTTCAAACGTTCTATCAGGAACATGATGGCTGGATCCTGACCGAATTCGGTGCGCAGGTCTGTGGCGGCGGTCACATAGGCATTTTTGTCGCCCGCGGCGTGCGCCGCGACCAATGCGGCGATCCGTGCGCGCTGTTCGGGCGACAGGTCGGGGCGCGGGGTCAGCACGTCGACCGGCTGCGCACGGCCGCGCAGCGTCACGCGTCCCATCGGCACCAGATCGTCGCGGCCCGACCGCGCGGCGGCTTCGGCCGACACCAGCACCCCGGTCTTCAACCCCTTGTTCGCGGCCTCGAGCCGCGCCGCGGTGTTCATGCTGTCGCCGAGCGCGGTATATTGGATGCGTCCCTCGCCGCCGAAATTGCCGACAATCGCGTCGCCGACGTGCAGCCCGACGCGGGTCATGCCGATCGGCGGCACATCGTCGGCGGCCAGATCGATGCGGAACCGCTCGCCCGCGCGGTACATGGCAAAGGCGGCGGCGGCGGCCTTTTCGCCATCGTCGGGCCGGCTGAGCGGCGCCCCCCAGAAGGCGACGACGGCGTCACCGACGAACTTGTCGATCGTCCCGCCATGTTCGAGCACGATGTCGGACAGGCGGTCGAGATATTCGTTGAGCAGCCGCGCGACGGTTTCGGGGGTCACCGCGTGGCTGAGCTTGGTAAAGCCCTCGAGGTCGGTGAAGACGCAGAAGATGTTGCGCCGCTCGCCGTGTAGCGACAGCTGGTCGGGGTCGCGCATGATCTGCGCCGCAACGTCGGCGGGCAGATATTTGCCGAGCGCCGACTGGGCAAAGGCGCGCTGGCGCGACCCGATGGTGCGCGCCGCAGTGCCGACGGCGGCATAGCCGAACAGCCAGCCGATCGCCCAGCCGAAGGCGGGCAGCGTCGTCGTGTCCACCCCGCGGCCATGCACCCAGAAGGGAAAGGCGATGAAAAACGCCATCTGCGCCAGAAACGCCAACGCGACCCAGCGCGCGCGCAGGTCGATCAGGCTGGTCAGCCCGCCGGCGATGACGACCAGCACCGCCAACGTCCACAGCGCCGCGGGCGCCAGCGGCCGCGACCAGGCGCCGTCGAGTTGCTGCGCCAGCATGTGCGCGTGAACCTCCAGCCCGATCATCGTTTCATGCTGGCCGGTGATCGGATCGATAAAGCGGCTGAGCGGCGTGTTGAACTGGTCGTTGTCGATGATGTCGCCGCCGATCAGCACATAACGGCCGCGCACCAGCTCGGCGAAACCCGCGCGCATGTCATCGTCCATCGGCACGGCAAAGGCGTCGATCGGGATGTTGGCGAACACCGGCTCCTCCTGCCCGACGCTGGCGCGCGCCGGGACCAGGAAACGGATATTGCCCTGGAAATTGGTAAAGGCGGGATCGACCGGCGCCATCGCGTTCGACATGAGCGGCGGCAGATTTTTCGGCCGGTCGGGCCATTTGCGGATCACGCTGTCGTCGTCGGTGCGGAACAATACGCTCGTCGGTCTGGTCTTCGCCGTCGCGACGTCGGCGATGAAGGCTTCGAGGAACTTCTGCTGCTCGAAAAAGATCGTGTTAGGATTGCTCGCCTGTTCGGCATAGGCAAGCCACGTCGGCGTCGCCATCGCGCGCAGCTGGGTCTTCAGCAATTCGTCGTCGGGCCGCGGCGAATCGAATGCGATATCGATGCCGATCGCCTTCGCCCCCATCCGGTCGATATTGCCGAGCGCATTGGCGAGCAGTGTGCGGTCGAGCGGCGAGCGGATGCCGGTGTTGAACAGGGTTTCGTCATTATAGGTGATCAGGACGATGCGCTTGTCCTGGCCGACACGCGGCGCCATCAATGTCGCGCGCGCATCGTACAGCGCCCGCTCGGCGGCATCGATCAGCGGCATCTGCCAGCTGAAGCGCGCGAACAGCACCGCGACGATGAGGAACAGGATCGTCGCCGCCATCCGCGACGGCCCCAACTGCATGACCAGCCGGCGCACCTGTTTGCGCAGCGGCACCGCGGCGCGCTGTTCGTCGGGCGCAGCGGCGGGGGACGCGGCGATCGTGGCGTCGGCTCCGGTCATCCGATCAGCGGGCGGCGCGGCCCGCCGCCTCGCCGGTTGCCGCTGCCGTCGTCGCCCCGCCGCCGTGCAAGAGCGGCTGGCTGCCGTCACCGATGATCGCGAAACCGGCCCAATAATAAGGGTGCGAGGTCTGGGCATCGTCCATCAGCCGCAGCTGGGTCCGCCACATCGCATCGGCAACGCTGGTGCCTTGCGGCGTCCCGAACAGCCCGCCGATCAGCCGCTTGGTCGCGTCGAAATCGTCGGGCGCCGGCCAGTGGCTGGCGATCACCGACCGCCCGCCGGCGCCGATAAAGCTGCGCACCAGCCCGTCGAGCGCGTTGCCGCCGCCCGACAGCCCCGCCTCGCGCGTCGCCGTCACCGACGCGGCGCCGGCGGTGTCGCATGCCGACAGGATCACCAGGTCGGCGTTGATCTTGAGGTCGAAGATTTCCTGAAAGGTCAGCAGACCGTCCGAATCGCCGTCGCCGAACGAGGTGACGAGCGCGGGGCGCGCCGGGCACGACGGCCGCGGCGCGGTGACCAGCCCGTGGGTGGCGAAATGGATGATGCGATAATCGCCCAGGTCGCCGCGATTCTTGACCGCCGTGTCGGTAAAGGCGCCGCCGGTCAGCAGCGTGCCCGCCTCGCGCCCCATCGCGTTGCGCGCCGTGACCAGTTCGTCGGCCGAAATCGGGCGCGCCCATTGCGACACGTCCCACAGGCAATCGCTGTCGACCCCCGCACCCGCCGCCCCGCGGGTACCGAGCGAGGGCAGCGTGCGGCCGTCGACCGGCAGATTTTCGCCCAGCCCGAAATATTGGTTCGCCGCCTGCGACGGCGCGGCCTGCCGCGCATTGCGGAACGCCAGCGTCGATACCGCGGTGCTGGGACGGCTGGTGCGGCCCAGCCAGGCCATCTGGCGCATGTCGAACGGATCGGCGTCGGGATCGGTCAGCCGCTGTTCATAGGCGGCAAGGCCGGTGTCGGCGGTGATCAGCAGGTTGACCGGCAACCGCAACATGCCGCCGTCGGGTTCAAAGATCAGGTGCTGCACCGACGGCAGCCGCGCCGCGACGGGGCCGAACAGCTGGCCGTACAGCTTGTACGCGGTCGCGGCGTCAAAGGGATAGGTGACACGGCGGCCGTTCTCGACGATCGAGATGGTCGACCGGATCGCATCGACGGCGGTGTCGAGCGCGGCGGCGCTGATGTCCGCCTTCCAAAGCTGGGCGCCACCGGTCTCGATCAGCATCGCATAGACCGCGTCGCCGACGACGAGCATTTTCAGATAGGCTTCGTCGGCGCGGAGCACCTGTTGCAGTTCGGGCAGGTCGAGCTTGCCCGGCGCGACGACCCGATATTGCGGGAACGCCGACAGCGCGACCACGGTTTCGGCCTGCTGGAATGACAGATTGTCGATCTGCGTCCTGAGGTCGGCGCGCAGCGCGTTGATCTCGGGCGATACCGGCAGTTGCGCCAGCCGGGCATCCTCGATCCGTGCGCGCTCGATGTCGCGGTTCAGCGTCGTCGCCTGGCGGAACAGCCGCGCGCCGTCGCTGCTGCCGCTCGACAATTCGCGCGCGAGAACGGCCTGCGTATCGGCGACCCCGGGGCGGACCTGCAACTGGCTGGCGACGAAAAAGTCGCTGATGGCGGTCGGGTCGGTCGCGGCGCGACCGGCCAGCAACCGGTAATAGGGGGCCATCATATTGGCCATGCCGGTCGTCGAGCGCTGCGAACCCGCGAGTGCCGTGACGACCTCGCGGTAAATTCCGATCGCCTTGTCGTCCTGGCCGTGCCGGGTCAGGAAAGCGGCATAACGCGCACGCGCCGATGCCAGCGCATTGGTTTCGGGATATTCGACCGCCAAGGCGTTGACCGAATCGAGAAAACGGGCGTCGGCGGCGGCGATGTCGCCCAGCGCCTCTTCGGCCAGCGCCAGTTCGCCCAGCATCTGCGAACGCAGGCGAATGATCGAGGTGACGCGCCCTTCTCGCACCGCCAGCGCATCGGCCAGCCCTTTGGTCTGCGCCGCTTTCGCCGCGGCGCCGTTGCCGCGCAGCCGCTCGACGGTGCCGAGCAGATGAACCGCCTGCGCGTCGATGATCTGCGCGCGCTCGAGCGGGCTCAACCGTTCGCGGTCCGAACTTTGGCGCACCGCGCGCGCGTTGGCGCCGCTGTTGACCCCGGCGACGATCGCGGGGGTCAGCGTCACCGCGCCGTCTTCGACCCTCACCGCATCGCTGAGTGGCGGCACGGGCCGCTGCAACAGCTCGGCCGCGCCGTCGTAATCGCGCTGGTTGAGCGCATGGATGGCGCGGAAGTTGCGGCGGAGGCGCAGTTGCACCGGGTCGCTGGTCGGCACCGCTTCGGCCTCGCCGAACAGGCGCTCGGCCTCGCCGAACTCGCCGAGGTTCGATCGTTGCAGCGCGCGGTTCAGCGTGAATTCGGTCGGGTCGATATCGGCTGCGGCCTGCTCGTCCAGCGCGCGGCGCGACAGCGCCTCGAAAAATTCGGCGGCCTCGGCATAATCGCCGCTGTGATTGCGCCGATATCCTTCGGCCAGCGCCTTGTCGACGTCGATCGTCCCGGCGAGCGTGCGCGCAAAACCGTCGTTGGCACCGACCGAGGTCGTCGCGACCTTGATGACGCCGGGTACGACCTTGCGCTGGCGGATCGATTCGAGCGCCAGATCGAGCGCGTCGCCATAGGCGGCAAAACCTTCGACGGTATAGGCGATGTTGCCGTCGGTTTCGATCCGCGTCTGCCATGCGATATCGCTGTCGCGCACCGTACAACTGCCGTCGGCGGCGCAGTTGATCGTTCCGGCGCGCGCCCGCTCGATGCGCGCGCGCGCCGCGTCGGCGTCGGCGCGGAGCATGCGGACATAACCGACCGGTTGGCTGGCGTCGCGGCACAGCACGACCCAGGCGCGGTCGAACATGCCGTCGATCACCGCATCGCGCACCGTGGCCTGCACCGCACACAGCGCGCCGCCCTGGTCGCCGATCGAAAAACTGTCGCGGAGCGTCGGGTCGGTCCCCTGCGCCTGTGCGACCGCCGGGGCGGACAAGGCAAGCGCCGCCAGCACCGGCGCGCAATACGGACGTCGAACGGTCATCACCAATCCCCCAAACCCAAGGCCAGAGGCGCCCTGCCGACGCAGTTACGGCATGGCGCAGTCATCATTGCTGCTGTACGACCCATTCCCTTGTCGCTGTTCCTAAACCCTTCGCCGGAAAAAGGGAAGTGATCTGCGGCACAGCCCGCTTGCACCGGCGGGGTGCGCCACCTATCTGCAAGGCGACAGCTTCCCATGGCCAAGAGGATGATATGAGCGGATTCGACGATCGTGAACGTGCCTTCGAGACCCAGTTCGCCCGCGATCAGGAGGTGCTGTTCCGCATCACCGCGCGGCGCAACCGGCTGCTCGGCGAATGGGCCGCCGAACGCATGGGGCTGACGCCCGAGGAAACCGACGCCTATGCCAAGGCGGTCGTCCAAGCCGATTTCGAGGAAGCGGGCGACGAGGACGTCATCCGCAAGCTCGCGGGCGACCTGACCGCGGCCAAGGTCGAGATCAGCGATGCCGAAATCCGCGCGGTGCTGAACGACAAGGCGGCCGAGGCGCGGCGGCAGTTCATGGACAGCCAGGCCTGAACCGGTGGGCATGCGCGCCGATGATTTGCGGGCGATGATCGCGGCGGCATTCCCCGATGCCGAGATCGTCATCACCGATCTGGCGGGCGACAATGATCATTATGCCGCGCATGTCGTCAGCGAAGCGTTCCGCGGCATGACCCGCGTTGCGCAGCACAAGGCGGTCTATGCGGCACTCGGCGGCCGCATGGGCGGCGAACTTCATGCCTTGCAATTGACGACCGCCGTCCCTTCATAGGGACATAGAGGCCAAAACTGCGGCGCCCGCGCGCCACCGGAGACCATGATGACCGAATCCACCCATGACCGCATCGCCAAGCTGGTCACCGACCATCCCGTCCTTTTGTTCATGAAGGGAACCCCGCTGTTCCCGCAATGCGGATTCTCCTCGCGCGCGATCGCGATGCTCGACCGGCTGGGGGTCGAATATGAAACGGTCGACGTCTTGCAGGACATGGAAATCCGCCAGGGGATCAAGGAATTTTCCGACTGGCCGACGATCCCCCAGCTCTATGTGAAGGGCGAGTTCGTCGGCGGCAGCGATATCATGATGGAAATGTGGGAAGCGGGCGAGCTGCACACGCTGATGACCGGCATCCCCGCCCGCGCCGAATAGTCGCATCCGGCCGGCGCCGCGCGGCCGCTGAACCGCGCAATATAAAGGGCTCACCGGCGTGGCCGGCGAGCCCTTGTCGATTGGGATATTGATCGGGCCGGTGCGGCGTGTCTCGAACGCGTCCGGCCCTGCGTGCTGCCTATGGCGCGAGGATCGCGACCGCGAGATACAGCAGCAACGGCAGGCCGAAGCCCAGCAGCGTCAAGCCGACAAAGGCGACGCGCGTCCACAAGACGTCGAAACCGAACTGGTCCGCCATGCCGGCGCAAACGCCGAAGATCATGGCGTTGCGACGATTCTTGCGAAAACCCTGTTTCATTTCTTTCCTTTCCATCCCGGCCGTGCGGCCGGCGTTGTTGGCGCCGCAGCCGATCAGGCGATCAGGCTGTGCGAGCTGGCGATGCCGAACAGCATGGCCGAAGCATAGAGCGAAGCCACCGCGGCAAGGGCGTAGCTTTTGAACGAGTCGATGTTGAAATGAGCCATGATATTGTCCTTCCTGTAATCTCCATCCGGACCATTCCGGTGGATGCCGACACTTTTGCAGGGACCGTGCCAATTTCGTTCATTGGCGGTTAAGCGCCATTTTTTGCGATGTCGTCTTCAATTTGACCGGAAATTAAATCAATGTTTGTGAAAAATTCCCGTTATCCGGAAATTTTCGCGCATCAGCTTGCGCTGGCATCGCGGCAACCGCTGGAGTAGGCGACCTTCGCAATGATCATCGCCCGCCTTTCGCTGACCGATTTCCGCAATCACGCCGCGGCGGAACTGGTCGCCGCGCCGGGGCTCGTCACGCTGTACGGCGACAACGGCGCGGGCAAGACCAATATATTGGAGGCGATCTCGCTCCTCGCGCCCGGGCGCGGACTGCGCCGCGCGGCGCTGCCCGACATGGTCCGCGACGGCGCCGCCGGCGGCTTTGCGGTCTTTGCCGAGGCGCAGCCGGGCGACGATCTGCCGCCGGTCTCGCTCGGCACCGGTATCGAACCGGCGCAGCCGGGGCGGCGGATCGTTCGCATCAACGGCGCCGCGGCCGCCGCGGCGTCGCTGGGCGAATGGCTGGGCGTGCTGTGGCTGACGCCGGCGATGGACCGGCTGTTCGTCGATACCGCGGGCAACCGGCGCCGCTTTCTCGATCGCCTCGTCCTCGCGCTCGACCCGCGCCACGCCCAGCACGGCAATCGGTACGAGGCGGCGCTGCGCGCACGCGGCAAGTTGTTGGCCGATCCCGGCCACGCCGACCCGCAATGGCTGACCAGTCTCGAGGCGCAGCTCGCCGAACATGGAGCGGCGATCGACGCCGGACGCCAGCGGATGCTGGCCGCCTTGTCGGCCGAATTGGCGCGGCAACCCGACACGCCCTTTGCCCGCCCGCTGCTCACGCTGGTCGACAGCGACGGCGCGGAGCGCGCCGTCCCGTCAAGTGCCGCGGCGCTCAAGGATATGTTCGCGGCGCGGCGGCGCATCGATGCGGCGTCCGGGCGCGCGACTGCCGGCCCGCACCGCGACGATCTGGTCGCCGTCCACGCCGCGAGCGGACGCGCGGCGGCGCGCTGTTCGACGGGCGAGCAAAAGGCGATGCTGCTGTCGCTCGTACTCGCGCACAGCGACTGCGTGGCGCGGGCGCGCGACCGGCGCCCGGTGTTGCTGCTCGACGAGGTGGCGGCGCATCTCGATCCGCCGCGCCGCGCTGCGCTTTATCACCGGCTCGCGGACCAGGGCGGGCAGGCATGGCTTACCGGCACCGAAGCCGCCTTGTTTGCCGATATGCCGGGGCCGGTCACGCGATTCGCGATTGCCGGCGGAAAGATTGTGGCTGGATGAACACACCCGCAAATATTTCGCCGATCTGGCGCTTTTTCACGGCGAGCGCTGCCCGTTTCCGCGTTGCAATGTGCCGACCCTGCCTTATAAATGCTTTGGCGGAACAATATTCTAGTTAAAAGCCGCGCCCGTCCTCGTCAGTTATTTCGAACCAGGGAGTTTTATATGAATTTGTTGAAGAAGGCGGCAGTTAGCCTCGCTGCGACGTCGTTGGTGATGGCCCCGGTGGCCGCATCGGCGGCGCAGAGCGTCCGCGCCGCTTCGGCCGTCGAAGGCCAGAGCGAACTGGAAGGCGAAACCAGCTGGATCGTGCTCGCGCTGGCGGCCGTCGGCATCATCGTCGGCATCGTGCTGCTGACCGACGACGACAATCCGACCAGCCCGTAATCGGGTCTGCGATTCGAACAGGCGGGGGCCGTGGACATTGTCCGCGGCCCCTTTGCTATTGCGCGAGATCGTGCCGGGCGAATCGGCTGTTTCGGGCGAAGAGGCCTCGAGAGGGTTACAGGATTTCGCGGACGACATCCTGCGGGCGGCAAAGACGCACACCTTTGTCGGTCTCGACGATCGGGCGTTCCACATAGGCGGGGTGGGCCGCCATCGCGGCGATGACCGCATTCTCGTCGGCATTCTTGAGCCCGCGTTCCTCGGCATCGGTGCCGCGCAGCCGGAGCGCGTCGTGCGGCGCCAGCCCGGCATCGGCGAACAGCTGGTGCAGTTTGTCGGCGGTATAGGGCTGTTTCAGATATTCGATGATGGTCAGTTCGATCCCCGGCGTCTCCTGCAGGATCGCCAGTGTCTTGCGCGACGTGCCGCAGGCGGGATTATGCCAGATGGTTGCTTTCATCGTCGATCCTTTCGGGACGGCGTCCTCAACGCCTAAGGTTGCGCCCACTGGCGCAGCAGATTGTGATACGCGCCGGTAAGCGCCACCAACGCCGGATCCTGGTCGCCGACGCGCGGACGCAGCGACTGGATGCCCAGGTCGATGTCGAACAGGATCGCGCGGCGGCCCGCATCGGCGACCAGGCTCTGGACCCAGAAGAAGCTGGCGAGCCGCGCCCCGCGCGTTACCGGCGTCACGCGGTGCAGCGTCGTTGCCGGATAGAGGAGCATCGACCCGGCCGCGAGCTTGAAGCGATGCGATGCACTGCCATCCTCGACCTCCAGCTCGCCGCCGTCGTAACTGGCGGGATCGGCAAGGAACAATGTCGCCGACAGGTCGGTGCGGAGCGCGGCGCCATCGGGTGTCTGGCGGATGGCATTGTCGATATGGGTGCCGAAATCATGGCCGCTGGTGTAGCGGTTGAACAGCGGCGGAAAGATATGCCGCGGCAATGCCGCCGACTGGAACAACAGGCTTCCGGCAAGGCCGCCTTCGACGATCTCCTGCAGCTGCTGCGTCAGCGGGTGGCGCTCGGGCAGTTGCTCGTTGCGCTTGACCGCCGCGGACTGATAGCCGGCAGTGGCCCGGCCGTCGGCCCAGGGGGCGTCGGCGAGCAAAGCCTGCGCACGGGCGAGCGCTTCGCCGGTCAGAACTTTGTCGATGACGAGATACATGGCGGCGTCATGCCCCGGGGATTGTGGCGCGGCAAGCCCCGGGGGACGGCATCAGAAGTCCAGCGCGAGCGTCAACACGCCCGACCGGCCGGGGCCGGGGATCGACTGGCCGCTGCCCAGCGACTGGAAATAATATTTGTCGCCGATGTTGTAGATGTTGGCGCGCAGCTTGACGTTGTCGGTCAGACGGTATTCGGCAAAGGCATCGACCACCGTGTAGGACGGTGCGGTGACCGTGATGTTGCCGGTGGTCAGGCTGGTCGGAATATCCGAACGGCGCTTGCCATTATATTGGACGCCGCCGCCGATGCGCAGCGCCGGGGTCACCGCGAACGACGTCCACAGCGTCGCGCTGTGCGGCGGCGTGTTGTCGAGCGGCAGGCCGACCTGCACCGGAATGTTCGAGGCGCGGACCTCGCCGTCGAGGTGCGTGTAACCGGCGAAGATGTCCCAGCCGGGCAGGATTTCGCCCGCCGCCTGCAATTCGATGCCGCGAATCCGCTGACGCCCGTCCAGCACCACCGCGGGGTCGCCGGGGTTGACGCCGGGGGTGCGCGCGTTGGTCTTGGTGATCTCGAACAGCGCGGCGCTCAGCAACAGCCCGCCCGGCAGTTCGAGCTTGCCGCCAAGTTCATACGAGCGGCTGCGCTCGGGCTTGACGTTGAAATTAGCCGCGGTGACCGGTGCATTGTTGTTGCCGCCAGCCAGCTGGACGACCTCGGCGCGGCCCGACGGTTCGAACGCGGTGCCCCAGCCGAAATAGATGCTGCTGTTCGCGCTGGGCTTGAACACCAGCGCGGCGTTGCCGCTGAACTCGCTGTCGCGGCGCGACAGGTCGGTGGCAAAGCCGGGGGCGGTGAAACCGCTATCGACAAGGCCGCGCACCCGCGTATCGACCCAGTCGTGACGCAGGCCGCCGACGATGCGGAACCGGTCGCCGATCTCGACCGTGTCGAACAGATACAGACTTTTGGTATCCATATCGATGCGCGCCGTCGTGCCGTTATAGGCGACGGGCGCCGCGGCGAGGAAGGTGGGGTTGAACAGGTTGAACCGCGGTCCGTCGGCGTCGAGCTGGCGCCGGTTGCGGGTCAGTTCGTCGGCATATTCGAATCCGACCACGATATTGTGCCGGAAACTGTCGCCGCCCAGCGTCAGTTCGAGCTGTGTCTGGTTGACGAACATCTCGTCGCGCTGGTCGCGGAACTTGCGGTTGCCAACCGCTTCGGTCGCCGGCCCCAGCGTTGTCACATTGCCGACAAAGCGCGGCGACGACGCCGATTGGGCATAATCGGTCTGCGCCCAGCGCAGCTTGTTGCTGATTGCGACCGAATCGTTGAACCGGTGCGACACGATCAGCGAAGCGATATGCGTCTCGACATCGCGATAATCGGTCGAATAGCCGTAGTAATTGCGGCGGCGCACCGGCGCGGCGACACCCTCGAAACCCGACCCCGCGAGCGAACGGTTGCGTCCATTGGGAATGCCCATGTCGGGCAGGTCGTCCTGCCGCAGGAAGAAATAACCGATGGTCGCCTGCGTATCGCCGCCCAGGCCGAAGCCGAGCACGGGGTTGACCCCCCAACGCTCGCTCTTCGCCCGGTCGCGACCGGGCTCGTCATTGCGGTGCGCGACGGCATTGATCCGCATCGCGACGCCATTGGCTTCGTCGAACACGAAATTGCCGTCGACGGTACCGCGGAAATATTTGTCGGTGCCCGCCGACAGCTCGGCGCCATAGCGATTTTCGAGCAGCGGCTGGCGCGACACGATGTTGAGCGACCCGCCGATGTTGCCGCGTCCGGCGATCGCCGACGCGGGACCCTTGGTCACTTCGAAACGGTCGGCGTTGAACGGATCGCGGAAATAATTGCCCGGATCGCGCAGGCCGTCGACATAGACGTCGTCGCGGCCCGCAAAGCCGCGGATCGAGAAGCTGTCGCCGCCGCCCGGCGGATTGCCTTCGCCCGCCTGGAAACTGATGCCGGTGATATTGCGCAGCGCGTCGCGCAGCGTGCGGCGACCCTGTTCGGCGAGCAGCTGGTCGGTCACGACGGTCGCGCTGTTCGGGGTATCGACGAGGGGCAGCGGGGTGCGCGCGTCGGACAGTCCTTCGGCAACATAGCCGGTCACGACAATATCGTCGCCGCCGGGCGCGCTGTCCGCGCTATCTTCCGCGGCAACCGCCGTCGCGGCAAGGCTGCTGCTGGCGGCGGCGATCAGAGCCATGCGAACCGATACTGACGTCACGAAAATTTCCCCTGGTCGATATGGAACGGATCGCGCCAGCTAGTGATATTGCAAATGGTTTGCAAGTGCATAATCCAAAGGTTGTATGGCGCATTCGGGGATCTGCCGCTTTAACCCGCCGTTCATGGCAAATATGGCACATCTTCCCGCATGGATCGGAACCACCTGCTTGCCTTTCCCCGCCGCTTTGCGGCTAAAGGGCCGCCGAAGAGTCGCCGACAGGCGGCCGATGCGGGGCTCAGTTGACGTGAAGAATCTGTTGGATCGACGGACATTGCTCGCCGGAATGGCGGGCGCGGGCGCCTTGGCGGCGGCCCCGGTTCGGGCGCAATTGCCTGACTGGGTGCAGCAACCCGTGACGCCTGCATCGCCGCCGGTCGATTATCTGGCGGTCGCGCGCAAACAACTGGCGATGCAAAGCCGCCATATTCCCCAGACCGACCGCGTCGGTATCGTCGATTTCGGGCTGCCGTCGGCGCGTCCTCGCTTCGCGCTGGTCGACATGGTGGCGGGCAAGATCGATATGTTCCCCGTCACCCACGGCCGGGGATCCGACCCGCAGCACGACGGGTGGCTGAAAAGCTTTTCGAACCGCGTCGGCAGTCTGGCAACCTCGCGCGGCGCCTATCGCACCAGCGATTATTATTGGGGTGCCAACGGCTCGTCGATGCGGCTCGCCGGGCTGGAGCCCGATAACAACAATGCCGATGTGCGCGCCATCGTGGTGCACGGCGCCTGGTACGCCGACCCGTCGCTGATCGCAACGCAAGGCAAACTCGGGCGCAGCGAGGGCTGTTTCGTGTTCGGCGAAGATCTGTTGCCGATGATTCTCTACAAGCTCGGGCCGGGACGCCTGATCTTTGCCGACCGGCTTACCGAACTGCCGCCGATGCCGGTGCCGTTCCAGTTGCCGCCGGTCGCCGACAATATCCGCCGCGCCGGCGCGACGAACGGCGGCTTTCCCACCACCGCCGATTGAACGCGGCGTTAGCACAGGCAAATGGCCGGAAGCGTCAAAGCGTCCGGGGGGCGGGGCCGTTCGGCCGCTCCGCCCCCCGTCTGCATCGGGGGCAAGTGGGGATTTCCCGGTGGGGGCAGGGGGCATCAGGGACCAGACCGATGCCCCCCACCGCTCCATTGAGCGGAACACTCGGGAACGTCTGATCCTATTCAATTGCCATGCCAATTCGACATGCTCGCGGATATGCGCGCGTCACGTTGGTTAGCGATTCCTTACCGCCGCCGCGGCTTGTCAAAAATACCGACACCCTTCCGTCCAGATTCGTTCATCGACCGTTCAGCCCGTTGACTACATTTGTAGTCGCGTCGTAAATGGACGGCGCCAATGGGAGGAGTTCTGATGGCGGAAAGAGCAAGCGAGTCGGAAATGCAGGTGCTGTCGGCCCTGTGGGACGACGCCCCGCAAACCGCGGCCGACCTGACCGCCCGGGTGGGCAAGGCCAATGGCTGGACGCAGGCGACGGTCAAGACGCTGCTGGCACGGCTGGTCCAGAAGGGCGCGGTGACTGCCGAGGCCGATGGCCGCCGCTATCTCTACAGCCCCGCGATCGAACGCGCCGACGCCGTGGGTGAGGAATCGCAGCGCTTCGTCGACCGCCTGTTCGGTGGCCGCGTCAGCCCGCTGATCGCGCATCTAGCCGATCGCGAAGCGTTGTCGGACACCGACATCGCCGAAATCGAAGCCTTGCTGCGGAAGCTCAAGTCGTGAGCGCCGCGACCTGGATGCAGGTGTGGGGCGATACGATGCTCACCACCGCGTTGCTCGTCCTGGCGGTGCTGCTGATCCGCAAGCCCTTTGCGCGCCACTTCGGGCCGCGGCTCGCCTATAGCTTGTGGTTGATCCCGGCGCTGCGGCTCGTGTTGCCGCCCCTGCCTTTCGCCGCGCCGGTTGCGGCGCCCGAACCCGCCGTTATCGGCGGCGAGGCAATGCTGATCGCGGTCGATATGCCCGCGACACCCGTCGCTGCCGCGCCCGCATGGTCGCCGCCTTTCGCGGTCGCCGACGCCATGCCCTTCCTGGTCGCGCTGTGGGCAATGGGGATGACCGCGGTGCTCGCGATGGCGCTATTGTCGCACCGTCGCTTTCGCGACGCGGTGCTGACGGGGGCAGTCGAACTCGAACCGATCGGTACGATCCGGCTGGTGATGACCGACGCGGTCGACGGGCCGGTGGCGTTCGGATTGTGGCGGCGGGTTGTCGCGGTGCCACAGGATTTCTTTGCCCGCTATGCGGCCGACGAACGGGCGCTGGCGATCGACCATGAACTGTCGCACCATCGCCACGGTGATTTGTGGGCCAATGCCGCGGCGCTGGTGCTGCTAGCGTCGCAATGGTTCAATCCTTTTGCCTGGCGGGCGATCCGCGCCTTTCGTTTTGACCAGGAGGCGGCGTGCGACGCGCGCGTGCTGACGATGGCCGACCACGAAGTCCGCGGCGAACGCACCGCCCGCTATGCGACGGCGATCGCCAAGGCCGCGGTGGGTTCGCGGCTGTCGCTGGCGGCACCGATGGCGGTTCACGATAATTTGCAGGAGAGGCTGACGATGTTGATGCGGAGGGATATTTCGAAACAGCGCGGGCTGGCGGGCCGGTTGCTGATCGGCACCGCGGCGCTGGCAGTGATGGCGACGACCGCGACGCTGGTCCCGGCGGGGGTCGAGGCAGCGCGCGCGCAAACCGCCGATATTCCGGCGCCGCCGGCACCGCCACCCGCCGCCGACGCACCGCCGCCGCCGCCGGCCGCACCTGATGCTCCGGATGCCCCCGGCGTGATGGTGTTCACCGATCATAGCGAGCAGGTGACGACCGACGCAGACGGCAAGAAGCGCGAGGTGCATCGTATCGTGATCCGCCGCGACGGCCAGGGAGACGGCAAGGCATCGACCGTGATGTTCGCGCCCGCCGACGGCAAGGACAAGCTGCGCCATATCGACGTCCGCCTGCCGGGCAGCCTGTCGCGCGACGATGTGCTGGCGACGCTGAAGGAACAGGGCGTGACCGGCAAGCGCGCCGAAGCGATCGCCGACAAGCTGGAAGCGAAGCGCAAGGAACGGTTGCGCACCGTGCTGGCGCCGATGCCCCCGATGCCGCCCATCCCCCCGATGCCGCACGGCGCGTGGAAGACGCCCGACGGCAAGGCGATGGTGATCGGCAAATGCAGCGACGGCAGCCGCGCCGCGCCGATCGTCAACCGCGAAGAGGGCGATGCGAACCGGCACAGCCGCGTCGTCATGATGGCGTGCAACGACGGTCCGGAGGGGCGGGCCTTGCGCCTGTCGGCGCTCAAGAAGGCGCGCGAAGCCTTTGTCGAGGGCGAACGCGCGCGTGGCATGTCCGACGACATCCGCGCCAAGGTCGCCGCCGACCTCGAAAAGGCGATCGCCGAAATGGAAAAGACGGTCGAATAGGGGGCGCCGAATCCAATCATATTGGCGCCAGCCTTTGCTCCCCGGTGGGGCTGGCGACAGGGGCGGGGAAAGGGAGCGGGCAACCGCTCCCTTTTTTCATTTTGAGGGGATGTCGTGGTGTCGGTTTTGGGGTAGGGAGCTGCCTTTCGCCTCTCCCGTCGGGAGAGGGATATGCAGGCTTGGTTGCGCAGCAACCTAGCCGAAGTTGGGTGAGGGGATCACCCTCGGATACGAAAACCAGCCTCCGACACCCTCACCCAACCCTCTCCCAAGGGGAGAGGGCTTTATGGCAGCTTGCGGTCGCTTACGGTCATCAAACCCTACGCGCAGAGCATCCCGCTTTTTGTGCACCACCCCTTTCGTTCCGCCGCCCGCAATGCCACATGACACCCATGAGCGAAGACAAGCCCTGGCCCGACAGCATCCGCGCCGGCGATTGCGAGCAGCATGAGCCGCTGGTGCGGCGGGTGCTGGCGCCGAACCCGTCGCCCTATACCTTTACCGGCACCCAGACGTGGATCGTCGGCGCGGGCAGCGACGTCGCGGTGATCGACCCCGGGCCGACCGGTTCGGGGATGAGCATCGGCGATCCCGCCGACATTAATGGAGTCGGCCATGTCGATGCGATCCTGCGCGCGGTCGGCGGGCAGCGCGTCGCCGCGATCCTGTGCACCCACACCCACCGCGACCATTCGCCCGCCGCCGCGCCGCTGAAAGCCGCGACGGGCGCGCCGATCATCGGCTGTGCGCCGCTGGCCTTGTCCGACGACGGCCCGCGCGCCGATTCCGCCTTCGATCCCGATTATGCACCCGACCGCGTGCTGGCAGACGGCGAACGCATATCGGGCGACGGCTGGACGATCGAGGCCGTCGCGACCCCCGGACATACGTCGAACCACCTCTGTTTTGCGCTGATCGAAAGCGGCGCGCTGTTTACCGGCGATCATGTCATGGCGTGGTCGACCAGCGTCGTCAGCCCGCCCGACGGCGACATGGCGGCCTATATGGCCAGCCTGTCGAAGCTCTACGACCGCGAGGACCGCGTCTATTACCCGGCGCATGGCCCCGCGGTGACCAAGCCGCGGCAGCTCGTCCGCGGCATGCTGGGGCATCGCAAGCAGCGCGAGCGGCAGATTTTGCGCGAGCTCGAAAAGGGCACCCGGGTCATCCCCGCCATGGTCGCGCATATGTACAAAGGGCTGGACCCGCGGCTGACCGGCGCCGCCGGGCGTTCGGTGCTCGCGCACCTGTTCGACCTGCGCGCGCGCGGCATGGTGCGCGAGCGCGATAACGAATGGGAACTCGCCTGACATGCTTTTGACGATGCCGCTTGCCGCCGCACAGCCTGCCGCCGATGCCGCGCCCGCTTCAGTTCCGCGTATCGTCGAGCTGGTCGCGAAAGAGGACGGCGCGCATTGCCTGCCCGACGGGCAGATATGTTTTTCGCTGCCACGCGACGATGAATCGGATGCGCTGCCCGCCAATCTTGTCGTGTCCTTTCCGGGTTCGGGCGATGATGAAAAGACCGTGCTGCCGCTGCCCGCCTTTGCAGGTGAGCCGCAGGCGCTGCGCCTGTGGCCGCACGCGGTGTGGGTGCGCGGCGGCGACGAAGCCGATGGTGGCGAGGGGCTGGAGATGCTGGTCGGGGTGATCGGCGAGCAGCGCGCGATGTATTCGGGCGGCGGCGGGTCGGGAAGCCGGCTGCATCTACTGCGCTTTGGCATGGCGCCGCATGCGATCGGGCTGAGCGGCGAGGTTCTCGATGTGGCATGGGACGGTTCGCTGATGATCCGCGCCTGTTTTTCGGAACAAGATGCCAAGGACCGGCTCGATGCCTGCCACGACGAATATGAATATAAGGCGGTACTGAAACCCGGCCCCGACGAGGGCGGCGAATTGCCGACCTTGACCTATCGCAGCCTTGCGACTGCCTATCCGCAGACGTCGCGACGGAGCGAAGACAATAGCGGACAAAAGCTGAAACCCGGCGACTTGGTACAGTGGAAAGACCCCGAGTGCAGTTACGAACGCGTGCTGCGCTTCAACAATGCGACGGGCCGTTATGAAATGGATCGCCCCGCACCCGATTGTTCGGTCTATACGGAGCCATGACCACGACTCCATCCGCACCGCCGCCGCGCCTGACCGGGCGCTTGATCCTGCTCGTCGCCGCGGCCATGCTGCTGCTCGCCGTGTGGTGGGCGGTGTCGGCGTGGCGCGACTGGGAAAAGGGCTATGACCCCGAAACGGTCGTCGCGGCGAGCTTGCAGGGTTTGCAGGAACAGAATGTCCTCGTGCCGTTCACCGCGCGCTATGTCGCGGTGGTGACCTCGACGCAAAGCCGGATGGGGCTCAGCGCCAAAAAGACGCTGATCATGCCGGGAACAGTGCGCTACGAAGTCGATCTGGGCAAGCTGAGGCCATCGGACCTGGACTGGGACGCCGCGACCAATGCCTTGACCGTTACCCTGCCGCCGCTGCGCCTCGCTGGCCCCGAAATCGACATCGACGCGATCAGCGAGTTTCGCGACGGGACGATTCTGCTGACCTTGACCGACGCCGAGGCGGCGCTCGACGCCGCCAATCGCAAGGCGGCCCAGGACGAGCTGATCAAACAGGCCAAGGGGCCGACCCCGATGCGGCTGGCGCAAGGCGCGGCGCGGGCCGCGATCGAGCAGAGTTTTGCGATGCCGCTCAAGGCCGCGGGGATCGATGCCAAGGTCACCGCGCGCTTTGCCGGGTAACATCGGCGGACGAACCCTTTGAAACGGAGCCGTTCCATGCCATCCTCGCATGCGTGGCACAGCGTGGGGAGGGCATAGCATGACCGTGGACGCCGGCAATCGGCGCGTCGCCTTTCGCGGCGACGAGCATTTCTACCGCAGAATGGGAATCTTCCTTGCCTTGCTGGTGGTGGCCGGTTTCGGATTTAACGTCGGTGGCGGATGGGTTTCGCTCGCCGAGTTTCCGGTCCTCATCTTCGTTCATGCGACCGTGTTCATGCTCTGGATCGGCCTGTTCATCGTGCAACCAACGTTGATCGGCCGGAACAACATTGCGCTGCACCGTCGGGTCGGCTGGGTCGGCGTGGCGATTGCGCTGCTGATGGTCTGGCTCGGTTGGGAGGCGTCGATCGACATGATGCGGCGGCGCAGCGATTTTCGCGACGGCGTGACATTATCGATCCAGATGTCGACGATGGTCATGTTCGCGCTGCTGGTGTTCACCGCGATCGTCCTGCGCCGGCGCAGCGACTGGCACCGCCGTCTGATGCTGTGCGCAACGATCATATTGGCCGCACCCGCGGTCGCGCGGCTTATGCCGTTGTGGCTTGGCCCTTTCACGCTGCTGGCAATTCTCAGCCTGTTGGTGGGCGTGATGGCGGTGGGCCTTGCCCATGACCGGCGTCGGTTCGGCCGCTTCCACCCCGCTTATTGGTGGGGCATCGCCATATTGGTGTTGGGGACGGGCGCGATGATCCCGGTCGGCCTGAGCGCGCCGGTGCAGGGGTATGTCAAAGCGATCGAATGGCGCTGAGCAAGTGGGCGGGCCTTGCGGCTCGTCGGCCGTGCGACCATATGTCGTGCGACGAACGAAACCGGGTCTACCGGAACATCGAAGGGACTGATTGATGAATGCTCCGGTGCGTGACAGCCTGGTCGGCCTAGACTTACGCGCTGAAATCGAGCGGCTGCGCAAAGAACGCAACGCCGTGATTTTGGCGCATTATTACCAGAAGCCCGAAATTCAGGACCTTGCCGATTTCGTCGGCGATTCGCTGGAGCTGTCGCGCAAGGCCGCCGACACCGACGCCGATGTGATCGCCTTCTGCGGCGTCAAGTTCATGGCCGAGACCGCGAAAATTCTGAGCCCTGAAAAGATCGTGATCCTGCCCGACATGGACGCGGGTTGTTCGCTCGAGGACAGCTGCCCGCCCGAACAGTTCAAACGCTTCCGCGAGAAGCATCCCGACCATATCGCGCTGACCTACATCAACTGTTCGGCGGCGGTGAAAGCGCTCTCCGACATCATCGTCACCTCGTCGAGCGCCGAGACGATCATCAGCCAGATTCCCGAAAGCCAGCCGATCATCTTTGGCCCCGATCGCCATCTGGGCGGCTATCTCAACCGCAAGTTCGGGCGCGAGATGCTGCTGTGGCCCGGCGTGTGCATCGTCCACGAGGCGTTCAGCGAAACCGAGCTGCTGAAATTGAAAGCGCAGCATCCCGGCGCCCCGGTCGCCGCGCATCCCGAATGCCCGCCGCACATCGTCGATCATGCCGACTATGTCGGTTCGACCAGCGGCATCCTGCAATTCGCGAAGTCCTTTCCCGGCGATACGCTGATCGTCGCGACCGAGCCGCACATCATCCACCAGATGGAGCTGGCGCTGCCCGAGAAGAATTTCATCGGCGCGCCGGGCGCCGACGGCAACTGCAACTGCAACATCTGCCCATACATGGCGCTCAACACGATGGAGAAGCTGTACCTCGCGCTGCGCGACCTGAAACCGCAGATCGAGATGGAAGAAGGCCTGCGCCTCGCTGCACGCAAGAGCCTCGACCGGATGCTGGAAATGGCATCGGGAACGGTGGGCAAGGGCGATCTGGGGCGGGCGTGACCGCCGAAGGCGAGTCGGATTTCCGACTCGCCGATTCGAGTCGTGTTGCGACTTCTCTCTCGGCACGCCGCAAATTCGAATCCGAAAATGCTGCACCCTTGTTACAAAAATGCTGCACCGAATCCGCTTGTTGCTAATGCCGGACTTATCCACAGCGGCCGACGCCCGGAAGGGTCATTTGGACGTTTTTGGGTTGGCGCCCCGAACGCTTCATGTCAGCTTCCAATCATCGGATGACGGAGACGCAAGACCGCCGGGACATCAAGGGTAGTTGCAAGACTAGCCAGAAGAGAACGGATCGGACTTGCGAGGAAATCGACCGGTAGCCTGGTCACGGAACGTAGCGATTCCCACGAGTTGATGCGAACCCGATCGGGTACAGGAAATGCAGTCCATCGCTTGGACAGCGACTGTTTCGGCAGACGCAAGAAGAGATGATGAAGGGCTTTCCAGGTGCGGCCGGCCCCCGAAAGGGGGCCGACCAAACCATCGCCGGGTTGTTCCGGCGTGCGCCGCAACGCATCGTTTTGCGGGCCGCTGATCGCAAGAAAAGCGGACCGGGATGGAGCGGGGTGGCGGAACGCGGAGCAGGATCGGATAGTGGGGGTTGGCAGCGATGTCGGCCCCCATTTCGTTTGCGCAGCACAAACATCGCCGAATCCTTCCCAAGGTGCCGCCGCGCGTGAATCCGGCAGGCGGCCAGCGCATCGCGGCGCGCAATCCCGCCACCACCACCAATATCCGCGCACCGGATTTTTTCGCCCGCCTGTGACCTTTGTCACATCGCGGTCAACCACTGCAGCCTATTGCCGTCCTGCGACCCGGAGCAGTTCTTGATCTGGAACTGATCCCACTTTCCCGGCCGCGCCCCTCGGGGCCGGCCGGGAACCTTTCGCTTTCCTGCCGCATTATGTTTCCATCGTTGAAACGATGTCCGGGCGCGACCGGACGTTTATATTCAGCCGGGTATCGGGCTTTGCCCGGCGGTTCAGGAAGGGAAAAATCATGGGCTTGATTATCACATTGATCGTCGGCGGCATCATCGGCTGGCTCGCCAGCATCGTCATGCGTACCGACGCGCAGCAGGGCATCATTCTGAACGTCGTCGTCGGTGTCGTCGGCGCGTTCCTCGGCAATTTTCTCGGCAGCTTTTTCGGCATGGGCGCAAGCCTCGACACGTTCAGCCCGATCGGACTGCTGTGGTCGTTTATCGGCGCGGTGGTGCTGCTCGGCATCATTAACCTGATCCGGCGCGGCAGCGTCCGCTAAAGGGCCTTTCGCGGCATAGGCGGCGCCGCGTCATGCGGCGTCGCCAATATGCTAGGCGATTCCAGACAAGTGGGTTACCAATGGCATGCCTGCCAGGTCAGGCATCCAATGATCGTAGGGGGTCAAGACTATGGACTTCATTATTGCACTCATCATGGGCGGCGTGATCGGCTGGCTGGCCAGCATTGTCATGCGCACCGACGCGCAACAGGGTATCTTCCTCAACATCATCGTCGGTTGCGTCGGCTCGATCCTTGGCCGCTTCCTGTTTGGCAGTTTTCTGGGCGGCGGCCATTTGCGGGGCGACGCGTTCGACCCGATGACGCTGTTGACCGCATTCATCGGCGCGGTCGTGCTGCTCGGCATCGTCAATCTGGTGCGCCGCGGCCGGGTGCGCTGACGCACCAGCCAATGCGGCCCGGCTAAGCCGGTGCCTGGACAAAGGGTGGCTCGCCGACCGGCGCGCCACCCTTTTTCGTGCGCGTAACCACTGGAAACAGCGCCCCGATTTCCCTATGGCCCCGGACCCGGGGTGCGGGCGGTGCAGCGGTCTTTGGCCTCTTGCATGTGGTGATTTAATTAGGTAATACACCTTGAGCGGGATCATTGTCCTGTCGAGCGGGAATGGGGGGCAACGTGCTGTCGCGCTTGCCGCAAGCCATGCCGCCGGAGGCAGGGAGGAATTCGGCGTGAACTACGAGCGGAAAGTGGATTCGATGGACAGCCTCGCGGGTTCGACCCAGAGCTTTTATGAAGAGGCGGAAAGCCGCCGCAAGCGCACGCGCCTGATTATTGCCGTGGTGCTGATCGCGCTGGCGCTCGCCGCGGCGTGGTACGCCTTTACCTCCAGCAAGGACGGCGCCGCCGGTGCCGCGGGCAAGAATGGCGCGGCCGCGGTGCCGAGCATCACCGTGGTGGTGCCGGGCACGCAGTCGGTCCAATCGACGATCTCGACCAACGGCACCATTGCGGCGCGGCGCGAAATGCCCGTCGGCGTCGCCGGCGAAGGCGGTCAGGTCGTGCGCGTGCTGGTCGAGCCCGGCCAGTGGGTCGGCGCCGGGCAGCCGCTGGCGGTCATCGACCGGTCGGTCCAGACGCAGCAGGCGGCGAGCCTGGCGGCGTCGATCCGCGTGGCGCAGGCCGACGCCGATCTGGCGCAGGCCGAACTGACCCGCGCCGAGGCGCTTGTGTCGCGCGGCTTCATCTCGAAAGCCGACATGGACCGCCTTCGCGCAACCCGCGATGCCGCCAATGCACGCGTTCGCGTCGCGCAGGCGCAATATGCCGAGGCGCAGGCGCGCAACGGCCGCCTGAACATCGTCGCGCCTGCCGCCGGGCTGGTGCTGACCCGCGGGGTCGAGCCGGGGCAGATCGTCGGCGCGGGCAGCGGCGTGCTGTTCCGCATGGCGCGCGGCGGCGAAATGGAATTGCTCGCGCAGATGGCCGAAGCCGATCTGCAGCGGGTCCGCGTCGGAACGCGCGCAACGATTACCCCCGTCGGCACCAATCTGAACATCGACGGCCAGGTGTGGCAGGTGTCGCCGGTCATCAACCCCGATACGCGCCAGGGCATGGTGCGCATCGCGGTGCCGTACAGCAGTGCGCTGCGTCCCGGCGGCTTTGCCGATGCGCGGCTCGTGTCGGGCACCGAAGAAGCGCCGATGCTGCCTGAAAGCGCGGTGCTGAGCGGGCCGGAGGGCAATTATGTGCTGATTGTCGACAGCAAGGACACGATCCAGCGCAAGCCGGTGAAGGTCGGGACGGTCACCGACGCGGGCGTGTCGATCGCGTCGGGGCTGAACGGCAACGAGCGCGTCGTCGTCTTGGCCGGCGCGTTCCTGAACGTCGGCGACAAGGTCAAGCCGGTGATCCAGAAGCCGGCGCAATAAGCTACGCGGTGATGTGCGCACAAAAGGCGTTTGAACTATGAGTTTTCGCAATATTTCCGCCTGGTGCATCCGCAATCCGGTGCCGCCGATCGTCCTGTTCGTGCTGTTGATGCTGGCGGGGATCGTCAGTTTCAACCGCATGGACGTCAACGACAATCCGGACATCGAGTTCCCCGCCGTCCAGGTGATCGTGGCGCAGCCGGGCGCGGCGCCGTCGGAACTCGAAACGCAGGTGACGCAGCGCGTCGAAGCGGCGGTGCGCGGGGTCAGCGGGGTCGACGAAATGTCGTCCTACGTCGGCGAGGGCAACAGCCGCACGATGGTCCAGTTCGCCATCGGCACCCCGATCGACCGCGCCTATAACGATGTCAACCAGGCGATTTCGCAGATCCGCAGCGACCTGCCCGACGGCATTCTCGAACCGCAGGTGGTGCGTGTCGACATCGCGGGCGGCCCGATCACTTACTTTGCGGTCGAGGCGTCCGACATGACGCTGGAACAGCTGTCCTGGTATGTCGACAATACAGTCGCCAAGGAATTGCTGTCGATTCCGGGGATGAGCCAGGTGCGCCGCTCGGGCGGTGTCGATCGCGAAATCCGCGTCATCCTCGATCCCGCGCGGATGCAAAGCTATGGCCTCACCGCCAGCCAGGTGAACCAGCAGCTGCGCCAGACCAACGTCAACGCCGCGGGCGGACGCACCGAAATCGCGGGCAGCGAACAGGCGGTCCGCGTGCTGGGCAACGCCGCCAACGCGTTCGAACTGGGCAACACCCGCCTGTCGATCGGCAACGGCCGGACGATCCGCCTGTCGGACGTCGCCAAGGTCAGCGACGGCTTTGCCGAACAGCGCAATCTGGCGAAGATCAAGGGCCGCCAGGTGCTCAGCTTCTCGATCGAAAAGGCGAAGGGCGCGTCGGACGTCACCGTCCATGACGAGACGATGAAGAAGCTGGAGCAGATCAAGAAGGCGAACCCCAAGGTCGATTTCAAGATCCTGTTCACGCGCACCGAATATACCAAGGAACAATATCGCAGTTCGATGCTGGCGATGATCGAGGGTGCGGTGCTCGCGGTGATCGTCGTCTTCCTGTTCCTGCGCGACTGGCGCGCGACGCTGATCTCGGCGCTTGCGATCCCGCTGTCGGCGATCCCGACCTTCTGGTTCATGGACATGATGGGCTTTTCGCTGAACAGCCTGTCGCTGCTCGCACTCAGCCTGGTGGCGGGGGTGCTGGTCGACGACGCGATCGTCGAGATCGAGAATATCGTCCGGCATATGCGGATGGGCAAGACCGCTTATCAGGCGTCGATCGACGCCGCCGACGAAATCGGGCTTGCGGTGGTGGCGACGACGATGTCGATCGTCGCAGTGTTCCTGCCCGTCGCCTTGATGCCGGGCATTTCGGGGCAATTCTTTATCCAGTTCGGGATGACCGTGGTGTTCGCGGTGCTCGCCAGCCTGGCTGTCGCGCGCATGATTACACCAATGATTGCTGCCTATTTCCTGTCGGCGCAGGGCGAACAGGATCACGCCTCCGGGCCGTGGATCGACCGTTACGAACGGCTGCTCGCATGGACGCTCGACAGCAGCAAGCAGCAGGCGGTGCGCGCGCGGTACGACGGCACGTCGACCCGCCTTGCGTTCCTGGCGGTGCCGTTGGTCCTCGCAGGGCTTGCGGTCGTGTTCATGACCGTCTCCTATTTTCAGCCCGTCCCGGCAGGACAGGACGGCCCCAACCCGGCGCTCTACTTCCTGTTGCAGACGCCGATCATGGCGATCGGGACTTTTCTGGCGACCAGCCTGCTCGCGATCATCGTGGGCGCCCTGCTTTATGCAATGGGAATGCGTCAGTGGGCTTATACCCATTGGGCAAAGTTCATGGTCCAGCGCAGCTATGCGCGGCTGCACGATCACCGCGTGTGGATCGTCGGCATCGGCGTGCTCGCTTTCATCTCGAGCATAGTGCTGTTCGCGGTATTACCGCAGCAGTTCCAGCCGACGACGAACAGCGATTACAGCCAGGTGCGTTATGAACTGCCGCCGGGTTCGACGCTCGAACAGAGCGAAAGGATCGCGCAGCAGATTGGCGCGGTGCTCGATAACAGTCCCGCGGTCCAGACCGCATTTTACGACGTCAACGTCGGGGGCGGCAATGCGTTCATCACGCTGAAAAAGGAACGCGACCAGACCAGCGTCGAATGGGAACGCAGCCTGCAACCGAAACTGGCGGCGATTCCCGACGCACGGGTGAATTTCCAGAGCCAGTCGGGCGGCTTTTCGGGCCGCGACATCACGATGGTGATCGGCGGCGACGATCCCGTCGCGCTGGAAAAACATGCGCGCACGATCGTGGCGCAGATGGGCGGGCTCAAGGAATTGCGCGCGCCGCGGATCGAGGGCGATATTCCGCGTCCCGAAATCATCGTCAATCCGCGCATGGACCTTGCCGCAGAGCTGGGCGTGACGACCGCCGCGCTCAGCCAGACCATCCGCATCGCGACGCTGGGCGAAATCGACCAGAATGCAGCGAAATTCTCGCTGTCCGATCGCCAGATTCCGATCCGGGTGCTGCTCTCCGAAGATTCGCGGCGCAGCCTGGCGACGATCGAGAATCTGCCGGTCCCGACCTCGCGCGGCACCACCGTGCCGCTGAAGTCGGTCGCCGAAATCGGCTTTGGCGCGGGACCGACCGAACTTCGCCGTTATAACCAGACGCGGCGTATCGTCATCGGCGCCGACCTCGCGCCGGGACTGGTGACCGGCGACGCGCAGAAAAAGATCAACGAACTGCCCGCCGTAAAGACGATGCCGCAGGGCATTCGCAAGGTCGTGCAGGGCGATGCGAAATGGCAGGCCGAACTGATCACCAATTTCATGATCGCGGTGGTCTCGGGCCTACTGCTCGTCTTTGCGACGCTGGTGCTGCTCTATCGCCGCTTCCTGTCGCCGCTCGTCAACATGTCGTCGCTGCTGCTCGCGCCGCTCGGCGGGCTGCTGGGGCTGGCGGTCACCGGCATGGAAATTTCGATGCCGGTCTATATCGGGTTGCTGATGCTGCTCGGCATTGTCGCCAAGAACTCGATCCTGCTCGTCGATTTCGCGATCGAGGAGATGGACCAGGGTGTGAGCAAGATGGCCGCGCTGCTCGATGCCGGGCGCAAGCGCGCGCAGCCGATCGTCATGACGACAGTCGCAATGGTTGCGGGCATGGTGCCGACGGCAATCTCGCTGTCGGGCGACGGCGCGTGGCGCGCGCCGATGGGGGTCGTCGTGATCGGCGGGCTGATCCTGTCGACGCTGCTTACCTTGCTGATCGTGCCGGCGGGCTTCAGCCTCGCCGACAGCATCGAAAAGCGCCTTGGCCGCTTCTTCTCGCGCAACCTGCTCACCTATCGGCACGGCGACGACACGCGCCCGATCGGCGATGGCACGCCGCAGCCGGCGGAGTGACCGGCGGCGGCTTGCGCCGCGCCGGTTGCAACCTTTGGCGCGCCTCGCCATTTTAGGCGGATGAAGGACCAGCATTCCAACTCGTTGCCCAACGGACGCGCCCACCCCTTGCGGGTGGGCGTTGCCGTTCCGACCGGCGGGCTGAACATCCGTTTTGTTGCAACGGGCATGCTGGTGGTGATGGCGATCATCTTCGTCACTGCCAAATATTATCAGGACGTCCACCCCGCCGTCGGGTTCGTGCGCGCTTTTGCCGAGGCGGCGATGGTTGGCGGGCTCGCCGACTGGTTCGCGGTCACTGCCTTGTTCCGTCACCCGATGGGCCTGCCGATCCCGCACACCGCCATTATCCCGCGCAACAAGAACCGCATCGGCGACACGCTCGCGCGCTTCCTGCTGACCAATTTCCTGTTGCCGCGCCTGATCGCGCGCAAGATGCAGGCACTCGACGTCGCGGGCGCGGTCGGGGCTTTCCTGTCGCAACCGGCGGAGGGCGGCGGGCGGTTGAAGCTCGGCGCGTCGCGGATCATTGCCGACGCGCTCGGCGCGCTCGACCAGCAGCGGCTGGGCGGCATGGTCAAATCGGCGATCGCCGACCGCCTGCGCGAACTCGATGTCGCACCGCTGCTGGGGCAGGCGCTCCAGGCCGCACTGGCCGAAGGCCGGCACCAGCCGTTGCTCGACGCGATGGTCAAATGGGGGTCGAAGACGCTCGAACTCAACGAGCATCTGATCCACCAGATGGTCCACGACAACAGCAATGCGATCGTGCGCTTCACCGGGCTCGACGAAAGCATTTCGAACCGCATCGTCGCGGGGCTGTCAAAGCTGCTCAGCGAAATGGCGGTGGACGAGACACATCCGCTGCGCATCCGGGTCGAGGAGGGGCTGGCCAAGATGGCGCTCGACCTGCAACATGATGCCGAAGTGCAGGCAAAGGTAGCCAAGGTCCGCGACGAGCTGCTCGAAAACAAGGCGGTCAAACGCTGGCTCGACGGCCTGTGGGAACAGGGCCGCGCCGCGCTGCTGAAGGCGGCGCGCGACCCCGAAACGATGCTGGCCGGGCGGATCGGTGAGCTGTTCACGCAATTCGGTACGATGCTGGGGGAGGACGCTCACATCAAACGCACCCTCAACCGCTATGCGCGTCGCGCGGTCGTCGGCATGGTCGACAGCTATGGCGAAACCGCGCTGAAGCTTGTGTCGGACACGATCCGCGGCTGGGATGCCAAGACGATCACCGACCGGCTGGAAAATGCCGTCGGCGACGACCTGCAATATATCCGCATCAATGGCACGCTGGTCGGCGGGCTGGTCGGGACGCTGATCCACACGGTGGATGTGTTGATTTGAACCGTCGCTGCCGCATTCGCAGGGGCAACGGTTAGAGACAGTCCGCCAACCCTTCGCGATATGTCGGATAACGGGGCGTCCAGCCCAGCAACCGCTTCGCCTTGCCATTGGCGACCCGCCGGTTCTCGGCGTAAAAGGCGCGCGCCGCGGCCGATAGGCCTGCTTCGTCCAGCGTCTGTAACGGTGGCAACGGTACGCCCAGCATTTTGCAGCCCCATTCGACCAGCCGGTTCTGGTGGCACGGTTCGTCGTCGGCGAGATTATACACCCCCGCCGGACCGCGAAACGAGGCGATCACGCCGCCCGCGATATCGTCGACATGGACGCGGCTGAACACCTGGTCGGGCAGGTCGATCCGGTGCGCGCGGCCTTCGCGTATCCGGTCGAGGATCGAGCGACCGGGGCCATAGATGCCGGGCAGGCGGAAGACCGATACGTCACCGCGCAGTCGCTGCCACGCTGCATCTGCGGCGTTGCGGTCTGCGCGGCGGCCCTTGACCGGCGCGCTCTCGTCCACCCACGCGCCACCCGCGTCGCCATAGACGCCGGTCGAGGACAGATAGCCGACCCATTCCGCAGGGGCGAGCGCGATCGCCTCGCCATAGCGCGCCAGCACCGGGTCGGCGCCGTCGGCGGGCGGCACCGACGACAGGACATGCGTCGCCGACCGCAACGCCCCCAGCACACTCGCCTCATCGCCGAACGCGACGCTGTCACCGCGCCCGTCCTGCGTCGTCCCGACCACGTCCCACCCGCGCGCGCGCAGGCGGTCCGCAAGGTGGCCCGCAGCATAGCCCATCCCGAAAATCAGCATCTGTCCCATCGCCCGCCTTATTGCGCGCCCCGCGCCCCGCGCCTAGACCCGAAACATGACCGACGCCTCTTCCACTCCCGCCATTCCCGTCACCATCCACCGCGGCGATTATCGCCCGCCCGACTGGCAGGTGCCCGACGTCGCGCTCGATTTCGCACTGGCGGTCGAGGCAACGCGCGTCGCGGCGGCACTGTCGGTGGTGCGCCAGGCCGATGCGCCGGTGCCGCTGGTGCTGCGCGGCGACGGGCTGACCCCGGCGGCGGTGCGCGTCGACGGCGAGGTGTGGAACGACTGGCGGATGGACGGCAGCGACCTGATCGTCGACCTGGGTGAGCGGACCGCAGCGACGGTCGAGATCGACACGCTGATCCACCCCGCGGCGAACACCCAGCTGATGGGGCTCTATGCGTCGAACGGGATGCTCTGCACCCAGTGCGAGGCCGAGGGGTTTCGCCGCATCACCTTTCACCCCGACCGTCCCGATGTGCTCAGCCGGTACAAGGTCCGCATGGAGGGCGACAAGGCGGCGTTCCCGATCCTGCTGTCGAACGGCAACTGTATTGCCAAGGGCGACGGAGCGGGCGGCAATCATTGGGCGCTGTGGGAAGACCCGTGGCCGAAGCCCAGCTACCTCTTCGCGCTCGTGGCGGGCGACCTGGTGGTCAATCGCGACAGTTTCACGACGATGTCGGGACGCAACGTCGAGCTGGGCATCTGGGTGCGCGACGGCGATCTCGATCGCACCGGCCATGCGATGCAGGCGCTCAAGGACAGCATGGCGTGGGACGAGCGCGTCTATGGCCGCGAATATGACCTCGACCTGTTCAACATCGTCGCGGTCAGCGACTTCAACATGGGGGCGATGGAGAACAAGGGGCTGAACATCTTCAACACCCGCTACATCCTCGCCGACCCCGACACCGCGACCGACGTCGATTATGACGGGGTGCAGGGTGTCGTCGCGCACGAATATTTCCACAACTGGTCGGGCAACCGCGTCACCTGCCGCGACTGGTTCCAGCTGTCGCTCAAAGAAGGCTTCACCGTCTATCGCGACCAGTGTTTCTCGGCTGACATGGGCTCACCCGCGGTCAAAAGGATCGAGGACGTCCGCCTGCTCCGGGCGGCGCAATTCCCCGAGGATGCCGGGCCACTCGCGCACCCGATCCGCCCCGACAGCTTTCAGGAAATCTCGAACTTCTACACCGCGACCATTTATAACAAGGGCGCCGAGATCATCCGCATGATGGCGACGCTGGTCGGGCCCGATCGCTTTCGCAAGGGCACCGACCTCTATTTCGATCGCCATGATGGCGAGGCGGCGACGTGCGAGGATTTTGTCCGCGCGATCGAGGACGGTGCGGGCATCGACCTGACCCAATTCCGCTTGTGGTACAGTCAGGCCGGCACGCCGCGCTTGTCGCTGGCGCTGGCTCAGGACGACGGCGAATGGATGCTCGACATTCAGCAGACGGTGCCGCCGACCCCGGGCCAGCCTGACAAGCAACCGATGATGATGCCGCTGAAACTCGCCGCCTTTGCCATGGAAGGCAGCGGCGCCGCGCTGCCCGAAACGCTGGTCACGCTGACCGATGCCACGCAGCGGATCGCGCTCGGCGCCTTTGCGGCGCGTCCGGCGCTGTCGATCAACCGTGGCTTTTCGGCGCCGGTGATCGTCGACTATGCGCGTGCGCCGGGCGAACTGGCGTGGCTGGCGGCGCACGACGATGATCCGTTTGCCCGATACGAAGCGCTGCAACAGCTGATGCTCGACACGCTCGTCGCCGCGGTGTCGGGCGAAGCGGTCGATCACGGCGCTGTGATCGATGCGGTTGCGGGGACATTGGGCGGGCGCGCAACCGATCCGGCTTTCGTCGCCGAGGCGGTGCTGCTGCCCAGTGAAGCCTTTATCGGTGACCAGATGGTCACCGTCGATCCCGATGCGATCCGCCGCGAGCGACTGGCGTTACAGGCGGCAATCGGGGTCGCGCTCGAAAGCGAATGGCGTGCGATCCTGTCGCACGCGGCGCCCGCCGCGACCGACCTTTCGCCGGCCGCCAAGGGTGGCCGCCGCCTGCGCGGCGTGGCGCTCGCCTATCTCGCCGCCACTGGAATGGCGGATACCGCGGCGCTCGCCTTCGCCATCTTCTCCAACGCCGACGGCATGACCGAACGGCAGGCGGCGCTGGCGACGCTGGCGCATGGTGATAGCGATGAACGCGTGGCGGCGCTCGACATCTTCTATCAGCGCTACCGCGACAATCCGCTGGTGCTCGACAAATGGTTCCAGGTGCAGGCGTGGTCGCTGCGCGGTGACACGGTCGATGCGGTACGCGAACTGGCGCAGCATCCCGACTTCACGCTCGCCAACCCCAACCGCGTCCGCTCGCTCTATGGTGCGCTGTCGGGCAATCAGGCGGCGTTCCACCAGGCCGACGGCGCGGGCTATCGCCTAATCGCCGACCTCGTCATCGCGCTCGATCCGAAGAACCCGCAAACCGCCGCCCGGATGATCCCGCCGCTCGGCCGCTGGAAACGCTTCGACGACGCGCGCGCGGCGATGATGAAGGCTGAGCTGGAGCGGATATTGGCGCAGCCGGGGCTGTCGCGCGATGTAACCGAGCAGGCGAGCAAGAGTTTATTGGGGTAGGGCGATTTTGGGGCAGAAAACGGTTACGCCCGGCGCTGCTCAGCCTTGGCCACGTGAATAATACGACTGCGTTATCGCAAGCGGAAGATAAACCATGTAAATCAGCGAATGAAAAAATATGAAAAAAATTGCTTCTGTAATTGCTGCCTTTTCCATTTCAGCTGAGTATATTTTTCGTTATTTAGGGTTTAATGGTGTTTCAGATTTTTCATATCTTGCACTCAATATATTAGGCTTTTTATGCTGTTTATTTATTATATTTCATAACGATGAAGAAAATAAAAATCGTAATATTGATTAGAGTTTAAATCGTTCACCATGTCTGATACTTTACCAGACGTTAAATCTTATTTTGTTGAATTGGCGAGAATTCGGAGCGAACTGGAGCGGATTTTGGCGCAGCCGGGTTTGTCGAGGGATGTGACCGAGCAGGCGAGCAAGAGTTTGCTGGGGTAGGGCGGCTTTGGGGTGGTGCGCTGCCACAAACTCCTCTCCCCTTGTGGGAGAGGATAGCGCAGCTTGCTCCGTCAGGAGCTAGCGAAGCTTGGTGAGGGGGGTGGACGCCAGCAGACGTAAAAACCCCTCTCAACTGCGGCTAGGCAGCAAGCTGCCAAGCCTTCGTATCTCTCCCACAAGGGGAGAGAGGAAGAATGAGCCATGTCCCCTTCTGGTCGCTAACTGCCGTTTAAATTGCAGCGCTTACCCCCCAAGCCACCCGGTCACCTCACCCGCCACCTTGTTCGCCGCGCGGGTCAGCGCCTCGCCGACCGGCTTCGCCTCGATCTCCCCACCGATCGCCTCGCGCGCTTCGAAGCGGCGCTGGCTGACCGTCTTGCCGCCCGCGGCGACCAGCATCGCCTGATAGACGACGACCGCTTCGCCGGTCCGCGCATCGACGCCGAATTCCATCAGCTGCCCGGCGAGCTGCTCGCCCGGCGCCGTGAGATACTGCCCCTCGTCGAGCACCACCCGATTGCTTCGCGCCGCGACGGTTTCGGATACCAGTCGCTGGAACAGGCGCTGCGGTGCCTCGACCCATTGCGCATCCTTCACATAAGTGACGCTGCTGTTGTCCTGCTGCACCGGGATGCGCGTTGTGCGCAGTTTCTGCGGCGCGGTCGGGATCAGGATGGTCAGCGTCGCGGCATCGGCGGCGGTGCGCGCGGCGCCCGCGGCGGGCGCCGCTGCGGCGTCGAGCGTCAGCAGGAAGGGGGGCGTCTTGCCGCCAAGACCGACGCAGGCCGACAGCGAGACGGCGAGCGTGGCAGCGAGGAGCGGGATGCGGAGGTGGCGGATCATGATCGTCCTCATTTCTTGTAATCGGGCAGCTTGCTACCACCCAGCACGGCGCCGGCGCCCTGCTGGTCGAGCTTGTCGGTCAGGCTGGACAGCGAGGCGGAGGTGCGGCGCAGGTCGCGGATCAGCGCATTGGCTTCGGGGATCGTCGTCTGGCTGAACGTCTGCAGGCCGGGCCGCGCGTCGGCGATCGCGCCCTCCAGCGTCTTCATCGATTCGTTCGCCGACGCCAGCGTGTCGCGCAGGTTGCGCATCGCCGGGTCGACGTTGCGATCGATCGTCCCTTGCGTCGCGGCGGCGAGATTGCCGATCTGCTCGGCGGCTACACCGGTCTGCTGGATCGCGATGCGCGTGTCGGCCAGCGCGCGTTCGATCGCGGGTCCGTTGCGCGCCAGGATTGCGGTCGATGCTTCGACATTGTTCAGGATGCCGCGCATGCTCGCCTGATTTTCGTCGTCGGCAAGTTCGGCCAGCCGCTCGGTCAGCGTCGACAGCCGCTGGAGCAATTGCGGCGCGGTGTTGAGCAATTCGCCCAATCCTCCGACCCGGGTCGGGATCACCGGCCGGCCCGCCGGTCCCAGATCGGTAATTGCGGGCGCCCCCTTGACCGCGCCGTCGAGCGAGATTTGCGACACGCCGGTAAAGCCAACCCCCTCGATCGCGGCGGTGGTGCCCTGCAGAACGGGAACCCCTTCGTTTACCTCGATCCGTACCCGGACGAATTGCGGGTCGTCGGGCCACAGGGCGATTTCGCGCACCTGTCCCGACGGCACGCCTGAGAATTGCACCGACGCGCCCTTGTTCAGCCCGTCGACCGATTGTTTGAAGAAAATATCATATTCACGCTTGTCGCCGCCGCTGTCATTGGCCAGCCAGACGATGAAAAAGGCGAGCGCCGCGGTGAACAACAGGACAAAGGCGCCGACCAGGACGTTGTTCGAGCGAGTTTCCATCAGCTTTTCCTATCCTGCCGCGCGGCGGCGATGTTGCAACCGGCGGCTGCGCGGCCGCGGGGGCCGTTGAAATAATCCTGTATCCACGGATGCTCGGTGGCAAGCAGTTCGGGAATGGTGCCGACCGCGATCACCTTTTTCTCCGCCAGCACCGCAACCCGGTCGCACGTCGCGTAGAGCGAGTCGAGGTCGTGGGTGATCAGAAACACCGTCAGCCCCATGGTGTCGGCGAGCTCGCGGATCAGCTCGTCAAACTTGGCCGCGCCGATCGGATCGAGTCCGGCGGTCGGCTCGTCGAGAAACAGCAGTGCCGGGTCGAGCGCCAGGCTGCGCGCGAGCCCCGCGCGCTTGACCATGCCGCCCGACAGCTCGGCGGGATATTTCGGCCCCGCGTCGGGGGGCAGCCCGACCATCGCGACCTTGTAAGCGGCGATTTCGTCGAGCAATTTCTGGTCGGTGCGCGGATAATATTCGCGCAGCGGCACCTGAATATTTTCGGCGACGCTCAGCGTCGAAAACAGCGCGCCGCCCTGGAACATCACGCCCCAGCGGCGGCGCAGGTCGCGCGATTCCTCTTCGTCGGCGATCGTGTCGAGCGTCTTGCCATAAACTTCGATCTCGCCCGCGACGGGGGTCTGCAGGCCGATGATCGACCGCATCAGCACCGATTTGCCGGTGCCGGATCCGCCGACCACACCCAATATCTCGCCCGACCGCACGTCGAGGTCGAGCCCGTCATGGATCACCGCATCGCCGAACTGGTTGACCAGGCCGCGAATGCGGATCGCATAGTCGAACGCCTCCGGCTGGACCGCATCGGCGGCGGCGAGCTCTTCGGCCAGTTGTTCGTCGATCTCTTCGCTCATCAATTCCATCCGATCGACGAAAAGAAGACCGCGAAAAACGCGTCGAGGACGATGACCAGAAAGATCGCGGCAACCACGGCCGACGTGGTGCGCCGACCGACTTCCTCGGCATTCTGTCGAACCTGCATCCCTTCGTAACAGCCGGTCACGCCGATCAATATGCCGAACACCGGCGCCTTGATCAGCATTGCCCAGAAATCGGTCATGGGGATGATGTCGCGCAGCAGCTGGACATAGGTGACCGGCGGAATATCGAGCCCGATCCAGCAGAACACCCCGCCGCCGATGATCGCGCAGATGCTGGCGTAAAAGCCGAGCAGCGGCATCAATATCGTCGCTGCAGCGACGCGCGGCAGCACGATCGCTTCCATCGGCGAGACGCCGATCGTGCGCATCGCGTCGATTTCTTCGGTCAGCTTCATCGTGCCGATCTGTGCCGCGAACGCCGATCCCGAGCGGCCCGCGACCATGATCGCGGTCATCAGCAGGCCAAGCTCGCGGATCGAGGCGCGGCCGACCAGGTTGACGGTGAACACTTCGAGCCCGAACTGGCGCAGCTGCACCGCGCCCTGCTGCGCAACGACGATGCCGATCAGGAAGGTCATCAGGCCGATGATCGGCAGCGCATCGAGGCCGACGGTCTGGAACCGGGTGACGATCGCGTGCCAGCGCAGGCGCCGCCGCGCGCGCAGCTGGGTGCCGAGCGCCATGATCATGGCGCCAAAGAATCCGACGATGCCGAGCAGTTCGTGCCAAACCGCCCGGCTGGCGACGCCGACCTGTTCGAGCATGCGAATCAGCGGGGGGCGGCGGTCGCGGTGGACGCGATATTCGCTCTTGTCGCTGGCCAGCGCGTCGAGCAGCCGCTGCGCTTCGGGGCTGGCGCCGGTGATCTTCGCACCATGTTCCTTGACGGTGCGGGTAACGATCCACGCGCCGACGGTGTCGATCCGTTCGAGCGCCGACAGGTCGAGCGTCGCAATCGGGCCGAGCGCGTCGAGCCGCGCCGGAAGATCGCCGAGCCGCGCCAGCGTCAGCCGACCGGTGAAGCGGATGTCGGTGCCATTCGCACCTTCGCTTTGTTCGAAATCCGCTCTGGCCACCATCGTGCGGAGGACATTGTCTTATTTGCCCCACCACGGCAAGTTAATCCCGCCCCCTTGGCCCGGACGCGGCGCGCTTCTATGATCGGAGGATGGAAACGCCGCCAATCGCCCCGCCGCCCGACTATGCGCATCGCGTGGCGATGTATGACATGGATCGGACGATAACCCGATCAGGGACTTACAGCGGATTCCTGATACATGTTGCGCGGCGGCGGCAGCAATGGCGGTTGCTGTTGCTGCCGCTCGTCGGGCTGGCGAGCGTCGCCTATGCGCTGCGCCTGATCGACCGGTCGCGGCTGAAGGCGATTAACCTGCGCCTGCTGGTCGGCGACCGTTTCGCGCGCGCCGAAATCGCGCCGCTCGCCGAAAGCTATGCCGACAAGGTCGTGGCGCGCGGACTGCACCCCGCCGCGCTCGAACAGATCGCGGCCGACCGCGAAGCTGGATACCGGCTGTTGCTCGCGACCGCGTCCTTCCACCTCTATGTCGACGCGATCGCCAAGCGGCTGGGGATCGAAGATGTGCTGGCCACCGAGCTCGACGAGCCCGATGGCGCCGATCATATCCACGCCCGCCTGGCGGGCGACAATTGTTACGGCGACGCCAAATTTGCGCGCATCGACGGCTGGATGGCGGCGAACGCGATCACCCGCGACGCCGCGCACATCCGCGCCTATTCGGACCATGTGTCCGACCACCCGATGCTGCGCTTCGCCGACGAGGCGGTGGCGACGACCCCGTCACGCGGGCTCAGGAAACTGGCGCCGCAAATGGGTTGGACGGTGGTCGATTGGCGGGGAAAACGGCCCCGTTAAAATCGCTCGCAATGACGCATTTAGACCGCGTCCAGCGCCTGCGCAAAATCGGCGATCAGATCGTCGGCGTCTTCGATACCGATCGAGATGCGCACCAGATTGTCGGTGATCCCCAGCGCGGCCTTGCGCGCGTCGGGGACCGACAGGTGCGTCATTGCGGCCGGGTGGCTGGCCAAGGTTTCGGTGCCGCCCAGACTGACCGCGAGCTTGGCGATCTTCAATGCGTCGAGGAAACGGAAGCTTTCGGTTTCACCGCCCTTGATGAACAGCGAAAAGGTCGATCCGGCGCCGGTGCAATGGCGGTCAAAAATATCCTTCTGCGATCCTTCGGGCAGGAAGCCGAGGTAGCCGAGGCCGTCGACCTTGGGATGGTCGCGCAGGAAGGCGCAGACCTTTTCGGCATTCTCGCCCGCGCGGCTCATCCGGAGCTCGACGGTTTCCATCGAGCGCAGCAGCATCCACGCGGTATGCGGGTCGCAGATCGTGCCGATGGTGTTGCGCATCATGCGAATGGGACCCAGCCAGTGCTTCGACCCCAGCACGCCGCCCGCGACCAGATCGCTGTGCCCGCCGGCATATTTGGTCAGGCTGTAGAGGACGATGTCGGCACCATGCGCCAGCGGCTTCGACCACAAAGGGCCAAGGAAGGTGTTGTCGATCGCGATCGGCGGCCGTGCACCTTCGCCAAACGCCGCATCGGTCGCGGCGCGCATCGCCTGAACGTCGACCAGCGCGTTGGTCGGGTTGGCGGGGCTTTCCAGATAGACCATCGCGACCTTGCCGCCCTGGTCGGCGGCCATCTGCTTGGCGCGCGTCAGGATCGCGTCCATTTCGTCGCGCGACGCTTCGGCCGGGAAATCGACGTAAGTGGCGCCGAAGCGCGACAGGATGCGCGCGATCAGCGTTTCGGTGGCGGCGTAGAGCGGCCCCGAATGGACGATGACGTCGTTCATGCTGACATGCGCAAGGAGCAGGGTGGCGATCGCCGACATGCCGCTCGAAAACACCAGCGCATCTTCCGCCTTTTCCCAGACGCCAAGGCGGGCTTCGAGGATTTCCTGATTCGGGCCGTTGAAGCGCGAATAAACGAGGCCGTCGGCGCCGCCGGGGCGTTTGCCAGTGATCCCTTCGAAATGATGCTTGCCCGCCGCGGCGCTTTCGAAGGCGAAGGTCGAGGTCAGGAAGATCGGCGGCTTGAGCGAGCCTTCGGACAGCATCGGGTCATAACCATAACCCATCATCAACGTCGCCGGCGACAGGGTGCGCCCGCCGATTTCGGTGACGTCCTGCTTAGGCTTGCGGCGCGGGGTGGTGCCGGTGAGGTCGCTGTTGTCGATCGGGGGCATAGCTGTTTCCTTGGGGGTCAATTAGTTTCGATTGCAACTAGCGCCCTTTGCCCCGCGCGTCACCCCAGCATCGCAATCGCCCAGATCACCCCGATGAGCAGCGGCACGCCGATGATGTCGAGCGCCAGCCCCGCCTTCAGCATCCGCGGCAGTGCGATATGGTCGGTCGCCCAGGCGAGCGCGTTGGGGCCGGTCCCACTGGGCAGCATGAAGCCCCAGCTGGCCGCCATCGCGACCGGCAGCGCAAGCAGGATGGGATCCACTCCCGTGGCGGCGATCAGCGCCGCCAGCACGGGCATGATGCCGCTGGCGGTCGCAACGTTGCTGGCGAATTCGGTGATCAGGATGGTGAGCGCGACGATGATCGCGGCGAGCGCGATCGTCGGGATGCTGCCGAGCGGCGCCAGCACGGCGCCCAGCCAAGCCGCCAGCCCGCTGGCAGTGATCGCCGCCGCGAGCGCAAGCCCGCCGCCGAACATCATGATGACGCCCCACGGCGCGCGGTCGGCCTCTTTCCAGACGAGCAGAGGGCGACCGGTGCCGTCGGGCAGGACGAATAACAGCAGGCTGCCCGCAATGGCGATCGTGCCGTCGGTCAATGCTCCCCTGGGTAGCAAAGGTTCGAGCCACGGCTGCGCCACCCATGCGAGGAACACGAGCAGAAAGACGGGGACGACCCGGCGTTCGGCCGTCGTCCAGATCGCCTGCTTGCCGAGCGCGGCGGCGGCGCCCGGACCATCGAACGCATGTGCCGACAAACGCTGCACCCGCGCGATGATGAAAAGCGCCGCCGGGGTCGCGAGCAGTACGACGGGGACGCCGTAGGTCATCCAGTCGAGGAACGAGATGCGCAGCCCCAGCGCCTTTTCGATCAATCCCGCGGCGATCGCATTGGTCGGGCTGCCGACCAGCGTGCCGAGCCCGCCGATCGATGCCGCAAAGGCGATGCCCATCATCACCGCGCCGGCAAATCCCTCGGTCTCGCCCTCGCGAACGCCGCCGGCGCGGACGACGGCGAGCGCGATCGGGACCATGATCAGGGCCGTCGAGGTGTTCGAAATGAACATGCTGAGCAGTGCGGTGGCCGCCATGAAAGCAAAGAGCAGCCCGGTCGCGGTCGGCGCCGCGCGCTTGAGCAGCGCGAGCGCGAGCCGTCGGTGCAAGCCGACCCGCTCGATCGCCAGCGCCAGGAAGGCGCCGCCCAGGATCAGGAACAGGATCGGCGAATAATATTCTTTCGCGATCGCATTGGCGTCCATCACCCCGAACGCGGGGACAAGCAGAAAGGGCAGCAGCGCGGTGACGGTCAGCGGCAGCGCCTCGGTCATCCACCAGATCGCCATCAGGACCGTCATTGCCGCGACATGCCAGGCGGTCGTTTCCATGCCCGCCGGGGCGGGGAGGGCAAGCATGGCGATGAAGGTCAGCAGGCCGCCGATCAATCCAAACAGGCGCGTGCGTGTCATCTGTCCCCCAAACGCTTGTTAGCTCAGGCCGATCACCGATAGCTGGCGGCCATAGGAATTTTCCCCTTGGTGGCACGCGCGGCGATAGCTGAAATAATCTTGCTGCAAGGCATAGGTGTCCTGTCCGCCGATGGCAATTCGGGTGACCGCGGCGGCGGCGAGGCGCGCGGCGACATAGGCGGCGATGTCGAACATCGCATGGCCGGGTTTCCCCGCGGCAAAGAAACGTTCGTTGGCTGGATCGTCGGCGGTGAAGCGCTCCACAAATGCGTCATCGACTTCATAGGAGGCGCGTCCGATGCACGGGCCGATCGCGGCGGCAATGTTCACGCGGCTGGCCCCAAGGCTTTCCATTGCGGCAAGCGTCGCATCGGTGATGCCAGCCAGCGCGCCCTTCCAGCCTGCATGTGCGGCGCCGATAACTCCGGCTTCGCGGTCGGCGAACAGCACCGGCACGCAATCGGCGGTCAGGATGCCCAGCACAATGCCCGGGGTGCGCGTCGCGAGCGCATCGGCCTCGGGCCGCGCCGTCAGGTCGCTTTTGTCATCGACAATGATGCAGCGGTTGCCATGGACTTGATAGGCGCCGGTCAGTGCTGCGCCGGGCAGTACCGCATCCGCCACCCGGCGCCGGTTTTCGGCAATCAGCGCCGGATCGTCGCCCGAGCCCAGGCCGCAATTGAGCGACGCGAGTTCGCCGTTCGACACCCCGCCGCGGCGGCCGAAAAAGCCGTGCGCGATGCCGTCTAGCGTCGGCGCTGTGACAAAAGGGGCGCTCACAGGTCGAGCCTGTAAAAACGGTCTTCGTCGATATGGTTGCCGACGCGGAACGCGTTGCGACCGACGTCATAAAAACCATAGCGGCGGTAGAAGGCCTGCGCGCGGGCATTTTCAGTGAAGACCGAGAGGTAGAGCACCGACGCGCGCGCGCGCGCCCAGCCAATCCCCCAGTCGGTCAACCGCGCGGCCACCCCGGTGCCCTGCGCGGCTTTGCCGACATAGAGCTGGTGGAGCTCGACGGCATCGTCGACGGGCTGATCGGCGGGCAGGTCGAAATCGAGCGGACCCATTTTGATATAGCCCGCGATCGCGCCCGCCGCGTCCTCTTCCACCGCAATGGCAAATTGCGGATCGGCAATCTGGGCACGGACGCGCGGCACCGGATTCCACTCGGCCAGAAACGCGGTCAGGTCGGCGGGATCATAGATATGGCCAAAGGTTTCGGTAAAGGTCGCCTCGGCAAGGGCGCTGATCGCGGCGGCGTCGTCTGCCGTTGCGCGTCGGGGGGCGGTCATGCCACATCTCCTGAAAATCCGGCGGGTGGCGGCCAGCCCGCCGCGCAAATCGCCATCACCTTGAACAAATCGCCCATCGCCTGCGGGTCGACCAGCCGGTCGCGCTGCCCCTGCAATTCGGCGGCGCGGGTCGGGGCCGCGGCGGCGAGCGATGCCAGCCGCGCGTCGATCCCCAGCCGCCGCAGCCAGTCGCCCTGCGTCGCGACCGTCCCGATGCGGACGCCCGACACCGTCGCGGCGGCGGCGAGGGCGCCAAAGTCGACATGTGCGGTCAGGTCGGCCTCGCCCGGATCGGCGAAGGGGTCGGCAAAGCGATGCGCCTTGACCGCTTGCAACGTGTCGCCCGCGGCCGGGCCGAAATAGCCATAATCGATCGCCAGCATCGCGCCGCCCTGCCGCGCGATGCGAAAGGCACAGCGCTGCATGATCGCCGCGGCAACCGGCGCGGTTTCGACGATCGTGCCGACATTTTTGCTGCGCAGCATTTCGGGGATCGCGGCCGCCGCATCGGCGTCGCCCGGCATCGCGGCAAACACGTCGCCGCGACGTTCGACCATCCGCTCGCGCCAACCGTCCATGGTGCGAATATATTGATGCACCGGCAGCGCGTCGAAAAATTCATTGGCGACGATCAGTAGCGGCAGATCGTCCGGCAGCGCGTCGACCTCGTCATGATGGGTCGCGGCGGGCAGGCGCGCCAATTGCGCGGCGCGCAGCGTCGGGCTGGTTTCAACGAGCTCGATCCCGGCGGGGATGCAGCCGAAGCGCGCCATCGCGCGCAGTGCATCGGCCGCCAGCGTCCCGCGCCCCGGACCCAGCTCGACATAGTGAAAGGCGGGGCTGCCCGCGCGCGCCCACAGGTCGGCGATCCACACGCCGACCATTTCGCCGAACATCTGGCTGATTTCGGGCGCCGTGGTGAAATCGCCCGCGGCGCCGAGCGGGTCGCGCGTCGCATAATAACGGCTGTTCGCGGCGGCCATATAATCGGCGACGGTCGTCGCCCGCGCCGCCGCGATGTCGCCGATCAGCTGTTCGGGGGTCGGCGGTCCGTCACGCAACGCTGTCGGGTCCGGCGACCGGCTCGACCCGCTGGCGCCGTCCCTTGGCGGTGGCGACGAGCCAGAAACCGATCACCAGCATCGGCACGGTCAGCGTCTGCCCCATCGTCAGTCCCCACGACAGGGTGCCGAGCTGGACGTCGGGTTCGCGCACGAACTCGACCGCGAAACGGCTGAGGCCGTAAATGATCGCCGCCATGCCGAACAGGAATCCGGGCTTGTAGCGCGCATCGGTGCGCCAAAAGAGGAAGGTCAGGATCGCCATCATCAGCAGCCCTTCCAGGCCCGCTTCATACAGTTGGCTGGGGTGACGCGGCTCCATCGTACCGCTGTCGGGAAAGATGATCCCCCAAGGCACATTGGTGGTGCGGCCCCACAGCTCGCCATTGACGAAATTGGCCATGCGGCCAAAGAACAGGCCGAACGGAATGACACAGGCGATATAGTCGCAAAAGCGCAGGAAGCTCAACTTCTCCTTGCGCGTCACATACCAAATCGCGATCAGCACGCCGATGACGCCGCCGTGGAGCGACATGCCGCCGTCCCACAGGCGGAAGACGCCCAGCGGTTCGTCGATATATTCGCCGAGGTTATAGAACAGCACATAACCCAGCCGCCCGCCGATGATGATGCCGAGCATCGCATAGAAGATCATGTCGTCGGCGTGGCGCCGCGCCATCGGGGCGCCGGGTTGTGCGATCAGCTTGAGGAGATACCAGTAACCGACAAAAATCCCGGCGAGATAGGCGAGCGCGTACCAGCGGATCGGCAGGCCGAAGACGCTGAACGCGATCTCGGAGTTTTCCCCCATCAGATCGTTGAAGTTCACATATTGCGTTGCTTCGGCTAGGGTTGCAAAAAGAAACATAAAGTCGCGCGGTCCTTCCCCAGGAGAGGCCTCCCCATAAGGGGTTAGGCCAGCGAGACCAAGAGGAGAGATACAAGATGCCATCTGCGCTCGATTTGCGCCTGGAAGCCGCCTATAATCTGATCACCGGTCCGGGCGGACCGATCCAGGTCGGGTCCGTCGAACGCTTCGGCCGACAGCTTCCCTTCATCACCAACTCGCCGACGAATCTGGCCGACTATGTCGCCTATTTCGCGATGCAGCACGGCGACGCGACCTTTCTGGTCGAGGGCGACGAACGCCTGTCGTTCAAACAGGTCTATATGGCGGCGCGGCAGGTCGCGGCGGGACTGGTCGAGGGTTATGGCGTGCAGCGCGGCGACCGCGTCGGGCTGGCGATGCGCAACGCCAACGCCTGGTGCGTTTCCTATATCGGCATCTTGCTCGCGGGTGGCTGCGCGACCTTGCTCAACGGCTGGTGGCAGGGCGGCGAGCTGGCAGCGGCGATCGCCGACAGCGAAACCAAACTGGTCATCGCCGACGTCCAGCGCGCGGCGCGGCTCGACGAGGTCGACCATGGCGCCAAGGTCATCACGCTCGACATCGCGCAGCCGATCGATCTGGCAATCGCCCCGATCACCGGCGCCGGCGGCAATGCCGCGACGGTGCTGCCGACGCTGACCGGGCAGGATCTGGCGACGATCCTGTTCACCTCGGGCTCGACCGGCCAGTCGAAAGGCGCCTATTCGCGCCACGAAGCGGTCGTGCAGGCGATCTTCAACTATGTGACGCAGACCGCGAGCATCGTGCATCTGCTGACCGAAGACGGGCTGATGTCCGACATCCAGCCCGCGACGCTGATCTGCACCCCGCTGTTCCACGTCACCGCTGAAATCCCGGTGTTCCTGCAAAGTTTCGCGCTCGGCCGCAAATTGGTGCTGATGCCGAAATGGAACGCCGAGGAAGCGATGCGGCTGATCCAGGACGAGCAGTGCAATTATTTCGTCGGTGTGCCGCTGATGAGCTACGAAATCCTGATCCACCCCAACCGCAAGAATTACGACCTGTCGACGTGCAAAAGCTACGCCGGCGGCGGCGCCCCGCGCCCGCCCGAGCATGTCAAACGGCTCGCGACCGAAATGGGGGAGGGCAAGCCGCTGCTCGGCTATGGCCTTACCGAAACCAATGCGGTCGGCTGCGGCATCATCAACGAAAATTACCTCGCCAAGCCGCTGTCGACCGGCCCGGCGTCCAAACCGCTCGTCGACCTTGCGATCCTCGACGACGACGGCAACGAGCTGGCGCAGGGCAAGGTCGGCGAGGTCTGCATCCGCTCGGTGTGCAATTTCGAAGGCTATTGGAACAACGAGGCGGCGACCAAGGCGGCCTTTTTCGACAATGGCTATTTCCGCTCGGGCGACCTTGGTTACCTCGATGAGGACGGCTATTTGTTCATCGTCGACCGCAAGAAAGACATCATCATCCGCGGCGGCGAGAATATCAGTTGCCAGGAGGTCGAGGCGGCGATCTACGAACATGGCGATACCAACGAATGCGCGGTGTTCGGCCTGCCCGACGAACGGCTGGGCGAAGTGGTCGGCGCGGTGATCTGGACGAAGCCCGGCAGCAGCGTGACCGCCGAGGATATGTGCTCGTTCCTCAGCGCGCGACTCGCGCCCTACAAGGTGCCGTACAAGATCTGGATGGCCAACGACGCGCTGCCGAAGCTGGGCAGCGAAAAGATCGACAAGGTCAGCTTGCGCAACAAATATCGCGACGAATATGCGGCGGAGGTTGCGGCGTAACTTTTGACGACGAGGGAGCGAACCAGGGCGATGACAATGTTCGAACAGCCCGAAGCTCCCGAACCGGCCCCGCCGCGCGTCTATCGCCACCGCCTGCCGACACGCCTCTGGCATTGGCTGAACGCGGTCACCCTGCTCGTCCTGCTGATGAGCGGACTGATGATCTTCAACGCGCATCCGCGGCTCTATTGGGGCGAATATGGCGCCAATTTCGACCGCGCCTGGCTGGTGATCGGCTCGACCGCCGACGAAGGCTATTTGCGGATCGGCGACTGGCGGGTCGAAACGACGGGGGTGCTCGGCCGCTGGACCGATGCCGAGGGGACCCAAAAAACATGGGCCTTCCCCGGCTGGGCGACGATCCCGACCAGCTACAGCCTTGCCGACGGGCGGCGCTGGCACCTCTTCTTTGCCTGGGTGCTGTCGATCGCGCTGACGCTCTACATACTGTGGACGGCGATCGGCGGGCATTTGAAAAAAGACCTGCACGTCCGCCGCACCGAATGGTCGCCGCGCCACATCTGGCATGACGTCAAGGATCATGCGCGGCTGCGCTTCCCGAAAGGCGAAGCGGCGGCGCAGTACGGCATCCTCCAGAAGCTGAGCTACATCGGTGTCATCTTCATCCTGCTGCCGCTGATGATCGCCACCGGCCTCACCATGTCGCCGGGCATCAACGCCGGCGCGCCGTGGCTGCTCGACCTGTTCGGCGGCCGCCAGTCGGCGCGCTCGATCCATTTCATCGCGGCCTGGGCGCTGGTGGCGTTTTTCCTCGTCCATATCCTGATGGTGCTGCTCGCCGGGCCGGTGAACGAAGTGCGGTCGATGGTGACGGGCTGGTTCCGTCTGCCGCCGGAGAAGGACGCATGAGCGAGATCATTCTGCCGCGTCGCCAGCTGATCGCCCGCGCAGGCGGCCTCGCCGCGACATTGCCCTTGCTCGGCGCTTGCGACGCAATCAACGAGGCGCCCGCGGTGCGCAAGATATTGTCGATGGGCGAGGAGATGAACCGCGCCAGCCAGCGCGCGCTCATCGACCGCAACGCCTTGGCGCGCGAATATAGCCGCGCCGACCTGTCGCCTTACTTCCGGCCCAACGGCACCCGCCTGCCCGCGGGCGCCGCTTATGCCGCCCATGCGGCCAGCGGTTTCGCCGACTGGCGCGTCGCGGTCACGGGACTGGTTGCCAAGCCCTTGTCGCTGTCGATGGCCGACATTCGTGCAATGCCGCAACGTACCCAGATCACCCGCCACGACTGCGTCGAAGGGTGGAGCGCGATCGGGCAATGGACCGGCGTCCAGCTGTCGCGCATCCTCGCCGCCGCCGGGGTCCGCGACAGCGCGCGCTATATCGTGTTCCGCTGCGCCGATCGGCTCGGCGACGCGCTCTATTATGAAAGCTGCGACATGGTCGATGCGCGCCATCCGCAGACGATCCTGGCCTGGGCGCTCAACGACGCGGTGCTGCCGATCGCCAACGGCGCGCCGCTGCGCCTCAGGATCGAGCGCCAGCTCGGCTACAAGCACGCCAAATATGTGAACGCGATCGAAGCGGTCGCCAGCCTCGACGGCATTGGCGCGGGCAAGGGCGGCTATTGGGAAGATCGCATCGATTATGAATGGTATGCGGGGATTTGACCGCTTGGACCCTCTGGGCCGGAAGGGATGGCGGCTTTGGGGTGGGGAGCGGACGGTGCCGGTCCTCCCCGGCACGGGGAGGGGGACCAGCGAAGCTGGTGGAGGGGCACCATCGGTTTGCCTGGCCGGTGCGATAGTGCACCGCCGAACGGTCGCCGTTGAAGGAGTGCTTTTGTCCGGCGCCACATAAACCGCCTGTGCCCCTCCACCACCCTTCGGGTGGTCCCCCTCCCCCGTTGGGGGAGGATCGGCTATGTCCGCAATCGGTCGCAACCGGCCATACCCATGTCCGCAATACCTACCCCGGATAGCGCTCGTTCATGACATCCCAACTGAGCACAATCAGCTCCTCCAGCACGTCCAAATCAACATCCGCCAGCTTGTTGACGTAAAGACACGACTTGCCCGTCTTATACTTGCCCAGCCGCTCGAACAGGGCGTCCGCCTCGGGTTGCCGGTCGCAGTAATGGCCCATCAGATACAGCGTCATCGCCGCCTTGCGCGGGCTGAATCCGGCGCGGCACATCGTCCCCGACCGGCCGCTGTCATAGACATAGTCATAGCTGCCATAGCCGATGATCGACGGCCCCCACATCTTCGGTTCCAGCCCGGTGACGCGGCGGTGCATCGCGTCGATCACCGCCGCCTCCTCGCGGCGCCGCGCCTCGGGAACCGCGGCGATGAAGTCGGCGACCGACACCTCGGTCGCCTTGGTCTTCAATTCACTCTTGGTCATCGCGGTCCCCCCCCCTCCTTCGAGTGTGCGATTATCGCCGTTTCGTCCCACCCTTCAATTCGGCGACCAGCGCCGGGGCGGGCCAGATTTTCTCCAGCCCTTGCTGAATCGCGGCGGTCGACACCGCGACGGTGCGGTTCAGCGTCCCGTCATAGCCGAAATTGCCGCCCAGCGAGTGGATGTTGCCGTCGAACGCGGTCCCGATCACGCTGCCGTCGCGCGCGATGACCGGCGACCCCGAATTGCCGCCGATGATATCGTTGGTGGTGACGAAGTCATAGACGACATTCTTGTCGATCCGCGACTCCGCCTTCACGAACCCGTCGGCCAGTTTGTACGGAAGTTGCCCCGTCGCGCGGTCATATGTGCCGCCCATCACGGTGGTCGCCGGGACCGGCTTGCCGCGCTCGGTCCAGCCTTTCACCTGGCCATAGGACAGGCGCAGCGTGAAGGTCGCGTCGGGATAGAGCTTGTCGCCATAGGCGGCAAAGCGCGCCTTTGCCAATCTTGCCTGCGCCGCCGTGACCGGCGCGTCATAGTCGCGGTCGAACGCCGTCTTGATCGCGCGGGCGCGCGGGTCGAGCTGGGCAAAGAAGCGGATCATCGGGTCGTCCGACGCCGCGATCGCGGCGGCGCCGCCCTCCCACAATTGCTTGCGATAGGCGGGGTCGGCGAGCTTGGTACCCGTCACGAGCCGTTTGCCGAGCGCTTCGGGGCTTTCCTTGCCCAGCAGCGACTTGACGTCGCCATTGTCGGCGCCCAGATATTCGCGCGCCTTGCTGGCCCAGAAGCTGACGCCCAGCTCTTCCAGCCAAGGATAGGTCGGTACCGGATCGGTCAGCCGCTTTTCGGTGAGCGGCAGCGCCGAGTCGGTGAAACCGGGCAAGCGCTCGCTGTTCGGCTTGCCGCGTTCGGCGGCGGCGCGCACCAGCGTCATTGCATAACCCGCCAGCGTCGAATAGCTGGCGGGGCCGTTCTGCAGGAACACGCTGTCGAGATAGGTGTTGCGGCGCTCGGCCATCGCCTTGTCGATTTCGGACCAGGGATCGCCGATTTCGGTATTGCCTTTGACCCGGGCGCGCAGGTCAGCCTCTTCGGCGGCCAGCTTGGCGGTAAAGGCCGGATCGTTGAGCGCCCGCAGCTGCCCCGACAAGGCCTTGAAGCTGTTTTCATATCCGAACAGCTCGTCGCCGCCCTCGCGGGTCTTGGCGGCATCGCCCTCCATGCTGGCGATCAGGCGGCCACGGAACTCGGACAGCAGGATCAGCGTCAGCGGCAGGCGCTCGGCGCGCTGGAATTCGCGCTGGGTTTCGGTCAGCAGGCGCTGCGTCGAACCGGGGTTGCCGACGACGAAGGTGATCTCGCCTTCCTGCGGCGCGCGCGGGTTCCATTTGAGGTGAGTGGGCGTCGCAACCGGCTTGCCGTCTTCATAGGCGCGCAGGAAGGCGGCATCCATCGCATAGCGCGGGAAGTTGAAATTGTCGGGGTCACCGCCAAAGAAGGCGGCCTGGAATTCGGGCGCCCACGCGATGCGGACGTCGCTATACTTGCGATATTGATACAGCTTGTACTGGCCGCCGCCGAACAGGGTGACGACCTGGCAGCGCGTCTTGGCGCGGTCGGTGCAGCCCGCCGATTCGAGTTCGGCGATGCGCGCGTCGCGCGCCTTGACCAGTGCCTCGCCGGTCAGCGATCCGATCACGCCCTGAATATCGCCGGTGACGTCGGTGATCGAGGTGACGACTTCGGCCTGCTGGCCGGGGCATTGGCGTTCGCGCGCGCGATCGGCGGCGTTGAAGCCGCCCGCGACCAGGTCGCTGTCGGCGGTCGACAGATTCTGCAGGCAGCTGATCACGCAATGATGGTTGGTCAGGATCAGCCCCTCGTTCGAAACGAACGACGCCGAACAGCCGCCGGTCAGCCGCACCGCCGACGCCTGCGTCCGGTCCAGCCATTGCTTGTCGGGCGCCCAGCCATAAGCTTTGCGGATCGCATCGGTCGGGACGCCGTCGAACGTCCACATGCCTTCCTCGGCGGCGGCGGGAGCGGTGGCGGCAAAGGCGGCAGCGACGGCGGCAAAGGCAATGGTCAGGCGCATGTAATTCCTCATCCGTGTAATATGGTATCGTCTGATACTAGCGGGGCGGACCCGTGCGGCCAAGCGAATATCCGTGGCGACGGGACGATACGGTTCGCTGAGCGCCGCGACGCGATAAAATAGGATCGCCGGGGGCTTTCCTACCCTTTTTCAATGTGCTTCCCTTGGCGAACCGGGTTGGGCTGCGCGTCGCCATCGCCGCTCGGCCGCGGCGGCGCGGGGTGGACCGACAAGGGAAATTTCGGGGGTCGATAGAGTGACAAGTTTGACAACTTCCGCCGCCGATCCCGGTTCGGGGGCATGGCGGGCGTTGCGTCGCGGGGGCGGGGCTGCTAGCCGCGCCCGCGATATTCTCTCGCCAAAGGTACCGCCATGTCCGATTCCATCAAGCGCGTCGTCCTCGCCTATTCGGGCGGCCTCGATACCAGCGTCATCCTGAAGTGGCTGCAGGTCACATATGGCTGCGAGGTGGTGACCTTCACCGCCGACCTGGGGCAGGGCGAGGAGTTGGAACCCGCGCGCGCCAAGGCCGAGCTGATGGGGATCAAGCCCGAGCATATCTACATCGACGACCTGCGCGAGGAGTTCGTTCGCGACTTTGTTTTCCCGATGATGCGCGCCAATGCGCGGTACGAGGGCGATTATCTGCTCGGCACCTCGATCGCACGGCCGCTGATTTCGAAGCGGCTCGTCGAAATCGCCCGCGAAACCGGCGCCGACGCGGTGGCGCATGGCGCGACGGGGAAGGGCAATGACCAGGTCCGGTTCGAGCTGTCGGCCTATGCGCTGAACCCCGATATCAAGGTGATCGCGCCGTGGCGCGAATGGGATCTGACCAGCCGCACCGCGCTGATCGCCTGGGCCGAACAGCATCAGATTCCGGTGCCGAAGGACAAGCGCGGCGAAAGCCCGTTTTCGACCGACGCCAACCTGTTGCACACCTCGTCCGAGGGCAAGGTGCTCGAAAATCCGTGGGACGAGACCCCCGACTATGTCTATTCGCGCACCGTCAATCCGGAGGATGCGCCCGACACCCCCGAATATATCACGGTCGATTTCGAGCGCGGCGACGGCGTCGCGCTGAACGGTCAGGCGATGTCGCCCGCAACGCTGCTCGCGGCGCTCAACGACCTTGGCCGCAAGCATGGCATCGGCCGCCTCGACCTCGTCGAGAACCGCTTCGTCGGTATGAAGTCGCGCGGCATGTACGAGACGCCGGGCGGCGAGATTTATGCACGCGCGCATCGCGGCATCGAAAGCATCACGCTCGACCGCGGCGCCGCGCACCTGAAAGACGAGCTCATGCCCAAATATGCCGAGCTCATCTACAACGGTTTCTGGTTCGCGCCCGAACGCGAGATGTTGCAGGCGGCGATCGACCTCAGCCAGGAAAAGGTCAGCGGCACGGTGCGGCTGAAACTCTATAAGGGCAACGCCAGCGTCGTCGGCCGCAAGTCGCCGAACAGCCTGTACAGCGAACGCCATGTGACGTTCGAGGATGACGCGGGGGCCTATGATCAGAAGGACGCGGCAGGGTTCATCAAGCTCAACGCGCTGCGCCTGAAGCTGCTGGCGAAACGCGACCGCTAAGGCGGCGCCGAATGTCGTGCGGCCGCGGCGCAGCAGGTCAGAACGCCCTCCGGGTGCGTCGTGCTACTGCGCGCTCACCTGACGGGGACGCGGACCTGTGTTAAGGGAAGGGTAGAAAAGCGGGGAAGATTTAAAAGCCGATGGTGGGGACTGGGCCTATTGCAAGGATCAGCCATGCCAAACGAACCCGACCCGGAAACGACCGATTATGACTGGCAACCGTGCCGGATATGGTTTCCCCGTCCGGGCTTGATGCTCGACCGCCACGGTGTGCGCACGCGGATCATCTGGCCGGGTCAATATGTGGCCCGCAAGTCGCGCTCGCTGCGCAAATGGATATATCGGCACGCCTAGGGCCCAATCGCCCACGCATTTCGCTTCCGCCGTGGCGAAGCGCCGCGAAGGCCATCCGAACTTTTCGATAGGCGGACTGCATTTGACGCGTCAGAAACAGGTTCTGGCAGCCACCGGTCAAAAGGAAGCAGTCGATGCGGATGTTCGATTTTTCGTCGTGGCAAAGCATCGGAGCGACCCTGTTGGGGCTGGCGCTGTTCACGCTGATCGGGGTCGGCATCCGCCTGATGGTGATGCTGACGGTGCAGCAACGGCGCGAACGGATGAACCGCCAAATCAATGAACGGCTGCGGACGCTAATGGCAGCCTATAAGACCCTCGGTGGCTCGTTCACCGGCGATCTCGCGGTTGATCCCCGGCATTTGCGCGATCTCCGCCGCACCGCATCCGGGGAAGGGGAAGCGGCGCCGGCGCCGGAAGCGGAAGGCGACGCCGACCGTGCGTCGGCAGACGATGGTGCATCGGATCGGCCGCGACGGATTCGCGATGCGGTCGAGGCGGCCTTGTCCGATATCATCTTGCTCGGCACCGAAGAACAAGTGCGGCTGGCAAGCCGCGCGGCGCGCGAGCTGGCTGACGGCCGTCCGGTCCATGTCCACGACCTGGTCATTGCCCTGCGCGATTTCATTCGGCAGGCGCTGGACCTCGACCCGGTGCCCGGCGACGTCGTCATTCCTTTGCAAGGGCCTACGCGCCCGTCGGGCGGCGGCAAAGGCAGCGGGTCTGCGCGCGGACAGGGCGGCAGCGGTCGGGGCGGTGGGCGTGGCGGCGCGATGGGCGGCGGTGTCGGAATGGCCGGCGGGTTGGGTGTGGCGGGCGGTGCCACGATCGCGCATGGCGCTGCGGCCGATTCGGATAGCCCGGCCGCCGACGAAACCCGCGCGAAATGAAGGATTAGCATGACGGCAAGACCTGCGCTAAGGCGCGAATCGTGACTGCGACCCGCTTTTTCTCCGACAATGCTGCGACGGTTCATCCGGCGGTGATGGAAGCCCTGGTGGCGGCCAACCATGTCGATACCGCCTATGACGGCGACGCGATCAGCCAGTCGCTTGATGCGGCCTTTTCCGATCTGTTCGAGACAGATTGCGAAGTTGTGTGGATCCCGACCGGCACCGCGGCGAACAGCATCATTCTCGCGCATTTCGTTCGCCCTTGGCAAGGCATCCTCTGTTACGAGGAAGCGCATATCGAGGTCGACGAATGCGGCGCGCCGACCTTTTATTCGGGCGGCGCCAAGCTGATGACCTTGCCCGGACGAGGCGCAAAAATCGACGCGGAGGCGCTGAAAGCGCGGATCGCGGGGATCCGCAAGGATGTCCACCAGGTTCAACCCGCGGCGATCAGCATCACCAACGCGACCGAATATGGCCTTGTCTGGCGCGCGGACGAGATTGGCGCGATCAGCCAGATCGCGCGCGCCAACGGCATGAAGCTGCATATGGATGGTGCCCGCTTTGCCAATGCCGTCGCTTATCTGGATTGCCCTCCGGCCGACGTCACCTGGCGCGCCGGGGTCGATGCGCTGTCGTTCGGTTTTACCAAAAACGGCGCGATGATGGCCGAGGCGATCGTCTTCTTTGGTGGCAGCGGCGGGGCGGGCGTGCGAGAGCTCAAGAAGCGCGGCGGCCATCTGCTGAGCAAGGGGCGATTCGTTGCGGCGCAAATCCGCGCGATGCTGACAAACGACCTGTGGCTCCACAATGCGCGCGCGGCGAATGCCGGGGCGGCGACGCTCGCGGCAGCGTGCGGCAATCGGTTGATGCACCCGGTCGAGGCGAATGAATTGTTTGTACGGCTGACGTCCGAAGAAGCCGCGAAACTGCGCGCTGCCGGGTTCGATTTTTACGATTGGGGCGAAGGCGCGGCGCGACTGGTTGTCAGCTGGGACCAGGATGCGCAGGCCGTCGCGCCGCTGGTGGCTGCGATTTCGGCGCTATGAGCGGCCAGCCTCTGACTTTGCTCAGCCCCCGCGTCCTGCTGCCCTTCCTTTTCGTTACGCTGATCTGGGGATCGACGTGGATCGTGATCACCGGTCAGCTCGGTGTCGTGCCGCCCAGCTGGTCGGTGGCCTATCGCTTCCTTGTCGGCGCGGCGGCAATGTTTGCTTACGCGATGTGGCGCGGGGAGCGGCTGACGCTGTCGGGAATGGGTTGGGGTTTTGCAGCGCTGCTCGGTCTCGCGCAGTTCGCGCTCAACTTCAACTTCGTCTATCGCGCCGAACAGCATATCACCTCCGGGTTGGTCGCGGTGCTGTTCGCGCTACTGATCGTCCCGAACACCTTGCTCGGCAGCGTGTTCCTGAAAACCAAGCTCGAGCGCCGCTTCCTGATTGGCGCCGGCATCGCGATCGTCGGCGTCGGGATGATGATCCTCCACGAATATCGCGCTGCAAACGTCGGCCCAGAAGAGGTGCTGATCGGCACTTTGCTGACGTTGTGCGGGGTGATGAGCGCGTCGGCGTCCAACGTCATGCAGGGATCGAACGTCGCACGCGCACAGTCGATGGTGGTGATGATCGCGTGGGCCATGCTGTTCGGCGCGCTGGGCGATGCGGTTTTCGCGTGGATAACCACGGGTCCGCCGACGATTGAAATGACCCCCAGCTATCTGGGCGGCGTACTTTATCTGGGCGTGATCGCGAGCGCGGTCACCTTCCCGCTCTATTTCAACATCATTCGCGCCGTCGGGCCGGGACAGGCGGCGTGGTCGAGCGTGCTGATCCCGATCATCGCCATGGGTTTTTCAACGCTGTTCGAGGGTTATCGCTGGGCGCCGCTGTCGATCGGCGGCGGGGTCGTCGCGCTGATTGGACTGGTGATCGCGGTCGCAAAGCGACCCGACCGGCCGTCGGTCAGCGGGAATATGGTCGCTGTCCCCGTGGAGCGCGACGCTTAGGTTGTCACCGGTGTATCGTTTCGATAAGACGGTGGCATGAAGTATCTTGCCGCTGCGCTCATCCTGCTCGCTACCTCGATCGCCAATCCAGCCCTTGCCCAGACCACCTGCCGACCCGGCACTTATGCCGCACCCGACGGCGATTTTGTCGTTCTCGTTCCCTTGTCGTCAATCCCCGCGCCGGGGCTGCGCTACCTGTTCCGCGACGGTCGCCGCGGCGCAACCTCTGATCCGACGGCGCCGCTCGCGTGCAGCAATGACGGCATGACGGTCGGCGGGGCGACGTGGAAGCCGATCGTTTTTCGCGAAACGCCGACGATCTTCGAAAGCGTAGGGACCAAGCTGTCGGGGGTACTGATCGAGCCGCCAACCGCCGATCCCAAACGCCCGCTCGTGGTCTTGGTTCACGGGTCGGAGCGCAATTCACCGATCGGCGGGGTCTATGGCTACGCGATGGCGGCGCAGGGGATTGCGGTCTTCGTCTATGACAAGCGCGGCACCGGCGCGTCGGAGGGCGAATATACCCAGAATTTCGAACTGCTCGCTGCCGACGCGGCCCGCGCGCTCGACCAGGCGCGCAGCATGACGACGGGCCGGGTCGGCCGCGCCGGATTTTTCGGTGGCAGTCAGGGCGGCTGGGTCGCGCCGCGCGCCGCGACGTTGACAAAGGCCGATTTTGTCGCGGTCGGTTTCGGACTTGTCGCGTCGCCGATCGAGGAGGACCGCGAACAGATGGTGTCGGAAGTGCGCGCCGCGGGGCTGGGCGATGACGCCGTCGGGCTCGTCAACCGGCTGTCGTCGGCGACCGGCCAATTGCTTCTGTCCAATTTTACCGCGGGTTATGACGAGCTGGACGCGGTGCGACGCGACCTGGCCGGCAAGCAGTGGGCCGCGACGATCGCCGGCGAGCATAGCGGCGCGATGCTGCGCATGTCGAATGACGAGCTGAGCCGCGTCGGCCGCGCGCGCTTCGACAATCTCGAACTGATCTGGGACTATGATGCGCTGGCGGCGCTGAAAAAGCTCGATGCGCCCTTGCTGTGGGTTCTGGCGGGCGAGGATCGCGAGGCGCCGATCGAAACGACGCGCGCCGCGTTGCTCGGCCTTGCCAAGGACGGCAAGGCGGTCGACGTTTATCTGTTTCCCGACACCGACCATGGCATGTTCGAATATCGAACCAATGCCGATGGGTCGCGCAGCGGAACGCGCATTACCGACGGCTATCTGAAGCTGCTCGGTGACTGGATCAAGGATGCCGCGCGCGGTCCTTACGGGCGCGCCGAGCATCTGACAAAGACCGTCAGCCCGCGCTGATCCGTTCGATGTCGGCGCCGACCGCCTGGAGTTTTTCCTCCAGCCGTTCGTAACCGCGGTCGAGGTGGTAGACGCGGTTGACCTCGGTGGTTCCCTGCGCAGCGAGCCCCGCAATGATCAGGCTCATCGAGGCGCGGAGATCAGTTGCCATGACGGGGGCGCCGACAAGGTGATCGACGCCGCGCACGACGGCGCTGCGGCCGCGCACGTCGATGTCGCAGCCCATACGGGCGAGCTCCGGAACGTGCATATAGCGGTTCTCGAAAATCGTTTCGGTGAACAGCGACGCACCCTTGCCGAGCGTCGCCATCGCCATGAACTGCGCCTGCATGTCGGTCGCAAAGCCCGGATAGGGCGCGGTCGACAGGGTGACGGGTTCGGCGCGGCCCGACATTGCGACGCGGATGCCGGTCTTGGTTTCCTCGACCGTCGCCCCGGCTTGGCGCAGCGCACTGAGCGTCGCTTCCATCTCGTCCGCCTTGGCGCCGACCAGCTCGACATCGCCCTCGGTGATCACCGCGGCGCAGGCATAGCTGCCCGCTTCGATGCGGTCGGCCATAACGCGGTACGTCGCGCCATGCAGGCGATCGACGCCTTCGATCGTCAGCGTCTCGGTGCCAATACCCTCAATATGCGCGCCCATCGCGACCAGGCAGTTGCACAGATCGACGATTTCCGGCTCGCGTGCGGCATTTTTGAGGACGCAGGTGCCTTTGGCGAGGACCGCCGCCATCAACGCATTTTCGGTTGCCCCGACCGATACGACCGGGAAGGTGAATTTGCCGCCCGCAAGGCGCCCGCCGGGGGCGACGGCCTTTACATAGCCCGACGTCAGCTCGATCTGGGCGCCGAACGCCTCGAGCGCTTTCAGATGGAGGTCGATCGGGCGGTTGCCGATCGCGCAGCCGCCGGGAAGCGACACCGTCGCCTCGCCCGCGCGCGCGAGCAGCGGCCCGAGGACGAGGATCGATGCGCGCATCTTGCGGACGATGTCATAGGGCGCGACGGTCGAGGTCAGCGTCGTCGTGCGCGCGGTCATCACGCGGCCGAAATCTTCGGGGCGCGATCCCTCGATCGTCGTCGAACAACCGAGCTGGTTGAGCAGGTGCCCGAACCCGTCGACGTCGGCGAGCCGCGGCAGGTTGCGCAGCGTCAGCGGCTCGTCGGTGAGCAGCGCGCAGGGCAGCAGCGTGAGCGCCGCATTTTTGGCGCCAGAGATGGGGATACGGCCCTTAAGTCGCTGGCCGCCGCGAATGACGATCTGATCCATCGGCTGTCTTTAGCGCACGGGCGCGGGCGCGCAAGCGGAGTGGGCGATCAGCCGAGCGCCTCTTCGACCTGTCCCAACCGATCCTTGCCGAAAAACATATCCTCGCCGACGAAAAAGGTGGGGATGCCAAATACGCCGCGCGCGACCGCGGCTTCGGTATTGGCGACCAGCCTGGCCTTGATTTCGGGCTCCTGCGTCCGCGCGAGCAATGCAGGGCCGTCGAAACCGTTGGCCGAAAGGAAGGTCGCGATCGCTTCCTGGTCGTCCATCTTCAGCCCGTCCTCCCACATCGCGCGGTTCACGGCATCGACATAGTCGTCGAGATTGCCTTCGTCCTCGGCGACGATCGCGCCGCGCATGATCGTCAGCGTGTTCACCGGAAAATGCGGGTTGATGCGGAATTTGGTCAGTCTCAGTTTTGCAATGAACCGGCGCATCTCCAGATTTTCATAGGCGAGCTTTGCGGGTGCATCGGCATATTGCACCATCGGTGCCTTGTTTCCCGTCGCCTTGAAGATGCCGCCCAAAAGACACGGTGTAATGACGAGGTCGGCCCCGGTGCGATCGAGCAGGTCGGGAAGCGCCTTCATCGCCAGATAGGCGTTGGGGCTGCCAAAATCGAAGATGAGTTCGAGGGATTTGGTCACCATTTTTCTCCCCACGGGCGAAGGTCGAGCTCGTGCGTCCAGGCGCTTTTGGGCTGCTTGTGGAGCATCACATAATTGGCGGCGATCGCCTCGGGGTTCAGGATCAGGTCCTGCGCCTTGGCATTGTCAAAATCGGGATGGCGACCCTTGATGAAGTCGGTGTCGATCGCCCCGTCGATCACGGTGTGCGCGACGTGAATGCCCTGCGGCCCCAGTTCGCGCGCCATCGATTGCGCGAGCATCCTGAGCGCGCCCTTGGCGCCCGAAAAGGCGGCGTAGCCCGACCCACCGCGCAACGATGCCGTCGCGCCGGTAAAGATGATCGTGCCGCGGCCGCGCGGCGTCATGCGCTTCGCCGCCTCGCGTCCCATCAGGAAGCCGCCGAGGCACGCCATTTCCCACACTTTGGTATAAACGCGCAGCGTCGTTTCGGCGATCGGGAAGTTCACATTGGCGCCGATGTTGAACACCGCGACCTCGACCGGGCCGACTTCGGCCTCGACCGTGTCGAACAGCGCGATCATCGCATCTTCGTTGCGTGCGTCGGCAGGGAAGGCGCGCGCCTGATGACCGGCATCGCGGATCGATTGGGCGAGCGCTTCAAGCTGGTCGGCGTTGCGTTCGCGGCGGTTGACGCAGGCAGTGAGGCCTTCGGCGGCGAAGGCGCGGGCGATTGCGCCGCCGGTGGCGTCGCCGGCTCCGATGATGACGGCTGCGGACATGCGACTCTCCTCTTGCTCTCGATAGTAACTATGATAATCATAGTGACAAGCGATTTCTTTTTCTTGTCGGAGGAGGCTAAGGGCGCGAGATGCCGAGGCGCGCGGATCTTTCGCATACCTACTGCCCCGTCGGGCGGTCAGCCGAACTGCTCGGCGATCGTGCGGTGCTGCTGATCCTGCGCGACCTGTTCTTCGGGCGGCGGCGGTTCGAGGCAATCACTGCGAATACGGGGCTCGGCCCCCAGCTCGTCTCGGCGCGATTGAAGCTGCTGGAAAAGGAAGGGGTGGTCGAGCGCCACGCCTATCAGGAACGGCCACCGCGCCACGAATATCGCCTGACCGCGAAGGGTAAAGACCTGTTCGACGTCCTCTATGCGATGCGCAACTGGGCTGAACGCTGGGCCTATGAAGAGGGTGAGACGGGATCAGGCCCGGCCGTGCGCTACAGTCATCGAACCTGCGGTGCCGACGTCGGGACGTCGACAGTCTGCCCCGGCTGCGGCGAGATATTGCGCTACGGCGATTTGAAAGGCGAACCTTCGGCGGCGCTCAGGGCCGAGCAGGCGGCCAAGAGGGGCTGATCAGGCCTTTTCCAGCGTGCATTGCAGTGGGTGCTGGTTTTGCCGCGCGGCGTCCATAACCTGATTGACCTTGGTCTCGGCGACCTCGTAGCTGAATACGCCGCACACACCGACGCCCTGTTGATGAACGTGGAGCATAACCTGCGTTGCCTGTTCGATATCCATGTTGAAAAAGCGCTGGAGCACCATCACGACAAATTCCATCGGCGTGTAATCGTCGTTGAGCAGCAGCACCTTGTACATCGACGGCTTTTTGGGCTTCGTCCGCGTGCGCGTCGCGATGCCGACGCTGGGTTGGCCCGGCGCGCCATCGTCATTGCCTGCCATGGACTGGATCAGGTGAGGGATCGAGGCGGGGAGCATCATCATCGGTCCAAATATCGCAAGCCTTTGGCCAAGTGCAAGAGGGCGGGGCGCCATTAACCGCCTTTTCGTCGGCGCGAAAACAAGAACCGCCCGCTTCCATGGGAAGCGGGCGGCCTTGGGGGTGTCGGCGCAGGCGGGGAGGGAGGGGGAAGGGTGCCCGCGCCAACGGAAGGAGAAAGCGCCTTAGGCGGCCTTCATCTTCGAGGTAATCACCGAAACGCGGTTCGAGATCGGCGCGAAGCTGTCGTTGGCCATCTTGACGACCATTTCGCTGGTCTTCGAGGTCTGGGCAACGGCGGCGTCGAATGCCTTCTTGCTGTTTTCGGCATAAAGCTTGAAGAATTCGGTCGGCGACTTGACCGAAGTGTAGCCCTTCAGCGCGGCGGTGGTGTCTTCAAAGCTCTTGCGAGCGAAGGTCACGCCTTCCTGGCCCAGGACTTCCATGTTCTTGGCAGCGATCTTGCCGGCTTCGACCATCGCTTCGATGTTCGCCTTGTTGAATTCGACGGCTTCTTCGGCCAGCTTGCTGGTCTTGCTCATCGCTTCCTTCGCCTTTTCATTGAAGTCGGCGGTCAGGGCTTCGGTGCGGGTCTTCGCTTCGTCGGCGAATTTCTTGACGGTGTCGTTCATGGTCTTGATTCCTTTGCTGACGGCGGCAACCGGCGTCGGTGCAGCCTTGGGGGCAATTTTCTTCACGGCGGCCTTCTTGGGGGCAACCTTCTTGGCCACGACCTTGGGGGCAGCAGCCTTTTTCGCGGCCGGCTTGGCTTTTGCCTTCACCGTCTTAATCTTCGCAGGCGCCTCGACTTTTGCCGCTGCGGGAGCGGCGGCAGCCGGTACGTCAGGAGCAGCCACCGGCTTGGCGGCGGTTTCCAGCGTCGCGGCTTCAAAAGCCTTTTCGGCACTATCCATCTTGGTAGCCATCGGGACAACTCCTTTATGTTGCACTGCACAATATAGGAGTGGATCGGCGATTTCAAGAGATTTTTTGTGCAGCGCACAAAAAATTCTCGATCTGCGCGCGTTAGCTGGATAAACTCCGGATATTACCGCTGTTTGACATAGCGGCCCGGCGCGTCCTCGATCGTCTTCTTGGCCCCTTTTCCGGGGATGCGAGCGCCTTTGACGGCAACTTTTTTGTGATCCTGTGCCGCAATCCAGTCGATCCAGTGCGGCCACCAGCTGCCCTTGGTTTCGCTGGCACCCGCGACGAAATCGTCCAGCGTCGCGGCTTTGCTGTCGCCGGTCCAATATTGATATTTCCCCGCCGCGGGCGGGTTCACGACCCCGGCGATATGGCCCGATCCGGCGAGCAGGAAGGTTTTCGGCCCCGACAAATGGTCCATCAACCGCCATACGCTGGCCAGCGGCGCGATATGATCCTCGCGCCCCGCTTGGATATAGGCAGGGGTTTGGATTTTCCGAAGGTCGATCGGCGTATCCAGCGCGGCCAGGCTGTTCGGAATGACCATGCGATTGTCGCGGTACAGGTCGACCAGATATTGGCGGTGCCATTTCGCGGGCAGGTTGGTCGTGTCGCCGTTCCAATAGAGCAGGTCGAAGGGCGGATAGTCGTTGCCGAGCAGATAATTGCTGACGACATAATTCCAGATCAGGTCGCGTCCGCGCAGGCTGTTGAAGGTCGCAGCCATATAGCGGCCATCGAGATAGCCCGGCGCGGACAGCTGTTCGAGCAGTGCCAGATAGCTGTCATCGACGAACAGCTTGAGGTCGCCGGCCTGTTCGAAATCGACCTGCGCGGTGAAGAAGGTCACCGACTTCACGCGCTCCGCCTCGCCCTTCGCTGCCAGCACCGCGAGCGTCGCGGCCAGCGTGGTCCCCGCCACGCAATAGCCGATCGTGTGAACGGCAGGCACGTCCAGCGCCACGCGCACGGTATCGATCGCATCGATCTGCGCCGCGATATAATCGTCCCACACAATGTCTTTCATCGACGCATCGGCCGACTTCCACGACACCATGAACACGGACAATCCCTGCTCGACCGCCCAGGCGACGAAGCTTTTGGCGGGATTGAGGTCGAGGATATAGAAGCGGTTGATCCACGGCGGGAAGATCAGCAGCGGGACGGCGAACACCTCTTTGGTCGTCGGCGTATATTGGATCAGTTGGTAAAGGTCGGTTTCGTGGATGACCTTCCCCGGCGTGGTCGCGATATTGACCCCGACCTCGAACGCGTCGGGATCGACATGGCTCAATTGGCCGCGCGACAGGTCGGTTAGCATATGCTTCAGACCCTTGAGCAGGCTTTCGCCGCGCGTTTCGACCGCGCGCCGGATGACTTCGGGATTGGTCAGCGCGAGGTTGGTCGGCGCCATCGCATCGGCGATGCTTTTCGCCGCAAATTCCATCTTGGCGCGTGCCGCGGGATCGAGCCCGTCGAGCTGGCGCGTCGTCGCGAGCATCTGTTCGGCGAGCAAGCCATAAGTCTGGCGGATCATCGCGAACACCGGGTTCGCCGCCCAGTCGGGGTCGGCAAAGCGGCGGTCCTTTGCCGCGGCGGCATCGGACGCCGCCGGGGTCATCGGGTTCAGCGTTGCGAGCGAGGTCCAGAAGGCTACGCCCTGTTCCCACATCTTCGACGACTGTTGCGCCCACATCTGCGTCGCCGGATTCTCCAACCATGTCGAGGGATCGAACATCGCGGCGGCACTGGTCTTGCCGTCATTGGCCTGCCCAAGCGCATATTCGAGCATCATCTGCTGCGCGCGCCCGATCACGCTGGCCCAATGCTGCATATCGTCAGGTGTCGGCAGGAAGGGGTTCGGAGCGTCGGTCGTGTCGCTGGTGCCTGCGTCGCGCATGTTCGTTCCTGCTGGTCAGTGCCGATAGAAGCCTATAACAAGCCGCGGTGCGGCTGGCGAGGCGCCGTTCGCGCTATATCCGATAACGAAAAGGAGTTGTTCTAGTTTCCCATGTCCGAAGATGAATTCTATCGCATCAAGCGCCTGCCGCCCTACGTCATCGCCGAAGTCAATGCGATGCGTGCGGCCGCCCGCGCCGCGGGGGAAGACATCATCGACCTGGGGATGGGCAACCCCGACCTGCCGCCGCCCGCGCATGTGATCGAAAAACTGTGCGAAGTCGCGATGAAGCCCGATGCGCACGGTTATTCGCAGTCAAAGGGCATTCCGGGCCTCCGCAAGGCGCAGGCGAACTATTATGCGCGCCGCTTCAACGTGGACCTCGATCCCGAGAGCGAAGTTGTGGTGACGATGGGGTCGAAGGAGGGGCTGGCGAGCCTCGCGACTGCGATCACCGGGCCGGGCGATGTCGTGCTGGCGCCAAACCCCAGCTATCCGATCCACACGTTCGGTTTCATCATCGCGGGGGCGACGATCCGCAGCGTGCCGACGACGCCGGACGAGAATTACTGGCGCGCACTCGACCGCGCGATGGCGTTCACCGTCCCGCGGCCGTCGATTTTGGTGGTCAATTATCCGTCGAACCCGACTGCTGAGGCGGTCGATTTGGCCTTTTACGAGCGGCTGGTTGCGTGGGCGAAGGAGAACAAGGTCTGGGTGCTCAGCGACCTCGCTTATTCGGAGCTCTATTACGACGGCAACCCGACCCCTTCGATCCTGCAGGTGCCCGGTGCCAAGGATGTCGCGATCGAATTCACCTCGATGTCGAAGACTTATTCGATGGCCGGCTGGCGCATGGGCTTTGCGGTCGGCAACAAGCGGCTGATCGCGGCGATGACGCGCGTAAAGTCGTACCTCGACTATGGCGCGTTCACCCCGATTCAGGCGGCGGCGTGCGCCGCGCTCAACGGGCCGCAGGACATTGTCGAGAAGAACCGCCAGCTTTACCAGAAGCGCCGCGACGTGATGGTCGAAAGCTTTGCGCGCGCAGGCTGGGATATACCGAGCCCCCCGGCGTCGATGTTCGCCTGGGCACCGCTGCCCCCCGCGCTCAAGGACATGGGCAGCCTCGAGTTTTCCAAGCAATTGCTCATACATGCAAAAGTCGCTGTCGCGCCGGGCGTCGGCTATGGCGAGGACGGCGAGGGCTATGTCCGCATCGCGATGGTCGAGAACGAGCAGCGCATCCGCCAGGCGGCGCGCAACATCCGCAAATTTCTCCAGATGCACGGCGTGAACACACCTTCGGTCGCGGCGGGCTGATGTCTGCCGCCGTCGGCCTCGGCGCCATTGCGGAAATCATTCAGCTGTCGGTGACCCCGGTGTTCCTGCTGGTGGCAACCGGCAGTCTGCTCAATGTCTTTACCGGGCGGCTGGCGCGTGTGGTTGACCGATCGCGCGTGCTGATCGAACAATGGAGCGAAACCGAGGGGCGCGAGCATGAACGGCTCGTCGCCGAACTGCGCGTCGTCGACCGGCGGATGGACATCATCAACAATTCGATTGCGGCCGCGGTCGCGTGCGGGATCGTCGTCTGCCTGCTCGTCGCGCTGCTGTTCGCGCAGGCGTTCGTCGGGTTCAACCTTGGCGCCGCCGCGGCCTGGGTATTCGCGCTGGCGATGTTGTTGCTGCTCGCCTCGCTCGTGCTGTTCCTGATCGAAGTGCGGCTCGCTACGCGAACGATCCATGTCCCGCTCGAACTGCTCGAGCTCGAAGAGATGGGTTGGCGCAAGCGGCAGGGGCGGCGTTAGGGCGTCACTCCGGCACGGAAGGTCGGGGTCACGCGTTTGCGGCTCGCCTGCTCATAGGCATAACCCGCCGCCAGCACGTCGGCATCGCTCCATTTGGCCCCGATCAGCGACAGGCCGATCGGCAGCCCCTCGATCGACCCCATCGGCACCGTCAGGTGCGGATAACCGGCAACCGCCGGCAGCTGGCTGGCGCTGGGTCCGCTGTAATGATCGCCGTTTACGAGGTCGCTTGTCCACGCGGGACCGTTGGTCACCGCGATCAGCAGGTCGAGCTTGTCGGCGGCAAGCAGACGGTCGATCCCCTCCGGCCCAGCGAGTCGCGCGGCCTTGGCTTTCGCCTCGACATAGGCCGGGCTGTCGAGTCCAGCCTTGCTCTCCGCCAGTTCGAACAGTGCCTGGTCGAACCAGCGCAGTTCTTCGAGATGCGCCTTGTTGAACGCGATCAGGTCGGCGAGCGTTTTGGGACCATCCTTGGCCGGCAGGCTGGCGAGATAGGTCGCCATGTCGGCCTTGAGTTCGGTCATCAGCAACTCAAACTCGGCGGCGCCCAGTTCTTCCAGCCCTTTGCGGCTGTCGGCAATCTCGACCACCGTCGCGCCAAGGTCGGTCATTTGTTTGAGCGCGGCATCGAACAGCGCGGCGATGTCGGCGCGATCGCCGATGCGGTCGCGCAGCACCCCGATGCGTTTGCCCTTCAGCGCATCGGGCGACAGCGCCGCGGCGTAGTCGACCTTGCGGGCATCGGCTTCGGCGGTTGCGGGGTCGGCAGGGTCGCTACCCGCGATCACGGTCATGACCGCTGCGGCGTCGCGCACCGTCAGCGTCATCGGTCCCGCCGTGTCCTGGCTATGGCTGATCGGCACGATATGCGTGCGGCTGACCAGCCCGACGGTCGGTTTGAACCCGACGATGCCGTTGACCCCCGCAGGGCAGGTGATCGACCCGTCGGTTTCGGTCCCGATGGTGATCGGCGCCAGACTCGCTGCGGTCGCTGCGCCGCTGCCCGCTGACGAGCCGCAGGTGTTGCGATCGAGCGCGTGCGGGTTTCTGGTCAGCCCGCCGACCGCGCTCCACCCGCTCGTCGAGTTGTTCGAGCGGATATTGGCCCATTCGCTGAGGTTGGTCTTGCCCAGGATCACCGCCCCCGCCTCGCGCAGCCGCGCCACCAGCGGCGCATCGCGGTTCGTGACATTGTCCTTCAGCGCCAGCGATCCGGCGGTCGTCGCGACCGGACCCGTGGCTTCGATATTGTCCTTAATCAGGATCGGGATGCCGTGGAGCGGACCGCGCACGCGCCCGGCCTGACGTTCGAGATCCAGCGCATGCGCCTGGCTCGTGGCATCGGGAAAGGTGGCGATGACCGCGTTCAGTTGCGGGCCATGGTCGTCGAGCGTCCGGATGCGCTCGAGATAGGTTGCGGTGATCACGTCGCTATTGATCCGCCGCGCGGTCATCTCGGCCTGTAAGGTCGCCGCATCCTTGCCCTCGACCGGCGGCAAAGGCGGCGGCATCGCGGCGGCTGGGGCGATCAGGATGAGGGCGGTGGCGGCGAACAGCGAGATTTTTTGCATGGGCCGCAGGCTGGCAGCCGTAGCGGCAATTGCAAGTGGCGATTTTCGGGGCGCCGCAAGGGCGTTGACACCAGTCCCTCCGTTCTGCTCCCATGGCGCCGGGAGATAAAAATGAACGATAAAGCTGCCTTGTCGCATGGCATCACCGCACCGACCTCCGGGGTGTCCGCGCAAACGCGGACGATGCTGTGGATCCTCCTGATCGTCTATATCTTCAATTTCCTTGACCGGCAGATCGTCAATATTCTCGCCGAACCGATCAAGGCAGAGCTCGGACTGAGCGACACCCAATTGGGTCTGCTCGCAGGACCGGCGTTTGCGGTCTTTTACGCCCTGCTCGGCATCCCGATCGCCCGCTATGCCGACAGGGATGGCACGAACCGGGTGCGATTGATTGCGCTGTCGCTGGCGATCTGGTCGGCGATGACCGCGGTGTGCGGGTTGGCGCAGAATTTTGTCCAACTCTTACTGGCACGTGTCGGGGTAGGCGTTGGTGAAGCGGGCTGCACCCCGGCGGCGCATTCGCTGATTTCGGACAGTGTCCCGGCCGAAAAGCGGTCGTCGGCAATTGCCTTTTACGGGCTGGGGGTGCCGATTGGTTCGCTGCTCGGCCTGATCATCGGCGGGGTGGTCAACGACCTTTATGGCTGGCGCGTCGCGTTGATGATGGTCGGCGCACCCGGAATCCTGCTCGCGCTCATCGTGCTATTCGTCATGCGCGAACCAAGGCACAGCCGTTCGGCGGAGGCGGTCGCGACCGCGCGGGCAGTCGTGCCGCTTTCAACCGGCGAGGCGCTGCGCGAAATTTTCAGTTCGCGCGCCTTCGTTTATATCCTGATCGCGGCGTCGGTCGTTGCCGTGCTCGGCTATGGCAAGGCGCTGTGGACGATCAGCTTCTTTATCCGCAGCCACGGGCTGTCCACAACCGAGGCTGGCCTGTCGATGGCGGTCGTGCTGGGGCTGGCGGGCGCGTTCGGCACCTGGCTCGGCGGCAAGATGGCCGACAAATACGGCCCGCGTGACAAGAAGCACCTGTTGACCTTTCCCGCTTATGGCATGGCGATCGCGGCGCCGATCCTGTTCCTCGGCTATTATATGGAAGATTGGCGCGTCGCGGTGGCGATGCTGATCATCCCGACGATCCTCAACGCCGCCTATTATGGCCCCGCCTATGGCTGTGTGCAGGGTCTGGTCCAGCCGCGCGCGCGCGCCGTCGCGGCGTCGATCATGTTGTTCGGACAGAATCTGATCGGGCTGGGGCTGGGGCCGTTCCTGTTCGGGGTGTTATCCGACGCGTTGCAACCGATGGCGGGACAGGAAAGCGTGCGCTGGGTGCTGTACGGCGCCGCGTGGCTGGGGCTGATCCCGGCGTTCTTCTTCTGGCGCGCCAGCCTGCGGCTGAAGGCCGAGCTCAAGTCGGGTTAATACGGCGGGGCAACCTTGGCGCGCTGCGCCTTGGCGGCGTCGATCCACCAGTTGAGGTCGTCGGCGAAGCGCGGGAAGCTTTTGACCAGCCGCGCGCCATCGTCGCCCGTTGGTTGGCCATCGGCATCGAAAGCGCCGCCGATCCGCCCGACGGGCAGGATCGACGAGGTGACCGCCATCCCCATCTCCCCCAGCGTGTCGCGCCAGCCCATCATCGCGCGCACCCCCGACCAGGGCCCCGCCGAGTAACAGGCGATCGCGGCGGGCCGCCAGAACCATTCTTCGAGGAAATGGTCGGTCAGGTTCTTCAGCCCGGGCTGCGGCCCCCAATTATATTCGCCGGTAACGAACAGAAAGCCGTCGGCGGCGCGGATCTTGGCGGCGAGTTCCTCCATCGCGGGCGGCGCCTCGCCCTTCGGATATTCCTTATACATGCGGTCGAGCATCGGCAGGTCGACCGCCTTGGCGTCGATCAGTTCGGCGCTGTCGCCGCGTGCGTCGATCGCATCGACCAGCCACTTCGCCAGTTTGATGCCCTGCCGGTCGCGGCGATAGCTGCCGTAGAAAATGAGAATATGGCGGGTCATCGCGCGAGCGTGGCACGGCTTGCGCCGCAACGGAAGTCCCCTAAGCTGTCGGCGACCATGGGTGGGGGAGAATAGGATGCGCGTTTACCGCACGCCGGAGGATCGTTTCGCGGATTTGCCCGACTGGCCCTATGCGCCAAATTATGTCGAGATCGCGAACGGCTTGCGCGTCCATTATGTCGATGAAGGCGCGTCCGATGCCCAGCCGGTGTTGATGTTGCACGGCGAGCCGACTTGGGCCTATCTCTATCGCCACATGATCAGCCCCGCCGTCGATGCCGGGCTTCGCGTTGTCGCGCCGGACCTGATCGGCTTCGGCCGCTCGGACAAACCGCTCGATCGCGGCGCGTACAGCTATGCGGCGCAGGTCGCGTGGATGCGGCAATGGATCGAAGCGCTCGACCTTAGAAACATGATCCTGGCCTGTCAGGATTGGGGGTCGTTGATCGGGCTGCGGCTGGTTGCAGAAATGCCCGAACGCTTCGCCGGGGTCGCGCTATCGAATGGCGGATTGCCCGAGGGCCAGCCAGCACCGCGCGCTTTCGCCATTTGGCGCGCCTTTTCGCGCTATAGCCCGGTGTTCCCGATCGGCAAGATCGTCAAGGCGGGCGCGAAACGCGAATTGAGCGCGGCCGAAATTGCGGCCTATGACGCGCCCTTCCCGACCCGCGCGTCGAAGGTCGCGGCGCGGGTTTACCCGTCGTTTGTGCCGCTGGGCGACAATGTCGCAGTGCCTGACCAGAAGCGCGCCTGGGCGGAGCTGGAGGCGTTCGACAAGCCGTTCCTGTGCTGCTTTTCCGACGGCGATCCGATTACGCGCGGCGGCGACGCCTTGTTCACGTCGCGCGTCCCCGGCGCGGCGCGCGTCACCCACCGCACGCTGCGCGGCGGTCACTTCATTCAGGAAGACGATCCCATGGGCTTTGTCGCGGCGATCCGCGACGTTGCTACAGCCCGACGCTGATCGTCAGTCGCTGAACGGATCGCGGATCAGGATCGTGTCCTCGCGTTCGGGGCTGGTCGATACCAGCGCGATCGGGGTTTCGATCAGTTCCTGCACGCGCTGGATATATTTGATCGCCTGTGCGGGCAGGTCGGCATAGCTGCGCGCGCCCGCGGTCGATTCGTGCCAGCCGTCCATTTCCTCATAGATCGGCTCGACCTCGGCCTGATCGGCCGAATGGGCGGGGAAATAGTCGAGAATTTTGCCGCGCAGCCGATAGCCGGTGCAGATGCGGATGGTGTCAAAGCCGTCGAGCACGTCGAGCTTGGTGAGCGCGATGCCGGTAACCCCGGATACCGCGCAGCTCTGGCGGACGAGCACAGCGTCGAACCAGCCGCAGCGGCGCTTGCGCCCGGTGACGGTGCCGAATTCATGGCCGCGTTCGCCCAGCTTCTGGCCCACCTGGTCCTCGAGCTCGGTGGGGAAGGGGCCGCTGCCGACGCGCGTCGTATAGGCTTTGGCGATGCCGAGGACGAAACCGACCGCCGACGGGCCGAGACCCGAGCCCGACGCGGCGGTGCCGCTGACCGTGTTGCTGCTGGTGACAAAGGGATAGGTGCCATGATCGACGTCGAGCAGCACACCCTGCGCACCTTCGAACAGGATGCGTGCGCCGGCCTTGCGGACCTTCTTCAGGCGCTTCCACACCGGCTGCGCATATTCGAGCACATAGTCGGCGATTTCGGTGAGGTCTGCGATCAGCCGCTCGCGGTCGATCGGCGGCTCGCCGAAACCGGCGCGCAGCGCGTCGTGATGCGCGGTCAGGCGGTCGAGCTGCGGATCCAGCTTGTCGAGGTGCGCAAGGTCGCAGACGCGGATCGCGCGGCGGCCGACCTTGTCCTCATACGCCGGGCCGATGCCGCGCCCGGTGGTACCGATCTTGCCCGCCCCGGCGGCGGTTTCACGCAGCGCATCGAGATCGCGGTGAAAAGGCAGGATCAGCGCGCAATTGTCGGCGATCGCGAAATTCTCGGCGTTGATCTCGACCCCCTGGCCGCGCAGCTTGGTGATCTCGTCGCGCAGCGCCCACGGGTCGAGCACGACGCCGTTGCCGATGATCGACAGCGTGCCGGTGACGATGCCCGAAGGGAGCAGCGACAGCTTGTAGACCTGTTCGCCGACGACGAGCGTATGCCCGGCATTGTGACCGCCCTGGAAGCGGACCACGGCGTCGGCGCGGCTGGCGAGCCAGTCGACGATCTTGCCCTTGCCCTCGTCGCCCCATTGCGACCCGATGACGGTAACATTTGCCATGATGCTGTCCTGCTGAACCGGACCCAAAAACGACCAGCGCGGGTCCGGCGCGGCCTTAGCGGATTTGGCCGCCGAGGCAAGCACGCTGGGATGAATTTGCGACATTTACGCTGGACAATGCGGTGGTGCCGGGGGGCGATGGAGGTGCGGATATGAGCAAGCGATACTGGGTCGGCCTGTTGGCGGTGACGGCGGTCGTTGCTGCCGGGATGCCCGCCAGCGATGCGCGCGAAAAGCTGCGCGAACGGCTGCGCGAACGGATGGCGGAGCGGATGGGTGCCGAACAAGGGCCCAAGGCGCCGGGCAGCGAGACGATCGCCTATGGCAGCGATCCGCTACAGGTGCTCGATATCTGGCGCGCCAAGGATGCGAACGGTCCGGCGCCGCTAATCGTCTATGTCCATGGCGGCGGGTGGAAGCGCGGCAGCAAGGACAATGCGACCGGGCGCTTCAAGGCGGTGCATTATCCACAGCAAGGCTATGCCTTTGCCTCGATCAACTATCGTCTCGTCCCCGCCGCGACGGTCGAGCAGCAGGCGGCGGACGTGGCGAGCGCGGTGAAGGCGTTGATCGACCGCGCCGGATCGCTGGGCATCGACCGTCGGCGCATCGTGCTCATGGGACATAGCGCGGGCGCGCATCTGGTCGCGCTGGTCGGGACCGACGAACGCTATCTCAAGGGCGCCGGGCTGTCCTTCGCCGACATCGCAGGAGTGATCCCTAACGACGGCGCGGCTTATGACGTGCCGGCGCAGATGAAGGACGGCCCGCCGATCATGCAGGCGACCTATAAACAGGCGTTCGGCACCGATCCGGCGCGGCAAGAGGCCTTGTCACCGACGGCGCACGCCGCGGCACCCAATGCGCGCGAGTTCTTGCTGCTCTACGTCCAGCGTCCCGATGGGGTGCGGCAAGCCAAGACGTTGGGTGACGCGCTGGTCGCGGGCGGCAGCCGAGTCGAGCATGGCAGTTTTGCGGGGGAGGGACTGAAGGGGCATGCCGAGATCAACCGCAGCCTTGGCGATCCGGCCTATCCGGCGACCGCGACCGTCGATGCGTGGTTGAAGCGGGTCTTCGCCAAATAGCCACCGTCATTGCGAGCGTAGCGAAGCAATCCAGAGCAGGATAAGGCCGCTCTGGATTGCTTCGCTACGCTCGCAATGACAATGTGAATGCGAAAGGATCGACATATTGACCAGCCCTGACGCGCCCTATCATGCCCACATCTATTACGACCCCGCCGAACGGCCAGTCGCCGCGGCGATGCGTGACGCTTTCGGACAGGATCCCGCGATCCTGTTCGTCGGCGCGATGACCGATCGCGCGGCGGGGCCGCATCCGATCGCGCAATATGAGGTGCATTTCCTGGCGCGATCGCGCGATGCCGTGGTGGCCGCGATCGAAGCGACCGGGCTGCGCGCGCTGGTCCACCCGCTGACCGATGACGATCTGGCCGACCATACGACGCTGGCGCATTGGATCGGCGAGCCGGTGGAACTCGACGTGACCGTGCTCGATCCGCCGGGGGTCAATCAGGGGGTACCGCGGTTCGGGATTTCGGATTTTTGATTTGTCCGTCGTTCCGGCCTTCGCCGGGATGACGATCAAACTGGTGACTACGCCTCGACCGGCCCATCGGGGCCGAGACGCCATCCGCACCCAAGCGCCTGCGCATCATCCGCCTCGGACAGGGCCGCCACCGTCTGCCAGTCATCGGCACGCAGGCTGGCGGCGAGCGCCGGATCATGGCCGAGCGGCAGGAAAATGCGGCGCTCGGCGTCGTCTTCGGCGCCAAGCCCCGCGTCAATCAGCGGATCGGGATAGAGCGAGAAGCCGACCGCGGCCTCTTCTTGTTCGCCGACGGGGATAGCATAGCCGCCGCCACGGCCGACCGCGTCGCCCTGGCCGGGGACAAAGATCTGGAAGCCGAACCAGCTTTGATAGGCGAAACCGTGGCGCTCGGTCGGGTCGAGCGTCAATGTCACGCGATCACGGATCGGTGCGGCGATGGCTTCGAGCGCATCGATACGCGCGGCGAGTACGCGCGCGGTGTCAAAGGCGCGAAGATCGGCGATCGCCTGGTCGAACGGGCCGGTAGCGCGAAGCAAGGGCAGGTAGGCGGCGGCGCCGATCCGCGTCAGCGCGCCAGCGTCCTTGGCATCGAGTTCGTCGCGGAGTTGCTGGATATCGGCGTCGACGGGAAGCGGGCCATTTGCAAGCAGATCGACGACGTCGGGCAGGGTGAAGTCGATGGTGACTGGCCCGATGCCCGCCGCTTCGAGCGCGTCGATCGCGACCGTCACGATCTCGCGCGCTGCGGCAACGCTGTCGCTGCCGATCAGTTCGGCGCCGACCTGGAGCATTTCGCGCGCGGGACGGAGCTGGCTCGCACGCAGTTTGACGACCTGTCCCGCGTAGCAAAGCCGCAGCGGGCGGGGCGCATTCGCGAGCAGCGAGGTCGCGATACGGCCGACCTGACGCGTGATGTCGGGGCGGAGCGCCAGTGTGCGCTGCGACACGGGGTCGGTGAAGCGGAGGAGGTCACGGGCCGCGCGGTCATCGTCACCGCCCAGCGTTTCGCGAAACTCGGCGAGCGGCGGCGATACGCGACCATAACCATGCGCGCGCATCGCGTCGACGAGTGCGCGGGTGACGCGCGACGCGGCCTCCGCCTGTTGGGGGAGGCGGTCGCGGAGGCCTTCGGGCAGCAGGGCAGGAGCCTTGGTCATGCCAGCGGCCTTAGAACGGCGGGGGGTGGAGTCAATAACTCCCCTCCCACTTGTGGGAGGGGGCGGGGGAGGGCCTGTTAAATCAGAGCCACCTCGACATGCCCTCCCCTAGCCCCTCCCGCAAGCGGGAGGGGGACTAAGATCAGAACTTCAAACCCTTCACCGTCTTCACGCCGGGAAGCTGGCAGAGCTGCCACAGAAGCGGCTCGGGCATCGGCGAGTCGAGGCTGAGCAGCAGCACGGCTTCGCCGCCTGCGGCGCGGCGGCCGAGGTGGAAGGTGCCGATGTTGAGCCCGGCTTCGCCGAGTGCGGTGCCGATGCGGCCGATGAAGCCCGGCGCATCCTCGTTGACGATGTAGAGCATATGGCCGTCGAGATCGGCCTCGACCTTGATCCCGAACATCTCGACAAGACGCGGGTCGCCGTTGCTGAACAATGTGCCCGCGACCGAGCGGTCGCCGTCGCTCGTCGCGACGGTGACGCGGACGAGCGTGTGGTAGTCGCCGTCGCGGTCGTGGCGAACCTCACGCACGTCAAGGCCGCGTTCGCGTGCGAGGTGCGGCGCGTTGACCATATTCACGCTGTCCGAATAGCGGCGCATCAGCCCGGTCAGAACTGCGGCGGTGATCGGCTTGAGGTTCAATTCGGCGGCGGCGCCCTCGACCTCGACCGAGATGGTGGTGAGGTTGTCGTGCGCGAGCTGGCCGACGAGGCTGCCGAGTTTTTCGGCGAGGCTCATATAGGGGCGCAGCTTCGGTGCTTCCTCGGCCGAGAGGCTGGGGACGTTGAGCGCATTGGTGATGCCGCCGGTGAGCAGGTAATCCGAAATCTGCTCGGCGACCTGGATCGCGACATTGACCTGCGCCTCGTCGGTCGACGCGCCCAAATGCGGGGTGCAGATGAAGTTCGGGGCGCTGAACAGCGGGTGGTCGGCAGCGGGGGGCTCCTGCGCGAACACGTCGAGCGCGGCGCCCGCCACATGGCCCGATTCGAGCGCTTCCTTCAGTGCTGCTTCGTCGATCAACCCGCCGCGCGCGCAGTTGATGATCCGCACGTCCTTCTTCGCCTTGGCGATATTTTCCGCCGACAGGATATTGCGCGTCTGGTCGGTCAGCGGCGTGTGCAGCGTGATGAAATCGGCCTTGGCGAGCAAGGTGTCGAGGTCGGCCTTTTCGACGCCGAGTTCGATTGCGCGTTCGGGGGTCAGGAAGGGGTCGAAGGCAACGACCTTCATGCGCAGACCCAGCGCGCGTTCGGCGACAATGCTGCCGATATTGCCGCAACCGATCAGGCCGAGGGTTTTGGAGGTCAACTCGACGCCCATGAAATCATTCTTCGGCCATTTGCCCGCCTGCGTTCCGGCATTGGCTTCCGGAATCTGGCGCGCGAGGGCGAACATCATCGCGATCGCATGTTCGGCAGTGGTGATGCTGTTGCCAAAGGGGGTGTTCATCACGATGACGCCCTTTTTGGACGCCTCGGGAATATCGACATTGTCGACGCCGATCCCGGCGCGGCCGACAACCTTGAGGTTCGTCGCGGCGGCCAGGACGTCGGCGGTGACTTTGGTGGCTGAACGGATCGCGAGGCCGTCATAATCGCCGATCATCGCGATCAGCTCGTCCTTCGTCTTGCCGGTGATGACGTCGACGTCGATGCCGCGTTCCTTGAAGATCGCGGCGGCCTTGGGGTCCATTTTGTCGGAAATCAGAACTTTGGGTGCGGTCATGTCATTTTCTCCGTCATCCCAGCCAAAGCCGGGATCGTTGGGAATGGGGATGATCGATAGCCGTCCCAGCTTTCGCTGGGACGACGTTATGCGGTGAGCGAGGCGTAGACCCAGTCGAGCCACGGGCCGAGCGCTTCGACATCGGCGGTGTCGACGGTCGCGCCGCACCAGATGCGCAGCCCCGGCGGTGCGTCGCGGTAACCCGCGATGTCGTACGCGGCGCCTTCGGCTTCGAGCAGCCCGGCGAACTTCTTGATGAAGCCCTCGTCGGCGCCCGCAACCGACAGGCAGACCGAGGTCTTCGAGCGGCTCGCGGGATCGGCGGCGAGGTGGCTGAGCCAGTCGCGGTCGGCAACGATCTTGTCGAGCGCCGCGGCGTTCGCATCGCTGCGCGCCTTGAGCCCGTCGAGACCGCCCAGCGATTTCGCCCATTCGAGCGCGAAGATCGCGTCCTCGACCGCGAGCATCGACGGGGTGTTGATCGTCTCGCCCTTGAACACGCCCTCGGCGAGCGTGCCCTTGGAGACGAGGCGGAACACCTTCGGCAGCGGCCAGGCGGGGGTGTAATTCTCAAGCCGTTCGACCGCGCGGGGCCCAAGGATCAGCACGCCATGGCCGCCTTCGCCGCCGAGCACTTTCTGCCAGCTGAAGGTCGCGACGTCGATCTTGTCCCAAGGCAGGTCGTAGGCGAACACCGCGCTCGTCGCGTCGGCGAAGCTCAGGCCTTCACGATCGTCGGCGATCCAGTCGCCGTTCGGGACGCGCACACCGCTGGTGGTGCCGTTCCAGGTGAAGAGGACGTCGTTCGACCAGTCGACCTCGGTCAGGTCGGGAAGCTGGCCGTAATCGGCACGGATGACGGTGGGGTCGAGCTTGAGTTGCTTCGCCGCATCGGTGACCCAGCCTTCGCCGAAGCTTTCCCACGCCAGCGTCGTGACAGGGCGGGCGCCGAGCATCGTCCACATCGCCATTTCGAAAGCGCCGGTGTCGGAGCCCGGGACGATGCCGATACGGTGCGTATCAGGCAGCTGCAGCATCTCGCGCATCAGCTCGATGCAATAAGCAAGGCGCGTCTTGCCGATCTTGGCGCGATGCGAGCGGCCGAGCGATTCCGTAGCGATTTTGGAGGCATCCCATCCGGGCGGCTTTGCGCAGGGGCCGGAGGAGAAATAGGGGCGCGCAGGGCGCAATTCGGGTGTCGGCACTTCAGTCATGATAGTCTCTCCTTGCAGAGAGCTCGCGCGGCGTTGGGACCGCGTGGCCCGGCGCCGCGTTTAGGGCGGGCACACGGGCTGTCAAACAAAATGCGTGGGCCGCACGAAATTTCGGGTGAGTTGAGGCAAAGTTAAAGAGGCTGTTAACCATCTTGTCGGTATTTTGACGGCCATGCCGATCCCGACCCTTCTGAAGCCCCGGATGCTTGTCGCAGCAGCGGCGGCGTTCGCGCTGTCCGCCTGTTTCGGCAGTCCCGAGGTGATGAAGCGCGGTGAACCAAAGCGGCCGGTCGCCAGCGCGCCGAAACGTCCGCAAGCCGCGCCGCTGCCCTCATTTACCAGCCCCGAGGCGAAACAGTGCGCAATCGATCTGCAACAGGCAGGGGTGCGCTTTACGCCGCTGCCCAATCAGGATCACGGTGGCGGCTGCAGCTCGATCGATTCGGTCAAGCTGCTCGACATCGGCACTCCGACCACCAACCTCGGCGCGATGACCTGTCCGCTGGCGCGCAGCTTCGCCGCTTGGGCGCAATATGCGGTGAAGCCGGCGGCACGCAAATATTTCGGTCAGGACGTCGTGAAGATCGAAACCTTTGGCACCTACAGCTGCCGCAACATCTATGGCGGCCGCTCGGGCCGCCTGTCCCAGCATGCCTATTCCAATGCGGTCGATGTGTCGGGTTTTGTCCTCGCCGACGGGCGCCGCATCACGCTGAAAGACGGCTGGGGCGGGAACAGGGACGCGCAGGAATTTCTGCGTGCCTTGCAGAAATCGGCCTGCCGCCGCTTCGGCACCGTCCTCGGCCCCGAATATAACGCGGCGCATCACGACCATTTCCATTTCGACATGAGCGGCAACGGTTTTTGCCGCTGACTTGGCAAGCGCGGCGGCAACGGCTAGCTGCGGGGGAATGACAACCGACAAACAGCCCCATCGTTCGCGTTTCCACAAGGCCAAGGACGACGCGCAATTCGCCAAGCAGGCGACCACCACCCCCCAGACCGCGAGCGCCGCGTACAAGCTGGCGTTTCAGGACACGGACTTCCTGCTGCGCGAGGATCTGCGTCCGGTGCGGTTCCAGCTGGAACTGCTGAAGCCCGAGTTGCTGCTCGACGAGGCGAAGATTGAATCGATGCTCGTCATCTATGGCTCGGCCCGGATTCCCGAACCCGACCAGGCCGATGCGATCGAGGCAGCGGCGACCGACGATGTCCAGCGCAACATCGCCCGCCGGTTGAAGGCAAAGGCCAAATATTACGAGGAGGCGCGCAAGCTGGCGCGGCTCGCGAGCCAGGTGCCGCCGGACGAAAACGGCTGCCGCCATTTCGTCGTCTGTTCGGGCGGCGGGCCGTCGATCATGGAAGCCGCGAACCGCGGCGCCGACGATGTTGGCAAGGAATCGGTCGGCCTCAACATCGTGCTGCCGCACGAACAGGCGCCGAACCGGTTCGTGACACCTGACCTGAGTTTCCAGTTCCACTATTTCGCGCTGCGCAAGATGCACTTCCTGCTCCGCGCCCGCGCTGTCTGCGTCTTTCCGGGCGGCTTTGGCACCTTCGACGAGATGTTCGAGCTGCTCACGCTGATCCAGACCGGCAAGATCAAGCCGATTCCGATCGTCCTGTTCGGCCAGGAATTCTGGGAACGCGTTGTGAACTTCGACGCGCTGGTCGAGGAAGGCGTTATCAGCGCCCGCGACCTCGACCTGTTCAAATTTGTCGAAACTGCCGAGGAAGCGTGGCAGATCGTCCAGGATTTTTACGCGAATATCGAGGAACAGGGTTAAAGGATCCTCGCCCCCACGCGGGCGCGGGCCGCTGTCCGCATAGCGCAGGGCTTCTTACGGCCCCCCCGCCTGCGCGGGGGCGACGGTGCTATTTCTGCGCTTCCAGATACAGGATCAACGCCTTGCGATCGGCGGGGTCGATGACGCCGGCAAAGGCCATCCGCGTGCCGGGAAGCGCCTTCATCGGCGCTTCGAGATAGGCGTCGAGCGCGGCTTCGTCCCAGACGCCGCCCTTGGCCTTCATCGCGCCCGAATAGGAAAAGTCGGGTTTCGCCGCGACGGGCGCGCCGACGATGCCGTGCAGGTTCGGACCGATGCCGTTGCGGCCCCCCTTGTCGACCGTGTGACAGGCGACGCAGCGCTTGAAAACCTGCTCGCCCATCGCGGCGGTCGGCGCGACGGCAGGCGCCGGATCGGGGGCTGCCGGACTGTCCGCCTCGGTTGCGGCGGGAGGCGTTTCGCTCTTCCCGCAACCGGCGAGCGCCAAGGCGCCCGCCAATACCACGGGGGCGACGCGCATTATTGCTTGGTTGCTTCCGCGGCGGGCGCGGCTGCGGCATCGGCGGGTGCCGCTGCGGCGGCGTCGCCTGCCGCCGGGGCCGCTTCGCCCTCGGCCGGAGTTTCACCCTCGACCGCGGGGGCGGCTTCGGGAGCGGGCAGCGGCAGGTTCGATCCTTGGCTGTTCAGATAGAGCAGCAGGTTGGCGCGATCCTCGGCGCTGCTGAGGCCGGCGAACGACATTTTGGTGCCGGGCGCATATTTGCGCGGGCTGGCCAGCCAGGCGTCCATGGCCTCGAACGTCCAGTTGCCGGGCACCGACTTCAGCGCTTCCGAATAGGCGAAGCCCGGAACATGGCCGTGCGGCTTGCCCATCGACGCCCACAGATTCGGGCCGATGCCGTTGGCGCCGCCCGAGTTGATCGTGTGGCACGCGGCGCATTTTGCGAACACCGCTTCACCCTTCACCGGATCGGCGGCAGCGAGCAGGTTGGCGATCGGTACAGCGGCGGCGGCACCGCCGCCTGCTTCGGCGTCCTCGATCGGATAACCGGGCTTTTCCGGGGCATGGCCGGCGAACAACATGCTCGACCCGATGGTCAGGCCCAGCGCGCAAATGCCGGCAAACAATACCCAGCCAGCGATCGTGTTGTTGCGATTATCCATGCTCTTTGAGCCCCGTTAGCTGGCGCCCGCTTGCCGGACGCATATCTGATTTGGACGCTCCCTTACTGGCGCGGCGACGGCGGCGCAAGGGGATGAAATCGTCAAGCGCGACCGGTTGCGTCGTCCCGTCGCTGCCGCTATTCGCCGCCGCTCCAGCGCGGGAAGGCAAATATGGGCAGCTATTCGGCTTCGGCACAGCATCTGGTCGATTACATGCGCGCGGCGGCGCTGGCCGAGCCGCGGCGGGGTCTCGCCTTTCAGGGCGCTCCGGGTGCCAACAGCGACCTCGCCGCGCGTGAATTTGACGCCGACGCGCTGCCGCTGCCTTGCTATGCTTTTCAGGATGCGATCGACGCGGTGCGCGACGGCCGCGTCGATCGCGCGATCATCCCGATCGAAAACAGCCTGCACGGGCGCGTCGCCGACATTCACTTCCTGCTCCCCGAATCCGGCCTGTCGATCGTCGGCGAACATTTTTTGCGCATCCGTCACGGGCTGATGAGCCGCAACCTGGGGCCGGTAACGCGCGCGATGAGCCACGAGCAGGCACTGGGCCAATGCCGCCACTGGCTGCGCACCCACAATATCTCGCCGGTCGCGCACAGCGACACCGCGGGCGCGGCCGCCTGGGTTGCCGACAGCGACGAGGCGGGCCTTGCCGCCATCGCGCCGCCGCACGCCGCCGAACTATACGGGCTGACGCTGCACGAAGCCGGGATCGAGGACGCCGACCATAATATGACGCGGTTTGTGGTGCTGGCGCGCGAACCGGTGCCGCCGCCCGCGGGCGTGCCGTTGATGACGACCTTCATCTTCGAGGTGAAGAATATCCCCGCCGCGCTGTACAAGGCGCTGGGCGGTTTCGCGACCAACGGGGTCAACATGACCAAGCTGGAAAGCTACCAGGTCGGCGGCAGCTTTGCGGCGACGAAATTCTATGCCGACATCGTTGGCGCGCCGGGCGACGAACGCGTCGATCGCGCGCTGGAGGAGCTGGATTTCCAGACCAAGTCGCTCAGCTTGCTCGGTACCTATCCGCAGGCGCGCCCGCGGCCCTGAAGCCTTCATCCACCGCGGCGGCGGAGCATCCGGGCGGTCGCCGACGTCTGGACAACGAACAGCGTGACCAGAATGCTGGAAACGACCAGCGCGAACAGGTCGAACGGCGAAAAATTGGTGCCGGCGATATCGGCGCTGCCGATCACCGGCATCAGCGCGGTCATCGCCATCAGCATCAGCCGGAGTTCGGTCGGCCCGCCCGCCATGTACGACAGGCGAAACTCGCCGACGACCTTGGCGGCAATGAACGTGTGGATCGACAGCAGGAAATAACCGATAACGCCCATCAGCGCGACGTCGAGGCGCATATAGGGGCTCATCCCGATGGCGCTGATCATCAGCAGGGTTGCCAGCGCATCGACGCTGTGATCGACAAAATAGCCGTAGTTCGGCCGCTCGATCCGGCGCCAGCGCGCCAGGCTGCCGTCGAGCGAATCGCCGAACCAGTTGACGATGTAGCCAGCGAGGCAAAGCCCCAGCCATTCGTCGTCGATCCAGCTGAGCATATAGCCCGCGGCGACCATCACCGCCCCGGCAAAGCCGAGCATCGTCAACTTGTCGGGCGTCACCCACTGCGGCAGGCGCGGACAGATCCAGTTAAGCAGGCGGCGCTCGCCGCGCGCGAGGATATTTTGCTGAATACGGACCGGCGCCTGCGCGACGGGCTGGAACTTGCTCATGGAAATCCTTGATCGGCGGCTGTCACGATAATGCCAGCCCAATGTCATCGGATCGTCATAGAGGCAAAAGTTGCGGTTCGCAAAGGGCGGCGCGGGCAGCGCGGCGCAAGGCAGCGTCGGTCAGTCCTGCCAGGGACCGATTTCGCCGACTTCGCCGATGGTGCGGAACCGGACCGCGCCGTCGACCCATGCCGCTTCCCACATCGGGGCGGGGCGCGACCATTCGCCGACGATGAACAGCGGGATGCGCTGCGCTGCGACAAAGGCGAGGTCGTCAGCGCTGGGGCCGGGAACGGGGGTGGTGTAGCGCTGGCGCAGCCGCACCACCGCCAGCGTTCCGACCGGAGGTGCAGGAAGCGCCTGGCGCGACGGAAAGCCGGCGCTGAGCGCAGTCACCGGATACCCCTTGTCGTCGCGGGCGATCAGCAGCAGCTTGTCGGCGGTTGCGATCGGTCCGCTCACCGGACGCCCCGCGACCTTGCGCCCGGCGACCGCGATATATTCGCGGATGTCGGCGTCGGCGATCGGCGTGACAGCGCCCGGCGGCGCGTCGGTGGACGCGCCAAGCGGATCGGCAGCCAGCGCCGCCAAAAACAGCAAGGCTGTGATCAATGCGCTTCGCCCCAGCACTTGCCGATACCGATCTCAACTTCCAGCGGCACCGACAGCGTGAGCGCCGGTTCGGCGGCGCCCATCATCACCGTGCGGATGACCGCGCCTGCCGCCTCGGCTTTGTCTGCCGGTGCCTCAAACACCAGTTCGTCGTGGACCTGGAGCAGCATTTTGACATCGGACAGACCCGCGTCGGCGAGCGCCGCGGGCATGCGCGCCATCGCGCGCTTGATCAGGTCGGCGCTGGTGCCCTGAATCGGCGCGTTGATCGCGGCGCGTTCGCTGCCCGCTCGTTCGTTCTGGCTCGCCGCCTTGATGCGCGGGAACCAGGTTTTGCGCCCGAACAGCGTCTCGGTGTAGCCCGTCGCGCGCGCCTTATCGAGCGTGTCGGTGATATAGTCCGAAATCCCGGGGAAGCGTTCGAAATAGCGTGCAATCAGCGCCTGCGCCTCGTCGGGGGTGATCTCGAGCCGCCCCGCGAGCCCCCAGCGCGAAATGCCATAGAGGATCGAGAAATTGACCGTCTTGGCCTTGCCGCGGGTGTCGCGGTTGCTTTCGCCGAACAATTCGATCGCGGTCGCCGCATGAATGTCCTGTCCCTGCGCAAAGGCTTCCTTCAGTTCGGGGACATCGGCCATATGCGCGGCGAGGCGCAGCTCGATCTGGCTGTAATCGGCGGCGATCAGGACATGGCCGGGCGCGGCGATGAAAGCGTCACGGATCTGGCGCCCGGTTTCGGTCCGGATCGGGATATTCTGGAGGTTCGGATCGGTCGATGAGAGGCGTCCGGTCTGTGCACCAACCAGGCTGTAGCTGGTATGGACGCGGCCGGTCGTGGCATTGATCTGTTGCTGGAGCGCGTCGGTATAGGTCGATTTCAGTTTCGACAGCTGGCGCCATTCCAGGATTTTGCGCGCGATCGGCACCCCGTCGCGTTCGAGCCGTTCAAGCTCGTTCTGGTCGGTCGACCAGTCGCCCGACTTGCCTTTGCGCCCGCCCTTCAAGCCGAGTTTGTCGAACAGGATTTCGCCGAGCTGCTTGGGGCTGCCGATCGCAAAGGGCTGGCCCGCAAGTTCGTGTATCTCGCCCTCGATCCGCAGCATTTCGGTCGCGAATTCGCCCGACAATTTGGCCAGATAGTCGCGATCGACCATGATCCCGGCGCGTTCCATGCCCTCGACAATGGAGGCGAGTGGGCGGTCGACCATCTCGTAAACGCGCGTCCCGCCTTCGAGTGGCAAGCGCAGCTTGAGCAGCTTCCACAGGCGCAGCGCCACATCGGCATCCTCGGCGGCATATTCGGTGGCGCGGTCGAGTTGCACCTCGGCAAAGCTGATCTGCGATTTACCGGTGCCGCATACATCCTTGAACGACAGGCAGACATGGTCGAGGTGGAGCTTGGCAAGCTCGTCGAGGCCATGCTGATGCTTGCCCGCGTCGAGCGCAAAGCTCATCACCAGCGTGTCGTCATAGGGTGCGATGGCGATGCCATGCTGGGCGAGCACGCCGATGTCATATTTGAGGTTATGCCCGACTTTCAGCACCGCATCGTCGGCAAACAGGTCGCCGAGCCGCGCGAGTGCGTCGCCCATCGCAATCTGCTCGGGCTTTTCGGCGAACATGTCGGTGCCGCCATGGCCGAGCGGGATGTAGCACGCCTTGCCGGGCGCGGTCGCCAGGCTGACCCCGACGAGCCGTCCGGTGACGCTGTCGAGACTGGCAGTTTCGGTGTCGACTGCAACGACATGTGCGGCGCGGGCGTCCGCGATCCAGCGGTCGAGCGCGTCGAGCGTCGTCACCGTTTCATAGGCCGAGCGTTCGATGGCCGGCATCGCGGGCAGGGTCGGCGTTGACGGCGAGCCATTCGCAGTCGGGGCGGCGGCAGCAGCAGCGCGCGGCAGGGTCGGCGGACCGCCCGGCGTCGCGCCAAGGTCGAGCTTGGCCGACAGCGAGCGGAAACCATGCTCGTCGAGGAAGGTCTTGAGCGGCAGTGGCGGGATGGCATCGAGCTTGAGGTCGTCCAGCGCATCGGGCAACGGGCAGTCGCGTTTCAGTTCGACCAGCACGCGCGACAAGCGCGCCATATCAGCATGTTCGATCAGATTGTCGCGCAGCTTTGACGCCTTCATCGTCTCGGCGCCCGCGAGTGCCTTTTCCAGATCGCCATATTCGACGATCAGCTTGGTCGCGGTCTTCGGCCCGACCCCGCGAACGCCGGGGACATTGTCGACGCTGTCGCCCATCAGCGCGAGCACGTCGCCGACCAGGTCGGGGGTGACTCCGAACTTCTCGTTCACCGCGTCGAGGCCAAGGCGGACATTTTTCATCGTGTCGAGCATGTCGACATGCGGTCCGTCCGCAGGTTCGCGGATCAGCTGCATCAGATCCTTGTCCGACGACACGATGGTGACGTCCCACCCGGCGGCGACCGCGGCTTCGGTGTAGCTCGCAATCAGGTCGTCGGCCTCGAACCCCTCGGTTTCGATGCACGGCAGCGAAAAGGCGCGTGTCGCGTCGCGGATCAGCGGAAATTGTGGGCGCAAATCCTCGGGCGGTTCGGGGCGGTTCGCCTTATACTGGTCGTAAATCTCGTTGCGGAACGACTGGCTTGAGTGGTCCAGAATCACTGCAAGGTGCGTCGGCCCGTCGGCGTCGTGCAGGTCCTTGGCCAGTTTCCACAGCATCGTCGTGTAGCCATAGACCGCGCCGACCGGCACTCCGTGCGGGTTGGTCAGCGGCGGCAGGCGGTGATAGGCGCGGAAGATGTAGCTGGAGCCATCGACCAGATAGAGATGATTCTTCTCGGACATGGCGGCGGTGTAGCAGCGAGGTCACGAGGGGGCGAGGTCAAAGACATGCTCCATGCGCCACTTTGGCAGCGACCGGTTTGTCGGTCGTCAGCCTTTGCTGTGCTGTCGGGTTTGGTTACACATTGTTCGAAATCCTGTGCGGTTCATTCGAAGCGGGGCACCGATGCCGAAAAAACGACTGGTTCTGACGCTCGACGGCACTTGGAACAAGGCCGAGGATAATACGAATGTCTGGCGCGTGTGCCAGCTGGTGGCGCCGATGGCTGCCGACGGTCTGCAACAGATCGTCTATTACACGCCGGGGGTCGGAACCGCGCGGGGCGAGCGTATTCGGGGCGGATCGCTCGGCTACGGCCTCGACCGCGATGTCGTGTCCGCGTATCGCTGGCTGATGGGCCATTTCGAGCCCGGCGATGACATTTTTCTGTTCGGCTTCAGTCGCGGCGCATACACCGCGCGCAGCCTCGCGGGAATGATCGTGCGGTGCGGGCTGTTGCGACCAGGCTCGCCGCTTTCCGTTGCCGAGCTCTACCAGCATTATCGGCTGGATGACCACGCGCCGACCTTGGTCGACCTGCTGGAAAAAAAGCGAAAGGCCGAAAAAAAAGGGCTGCCGCCCTCCAGTGTGCTGACTGCCGAAGAATGGCGGTTGGTGAACCACAGCCGACGCGTTACGATCATGATGATCGGTGTGTGGGACACGGTCGGGGCGCTGGGTGTGCCGTTCGGAAATTTTCCGGGCATCAGTCGGCGCCGTTTTCGCTTTCACAACATGCGGCTGTCGACGACCTTCCGACATGCTTATCATGCGCTCGCGATCGACGAGCATCGCCAGGCGTTCACACCGACACTTTGGGACAAATTCATTCCGGCGGTGCCGCCTTACCCCAGGAAAAAGACCGCGAAACCACCCGTTGTCGAACAACGCTGGTTCGCCGGTGCGCACGCCAATGTCGGAGGCGGCATCGCGGGTGACGACATGTCGCAAATGCCGCTGGTCTGGTTGATGGAAAAGGCGGGCGAACTCGGGCTGACTTATCGCAGAGAGATCGAAAAGCTGAAGCGGTGGGGCCCCGAGCCGGTAGGTAGGATCAACGACAGTTTCAGCGGATTCCTCTATCGCCTCTATCCCGTCGTCAAGTTCGGCGCGCGTTATCTTCGCGAAATTGCTGCCCCGCCGGTTGCCGTCAAAGGTGGTCGGCTGGCGACGGTCAACGAGACGATCGATGCCAGCGTGTTCAGGCGCTGGAGTGCCGATCCGCTATACCGGCCGCTGAACCTCGCGCATTGGGCAAGCCGCAAAAAGGTCGATCCGGCAAAGCTGTTTAGCAGCGTCGATGCGCGAACGGGAAAGCCGATCGATCGTCAATAACCGGTCGCGCGCGGCAAGGGTGGCAGGTCGAAATGCATCACATCCTCGCGCACGCCGAGCTTGGTATATAACGCAACCGCAGGATCGTCGCCATAGTCGGCCTGAACGAACACCGCCCAGGCGCCGGTTTCGGCGGCGATATGCTGGAGTTCGGCGATCAGCGCAGTGGCGATGCCGCGGCGGCGGACACTTGCGCAGACCGCCAGATCGTAAAGATAGATTTCGCTGCGCGCCGCCTCGAACTTGGGCAGCTCATAGGCCGTGAGCCCGCCGACGATGCGGCCGTCGATCCGCGCGATGAGCAGGATGATCGCGTCCTTGGCAAGCTGGCGGGCGAGCCACGCGTCGTCGGGATGATCGCGGCGATAGGTTTCATGGTCGGCAAAGGCGTCGGCATAAAGCGCGTTGAGGTCGCGCGCCGCTTCGACGTCGCCCGTGGTCAGGCGCCGGATTGCGATTGTCGTCATGCGCTGTAATTAATCGAGAGCTTCGCCGCCGCCGCGACCGCCGCGGTGCGCGCGTCGTCGGTAGTGCCGCCCGCCACTTTCGCCAGCGTCACGCCCATCCGTCGGTACGGGCGGGTGACCGGTTTCCCGAAAATGCGCACGTCGATCGCGGTTGCGGGGTCGGGCGGGGTGATTGCGTCCACCAGCCCGGTGATCGCGAAATCGCTCGCGTCGCGGTCGGCGAGCAGGACGGCGCTGGCGCTGGCGTCGAGGACCGAGATGTCGGGGATCGGCAGGCCGAGGATGGCGCGCGCGTGGAGGTCGAATTCGGACAGTGATTGCGAAATGAGGGTCACCATGCCGGTGTCGTGCGGGCGCGGGCTGAGTTCGGAAAAGATCACCGTGTCGCCCTTGACGAAAAACTCGACGCCGAAAATGCCGTAGCCGCCCAGCGCATCGACGACTTTCGTCGCCATGGCCTGCGCGCTGGCCAGCGCCGCCGCGGACATCGCGGCAGGCTGCCAGCTTTCGCGATAATCGCCGCGTTCCTGCCGGTGGCCGATCGGCGGGCAGAACGTCACCCCGTCCTTGTGGCGCACGGTCAGCAGCGTGATCTCATAATCGAAGTCGATGAACGCCTCGGCAATCACCCGCAGCCGGTCGCCGCGCATCCCGGCGGCGGCATAGTCCCACGCTGCGTCGATGTCGGCTTCGCTTTTGACCGTGCTCTGGCCCTTGCCCGACGAGGACATCACCGGCTTGACGACGAGCGGAAAGCCGATGCGTGCTGCCGCAGCGTGTAGTTGCTCGCGGGTTTCGGCATATTCGAAGGTCGAGGTGGTGAGGGCGAGTTCGCTCGCCGCGAGGTCGCGGATTGCGTCGCGGTTCATCGTCAGCTGCGCGGCGCGCGCCGAGGGGACGACGTGAAAGCCCTCGGCCTCGACTTCGGCCAGGATTTCGGTGCGGATCGCCTCGACCTCGGGGACGATGTGGTCGGGCTGGTGCTTGTCGATCGTGGCGCGCAGCGCGTTGCCATCGAGCATCGAAAAGACCTCGAACGCATCGGCAACCTGCATCGCCGGCGCGCCGTCATAGCTGTCGCACGCGATGACGCGGCAGCCGAGGCGCTTCGCCGAAATCACGAATTCGCGGCCCAGCTCGCCCGAACCGAGCAGCAGGATGGTGGCGGTGGGGGTCATGGCAGGCTCCGGGATCAAGGCGAATCGCAATCATGGGATCAAATCCGCATAAGATGTTTCGGGTAGTTGTCACGCCCTAGCCGGTCGGGTTTTGTGACACCCGGGATAATGGAAAGGATCGATCATGGGCCGGGTCCGTGTGGACGCATTTTCGATTTCAATCGACGGCTTTGCCGCCGGAGACGGGCAGTCGCTCGATGATCCGCTGGGCTGCGGCGGACCGGCATTACACCAGTGGATGTTCGACAGCGGCGTTTCGTTGCCAACCGTACCCGAAATGGGCGACATCGACGCCCAAATGGCCGAACGCGCTCTCGAGGGAATTGGCGCGTGGATCATGGGGCGCAACATGTTCGGCCCGGTGCGCGGCCCGTGGCCCGACGATCAATGGCAAGGCTGGTGGGGTCCGAACCCTCCCTATCATTGCCCGGTCTATGTGCTGACACATCATGCGCGCGCGCCGATCGAGATGGAAGGCGGCACTGTTTTTCACTTCGTGACCGGCGGCATCGAAGAGGCGATGGGGCTCGCGCGCCGGGCGGCACAAGGGCGTGATATCCGGATCGGTGGCGGCGCCGCTACGGTACGCCAATATCTGGAAGCGCGCATGATCGATGACATTCATCTGGCGATTTCGCCCTGTCTGCTCGGTAGCGGCGAAGCCTTGTTCGCCGGCCTCGATTTTAATGCGCTTGGTTACGAGGTGGTGCGTTATCAGCCCGGCAAGGCGGCATGTCATATGCAGATCGGGCGGCGCGGCTAAACCAGTCGGCTGGCGTCGTGGATTTTAGCGCGGCCAGACGTCGGTGTCGTGGTCGGGGTGCTGGTGATTGCTCGCCTGGATCGCGCCGACATAAGCCGCCATCGTCTCTTCGGTCGTCCCTTCCGCCTTGATCGGCAAATCGGCGAACGGCGCCAGTCGCGCCTCGAGCCCGAACTGGACGCGCGGCGGAAATTGCGCCGGGTTGTCGAACGAACCGGTGGTCAGGTTGATGTGCTTGCTGTCGTGATAATCGTAGAGCAGAGGGGTGCCGCAGTCACGGCAGAAACCGCGCATGGCTTTGTCCGAACTGGCGAAGGTTGCGGGCTCGCCGCGCGTCCAGGCAATTGCGTCGCGAGGGACGCCGATCAGCGCGATGAAAAAATTGCCCGCTGCCTTCTGGCACATCCGGCAATGGCAGATGTGCGAGGTGTCGAGCACTGCGGTGACATGATAGCGCACCGCGCCGCACTGGCAGCCGCCCGAGGCCTGGGTTTCGATCCGGTCCATGCCGCGATGCTATCAAGGGCGGCGCAGCCTCGCAACTGCGCCGCCATCGATCATCAGGTGCCGAAGCGGTCGATCACCTCGGCCAGCGGGATATGGCCGCGGAACGCACCGCTTCCCGTCACGCCGTCGCCGCTTTCCAGCGCGGTGGCAAAGATGACCGCGGTATCGGCCTCCAGCCGCGTGCGCAGGGCGGCGAGCTTTGGCCAGCGGCCGGGGTCGGCGACCTCGTGGAACTCCAGCCAGCGCGCGATGCCGATGAACAGCGCGTCGGCCAGCGTCGGACGGTCGCCGACCAGATAGAGCCCGTCGCCGACCATTGCCTCCAGCTTGTCATGGCGTTCGATCACGGCTTCCTTGCCATATTCGCGCAGCGCTGCCTGCAACGCCGGGCGCGGCGGGTCCATTTCGAGCGCGACCCACAGCGGGCTGAAGGCGCCGGTGAAGCCGGTGTTGATGAACGCCATGATCTGCCGCATCCGGTCGGCATCGGGCGACAGCGGATCGGGGCTGATCCGGCGATCATCGTCGCGCGCCGCCAGCCATTCCGCGATCGCCATGGTTTCGGTCAGCACTTGGCCCTTGTCGGTAATCAGCGCGGGCGTTTCGTGCCGCGCGTTGATGCGGGCATAGGACGGCTCGCGCATTTCGCCGAGCATGTCGACGCGGCACAGGCGATAGGGTTTGCCCAGCCATTCGAGGGCCGCAACAAGGCCCATGGAACTTCCCAGCGGGAAGCCATAAATAAGGATCGGTTCCATTATATTGCTCCGTCTTCGTGAGGGGGAGCTGCGCAGCAATTTGCGATATAGGGCGTTCGTTTCGTGCGTAAATTACGCACCTTTTTGTAACCATGAGGGTCGTGATGAAGAATTTGGTCTCGCGCTGTCCGATCGAGGAAGTGATGCAGCTGTTGAGCGGCCGCTGGCCGACATTGCTTATCTATTATCTCAGTGACGGAACGAAGCGGTTCAGCGACTTGCAACGCGACAATGCGACGATTTCGCACAAGATGCTGACGATGGAACTGCGCAAGCTGGAAGATGCCGGGATCGTCCGGCGCACCGAGTTCGAGGGCTATCCGCGCCGCGTCGAATATGATCTGACGGCGGACGGCGAAAGGCTGGTTCCGCTGATCGATGCGCTGGGCGACTGGTGGGACGGGGTCAACGCCGCGGCGGAAGCGTCGGCGGCCAAGGTTGCGATGATATAGTATAACAAAATGGTCTGGCCGCGCGGGTTGGAGCTGCGTATAGCGGCTGCGAGAGAAAGAGGGGGGATCTTGAATGCTGGACAACCTGCCGGAGCAGTTGCTGCGCCGTCGCCGCGCGGTGGGCATCGTCGCTATCCTGATCGCGGCGTTGACGTGGACTGTCGATTTGACCGGCTTGGTCTATGAATGCCCCTATTGCCGCAGCCAGCGGACGGTGATCGGCCTGCTCGGTTTGTTATTGATGCTACCCAACCCGGCGCATTGGTTGGTGCGTTATTTGTCGGCAGTGTTCGCGGTGTTCGGACTGTCGGTAGCGGCGACCCAGCATTTTCGCGGCTGGGCACGCATCATGGGCGGCGAGTTCGAATGGGGCGAGCAATGGTATGTCAACGCGTGGATGCTGTCGGGCTTCGCCTTGTTCATCACCGTCGGCATGCTGCTGCTGATCTGGAGCTGGCGACCTACAGCGCCAGTCGCTGCCTGACGCGTCTGCCCGTCACTCCCACTCAATAATTTTCTAAGGCGTAACGCACTGAAAATACTTCCAAAAAAAATATTTGGTCCGAAATGACCGAACTGCGGCCCGTCAAAAACCTACGCTTTTGAAAAATAGAGAGAAATTCCTCGATTCGGCCGTGTCGCGAATTCGGAACCTATCGATAACTATCGGCTCGCCTCGGAGCGCGGCCGAGGTCCGAAATTAGGCACGGATTTGCGCGAATTTGCAACGGTTTTCTCCAAGGGGTAGCGCTGTTGCAGTGACATTCGGCGCTTATCGCAACCGCGCTTCCAGCCGCTCGTCGACCATCGACTGCCGCGAATCGCCGGGTCGGAATGTGCCGCACAAAATTCCCACCAAGAGGTTTGAACGCGCTTTCCCATCCAGCATTTGGCTGTCCGGTGCGCGCCCCCGCATTCAAATGCTCGATCGAGCAAGCGGACGTCGGAGAATGGCAGCGTCCTGAACGTAGCGCCATGAGCTCGGGATCAGTCTTTGTCCGATGCGATGTCTTAGCGGGGCGAGGCGCCGCTGATTGACAGGTTTGGCATAATGTGCAACGATTTTCCTTGAGGACAATGGCCTGATTCTGGGAGGTGGATTTGCCGCGATCGTCGCCGCCACCATATCGCCGTATGCATTCAACGGCGGGTGTATCATGCGCCGAAGGGCCGATATTCGAGATCAAGGTAAGGGCCGATGGCAAGCCGCTGTCGTTTGCCGAGGCCTATCCTCGAGCCCACCCTCTCCTGAAGCTTCTTGCACGGCCCTCGGAATAGCGATGCTTGCCGATGTGGCTCCGCGAGCTCCGGAAGAGTGTCTTGCGCGGTGCACGCCTGCTCACGACCACGCGCGGAAATAGAGACTTGTTGTCGTTCTGAATCAACCACTTGACTGTTAGATTTGGGCTGCCCTTTCCAACAGGCTTGTTTCGAATCAAAACAAACAGTATGAACGGACTGAAACTATGGAAGGCGCTCATGCTAGAGCAGTTGCGGTTCATTCGGGTCCCATGCCCCATGCTCGATGAAGCGGCGCGCCACGCCGTGGAGATTGTGGGCCTGGAGCGTGTCGACCAGGTGCCCAATGGGGAACGTTTTCGTTCGGATGCCCGATACTATAGCCTTGAGTTCGATGCCTCGGGACAGACGACGCGCCCTGTGGTGGGCATCTCGCTCCGGACCGTTGAACAATTGGACGCGCTTTCGGAGCAGCTTCCGAAGCTGGGATGGCGAGCCGAGGCGATACCATATGAGCTATGCCGGGCGCGCCGCTACCATGCCGGACTCAGCTGCCGCGACCTCAGCGGCAATTGCATCGAGCTCGTCGTACGTCCCGAAGATAGCGGTCGACGCTATTTTCCGTCCCGAGACGCGGGAATTCTTGGCCTGAACCAGGTCATATTGGGTTGCCTCGACCCCGCTTCCGATGCTGAAGTCTGGGTCGAAGCCTTTGGCGCGCGCATCACTGACCGGGTCGGGGACGCGGTCTACCTCAGCTGGGACGGGCAGCATCATCGCGTGATGCTCGTCCCGTCAAAGCGCGACAGCTTTCTCGTTGGCGGATACGAGGTCGAGAGCATCGATGCCGTGATGCAATCGAGCTATTTTCTCCTGGAGCGCCAGGTCGCCATCGTTCGAGGTCCGGGCAAGGATCCGGCCAGCGGTGAAATATTCCTGACTTTCAGCAGTCCGGTACCGGGCTTCTATTTCTCCTATTCGACGGGGTCCGTTCCTCTTCCGCAAGGCTCGCGACCTCGCCAGTTCGCCGACCTGCCGTCGTCACGGTGCAGTTGGGGGTCCACCTCCCAACTCGTTGAACTGGGAGGTTCGGCGTTATGACAATCGGCATTCTCGATATCGCGTACACACGGCTCAAGACCCCTGATCTCGAGCATGCTGCGGACTTCGCGACCCGCATTCTCGGACTCGAGGTTGTCGATCGCGCACGCGATCGCGGATCCTTTCGGTCCGACCATCGCATGTGCACGATGAGTTACGAAACCGGCGATCCGGCCGAGACGGTCGTTGGCTTCGAACTCGCCAGTGGCACGGACCTCGAGAGTGCGGCCACGACGCTCGAGGCGCTCGGGCACGCGGTGCGGCGCGGATCGCACGAGGAGCGCGAACAACGTTGCGTCATCGACTTCATATCATTCCGCGATGCGGGGGGCGCGCAAATCGAATTCGCGGTCGCTCCCCAGGTCTCGGGGCGCGGCGCGACATTAAGTCGCGATGCCGGAATCACGGGCTTCAGCCACGTCGGATTGTTCAGTAGCGACCCGGCGCGCGACGAACATTTCTGGACCCAGGTCTGCAACGCGCGCGTGAGCGATCGCGTCGGCGAGCTCCCGCTGCTGCGACTGAGCCAGATTCATCACAGCATCGCGCTGGTGCCGTCGGATCGTTTCGGAATCCAGCATATCAATCACCAAGTGGAGTCGATCGACGACGTCCAACGCAGCTATTCGCTGCTTCGGCAGCACAAGGTTCCAATCGTGTTCGGTCCCGGTCGGCACCCGACCTCAGGGGCGCGGTTCGTTTACTTCGAGGGCCCTGACGGAATGGTCTTCGAATATTCCGTTGGGGTCCGGGAGGTCGATGAGGAGACATACAGGGAGCGTCAGTTCGGGTTCGAGCCGAGGAGCTTCTGCATGTGGGGTGCCTCGCCGAAGATGAAGGAGCTGTCGAGCTAAATGTCCGCGGCCTTGGGCTCGCGGTGCCTGCGAGCGTAGCCGGGGCACATCGATTTCAAATCTTGAAGCAAACGATAACGCGCCGGTGGAGCGCTAGAGGAAGGACGGGAGATGACGGGTCAGGAGGCGTATCAGCGAGACATTGTCTGGCCGGCAAATTACAATGAGATCCCCAAGGAGATATTCGTTCGGCAGGATCTCTATCAAGCCGAGATCAACCGGATTTTTCGGGGGCCGGAATGGCATCCCGTCGCGCATGAAAGCGAGGTGCCGCTCCCCGGCGACTTCAAGACCTGCAATCTCGCGGACGTCCCCCTCCTGATCATCAGGGGCGAGGACGGGAAGGTCAGGGCCTTCTACAACGCCTGCTCGCATCGCAGCAACCAGATCGAGGTCAAACCGTCCGGCAATCGGACCGAATTCGAATGTCCCTATCATCGCTGGCTGTTCAATAGCGCAGGCGAGCTGGTCGGTTGTCCGAACCAGCGCGAGTTCACGCCCGGGTTCGACAAGAAGGACTATCCGCTGGCTCAGCCGCGTCAGGAATCGTTGGGCGGACTCCTGTTCGTCACCTTGTCGCCCGATACCGACAGCCTCGACGATTTCCTGCAGGAAGCGAAGACCTCGCTTATGGATATCATGGGCGGTGACGGCCGCCTCAGGTTGATCGGCTACCACCGGGTCCGATATCTCACCAACTGGAAGGCCTACAGCGACAACGACGGCTATCATCCGCCGCTTCTGCACCAGGCGTTCACCATGCTTAATTGGCAGGGCGGTGCCGGCAGACAATATGCGACGACCGGTCGTGGGCATTATTGTATCGATACGGAACTCACCGTCCCGAAGCCGACCAGCGTCATTCGCGACACCTCCGTAATCGAGTTCCGTGACGAAGGGCGCCCGAAGCGGTCGAGCGTTCTTGCGCTCTTTCCGATGCTCGTCGCGTCGAATTATCTCAACGTCATCAGCATTCGATTTGCCACGCCGGTCGCGATCGATGAGGTCGAGGTAAATTACGCCTATTTCGCCCATCAGGACGATGACGAGGAAATGGTGCGCCACCGTATCCGCCAAAGCTCGAATGCGATCGGGCCGTCCGGCCTGATCAGCATGGAGGATGCGTCGGTTTTTCACCGGGTGCACATCGGGAATCGCACGCCGGGCAAGGCCGTCTTCCAGAAGGGTGTGACCGATCCGTCGCGCCTCAGCTTCGAATTTCGGCAGAATGACGAAAGCGGCAATCTTCCGCACTGGGAATATTACCGGGCGGCGATGGGCTTCCGGAGGACGGCGGCATGAGCAAGTTGAGCCTGGAAGAGCTGGCCAGCCTCGACGTGCTGCAAGCCGCCTATATCTCCGCGCTCGACGGCAAGGCGATGAAGGCCTGGCTTGATACTTTCGACGATGACCCGGATGCGAGTTACATTTGCACGGCCCGAAACGACGTCGAATGCGGCCTGAAGGTGGCAATGATGCTCGACGATTGTCGAGACAGGCTCATAGACCGCTGTACCTTCATCGAGGATATCTGGGCCGGGACGTTTCAGGATTACCGGACGCGCCACTTTGCGCAGCGCGTAACAGCCGAACGGCGCGAAGACGGCAGCGTGGCGATGTCGTCGAATTTTTCGGTGATTTTCACGCCGGACGACACCGGGCTGCCGCAGCAACTCGCGACAGGGACATACGAAGACATCATCCGGATGGATGGCGGTCGATGCCGCTTCCTGTCGCGGACCGCCGTGACCGACAATTCGGTCCTGCCGCGGTACCTCGTGTTCCCGCTCTGAGGGGCGAACGGCATTTACAAAAAATATATGACGAGGAGGAGGACGGGGAATGAAAGGCTATCACCTCACAAGAGCTTTGCTGCTCGCAGCTGGCGCGACAATTGCTGCGCCGAGCAACGCGCAATCATCTGCGGTTGTCGGTGACGGGTCGCAGCCCCCGACCGCAGAAACGGCGCCGCAGGAGGAAAGCGAGCAATCGACCCAGCAAGGCGGAGGGCTCGGGGAAATCGTCGTTACAGCGACGCGGCGAGAACAGAAGCTGCAGGATGTGCCGGTGGCCGTGACCGCCGTGACGTCCGAAGCCCTGGGACGGTCGGGCGCGGCCGACATTCGCAATCTCACGCAAGTCGTTCCCGGCTTTTTCGGCGGGCGTGCGGCGGGCGTCTTCCTTCCTGTCATTCGCGGCGTCGGATCGAGCAGCATTTCGGTGGGCGACGAGTCCAATGTCGCGACCTATGTTGACGGCATATATCAAGGAGATCCGTTCTCGACCTGGACCGACCTCGTGAAAGTCGACCGCGTCGAAGTGCTTCGAGGCCCGCAAGGAACGATTTTCGGACGCAACGCGACCGGCGGCCTGATCAATGTCATCACGCCCGATCCGAGCTTCGACTTCAGCGGCCTCGTCTCGGCCCGTGCCGCTGCCATGGAAACGGGCGACGGGGATTATAACATTCGCGGCTACCTTACCGGGGGGCTGTCCGACTCCGTTGCGGCCGATATCGCAGGTATTTACCGCAAGTCCGACAATTTCGTCGACGATCTCGTCCGCGGCGGCAAAGCTGGCGGCTATCGTGTCATGGACGTTCGAAGCAAGCTCATGTTCAACGACGGCGACGGCAGCAAGATCGTCCTGACTGGCGAGTATTTCGATCGCGCCGGTTCCGAGAATGTGTATCAGCCCTATGAAAACAATACGGCAGGGCGCGCTTTTGCCGGCGCAATCCTGCCGACCAAGCCTTGGCAATTATCAACCGACCTGCGTCCGAGTCTCAAGACCCGGCGGTACAGTGTCGCGCTTCAGACGCGCTTCGATCTTGGGGGCGTGAACCTGGAAACGACGGGCGCCTATGCGCATAATCGAACGTCCCAAGCGACCGACTCCGATTCCTCCAACATTCTCCTCGCGACGTTCGTGGCACCGAATATCACGTCCGAATATTACAGCCAGGAGGTTCGGTTGCTATCGGATGGATCGGGTCCGCTTCAGTGGATCGCCGGCCTTTACGCCTTCCACCTCGAAGGCGACGCGAACTTCATTCTCAGCAGCCGCACCGATCCTTCACAGCCGCTGCTCGTCCGCACATTTGACCCGCTGATCAAGACCACCTCCTATGCCGCCTTTGCCGAGGCGACGCTCGAGGTCGTTCCCAGTCTCTTCGTAACGGGGGGCATCAGGTACACCGACGAGAAGAGGAGTTTCGACCAGGTTGTCAACGGCGTCGCCCTCTTTCCGCAAACCGCGAAAAAATCCTTCAGCCGGGTCACCTACAAGGGAACGGTCCGCTTCGAGATCTCCCCGGACACGAATGTCTACGCAACCTACAGCACCGGGTTCAAGAGCGGCGTGTTCAACATGACCGGCACGGCAGCGACGGCCGTCAATCCCGAAACGCTGAGAGCCCTAGAGGGCGGTATAAAGTCGGATATCACGCCCTGGCTACGCGCGAACCTTGCGCTCTACCATTATGATTACAAGGATTTGCAGGTGACTGCCAGGGATCCGATCGGTCCCGGATACGTCTTGCAGAACGCCGCGGACGCGACGCTCTATGGCGGGGAGCTGGAAACCACGATCGCGCCGAGCGAGAATTTCAGGGTCAGCAGCGCCATCGCATATTCCCACGCTCAATATGACAATTTCCCGCAAGCCCAGGTCTTCATCCCCAGGCCGACGGGCGGGAACGTCGTCTCGCAGGCCGATGTCTCGGGCAACCGCCTGCCGCGGGCACCGCGATGGACCTTCAATATCGCTCCCAGCCTCGATGTGCCCCTGGAGTCCGGAACGCTGAATATCAATGGCTCCCTCTTTCGCAGTTCTACTGTCTATTTCGACTTCCTGAACACGACAAAGCAGGATCCCTATACCTCGATCAACGGCGAGATTTCCTGGAGGACCGCCGACGAGAAGTTCCGTTTCTCGATCTGGGCTACCAATATCGCGAACGAGAAGATCATCCAGGAAGTGCGCCCGGGAGCGCTCGGCACCGACCTTCGCTACGAACTGCCGCGGCGCATCGGTGCCGGGATCGAGCTGAGCTTCTGAACACCGTCACCCGATTTATCGACCAGCAGCGAGTCCCGGTATGGCAGCAATGATCGAACATGGCCTCTACTACGGCGGTGCGTGGCATGCCCCGATATCCGACACCTTTCGACCGTCGATCAATCCTGCCGACGGATCCTACATCGCACTCGTGTCGAAGGCCGGCAAGGAGGACGTCGATCGGGCGGTGCTGGCCGCCGTTACCGCATCTCGCGTATGGCGCGATGTCTTGCCCCTCGAGCGGGCGCGCTTGCTTCGCGAGATGGCTGCAATCATCCGCAAGAACCACGCTGAGCTTGCCCGGCTTGACGCGCTGGACTGCGGAAACCCGATCCGGGAATTGATCGGCGATGCGCAGGTCGCGGCAGCGCTCATCGAATATTTCGCGGGCCTGGTGACGGAAATGAAGGGGGCGTCCATCCCCGTCGGCCCGGACGCGGTGAATTTCTCCGTTCGGCAACCCTTCGGCGTGGTGGCTCGCATTCTGGCGTTCAACCACCCCTTTCTCTTCTGCGCTGGCAAAATCGCGGCTCCGCTGGCCGCGGGCAACGCGGTCATCGTCAAACCATCCGATCAGGCCCCCCTCTCGGCCCTCAGATTTGCAGAACTGATCGATGGCTTGTTGCCCGCCGGGACGTTCGGAGTGCTGACCGGGGACGGTGAGACCGGGGCCGCGCTCGCCTCGCACCCGAAAGTGGCGATGATCAGTCTTGTCGGGAGTGCGGCGGCGGGCCGCGAGGTGATGCGCGCGGCAAGCGCTACGCTGAAACCGGTCCTGCTGGAGCTCGGGGGAAAGAATGCCCTGATCGCTTATGGCGACGCCGATCCGGGGGAAGTGGGGCAGGCGCTGGTACAGGGCATGAACTTCGCCTGGTGCGGGCAGTCGTGCGGGTCCACAAGCCGGGCGTTCGTTCACGAGGACATCTACGATGATGTGCTCGCGCACATCCAGGCGGCGGTCGGGCGCTTTCGACCAGGAGACCCGCTCGATTCGGATACGTCGATGGGAGCCGTGATCAGCCCGCAGCAGTATGAGCGCATCATGGGAGCGATCGCTTCGGCAAAGAACGATGGAGCCCGTCTCATCTGCGGAGGAGGGGCGCCATCAGACCCCGATCTCTCGAAGGGACTCTTCGTCGAACCGACGATCTTCGCGGACGTGACGCCCGGCATGCGCATCGCTCAGGAGGAAATATTCGGGCCGGTGCTGGGGATCATGAAGTGGTCCGATGAAAGAGCAATGATCGAGACGGTGAACGAACTCGATTACGGACTGACATGTTCCATCTGGACGCGTGACCTCGAAACGGCGCACCGAACCGCGATGGAAGTCGACGTCGGCTATGTGTGGATTAACGAGACATCCCGCCACATTCTCGGCGCCCCATTTGGCGGCATGAAACAATCCGGGATCGGCCGTGAGGAGTGTCTCGGCGAACTGCTCGCCTTCTCGCAGGAGAAAAATATCTTCATCTCCCTCAGGTCCGGCGGGACGTGAAAGCGCCGGGCGCACCCCCGATGTCGACCACCGCACCCGACACTCTGACGGGGAAGCGCGGATCGAACGACGCTCCGGGCGCCGCGGACACCGGGCTGCCCTTCGGGCCGCGCGCGGCCATGATGTTCCTGACCGGAGCACTGGCGCTCAATTTCGTCGACCGGCAGATCGTGAATATTCTCGCCGAACCGATCAGTCGAGAATTGAAGCTCGCGGACTGGCAGATCGGTTTGATGTCGGGGCTCGCATTTGCGTTGCTCTACGGTCTCGCCGGCATTCCGTTCGCGCGCTGGGCAGATCGCGGCCACCGCCCTCGGATCATGGCGCTGGCCGTGCTCCTGTGGAGTGGCTTCACGATCGCCTGCGGCTTGGCGCGGAACTTTCCTCAGCTTCTGCTGGGCCGCGTCGGCGTCGGCATCGGTGAGGCCGGTCTGACACCAGCGGCAAACTCGCTGATCGTCGACTATGTCCGGCCCGAGCGCCGTGCCTCGTCGCTGGCGCTCTATTATCTCGGCGTCCCGATAGGAACCTTGGCCGGCATGGCACTAGGAGGCCTGGTCGCAGATGCCTATGGTTGGCGCGCTGCCTTCTTCCTTGCCGGCGTTCCAGGCCTTCTTCTCGCCCCCTGTCTTCTCTTCGTCTTGTCCGAGCCGCGAACCGGCAAGGAGCGGGGTCCCGACCTTGCGCCGATCGGGACGGTGGCGACCGTCGTGACATTGTGGCGGATCCGCACCTACCGCCTGGTGGTCATGGCCACCGCGCTCCAGGCGGCGGTGGGCTACGGCTTCGGTCCGTTTCTTGCCTCGTTTTTCGTCCGAAACCACGGCGCCGAGATTGGCGACCTTGCCTCCTCTGCCGGCCTAGGCGTGGCGGGCTTCCTGGGTTTGACTCTAGGTTTATCCACTGGCCTTGGCGGTGCGATCGGGGTGTGGCTCGGCGGTTTTCTTGCCGACCGACATGGCCGGAATGACGCGCGGGCCTATGTCACCGTCCCCGCGCTGGCGGCGGCAGCTTCCCTGCCTTGTTACGCGCTGATTTTTACGGTCGACAGCGGAATATTCGCGCTCGCCGGTCTCGCCCTTCCCAATATTCTGGGAGCCATGTGGATGGGGCCGGTCCACAGCACCCATCAAAGCGTGTCACCGCCGGAGATGCGCGGCGCAGCGACCGCCTTGTTCCTCCTAATCCTGAACCTGATCGGCGTCGGCCTTGGCCCGCTGCTCGTAGGATCTGCGAGCGACGTCATCGCCTGGCAGGCAGGCGAGGACAAGGGAGCGAGCCTGCGCTTCGCTCTCGTCGGCGCGAGCCTCCTGGCCCCGGTCGCCGCCTACATATTCTGGCAAGCGAGGAGGTCGATTGCCGACGACATGGTCTCGTGAATAGCCCTTCAGACCAAATGGATATCCGTTTCTTGACGCAATCCGGAGAATGAAATGCCAACTGAGCACCAAATCTCGCCTGCCCGGCCTGCCTCCGCTGATGTGGCAGCGATAGAGCGCGCCGCGCCGCCAGGGCCGCATCGTGTGCCGGACCGCCTCGACGTGGCGCGCAGTCGATACGATGCCGCGGGGCTGCGCTCGCTCGTTGCGCCCGGCTGGGTGCATTCGGCTGTCTATACCGATCCCCGCATATTCGAGCTCGAGCTGGAACGTATTTTCCATAAGGGCTGGGTGTACATCGGTCACGAAAGCGAGATCGCGAAATCCGGAGAGTTCCGACGCCGCCAGATGGGCCGGCAGCCCGTCATCTTCGTTCGTGGCCAGGATGGCGAAGTTCGGGTATTCCTGAACCGATGTCGTCATCGCGGCGCGATCGTCTGCGAAGTCGACGAGGGGCGCGACAGTTATTTTCGCTGCTGGTATCACGGCTGGACCTACTCGAACTCGGGCGAACTGGTCAGCGTATCCGGACCCGATGGCTACGGCCCGAGTTTCGATGCCCGGGAGAACGGCCTCACCCCAGTGCCCCGCGTCGCAAGCTACCGGGGGTTCGTGTTCGCGGCACTGGACGATGCCGTACCCCCTCTCGAACAATATCTCGGCGGCGCCGCAAAGGTCATAGACATTCTCGTCGATTCAGCCCCGCGTGGCGAACTGCTGGTGCGATCGGGGTCGAACCGAACGATATACAAGGGGAATTGGAAGCAGGTCGGCATGGACGGGTATCATCCGCTCTTCGTCCATGCCTCCGTGCTGGCAACTTGGGAGCGGCATTCCGATTCCGGCCATAGTCTCGGCGCGACCCACAGCGCGAACCCGTTCAACTTCGACGGCGTCTCCGAAACGCGCGACTTCGGGAATGGCCACACGATGCTCGATTTTCTGAAGCACCGGCTAAACCACTCGGGCAAGTTCCGATCAATCCTCGAAAACACGCCTGGCGGGACCGATTACATCGAGGCGCTCTACGCAGAACATGACGAATCGTGGGCCGATGTGCTTCTCGCGATGGCCGGCGACCCCCATGTCGGGATTTTCCCCAATCTCCAGCTCATCAACAACCAGATACGGATCGTGAACCCGATCTCTGTCGACGAGACCGAGGTCGTCATGTTCCCCGTCCTGTTTGCGAACGTCAGTCCCGAAATCAACGCGCTGCGTCTTCGACAGCATGAATCCTTTTATGGGCCGGCCGGGTCTGGCTCCACCGACGACGCCGAAATCTTCGAGCGCGTCCAAAAAGGTCTCGGCGCCAGCATCGACCCCTGGATCAACATTTCGCGCGGCATGAACCGCGAACGAGTCGAGGCCGACGGCACCATCGTTGGCCATATTTCGGACGAGGTGCCGCAACGGGGCCAGCTCAAGCAATGGCTGACGATGATGGTGGGGCGTCCGGAATTCGAGGAGGGCTAGAATGGGCGTTGCGATGACCGAACGGGACGAAGTCTCCATGTTTGTGCGGGCCGGGGACGACACGTCCATATTGCCGGGCAGCAGCCTGTATAGCGAGATCGAGGCGCTCCTGTATCGCGAGGCCGAACTCATGGACAGCCATTCGTTCGACGCATGGCTCGGGCTCTGGCACCCCGACGGCCTCTACTGGGTTCCGTCGAATGGCGAAGACATCGATCCGCGAGAGTCGGTCTCGATCATCTACGAACGGTATCCGCAGATCGAGGACAGGATATTTCGCCTGAAGGACAAGCGCATGCATTCGCAAAGTCCGAAGTCGCGGTTGATCCGGATCGTCTCCAACATCACCGCGAGCGCCTCGGGACCTGCAGATATCCTGGCATTCTCGACGTTTATTCTCGGGGAAGTCAGGGGGGCTGAGCAGCAGTCGTTGTTCGGGCGTGCCGCCCATCGATTGAGGCGCGAGGCGGACGGCTTGCGGATACTCGGGAAGAAAGTTTACCTGATCGCCAATGATTCCCCGATGCGCAACGTGACGTTTCTCCTGTGAACGGCGGCGCGTCAGCAGCCCTGGGCGCGCTGCCGGTCGTCGCGACGGTGATCGGCGACCCGGCAGGTATCGGGCCGGAAGTCTGCGCGAAAGCCCTCGCGCTGGACCGCGATCCGCGGTCGGCTCGCCACCTCCTTATCGGAAGCATTGACGCTGTCCGGCTGGCGGTCGCGGCGAGCGGAATCGCGTGTCAAGCCTACCCGGTCCGATCCCCTGACGATATCGACGATGCGGCCGGCGGGATTGCCGTCCTCGACCCCGGGAATCTGCCCAGGGAGGCATGGTCGGTCGGGCAGGCCGGCGCTGCGTCGGGCAGGGCGGTCATCGAATGGATCGAGATTGCGGAAGGATTGGCGAGGGACGGGCAGATCCAGGCCTGGATCATGGCGCCGGTCGATTCCTCTTCGCTGAAGCTTTCCGGGAAAGTCGAATCGATCGACGACCTGCAGCCAGAGGGGACCTATCTTCTCAGGGTAAGTCCCTCGCTTCGCGTAGTTCCCATAACCGAACATATTGCAATCTCCGCCGTCCCGGCGTCAGTGAACGCATCATCCATCTCCCGGCTGATTGAGGTCGTCGACGACAGCTTCCAGCGGTGGGGGGTGCCCGGTGCCAGGATCGGCGTGGCCGGGCTCAACCCCCACGCGATGGGCATGGAGGAGGCGGCAGAGATCGCGCCGGCCATAGAGCGGGCGCGGGCGGCAGGGCGGCGCGTGGAGGGGCCGGTATCTCCCGACTCGATTTTTCGCCTTGCTATCGAGGGCCGTTACGATGTCGTCGTGTCTATGTATCACGACCAGGGCCAGATCGCTCTCAAAACAGCGGCCTTCGAGGGCGCCTGCACAATCTATATCGGCCTGGACTATGTTCGCCTGACCGTTCCGCACGGGTCCGCTATGGAAATTGCCGGAAAAGGAGTGGCTCAGCACGCCAGCATGGCGGCTGCGATGCGAATGGCGGAGTCGCTGTGTTGCGGAAAGGGGTTCGGCGATGGACCGCCTTGATCCCGTTCTCGACGAGCGGGTCCGCCTGGCAGCTCGCGGATTGGGGCGCGCAGGGCTGGTTCATGCCTTTGGGCATTGCAGCGCCAGGGTCGATGCAGAAAAATTCCTGGTATGTGCGCCCATGCCTATGGGTCTTATCCGCGACGAGCCCGGGACGATAGTTTCGGTCGAAGGGGATCTGCCTTCCGGCGTCCTCGGAGAGGTTCGAGCCCATCAGGCCATCTATCGCGCGCGACCGGATGTCGGAGGGATCTGCCGGATCATGCCGCCGGCGACCATGGCCTTGTCAACGATGGGGATCACCCCCGCGGCCCGCCATGGACTGGGGGCTTATTTCGCGCCCGCCCCGCCGCTCTGGAACGACCCGAGGTTGCTGCGCGATTCTGAATCCGCCTCTCGGCTCGCCACGACCCTGGGAAGCGCATCAGCAGTCGTCATGCGTGCCAATGGTGCGATCACCGTTGGCCGGGACATAGAAGAGGCGGCAACCTTCGCCTTCTTTCTCGAAGATGCGGCACGCGTCGAGCGGGACATTCGCTCGATGGGCTTCGATCCCGCAACCGGACTCCTGGACGCATGCGAAATCAGGGCGCGGCAGACCCTGTCGGGAGGGGTTGTCGAAAGACTTTGGCAATGGCTGACCGAATGGCAGCAGCCCGAGAATTCACGCGCGGCAAGTCGGTAATGCGGCCGCGCAGGTCGCGGTGTCGCACCGCGAAGAGATAGAAAGGGAGTGGATATGACCGAATTTGGGCAGGATCTTGCAGGGCAGGTAGCATTGATCACCGGAGCAGGGCAGGGGATCGGCCGGACCTTCGCGAACGGTTTCGCTCGGGCTGGCGCGAAAGTCGCGATCGTTGAACTCAACGAGGCCAAGGCGAAAGCGGTTGCCGCGGAGATCGTATCGGAGTTCGGCGACGGCGCCGCCATCGCCATCGTTGCGGATGTTGCCGATCCCGATGCCGTCGAAGCCGCCGTGGACCAGACTTTGTCGGCGTTCGGCCGTATCGATATTTGCATCAACAACGCTGCCATATTCTCGACGCTGAAGATGCGGTCGTTCGAGGAAATTCCTTACGAGGAGTGGCGCGACGTGATGCGCGTCAACGTCGACGGCGTCATGCTCGTCACCAAAGCCTGTGCCCCCGTAATGCGGCGGAACCGCCATGGCAGGATTATCAATATCTCGTCGGGCGTGGTGACGCTGGGGCGACCCTATTATCTTCATTATGTCGCCTCGAAGGCGGCGGTCGTCGGTATGACGCGCGCCATGGCGCGCGAACTCGGCACTGACGGGATCACGGTCAATGCATTGCTCCCAGGCGCAACCTTCACGGAGATTGAACGCGAAACGGTGACCCCCGAGCAGAAGACCCAGATACTCAACATGCAATGCATCAAGCGGCACGAGACAGCCGACGACCTGCTCGCTGCCGCATTGTATCTCGCCTCCAAGGGAGGCGAGTTCGTAACAGGTCAGTCGATTGCCGTTGATGGAGGAACGACGTTTCGCTGAGGTCGCTGCCGGCACATGATATGAACTTCGCGCCGCAAGCCAGCGAGCGATCCGCGGACCCAATAGGCCTTTAACTCGGACCGACGGGAAGCTATGCAGCCTTTTCGAGCGGTGCTGCGAAGGCTCAGGCGAGAGGTGTGGCAGGCGAGTGACGGATAACCTCCAAGCAGCGGGTGCATCCCGTGTCCCGCAGGGCGAGCGCAGCCGGAAGATGCGGGCCCGAATACTCGCCGCGGCGATCGAATTACTTCGAGAGAAGGGGTATTCGGCTTTTCGTGTTGCGGATGTAGCCGACGCCGCCGGCGTATCGCGCGGCGCGCAATTGCATCATTTCCCAACGAAGGACCTCCTCGTTGCGGCGTGCCTCGAGCAAGTCTTTGCCGTCGCGTTGGAACGAGCCAGCGAAGCCGCCGGTAGAGCCGCAGACGACGATCGGATACTCGAGGCCGCCTGTGAGGATGCGGAAGCATTTTTTTACGGGGAGGATTTCCTGATCGCACTCGACCTTGTCATTTCGGGCAACAAACTTCGCGCGCTTGCGGACGATGTGCGGGGAATGTCGAAGCGACGGCGTGTCGGAGCCGAGCAGGCCTGGGTTCGGCGCTTCGCCCGGACCGGTATTTCGCCTTCCGACGCCGAGGACATATTGTGGCTGATGTGGAGCGTCATTCGAGGACTGGCCATCAGAAACCAGATTGGCCGCGACCCTGAACGCTCTAAGCGCGTGACAAGGATGACCATCGATCTGCTTTCGGAATATACCGGGAAGCTCCGCAAGCAGCCGGCCCACGGCGAGGGGCCCGGCGAGGCCGGTTGACCTTGGCGCTGCCCGCCGCCGGTCCCGGTCAGTTGTCAGCCCCGTAGAGCCCGGCATAACGGTCACGCAGCTGCTTCTTGTCGATCTTCCCCGTCGCGGTGAGCGGGACGGGACCGAACAGAATCCGATCGGGCAGCTGCCACTTGGCAAACTCCCTTGAAAGGGTCGCCATGACATCGCTTTCGGACGGCTCCGCCCCGTCATGGGGCTCGATGATCAGTAGCGGGCGCTCCTCCCATTTTGGATGCGCTATGCCGACTACGGCAGCAACCTTTACTCCGCTGCATCCGGCAGCTGCATTTTCGAGGTCGATCGAACTGATCCATTCGCCCCCCGACTTGATAACGTCCTTCGTGCGATCGGTAATGCGCATGAAGCCGAAGCTGTCGATCGTCGCGACGTCGCCGGTATCGAACCAGCCGAGATCGTCCGTACAGTCCGATGGCTGGCGAAAATAGCGTTGTACGACCCAAGGGCCTCGCACCTGCAACGCCCCGGAACTGCGGCCGTCGTGGGCGCATATGGTGCCGTCGTCTCCCACAATCCGCATGTCGACCCCGAACTGGAGGCGCCCCTGGCGCGTCCACAACATGTCCTGCATCTCCGCCTCGCCGAGGGCAGCGATTGCCGGGGTCGGTGTCGCAATGACGCCGAGTGGGCATGTTTCTGTCATTCCCCAAAGCTGGAGAACATCGACATCATAGGAGGATTTGAACGTCTCAGCCATTGCGCGCGGAACGGCTGATCCGCCGATCATGATGCGTTTCAAAGGTCCGGGTGCGCTCCGGGTCGCCTCGAGATGGGCAAGATACATGGTCCAGATCGTGGGAACGCCCCCGGTAAAGGTCACCTCCTCGTCGCGAATGAGCTCGTGGAGGCTCGCCCCGTCCAGCCGGTCTGCCGGCAGTACGAGCTTGGCGCCGCAAAGCGGGGCCACGAAGGGAAGCCCCCAGGCCGTTGCGTGGTAAAGCGACGAACAGGGCATCACGGAATCGAAGGGCGTGAGGCCAAATGCGCTCGCGAGGCTTGCCCCCATTGCGTGAAGCACAACGGCCCGGTGGCTGTACAGAACCCCTTTTGGGTCGCCCGTCGTGCCCGAGGTATAGCAGAGAAATGCCGCCGAATTCTCGTCGAACATGGGCCAGCTGATCGTCTCCGGGAACTGGGCGAGCAAAGTGTCGTACGCGCGCGCTTCCAATTCACCGCCAGCGGCAAGCGCCTCGTCCGAGAGGACGATGAAAGTTTCGACATGGTGAAGCGCGGGCGCGATGCGCTCGACCAGGGCGGCGAGATTCGCCTCGAACAAAAGCACGCGGCTCTCGGCGTGATTCAGCGTGTATATCAGTTGCTCGTCGGACAGGCGCGGATTGGCGGTGTGGAGTACCGCTCCGAGGCCCGGCACGGCGTAGAAGAGCTCAAGGTGACGGTGTGTATTCCATCCGAGAGACGATACCCTGTCTCCGCTGGTGACGCCCGCAGCGGCGAGCATATTGGCGCTCTGGGCCGTCCGTCGGGCCAGTCCGGCATAGTTGTAGCGCCACAGATCGGCGCTCCCGGGTTCGACCGATACGACGGGACGGTTACCGTGCGCGCGAACGGCATAATCGAGTATCGACCCGATGGTGAGCTGCGCCGGTTGCATCTGTCCGTTGATCGTCATGAAGTCACTCCGGGTCGGTATGGACCACCTAATCTCCAGCGTTTGTGAATCAAAGTCCGCCAGCACGTGCCCTTATCGGCAAGCGCTGGCGGACAAGGCGGCAGCCTGGCCGCACGCGATCCGCGAATTCGTCGCCCTCGGATCGCGTTCGGGCGCGTCAGAACCGCAGTTCGGCGCTGACGCCCACTTTCCTTGGTTGTTCGTAAAAGCCATCGGTCGCCTGGGCGCCGACGCGGATCGTCTGAAAGACCTTCTCGTTGGTGAGGTTGGTCGCCCACAGGCTGAACTTCCAGCGATCTCCGGTCGGAGCGAAGGAAATCGACGCGTTTGTCAGGGTATAGCTCGGCTGCGAAAAGAGATTCTGGAAATCATAATAGAGCCGGCTCGAATAGAAGGTGTTCACGGAAACGCCGAGGCGACCCGCATCAAACTCGTGGCCCCAGTCGACGCCGAGGTTGAACGTCCATTCGGGCGCGCGGGTCATTACGTTGCCCGAAGCGTCCGCCGGCGAAACGGTGTTACCGCCATCGGGGCGGGGAAAGAAGCTCTGGGCGAGCGGAAAGTTGCGATAGCGAGCGTGGCTGTAAGCAACCGAGCCGCGGATGCTCAGGTCCTGTACCGGCTGCACGATCGCCTCGAACTCACCGCCGTAGATCTTCGCATTGGCCGCATTCTGCAGGATGTAACTCGGGCCCGATGCGTCCTTCGCCTGCACCTGGAGATCGTCGTAGGTGTAATGGTAGACGGCGAGGTTCGTGCGCAGCCAATCGACGGGATCGACCTTGATTCCGGCTTCCCACGCCTTGATATTTTCCGGATTGACCGGGTTTGGCGAGGTGCCGGCCATATTATAGACGCCGCTCTTGAACGCGGTGCCGTAGCTCGCATAAATGTTGCCGTCCGGCGAAAATTGGTAGCGTATGGCACCGCGATAGTTGAACTTGTTGAAGGATTTGGCCGTCTTCGGAACAACGAGATTGCCATTCACGACCTGTTCGAACGTGCGCCTTTCGGTCGTATAACGGGCGCCCACGGTCACGAACAGATCGTCGACGATCTCGTAGGTTCCTTCGGCGAACCCTGCGAAGGAGCGACCGGACAGCGCGGGGTCAAGGCGGAGCGTGGTCGCTGGAATGCCGGGGCCGGCAGAGGTCACGATTTGCAGGCTGGAATGCCCCCCGAACTGGTAGAAATAGCCGCCGGCAAGCCACTGGAAGCGGCCGGGATCGGCGGAACTGAATTTGATTTCCTGGCTCCCCGACTCGGTCGCAAAGGCTGCCGGGAAATTACCCAGGAAGATGTTCGAGGCGTCGGAATCGGTTTCCTGATACCAGCGCAGGTTCATGAAGCCGCTCGTCGCCTCGACGTTGAAGCCATCGAATTCAAGCTTGATGTGAAGCGCTGCGTTCCAACGGCGAAGATCCAGTGCCGGGATGTCGGTCAAGGATGCCTGCCATGCATCGGTAGGCAGTATGACGCCGGGAAAACGGCGGCCTGCGGTGTTTCCGTTAACCGGCTGCGGCGAGTTGGTCGTGCTGTTCTGGTCGAAGAACTCGCCCGTAAGGATGATTTTGGCGTTGTCCGCGGGCTGCCAGAGAAGCTTGCTGCGCAGGTTGATCACCTGCTGGTCGCCGAGCGTGCCGCCGCGAACAAGGTCGTCGATATAGCCATCGTTCTTGCGATACAGCGCGGCGAAATCCGCCGCGAACTTGTCGCTCAGCCCGCCGGTGATGTAGAAGCGCGCGTCGTAGTCGCCCGCATCGTTGCGCATCCGGCCGTAACGCAGCGACGCCTTGCCGCGGAGATCGAAGCTCGGGTCCGGCGTGATCACGTTGATGAGGCCGCCGGTGGCATTGCGCCCGAATGTCGTGCCCTGGGGGCCGCGAAGCACCTCGACGCGCTCGACCTCGACGAGGTCGATCCAGTTCGCGGCCGATTCCGGCTGGTACACGCCATCGATATAGGTGGCGATATTGGGCTCGTCGCCGATGGAAATCCCGGTCGACCCGACGCCGCGAATGACGGGCTGAAAGACGCCCATGTTGCGGCTGCCGATGAAGCCGGGCACAACCTGGGTCAGCGAACGAACCGTCGACACATCGGCGGCCGAAAGCGAATCTCCCGTGATTGCCGTCACGGCGACCGCCACGTCTTGCAGCCGCTCCTCGCGCCGGGTCGCCGTCACGATGATATCGGAAATGCCTGTGCTCGACTGTGCTTCGGGCTCCGGCTCGGTGGCCGTTGCGGTCTCCTGCGCGTGGCCGGCCACGCTCCATGCAAACGCGATCATCGCGACGCCGCTCGCCAGGATGCGCGAGCCTCTGCGGCTATTCTTCGACATTATATTTCTCCCTCTCCCTGATTATTCTGCTCAGTTCAGACGCAAATATCCTTCGAGAAAATCCAGGCGGTCGTTGCCCCAGAAAATCTGGTCATCGACGAACATCATCGGCGCGCCGAACACGCCGCGCGCATAAGCTTTCGATCGCGCCTCGCGGTAGCGGAGCGCGCCCTCCCCGGACGTGACGAAGGCCGTCACTTCGTCCGGATCGAGCCCCGCCGTCGATGATGCTGCGCGCAGTTCCTGGTCGTCGCGGGGGTCGATGCCGATCCCCCAGATCCTGCGATACCCGTCGGCGACGAACGCCTCGGCAGCGCCGCACTGCGCCGCGTATATGGCAGCGATGTTCCATTCGGAGCACTCGAAGCTTGCGGGAAAGGCGAGGGGAACCTCATATCGGTCCGCCCAGCGTCCAAGATCGGCCATCAGAACCTTGATCTTGGCCGGAACTTCACGGTTGGACGGGCCGTAGTTGCCTGCCGCAATCTTGGCTTCGGGTATGTCGATCGGATGATAGGCGAGGGTCCGGCCATGCGCGCGCGCCATTGCGGGTAGCCGCACGTGAGCAAGGTAGCTGAACGGGCTGATGAAATCGAAGTAGAAATCGATGACGGATGTCATGGGAGGGCCTCTTCGAAGCCGACCATCTTCCGATAGTTTTGCCAGAAGCCGATAATGGCCCCTTCGGTCACCAGATGATCGGCATCGTCCGCGCCGCCGCCGCCCATTGCGATGTACGACTTCGCACCGCGATCGGGTGTGACCGCCTGCTGGACGATTTCTACCGCCTCGCCGTCCTCCATCGAGATAACCCCGGCGGGACCGATCAGATTGGACTGCTTCAGCCGGATGGCATCCATTTCCGGGTCGTCGTCGGCGTAGCCGAACTGGGTCCACACGAGTTCGAACGAGTCCGGCCCGCGCGTGACAATCTGGCGCACCGCGAGCGTATTCGATATCTGCTGGAGGATGAGGTTCGGATAGAGTGCCAGGATGACGAGCGTAATCCCATCCGGGAACTCGCTGCGCCCCGCCAGCAGCGAGGGGTCCTTGAGCGTGAAGCTCGTGTCGAAGCTGCGCGATTCCTGGTAGACTTGGCTGTCGCGCTCGGCGTCGTTGCTTCCTGCCATCGAAAACAGGAGCGAATGCCGCTTGTTCTCGTCCATCACGCACTTGCCTGTCTGGGTCGAGCGATAAAGACCGAATGTATTGTGAAACAGGTGAAGCAGGCTCGCATGATAGGGGTCGCGCGTATTCTCGGCGTACAGTTTCCAGTTGCCGTGAATGAACTGGCGCTGATTCCCCAAAATCTTGACGGGGCGACACATAATCCGTTCGACATGCTCCGTGATGAGCGGGCCGAGATAGTCGCGCAGTGGCTCGACCTCTTCGGAGAATGTGGCGAAGACCAGCCCGTTTAGGGACTCCACCCGCAGCTTGACCAGGCCGTGATCCTTGAGTGCGAAGTCAGCGGGCATTCCGCCCTGGCCCTTGATACCGCGGCGAAAGGGAACACCGATGAGATCCCCGTTCAGATCGTAGGCCCACTGGTGGTAGACACATTCGAGGTGCGGCGCGTTGCCGCGGCGCTCACGGCAAACCATGGCGCCGCGATGCGCGCACCTGTTGAGCACGACATGCAGGCCGCCATCCTTGTCGCGCGTGACGACGACGGGCGTGTCGCCGATGAACGTCGCCTTGTAGTCGCCCGGTTCCGGCACCTCGGCTTCCAAGGCGACGAAATTCCAGGTGGGGCCGCGAAAGAGACGCTCTTGCTCCGCCTTGTAATACGCCTCGTCAGTGAAGACCGAGTAGGGAACCCGGCACCCGATGCGATCGTGCTCGCTCGCTGTTGCCGATGCGTCGGCCGCGCCGTGATTGTTGAGCATGTCTTACCTCAGTCCTAGATGGGTCGAACCATCAGAGTGTCCACAAGGTCCGTATCGAAGATCGCTTTCTTCGAACGAAAAAGAAATCTTCCTGAACTGTAAACTATTTCGTCGACATACTTCCCGGTGTTGTAAACGAATGACTGACCTATATTTCGGGTCTGCAGTACAACATAGTTGGTGTGTGCCGTGACAGCCTCCGGCGTAACGCCATGGATACGGCTGGTGCTGATGATGTGACGATAGTTATGGACGGGAAAAATGTTCGCCCTGCGCAACGAGACGACGCGATCGACGAGCATGCCCCTGCTGTCGCAGAAGATGGTTGCGACGGGCAGGCCGCGGTCTGCATTTTCGCGGGGTATGACCGAATATAGGCATTCCTCGGTGAAGAGGTCCGGCCACTCCTCCAAACGGTCGTCGTCGATCAATTCGGCATGGAGGGCAACGAGGTCGGTGACTTCGCGCATCAATTCTGCCCGAGGGAGGGTCGTGAGGTCCACCGGCTCAGGCTTCACTGCGGGGCGGATCAATGGTGATCCACCCATCTTCCAGAGTCACCGGGTAGGTCTTCAGGGCAATCTGGCAAGGATAGGTCGTCGCGGCCCCGCTCGGAATATCGAATGCGCCGCCATGATAAGGGCATTCGATCGTCGCGCCGTCCTGATATCCGTCGGTCAGGAGAGCGCTTCCGTGAGTGCAAGTATTGTCGGTGACAAAATAGTCGCCGTCTACATTATAGACGGCAAGAGGCGGATAGGCGCCGGGAGCTATCGCGACGGGTTCGCCGTCCTTCGGTTCTTCTATTCGGCACAGGCGAATTCTCTCCATCGCAACCATTTCCATTTGTTAGATGCCCTTGATTGATCGGCGCCAAATCAGCCGAGCGGGATATCCATGCCGTAACCCTCGGCCTCGTTGCCGTGGCCGAAGAGGTCGCGCAGATAATGTTCCTGTTGGGGTCCGGCCTTCTTTGCTCCCCAGCCGAATTCCCACAGCCATCCCGACGGGTTGGCACAATAAAAGGTAAGCGCTTCGTCGTTGGCATGCTTGCCGAGTTGGAGAGCCACGTCGATTTTCTGCTCGCGCACCATGTCGTGAGCAAGGCCGAGGTCGTCGAGCTCGGTATATTCGAGCATCAGGTGGTTGATGCGCTTCTCCATCGGTCCGAGCCCGAAGGCGACCGAATGTTGCCGGTCGTTGCAATGCATGAAATAAGGTGTGGCAACCATGCCGTTCGGAAGGGTGAGTCGATACTCGACCGACCCCCTCAAGCCGAGCAATTCGTAGAAGCGGACCGCAGCGGGAACGTCATCCTGTCGTAGAATGCAGTGACCTACGCCTTCCGGCCCGGTGACGAACTTTCCGAACATCGGGCGGCCCGGGTGGAAAGGACGATGATTGTCGACTTGCGGACCGTAGAAAATCTCGGTCGGATTGCCGCCTGGGTCCTTCAGCTTGGCAAGCCCGAGAACATGGCGATCGAGGGCCTCGGCTTCGGTCGATACATCAACCTCGATATTCTGCGAGACCAGCTTTTCGACAAGGTCGTCGAACTCGCGCGGTCCGGCCACCCGCCACCCCAGATAGGCGAGGTCGTCGCCGCCGTCCCGGTGCAGGGCGATTCGATGATGCCATTTGTCCATTCTCAAATAGGCGCGACCGTCCTCGCCCTCGTCGACATATTCCATGCCCGCGATGCCGCTGGCGAATCGCTTCCAGGCGTCAAGGTCGGATACCGACAGTCCCAGATAGCCAAGCTCGGTCACGCCCGTCATTTTCCGCACTCCCACAGCATTTTTTCTCATTTGAGGGGCGATTCGCCCCGATGCATCTCTTATGGTGCAACGTGGTTCCGATAGTGCAACTTTGTTCTGAGTGCAACCCATTGCACATTATGGCATAGCTGCTATGGTGATCGTTAGGGCGAAATCGGCTTGAGCGCAGCGTTCGCGCCTTTCCGATCTTCCCGAAGCGTAACGGGCCCGCCGACGAACGGCCGGCGAACATGGAGAGAGGGATGTCGCAACCTGGGAGAGAGGCTTCGGCCGGAACAACCGACCTTGAGTCACTGCGCGCGCGTATTGATGCATGGCTCGTCAAGGACGAGGCGAGCGGCCGGTTTCAAATCGATCGGGCCGCCTTTACGGATGCCGAGGTCTTCGCGCTCGAGATGAAGTATATTTTCGAGCGAAACTGGGTTTTCCTCGCGCACGAGAGCCAGGTGGCCAAGCCGAACGACTTCCTGACAACCTTCATCGGCCGGCAGCCCGTGATCCTTTCCCGCGACAGGTCGGGCAACCTGCACTGCATGATCAACGCCTGCGCGCATCGCGGCGCACGTGTCTGCCGGGAGAAGAGCGGCAGTCGCCGTAACTTTACCTGCCCCTTCCACGGTTGGACCTACGACCCGGCCGGTCGGCTGCTCGACGTCACCGACGAGGCCGGAGGAGGCTACGCGCCCGGATTCAAGCGCGAAGATTATGGTCTCGAACATGTCGCGCGGCTTGAAACCTACCGGGGTTTCGTCTTTGCGAGTCTCGACCCGGACGTGGTATCGCTCGAAGACTATCTTGCCGGGGCGAAGACCTTCATCGATCTGATGGTCGACCAGTCCATTGAGGGGAATCTCGAGGTTCTGCCCGGCGCAACGCGCTACCGCTACCGCGGCAACTGGAAGCTGCAGGTCGAAAACGGTCTTGACGGCTACCATATCGGGACGGTGCACGCGAACTACTTCATGACAGTAGCCCGCCGCGTCGACGGAACCTCGAAGAACGAGACAAGGGCCTTTGATTTCGGTCGCTGGAACCAGCTCGAGGGGGGGTCATTTTCGTTCGACAACGGGCACTGCGTGCTCTGGAATGACTATGCGAATTTCCAGGATCGTCCCAATTTCGAAATACTGGAGTGGCTGCAGCGCGAGCGGGGCGAGGAGCGCGCCACATGGATGAACGGCAGAATCCGAAATCTTGAGCTGTTCCCCAATGTGTTCCTGATGGATCAGACCAGCACGCAGATTCGCATCATTCGGCCGATCTCGGTCGATGAGACCGAGGTGACGACCTATTGCATCGCTCCGGTCGGTGAAAGCGACCGCGCCCGTGCCTTGCGCATTCGCCAATATGAGGATTTTTTCAACGCCAGCGGAATGGCAACGCCCGACGATCTCACCGAGTTCAACAATTGCCAAGTCGGATTCGGCGGCGGCGCAGGGCGGGCGAACGATATGTCGCGCGGCGCGACGAGGTGGGTGCGCGGAGTCAGCAGTCACGGCGACGCGCTCGGTGTCGATGCCATCATGAGCGGCACCGCCGTGGCGGATGAGGGTCTCTATGTGGCTATCCACGACGAGTGGGTCTCGCGGATGCATACCGCGATCGAGCGCGAGGAGACGGAGCGCGCGACCACGGTTCCGGAGATGGCAAAATGAGCAGCGAGGTTGCACAATGGGTGGCGATCCAGCGCTTCCTTGGCCGCGAAGCTGCAGCTTTGGACGCCAAGGATTGGGACAGCTGGCTGGACCTCTATCACCCCGAGGCCGAATATTGGGTTCCGGCCTGGGACGACAGCGGCCGACTGACCGAAGACCCCGAACGCGAGATCTCGCTGATTTACTACCCAACTCGCGCGGGCCTCGAGGACCGCGTCTACAGGATCAGGACGGGACGATCGTCAGCGAGCTCGCCGGCACCGCGAACATCTCACCTGTTCAGCCTGCTTTCTGTCGAGCAAATCGACGATGCCATTCAGGCGAGGACCAACTGGTCGGCAACGTCGGTGCTGGAGGATCGGCCGACGGTATATTGCGGCTCGGCCGTTTACGACCTTGAACCCCAAGGCGACACATTTGTCATTCGGCGCAAATATACCATTGTAGTCAACGACATGGCGCAGACGATGCTCGATGTCTACAGCATCTGAGGCAGCGGCGGTGACGTCCGGGACAGGTGGCAGGCCCTGTATCGGGACGATGGTCGGCGAACCCGCCGGTATCGGTCCCGAGGTGGTCGTGCGTGCGTGGGCGACGGGGCGGGTGCACGAGGTTTCGATACCCATGCTGGTCGGCTCGGCGGCGTCCATCGAACGCGCGCTGGAAGCGACGGGCGTCGCGGCGCGCGTCCGGGTCTTGCGCTCGTTCGACGCGCCGAGCGACGATCCCGCGATCATCGACGTCCTCGACACCGGTGCACTTGATGCGGCCGATCTCCCTTTTGCCGAAGATACCCTCGCGTCTGGCCTGGCAACCGCTCAGTGGCTCGCCGAGCTCGACGCGCTGGCCCGCGACGGACATTTTGCCGGGACGGTAATGGGGCCGATCAGCACCGGCTCGCTCAAGCTGGCCGGCAAGCTCGATATGGTCATCAGCCCGACCCCGGGCGAAAGCTACCTGCTTTTGCTCACCGGGCCGTTGCGCGTTGCCCACCTGACGGACCATATGTCGATCCGCACAGTCTGCGATCTCATCACACCCGACCTTATCGATGGAGCCCTGCAGCAAATCGACGCGGCAATGCGAAGCTGGGGTGTCAGCGATCCTCGCATCGTCGTGGCAGGGCTCAATCCGCACGCGACCGGCGAGGAGGAGGTGCGTGCCATCGCCCCGGGCGTTGCGCGCGCGCGGCAGCGCGGGATCAACGTCGAAGGGCCGTCGGCTCCGGATACAGTGTTTCGCCAGTGCATAGAGGGTCGTTACGATCTGGTGCTCGCGATGTTTCACGACCAGGGCCATATTGCCGTGAAGACGTGGGGCTTTTCCGGGAATTGCGTCATCATGATGGGGCCACCCTATCTCCACATGTCGGTCGCGCACGGTACGGCCTACGACATCGTGGGAACCGGGAAGGCAGATCCCGCGATGATGCTGAGCGCAATGCGGACCTGCGGTGTCCTGGCAGCGGGGAAAGGCTTCTCCGGAATCGACAACTGACCCGGCTGGCTGGCCGCCACCGGACTTGATCCGCCCTCGAAGTCGCGGAGTTACGAATGCAGCTATTCTACGCGCCCGGGCTCTGTTCCTTGGCCCCTCACATCGCGCTCGCGCGCACCGGCGAGGCCTTCTCCCTGACGAGAGTCGATATGGCCACGCGCCTCACGGAAGACGGGCTGGATTTCCGCGATATCAAGCGGTCCGGAAAAATACCCGCGCTCCGCCTCGCCTCGGGAGAGGTTCTCACCGAGACTCTGGCTATCCTGCTTTATGTCGCCGATCTCGCGCCCGGGTCAGGACTTGCGCCGCCCGCAGGATCCTTCGAAAGATATTTGTTCACGGACCTACTCGGTTTCATCTCTTCGGAGATTCACAAGAGCTTCGTGCCCCTTTTTTCAAAGGGGGCTCCGCAAGCTGCCAAGGCCGCGGCACGAGCCGAAGTGCTGCGCCATCTCGAAGCGCTGGAGGCCTGTCTCCACGAGAGAAGCTATTGCTTCGGACAGGCCTTCACAGTGGCCGACGCCTATCTCTTTTGCATCTTGGGATGGGCCCCGCTCTGCGGCATCGAACTGGCCGCTTTCCCTTCGCTCAGTCGCTTCCGGGAGCGCATTGCCGCCGAAAATGGCGTGAGCGAAGCTCTTCGGGCCGAGGGACTTCTGTGAATTCGGCGGCATGTTCCCATTTACCTGTTGCAAACGCGTTTCTCATGGTGCAACAATTTCATTACAGACGGCCGATATTCAACGGACGGAACGGAGGGTGAGGATGCTCGAAGCGACCAATGCCATTTGCACGTGTTTCCATGCGATGGAGGTTGAGGCATGACCTCCGAAACGATCCAGGATCGCCCGGAAATCGGCAAGTCGACGACGTTCGACGGAGTGACCACAAATTATCACGATATCGGGTCGGGCGATCCCATCTTGCTCGTTCACGGGTCGGGGCCCGGCGTGACGTCGTGGGCAAACTGGCGGCTCAATATGCCGGTGTTCGCCGAAGAGTTCCGGGTCATCGCGCCCGACATGCTGGGCTTCGGTTACAGCGATTCCATTGGCGCGATCACCGACAAGCGGGTGTGGACGGACCAGTTGGTGCGCCTGCTGGATGAGCTCGGTCTCGAACGGGTCTCGATGGTCGGCAATTCTTTCGGCGGCGGCGTCACGCTCGCCTTCATGATCGCACATCCCGACCGGGTGCATCGGGCGGTTCTTATGGGCGCCGCCGGGCTCGAGTTCCCGCTGACGCCGGCTCTCGACTTCGTCTGGGGTTACGAGCCTTCGCGCGAGGCGATGCACGCATCGCTCAAGATGCTCGCTTGGGATCAAAGCCGCCTGACCGACGACCTGATCGATTCCAGATATCAGGCCAGCATTCGGCCCGGCGCACACGAGCCATATCGCGCCACGTTCGGGGGGCCGGATCGGCAGGCGGGGATCAATATGCTGGCGAGCCGCGAGGAAGATATCGCGGCGTTGCCGCACGAGGTCCTCATTCTTCACGGCAAGGCAGACCAGGTGATCCCGCAGGAAGTTTCCCTGCGCCTCGGCAACCTCATCGAACATTCGGACGTCCGCTTCTTCGGCGAATGCGGCCATTGGGTTCAGATCGAGCGCATGGCCAGCTTCAATCGGGCAGTGTCCGAGTTCTTCAAACATGGGCTGAAATGGTAAAAACTCTGGGAGAGTCATAATGGCAGTTACAGGCGTCATGCGTCCGGGCTATGTCCAGATGCGCGTCCTCGATCTCGACGAGGCGACCCTCCATTATCGCGATCGCATCGGGTTGGAGTTGGTCGGGCGGTCAGGCGACCGCGCGTTCTTTCGCGGCTTCGACGAATTTGATCGCCACAGCATCATCTTGCGCGAAGCCGACATGCCCGGCCTCGACAGGATAGGCTTCAAGGTGTGCAGCGAGAAGGATCTGGATCATTTCGCGGAGCGCCTCGCAGCTGGCGGCGTCGCTACCGACTGGATCGGGGCGGGTGAGGACCCGGGCGTCGGTCGCAAGCTGCGGTTTGCAGTTCCGACGGGTCACATTTTCGACCTCTATGCCGAAATGGAGCTTTCGGCGGATGGTCCGCCGGTGAAAAATCCGGACGTCTGGCGCAGCGAACCGCGGGGCATGCGGGCGATGCGTTATGATCACTCCGCGCTCAATGGCATCGATGTTGCCGGTTCGGCGCGCATCTTCGTGGATGCTCTGGATTTCTCCGTCACCGAGGAACTGGTTGACGAGGAGAGCGGCGCGCGCCTTGGCATATTCCTGAGCTGTAGCAACAAGGCGCATGATATCGCCTTTCTTGCCGGTCCCGAGGACGCGAAAATTCACCACACCTCGTTCCGTCTGGAATCGTGGAACGATGTCGGCAATGCGGCGGATATCATCAGCCGGTATGACATCTCTCTCGACATCGGTCCGACTCGACACGGGATCACGCGCGGCCAGACCATCTACTTCTTCGATCCGTCCGGCAACCGGAACGAAACCTTCTCCGGCGGCTACGATTATTATCCGGACAATCCGCGAAGGACATGGGGAGTCGATCAGGCCGGCAAGGCGATCTTCTACTATGAGAAGGCGCTGAACGACCGGTTCATGACGGTCAATACATGACACCGCCGCCATGGTTGAGAACTATCGAACCATAACGCATCAAGCTGCCGTGCAGGCCGTTGCGGCAGCTGTCGGACACGGCGCCGCGAACGGTACGCCGGTAGTCGCCGCGGTCGTCGGGGCTTCCGGTGAGTTGGTCGCGTTCCTGCGGGGAGGCGCGGCACCGTTCCACTCCGAGAAGATTGCGCAGGACAAGGCGTTCACCGCTTCAAGTTTCAAGGTTCCTACTGCCGAAGTTTACGATCTGGTGTCGGGATCGGCTGCGCTTTGCGAAGGTATCGCGCACCAGCCCCGTGTCGTGATGTTCGGGGGAGGCGTCCCGGTCGTCTTCGACGGAGAATGTGTTGGGGGAATTGGCGTTTCGGGCGGCAGCGAGGAAGTCGACGTCGCCTGCGCCAATGCGGCTGCTGCTGCGATCGGCGCGAGGGAGTTTTAAATGGAACAGGCAAGGCGGCTCGAGGCTACGGACGCGGCAGGCGGATTGGAGATTGCACGCCATATTCTAAATTATATCGATGGCCGTTTCGAAGAGGGCAGCGCAGGCGCCACCTTTGCCAACATCGATCCTGCAAGCGGCCTCGAAACGGGGCGCGTCCACGAGGCGACGCGAGCGGATGTCGATCGCGCTGTCGGGGCAGCCCGGCGCGCACTGACCGGTCCCTGGGGCAAGATGACGACGGCTGAACGCGTCCGGCTCATTGCCGCGGTCGCCGACGAGATCGAGCGCAGGGCGGAGGACTTTCTGGCCGCCGAGGTCGCCGATACCGGCAAGCCGCGTCACGTCGCTTCGCATATCGACATTCCGCGGGGCGCGTCGAATTTCCGGATGTTCGCGGACGTCGTCTCGACCCTTCCCACCGAGGCATTCTCCACCCCGACCCCCGACGGGGCGGGCGCGCTCAATTATTCCGTCCGCAAGCCGAAAGGCGTCGTGGCCGTCGTTTGCCCATGGAACTTTCCGCTTTTGCTCATGACCTGGAAGGTAGGACCGGCGCTTGCTTGCGGTAACACGGTGGTCGTCAAACCTTCGGAGGAGACGCCCCGGACCGCCGCGCTGCTGGGCGAGGTGATGGACGCGGTGGGTATGCCTGCGGGCGTGTACAATGTTGTACACGGGTTCGGCCCGGATGCGGCCGGGGAGTTCCTGACCTCCCATCCAGGTGTCGATGCCATCACCTTCACGGGGGAGACCGGTACGGGCGAGGCGATCATGAAGCAGGCGGCCGTGGGGGTTCGCGATATCAGCTTCGAACTGGGCGGTAAGAATCCTGCGGTGATTTTTGCCGATGCCGATCTGGACAAGGCGGTCGAAGGGGTGTCGCGAGCGGCGTTTCTCAACACCGGGCAGGTCTGCCTCGGGACGGAGCGCATCTACGTCGAGCGCTCCATATTCGAGCCGTTTGTAGCGAGGCTCGCCGCCGCTGCCCAGGCGCTCAGGCCGGGCGACGTCAATGATCCCCAATATGTCGGTCCCTTGATCAGCGAAGAGCATCGCCAAAAGGTGCTCGGCTATTACGAGCGGGCGCTGGCGGAAGGGGCCACGTTGATCACGGGGGGCGGTATACCGCAAGTCGATCCGGCCGCGTCCGGGGGCTTCTGGATCGAGCCGACAATTTGGACGGGGCTGCCCCACGACGCGGCCGTTATGCGCGAGGAAATATTCGGACCATGCTGCGGTGTGATCCCGTTCGACAGCGAAGACGAAGCCGTCGCTCTCGCAAATGACACCAGCTATGGCCTGTGTGCGACGATCTGGACCCAGAACCTGTCTCGCGCGCACCGCGTCGCGGCCGCCATGTCGGTCGGCATTTGCTGGGTGAACTGCTGGTTCTTACGTGATCTGCGGACGGCGTTCGGTGGAGCGGGCCAATCCGGGATCGGCCGGGAAGGCGGGCAGCACAGCCTCGAATTCTATACCGAACTCGAAAATATCTGCGTGAAAGTTTGACCATGCCCGATCAGGAACAACTCGACCAGCAGATCATCGAACAGATCGCGGCCGAACTCAGAGTCGCGGCAGAAACGCGGACTCCGGTGCGCCCTCTCCGCGATCGGATTTCCGATGGCGGGGTGGCGGCCGCCTACGCGATCCAGGAGGCCAATACCAAGAATGCGCTTGAATCGGGTCGGCGGCTCGTGGGCCGAAAGATCGGCCTTACCTCCCGTGCCGTTCAAGCACAGCTTGGCGTCGATCAGCCCGACTACGGGATGCTTTTCGCTGACATGGATGTGCCCGAAGGAGAGCCGGTAGCCCTCGATCGGGTCATCCAGCCAAAAGTCGAGGCGGAAGTCGCGATCATCATCGGGCGCGATCTCCCCTATCCGGACCTCACGACTGCGGAACTGATACGCGCCATCGAATATGTCGTGCCGGCCATCGAGATCGTCGATAGCCGCATCGCCAACTGGGACATCAGAATCTGGGACACCGTTGCGGACAATGCGTCGAGCGGCCTCTTCGTCCTCGGTGCGGTGCCTCGCAAGCTCGAGGGCCTGGACCTCAGGACCTGCGGCATGGTGATGGAGTGCCGCGGGGAGCCGATTTCGGTCGGAGCCGGGATAGCCTGCCTCGGCAGTCCGATCAGCGCCTCGCTCTGGCTTGCGCAGGTAATGGCGAGAGAGGGCCGACCGCTCGTCGCGGGCGATGTCCTCCTGTCCGGCGCGCTCGGTCCCATGGCGGCAGCGGCGGCCGGCGATGTGATCGAAGCGAGAATCAACGGGCTCGGTAGCGTCAAGGCGGCTTTCGCCGGCTGAGACGTCGCGAGCCGTTGCGGAAGTTCCGAAGGGAAGAATGACATGCAAAAGACCAAATGCGCGATAATCGGGTCCGGGAACATCGGTACCGATCTCATGATCAAGATTCTCAAGGGCTCCAGTGAGCTGGAACTCTCCGCGATGATCGGTATCGACCCGGCGTCAGAAGGCTTGGCGATGGCAAGGGAGCGCGGCGTAACGACGACGCATGAAGGTATGGCCGGCCTTCAGGCGCTCGACGAATATGGCGAAATTGGCCTCGTGTTCGACGCAACCTCCGCCTATGCGCATATCGAGCACGCGAAAGCGCTGGCGGAGGACGGCAAGCTCGTCGTCGATCTCACCCCGGCCGCGCTGGGGCCGTTCACGGTGCCGCCCGTCAATGCCTCCGTTTCCTCGGGCGCGCGCAATATCAATATGGTGACTTGCGGCGGGCAGGCGACAATCCCGATCGTCGCGGCGGTATCGCGCGTGGCCCCGGTTCATTATGCGGAGATCGTCGCCTCGGTTTCGTCGCGGTCCGCCGGGCCGGGCACGCGGGCCAACATCGACGAGTTTACACGGACGACGGCGAAGGGCCTGGAGGTTGTCGGGGGTGCCGCGAAGGGGCGGGCGATCATCATTCTGAACCCTGCCGAACCGCCGATGATCATGCGCGACACGGTGTTCACGCTGACCGATATCGTTGACGAAGGGCTGGTTCGCAGTGCGGTCGAGGAGATGGTGGCGCAGGTCCAGCGCTACGTCCCGGGCTACAGGCTGAAGCAAGATGTTCAGTTCGAGCGGTTCGGGTCGAACCGCCCCCTGAGAATTCCGGGCTACGGCGAATTCGAAGGGCTGAAGACAAGCGTCTTCCTGGAGGTCGAGGGCGCCGGCGACTATCTGCCCAAATATGCAGGCAATCTCGACATCATGACCTCCGCCGCAAAGGCGGCTGCCGAGGTGATGGTGCAGCATGCGGGGAGCGCGGCGGCATGACTTTCGATCCCGTTACCCAACCGCTCTACATACAGGATGTCACGCTCAGAGACGGAATGCATGCGATCCTGCATATGTACGGGACCGACAGCGTCCGGATGATCGCGAAGGCGCTCGATGACGCCGGCGTCGATGCGATCGAGGTATCGCATGGCGACGGCCTGAACGGGACGTCCTTCAACTATGGGTTCGGCGCGCATACCGACTGGGAATGGATCGAGGCGGCTGCGGACGTGATCAAAAATGCCGTTCTCACGACGTTGCTGGTTCCCGGCATAGGAACGGTCGAGGAACTGAGGCGGGCGCACAGCATCGGAGTTCGGTCGGTTCGCGTCGCAACCCACTGCACCGAAGCCGATGTCGCGAAGCAGCACATCGGGATTGCCAGGGACCTCGGCATGGATGTCTCGGGCTTCCTCATGATGAGCCATATGATCGAGCCTGACGCGCTCGCTGCGCAGGCCCTTCTCATGGAAAGCTACGGTGCGCACTGCGTATATGTTACCGACAGCGGGGGCGCGCTCGACATGGACGGAGTGCGCGCGCGGCTCGAGGCCTATGATCGCGTGCTGAAGCCCGAGACCCAGCGCGGCATGCACGCTCACCACAATCTTTCGTTGGGCGTCGCGAATTCCATCGCCGCCGCCCAGGCGGGCGCGATACGGATCGACGCCAGCCTCGCCGGAATGGGAGCGGGTGCTGGTAACGCGCCGCTCGAAGTCTTCATCGCGGCCGCCGATCGGAAAGGTTGGCAGCACGGCTGCGACGTGATGGCGCTCATGGATGCCGCAGAAGACCTGGTCCGACCACTGCAGGACCGGCCAGTTCGCGTGGATCGCGAAACACTGAGCCTTGGCTATGCCGGCGTTTACTCGAGCTTCCTCCGCCATGCGGAAAAGGCGGCCGATCAATATGGCCTCGATACCAGGGCCATACTTGTCGAGCTGGGGCGGCGGCGAATGGTCGGCGGCCAGGAGGACATGATCGTCGATGTGGCCCTCGATCTTGTGGGGCGCAGCGGACAGGCAGCGACGCGATGAGCTGGCTGGCAGATTTTGCAGAGACGCTCGATCAGGCCGCGGTCGGCGCCAGGGCCGTCCCGCAGCTTACCCATGCGCGTCCCGACCTCACGGTAGAGGATGCCTACGCGATCCAGAAGCTATCGATCGATCGTCGCCTCGATCGCGGCGAGCGACTGGTCGGCATCAAGATGGGACTGACCAGCCGTGCGAAAATGCGGCAGGTCGGAGTAGACCAGATGGCGTGGGGTCGGCTCACCGACGCGATGATGCTGGACGAAGGCGGAAGCCTCTCCCTCGCGAACTTCATCCATCCCCGGATCGAACCGGAAATCGCGTTTCTGATGGGCGCTCCGCTGGCCGGGCGGGTCACGATGGTCGAGGCGCTCGCCGCCGTGGCGGCGGTGGCGCCGGCCATGGAAGTGATCGACAGCCGGTATGAAGACTTCAAGTTCGCCTTGCCCGATGTGATCGCCGACAACAGTTCATCCTCGGGCTTCGTGATCGGCGGATGGAACGATCCCTCGCAGGATCTCTCCAATCTCGGGGTGATCCTGGAAATCGACGGCGCGGTAACGGAAGTGGGTTCGAGCGCCGCGATCCTCGGTCACCCGCTTCGATCCCTTGTGGCGGCCGCGGCAATGGTTTCGCAAGGCGGCGGACGCATCGAGGAAGGCGACATCGTTCTCGCGGGCGGCATCACCGCCGCTCCCGCCCTCCATGGGGGTCAAGCAATACGTACGACGATCGAAAATCTCGGGTCCGTAGCGCTCAGGGTGCAGGCCTGATGCCGATCATCGAGGTCACCTTGCTCGAGGGGCGGACGCCCGAGGCGAAGGAGGCGCTCATCGCCGAGCTGACCGCTGCGGCCGTGACGGCCATCGGGGCCCCTGTCGAGTCGGTGCGGGTCATCCTGCGCGAGATACCGCCCGCGCATTTTGCAGTCGCAGGTCAGTCGATCGCCGCACGCCGCGCGCGCGAGCTGGGACCGGGACCATGAGTCTCGCGCATATGGTGGAGATTCACGGCGGGAGCGCTTTCTCCTGCCCGGACGGCGAGCGCGTTCTGGTCGCGATGGAACGGAGCGGAGCAAGCGACATCGGGGTGGGATGCCGCGGAGGCGGATGCGGTATCTGCAAGGTCCGCGTGCTTCGCGGACCGCATCGCCTCGGCAAGATGAGCAAGGCCCATGTGTCGGACTCGGACCTGGCCGCCGGAATTGCCCTCGCGTGCCGCCTCTATCCGCTGGGACGGCTGACGATCGAAGTCGTGGATTAATCCTGGAGAGTTGACATGTCTGCATCGCTGAAACCCGTGGAGAGCAACTATGGCATCCGGAGCGAATATGGCCACCTGATCGGCGGCGAGTGGATCGCAGGCTCGAGCGGAAAGACGATCGCGCTCTTGAATCCTGCGACAGGGGAAACCTTGACGCGGATCCAGGCCGGCAATGCAGAGGATATAGGGCTCGCGGTCGCTGCGGCGAAAGCCGCATTTCCGGCCTGGTCTCAAAGTTCCGCGGCAGAGCGCCAGGACTTGCTTTACGAGATCGCTCGCCGGCTCAAGGCCCGGCACGAGGAATATGCCATCCTCGAGACCTTGAACAACGGCAAGCCGATCCGGGAGTCGATGTATTTCGACATGCCCAATGCGATCGGCCAGTTCGAGCTTTTTGCCGGCGCGGCCTACGGCCTGCATGGCCAGACGCTGGACTTTCCCGATGCGATCGGGATCGTACACCGGGAGCCGCTTGGTGTTTGCGCCCAGATCATTCCCTGGAACGTCCCGCTCCTGATGATGGCGTGCAAGGTGGCGCCCGCGCTCGCGGCCGGCAACACCATTGTCTTGAAGCCGGCCGAGACCGTATGTTTGTCGGTGCTCGAATTCTTCGTGGAAATGGCAGATCTGTTGCCCCCAGGCGTGGTCAATGTCGTGACAGGCTATGGCGCCGACGTCGGGGAAGCCCTTGTTACCCACCCGGATGTGCGAAAAGTGGCCTTTACGGGGTCGGTAGCGACGGCAAGGCGCGTCATCCAATATGCATCTGCCAACATCGTGCCGCAGACGCTCGAGCTGGGCGGAAAGTCGGCCCATATCATATGTGCGGACGCCGATATCGACGCCGCTGTCGAGAGTGCCACCATGTCCACGGTCCTGAACAAGGGCGAAGTGTGCCTCGCCGGATCGCGGCTCTTCCTCCACGAGGCCATCGAGGAGGAATTTCTAGAGAAGTTTCGCGCTGCGCTCGGCAACATCCGCCAGGGAGACCCTTTGGATCCGGCGACCCAGCTCGGAGCGCAGGCGTCGGCAATGCAGATGGAGAAGGTCGAATCCTATCTCGCGCTGGCCGTGGAAGAAGGCGCAACCGTGTTTGCCGGCGGAGCGCGGTCAGCCGATCCTGGTCTTGCAAAAGGTCACTATGTGCAGCCGACGATCTTCACCAAGGTCGCGAACGACATGCGCATCGCGCAAGAGGAGATATTCGGTCCCGTGACCACCGTGCAGAGCTGGGGCGACGAGGATGAAATGATGGCGCGCGCGAACGACACCAGTTTTGGCCTGGCCGGTGGCGTTTGGACCCGTGATATCGCGCGGGCGCACCGCATCGCGCGAAAGCTGGAGACCGGGACCGTCTGGATCAATCGCTATTATAATCTCAAGCCGAACATGCCGCTCGGAGGCTATAAGCAAAGCGGCTTCGGCCGCGAGTTCAGCCACGAGGTTCTGAACCATTACACGCAGACCAAGTCAGTTATCGTCAATCTCCAGGACGGCAAGCTTGGAATGTTCGATCAGTAGGACGAGCGCAGATGATCAGAAATATTGCGATCGTCGGCGCCAATATGGCCGGCGCGCGCGCAGCGGAAGCGCTCCGCGGCGCTGGATATGACGGACGGATACACCTCGTCGGCGACGAGCCGTGGCGGCCTTACGAAAGACCGCCGCTCTCGAAAGAGTTGCTGTGGCACGACGGAGCGCCGCCGGAAACCTTCTATCTCCATGATGAAGCCTGGTACGAAGCGAACAGAATAGAGCTTCGCCTCGGTGTGCGAGCGGACACCATCGACCTGAGCGCGGGGGCCATCGGGCTGGCTTCGGGCGAGCGCATCGACGCGGACCGGATATTGCTCGCGACGGGCGGGGCCGCGAGACGGTTACCGCTGGACGGCGCGGACGCTGTCAACGTCCATCATTTGCGAACCTATGACGATGCGCTTCGTCTGGCCGGAGATTTGCGGCCTGGCGCCCGGATAGTCGTGATCGGAATGGGGGTGATCGGCGCCGAGGTTGCGGCGAGTGCGCGCCGCATCGGGTGCGAGGTCACGGCCATCGAGCCGTTTGCTGCCCCGATGGTTCGCACGATCGGCGAGCATTTCGGCGGGTGGCTGGGAGAATATCATCGTACGCAGGGTGTTCGGTCCCTGTTCGGCAGGTCGGTTGCCGCGCTCCGCCGCGAAGGGTCAAGGGTCAATGCGGTCGAGCTTGACGACGGCGAACTGGTGCCGTGCGATGCCATCGTCGTAGGGATAGGAATCGTGCCCGCGATCGAGCTGGCAGCGAGCGCCGGACTTGCCGTGGGCAACGGGATCGTCGTCGATGCCCAGTGCAGGACCAGCAATCCAAACGTGTTCGCTGCGGGAGATGTCGCCGAGCAGCCTGACTTCTTTGGCGGGCGCGTTCGTCTGGAAACCTACCAGAATGCAGCGGAGCAAGGGGCGGCGGCTGCGTCGGGCATGCTCGGGCTGCCGGTGGAATATTGTCGTCCCTGCTGGTTCTGGAGCGATCAGTATGACCTCAATATTCAGTGCACAGGGCGGATCGATGCCGAAAAGCAGGTGATACTCCGCGGGAGGATGGAAGATGGCGCCTTCTCCGCATTCTTCCTGTCGGACGGCATCGTGACCGGTGCACTCACCGCGAACCGCCCCTCCGACATGGGCATCGCAAAGCGCCTCGTGGAGCGCAGAACGCAGATCGACGCGGCGGATCTTGCCGATGTCGATACACCGCTGCGGGAGATATTGAAGCGTGCGACGGCCTGAGCCTCGTCGACCTCAGCCTATCCCGCCCCCTGCGACATACAAGGTCTGCCCCGTAATATAGGATGCCTCCGGCGCGGCAAGAAAGCAGATCGCGGACGCGATCTCGTCCGGCTCGCCGAACCTCGCCATCGGCGTGTCGCGAAGCGTCTGACGGACAACGGTGTCGAAACCCGCGCGGTCCGCGTCGGTGGGCGGTGCCGGGTTGCGGGGCGTTACGCGCGCGACATTCACGCCGCCAGGTGCCACGCAATTCACGCGGATCGGGCGATCTTCCAGATCCTGTGCCAATGCCGCCGTCAACGCGGAGACACCCCCTTTCGCGGCGGCATAGGGCAGGCGGTTGATGCCTCTCGTCGCAACCGATCCGACATTCACGATCGCGCCTTGCCCGGCGGAAATGAGGTGCGGCAAGACAGCGTGACAGCACCATATGGTCGGCCAGAGCGACCGTCTGATCTCCGCTTCGATCTCGTTGGGGGAATATTCCCAGAATGGCTTCGCCCAAATCGTGCCACCGACATTATGCACGGCGACATCGACCCGGCCATGACGGCTCATGACATTGTCATAAAGGGCTCGCGCTCCCTCAAGGCCTTCCAGATCATGGCACTCGGCCCGTGCGTCCAGCCCCTGCGACCGCAGTTCCGCTACCGCTCCTTTTGTCGCCTCCTCGGCGCGGTCGGCAATTGTCACAGAGGCCCCCTCGCGGGCCATCCGCGTTGCGACAGCGAGGCCGATCCCTTGCGCGCCTCCCGTGACCACCGCGATTTGACCAGCAAAACGATTAGAGCCGCCATACATGGATCATTTCTCCCGCATCGCAATTAGTTGCATAGTTTCAAGTGTTTATCTTGGCATCGAACGATCGGTCCAATCTTACCATCTCGGTGCTTGCAAACACAAGGGGTAAAGCATTACACTATGAACAATGAATGAGGCCCGCGATTCTGCGGAGCTTCAAAGGAGAGGGACAATGCGCGACAGGCTAATCCACCCGCGGGATATCAGGGGCGCTTGGGCGATCATACCGACGCCAGCAACCGATGATGCGTCGGACTGGCGGGCCACGCAAACCGTCGATCTCGACGAAGCCGCACGCGTTGTGAATGGCCTGATAGAAGCCGGGATCGACGGGATTTTGAGCATGGGTACGCTGGGCGAGGCAGCCACGCTCACCCACGCCGAAAAGCTCGACTATATGCGTGCCATCGTGGATGCCGCCCGAGGCCGCGTACCGGTGTTCGTCGGAACGACCTGTCTCAACACGCGCGACACGATCGCGCTGACCCGCGAGGCACTCGAGATCGGCGCGGATGGAACGATGCTCGGCATCCCGATGTGGTGTGCGCCCGCGCTCGACGTGGCAGTCCAGTTCTACCGCGACGTCGCAGAGGCAGTGCCCGGCATGAACATCGCGGTCTATGCGAACCCTGAAGCGTTCAAATTCGACTTTCCGCGATCCTTCTGGGCGCAAGTCGCCGAGATTCCGCAAGTCGTTACGGCCAAATATATCGGTATCGGAACCCTGTTGGCCGATCTTGCCGCGGTGAAGGACAAGATCAAGCTGCTTCCGATCGATTTCGACTATTATGCCGCGGCGAGGATGGCAGACGATGTCGACGCCTTCTGGTCGAGCGGTGCGGTGTGCCATCCCCTCGTGACGACCACCTTGCGCGACATCGTCGCGGGAGCGAGGGCAAGCGGTGACTGGACGGCTGCCCGGGCGCTCCAGTCTCGCCTCGGGCCGACCGCGGCCCCGCTATTTCCGAATGGAAGTTTCAAGGAATTCTCGACGTACAATATCGGGCTGGAGAAGGCGCGGATGGACGCGGCAGGCTGGATGAAGGCCGGCCCCGTCCGGCCACCATACCATCTCGTTCCCGAGGCCTTTCTGGCCGGCGCGCGGCAGTCGGGGACGATGTGGGCTGACCTTGGCAGGGCGCTTGAAGCGGAGCGCGCTACCCCCGCAGCAATGGAGTCGGCGTTATGACAAAGGTAGAGCTGGACTGGCCGCACAATATAAACGAGATTCCCAAGGAAGCTTTCACGCGCAAGGACATTTACGACGTCGAGTTGCGTCGTATCTTTCATGGCGAGGAGTGGCACCCCGTGTGTCACGAGAGCGAGATTCCCGAGCCAGGCGATTTCAAGACCTTCAGGCTCGCGGGTGTCCCGCTGCTGATCGCGCGTGGCGACGATGGGGTCGTAAGGGCCTTTTTCAACGCGTGTTCCCACCGGGGCAATCAGCTCGAGACCGCGCCGATGGGGAACAAGACAGAATTTGAGTGTCCCTATCACCGCTGGCTGTTCAGCACGAAGGGGGAGCTGGTCGGTTGTCCGAACCAGCGCGAATTCCTGCCCGGATTCAACCGCTCCGACTATCCGCTCGCGCAGCCGAGAATGGAGAGCGTCTACGGTCTCGTATTCGTCACGATGTCGGCGCGGACCGAACCTCTTGTGGAAAGCCTCGGGGGGATGATGGAGACGCTGCGGGAGCTGGTTGGCGGCGACGGACGCCTGAAGCTGCTTGGCTATCAGAAGGTTCGCTACAACACGAACTGGAAGTCCTATACCGACAATGACGGGTATCACGCCCCCTTGCTCCATCAGGCCTTCAACCTGCTGAACTGGCAAGGCGGAAAGGGACGGCAGTTCACCAGCACGAAGCGAGGCCATATCGGATTCGAATCCGAGCTGTCGGTCGCCCGCGGCGACACCATCCTGCAAGATCCCTCGATCATCGAGTTCAAGGGTCAGGACCCCTCGGTCGGGTCGCGGATCGTGAGCCTTTTTCCGACGTTCGTCGCGACGAAACATCTCGATGTTATCAACCTGCGATTTGCGACTCCCATCGATCACGAGCGCGTCGAAGTTCACTACGCCTATTTTGCGCACGCCGATGACGACGAGGAAATGGTGCGTCACCGGCTGCGTCAAAGCTCCAACCTCCTCGGGCCGAGCGGCCTCATCAGCATGGAAGACGCGTCGATCTTCCATCGCATTCACATCGGAAATCATACGCCGGGAGCAGCGGTCTTCCAGAAAGGCGTCCGAGATCCCGAGACGATCGAGGAGGAATTCCTGCAGAATGACGAGAGCGGTAACTTGCCGCGCTGGGAATATTATCGCGAGGTCATGGGATTCGCGAGGCGTGCGGCATGAGCCTCGCGCCAGATTCTCTGAACCGCGCCCTCGACGCTCTGCTCGTGTCCGACGCCGACGCCCTCGACAGCAAGGACATGGCGCGCTGGTTGTCCAACTATGCCGAGGAAGATGCGGCCTCCTACATCTGCCTGTCGGCCGAGAATGAGGAACAGGGGCTTGCGCTCGGTTTCATGTACGACGATTGCCGCGCACGACTCCTCGACCGGGTTACCTATATCACGCAAATCTGGGCTGGAACCTTCCAGGATTATCGTACGCGGCACTTTGTACAGCGGGTGGCGACCGGGCGCATCGATGATCAGACCTGGCACGCACGTTCGAATTTCAGCGTGTTCATGACGCCCGAAGATAGCGGCGTATCGGAAGTGCTGGCAACGGGCAGGTACGAGGATGTCGTGCGCGAATCCGCGGCGGGAGAACTTAGGCTCCTCTCCCGCCGGGCGCTGCTCGATACGACCGTGCTCCCACGTTACCTGGTTTATCCGATTTAGCCCCGCCGGGCGGTCACTTGGGGGGAGTGGCCGCCCGGCAAACGGCGTCGGCTCACGCGAGACGATGGCCCAAATCGTCAGCCCGATTTTGCCCAGTCCCTGGCGCCGAAGTGAAGTTCCATCATCGGCCGCATGACGTCCCACCGCTCAAGCTGGCTCCAATGGCCGGACCTGTCGAGAACATAAAGTTCCGCGTGTTGCAGATGTTCCAGCAGGTAAAGGCTGGTGTCGAGGGGTACGATGCGATCCTGCCTGCCGTGGAAGATCAGCACGTCGTGCGGAAGCTTGCTCAGGATTGACGGCGGCATCGCCAGAGCTTCGATACCAACCTTCATGGAGTCGATCATCTTCGCTGCGACGGCCATGACGGACGGGTCGGTGGCAATCTTGTAGCGCGACGTGACGATCTCCTCCATGCCCTCGAACTTGTCTGCATCATAGGCGAAACTGTGCATAAGCTGCCGATACCGCGACGGACGGGGATCGGAATAGAATGAAAGAAGCCGGATGAGTTCCGGCGTGCGGGGAGCGGGAGCCCCGATGGAACCCATCAATACGACCTTGCCGAAACGCTCCGGGGCCTCGCTCAGAAGCTGCAGCGTAAGTGCGCCGCCCATCGAATTTCCGACGACGTGAGCGACGTCGATCGACATGGTCTCCATGAGCCCGAGGCATTGTTCCACGCGCGTGCCGATCCAGCCCATGATATTGTCCGGCGAGGGGTCGGGGATCGTCGACTGCCCGAAGCCGATCAGATCCGGAGCGACGACGAAAAAATTCTCCGCCAGGTCGGGCATGAGGTGCAGCCAGTTCGACGCGGCGTGCGCTCCGGGCCCGGCGCCATGCAGCAGCAGGACCGCCGGATTGGCAGGATCGCCAGCAATGAGCGTGTGCGATGTCAGCCCGCGGCCCACGATTTTTTCTTCGCGTACAGCTGTGTTCACGATGTCTCTCCCTTCCTTCTCCATGTCGAAGACAACCAAGAGCATTGCACAATGGATATCGCATTGTCTATTGTATTCGCGTTTGAGATCTCGCGAGGTCCCATATCGCTAGACTCGAATATCTCTATGTGCAATGCATTGCCCATTGGATTTCACTTCCACGCGCAGCGCTTTGGCTCGCGAAGGAAGATCGGAAGGGGACCGCCATGGACGATAGGCTCATCGCGACGCTCGCCGGCGAATTGGGCGAAGCCGAGAAGACGCGAACGCCAGTTCGTCAATTGTCGGCCCGCTATCCCGATATGACGATCGAGGATGGCTACCGGGTCGCCCGCTCTTGGGTGGACGGCAAACTCGCATCGGGCCGCCATTCCATCGGGCGGAAGATCGGTTTGACCTCCCGCGCAATGCAGCAATCGGCCGGCATTACCGAACCGGACTATGGCACATTGCTCGACGACATGGCTTTCGAGGAAGGAGGCGATATCCCTATCGATCGCTTCATCAACCCGAAGGTCGAAGTCGAGCTCGCCTTCTTCCTGGCTCGCCCGCTGAAAGGGCCCGGTGTCACGGCTCACGCCGTCCTTGCGGCGACGGACTATGTCGTACCGGCGATAGAGATCATCGATAGCCGCGTTCAAGCCATCGACGAGGTGACGGGAAGCGCGCGCAAGATCCAGGATACGATCGCGGACAATGCGGCGAATGCCGGCATCGTCATCGGCGGCCGTCCGGTCCGGGTCGATGCCGTTGACCTTCGGTGGGTGGGCGCCATCCTCTCGCGCAACGCCGTGATCGAGGAGACCGGCCTCTCGGCCGGGGTGCTGAACCATCCAGCGCGCGGCGTCGCTTGGCTCGCGAACCGGTTGGGAGTTTGGGGCGAGGGCCTGCAAGCCGGAGAAATCTTGCTCGGAGGTTCCTTTACGCGCCCCGTTCCCGTCTCTCGCGGCGACGTGATATCGGCCGACTTCGGCAGGCTCGGCACCATCGGCATGAGATTCGCCTGACGTGCCGTTGCCCATGCCTCCCAATCACTTCAAAGCCGCGCTGGCGCAGCAACGTCCCCTGTTCGGATTCTGGCTTGCCCTGGCCGACGCCAGTGTGGCTGAAATATGCGCCGGGGTCGGTTTCGACTGGCTGCTGATCGATGCCGAGCACGGCCCGCAGACGCTGCCCGGCATTATTGACCAGCTTCGCGCGATAGAAGGCTGCTCTTCCTGCGCCGCCGTGGTACGCGCACCTTCCTCCGATCCGATCGCGCTGCGGCAGATCCTGGACCTGGGCGCTGCAACGCTGATGATCCCGATGGTCGAAAATGCCGAACAGGCGACCCGGATCGTCGATGCATGCCGGTATCCGCCTGCAGGGAGCCGAGGGATCGGCGGCGCGAGGGCGTCGCGCTGGGGTGCTATTCCCACCTTTGTCTCTGAAGCGAACGCGCAGCTTTGCGTAATCGCGCAGATCGAGACCATGGCGGGGATAGAAAATCTCGAGGCGATTGCCGCGGTCGACGGTGTCGATGCCCTCTTCATCGGTCCCGCGGACCTCGCAGCCTCCGCGGGGCTGATGGGCAGCTCCAACAGGGACAGGCTGCGGGACCTGACGCTGGACGCTCTCGCGCGGATCATCGCGACCGGAAAGCCCGCAGGAATCTTGTCGCGCGATCTCTCCTTGGTCGATGCCCATCTCTCGGCCGGGGCGAGCTTCGTCGCCGTCGGAATCGACGCATTCGCGCTCGCTGATGCGGCCGGGAGGCTGCTGGAACGCTTCAAGCCATGATGCGCGACGGCGTCACCCACTTATCCCTTGCACAATGAGCAATGGATTGTATGGTGTGCGTCGACAATAGAATCGGGAGCGGGTCTGCAATGGCGATTTCTGGACCGAAATGCGACGCGATCCGCCGGGTCCTGTGACGCTGCGGAGGATCGTTATTGCCGTGACTGGCGCCACCGGCGCAGTCTACGGTCTGCGGCTTCTCGAAATGATGCGCGATACGCCCGGCTTCGAAACGCATCTCGTCGTTTCTCAGGCCGCTGTGCTGAATATCCGTGAGGAGCTACCGCTGACGCTGAAGCAGTTCGAAGCGGCAGCCGACGTCGTGCACAATGTTCGCAACGTGGGAGCCTCTATCGCGAGCGGATCCTTCCTGTGCGAGGGTATGGTGGTCGCGCCATGCTCGATGCGGACTCTGGCCGCAATCGCCAACGGGCTGTCCGACAATCTCATCACTCGTGCAGCCGACGTCATGCTCAAGGAGCGGCGCAGGCTGACGCTGATGGTCCGCGAAGCGCCGCTCAATCTCGCTCACCTGCGCAACATGGTCGCATGCTCTGAAATGGGCGCGGTCATATTTCCGCCTGTTCCCGGCTTCTACGCGCGGCCGTCGACGGTCCAGGACATCGTCGATCACAGCTGCATTCGCGTCCTCGATCAGTTCGGAATTCATCGGGAACAGGACCGGCGCTGGACCGGCCTCAGCAGTGCCCAGGTCACGCGCCTTGAATCGACCGAACCTTCGGAAAGGGTAAGCCAATGATGAACGAGCTTAATCGCCGCGACTTGCTCGGGGCAGGGCTTGTCACCGCTGGATTGGCAGGGGTCGCCGGCCTCGGCTCCGTGCCTGCGCGAGGCGAACCGGTCCGGGTGGTGCGGCAGCAGGGAATCCCCGAAAGCATCCGCTTCTCCGATGCGCTTGCCTCGGAGGTTCCGACCGCCAGCGCGCTGGAGGTTGGGCCTGGGCTGGACGAATTATTCGGATACCGCCCGAGCGGAAAGGGCGTGATTGCCGGACTGACCTCCGACCCGGTGGCGATGATCGCCGGTCAGCTTCTGATCGAGGCAGGCGCCACTCCGATCCTGCGCTGGGACCATAGTTATGGCGCCGGCCGATGGACGCACCGGATAGCCGGCCAGCCAGGCTTCGCAGGTGTTTCGCAATTCACATGGCCGGCCGTCGCTGCGATGCGCCTCCGCGACGAGCTCGCCGGACGGGCGGCCGGGCCGCGGGAGTCGGGGTGCGCCTCGGAAATTTGCGGCTTGAGTGCGCGCAGTCCCGGATTTCTCGTGACCTGGGCATTTCGCCTCGACGGAGGTGTCCGATGACGCCCAACCTTCCCGAGGGCATTGCTGCTGCCGACTTCTCGCGCCTTCTGGAGGAGCTCTCCGGCGTCGTCGGGAAATCCTGGGTGTTCGTCGACGAGCTTCCTCTTTCAAGCTACCGCGATGCATATTCGCCTCTCGCCGACGGCACGCTGTTGCCCTCGGCGGCCGTTGCTCCAGAGAATATCGAGCAAATTCAGAAAATTCTCGCGGTCGCGAACAATTATCGCGCGCCGTTGTGGACGATCGGGACAGGGCGAAATTTTGCCTATGGCGGCCCGGCGCCCCGCAAGTCCGGATATGTCATCCTCGACTTGAAGCGCATGAACCGGATCATCGAGGTCAACGAGAAATATGGCTATGCGCTGGTTGAGCCCGGCGTTTCCTACATGCAGCTTTACCGGCACCTCCAGCGGATCGGCAGCAAGCTCTGGATCGATCCCGCCGCGCCGGCATGGGGCGGCGTGATGGGGAATGCCCTCGAACATGGCGCCGGCTACACTCCGTACGGCGATCACTTCATCATGCAGTGCGGCATGGAAGTGATATTGCCGGACGGTCAGGTCGTGCGCACGGGGCAAGGTGGAATCGCGGGAAGCAAGAATTGGCAGATCAGCAAGCATGGCATCGGTCCCCAGTTCGATGGCATGTTCACCCAATCGAACTTCGGCGTTGTCACCAAGCTCGGCATCTGGCTGATGCCCGAGCCACCCGGGTACAAGCCGTTCATGATCACCTTCCCGCGGGAAGAAGATCTCGAGCAGATTTTCGAGATCACGCGCCCGCTCAAGGTTAACCAGATCATCCCGAATGCTGCTGTCGCAGTCGATCTGCTGTGGGAGGCATCGGCAAAGACGACACGCCGTCACTATTATGACGGAAAAGGCCCGGTTCCGCCGTCGGTCCGGGCCAAGATCGCATCCGATCTCGATCTTGGCATGTGGAATTTTTACGGCGCGCTTTACGGGCCGCCGCCCATGATCGAGAACAACTGGAAAGTCATCGAGGACGCATTCGGCAGCATCCCGGGGGCGAAATTTCACTTCGCGCGCGAAAACGACCCGGCATGGGACTACCGCGTGAAACTGATGCGCGGCGAACCCAATATGACCGAGTTCAGCATAATGAACTGGATCGGGGGGGGCGGGCATGTGAACTTCTCGCCAATCTCCGCGCCGAACGGGGCCGAGGCGATGTCGCAATATAATCTGATCAAGCAACGCTGCCACCAGTTCGGCTTCGACTATATCGGCGAATTCCTCGTGGGGTGGCGCGACATGCATCACATCCTGATGATCATGTACAATCGCGCCGACGAAGCGATGCGCAAAAGTGCATACGACCTGTTCAGCCTCCTTGTGGACGAGGCTGCCGACGCGGGCTTCGGCGAATATCGCACCCATCTCGCCTTCATGGACCAGATCGCGAAGACCTATCGCCACAATGATGGAGCGCTATGGGACCTGCACCACCGCCTGAAGGATGTGCTCGATCCGAATGGAATTCTGTCGCCAGGCAAGCAGGGTATCTGGCCGAAGGCTGCGCGCGGCTGATGTCGGCGTCCCTTGATCTCCCGGGATTTTCATCATGACCCATGCCCGTCCGCACCTTCACCACTGGATCGCCGGCGAGTTCGTGGCGCCCGGCGATGCCGGATATTTCGACGACCTCAACCCGGTCGACGACAGCCTTTACGCGCGCGCCGCGGCCGGGACGTCCGCCGACATCGAACGGGCCGTCGAGATGGCCGACGATGCCTTCCGCAAGTATCGCCACCTGCCGGCAGCGGTGCGCGAGGATTGGATGGTGAAGGCGTCGGCGCTGATCGAGCGCGACGCCGGAGCCTTTGCGGATGTTCTCATCGAGGAAATCGGCTCACCGATCGCGAAGGCCGGTTTCGAAACCCGATTTGCCGCGAGCTTCCTGCGCGCCGCGGCGGGTGTGCCGCGCCGTATCCGTGGCGAGACCATCCCTTCGGACGCCCCCGGCAGGTTCAGCATGAGCCTGCGCGAGCCGGTTGGCGTGGTCGCGGGCATTACCCCGTTCAACGTGCCGTTGATCAAGGGGATCAAGCAGTCCGCAATGGCTCTGGCGACGGGAAATGCCTTTGTCCTTTTGCCCTCCGAGTCTGCGCCGCGGGTTGCCGACATGCTTGCCCGGCTCTGGTCCGAGGCCGGCGTTCCGGCTGGGCTTTTCAATGTCGTATATGGCGACGGCGCGCGCATCGGAGACACGCTCACGAGCCATCCGAAGGTACGCGCGATCACCTTCACGGGCTCATCGCGCGTCGGAAGGCATATTGCCGCGATCGCCGCGAGGGAGCTGAAGAAATACACGCTCGAACTCGGCGGCAAGAGCCCGCTCGTGATCTGCGCCGACGCAGATATCGAAAAGGCGGTCGCGGCCGCGATCTTCAGCATTTTCATGTATCAGGGGCAGGTCTGCATGGGCGCCTCGAGAATCTATGTCGAGCGCCCGATATTCGAGGATTTTTCGAAAGCGTTTGCCGCGGCCGCCTCGCGGCTGACGGGGGGCGATCTCCGCGACTCCTCGACGATGCTGGGGCCGATAATCTCGGATCGCCAACGGCAACGCGTCCGGCGCCACGTTGACGACGCCAGGGACAAGGGCGCCAATGTGCTGGCGGGAGGGCAATGGCTCGGAAATGTGTGCGAAGCCACAGTCCTCGCCGGCGTCATGCCGGAGATGGACGTCGCAAGGGAGGAAACCTTCGGTCCCGTGACGTCGCTCTATCCGTTCGACAGCATGGACGAGGCCCTGCGCCTCGCAAATGATACCGAATATGGCTTGAGCGCGGCGATCTTCACGCGCGATATCGACAAGGCGCTGAAGTTCGCGCGCGAAGCGGAGGTCGGTATGGTGCATATCAATGCCCCGACCCTGCACGATGAGCCCCATGTTCCATTCGGGGGTGCGAAAGCCTCCGGTTTCGGCCGGGAAGGAACCGAGGTCGATCTCGACATCATGACCGAGTGGAAGTGGGTCACCATTCAGACCGGCGCCGCTGGTGAAGGAGGGCATTGATGGAGCGGGCAGACGGCAATTTGCGAAGCAACCTCGCGGAGCGCGCGCGGGGGGTCGGATCGCTGCGCGACTTCCTGGAGCTTCTCGAGGAGCATGGGCAGGCGGTTCGCTGGAGCGACCGCGTCATGCCCGAACCCGACCTTCGCAATATCGCCGTCGCGGCTTCGCGGGACGTCAACAACGCGCCGGCGATCATATTCGACAATATTGCGGGTTATCCGGGGAAGCGAACGGTCGTCGGCGTCCATGGTTCGTGGGACAATATCGCGCTGCTTCTCGGGCAGCCCAAGGGAACCACGATCAGGGAGATGTTCTTCGATATCGCCGGCCGATGGGGCGATGCCTCGGCGCAGATCAGCCGCGTGTCGGAAGGGCAGGCGCCCGTCCACGAATGTCGCCACGAAGAGAATATCAACCTCTATGATATTCTGCCCGTTTACAGGATCAACGAATATGATGGCGGCTTCTATCTTGCGAAGGCGTCGGTCGCATCGCGCGATCCGCTCGAACCGGACGATTTCGGCAAGCAGAATGTCGGTATCTACCGCCTGCAGATCCAGGGACCCGATCGCTTCAGTCTGATGACGATCCCGGCCCATGACATGGGCCGGCAGATCCTGGCCGCGGAGCGGGAAGGGGTTCCGCTCAAGGTCGCGGTGATGCTCGGCAATCATCCGGGCGTTGCGCTTTTTGCCGCGACCCCGATCGGATATGATGAATCCGAATATGCCTATGCCTCGGCGATGATGGGAGCACCGATACGCCTCACCAACTCCGGAAACGGTATCGATATCCTCGCCGACAGCGAGATCGTGATCGAAGCGGAACTCGTCCTGGGCGAGCGCGTCTTCGAGGGACCGTTTGGAGAATTCCCGGGCTCGTACAGCGGGGTTCGGCGCGCTCCGGTATTCAAGGTGACGGCGGTATCGCACCGGCAGAACCCGATTTTCGAGAATATCTACATCGGGAGGGGCTGGACCGAACATGACACGCTGATCGGCCTTCATACCTCCGCGCCGATCTATGCGCAGCTCCGCCAGACCTTTCCTGAAGTCACCGCGGTTAATGCGCTTTACCAGCATGGGCTGACAGGCATCATTGCGGTCAAGAACCGGATGGCGGGCTTCGCCAAGTCGGTGGCACTCCGCGCCCTCGGGACTCCGCACGGCCTGATGTATCTCAAGAATCTGATCATGGTCGATGCCGACATCGATCCGTTCGACCTGAACCAGGTCATGTGGGCCCTATCGACCCGAACGCGCGCCGACGACATCATCGTGCTGCCCAATATGGCAATGGTCCCGATCGATCCTGCCGCCGTGACGCCCGGGAAAGGGCATCATCTCATTATCGATGCGACCAGCTACCTACCGCCTGATCCGGTCGGCGAGGCTCATCTGGTATCCCCGCCCACCGGACCGGAAATCGAAGAACTTGGCAAACGCATTCGCCAGATGCAACGAGGAGACGTGCGGTGACGCCAGCGCAATGCCCACGATGCGGATCCGACGGTAGCACCGCCGATTTTCGCGGTGTCGATGACGGTGAGACCGTCTGGACGATCTGGCGCTGTAACGATTGCTGCTTTTCCTGGCGCGACAGTGAGCCGGCAAGCGCGATCGACCGCAAGCTGCGCGCCGGGGAATTCGCTCTCGACATTTCGGACCCCGGGCGGTTCCCGGTCGTCCTCCAGCCTTCGAACTTCCAGAAATAGGAGCTCCAAATGGACGCGACGCGACAAGCCGCGGCGGTCAACGCCATTGAAGCTTCGGTGGGAGGCGCCAGTTTGACGCGCGATCCCGCGATGTTGGCGCCGTTTCGATCGGGACGGAATCTGCCGATAGCGATTGTCGCGCCGGCCGGCGAGGAGGAGCTTTCCAGGATCCTCGCCGCGGCACGGTCGGCAGGCGCCGCACTCCAGCCGGCATCCCGAGCGGCGCCGGGGCGCGATGCAGCCGCGCGCGACAAGATCATCATCCTCGACCTTTCCCGCATGAACAAGATCCTCGAGGTGAACGAGGAACTCGCTTATTGTCTGGTCGAACCTGGCGTCACCTTCCAGCAATTGTCCGAGCATATCAGCGAGCGCGGCCTCAGACTCGGGATCGATTGCCCCGGCGATCCCGATGAGTCTGTCGCAGATGCCTTCATCCAGCGCCGCGCCGGTTATACGCCATATGCAGACCATTATCTCATGCAATGTGGCCTCGAGGTCATGTTGGCCGACGGTCGCAGCGTGCGGACGGGCATGGGAGCCATGCCCAAGAGTACATGCTGGCAGCTGTTCAAATTCGGGTACGGCCCATGGGTTGACGGCCTCTTCACGCAGTCCGACCTCGGGATCGTCACGAAGGTCGGCCTCTGGCTGATGCCCAGTCCGCCCGCGGCCAAGCCTTTCGCGGTAACCGTGCCGGGAGAAGACGACCTTGCGGCCCTCTTCGACGTGCTCGGTCCGCTCAAGACCAACATGGTGGTTCCGAACGGCGTTGCGGTCGCGAATGCCCTGCATGAGGCAGCCCTCGCGGGCAAGACCCGACGCGACTTCGCCGGGTCCGGACCAATGAAGGCCAGCGAGATCGGAAAGGCCGGAGCGTCGTTAGGTCTTGGATATTGGACGCTCTACGGCTCGCTTTACGGCTTGCCCGAAAATGTCTCCATTGCCTGGTCGATGATCTCGGATGCTTTCTCGTCGATCAGCGGCGCGCGCATTCTGTCGGGCACGGACTTCGCGAACCGCGGGTTGTGGGATTGGCGGGCCGGCATGATGAGCGGTTCCGTCGGCGCGCCTCCGGGGCGCGTGCCTGCATGGGCCGGCGGATCGTCGATGCGCGTCAGCCCCGTGAGCCCCGTCGACGGCGCGGACGTCTTGCGCCTCTACGAGCTGTCGCGGGACGCTGCCGGGCGTCATGGGTTCGACTTGTTGACAGAAACCAACGCAATTTGGCGCTCCGCTCAGCATCTGCAGCATATTTGCTGGAATGGAAGCAGCGAGGGTAACGGGAAGGTTCGAACCTGCGCGCAGGAAATCATCGAAGCGCAAGCGAGCGCCGGTTTCGGTCAGACGCATGTGGAAGCTTCGCTGGCGGGGGCTGCTCGGGCAAGTTACGAGAGCGGCGCCACGGCGCAGCTCCACGCCCGGGTCAAGCGCGCGCTCGATCCCGCAAATCTTTTTGTTTCTGCCTGAGCGGCGCAGAGGAGCTCGAACCATGAAGATGGGAATTCCGGCTATCGCCCTGCTGATACTCGCAGCCTGCTCGAAGCAGAACGGGGAGGTCAAGCCGGACGGGATGGAACTCTACGCCCTCCACTGCGCGGGCTGCCACGATCCGGGTCCGGGTCATCCCGGAACGATGCTTCTTCAGGAGCTTGATCGCCCGGTCGCTTCGCTGATCGGCCGAACCGACCTCGACGGCGATTATGTCCATTCGGTCGTGCGCAACGGTCTTGTCGAGATGCCGCCGTTTCGGCCGACCGAGATATCGGAAGACGATCTCCAACTCCTCATAACCTATCTCAAGACTGCAAAGGTTCCGCCGAAGCCGCTGGCCCGGCCGACTGGAGGATGAGCCTCGCGAGGTGGCGAAGATCTGGGCCTGCGGCGATTGCACCGGTTGCACGGGCATAGGCAGCGAGGCTCAGATCTGCCGCGTCAACGGGGTTTTGAATGCTCGCGGCCGACGATAGCCGCGCCGACGTCGCCAATATCTGTTGTACGAGGCGTTCGCCTGCAAGTTCTGCCTCTTTCACCAGGGCACGGGTGCGCGCAGCCGCTGGAGCGATATCATCTTCGGCCTCTGCTGCCGCCTTCAGCCATCTGCGCGCGCGACGGAGCGGCCAAACCACCTCGACGTTGGTCGGTGCGACCTCGCCCACGAGACGCTCGATGTCGCATTCTGCGACCGGTGCCGACCGGCTTTGCGCGATCCAGCAGCAGAACAGCAGGACATTGACGTCGAGCCCATGATCGTCCTGCAAGGTCAGGCACAGGCGGGCAACACCGGGGCGAGCGTAGGCGTCTAGAGAGAAATTCCAGAAAAAGTCCGGGTCGAGTTCAATCATCGCCTGACCACCGAGTGGCCTTAAAGACCGGGCTCAGCAGGCGACGATACCGCGAGCGCCGGTTCAGGATGCAGCACGCGCCTCATCCGGCTGCCATCCCATCGCGAGACTCGCCTCATTGGCCGCGGCTTTCACCTTGTCAACATTGCCCTGGCGGAAGAAGTGCTTGTCGGACATCCGGCCAAGGACACCGATCACGGCTACCGTCTTGCCCTGCATGTCGAAAATAGGCACCGAGATGGCGGCAAGCCCAGGTACGACCTGACCGTCAACCTTGGCATAGCCCTGACGCCGGATCTCGAACAGCATTCCCTGAAGTTCCGTCTCGTCGATCGCCGCGCGAGCCGCCCGCTCGCGCTCGAGGAGGGTTTTATAGGCAAGCGGCGGCTGGAAGGCCATGAACGTCAGGCCTGCCGAGGAGTGCTGGATCGGAAGGACCGAACCCACGTGCAGCGACGTCGCTATGGGAACGCCTCCGTCGAGCCAGCGGATAATCGTCGGGCCATAGTCGCCCCAGATCGTGAGCAGCCCCGTGGTTTGAAGGTCATCGGCGAGTTGCCGCAGGTAGGCGGTCGTAATCCGGATCACATCGAGCCGCGAAAGGGCGGATAGGCCGACCTTGAGGGCCATCGGGCCAAGCGAATATCGGCCGTCGGAAGGCTCCTGCTGAACCAGCCCGGTGTTGATATAGGCCAGGAGATAACGGTGAGCCTGACTCCGCGACATGGCCGCAGCGGCCGCGATGTCTCGTAGGGGAGCACAGCCGCCAGGGCAGGAAATGAGAGCTTCAAGCACGCGGACGCCGGTCTCGACCGACTGGATACTCTTCCGGGGCCTTGGGGCCTGAGCCGATCGGGGTGCCCGCGAACCAGTTTGGGCAGGCGCCTCGGAGGGTGCGATGTTGTCGTCTTCCACGTTCGTCTTGCGCACGCTCTTGCCGAGTCGTTCCAAAGTATTTCCATTCCAGTCTATGCAACTCCGCGGCCCGTCACAGAAAGCGCGAACCACGATCACTATAAGCTCGTTAGATACAATTCATCGCGCGCAATGCAAAGGCGTTTCTTGGTCGGGAACGGGTGCATTCCTATGCGGTCATGGCGCCACGCGTGCGATCCCCGGCGCCATAAGGGCCCCGCAAAGCTGGAAATCCGCCTGCGCCCTAGCGTGAGATCGGCTCAGCTTCGGCTGCCTTGGGCTCTGCTTCGCCGACCGTGGGCGAGGCCTCGGCCCCTCGGCGCGTCGCCAGGAAAACGCCCGACGCCACGAGCACCGCACCCACGAGGTGAAACGGCGCGAGGCGCTCGCCCAGCAGCAGGATCGCAAGTCCAACCCCGAATATCGGCGGCAGGTTCATATAGATGCTGGCGCGGGAGATGCCGATGAGGTCGACTGATCGATTGAAGAAGAAGTAGGCGAGAAGCGACGGGAATATTCCCACATAGAGAATGGCAAGAACGACCTCGGCCCGTGCCGCCATGTAATGGCCCTGGGCGATCTCCAGGGAATATGGCAGCGCGATACTGGCCGCCCCGACACCGAACAGGGTGACCAGGAAGCTTAGCTGATGGATCGCGGGCCGTTTGCGCAGCAGCGTCGAATATAGCGAATAAAGAAAAACGCCGAAGAGCGCGGCGGCATCCCCGCGGTTGAATGTCATGGCGAGCAGGTTCGCCATGCTGCCCTGCGCCACGATCACCAATAGTCCTGCGAGGGAAACCAGAGTGCCCACGAGCTGGCCAGGCGTGATCTTGTCTCTGAAGACCAGTGTTGAAAGAAGCAGGATCATAGACGGCATCGCGCCTTGCATCATCAGATTGTTCGTCGCCGTGGTATATTGAAGCCCCCAATAGACGACGAGGGCAAACGCCCCGATACCCAAGGTTCCGAGCAGCGCGAGCATTTTCCACTCGCGCAGGATTTCCCGGCGGTCGTCGACAAGATGCGGCCAGGCGAAGATCATACCGACGCCCATAGCCACGACCCACCGCCAGAACGCCATCCCCAAGGGTGACACCAGATGGTGGACGGCCCGCGCGACGATGGGGTTGAGTGCCCAGAAAAGCGACGCGGAACACAGTAGCAGGCTCGCCGAGCCCCAAATCCGGTCGCGAACGGCCATCATATGCTTACCGACATTCAACAGCTCCTTTTCCGGGTTGCGCGGTCGCTCTCCGGATCAAGCGAACAGGCTTGAATAACGAGCCTTGCTGAGCCATTGAGTATTGCACATAGTGCATCACATTCGTCGTAATGCAATAGCGGGGTGAGGGCGACATGGATTTCCGGGACGAACAGCGATGTGGCGGGCTTGTCGAGGAGCTGGCCCGATCGCGACATGCTGACCCGGAAAGGACCGGTAGATCCGTCAGCGCGACGATCGCTCCGATCGCAGCGCGACGCGCCGGCAATTCTTCCCGGCCCGCTCCGGCGTCTCCACCGTGAGCCGAGATGGAGTGCTGATGGATTCGGATGTGAAATATCTTGGGCAGTCGGCGTCGTGGAACGGCTTGCTCGGGCTTGGGCATCTGGAAGCCGGGCCTGATGTCACTTCGCCACGAGCGGGGCGGCGTGATGCGCCATGCGACGTCCGGGTCGAGACGTTAAGATGACAAGCGGGCCCTTCGCGAAGAGATGTGAGCAATGAGCCGGTTGCTCGAGGGCGTCCGGATTCTTGACCTGAGTCGCGTGCTGGCTGGGCCATGGGCGACGCAGCTCATGGCCGATATGGGGGCCACCGTGATCAAGGTCGAACGACCGCAGGAGGGGGACGATACGCGTAAATGGGGTCCACCATGGCTGCACCGGAATGATGTGCAGACTTCGGCCTATTACTTGTGCGCAAATCGCGGCAAGCTGGCGCTCGCCGCCGACTTCGCCAGCTCCGAAGGTCAGGAACTCATCCGGACCCTGGCCGCCGGCTCCGACGTCGTCGTCGAGAATTTCAAGGTTGGCGTGCTCAAGCGATATGGATTGGACGCGGAAAGCCTGCGCTCTCTTAATCCCCGGCTGGTCTATTGCTCGGTCACGGGATTTGGCCAGGATGGCCCCTACAGCGGCCGCCCGGGCTACGACTTTATCGCTCAGGGCATGGGAGGCCTGATGAGCGTGACGGGCTCTGCCGAAAGCGGTCCCATGAAAACAGGCGTCGCGCTATCGGATATCATGACCGGCCTATACGCCACGGCTGCGATCCTTGCCGCTCTCTTCAAGCAGGGTCGCACCGGCTCCGGTTGTCATCTCGACGTTTCCTTGCTCGACGTAACGGTCGCGACGCTCGCAAATCAGGCCTTCAACTATTTTGCGACCGGGCAGAACCCGCCCCGCTACGGGAATGCGCATCCCAACATCGTTCCCTATCAATCATTCCTGGCCGCTGACCGCGGGATCAATCTCGCGATAGGAAATGATTCGCAATTCCGGCGATTGTGTGAAGCGGTCGGCCGCCCGGATCTTGCAGAAGATCCCCGCTTCGCCACCAATGGCTCCCGCGCCGTTCACAAGTCTGCGCTTGAGTGCGAACTGGTCCCGTTGTTCACCGCAGCCAGCGCCGACACATGGATCGAGAGGCTGGACGCGGCCGGTGTCCCGGCAGGGCCGATCAACGAGATCGCCGACGTATTTGCCGATCCTCATGTCCGGCACCGGGGAATGAAGGTCGAACTCCAACATGAGCAGCTCGGTGACCTTCCCGGCGTCGCAAGCCCGATCATGATCGACGGGAAGCGGGCTGTCGCTTCGAGCGCGCCACCGATGCTCGGTGAAAACACCGACGAAATTCTGGCTCGCGACCTCGGTTTGAACTCCGGCCAAATCGCCGCTTTGCGGGCTCGGGGCATTGTCGGATGAGACTAGGGATCGCTTGGGTCCGGGCGGGGCTAACCAACGTCCGAATAGCGAGCGCGAGGCTCGAGCGATGAGCGCCAACAAGCGGGACACGCTCTATGACGAACTGTTATGCCGACTGATCTGCGGGAAATATCGCTTCGGCGATCGGATAATCGTGAACGACCTCGCTGCGGAAACCGGTGCCAGCCGGCAACCGATCGGAGCTGCGCTAAATGCGCTGGCGGTAGAGGGATATGTCCGCGTCGTGCCTCAGGTCGGCTGTGATGTAGTCCATCCGAGTCCGGGAAGAATCGACGATTTTTTCCGCTGCCTCGTCCTTGTGGAGGAGGAGTTTGCCGGCCTTGCGGCTGCGCGCGGCGAAGGAGGGCGACGGACCATCATCGTCGCCATGCGCACACTCGCCGGTGAATGGGACGGCCTTGCGGATAGCGAAAAGCTCCTGCGAGGCAAGGAACTCCTCGACATTGTTCACGCGATGGCTGGATCGCCGCTCATAAGCCAGAAATTCGGATCGTTAATCAGCATGGCGAATTTCTTCGTCATGCAATCCTCAGACACAGCGCCTGACTTGCGAGGATTTCAGGACCGGCTTAACGGGCTGATCGAGAATGTGTCCGCAGGAGATGTGGAAGGATCCAAAGCCGCCGCCCGGATCCACATCGAGGGTCTGGCGAAATCCTGTCTCTCTTGATGCAATATGCCATTATGTTCTGGAGCCGCGGCAGGTTCGGTTCCGACTGAACTTCGGCGCCCCCTCCTGCGACGACGCGAAGCGCTCCGCCAAGGGCCGAAGCACATCAATATCTCGCCCAAGCTCCTCGATGTCCATGACGAGGCCGGCATGTCGCTGGAGCATCCGACAGTCTTCACGGTTCCGTCAGCCCGCTCGGCGGAAATTGTGAACCATTGCGGTCTCGTGTGTCAGCCGACCGCGCGTTCGCAGCCATATTTGGCGAGTGCTTTGGTGAGCGAACGAGGCGCTACCGGGCCATGAATGATTATTGCCGCTGGCTTCCGGTCGACAGAAAGGCTCTGCATACTTCCCGTAGATCATCCTGCCCGGCCGCCAGCATCGCATCGCCAATCAGGTAGGAGTAGATGAGAAACGCCCGTGGCCGGGCGTCATCTGCGGGTATCCCAGCGGCTGCGACCACAGATTGGAAATAGAGGAGGCGATGGTGATCGATTTCCCTCATCGTTTGGGAGGCGCGGAGATCATCATATGCCCAAAGGCGAAATCCTGCCTCGATGCGCGCCCGTCGTTTGGCGCGATCGGAGGTTGAGATGGCAAAGACGCGGGCCAGGCGATCGAGGGGCGGCTCGTTGATTGCACTCAGTTCTGCAATCACCTGCAAGGTGGAAATCCGGCGCCAATGGGCAAGGAGTTCGTCCAGAAACGCCTCGCGTGACCGAAAAAGGACATAGAAACTGCCCTTGGTGACGCCAAGATCAGCGGCAAGGCGGTCAATCCTCACCCGCTCCACGCCGCCGATCGCCATCGCGTCCAGCGCCGCCTCAAACCAGTGATCTTCGTCGAGCTTGCGCTTCGGGCCGCGCTTCAGTGCGCGGGAGGGGGGTGTACTGTGGACTTCGCCCCCCGCGTGTTTGATTGATTGGGTGCCGGACATAGCAGTACGCCTATCGGACTGCTGCCCGGCCGGTCAAGGTGCATATATACTAATAGGTATGGATACGTCGACTTGATCGATGCGCTACGGCGCATGAAGGCCGAGATCTTGCGACCTCGGCTAGAATATGAAGTTGACGACCCGTTCACCTCGGCGTACGAATTTCTCATACCATATAGAATCAATTAGGGGAGAGGGTAGATGATCATTCTGGGAAAAGCCGTGCGCGCGGTCATTCTTGCCGGCGTGGCCTCGGGAGCCGTCGCGGCTGCACATGCGCAGGAGGGGGCACCTGCCGGGACAGAGAGTGCGGCGGCGTCGGACGATGGTAGCGAGATCGTTGTCACGGCTCGTCGCCGCGAGGAAACTCTCATCAATGTCCCGATCGCGATCACCGCGTTCAGCGGGGAAAAGCTCGAAGCACAGGGCGCGATCGACATCACCGATTTGTCGAATGTCACGCCCAACGTCACCCTCGAGGCGTCGCGTGCAACCAACTCGACGCTCACTGCCTTCATTCGCGGCGTCGGGCAGCAGGATCCCGTCTCGGGTTTCGAGCAGGGTGTCGGTATCTATCTCGACGACGTGTATCTGAATCGTCCCCAGGCTGCCGTTCTTGATATTTATGATGTAGAACGGATCGAAATCCTTCGAGGACCGCAGGGAACGCTCTATGGCCGCAATACCGTCGGCGGCGCGGTCAAATATGTCACCAAGAAGCTTCCCGACGAAGCCGAGATCAACCTGCGAGCCGCCTACGGAAGCTACAATCAGCGCGACGCGGTAGTAAGTGCGAGCATGCCCGTCGATTCGGGCCGTATCCTTCGTCTCGGTGGCGCATTCGCATCGCTGAATCGGGACGGATTCGGCGATAATCTGACGACCGGCTTGGACAATTACGATAAAAAGGTGATCGCGGCTCGCGGGACCGCCGAGGTGCATGGAGATCAGATCTTCGCCCGGCTTACCGGCGATTATACCCATGACATGTCGAATCCGAGGGGAGGGCACAGGCTGATCGTGAGCCAGCTTACCGGCGCTCCCGTTTTGTCTGATGTCTATGACACACGGGGAGCCCTCAACACCCCCAAGCAGGACGTCGAAGCGTGGGGCGCGTCGCTTTTCCTTGAGGCGCGTCCGGCTGACAGCATCATGTTCCGGTCCATCACGGCATACCGTGCTGACAAATCGGCAGGCCCGATCGATTTCGACGCGCTGCCATCGGAAGATACGGACGTTCCGGGGCTATATGACAATACGCAGTTCAGTCAGGAAATTCAGCTGCTGATCGACACCGATCGCTTTCACGGTCTGATCGGCGGCTACTATCTCGACGCATCGGCGCTGACGCAGTTCGATGCGCGTATCTTCACAACCGTGCCGACCCTTGCGGCATATACGAGTGCAGATGTGCGGACCAACACGCTCGCCGCCTTTGGCGATTTCACCTATGACTTCTCTGATCAGTTCAGCCTGTCGGTCGGCGGGCGCTACACTTGGGATGAACGCAAAGCCCAGATCCTTCGCCAGAATTATCTCGGCGGCGGATCCACCGTGTTCGGCGGCGCGGGCGTACCGCTGGGTGGTCCGTCGACCAATTTCAGGGGGCGTAGCGTGTTCAGCAAGTTCACACCCCGCGCCTCGATCAGCTTCAAGCCGACGCCCGATCACAATCTTTACGCCAGCTATTCCCAGGGCTTCAAAGGTGGCGGTTTCGATCCACGCGGGGTTGGCGCGAACGCGCCGGACCTGAATGGAAACGGCGTCCGGGAAAATGACGAGGTCGCCGCGTTCCTGAGCTTCGCACCCGAGTCGGTCGACAGCTACGAAATCGGCTACAAGGGCGCCCTTTTCGACCGGCGACTGACGCTGGCGCTCGCAGCATTTCATGCCGATTACAAGAATGTCCAGATTCCCGGATCGGTCGGCTGCACGGTCGCCGGCGTGCCAAGCTTCTGCGGCGTCGTGAGCAACGCGGGCAAGGCTCGGTTTCGCGGCGTAGAGGCGGAAGCCAATGTCCGCCTCCCCGGCGGCTTGAGCGTCGCCGGGACGCTCGGCTATATCGATGCCGAGTACAAGGAATATGTGACCCTCGTAGCGGGAGCGCCCGTGGATGTCGCAGATTTCCGGCAGGTACAGAATACGCCAAAGTGGACCTCGAGCGTTACCGCTGCCTATCTGATGCCAGTCGGTGACGGGAGCATAAACGCGTCTGCCACCTGGTCGTATCGTTCGAAGACTTACCAGTTTGAGATTCCCAACCCGTTCCTCGATCAGGACGGCTACTCCCTGTTCGACGCCAATCTTGTGTACCGCGCGCCGGGCGGACGCTGGTCCGTCGGCCTCCATGGCAAGAATCTGCTCGACAAGCGCTACAAGACGTCGGGCTACACGTTCATGGCAGTCGATGCCCGCACGGGCGCCTTGCTCCGAAATGCGTCCGGGAATCTCATACCCGCTCTCGGAAGGGAAGGGACGCTTACCGCATTCTACGGCAATCCTCGCCAGATATTTGTCGCAGCGTCGGTGAAGTTTTGAGGCAGATGGCAATCGAAAGCGCAGTGCGCGAGATTGGCTATGTCGATCGCTGGTGGCTGTCGCGTGACGGTCTCGAGCTGTACGCGCGCGACTATGAAGCCGCGGCCGGCGCAGCGCGGTTGCCGGTGGTTTGCCTTCACGGACTTACCCGCAATTCGAGTGATTTCGAACTTCTGGCGCCGCAGCTTGCGGCCGAAGGCCGCCGGGTGATCGTGCCGGATGTCCGCGGCAGGGGCAAATCGGCAAGAAGCCCCGACGCGGGCCGCTACGCCGTCCCTACCTATGCTCGTGACTTGCTGGCGCTTCTCGACGCTCTGGGCATAGGCCGCGCGATATTTGTCGGAACATCTATGGGCGGGCTCATAACCATGGCGATCGGCGGGCTGCGGCGGCGGGTTATTGCCGCGGCGGTGTTGAATGACGTTGGGCCAGAGATTGCTCAGGAAGGAATCGATCGGATTACCGGTTACGCGGGGAAGGCAGAAGCCATCCAAAATTGGGATGAAGCGTCCGCCTATATGCAAAAGATCATGGCGGATGCTTTCCCGCAAGGCGGGCGCGCCGACTGGGATTTGATGGCCCGCCGTTCATTTCGTACCAAAGCGGACGGTAGCCTTGAGCTGGACTATGATCCGGAAATTCGAAAGCCGCTTAGCGACCAGCCTATCAAGCGCTCGACCTGGATCGCCTGGTGGCTCTTTCGAAGACTTGCCCGACGTCCGGTCTTGTTGATGCGGGGGGAGCTTTCGGATCTGGTTACAGCAGCGATCGCCGCGAAAATGCAGCGTTCGGCGCCATCTATCACGGTGGCCGAAATTGCAGGTGTCGGGCATGCTCCGATGCTAAGCGAACCGGACGCCGAGAAAGCTCTGTTCGAGTTCCTGCGACCGCTACCCTGATATTTCGCTCAGACCAGGCGCGCATCGGCATCACCGGTCGGCCTGGACGATCACCTCCTCGGGGGGTAGGCGAATCCGCTAACTCCCTCGCTCAGAGACAGCTGTTACTGCTGGCGCTCTTGGGTGCCCCCGATACGAGGCATCGCCCTAGTCTCACTTGGAACTAGCTTGGAACTAGCTTGGAACTAGCCTGCCATCGCCGACCGGCGCTCGTCACGCCTTCAGCGTGCTCATCGGCTGTGATATTTCCCCATATCCAGCGTCGGGCGGCAGGACCAATGTGCGTTCACCATTCGTCACGACGATTTCTGGCAGGACGGTCACCAGCTTTCGGGCATGGCATCGGGTCAGGCAGTCCGGTCCGCTGTTTCCGGATCGGCCTTTACGGAGATGCGGCCGCGCGATTGGGACTGGGATCGTTTGCTGGAAGGCGCGGGATGGCTGCACCTTTCGGGCGTTATCCCTGCGCTCGGACCGAAGAGTGCCGAGGCTGCGCTCGATGCCGTGACGCGGGCTCGCGCTGCCGGGATCGGGGTCTCGTTCGACGGCAATTGGCGCGGCCGGCTCTGGGAGCGCTGGCAGCCTGAACCGGCGGCGATACTGAAGCCGATCGTTGCACACGCAACCGTGCTGTTCGGCAATCATCGCGACGCCGGGCTGCTGTTGGGACGGGCCTTTTCGGGTGATGGAGAAACCCGGCGGCGCGAAGCGGCTCTGGGGTTGCTGGAGGCGTTTCCAGCCCTCGAATATGTTGCCTCGACGGCTCGCGAAATCATCGGGCCTGACGCGCACCGGCTCGTGGCCCGGGTCGATACGCGCGACGAGGGCGGTTCGACCGATTCGGTTCTCGTCGCGCCGGTGATCGACCGGGTCGGAACTGGCGATGCCTTTGCGGCGGGCGTGCTCGACGGACTGTGGGCGGGCAGGGGCCTCGCAGAAGCGGCGCGCGACGGCCTCTCGCTGGCAGTCCTCAAGCACGGCATTCGCGGGGATTTCGCGCCATTTTCACGCGCAGCCGTCGATGGCGCCTCCAATCATGCGCAGGATATCTCGCGCTAGAAGCTGCCCGCATGGCGGATCGGCGACGCGTGTAGCGCTCGCGAGGCGAGGAGCGGCGGCGTCGCTGCCAGCCATGGCACAAGCGGCCGAACCGGCGTCACAGGACCGCGGACGGGCGTAGCAGCCTCGATCGTCGTTCCAGGGCTCGAAGGCCTTGCCGATGAAAAATAATGTCCCCGCGTCCGGACCATCGCGCGCTGCGCCCTTGCGCCAGGGCAGCATTGCGCGCGGCCGAATGTCGCTCCTCGACACGGGCAGAGGGACCAGCCTTCCGCACCCTCACGAGTGCAACCGGACCTTCCGTGTCTGGACGAAGCCTGCCGGGCGCATACGCGGTGCCAATTTCGAACCTCGCAGCGGGAAGGGCGTCAGCCCATATTGCCGGTCATGGACCGGGCGCGCTTCGCCTCTCGATCGCTCTCGCTTCGCTCAGGGCCTCGATCGCGGCCTCCTCGACGATGCGCTGTCCGTTGTACCTCGCCGCGCTTGCGTCCCGGGAAATTATCGCCTCGACAATGGATCGCCAGGTCCTGGCAGAGGCGACCTGGCGGCTTTTCCTGAGGACCGTGGTCCATAGGATCGAAACCTGGCCCTCAAGCTCGGCCGCCAATCGTCCCACGGCAATGTTTCCTCCGGCAGCGAGCGTGACCATCGCCAGCGCCCGGCGGACAACGATATAGTTTCCGAGCGGACTATCCGGATCATGCGCGATTTCATCGAGAAGGGCGGCGCCCGCCCGCAGTTCATCATCGATCCAGTCCGGACGGTCCGGGGCGATTGCCGCTTCCGCCATCTGAACCCCCGATACGGTCGCACGGATCTCGAAAAGGTCGGCAACATCCCGTGCCGCAAATCGCTGGACGAATGCGCCGCGCCGCCCCTCGATATCGATGATGCCCTGGCGGTCCAGCGCGCGCAGTGCGTCCCGCACGGGTCCCCGGCTGACGCCGAATTCCTGGGCGAGCGGAAGCTCCCGCACCGCCTCCCCGGGTCTGATCTCGCCGAACTGGATACGTTGCAGGATCGCAGAGGCGAGTTGATCGGACGTCGAGGGCGCGGCCGTTGGCGACAACGAAAGCCGCTTCGCGATCCGGTCGAGATATGCGCGCGCCGAGGAAGCGGAGTCGCCGAGGTCGATGATTGGGCTGCCGACCGCGCGGGGCAATGAGGTCGCCTCGTCACGCGCGGGAGCGCGCGGAGAGCAATCCTCGAAACTGGCGTTGAGCGCGGCTTCGTCGAACGCCCCGCGAGCAACGCTGGCAGCGAATTGCGCGACGGCGTCCGGGGCGATCGCGCCGAAACCGCCACGGCCGATGACGCTTTGCAGCGCCAGCCGCTGCAGGACGTGCGTCAGTCGCTCGCTTCCGGCGGCTCGCCCGATCAGGTCGATATTCGTTCGCAAGGCCAGATATCGCGGCCAGCGGGCTGACGGGGTCCTGAGGACGGGCGCTGGCGCGACCACTTCGCGCCCCGCAGCCTTTCGGCCTGCCATCCCGAGCAGTGCAAGCCAGATCGGCCGGATGTCGGACGGGTCAACATGATCGGGACGTATCAGCGTTGCGCCCCGGCGCGCGGAGAGCGTGAGCGCGCCGAGCTTGTCGAGGCGATGAAGGGCTTCGCGCGCCTGCGCGTGCGTTACGCCCGCCTGGTCGACAATCCAACGCTCGGTTATGCGCGCGCCAGCGACGAGAGCGCCTTCGATAATCCGTTCGAGGGCAACGAATACGACATCGTCCGGAGCGAGGCGATTGTCCGCGACGCGTCCCACTGGTTTAGGCTCGACCACTGTTTTCCCCTACAAGGAGGCTATATGTCGATATGCAGCGACATTACTAGTCCCCGCGGAAGCGCCCCGCGCGCTTCTCCAGAAAGGCGGCGACCCCCTCACCGAAATCGTCGGTGAGCGACGTGAGGAGAAACTGGTCGCGGTCCATGAAGCTTGCCGCGGCGCTCAGCGCATTGGCGCTGGCGTTGATCGCCTCCTTGGTCATGCGCGCCGGTAGTGGTGGAAGCGCTGCGACACGCTCGGCCCATTGCCTTGCCTCGGTCAGGGCCTCGCCTTGCTCGGCCGAGCGGTCGGCAAGCCCCCACGCCAGGCACTCCGATACATGGGCAGGCTCTCCGAAGAGCGCGAAAGCCTTTGCCCGTGCCGGCCCGATCAGAGCGACCAGCCTTGGCAGGGTCCCCCAACTCATGTTCATGCCGAGTGGCACTTCCGGAAGCCGCATCATCGCGCCCGCTGCCATGATGCGGAAGTCGCACGCGAGTGCGAGTGCGCAGGCCCCGCCGACACAATAGCCTTCGATCGCAACGATCGTCACTGCCTCGATCGCTTCCCATGCGCGGCACAGATCAGGACCCGCGCGCGCGGCATCGCGCCGCTCGATGAGCGTAGCTGAAGCTCTCGGTTCGGCCTTGAGGTCGATGCCAGCGGAAAAGAAACTGTCGGTGCCCGTCAAGATAACGGCGGAAATGTCGGATCTCCGACCCAGGGTTCGCGCGGTATCCGTCAAGGCGGAAAGCGTTTCCGCGTTCAGGGCGTTTCGCGCTTCCGGCCTGTCGATCCGAACGACGGCTATCCCGCCATCTTCCTCGATACGCAGCATCTTGTCTCTCCTTGTCAGCCTGGCGCGCGGTACGCAATGGGATGTGGGTATTGGCGAGAACCCGCAGGCGGCCTGGCCGGGTTCCGCTGCGATCCGTGCCGTAAGATTTCGATCATATGCAGGCGTGCGCGCGCCGCCGGCGGCCGCGCGGCCTGATCGTCCACCCCGAATATTCAGCGACAGGACAAGCACGCCGGGCGGCAGGCAAAGGGCTGCCTCTTGCCCCGCCTCGCGGGGCAATTCGACGAACGCCAGCCAATATCAATCCAGCCCGAGCTGACGAAGGACGGCGCCAATGGCGTCGAGCTGCCGCTCCGCGAAGCGGTTGGCCCCGGCGGGCGGGTCACGAAAGACAAACCAGTTGTCGGCCTTTGCGTCATAGGGCGCCCACGCCGAGCACAAGGGCGACGCCGAGGGCTTGCCCCCCGTCGCGAAGGCGGCGAAACATCCGTTCACGCCTTTTGCGAAGGACAAGTCCCGCTCCGTGCGCGGGATCTGCGCCAGCGATGCGGACATGTCGAAAACGAACGGGATCTCGCCCGCATGGTTCACGCCCTTTTGCTGGGCGCGAAGGCCCTCCGGCAGATAGTCGAAATAATAGAGCCAGACCGGCGCGCGCCGCTGCTGCGCCCTCGCGATCGCACGCGCAGGATAAAGAAAGATCACATCGCCATACAGCCTGCGGGCAAAGTCGCCGCGATTTGTCGTCGCAGACCCGTAAGCGTCCGCGATGACCGGCCCGCGGCCCCCGAGAAGCGCCAGCACCTGCTCGTCCTTCATACCCCAGCTGTCGACCAGGCTGCCCTCGTTGCTGTTGACGCCGATCAAGAGGGGCACATTCGCCGCACGCCCCGCGCGAATTGCGGCGAGCGGAGGTTCCGCCACCTCTGCACCTCCCGGTACCGCGCCGAAACCCGGCTCCGGCCGGGGAACGGCAGCATCGAAGAACCGCTCCGCCGGCAAGGCACGCAGCGCATCGGCAGTCGCGTCCTTCAGGCCGAGGGCCGCGGCGATCCCCTGTCCGGCCTTTGTGGCGTCCCCGGCGTCCTTGCGAGCCGGAAGCCCCCCGCCGGACTGCACGATCGCTTGCGCGAAGAGGCCGCGTGCCGAAGGAGCGGCGAGCAGGTTCAGGACTGCGCCGCCGCCCGCGCTCTCTCCGAACATGGTGACGCGCGCCGGGTCGCCGCCATAGGCCGTTATATTGTCCTTGACCCATTTGAGCGCGGCAATCTGGTCGAGAAGACCATAGTTGACGAGGTTGCCGCCGCCCTCCTTGAGCGCGGGATGACCGAAAAAGCCGAGATAGCCCAGCCGATAGTTGATCGTCACCAAGACGATGCCGCGCCGCGCGAAGGCGGCTCCATCGTAGAATGGCTCGGATCCCGACCCGAACATGTTCGCCCCGCCATGGATCCAGACCATCACCGGGGCATTCTTCGCATCGGCCGGGCGCCAGATATTGAGCGTGAGGCAGTCTTCGCTTTGGGGGCTGGAGGCGAGAACGCGCGCGGTGGCCGGAGCCTTCTGGACGCAGACCGGGCCGAAGGCGGAGGCGTCGCGGACGCCCGTCCAGTGCGGCTGATCACCGGGCGGGCGCCATCGCATCGGTCCCAGCGGCGGCGCCGTATAGGGGATGCCCTTGAACATCTCTATGCCATTGTCGCTTCGGCCCTCGACCACGCCCTGCGGCGTGTCGCGTCGAACCGGCTCGGACGCGCTGGCGGGTGCGGCGGCGAGCAGCACCGATATGAGGATCTTATGCATCGTCGTTTCCTTTGGTTCGCAAAAAGCGGGCGGCCATGAAATAGGCGATGCAGGCCAGCACGTTGAATATGAAGACCCCCGCGAGTGCCAGTCCCAGGCCGGCCTCGCCCATTGCCGGCGTCAATGCGTCGCTGGCGACGCCGATCGCAACCGGCCCCAGTCCGAGCCCGACAATATTCTGGGCGAAGATCATCAGCGCTGCGGCGCTGGCCCTCGCGCCCGGGTCGGCGACGCCCTGCACCAACGCATAGGTCGAAGGCTGGTAGAGCGCGTTCAGAAATACCGCCAGCGTGACGCCGGCGATGGCCAGCGCAACATTGTCCGTGAGGAAAGCCGGCGCTCCGACGAGCGCCGCGATCAGCACCGTGATCGATGGCCACCAGCCGAGCCAGCGCCTGTCGCGCCGGGCCAGCCAGTCGCCTGCCAGTCCGCCCGAGAAGCTCCCCAGCGCACCGGCGACTGCGCCGAGGCCGCCCAGAGCCAGGCCTGCGGTGGCGAGCGGCATGTCATGACCCCGCACGAACCAGACCACCGCCCACGCACCGAGCCCGTACGTCACGACAAGATGCAACGCGGAACCGGCAATGCACCAGGAGAAGGCGGGGTTGGTAAGGAGCCTGCGATAGACGCTCCAGGCCGTCGCGCCGCGCGGTGCGACGGTTCGGGGCGGCTCGCGGACGGTCAGGCGAACGAGCAGGGCGAGAAGCAGGCCCGGAATTCCGATTGCAGCGAAAGCCCACCGCCAACCATATTCCTGTGCCACATAGCCTCCGAGCGCCGAGGCGAGAAAGCCGCCCGCCGAGATGCCGGTCACGAGCACCGCGAACGCCGTAGCACGGTAGCGCTCATCGACTTCGTCCGCGATGAGCGAATGCGTGCAGGGCGCGTAACCCGCTTCTCCTGCCGCGACGCCCGCGCGCGCGAAGAGCAGCGACCAGAAGCCCGTAGCGGCGCCGCACAACGCGGTCATCCCGCTCCAGAAGGCAAGGCAGATCGCGAGAATGTTTCGGCGGTTGAAGCGGTCGGCCAGCCGCGCGATGGGTAGGCCAAGCGGCGGATAGATCAGCGCAAACGCAGTGCCGCCGAGCAGCCCGAGCAGCGTATCGGAAAGGCCAAACTCGCGTTTGATCGGCTCCGCGACGATACCGATGATCTGGCGGTCGGCCATGTTGAGGGTCGAGACCAGGAACATCAGGAAGAGGAAATAGGCGAGACGGCCCGTCCAGGTTCCGGATTTCGCAATCGATGCCATTGCCACCCCCGCTTCACCTATTTGTCTTCGGGCCCATTGGGGCCGCGTGAAAGATTCCTATAGCCAATGTCGATTATTGACAATACACAAGCCGAATGATCCAGACCGACTCCGTTCGCACGACGCCGGTTACCGGGCCTTCGGTTTGGCTTTCGGCGGATATCGAAAGCGACCGGAGCTGGATCGTCGAATTGTCCCCGGCGGACCGGGCCGAGGCCCTGGCAGCTCTCGCCGATGTCAACCGGATGGGCGTCGCGCGCGACGAGATTGGGCCCGAGACTTTCCGGCTGCCCGGTTTTGCGCGCCGGCTCGACGCGATCATCGACCGGATCGAAGGGGGGCCGGGCTTTGCGCTCCTGCGCAATGTCCCGATCGAGGGGCTCGAGCTTGCCGATGTCGAACGGCTGTTCTGGGGCATCGTGAGCCATATGGGCTATCCCGAGCCGCAAGACGCCAGCGGGAAGCGACTGCATCACGTCCGCGCCGAGCAGAGTTTCGCCGACGAAGCCGAAGCGCGTACCGCCTTTCGCAGCAGCAATATCCGGGGCTATCAGACGAACGTCGAGCTGCAGTTCCACGGAGACGGGTCCGACGCCCTGTTCTTTCTCTGCCGCAACGCGGGAAAATCGGGCGGTCATAGCCGCATCGTGAGCGCCGGGGCGGCCTTCAATGCCGTCATTGCCCGCGACCCCGGTCTTGCGCTCGTCCTTCAGCGTGAATTCTATTTCGATACCCGCGGCGAACTTGGCCCCGAACGGCCGGTGCAGGCCGTGCCCATCTTCGCTGAGCATCGCGGGTTGCTGAATATTCTGCACAAGCGCGGCTATATCGATCTCGCGCAAGCCATGCCCGGTGTCCCGCGTTTGACGGCGCAGCAAGTCGCCGCGCTCGACGCGCTCGATGCGGCGCTGAACGACCCGGCGCATTTTTTCCAGTTCGTGATGGTCCCCGGAGACCTTCAAATCGCCAATAACTACACCGTCCTTCATGCCCGGACTGCGTTCGAGGACCATGTCGAGCCGGAACGCAGACGGCACATGCTGCGGATCTGGGCGACGATGCGCCGCAAGCGCCGGTCGCTGCCGCCGTCGTTCCGAACCACGCGCGAATTCATGGCCAGCCAGCGGCGGCGCGAGGAGCTGGACGATGATGTACAATAGCGATCCTCCGCCGACCGCGGGCGATCGCCTGCCTCCCTCGCTGCCGCGGCGAACGCCCTTGGGCCGGACGGAGATCGGCCGGCGACCGGGCCGCGCAGCATGGCACCGAAGCCGGCACCTGAAGGCTGAATTCCGATGGCGCACTACCGCTTGTGAAAAAATAAAATTATCGATAATAATGCCTCTCGCAATCATCGATTTCCGGCAAACATTGTGCCAACACGATGGACCCGGAACGGAATTCGAGCGGAGCTTCATGGCGAGAAATACTGGCGACGATGATAGCGCGCCGACCCAGGACAGGGTGATCGCGCGTCTCTTGATAGATGACATCGTGGCCTGGCGCATTCCGCCGGGAGCCTGGATCCGGGAGCGCGAGATAGCCGCGCGCTTCGCGGTCAGTCACGCCCCCGTGCGCGAGGCGTTCAGGCAGGTCGCAAACATAGGTCTCCTGAAGGTCGTCCCCTGGCGCGGCGCCTTCGTGATCGATCTCGACCAACATGCCGCTGACGAGGTTTACGAGCTCTGGAAGGCGCTGTTCGGCGTGGCCTGCCGCCTTGCCTGCGCGGAAATGAGCGACCGCGACGGCCGCGAACTCATGCATCGCCTTGTCGAATACAAGGACGTCACATTGCGCACCGAAAATACGTTCGAGCATCTCAACGTCTCGAACCGCATCGGCCGCTTCATCGCGAAGCGCAGCAATGCGCCGCTCGCTCTCGAACTTCTCGACCGCGTCGCGTTGCTCGCGCGATGGCAGCATAATGTCTACACCAACAGCTATATCGAGACCCATGGCAACGAGGCCGCGCGGCGCTCGGCCGCGCTCTACGAGACGCTATGCCGCCATATCGTGGCCCGCGACGGCGATGCCGCCGACGCGGCCGCACGCGCGCTGATCGGTGTGACGCAGGAGAGCTTCGAGCAGGCCCTCGAGGAGTATAAGGCGCGCCACGCAAAGCCGAGAGCGAGCCGTCGCCGCGCGAAGTCGGCGTGACCCGCGTCCGGACCGATCGGCGGACGCTGCTCAAGGCCGGGCTCGCCGCTCCGCTGGCGTTCGAGGCAACGAAAGCTGGCGCTGCAACCGGGGGTGAAGCGATGTTCGGGCCCGAAAGACTGTTGGCGGACGTCAGAACCTATGCGGAAGCCGGCAACAAGAGGTCGGGCGGAGCTGGAGACCGCTGGACGGCCGACTGGACCGCGAAGCGCCTTGAAGTGGCGGGCTTCAACGTCGAACGGCAAGGATTCGAGGTGCCCTGGTTCGATGGCTCCGTCTGCGAGCTCGCCTTCGGCGATATCAAGATCGGGCTCACGGCGCAGCCGCTGGCTGCCGTAACCGAGCCCCGGGGGGTTCAAGCGGCGCTGCGGCTGGCCGAAACCGGCGGGCGGCTCGACGGCGCGATCGCGGTTATCCGGCTCCCGTACCGCCGTTGGTCGAGTTTGCTGGACCGGGCCGTGCGCGAGCCACTGGCCGACGCTCTCGCGCGTGGAGCCAGCGGGGTTATCCTCGTCACGACCGGCCCGAGCGGGGAGGCGCTTCTGCTGAATGCTCCCGCGGACGGGCCATTTTCCGACAGGCCGATAGCCCTCCTCGCGCCGCGTCATGCGGCGCCCGTGATCGAAGCGGCTCGCCACGGCACGCGCGCGAGCCTCACGATAACGGGCGACGGGGGCGTTCGCCGGGCGGACAATATAATAGGGCGTGTCGAACGCGCCGGCCGCCGCTGGATCGTCGTCTCGACCCCCCGTTCGGGCTGGACCGATTGCGCCGGCGAACGGGGTCCCGGGATCGCCGTCTGGTTGGCGCTGGCAGACTGGATGCCGCGTATTTTCACCGGTCACAGTCTGCTGTTCCTCTGCAACAGCGGACATGAGTATGAGAATCTCGGAGCCAGCCACGTCGTCGAGAGCATCGGGCCGCCGCCGGCCGAGACCGACCTCTGGCTCCACCTCGGAGCCAATGTCGCCACGCGCGACTTTCAGGAAACGCCGTCCGCGCTTCTGCCGCTGCCGAGCGCGGATCCCTACCGCTTCCTGATGACCTCGGCGGACTTCGTCGATCGCGCGCGCGCGATCTTCAAGGGGCAACCCGGACTCGAGATGGCCTATCCGTCTTCGCAGGGCGTGGCGGGCGAACTCGCCGAGGTCATCGGCGCCGGCTATGTTCGGCATGCCGGCGTGTTCGGCGCCCACAGACATCATCATGCGGCGACCGATACGCTGGACGTCGTCGCCTCCGAGCCGCTTGCCGCTACGGCACGCGGGATCCGCGATTTGATCTCCGCGCTGGTTCCGGCACATCGCTGATTAGCGAGGCGAGGCGGGCAGAATCGGCTTGACAGAATTGTATCGATGTTCAAAATTATCGATAATAATGAGAAATGACATGGGAGGGATTTATGGGACGCTACGCGTGCACCTTGTTTTGTTCGGCCGCCCTTTGGGTCGTCGGCGCCGATCCGGCTCTGGCCCAGGAAAGCGACCCGCCCGCCCCGGCTGACACCGCGTCGGCAGCCGTCGATGACGGCTCGATCGTGGTTACGGCGAGGCGCCGCGAGGAGCGGCTCGCCGACGTCCCGACAGCGGCCTCGGTCATCGACGCAGCCTCGCTTGCAGATCGCGGTGGCGCGACGTCGACCCCCGAACTCCTGGCCGATCAGCCGAGCGTTCGTTTCAACAACCTCAACTCGTCGCTGACCTCCGAAATTTCCATTCGCGCATCGTCGACGGCGCGGGCGACGAACGGCGATCCGAGCATCGGTCTCTACCGCAACGGGGCCTATATTGGCGGCGGCCCCGTCGGCGGCCGCAACTTCTCGCGGCTCGACATGCTCGATATCGGCCGCGTCGAGGTGCTGCGCGGGACGCAGGGTGCCCTTTACGGCCGGAACGCGGTCGGTGGCGCGATCAACATCATTTCGGCACAGCCGGAGTTCGATCTCTCGGGGTGGGCGAGCGCACGCTATGCCTTCGAGAACAACAGCCTCCAGCTGCAGGGCGCAGTCAATGTGCCGCTTGGCGAAGGCGCTGCGCTGCGCATAAGCGGCGACCTTGTCGAGCAGGACAAGGGCTTTTTCTACAATCCGGACAACGACGTATATTTCGATCGGCAGAAGGGCCACGGTCTGCGCGGCCAGCTCCGCCTTCGGCGCGGTCCCGTCGATGTCGTGCTTCTCGCCGAGACGCAGCGCCTCACGACGCCCAGCATCCACTACCAGATCTTCATCCCGGCCGGCACGCCGGGCTTTCCGGGAGGTTATATCCAGGACCGCTTCAGCTATCCCTGGAGCACCGCCCCGCGAGCCATTCAGGACATCGACGGGTTGCAGGCCCTGGTGCGCGTCGATCTGGGCGGCGCCGAGCTCAGTTCCACGACCAGTTTCCGCAAACGCCATTCAGAATATGACCTCGACAACGACGCGGTCAGCCCGGCCGAGCTGGCGCGTGCGCGGGCAGCGGGCCAGGTCGGCGCGCTGACGCCGATCGATCCCAGCAGCGGGTCGTTTGTGATCGATACCACCGACAGCTTCTCGCAGGACATTCACGTCAACGGATCGGGCGGGCGCTTCGCCTGGCTCCTCGGCGCGGAGGCGCTGATTCTCGACAGCGATTTCTCGCTGACCACGACGCGGACGCCGACGCTCGCCAACCCGTCGCCGGGCAACATCGCGCCGTCGCGCCTCCACTTCGAAAGCTATGCGGCTTACGGGTCGCTCGGCTTCGACATCACCGACACGATCAACATCACGGGCGAACTTCGCTACACCAGCGACAGCCGGTCGATCACGGCGCGGCTCTACGATCTGGCGACCGGCCTCCCGACCGGCGGGCCGAGCCGCATTATCGACGGGAAGCTGAGCGACGACAATCTTTCCTACAATGCGACCCTGTCGTTCAAGCTCACGCCGAACGTGCTGGCATATGGCAAGGTGGGAACCAGCTACCGCGCCGGCGGCTTCAACACCCGCCTGTCGGATCCGCGCGCGCCGAGCCCTGTTCAGGTACCGTTCGGGAGCGAGGGGAGCCGGAGCTATGAAGTCGGCATCAAGGGCAGCCCCCTTCGCCGCGGCTACTTCGCGATCGCCGGCTATTATACCGAGCTGGATGATCTGATCGCCCAACTCGACGATGGCTGCGCGCTGACAAACCCGACCTGCCCGGTGGCCGCCGTAACCTATCTCGCCAATGCAGGCGATGCGAAAAGCTGGGGCATCGAAGCGGAATATTCGCAGGGCTTCGATCTCGGGGAGGGCAATGGCCGCCTCGCGCTCAGCGGGTCGCGTCAGGGCGGGAAGGTCAAGAGCGGACGCTATGACGGGCTCGACCTTGCCCAGGTGCCGGACTGGCTCGCCTCGGCCAATCTCAACCTTCGCTATCCCGTCGCCAAGGATGTCGCGCTGACGAGCAATGTCCTCGTGAGCGGTCAATGGGGCGGCAAGCAGGAGCTGACGGCCACATCGGTCGATCTTGACGATTATGTTCTGGTGAACTTGCGCGTCGGCGTACAGTTCGGGAAGGTCAACATCAGCGCCTTCGCCAACAACCTGTTCGACAAGCTCTACTATGTCGCCCAGGCCCCCACGATCAATCGCTACAGCCAGCCGCGCGTAATCGGTGTCGAGGGTCGCATAACCTTCTGACACGGCACGGCGGAGGAGGCCTTCGCACCTGGCAGCAGAAATGAGGAGGCCGAATTGCGGCTGAGCTTATCATTGGGACTTTGCCTGGCAGCCGGCTTGCTCTGTCCCGCGTCCGCCTTCGCAGGCGACGCGGGGCCGGCGGTCAGCCTCGCACAGGGCAGGCTCGTCGGCAGCAGCGCATCGGGGATCGACCGCTTCTACAACATCCCGTTTGCCGCCGCCCCGACCGGGAGCCTGCGCTGGCGTCCGCCCCAGCGCGCGGGCGCGTGGAAGGGCACCCGCGATGCTTCACGGCCGGGACCGGCCTGCCCGCAGCGGGTCGTGCCCGCCCTCGTCGCCGGCGGTGTCGCGGACTTTCAGTCCGAGGACTGCCTCCAGCTCAATGTCTGGCGGCCGAAGGACGCGCGCAAACTCCCGGTCATGGTCTGGATCCACGGCGGCGCCCATGTTCTCGGATCGGGTGTCTTTCCGGCCTTCGACGGCTCCGCCTTCGCGCGCCAGGGCGTGGTTCTCGTCACCATCAACTACCGTCTCGGTGCGCTGGGATATTATGCTCACCCCGCGCTCAGCGCCGCCAGGCCAAAGGGTGAAGCGCTCGCCAACTATGGTCTCATGGACCAGCTGGCGGCGCTGCGCTGGGTCCAGGCGAATATTTCGGCCTTCGGCGGAGATCCGAAGCAGGTAACGCTGTTCGGAGAGTCGGCCGGCGCGATCGGCGTAACGACGATCCTCGCGCAGGAGCAGGCCAAGGGGCTCTTCGCGCGCGCGATCGTCCAGTCGGGTGTCGGCCTCCTCGACCCGCGCCCGCTCGCACAGCAGGAAGCCCTCGGCGCCGCGTTGGCGGTCCGGGCCGGAGCCAAACCCGGAGCATCGGCAGCCGATTTGCGCGCGCTTCCCGTCGCCGCGCTGGTCTCCGCAAGCGAAGTCCGGTCACCGGGGGAGATGACAGGCCCCATACTCGACGGGACGCTCATTCGCGAAGCCCCCTGGCGGACGCTCGCCAAGGGCGAACCGGTCGATGTACCGCTCCTCGTCGGCGCGAACAGTAACGAGGCCAGCGTGATCGTCGCAATGGGTGTGCCGCCCGCGATGGCGATGGTCTATCTCGGCGCCGACCAGGCGGGGGGGCGGTCAGCCTATGGCGCTGGTCTCGCCGAAGACGAACTTGCACGCCAGATCCTCGGCGACGCCTGGTTCGTCGGGCCGGCGCGGTGGCTGGCCGCACGCACGGCCCGGGGCAAGCCCTCCTTTCTCTATCATTTCGACTATGTCGCGGCCGGTCGTCGCTCGCAGGCGAAAGGTGCCGCGCATGGCTCCGAAATTCCCTATCTGTTCGGATCGCTGGACTATTTTGCATCGCTCGCGGGACCGATCGGCGAAGAGGACCGCCGGTTCGGCGCCGCTATGTCCGAATGCTGGGTGGCTTTCGCAAAATTCGGAAATCCGCGCTGCGCGCTCGTCCCGGATTGGCCGCGTTATGACGCGGCTGACGACCGTCTGGCCCTGCTCGCTGCGAACCCGGTCGTGGCTTCCGGCTTTCGCAAGGCGCAGATCGATCATCTTCTGAAGGTGCATGCCGAAGCATCGGGCACTGCTCCATAGCGCCCACGGGTCCGCGGGCTCCGTTTCGACGACGTGCAACGAAGCTGGGAGAGAGAATATGGTGCAGAGGAGAATATTGGTCTGGGGCGCCGCCGGTGCCGCCTTGATCGGCGCGGGCGCGATTGCCGCGCAATCCGTCTTTAGTCAGAGGGAGGAGGACGGCGCCCGCCCGATGGTGCAGCTGCCTCCCCAGGCCCCCATGGCCCGGGCATCCGGCAGCGCAACCGCCGCGGCACCCGCTGCGAGCGCCAGCCTGTCGACCACGGTCGGAGGCTATACCTATGACTGGACGGCGCTGGAAGCCGCGATCGAAGCCGACACGGAGGTCGCGAACGGCTTCTTCATCGTCGGCAACGCGAACGATCCGGAATATCTGTTCACCCATGAGAAGGGGAGTTTCGGGATCGATCGCGTAACCCCGCTCGCCTCGGCTTCGAAATGGATGGCCGGAGCGCTCGCCATGCGAATGGTCCAGTCGGGTATCGTCACGCTCGAGGATCCCATGGCCCCGGCGCTTGCCTTCTGGACGACGAGCGGTACGAAGAAGAACGTCAAGCTGAAGCACACATTGTCCATGACCTCGGGCTTCAATGCGAGCCCGCTGGTCGGCGGATGCCAGCTTCTTCCGACCTGGACGCTCTACAATTGCGCGAAAAGCATCCATGACCTGCGCTACGACAGCCTGAGGCCAGGCAATGCGCCTGGCGCCCAGTACAGCTACGGGCCGCACGGTATCCAGATCGCGGCCGCCTATCTCGAGGCGAAGGACACCAGTATCCAGCCCGGGACGAGCCCCGCGCGTCAGCGCAATTTCCACGAGCTGTTCAGCCAGCACGTGACAACGCCGCTCGGCATGACCTCCACGGTCTGGTACGATCCAGGCGGAAGCGCCCCGACCAATCCGTGGATTGCCGGCGGCGCCTACTCGACGCCGCGCGATTATGCGAAGCTCCTGCGCGCCCTTCTGAGCGGCACATTCGTCACCGACATGACTGCCTTCACGCAGCAGCGAACGGCTGGCCTGCCGCGGCTGTTCGTTCCGTCCGGCGCGACCAACTGGGAATATGCGCTCGGCTCCTTCGTCGAATGCGATACCCCAGCGGCCTGCGCGACCTCGAAGATCAATTCCTCGCCAGGGGCCTATGGATGGACCGGATGGATCGATCGCCAGACCGGCTATTATGGCCTGATCGCCACGGAAATCTCGACCGGCGGCGACCGCAAGGGCGTCGAGCTCGAGCAGGTGATGCAGGATTTGATCGAAGTTGCGATCGCGAACCGTACTCCGGCTCCCTGACCTCACCTCCGAGGGAGCAATACCTCGGCGCGGCGGCGGCAGCCGCCGCGTCGTCCTTTAGCATCAATCGTGGGCCAGGCGCGCATCATGACGTTTACCAGGCGCGACATGATCCGCTTTGCCGCCGCCGCTGCGGTCATTCCCGTTGGTGAGCCGGTCGCCGCGGTGACCGCGGACGAGGATCGCTTCGCAGCCTTCTGCGCCGGCTTTCCGCTTTTCGAGTTCGCCCGCACCGCCTATGTTTCGGCTAGGCCGCGGACTGCGGGAGGGGCCTGGATTCTCAACAGGCCGATGAGTCGGCGCAGCCTGTCTGATCCCGCCATGCGGCAAATAACCGCCGTCAACAATGATTGCCTCGTCACCAATGCCCGAATTGATCTCTCGGGCGGCCCGGTCGTTGTCGAGATACCGGACATTCCGGACCGTTATTTCAGCGCGGCGTTCATGGATGCCTTCACCGATAACTTCTTCTTTGCAGGTACACGGGCGTCGGGAGGCAGGGGCGGACGGTTTGCCATTCTGCCGCCAGGCTGGCCGGATGACGCGGTTCCCGAGGGTGCCTATCCCGTTCGTGCCGCGACTTCGGACGTCTGGATGTTGATCCGCATTCTGATCGACGGACCCGAAGATGTCGCTGCGGTCAATGCGCTTCAGGACGCCATCCGGATCGAGGATGCGGCAACCCGCAAGGACGGACCGATCCTGCCGGTCGAGCCAGGTGACATAGCCGATGCCGGAAATTTCCTCGCGGTGGTGAAGGCGATGCTCGATCGATGCGACCCCGGAGACCCGCGTGCACTAAGAGCAAGGCGGTTTCCCGAGTTCTCGGGCGCCATGCCGCCTGCACAAGATTGGCCCGCGCCCCTGCTTCGGTCGTGGCGCACCGCGATTGCCGACGGGCTGACCCGGCTAGCCGCCGCGTCGTCCAATGAGCGGAGAATTGATGGCTGGAGCTACTCCGCCGACGCGACGGGCGACTTTGGGGAAAACGAAGAGGAGCGAGCGCGTGTCGCACTCGTGGGCCTCGCCGCCTTGCCGCCGGAGGAGGCGCTCTACGCTCACGGGCTCGCTGACGATCATGGCGAAGCTCTGCGAGGCGACCGGAACTACCGTCTCCGCCTGCCACCCGGGGGCGTTCCGGTGAAGGCCTTCTGGTCGCTCACAATGTACAGTGAAGAGGCTGACGGTCGGCTGTATCTCGTTCCCAATCCCATTTCCCGCTATTCGATAGGTGACCGAACCCGGTCGATCCGTCCCAATCGCGATGGCTCGATCGACATATTGTTTCAGCGCGAAGCGCCTGAGGCGGCCATGGCCGGTAACTGGCTGCCAACACCCGGCGGTGCCTTCCGGCCGCTTTTTCGGGGCTATCTCGCGCTGCCCGCTCTTCGTTCGCTCGCATGGCGGCTCCCGGCGATCGAGCGCGTTGCCTGACCATTTCATCTAGGGGTCGCGACGTTGGCCGTCGGGTTGCGCCCCGAAACGCCCCTGAACCGTGAGCCACCGGTGCGCGGGCGTCCCGCCACCCCGGGGTGGTGGCAGCAGGTCGCCTCAGCGGCCGCGGCTGTCGATCGCCGCCACGCGCATTGCGATCAACGCCCGGCTCTTGCGTGAAATCCCCCACAGCACGCCCGGCTGGCTTTCGTCCCAGTCGATCGCCTGTCCCTCGGCCTCCATCGGCACGGTCGCAATATGGTCGAGCGTTGCGCCCCCTTTGGGCAGCCGCGTGACATAGAGTTCGGGCAGATCGTGTCCCGACAGCCACAGATTTCCATCGGGCCCGAAGCCGCCACCCGAAATGCTCATCGGCGCGATCCGTTCGAGGATCGTCGCGGGCAGCGCCCAGCTTTCGGTGCGGCGCCACTCGGGATCGAATTTGACCAGCGTGGTATAACGGTGGTCGCGCGGCGGCTCGCCGCCCTTGGCGTCATAATTGGCGAACATGCCCCACCAGTGGCCGTCGTGCCAGTCGATCCAGGTGAGCGAACCGGTGCCCTGTCCCAGCGACACCGTGCGCTTGTGAGCGAGCGTGAGGGGATCGAAGATTTCGACCGAGCTGGCCTGCGGTACCGCCGGGAAGTTCGACGCCGCGCACACCAGCTCGCCTTTGAGCAGGGCGCAGCTGTTGATGTGCGGATAGCGCGCGGGGTCGCCCTCCCACAGTGTCACGCGCTCGCCGGTCTTGCGGTCGTAGCGGGCGATCGTCCAGTTCGCGACGGCGTAGATGCCCGCGGGGCCGGCCGCCACACCCTGCCGCGCTTCGGCGGCGGGGATGCGGCGGACGGTCTCGGCCGCCTCGCCCTGCGGAACCGCGGCGGCAGGCGTCGCTGCGGTCGAGGCGAGGAGCAGAAGCGCACCGAGCATCAGAAGTTCGCCGCCACGCCGAACCAGAAGGTGCGGCCATATTCGGCCGATTCCTGGAGATAGGCTTGCCCCGGGCCGACGAGTTCGCGGCGCCCCTTGTTCGTGAGGTTCTGCCCCTCGGCGTAAAGCGTGACGTTCGGCGTCAGGCGGAAGTTGAGGTTCGCGTCGAGCGTGCCGCGGCTCTTCCAATATTGATCGGCATTCGGGATCGTGTCGTTGATCGTTTCGAGGAAGCCACCGATGTAATTGTAGGACAGCCGGCCCTCGAACTTGCCCTTCTGGTAATAGACCGACGCGTTCCAAACCGTATCGGGCTGCAGGAACAGGCCCGTCACGCGCGGACCGACGCTGGTCAGGAAGGTGAACTTCGTATCGAGGAAGGTCGCGTTCGCGCTGATGCCAAGGCCGTCGAACGGATCGGGCAGGAAGGTCAGCGCCTGCTGAAGGTTCAGCTCGAGCCCCTTGATCGTTGCACTCTCGGCGTTGCGCGGTTCCGAGACCAGCACATCCTCGACCCCACGGCCCACGTCGATCCGCTCGACGTTGGACAGGGTGAAGATCTCGTTGTTGATCTTCTTGTGGAACAGCGCGGCCGAGATAACGCCGTCCTTCGGATAAAATTCGAACGACAGGTCGAAGCCGCGGCTTTCGCGGGGCTTCAGCCCGGGGTTGCCGCGCGACAGCGTCGGCTGGCTGCCATCGAAGCTGAGTGCTTCGGTCGCGGCGATCGAGCCGTAATCGGGACGGCCGATCGTGTTGGTATAGGCCCCGCGGATGACGAAGCGGTCCGCGACGTCCCAGCGGATATGGAAGCTCGGCAACCAATTGTCATAGCTGCCGTCAGTCGTGACCTCGGTCAGCGTCGATCCGACTGCGCGGAAGGCGTTCGAGGAAATCTCGGTGCGTTCGTAGCGCAAACCGCCGAGCAAGGTGATATTGCCAATGCGCGTGCTGCCCTGAAGATAGGCGGCATAGACATCTTCGCTGACGTCGTAATTGCCCGCGACCGACGCGACCGTCGTCGTGAAGTTGGCCTTGTTCGCTTCGTAGAAAGCGGGGAAAGCGTCGGCGTCGATGCGGATCGGGATGTAGAATTGATCGCGGATCGCCTTGGTCGGACCGTCGGTGACGACCTTGTCGAGCGTGTAGGTAAAGCCGGTCGCAGCGCGATAATCGGTGCGCGGGTTGCTGTTCTCGCGGTCGGTCAGACGAACGACGCCGCCCGTCTTGATCTTGAACCCGCCGTCATAGCTGTCGTCGCCATATGTCAGGTTGAGACGGAACTGGCCGCTCTTCTCCAGCGATTTCTGAAGGTCGCTGCGTTGCTGCTGAAGGTAGAAGTTGGTCGGGTCGACCGCGGCAGCAGCGTTCGTCGGGGTGAACACCGGATAAAAGTCCGACGTGTCATAGTGAAAGGCATAGCGCGTACCATCGGCGTCGCGGGTACGGAATTCGATGCTTTCATTGGGAACGCGCAGGCGGCCGAGCGAGAAGACGGCGTCGCCGTCGACCTTCAGCTTCTCACCGGCATCCCAGTCGAAGGCGGTGCGGCCGAGCGCGACGAGGCGCTTCGTGATCGGCTGGTTGAGCTGGATGATGATGCGGCCGCGCGCGAAATCGCCGCTGGTCGGCGTCTGGTTCGCGACGTTGCCGATCGGTTCGATACGATATTCGATGCGCTCTTCGTCGTCCTCGGTGCGCGCAACGACACCCGACAATTCCCAGCGAAAGCGATCCGACGGGCGCCATTCGATCTTCACATTGCCGCCGGTGCGCTGTTTGGTGTTGTTGTACCAGAAGAGTCGGTGCTGGGTCGGCACCTGAATGCCGTTGCCGTTTGCCGCGCCCGAGTTCACCGGCGCGCCGGCCGCCGTATATTCGCGGACCGACGGGCTCGCGACCTCGATCTGCGGGATGTCGTAGTCGAGCTGTTCCTGGCTGGCGCCGATGACGATGCCCCATTCGTCGTTCGCACCGAAGGTCGTGCCCGCGGCGAAGGCCAGGCGATAGGACGGCTTGCTGTTCCGCACGTCCCCATTCTGCTCGTAGACGCCATAGGATGCGACGCCGTTGAAAAAGGCCCGCTTTGCGTCGAATGCGCTGCGCGTCGCGATGTTGATGATGCCGCCGATCGCATTGGCGTCATTCTCTGGCGTCACCGTCTTGATGACCTCGATCCGCGCCGCCATCACCGAGGGGATGATGTCGAGCGGCACCGTGCGGCCAGTCGAGTCCACGCCCGACACCAGCGCGCCGTCGACGGTCGTGCGGTTGTAGGTCGACTGGAGCCCGCGAAGCACGGGGAAGCGCGGTTCGCCTTGGTCTTCCTGCACCGACAAGCCCGGGATGCGGCGCAGCGCGGCGGCGGTATTATGGTCGGGGAGCTTGCCGATGTCGTCCGACGAGATCGCGTCCATCACGATGAAGGCATCTCGCTTTTCGGCCGTCGCCTCATATTGCGCGCGGCGCTGGCCGGTGACGACGATGGAATCGCCATCTGGGTCGGCCGCCCCGTCGACGGGTTCGGTCTGGGCGAGAAGCGGTAAAGGAACCAGGGCCGCGGTGAATAGGAGTGCGGCCCGCAGGTTCGGGAGAGAATGATTCATGGTTGTGGTCCCCGCCAGCAATGTCGCCTCGGCCAGTAGGGCCGGGTTGCGACACGTCGGAGAAGGAGCCGCGTCAGTAACGAGAAGGAAATATAACAGCGATTGTCATCAATCCTCGATCGCAGCGCCCAACGCCTGTGTAGCGGTCTCCAGGCGCCGGCCGGGACGGGGCGAGGGATGCTGGGCCGCGGCGGGGCAGTTGCATATATATTGTGCGGCCCTGCCGGTGTCGCGGCGCCTCCGGCAGCTCGGCGCAGCGTCCCCTCGATGCGCTGGCCGCACGACCGCCGCCACCCTGCCTTGCTACGTGCTGCCGATGCAACATGCGACCTGCTGCCCATTCTCTTCGACATTGCCAATCGGCAAGTCAGGTCGATTATTGACAAGCTGGCGGCGAGCCTGTCTGCTTCCGATCCGCGCTGGGATATTGTCCGGCTTGGCCTGCCCGAGACGACCGGACCCTGTACCAGAAAGCAGAGCTGAGCAGCGAGCGGGTGCAGTCCGCTGGCGGTCTGACGGGGAGAATTGGAGCGATGCGCAGAATCTTCATGGTCGCGGCGGCCCTGGCGGCCCTGCCGGTTTCGGGCGGCGTTTCGCGGGCTCCCGCAGGCGAAGCCGACGCGGCGGTCACGATCGATCATGGCGGACTGAAACGCAGCTACCTGATGCATGTCCCGGTCAAGGCTCCGCCCCAAGGCGGCTATCCGGTGGTGGTCATTCTTCATGGGGGCGGGGGACAGGCCGATAGCATGGTCAAGCTCGCACGGCTTGATCCGCTGGCGGATGCACGGGGCTTTATAGCGGTCTATCCGAACGGCATCGGCAAACATTGGAACGACGGCCGCGCAACGGTCAAAAGCAAGGTCGACGACGTCGGCTTTATCGGGGCGGTCCTCGATGATGTGGGCCGCCGCCACCCCGTTGACCGCGGCCGCATTTTCGTGACGGGTATGTCGAACGGAGCCATGATGGCACACAGGCTGGGCTGCGACATGTCCGACAGGATTGCGGCTGTGGCTGCTGTCGCCGGGATGCTCGCCGCCGACTATGCGGCGGTGTGCGACCCCCGGCACGCCGTGGCCTTGCTGCAGATCAGCGGCGACGCCGATCCGATCGTGCCCTATGGCGGCGGGAAGGTTGAAGACTTCGGCGGGAGGGGGCAGGGCGGTATCGTTCTGTCCGCTAACGACAGCGCGAAATTCTGGGCGGAGAAAAATCGATGTGGCACGATGACGGTGCGAAACAATGCTGCGGCCACGAAGCGCGCCGAATCCACGTCGACCGTCGCAACGGACTATCGTGCCTGTCCGCTCAGCGCCCCCGTAAGGCTGGTTTCGGTCGTGGGCGGGGGCCACAGCTGGCCCGGGGGGCCGCAATATGCCCCGGTCTTCCTCATCGGCAAGACGAACCGGGACATGGACGCAAGCCGTACGATAGTGGAGTTTTTCCTGGCGCTCCCGAGGAGATGAACGAGCTGCAATTCGTCCCGGAATTCGGGCACGTACCGCTGCCTTCTCCGGGCGAGCTGCGGTCTGACACTTTGGGATCCTGCGGTATGCAATCGGTTCACCGGATCGTCAGCACGAGCGTGCATCGCCCCGTGGCTACCGGGCCTGGGGAATATCCGCAGAAGGGTGACGCATGACGTCGCGGCCCGAGATGCTCAACCGGGTTACGCCATGGAGCGGCGCCCTCGGCCTCGAATTTCTGACGATATCGTCCGATTGCGCGGTCATGAGGCTGCCCTGGCGCGACGACCTCGCTGCTTTTGAGGACGCCATGCTGCTTGCCAGCGGCGCGATCGCGACACTGATCGACCAGGCATGCGGGATGGCCGTGATGGCTCGCTTCGATCGACAGGTGGTAATCTCGACGCTCAACCTCAAAATCGACCATGTGCGGCCAGCCGCTACGGCATCGTCCGTGACGGTCGAGGCGCGCTGCTACCACATGACCCGCAACATCGCCTTCGTGCGTGCGGACGTGTGGGATACGGACCCCGGCGCGCTCGTCGCCGCCGCTCAGGGAAGTTTCGCATTCAGGAGGCACCCCTCGTCGTGAACAAGCCGTTCCCAACAGGTGACATCCTCGCCCATTCTCCGTTCGCCGCCTTCCTCGGGGTCGAGATGGACGAAAGCGATGGCGCGCATCTTTATCGGCTTGTCGAACGCGAGAGGCTGGTGGGCAACGTGCAGCTCCCGGCGCTGCATGGCGGGGCGATAGCGGCCTTCCTCGAACTCTGCTGCGCCGCCGAACTGGCGCGGGTTGCGGGGCTTCACACCCCGCCGCGCCCGATCAGCATCAACCTGCAATATATCGCCAGCGCTGGCCCGGTCCCGACCTTTTCAAAACCCCAGGTGAGGCGCATCGGCCGCCGCGTTGCCGTCGTTCACGGCGAGGCATGGCAGCTCGGGCCGGACAAGCCGATTTGCGCTGCGCAGTGCGAGTTCAGAATCTGAGGGCAGGCATGTCTCGCGACATCGGTGCCATGTCTCCGAATGCCGATCCCGGCCGGTTCTTTGCCAATTATTGACAATGGCCGCGGTCTTTCTCACAAACGGCAGGCGCGGTCAGAATGTAGGCAAAGCCGAGCAGGTGGGAGCAGGTTCATGGCAAGATACAGGATTATACTCGCGGCATTGGCGTTGGCAGCCCCCGGCCACGCGATCGCCGCGACCGGGGCCGGCTGCGCGGCGGCGACCGCCTATTCGGACAGCCGCCGGGGCCTGTCCGTCCTGGTCCTGCAGAATGGAGCAATCGTCTGTGACACCCATAAGGGCGCCGCGGAGGAAGCCTATGAACTCTGGTCCGGGACGAAGAGCTTTGTCGGGATTATCGCCGCAGCGGCGGTGCAGGACGGTCTTCTGACCCTCGACGAGCCGGTCGCCGCAACGATCAGGGAATGGTCCGGGACCCCCCTGAAGAAGGACGTCACCCTGAGGCATCTCCTTTCGATGACGGGTGGACAGGTCAGCGCGATCGGCAAGCCGCCAACATATGCGGAAGCAGCCGCGCAGGATCTGGTCGCCGCGCCCGGAACCGAATTTCATTATGGGCCGGCCCCGATGCAGTTGTTCGGAGAGATCCTCCGGCGCAAGCTTGTCGCCGCCGGCCGGCCGGGCGACATCGAAACCTATGTCGGCGACCGGATATTGAAGCCGCTGGGAATGTCGGTGGCGCAGTGGCGACGAGGTGCCGACGGGAATCCGCTGCTGCCGCAAGGGATGGTCCTGACGGCGCGCGAGTGGGCAAAATTTGGAGAGTTCATCCGCGCCGGCGGCACGAAGGACGGGAAATCGCTCGTCGATCCCGTGGCATTCGCGGAGCTGTTCAAAGGCAGCAAGGCCAATCCCGGTTATGGCCTCACCTGGTGGCTCCCCCATATTGCGCCAGGTGCCGATCCCGTCACGGCGTCGACCGACATCGGCCGCCGCGCCGCCGAACTGCCTCGCGACCTGGTGCTCGCGGCGGGGGCCGGAGACCAGCGGCTATACGTCATCCCTTCGCGCGGACTTGTCATCGTGCGCCAGGCGCGGCTCGACCTCGCCGCGCTCGGCCCCGGCGCGGACCCCGCGACCAAATGGTCCGATGCCGACTTCCTCAGGCTCTTGCTGGACTGAAGCGTCGGTTCCGGGCCACGCCGGCGGGGCAGCAAGGCGTCGAATCGCTGCGACGACAGATGACCGGGCGGCCGCGCATAATCGCCTCAGAAAGGGGCGGCGCCCTTGATCGTCACGCGATTTCCATAACGCCTTTCAGGCCAATAGTCCCAAATCGCCTGGTGCTGGGCACAGCGATTGTCCCAAAAGGCGAGAGTGCCGGGCGTCCAGCGGAACCGGCACTGGAATAGCGGATGGGCTAGGTGACCGAAGAGATATCGCAGCAGCGCGTCGCTCTCGTCCGGAGACAGGCCGACGATGGCGGTCGTAAACCCCGAATTGACGAAGAGCGCCTTGCGCCGCGTCACCGGATGGGTGCGGACAACCGGATGGACCGATCGCGGATAGACCGGCCGATCGGAGACACCCAAGTTCGCGTAGAGGCCGCGATAGACATGCTCCCCGTCGTGAACGGCCTGCAGGCCTTCGAGGCGGCGCTTCATGCCTTCCGACAGCAATTCGTAAGCCGCGTACATGTTCGCGAACAGCGTGTCGCCTCCGACTTCGGGACAGGTGTGGATGTATAACATCGATCCGAGCGGAGGCTCCGCATCGCACGACACGTCCGAGTGCCAGCCTTCACCATTTGCGCGGGGGCTATTCTCGTCGGTCGCGATCACCATCAACTCGGGATGTCCGGCTTCACTGGGCGCGGCAGGGTGGACGTGGAGCTCCCCGAATTTGCGGCCGAACGCGAGATGAGCCTCGGGCGTCAGCATCTGGTCGCGAAAGAAGATCACGAGATTCTCCGCGAACGCGCGTTCGATCTCGGCGAAGACGGCGTCCGGCATCGGCGCAGCGAGGTCGACACCGCCAATCTCCGCACCAATGGCTGGCGTCAGTCTCTTGACCGCGATCTCGCGATAGGGATCGCTGGCAGGGGCGAAGGTCCGTAGATGGGCGCGGCTGGCGGGCATAGCGTCGGCTCCGAGATATTACTCCGCTCTTTCGGCACCGCCTCGGACCGGATCGATCCGCGCGCAATATCAGCTATGTCGATTATTGACAATATAGCCTCGTTGGCGCGACCCGCGACGTCCCACGCTTCGGCGTCAGGGCCGCCCGATTGCGATCCGCAGCCTGGCGGCGAAGCCCCGGGCAGCCACCATGTCGGAGAACATGCGACCCCATTCATGAAGCGCGATCAGCAAGGGGTTGTTCGAGTTCACCGGCTTGACGAGACCGTAGGTGAGCCCTCCGCCGACGGGTTCCGCGCGAAACGTGCCGAACAGGCGATCGAAGATGATCGTAACGCCGCCGAAATTGCAGTCGAGATAGGCGGCGTCGCTGCTGTGATGGGCTCGATGGTGCGAGGGCGTGTTCAACACCCATTCGAGCGGTCCAAGCCTGCCTATCGCCTCGGTATGGAGCGGGAACTGATAGATCAGGTTCAACCCCAGGAGCACGCCGATCACGACAGCTGGGAATCCGGCAAGCGCGAGCGCCGCGAAGAACAGCCAGCCGAGCGAAAAAAACTCTGTCCACCCGAGGCGGATCGCCGAAGGCAGGATCAGTTCGCGCGTGCTGTGGTGCACGGCATGGGTCGCCCACATCCAGCGTATCTGGTGGCTCGCGCGGTGAAACCAATAGTAGGTGAACTCGACTGCGAAAAATCCTGCCGCCCATGTCCGCCAGTCATCGACGGGGAGGCGGAACGGGGCCCAGCCGTGCGCGGCCTGCAGGATTGCAAGAGTCGCAATACCGGTAACCGGGCGGATGGCTGCCTGCCCGATCGCTACGCCGAAGCTCGCGAGCGCCGCGCGGAAATCATAACCTCTGCCAGCGCGCCGCCAGGCAAATTCGGCGACGATGAGAAGCAGCATGGCGACCATCACGACCGGATATTGCATCGCAAGCCGCATCGCTATTTCGCCTTGAATTTCTGGGCGGCGACCTTCATCTCGGCTTCTGTGACCAGCTGGTCGTGGTTGGCGTCGGCGAGATCGAATCCCGGCATCGGTCCGTCCACGAACTCGGTCCGGGAAATGCGGCCGTCGCCGTTTCGATCGAACTGCCGTCGCAAATCGGCGATCCGCTCGCCATCCCAGCGCGACTGGAGGAACGACGGCAAATCGTCCTTGCTGAAGAAGCCGTCGCCGTCACGGTCGAGGCTGGACCATTGCGCCGCTCGCTGTTGCCTATATTCGCTTCGGCTGACCGAGCCGTCGCCATTCTTGTCGGCGGCGCGCAGTTGCTCTTCGACGCGATCGAAATTCCCCGGGGCGCCGGGGAAGGACTGCGCACTCCCGGCGCTCGCGAAGAGCGAGAGCGTCAGCGCAAGGCCGAGCGCGGCGCTGCGCAGGGCGTGGATGGACCTGGCATTCATCTTCATGACCGAATCTCCTGCAAGGGAGGAACAGGCGGCCGGAAAAGCGAGGGGCGGCTCGCGGTGGCCGCCCCTCGCATACCGGGGGGAGGGGGTGTGGCGGCCCCGGTTAGCGGCAGGGTATGACGGTGCCGGCCGCATCGGTGCAGCTTGAGCTGTGCACCGGCTTGCCTGTTGCAGGATCGATCGCCGTCGACCCGGAATAGCTGTTACCCGTGTTCGCGTTGGTGGCCGACGTCGTACGCCCGCCCGACCAGTTTCCGTTCGCGTCTCGCTGGAAGCCGCCGGCGCTGCTTGCGCTGCCGTTCGGACCGCTGGCATAGGCCTCGCCGCTCCGGCTGGCCGATCCGTCGGGCGAGACCGTCGTGGTCGAAGCGCGCTTGGCCTGGCTTCCATTGGCTCCCTGGTAGGCGCCGCCGGAGCGGGTCGTCACCGAGCCGTCATCGTTCTGGACCGTTCCGCGACCGCGGACCATCGTGCCATTGGGACCGCTCTTGGCAGAAACCGAGCCGTTTGCGCCGCGCGCCTTGATCGAGCCCTGGCGGGCGTCGGCGGTGCCCGCCGCGGCGAGGGCCAGTGTCGCTGCGAGGGCGGCGAACATTTTCGGGGTGTTGGTCATGCCGATACTCCTGTCTGTTGTATCAATGGGAACGCCCCTTCATCGCGCAAAACTATATCGTGATGATGTCGCCGATGAGCGAAGTTGCAACAGGGTGCGACGGGTCCGCGCGCCTGTCATGACTTGTCACATCTTCTGCACTGGCCCGGGCGCGGGCTTGCTGGCACTGTGCGCGGATGGACGGCAAGGCGCCCCGCATTTTGGTGGTCGACGATGACCCGGAACTGAGAGCCCTGCTACAGCGCTTTCTCCGCGAACATGGCTTCGAGGTTCGCGTGGCGGATAGCGGGCGCGCCATGGAGGCGGGGTTGCAGCGTGAGCCCGCGGACCTCCTCGTGCTCGACCTGATGATGCCGGGAGAGGATGGCCTCGCAATATTGCGCCGTCTTCGTGAAGGCGGCGACGGCATCCCGGTCATCATGCTGACCGCGCGGGGCGATCCCGTCGATCGGGTCATCGGCCTCGAGATGGGGGCGGATGATTATCTCGGTAAGCCCTTCCTGCCACGTGAGCTGGTCGCCCGTATCAACGCCCTGCTTCGCCGACTGTCCCCAGCGCGCACCCAGTCGCGCGACGAGACGGTGATCGTCGGCCCCTTCACGATAAACTACTCGGCGATGACGGTGCTGCGCGACGGTAACCCCGTCGCGCTCTCATCGCGGGAATTCGCTCTGATGGGGGCTCTCGCGCGAAGCGCCGGGCGTCCGCTCACCCGTGCCCAGCTCATCGATCGCGCGCTTGGTCGCGATGCAGAAATCACCGACCGCGCGATCGATGTCCAGATCGGCCGTCTGCGCAAGGCCATCGGCGATGACACAGATACGCCGCGCTTCGTGCGCACCATATGGGGAGTAGGATATATGCTGACCTGCAGCCCGGATGGTTGAGCGCTTCGCGAAGCGAAAGGTCGCGATGCTGGTCGGCATCGTGCTGGCGGGACAGCTGCTTGCCGGGCTGCTTGTGCAATTGCTAGTCATCGGACCGCAGACTGCCCGTGTCGCGGACGTGACGGCCGACATGATCGAAGCGCTGTCTAACGCCATGGCCGACATGCCGCGGTCGCGCCGCGCCGCGGTGCTCGCCGACCTGAATCGCGGCGACAATCTGCTCGTTCGGCCACTCGCGAATCCGCCTGCGGACGGGCGACGCTTCCCGTCGATCATTGAAGTCCATTTCATGCGTGCCCTCGCGGGACGCCTGGACAGACAGGAGAGTCTCGACTGGATCACCGATCCCGGCGACCGATTATGGGTGCGCCTGACGCTGGGGCGAGAGGAATATTGGGTCAGTATGACGCCGCCGCGCAAGCGGAGCGCCATGTTCAGCCTCCTGACCGCGCTCGGTGTCGCCTTCGTCGTCGCTTCGCTCGCGGGACTGTTGATTCAGCGCCGTCTCGACCGACCATTGCGGCGCCTGACTGCAGCGGTCGACGCCTATAGCCCCGATCATCCGCCCGAGCCGATAGATGCCGGAGGCCCGCCTGAAATTTCCACCGTTGCTGCTGCCTTCAACCGACTGACACAGCGACTTGCCGATCACGAGGCCGATCGCGCACTCATGCTCGGCGGTGTCAGTCACGATTTGCGAACGCCGCTCACACGATTGCGCCTCTCGCTCGAAATGATGCGAGGCGACCCCGAATTGCAGCTGAGCGCGGTTCGGCAGGTCGACAGGATCGAGGCCATGCTTGGCCAATTTCTCGACTTTGCGGGCAGCTTCGACACAGAGGAGATCCAGATAGTCGAGATCTCTCCGCTCCTGGCGCAAGTCGTTGCCGACAGCGGTTCGGCTGGTGCTATCGACCTCGAGGTGGAGGCAGGCCTCGAAGTTCGAACCAGGCCGCACGCCCTCTCGCGTGCAGTCGCCAATCTTGTTGCCAATGCCGTCCGCCATGGTGCCGCGCCGGTTCGTGTCGAGGCCCGGCGAAATGGGAATGGCGTCGCGATAGCGGTCACCGACCGGGGCAGCGGGATGTCTTCCGGCCAATGCGACGCGATGGTTCGGCCCTTTGCACGAGGCGACGTGGCGCGCGGCGGCGAAGGCACCGGATTGGGCCTGGCCATTACAAAGCGCGCGGTCGCAGCGCTTGCAGGGCAGCTCAGCTTCCGCTTTGTGCCGGACGGGTTTCAGGCCAGCGTCCTGCTGACCGATTTAAAGGTGCAAGCCTGCCCGAACTTGGGGTGAGCGCCTGGCAACGCGCTGCCTTTGTCGTTGCCCGCGAACGCGCGCTCGGCGCACATGCGCTCCCGGCAGCCCTGGCCCTGGTCATGGAGAGGGCGACGGCCACCATGACCGGATAGCGATGACGCCGTCCGCGCCGGGATTGGCATGATGGCCGCGGCAGGGGCGCGGTGCGTCTTCGGCGAACCGTCAGCGATTCCGACGCCGGGATCCTGGGGCCGAGATCGGTTTCCTAGCTGGAGGTGAAATTTTCGGCAGCGCGAGCTTGGACGCTGTTCACCGCGCTGCCGCGCGGTGCTTCCGGGAATCGGTCGAAAGCCATCCTGCCGGTCCCTTGCCTGATCCGGCCCGAACGCCGGACCTGCCGGTGTCTCTTCGAGAGCCAGAGGGAATTCCGGTCCTTGCGGCGGAATCGAGAGTCGGGAGAGTGGCTTCCGGCGTCCCGCCCCGGAGATGGCTCATGGCCAAGACGCAACCGAAAATCACCCTCAACCAGTCTCGCGACATTCCCTTCGACAGGTTGTTTCTGTCCCAATCCAACGTGCGGAAAATCCTCGCCGGGGAAACTATTGCTGAACTCGCAGCCGATATCGAGAGGCGAGGCCTGCTGACCAGCCTCAATGTCCGGCCGGTCTTGAATGACGACGGCCAGGAAACCGGGGATTATGAGGTTCCGGCCGGAGGCCGGCGATATCGCGCTCTTGAGCTGCTGGTGAAGCAGAAGCGGCTCGCCAGGGATGCTCCCGTTCCGTGCATCGTCAAGCCGGCCGATTGCGGCATCCTTGCCGAAGACGACAGCCTCGCCGAAAATGCCCGGCGCGAATCCCTTCATCCGCTCGACCAGTTCCGCGCCATGCAGGCGATGGCCGAGAAGGGCGACGATGTCGAAAAAATCGCCGCGCATCACTTCGTTACGCCGGCGGTCGTCCGCCAACGCCTGAAGCTCGCGGGCGTGTCGCCTGCGCTGCTCAAGGTCTATGCCGAGGACGGCCTCTCGCTCGAACAGATCATGGCCTTCACGATCTCGGACGATTTCGAGCGCCAGGAAGCCGTGTTCGAGCTGCTGAAGACCAGCTTAAGTTCGGCGCCTGCCTTCATTCGCGAGAAGCTGACCGAAAATAGCGTGCGTGTCGTCGACAAACGCGTCCGCTTCGTCGGGCTCGAGGCCTATGTCGATGCGGGCGGCAGCGTCGTGCGCGACCTCTTCGAGGCCGACGCCGGCGGCTGGCTGACCGATCCCCCGCTGCTCGACAAGCTTGTCGGCGCGAAACTCGAATCCGAAGCCGAACGCATCGGCGGCGAGGGCTGGAAATGGGTCGATGCCGGCCTTGATGCGCCATGGAACGCGAGCCGCGGAATGCGCGCGATCTACGGCGAAGAAGTGCCGATGACCGACGAGGAGCAGAAGACGCTCTCCGATCTCGAGACCGAAGGCGAGGCGCTCAGCAACGAATGGTGCGACGCCGATTATGTCCCCGAAGAGGTCCATGCGCGCCTCGAGGAGATCGACGCTGCGATAAGCGCGATCACCGAGCGGCCGCAGATCTTCGATCCCGCCGAGATCGCGATTGCCGGCGCATTCCTGTCGATCGAGGCCAATGGATCGCTCCGGATCGAGCGTGGCTTCGTGAAAGCAGAGGACGAACCGGTCGATCCCGAAGTCGAAGGCGGTGAGGGCGAAGCGGGCGCCAGTGCCGGCGGCCAGCATGCCGACTCGGCTTCCACCGATGCTGCGGCGCCCGCAGTGACCGGCGAGGCGGCCGGCGAGGAGGAGATCGAGACGCTCAAGCCTCTGTCCGAGCGGCTCGTCTCCGACCTGACGGCGTGGCGAACGCTCGCGCTGCAGGATGCTTTCGCCAAGGATCCGGCGACGGCCTTCGTCTCGGTGCTCCACGCCTTCGTCCTGTCCTGCTTCTTCGGGTACAGCAGCGAGGGCTGCGTGCAGGTCCGCGTGAACCCGGTCAGCTTCTCGAACGAGCCTCCGGGCCTTCGCGACAGCGCGCCCGGGCAGGCGATCGCCGAGCGGCGGGAGGAATGGCGCACCCGGATGCCGAAGAGCGACAAGGACATCTGGGACTGGGTGCTCGCGCTCGGCAGCGATGACCAATGGGCCTTGTTCGCGCATTGCGTGTCGGTCGGCGTCAACGCCCAGCGCGAGGCGGTCAAATATGACAACGGCCGCATCTCTCCCCACGGCGTCGAGCGGCGTGTCGCGCACAGCCATGTCATCGCGCGCGCGGTCGGCCTCGATGTCATTGCCGCCGGCTGGAAGGCGAAAGCGGACGCCTATCTCGCGGCCGTGCCCAAGCCGCGCATCCTCGCCGACGTCACCGAGGCGCGGGGCGAGAATTTCGCGCAGATGATCGACCATCTGAAGAAGGCCGACATGGCCCGCGAGGCCGAACGACTGCTCGAGGATACCGACTGGCTCCCCGAACCGCTGCGCACGCCCGAGCTCGAACCGGTGGCCTCACCCGCAGTCGCGAACGACGATGGTGCCGGCGAACTGCCGCCCGGCCTCGCCGAAAGCTTTGACGAGAACATCGAGGGCGATGCCACGGACGACGACGATGCGGATGCGGTCGCGGCCGAATGATCCGGCTGCGGCGCTGAGCCGCAATCCATCCTGACTACGAAAGCCCGGACATCGCGCCGGGCTTTCGCCTTTTCGGAGAAATGAAATGACCAATTCAATCCATGCCGCCGAGGCCGGTGGCGCTACCGCTATCGCAGGAGGTCATCATGGCTGACTGCGTCTCCATCTCGATCACGATCGGCGGGCGCGTTGGCGCCGAGGCTTTTGGCGCGCTCGTCGAGATCATCAACAGCGAACGCCTCTCGATCGAATGGGAAGGTCCCACCTTCCACGCCGGTCATCGTATCGTCGGCGAACCGCTGTCGCTCTACGCCCACAATGTGCCGTGGGGCAGGGCGGAGTCGCTTGAAGCCTTATGTGTCGAGCAAGGCCTGCCGTTCGTTCGCTGGTCGGGCGGCTATCCCGGCGAGTGGAGCGCGGAACGCGTCATCTTCCGCGGCTCGGGGGAAGCCGACTCCTACATGTGCGACGAGAATGATCGCATCATGATCGACCAGCATGTCGTGAAGGAACGCGGTTCGATCGAGGCCATCCTTACCTACTTCGAGGAAGCGGACTTCGAAATCCCGCCGCTGGTCGTCGACGGTGATCCGGAGCCGGCGCTCCCGCACAAAGGTGAGGAGGACGCTGATCATGCCTGACTATTATTCCCAGATGGTCGTGCGCCCCGACATTCCGAAGACGGCGATGAGCGAGCTGGAATTCAGGGTGCTGTCTTCGGTGTTTCGACATGAGATCATCGGCGAGGATGTCTATTTCTATGCGCCGTTCGGGCCGAACGACAGCGTCGCGATGGATGTCCCCGAGGTGATCACGATGCTCGCCGCCGACGATGGCATAGCAAGCTCGCTCGCGGAGTGTCTCCGCGACGAGCTTGCAGGGCTCGATCCCGACACGAACGAGCTCGACTTCGACCTGTCGGTCATCGGTTTCGAAGGCATCTTCCAGGACGTCGTGAAACGTTCGGCTCTCGATTACATCGAGGTGGAATCTGCCTGGTCCTGTTCGAAGATGCTGTCCGATGGCTTCGGCGGCTCGGCGACCCTGATCACGGCTGGCGACATCGAACATATGTCGACATCCGATTTCCTCGAACAGGCGATCGCCAAGCTCCCGATTGGAGCACCGCCCGGCTGAAACCGCGAACCGAATTTCCCTCTTCGAAGCCCGGCCATCGCGCCGGGCTTCTTCATTTTCAGGAGACCTATGATGACACCGCTTGAACTTTATCTGTCGGCGCCGCTCGGCAGCAAGATCCGCTTTTCCAATGGCCAGCCGCGCCCGCCCGAACGCTTCACCCGCAAGGTCAAGGCATGGGAGAATGACAATGGCACCGGGACGCTCATCGAATGCCAGCCCGGCTGCGATCGGCCTACCTATTCATCGCCGGCAACCTTCGGCCTCCACCTTGCAACCTATTCGAGCGGCGGGGTCCCGATCCTCGTCGTGCGCCGTATCTACTCGGTGGTCGGCAACCTCGACTTCGAGATTCTCGAACGGCCTGTCGCCGGTTCGGCACGCGTGCTAACCGGACTGGCGGACAATTGCGAACTGCGTCACCTCGCGGCCGATGACGAAGCGGCGCGGGCTTGGCTGGCCGAGCATCATTATCACGACGCGCGGATCGAGCTGGTGAGCGATCCCGACCCGGTCGATCGGCCGCTCATCCGGGAGGAAGCGGCATGACCGCAATCCAGGCCGAATATGGCACCACTTCCGATGGCCTGATGGCGGCGCGCATCGATTATCTCGGGTTGATCGCGCTGCCTGAGGGAGACGAGTATCGCATCTCGACCGCCGCTTCGTCGGCGCGGCCGATCACGTCATGGTCCGCGAAGGATGCCTTCGGGCGCGATGGCATCGTCGCGGACGAAGCGGGCTTTCGATCGCATGTCGAGGCCTGGCTGCTCCACTTCCGGCAACGCGCCGCTTTCGGCCGCGAGCGGATTTCCGGGAGCGTGCATACGCCCTGGGGGCCATCGCAGGTAGCCACACGCTACGCCGAGGGGATCATTTGCTACGACACGGCGAGCCACGGCGGCTTCCACCTCGATGAGATCCGCAACGCGCTGCTGCACCCGGCGCTGCGGTGGGACGACGGCTGGTATGAGGAGGATTGCGACTGGGCGCGCGTCGCCGCGGGCTATCCCGATCTCTTCACCGATCGGGAGCGCGAGGCGGCCGAGCGAACGCTTCGCGACTATGAACCGGATATCTGGGAGGCGCTCTACGGCCGCAGGCTCGAGCGTTCGGAGTCCCGGACGCGCGATCGCGAGGCCTTCCAGCGCGATCACGCAGGCGACTGGGTCGTGATCGCTGCGAGCCAGGCCGAAGCGCACCCCGGCAAGATAATCGCGACCGCCTCGCTTGGCGGCTTGCGCGGCGCGGTGGCGTCCCGCGATTTCCTCGTGCCCGACGAGGAATATGTCATCGGCCGGCATGGCTTCGTGATCGATCCGGAGCGCCATCGCTCCATGGGATGAGAGGAAGTGTCCCGGGGCCGGAAAGGGAGCCGCCGGGTCCGAGAGAGAGCGTCCGGCGGGCCATCATCCGTCCCGCTCTCCCGAGGAATCCGCTCATGCCAAATCCTTCCGTCTGCGCGGCGCCCGGCGCCGCGCCTTTTTCCGTCCCGTCCGAAGCTACCCGCCTGTTGGTGGCCGCCGAGGCCATTCTCCCGCTTCTCGAAGCGGGCAACCCCTTCGACACGGGGCAAGTTCGCGCCGCGATGACTGCGGCCTTCGGTGCGAGCGATGCCGAAGGCGGCTGGGACTGGAAAACCGCCTATGATGCCTGCGAGGCGGCGCAGGTCCTGCTGCTTCGCTCATATGGCCGGGCCTTGATGACCCGGGCAGGCTCGGCCCCGAGGCGCCTCATGCTGTGGGAGCAGATCGCGCGCCGCATCCCGACGCAGACTCGCCGCTCCGAAGCCGGACAAGCCTATCAGCAATTCTCTACCCCGCTGCCGCTCGCCTATGTCGCCGCTGTGGCGGCTTCGATCGGTCCAGCCGACCTCGTGCTCGAGCCGTCCGCCGGCACCGGTATGCTCGCGAGCCATGCCGAACTCGCCGGCGCGCGCCTGGCACTCAACGAGCTCGAGCCAAGGCGTGCAGCCATCCTCGGACATCTCTTCCCCTCGTCGCAGGTTTCGCGCCACGACGGGGCAGCGATCGACGATCGTCTCGACGGGGCCGTCGTTCCCGACGTCATCTTGATGAACCCGCCTTTCTCGGCGGTCGCGAATGTCGACCGCGCGATGAAGGACGCCGCCATCCGGCACATCCGCTCGGCGCTCGCGCGGCTGAGGCCGGGCGGCCGGCTCGTGGCAATCGTGGGCGCCAATTGCGCGCCCGAGGTGCCGGCGTGGCGGGAGGCCTTCACCGGCCTGCAGGCCGAGGCGCGCCTCATATTCTCCGCCGCCATCGCCGGCAAACTCTATGCGAAGCATGGGACGACCACACCGACGCGGCTGCTCGTGTTCGACAAGCTCGCGGCCGTTGACCCTTCTTCCTTTCCGGCAAGCCGGGGCGAGGCCGCCGATCTTGCAACCTTGCTCGGCTGGGTCATCGCCGACGTCCCGCCGCGATCCACGCCGACGCCTCCGCCGGGCGCGACCGCAGCGCATCCGGTCGCCGCGCCGGAACGGACGCGAGCCGTCGCCACCGAGCGGCAGGCCCGCGCGGGGGTGGCCGAAGTCGCCCCCGAACTCGACTATCATTGCCGCGACTGGTCGGCGGCCGACGGGGTGCTCGGAGACGGCATCTACGAGCCCTATGTCCTGCAATCGCTGAGCATTCCGCATGCGAGGCCGCATCCGACCGCGCTCGTGCAATCGGCGGCGATGGCCTCGGTCGCGCCGCCGAAGCCCGGCTATCGTCCGCATCTGCCCACGAGCCTCATTGCCGATGGCATCCTCTCGGACGCGCAGATCGAGTCGATCATCTATGCCGGCGAAGCGCACAGCGGCCACATCACCGGAAGCTGGACCGTCGACGAGACCTGGGACGTTGTCACCGCGGCGAGCGACGACAATGAGGAAGCCGTTCAGTTCCGGCGCGGCTGGTTCCTCGGTGACGGAACGGGCGCCGGCAAGGGGCGCCAGGTCGCGGGGATCATCCTCGACAATTGGCTTAAGGGTCGGCGCCGCGCCGTCTGGCTGTCGGTGTCGGACCGGCTGCTCGAAGACGCGCAGCGCGACTGGACGGCCTTGGGCCGAGAGCGCCTGCTCGTCACGCCGCTTTCGCGCTACCGGCAGGGAACGCCGATCAAGCTCGCCGAGGGCATTCTCTTCACGACCTATGCGACGCTGCGCAGCCAGGCGCGCGATACAAAGGCGAGCCGGATCGAGCAGATCGTCGGATGGCTCGGACGCGATTTCGACGGCGTGATCATCTTCGACGAAGCACATGCAATGGCGAATGCTGCAGGAGGGAAGGGCACGCGCGGCGAAGCGAAACCGTCGCAGCAGGGGCGGGCTGGGCTTCGACTGCAGCACGCTCTCCCCGACGCCCGCATCGTCTATGTCTCCGCAACCGGCGCAACGACGGTTCAGAACCTCGCCTATGCGCAGCGCCTCGGCCTATGGGGGGGCGGCGACTTTCCCTTTGCGACACGCGGCGAGTTCGTGGCGGCGATCGAGGAGGGCGGCGTCGCCGCGATGGAAGTGCTCGCGCGCGATCTCAAGGCGCTCGGTCTCTACGCGGCGCGCTCACTGTCGTTCGACGGGGTCGAATATGAGCTGCTCGAGCATGCGCTGACCGACGAGGAGCGCCGCATCTATGACAGCTATGCCGGTGCCTTCCAGGTCATCCACAACAATCTCGACGCCGCGATGGAGGCGGCCGGGGTCACCAGCTCGCTCCATGGGACGCTCAACCCACAGGCCAAGTCCGCCGCGCGCTCGGCCTTCGAGAGCACGAAGCAGCGCTTCTTCAATCACCTCATCACCGCGATGCAGACGCCGAGCACGATCGCGAGCATCGCGCGCGATCTCGAAGACGGTCATGCAGCGGTCGTGCAAATCGTCTCGACTGGCGAGGCGCTGCAGGAGCGTCGGCTCGCGGAAATTCCGACCGAGGAGTGGGACGATGTGTCGGTCGACATAACGCCGCGCGAATATGTCCTCGACTATCTGCAGCACAGCTTCCCGGTCCAGCTCTACGAGCCATGCGAAGACAGCGAGGGCAATCTTTCGTCGCGCCCGGTGTTCGACGACAATGGCAACCCGGTGATGAACCGCGAAGCGGCCCGCTACCGCGACGCCATGATCGAGAAGCTCGCCGCGCTGCCGCCGGTCCCGGGTGCGCTCGACCAGATCGTCCAGCATTTCGGGCCCGACGCGGTTGCCGAGGTCACGGGCCGGTCGCGTCGGATCGTCCCGAAGGCCGATGGCGAGGGCATCGTGCGCTTCGCGGTCCAGAACCGTCCCGGCAGCGCCAACCTAGGCGAGACCCACGCCTTCATGGACGATGCCAAGCGCATCCTGGTCTTCTCGGAGGCCGGCGGCACCGGGCGCTCCTATCATGCCGACCTCGGGGTCAGGAACCAGCGCCGCAGGGTCCACTATCTGCTCGAAGCGGGCTGGAAGGCCGACACCGCGATCCAGGGCTTCGGCCGGACGAACCGCACCAATCAGAAGCAGCCGCCGCTGTTCCGTCCGGTCTCGACCGACGTGAAGGCGCAAAAGCGCTTCATCTCGACGATCGCGCGTCGTCTCGACACGCTGGGCGCGATCACCCGCGGCCAGCGTCAGACGGGCGGCCAGAATATGTTTCGGCCCGAGGACAATCTCGAGAGCGCCTACGCCCGCGATGCGCTTCGCCGCCTCTACCAGCTGCTCGTCGACGGCAAGGTCGAGGGATGCTCGCTGCTGACCTTCGAGGCGGCGACCGGTCTGTCACTTCTCGACGAGGGCGGCGGGCTCAAGGAGGAACTGCCGCCGATCACCACCTTCCTCAACCGCATGCTCGCGCTCACCATCGATCTTCAGAACATCCTGTTCGAGGCCTTCGAGGGTCTGCTCGTTGCGCGGATCGAGGGGGCGATGGCATCCGGCACTTACGAGGTCGGGCTCGAAACCCTGCGGGCGATGAGCTTCATCGTCTCGTCGCGCCAGACCATCTACACGCATCCCGGGACGGGCGCGGCGACCGAGCTTTTGACCGTCGAGAGCAAGGACCGGATCATACCGTTCGATCTCGACGAGGCGATCGAGTTTGCGGCCGGTGGGCATGGCGAACTCGTCGTGAATGCGAGGTCCGGCCGGGCGGCGCTGCGCCAGCGTGCCCGCAGCGTCATAGACGACGACGGCAATGTGCATCGCCGCATCGGGCTGCAGCGACCGGTCGAGCGCACGCTCATGCATCTCGAGGATTATGAGGCGAGCCATTGGAAGCCTTCGTCTGCCAGCGAGTTCCGATCAGTTTGGGCGGCCGAACTCGAAGGGATCCCCGAGTATGAGACATCGACGCTCTACATGGTGTCGGGGCTCCTACTGCCGATCTGGAAGCGACTCCCGAAGGAGTCCTCGCGCGTGTACCGGCTTCAGACCGACGAGGGCGAGCGGCTGATCGGGCGCAAGGTATCGGCAGGCTGGGTGGCGTCGGTGGTCCGCGACGGGCCGTGCGACCTGCCCAAGGCCGAGGCATGGCGCTTACTCGGGGCGGGCGAGGTGGCGTTCCAGCTTACCGAAGGCCAGACGCTGCGGCGCGTCCGGTCGATGAACGATTGGCGCATCGAGCTCAGCGGGTTCAACGACCTCGGCGTCGAGCGGCTCAAAGCCATGGGCTTGATCTCCGAGATCGTTTCGTGGAAGCTCAAGCTCTACGTGCCGGCAGGGGCTGCTGGCGCCGATGTGTTCGATGCGCTCGTCGATCGGTTTCCGATCCAGCGGGTCATCGACCGCAAGGCCGCCTGAAGGAGCCCCGCATGAGCAGTCCAGCTTCCGACATATCGCGACGCCTCGGGGAGAATGCCGAGGCTGTGTGCCGCCGCTATCTCTCCAACGGCCGCCGAGAAGGCCATTACTGGATGGTTGGCGACATTCGAAACGCGCCCGGGCGAAGTCTTTATGTGCGGCTCGGCGCGAGCGGAGACGGTGGGTCTCCGGGAAAATGGACCGATGCCGCGACCGGCGATCATGGCGATCTCCTCGACATCATCGCCGCGAGCTGCGGCCATGCGGGGTTTCGCGAGACGCTGGATGAGGCGCGTCGATTCCTGAGCCTGCCTCCGCCTCCCGAGATGCCCCGAAATCCTCGACCGCCAAAGGCGCCGACCGGATCGCCGGAGTCGGCTCGGCGTTTGCTGGCAGCGACAAAGCCTCTCCTCGGCACGCTTGGAGCCGAATATCTGCGCGGACGGTCGATCACCGAGCTTTGTCCCGATGCTCCTCTCCGCTTTCACCCCCACTGCTATTACCGCTCTTCCACCCACGATGATCCGGTCGGGCGGCCGGCGTGGCCGGCGATGATCGCAGCGGTGACCAATCTCGCGGGTTCGGTCACGGGCGTCCACCGAACCTGGCTCGACCCGGAGACCAAAGACAAGGCACCGGTTGCCGATCCGCGCCGCGCAATGGGCCACCTTCTCGGAAATGGCGTCCGCTTCGGAATTGCGGGGGCCGTCATGGCAGCGGGTGAAGGGATCGAGACGATGCTCTCGATCCGCCAGGTCATGCCGACCCTGCCCATGATCGCGGGACTGTCAGGCGCGCATCTTGCCGCCATCGCGTTCCCCGATGCGCTGCGGCGGCTCTATGTCGCGCTTGACGACGATCCCGCCGGCATGGTCGCACTGTCCACGCTTCGCGAACGCGCAGGAGTGGCCGGCATCGAGCTCATTCCCCTTGAGCCGCTCAATGACGACTTTAACGCTGACCTCAGGAAGCTGGGTCGAAGCGCAATGGCGGCCTCGCTCCGCCGGCAATTGGCAACCGCGGATCGCCTGCAGCTTCTTTGATTGGTGGCGGATTGCCGGGAGGGTTAGCGAGCGGCGTGGGAGCCTTGCGGCTTCTCTGTTGCGGTGCGCGCCCGGCCTTCGCGAGAGGGCGACTGCGGCAGGCGGGGCGGGGCAACAATGGCGTGCGTGCGGCTATTTTCCGCCGGGGCCTCGCGGCCCCTTTGCATCGCGAAACAAAATAGCCGCGCGCTCGCCATCCTTCGCTGCGCTTCGGTCGCGGCGCGCCGCGATGCAGCCCCGCTCCGCATGCCGCCTTCCGTCGCCACGAAGGCCGCACGAGGCGCGGCTTGGACAGACGGAGACCCATGATGCAAGGCGACGCCACCCCGCACGACTGTCCCGCCGAACCCGGCACCACGGCCTATTTGCTACAGGAGATGCAGCTCTTCGGCCACCGTCCGTTCGAAGACGAACCTGACCCGAGACCGCTTCCCGACGCGCATCTTGCCGGCGGCGCGATCGCGGACATGTTCGATGCGCTGGCCGGATGTCTCGTCGAAACCCGGATCGAGCCCGATCTCGACGACCTCCTCTGGAACCTGGTCAACATCTTCCACCGGGCCGGCGAACGTGTCGAGCGCGCGCTCGACGACAATGAGCAGCTCCAGCGCCGCCTCCAGCGCGAGCAGGACGGCAGCGAGATCCGGTCGGTCGAACTCGAGCGGGCAACCCGAGAGGGCATCTCGCTCCTCGAACGGCGCGATACCATGGAGTTCTTCCGCGAGGCAGCCGCCGAGCAGTTCCGCATCCTGCTGCGCAAGGCCTGGGCGCCGCGAACCGGGTCGCGCGCGCATCGCCGCGCGATGACGGCATCGCTGATCGACAGCCGCGATTTCCTCGACGCAAGACTTCGCGAGAAAGCCGCGGCCCTGCTACCCGAAGGAACGCGGATCGCTTTCACCGGCGGAAGCGATACCGGCGATCACAACGCCGTCTGGACTGCGCTGGACAAGGTTCGGGCGCGGCATGTCGACATGATCCTGCTTCACGGGGCGGCGCCTACGGGGGCCGAACGTGCGGCTGCCTGCTGGGCCGATAGTCGGGGCGTGGCGCAGGTCGCCTTTCGGCCCGACTGGAACCGCCATGGCAAAGCGGCCCCATTCAAGCGCAACGACCGGATGCTCGAGGCGCTGCCCGTCGGCCTCATCGTCTTTCCGGGAAGCGGCATACAGGACAATCTCGCCGACAAGGCGGCGCGGATGGGTATCCCGCTCTGGGATTTCCGGCGCGCAACGCGCTGAGCCGCAGATTGCCCGTCGCGGCGTACCGCCCGTCGTTCATCGCCGGCATCCGATGCCGCATCGATCCGCCTGCACGCTATAACGCGGCACCGCTCGGGCCGGGGAGGCGCCGTGCTTCCGCAGGCAGAAGGGCCCGTCGGGGACATCCGAGGCTTCCAGCCTGCCGGCGCCCTCCTACCGATCGGCCCCGCTCGGATATCGGTGTGCAGCCTCTCGGCGCGGCCGCGCCGCAGCTAAAGGCCCTCGGTCAATATTGCTGCTCCGGGACGCGAAGCACAAGCCCGTCGAGCCGATCATCGAGCTTGATCTGGCAGGCAAGCCGACTTTCCGTCGTGGTTCCCTCAGCAAATTGGAGCAAGTCGGCCTCCATACTGTCATCCGCCAGGCGGCCGACCCGGTCGATCCACGCAGGATCGACATGGACGTGGCAAGTTGCACAGGCGCATTGGCCTCCGCAATCGCCGTCGATGCCCGGAACCTCGTTGAACAGAGCCGCCTCGCGCGCCGTCATGCCAGGTTCGATTTCAACCGGAAACCGCCGACCGTCATGGGCGACGAAGGTGACCTTCACCATAAGATTGTGACCTTCCCTTGGTGCATCGATCAATGCGCGTGAAGTTTGACCGGCAGGCGGGTGATGCCGCGAACGAGATTGGAGAGCAGGCGTTCGGGCTCACCCACCATCTCGACAAGGCGGAAGCGCTTGTGGATCTCTTCCCAGATGATCCGCAGCTGCAGTTCGGCAAGACGGTTGCCCATGCAGCGATGGATCCCGTAGCCGAATGACAGATGCTGGCGCGGGTTCTTTCGGTCGATGATGAATTCTTCGGGCCTCTCGATCACCGTTTCGTCCCGGTTGCCCGAGAGATACCACATGACGACCTTGTCGCCCTTGGCGATGCGCTTTCCGCCGATCTCGCTATCCGCCAGCGCGGTCCGGCGCATATGGGTCAACGGGGTCTGCCAGCGGATGATCTCGGGGACCATACTGCCGATCAGCGAGGGGTGCTGGCGCAGCTTCTCATATTGATCGGGGTTCTGGTTGAGCGCGATCACACCCCCGCTGATCGAGTTGCGCGTGGTGTCGTTCCCGCCGACGATCAGCAAGAGCAGGTTGCCCAGAAATTCGAGGAAGGGCATTTCACGCGTGGCCGGCGAATTCGCCATCATCGTGATCAGGTCGCTACCCTCGGAGCGGTCGATGCGTTGATCCCAAAGGCCCTTGAAATACATGGCGCACTCGATCAGCTCCTGGCGGCGCTGCTCGTTGCTCTCGACGATGCCGGATCCCGGAATCGCGGTGGTTACGTCCGACCAGCGCGTCAGCTTGGCCCGCTCGTCCCAAGGAAAATCGAACAGCGTCGCAAGCGTCATCGTCGTCAGTTCGACCGAAACGCTCTTCACCCAGTCGATTTCTTCGCCCACCGGCAGGGAATCGAGAATGGCCCCGGCCCGTTCGCGGATCACCGGTTCGAGCAACAGCAGGTTGGATGGTGCCACTGCCGGCGTAACCGCCTTGCGCTGCGCGTCATGCTTGGGCTGGTCCATCGCGATGAACATTTCGAGCTCGAGATTGGTCGCGTCGTTGTGCATGTCCTGGATGGCGATGCCGCCCAACTTGGCTTCGGACGAAAACAGCTTGTGATTGGTATCGACCGCCATGATGTCGTTGTACCTGGTGATCGACCAATAGGGTCCGAAGGCGCTCTCCGAACAATAATGCACCGGATCCTCGCGCCGCAACCGCTCGAAGAAGGCTCCGACCTTGTCGCTCTGGAACAGGCTCGGACGAGAGACGTCGATTTCCGCAAGCGGGATTTCGGCAATTGGGCGGTCCGGTTCTTCGCGATCCGGACCGGACTGCATCGATCGCGTAGCCATGACCGCGCCACTCCCTTTCCTGTGTCGGGTGCGGCATAGGAGAAACATGCCGATTCGTCAATAATAGTATAAGCTTTTACGGGTCACTCCCCCAAGTAACCCGGCATATGACCCATGTGTTGACAATATCTCGTCGAAATCTTATCAGAATTATATGCAATCAAGCCGCAATCCCGCCCGCACCGTGGCACTCGGCAGTGGCCAGGCTCCGGCCAAGGCCAAGCGTGCGCTGGTGCTGGCTCGCGAAATAGTCGATGATATCGAGAGCAGGGCGCAAGGACCCGGAGACCGGCTGCCCCCCGAAGACGTCATGCTGGCGCGCTACGATGTGGCGCGGGCAACGCTTCGCGAGGCGCTGCGCTTTCTTGAATTGCAGGGTGTCATCCACCTCGCCCAGGGCCGGGGGGGCGGGCCGGTCATCACGCGACCCCAGACCGCCGATTTCGCCAGTTCGATGGCGTTGATCCTCCAATTCATGGACACCGATCTTCGGGCGCTGCTCGAGTTGCGCGAGGCGGTCGCCCCGACGGTTGCGGCGCGGGCGGCCGAAATGGCAACCGTCGCGGATCTCGCCGCGCTCGAGGATTGCCTGGGACGACTCGAGCGCGAGCGAGACGGAGCGGAATTCGAGGAAACCAATCGCCGGTTTCACGATCTGCTGGGCTGGGCCAGCGGCAACCCCACATTTGGCCTGCTTGTCTCCGCACTGCACTTGTTGACCCGCAACATGTCGATAAGCCTGGGCTATTCGGCCCAGGAACGCGACACCCAGCTGCGGTGCCTTGGCCGCGTGCTGCACGCCGTCCGGATGCGCGATGCGGCGGGCGCGCGCCGCCAGATGGAGCGGCTGATCGCTGGTTCGACAACCTACCTGGCCGAGCGCAGTCCCGATCTGCTCGCGCAAAAGGTGCGCTGGGGGAACGCAAGCAGGCTAGCTTGAAGGGAGAGAGGCAATGGCCTTGAACAGCCGCATTTGTGAGTTGCTGAAGATCGATTACCCGATCGTGCTTGCGGGAATGGGCGGGGCAAGCGTTCCGGCGCTGGCGGCTGCGGTTTCCAATGCCGGCGGGCTGGGCGTGCTTGGCGCCGCGGCCTGCGCGCCCGAGCGGCTGCGGGCATGGATTCGCCAGATCCGCGAACTGACAGACAAACCGTTCGGGGTCGATACGCTGCTCCCTGCCTCGGTACGCCGCGGCAAGCCCGCCCCAGATGGCGCGGCGCCCGTCGATCCGATGGAGCTTGCTGCCGAATATCGCCAGTTCGCTGAGGAATTCATGGCCCGCGAGGGGTTGGCCAAGGCCGATAGCGAGGCGGCGCGACGCGCGATCGGCGGACGGGATGCAGAAGGCGGCCCGCCGCTCTTCTCGAAGGAGTTCTTCGAGGCGCAGATGGAAGTCGTGATCGAGGAAAAGGTGCCGGTCTACGCCGCCGGGCTCGGTAACCCCGGCCCGTGGATGGACCGGCTCCACGCAAACGGGACCATCGTCATGGCGGTTGTCGGCAAGGTCCAGCACGCGCGCCAGGTGGTCGAGAGCGGTATCGACGTGATCGTCGCCCAGGGCCATGACGGCGGGGGGCATAATTCGCCGATCGGGACGATCTCGCTGATCCCGCAGGTGGTCGATGCCGTCGGCGACAGGGTGCCGGTGCTCGGCGCGGGCGGCATATCCGATGGCCGGGGGGTCGCCGCTGCCTTCATGCTGGGTGCCGAAGGGGCCTGGGTTGGCACGGCATTCCTTGCCACGGAAGAGGCGGGGATCGAGGACTTCCAGAAGGAGGCGATCGTCGAAGGCGGCGATTCCGATACCGTGGTCAGTCGTTCGATCACCGGCAAGCCGGCACGAATGATCCGGAACAAATGGGCTGACGCGTGGGTCGCGGCAGGCAAGGAACCTTTGCCGATGCCATATCAGTCGATGATCGCCGGCCCGGTCATGGCCGCCGGTATCGAGGCAAGGCGCAAAGATATTCTCCCCGGGTTCGCCGGGCAGGGCATCGGCCTGATCCACGCGGTGCGCCCCGCGGCTTCGGTCATGGCCGATCTGGTTTCCGAGGCCGAGAAGGCCCTCGCGCTGGCCAGCCGTTTTCGCTGACCCGGTGGCGAGGCGCGTGAACGGTTTTTCCGACAAGGCCGCGATTACCGGAATTGGCGAGACCGATTTCGTCAAGGGCAGCGAACGCAGCGCGGTCGACATGATGCTGGAGGCCTCGCGTCGCGCGATCGCCGACGCGGGGCTCAAACCGGGAGACATCGACGGCATGGTCCCGCCGCCGATCTATACGACCTCGGAGGAAATGGCCGCCAATTTGGGGATCCACGTGCTGCGTTACGCAGCCACCGTCCACATGGGCGGAGCCAGTCCCACGACCGCACTGCAAAATGCGGCCATGGCTATCGCGTCTGGTCTGTGCGACCATGTTCTTGTCACGCTTGGCTGGAACGGTTTTTCCGCGCTGCGACCAAAAGCCGGCGCACCGCCGACCCGGTCGATGAACATGACCACGCTCACCAACACGATCCAGGGCTATTACATCCCCTATGGTGTGTTTCTGCCGGTGCAGATGTACGCCTGGCTGGCGACCCGCCACTCGCGGCTGTTCGGAGTAGGGCCGGAGGCAATGGGCGCCGTGGCGCTGGCCTGCCGAAAACATGCCCAGCTGAATCCCAGGGCCTATACCTACGGGCGGCCATTGGACTGGGATACCTACGCGACCTCCCGCTGGATCTCCGAACCCTTTCGGCTTTATGATTGCTGCCTCGAAACCGACGGAGCCTGCGCGGTGGTGGTCTCGCGGATCGACCGCGCGCGCGACATGCCGCACGTGCCCGTGACGATCGCCGGAGCGGCCGAAGGGCACCCCTATCCCGCCGACGACATTCCCTCCCGCCCGGATCCGTTCAAGATCGGACTCTCCTACGCCGCTCCGAAAGCGTTCGCGATGGCCGGCATGACCCGCGAGGACATGGATTTCCTGCAAATCTACGACTGTTTCACTTATGTCGTGCTGCTGCAGCTCGAAGCGCTGGGGTACTGCGAGCCGGGCGGGCAGCTCGATTTCGTCCGGGACGGGCAGATCGAGCTGGGCGGGCGCTATCCACTCAATACCCATGGCGGACTGCTCAGCGAGGCCCATGTCTGGGGCCTCAACCATGTGGTCGAGGCGGTCCGCCAGCTGCGCCATGACTGCGGAGATCGGCAGGTCGAGAACGCCCAGACCGGCCTCGTCACCGGCTGGGGCGATCTGGGCGACGGCAGCATCGCCATCTTGCGGAGGTTCTCATGAGCGGGGATAGCGAACTTCCTCCCAAGCTGCGCCCCGATGCGCAGGCCGTTCCGGCGAAGCCGCGTCCGCGTCCGCAGGACCCCGTCGAACAGGAATTCTGGAGATTGTGCCAGGACGGCCGGCTGCATTTCCAGCGTTGCGCCTCCTGCGGCACCTGGCGGCACCTTCCCCGCTATATGTGTGCACGCTGCGGCTCCCCCGATTTCGCCTGGCAGCCCAGCAGCGGCAAAGGCACCTTATTCTCTTGGACCGTTACGCATCAGGCCCTGCACCCGGCTTTCGCCGACGAAATCCCGCTCGTTGCCGCGGTCGTCGAGCTCGAGGAAGGGGTGCGGATGGCCTCGAGACTGATCGAATGCTCTCCCGACGCGCTCGAACTCGACATGCCGGTCGAACTGACCTTCGAGACGCTGGGCGACGATTTCCGGTTGCCGGTGTTCCAGCCGGCCGCGCCTGGAGACATTGCGCCATGAACCTCGAATATGGGCCCGAATATGAGCGCTTCCGCGACGAAGTGCGCGATTTTCTCGCCGGCAACAGGCACCGCGCACCGCACGCGTCGCAGCGCGCCGCCCGGCCCGATGCCGCTGCGGTTGCCTGGCAGAAGCTGCTGATCGAGCATGGCTACACCGCCAGGACCATCCCGGGAGAATATGGCGGCTACGGGGCCGAACCCGATATATTGAAGGCCCGGATCATCGCGGAGGAGTTCGCCCGCGCGGGCGTCCCGGCCGGGCTTTCCAACCAGGGCATTTCGATGCTTGTTCCCACGCTGCTCGAGCTGGGCACCGAAGAGCAGAAGCGCCGCTGGATCGAGCCGACCTTGCGGGGCGAAATCGTCTGGTGCCAAGGCTATTCGGAACCCGGCGCAGGGTCGGATCTTGCCAGCCTGCGCACCAGCGCCCGCGAGGAAGATGGTCACTTCGTGATCAACGGGCAGAAGATCTGGACCAGTACCGCGCGGCAGGCCGACATGATCTTCTGTCTGGTGCGGACCGAGGCCGAGGCGCCCAAGCACGCGGGTATTTCCTATCTGATCTTCCCGATGGATCTGCCGGGGATCGAGGTTCGTCCGCTCAAGACGATGACCGGACGCGCCGAATTCAACGAGACCTTCTTCACCGACGTCCGGGTACCGGTCGATCAGATCGTGGGCCAGCGCGGCCAGGGCTGGTTTGTCGCCAATGCCACGCTTGGCCATGAACGCGGGATGCTGGGCGATCCCGATGCCCTTGAAAACAGGTTGCTGGCCCTGATCCGGCTGATGCGGGACGAACGGGTCGGATCGGCCCGGGCGATAGACGATCCCGTGCTGCGCGACCGCCTCGTCGCCCTGCAGGCGGAGGTCGCGGCGATGAAGTACAACGGGATGCGCGTGCTTTCGAACCAGCTCAAGGGCGACGCGGGGGGCATGGCGAAGCTGATCGTCAAGCTGCAGAGTTGCGAGCTGGCGCATCAGATCTCGGCCCTGGCGATCGACGCGATGGGCGAAATGGGCATCCTCTACAGCGACAGTCCGCGCGTGCGCGAGGGCGGGACATGGCAGTGGAACTACATGTTCCAGCTGGGTCTCATCATCGGCGGCGGCACGGCCCAGATTCAGAAGAACATCATCGCCGAACGTGGCCTCGACATGCCGCGCGAGCCGCGACTTGCGCTGGCCTCTGCCGAGGGCCGGAAGGACGTGGCCTGATGGATTTCGGTCTTTCCTCCGAACAGGAGATGCTCGGCGAAACGGTCCGGCGCTGCCTCGCGGAAACCTGCCCCCTCGATCATGTGCGCTTCTGTGTGGATGCGGGCAGCGCGGTCAGCGATCGTGTCATGGCTGCTTTCCATGAAATCGGGCTGACCGGCCTGATGGTTCCCGAAGCGCATGGCGGACTGGGAATGACGATGCTCGATGCGGCGGTGGTCGCCGAACAGCTCGGTCGGGCCGTGGCGCCCGTACCGTTTCTGGGGCGCAGCGTGCTCGCCCCGCTCGCGCTGATGCTGGCAGGCTCGCCCGCGCAGCAGGCCGACTGGCTACCCCGGATTGCCTCCGGCGCGGCGCGCTTCGGCGTCGCGATCGCAGGCATCGTCGAAGAGCGTGATGGTGCTTCGGTCCGGATCGAAGACGGCGGGCTGACCGGCACCGCGCTGTTCGCGCTCGACTTCGAGGGGGCGGACCATTTCATTGTCGCCGATGCGTCGGGGCGCCTTCACCTGCTTGCTGCCGCGACGACCGGGGTCGAACCGATCGCCTTGCAGACGATCGATGCGACGCGAAGCGTAGGAGAATTGCGGTTGACCGGCGCGGCGGCCGAGCCCCTTGCCGACGACGGCGGACTTGCGACGCGGCGGCTGCGCGACGCCGGCCGGATATTGCTAGCGGCAGATAGCCTTGGCGCGGGCGAAGCGATGATCGAGCAGGCGGTTGCCTATGCCGCAGAGCGTGAGCAGTTCGGGCGGGTCATCGGCAGTTTTCAGGCGGTCAAGCACATGTGCGCCGAGATGGCGGCGCGGCACGAACCATGCCGTGCGTTGGTGTGGTACGCCGCGCATGCCTTCGACGTCCTTCCCGACGAGGCGGCACTCACGGCCTGTTTCGCGAAATCGCATACAGGCGAGGTCCACCGCTTCGTGGCGAGGACGGCTACGGAGGTGCACGGCGGCATGGGCTTTACCGACCTGCTTGGTCTGCACTTCTGGTTCAAGCGGATCGGCTTCGACCGCCAGCTTCTGGGCGGACCGGAGCGGGTCAGGGCTGAAGCGGCGCAGCTTCAAGGATTGAACGCGGCGACACGATAAGGCGGGAGAGAGGAAGAGAATGACTGCTTGGAACTTTGGCGACATTCTCGATGCGATCGAACCCGTGCTCCCGCACGACGCCCCCGCGCTGATCCATGGGGACCGGCTGATCACCTGGCCGGAAATGTCCGCCCGGTCCAACAATCTTGGGCGCGCGCTGCGCAATGAGGGGATCGAAGCCGGGGCCAAGGTCGCCTTCTACATGCGGAACCGCCCGGAATATGGCGAAACGATGGCGGCCTGCTTCAAGGCTCGGCTGACCCACGTCAATATCAACTATCGTTACAAGCCCGACGAGGTGCTTTACATCTTCGACGATTCCGATGCCGAGGTGATCGTCTACAGCAGCGAATTCCGCGATTGCATCGTCGAACTGAAGGACCGCCTCGGCAAGGTCCGGATCTTTGTCGAAATCGGCGATCCGGCGGAAATCGCCTCTTTTGCCGAACCCTATGAAGCACTGGCGACGCAAGGAGACGGATCGCGGCTGGACGTGGTCCGTTCTCCCGACGACATGCTGTTCATCTACACGGGCGGCACCACGGGCATGCCCAAAGGTGTGATGTGGCGGCACGACGACCTTCGGAGGGCGCAACTCGATACCGCCGGTTTGCTCGGCCCGGCGCCCCTGGACCTGGATGATACGGTCGATATGATCCGCGCCGACGGCCCTGGCCGGATCTTTCTCCCTGCCTGCCCGATGATGCATGGAACCGGCCTTCTATCTGCCCTCGGCGCGATGATGGGAGGTGGCTGCATCGTCACGCTCGACAGTCCGTCGTTCGATGCAGCCGAGCTATGGCGCGGAGTCGAGAAGCACGCCGTGCAGTCCATCGCGATCGTCGGCGATGCCTTCGCCAAGCCAATGCTGGCCGCTCTGGACGACGCGCCGGAGCAATTCGATACCTCAAGCCTGGGCTCGATCATCTCATCGGGCGTCATGTGGAGCCGCGAGGTCAAGGAAGGGTTGATCCGGCACATCCGGCAAGTGGCGTTGATGGACGCCTTCGGTGCATCCGAAGGGCTGGGTTACGGACTGTCGGTGACCACCGCTCAGGGGTCCGTCCAGACCGCGAGGTTCGTGATCGGCGAGCATTGCGACATATTCGACGAAAATGACGCCAGGGTCGAAGCAGGGAGCGGGATTCCCGGCTTCATTGCCCGCAAGGGCGCCATACCGGCAGGCTATTACAAGGACCCGGAAAAGTCTGCGAAGACGTTTCGGACCATTGACGGTGTGCGCTACTCGATCCCCGGCGACTGGTGCCGGGTGGAGGCCGATGGCAGCCTCACTCTGCTTGGACGGGGAAGCGTCTGCATCAACACGGCCGGCGAAAAAGTCTATCCCGAGGAAGTCGAGGAGGTGCTCAAGACCCATAAGTCCGTGTCCGATGCGCTCGTCGTTGGCGTACCGGACGAGAAATGGGGCCAGGCGGTGACCGCGGTGGTTCGCCTCGAGGAGAGCGCCGAGTTCGACGAGACCGAGATCAAGGCGCACGTCCGCAAGCGTCTGGCGGGCTACAAGACCCCGAAGTCGGTTTACCGTGCCACCATCCCGCTGCGCGCGTCGAACGGAAAGGCCGACTATGCCGCGGTAAGAGACTTCGCGATATCGCAAGGCGCGACGACGTGAACAACGGACCGGTTGGCGACTGTGAGGCGTTGATCGTCGGCGCCGGCTTCAGCGGGGTCTACCTGCTCCACCGGTTGCGCGAGGCGGGCTTCGATGCGAGGCTGATCGATGCAGCCGACGAGCCGGGCGGCATCTGGTACTGGAATTGCTATCCCGGCGCGCGCGTCGATTCGCAGGTGCCGATCTACGAATATTCGATCCCCGAGCTGTGGCGCGACTGGACCTGGCGCGAACGCTATCCCGGATGGCGTGAGCTGCGCGCCTATTTCCGCCATGTCTGCGACCGCCTGTCGCTCTGGTCGCACATCACCATGGGGACCCGGGTGGCAAGCGCCCACTGGGACGAGAGCGAGCGCATCTGGCGCGTGACGACGGACGGCGGCGATATGTTGCGGGCGCGCTACCTGCTGCCATGCCTTGGCTTTGCGGCACAGGCCCATGTGCCCGAGATCGCGGGATTGGAAAGCTTCGCGGGGGAATGGCACCACACGGCGCACTGGCCGCAGCAGGGGCTGTCCATGGCCGGCCGGAAGGTGGCGATCATCGGCACCGGAGCCAGCGGAGTCCAGGTGGCGCAGGAAGCGGCCGCCGAAGCGGCGCAGGTCACCCTGCTGCAGCGCACGCCAATCCTCGCGCTGCCGATGCGACAGGAAACTCTGACGATCGCGCAACAGGAGCGGGAGAAGCTTGGCTATCCGGCGATCTTTGCAGCTCGCCTTCAGACCTCTGGCGGTTTCGATACGGGCAGCGTCGACACTTCGGCGCTCGATGTCGATGCGGAGGCAAGGCGATGCTTGTTCGAAAAGCAATGGCAGGCTGGGGGTTTGCGTTTCTGGTACGCCAATTTCGCCGATCTGCTGACCAGCGAACAAGCCAACCGCCACGCCTATGATTTCTGGCGCGACAAGGTGAGGGCGCGAATTGCCGATCCGGCCTTGCACGAAACCCTGGCACCAAGCGAACCGCCGCACCCGTTCGGAACCAAGCGTCCCTCGCTCGAGCGAAACTATTACGAGATATTCGCTCAGGAAAATGTCGCGCTGGTGGACCTCGCGCGGACACCGGTGCAGCGGATCATAGCCGAGGGGATCGAAACCGACGACGGGTTGATCGAATGCGACCTGATCGTTTTCGCTACCGGCTTCGATGCCGGACGCGGCGGCCTGATGCAGATCGATATTCGGGGCCGGAATGATCTCAGACTTGCCGACACCTGGCGCGAACAGGTGACTGCCTATCTCGGCTATGCCGTGCACGGCTTCCCCAACCTGGCCTATCTCTACGGGCCGCTGAGCCCGTCGGGTTTCGCCAACGGCCCGACGGCAGCGGAAATCCAGGGGGACTGGGTCCGGGATTTTCTGGTGACGCTGCGCGACCGCGGCTTCACGCGGTTTGAAGCGGAAGAGGATGCCGAGCGTGAATGGACCGAGGGGGTCGCCGCGATCGGGTCCATGACGCTCTTTCCCCGGGCAATGTCCTGGTACATGGGCGACAATATTCCTGGTAAACCTCGACAATTGCTCAACTATCCCAGCGTGATCGGTTTCGCCAAGATTTCCGAAGACGTGGCAGCGGACGGGTATCGCGGCTTCGCGCTGGCATGAACGAAAGCAACGACCGATGACCGAGACTGTCCCCGATATCGTGCAAGAATGGGTATCTGACCCGTCGGTCCTGCCGGACTGGTTTGTCGCGGCGCTGGCGGTTCCGCGCGAGGAAGGCTTCGTGACAGTCGATGGCGTGCGCATTCACTATTTCCGATGGGGTAATCCCGCGGCGCCGCCGGTCCTGATGACCCACGGCTTCCTGTCGCACGCCCGCTGCTTTGCCTTCATCGCGCCATTCCTGTCCCGCGATTACCACATAGTCGCCTACGATCTTTCCGGCATGGGCGACAGCGACGTGCGCCCCGACTGCGACATGGCGGCGCGCGGGCGCGAGATGATCGGGGTCGCCAATGCCCTTGGCCTGTTCGGCCACGCTCGCAAACCCATCCTGGTAGCGCACAGCTTCGGGTCGGCCGTAGCCCTGCAGGCTCTCGAACTCGCGCCGGCCGCATTTGCGGGAGTGATAATCTGTGACATGATGATTCTACGCCCGTCGGAACTGGAAAAATATTGGAGCAACGGCCGCAGCAGTCCCGGCTCGGGCGATCCCGACAAGCCTCATCGGCGCTATCCCGATTACGCGAGTGCGCGGTCCAGGTTCGTGCTGGCCCCGCCACAGCCGGTGGGCGAACCTTTTCTGATGGATTACATGGCCTATCATGCGCTCCGCCGCCAACGGGCCGAGTGGGTGTGGAAATTCTCCCCGGCAGTCTTCCGGCGCGACAATTCTCGCCGCCTGTGGCTCGAAATCGGTCCCCGGCTGATCGCCGCACCTGGTCGAAAGGCGATTGTCCACGGCGAGCAGAGCCAGCTCTTCACGCCCGATTCCCACCTCTACGTGCGCGAACTGGGAGGGGAAGATATCCCCATCATCGCGATTCCGGACGCACAACATCACTTGATGCTCGACCAACCTCTCGCCTTTGCCGCTGCCTTGCGGGCACTGATCGAAGAGTGGTCCAAGGGTGACGGTTCGATGCGCGCGGCAGCAGCAGATGTTCGGCAGGACCCGATGGGCACGGCGGGAAGCAACTGAATTGCGCGCGCACCAAAGTGTTTCGATGCAGCTCGACCCAAGGAGACACATATGACCAATGCACCCCAGGTTCCCGAACCGAAGCCCGCCGCGACGTTGCTCCTGGTCCGCGACCAGCCCGAGTTTCAGGTCCTGATGGTCAAGCGCCATCACCAGATCGATTTTGCATCCGGAGCCTTGGTCTTTCCAGGCGGCAAGACGCATGATGGCGACAAGGACGAGCGTTGGTCCGAGCATGCGATCGGGTGGAACAATCTGGATGCGGTCCAGCGAACCCTGCGCATCGGGGCGATCCGCGAGGCATTCGAGGAAACGGGGATTCTGCTGGCGCAGACCGCCCAAGGCGCGCCGTTTGAGGGCGCTTGCGACGCATCGGCGCGCAGCGCGGTCGAGACGGGCGAAATCGCTTTCATCGATGTGGTTCGCGAATTGGGCGTGCGCCTCGATCTCGATGCACTTGCCACCTTCGCCCGGTGGATTACCCCGATTATCATGCCCAAGCGGTTCGATACCTGGTTCTACACCATAAGCGCGCCGCCGAGACAGGTGGCGGCCTGTGACGGACGCGAGACCGTCGATGTGGAATGGATCTCGCCGCGGGAGGCGATCCGATTGGCGGCGGCGGGCGAGCGGACCATCATCTTTCCGACCTTGATGAACCTGCAGCTGCTCGCCGAGGCAGAAAGTGCGGAGGATTGCATTTCGCGCGCAAGGCAACGCAGGCTCGTGACCGTGCTGCCCGAGGTCTCGGAAGAGAATGGAGAACCCGTTCTGGTGCTGCCGCCCGACGCTGGATACGGTCCCGTTTCGATGCCCCTGAAGAATCTGGGCGCCTGATTCCAGGGGACCTGCCGCTAGCGGGCGAAGGTTGAAATCGGTCGAACGCCGGCCGATCTCTCGAAATAATGGCCTCAATCTGGTTATATCTTCCGAATATATTTGAATAATATGGACTTGTCCCGCATTTTCAGATTCTCCCAAGATCGCCTTGACCAGCGGCGATCGACCGTTGCGGGCCGGCCAGCCTTGTGAGAGGGCAGGGGTCGCCTGCACTGACGAGGAGCACGCGGACCGGGCAGGTCGGAAACGCCGGTCGGCGCGCTATAGGTCATAATGCCGACGATGGACGCCGCGCATGCATTTGCGCTCGACGTCAGTCATGTAAAGGACGGGGCGGCGCTCGCCGACCTCCTGTCAGAGGCCTGCCGCGCCATGGGCTGCTCCTGGTTCGCGCTGAGCCATCACGTCGATTTTCTCGCTGCGCCCGATCGCGGCATTCGCATCCATAACTATCCCGAGGAATGGGCGCATTGGTTCGACGAGCGGAAACTCGGCGTGACCGATCCGGTCCATCGTGCGAGCCAGCGGAGTTCGGCGGGGTTCCTGTGGCACGATATGAAGCCGTTGGCAGGCGAACGGCGCGAGGACGAGATGATCCTCGGCGAGGCGCTACGGCACGGCATTGGCGACGGGCTCACGGTCCCCGCTCATATTCCCGGCGATGCGCATGGATCGGTATCGTTCGCCTGGAAGCCGGGGATCGCGGCGAACGCCGATGCGCTGCAGTTCGCTCGCATGATCGGAGGCGCGGCCTTCGATGCTGCGCGGCAAATCGGCAATCCGGCCCTCGCGCGCATCGCGCCGCGGCTCACCGATCGGCAGCGCGAATGCCTGATATGGGCCGCCAAGGGGGAACCGGTCTGGAAGATCGGGCTTATTCTCGGTCTCAGTCCCGATACGGTCCGCGAGCATCTGCGCAATGCGCGCCAGCGTTATGAGGCGAATGGCGGGATCACGCTGACCGTGCGGGCGCTGTACGATGGCGACATCAGCTTCGAGGACATCGCGAAGCGCTGAGAAAAATCGTGGACACCCCCCTATCATGCTATGGTGCGGGTCCGAAAAGCCGTTCAATTGGAACGCCTCTTTCAGAAGGAGGCTTATCCATGCTGCTAATCGTCGACCAACAAAACCGGACCCGCGAGCACCTGGTGCTGAGATCCATGTTCGAGGCGCGCAAGCGCGTCTTCATCGATCTCCTGAAATGGGACCTGCCCGCGCTCGCCGGCCGCTACGAGCTCGACCAGTTCGACAATGAGGACGCGATCTACCTGATCGTCGCGACCGAGGAGGGCGATCATCTCGCCTCGGCCCGCCTGCTGCTGACGACCCGGCCCGCGCTGCTCGACACGCTGTTTCCGGGTCTCGTCGAGGGTGAGGTGCCGCAAGGTCCCGATGTGCTCGAGATCACGCGCTTCTGCCTGTCGCCGGGCATCGGGGCGCGCGAGCGCAGGATCGCACGCGACGCGCTCCTGGTAGGCCTCGCCGAGTTCGCCCTCGCCAATGGCGTACGCACCTACACCGGCGTCGCCGAGCTCCCTTGGTTCCGCCAGATCCAGACTTTCGGCTGGGACTGCCGCGCCCTTGGCGAACCCGTGCTCCATCGGGGACAAGCGCTCGCGGCGCTGCGGATCGAGATCGACGCCTCGACGATTGCCAAGCTCGCTGCGGCCGGCATCGCCAGCGACGCCGCGGCGACCGACGCCGCCTGCGCCGCGTGAGGAGAGAACGATGCTGATCAATCATGCTGCGCTCGACGCACGTTCGCCTCGATCCCCGGCAGCCCGCGACCTCATGGGAAGGGGCTATACGGTTCTCCGCGACGCCGTTCCGGCTTCGCTAATCGGCGCGATCGCCGAGGATCTCGGGCCACGCTACGAGGCGACGCCTTTTTGTGAAGGCGGCTTCTACGGGACAAGGACCAAGCGGTTCGGCCGCCTTCTGATCCGCTCGCCACATATGGCCGATCTGGTCATGAACTCTGCCGTCCTCGAGCTCGCCGAGATCGTACTCGGGAACTGGTGCGACCGGATCCAGCTCAATCTCACCCAGGCGATCGAGCTTCATCCCGGCGCTCTCGCGCAATTCCCGCACCGTGACCAGAATATGTGGCAGGGTGCGCTTGGCGAGGTCGAATATCTCGTCAATGTCATGTGGCCGCTTACCCCCTTCACCGAGGAGAATGGCGCGACGATCATCTGGCCGGACAGCCATGGCGTCGAAGCGTTGGTGGAGGAATCGAAGGAAACCCCGATCGTTGCGGAGGCCCAGCCCGGCGACGCGATCGTCTTCCTCGGCTCGACACTGCACGGCGCCGGCGGAAATCGGAGCGGCAGCGTCCGCCGCGGAATCATCGTCAGCTACTGCCTCGGCTGGCTCAAGCCCTACGAGAACCAGTGGCTGGCCTATCCGCCGGAGATTGCACGGACATTCGCGCCAGGCCTCGCGGCGCTTGCCGGCTATGCGCAGCATCGTCCCAATCTCGGCAATTTCGAGGGGCAATGTCCGTCGGTGCTGTTCAATGGCTACCCCGCCGACCCAATCGCCGCGGTCGATGCGCTCCGGCCCGATCAGCAGGCCCTTCTCGCCGACTATGTCGCCGGGCAGCCGCCGGAAGGAGAAGGCGAGCGCGGGGCGTTGGCGGCATGAGCCCTGGTGCCACGATGGAGCGGGTCTATCTGGATTTGAAGGCACGCATATTGTCTGGCGCCTATCCGCCAGGCACTCGCCTCGAGGCCGCGCAGCTTTCGAGAACGCTTGCCTCGAGCGCCACTCCGGTCCGCGATGCCCTCTACCGCCTCTCGGGGGAGCGGATCATCGAGAGCTGGCACCAGGAGGGGTTCCGGCAGCCCCTCCTTGGCGAGGCCGATCTCGTCGACCTCTATGGCTGGGCCGGGGCGCTCCTGTCGATGGCGCTCAAGGGGCGGTCCCCGCGGCCTGACTTGCCCGGCGGCCTGATCGAACTTGCGGCTCACGACTCCTATCCGGAGGCGATCGAAAGTCTCTTCCGGACCATCGCGACCGGCAGCTCGAATGGCGAACTTCGCGCCGCGATCGTCAATATGGTGGAGAGGAGCATGACAATTCGCTCGCTGGAGGTCCGCGTTGATGCCGACGCGCACGATGCTTTGAAGGCAATGGCGGAGGATTATCGCTTCGGGCGCTGGAGCGCTTTGCGCAGCAAAATCACGCGCTTCCATCGCCGGCGAGCCGGGTTCGCCGGGCGCGTTGCTGCCGAGATCCGCAAGCGCTCGGAACCCTTGCGATAATATTCGGACGATATGAGTCGTATAAAATTCCTATACGGCGCCGCCGCCCTAGCTTCGATCGAGCCGCAATTCCGCGGCATCTTGGAAGGAAACGATCATGGATCGCGAAACCAATGAACTGATCGAACTCGGCACCGTCACGACGGACACCGCCGGCGACGATCCGCTGGGCATCGAAGGTGCCGGCAAGTTCAAGGTCACCGGGCTCACCCAGGACTGACCACGGCGCCGGGGGCCGGGCAGCCGGCTCCCGGCATCGCCCTTCGATGATCGAGGAAAGGAAATGACCATGGAACGCGAACCCCAGGAGCTCGTCGAGCTCGGCACTGTCACGACCGATACCGCCGGCGACGAAGGCCTGCCGATCGAATCCGGCGGGCGCATGCTGCGCCCCGGTCTCGTCCAGGACTGACGGCACCCCGGGGGCCCGGCGGTGCCGGGTCTCCGGAAGCCCCAGGCATCATGGCAATGGGTTGGCAACTGGCGACCGGCACGGGCTATTGCGAGGTGGGCGGCGAGCTTGTCTTCCTCGATCTCGCCCGCGACAAATATTTCTTGCTGCGCGGGGCCGACCGCGCGGCGTTCGATCGCCTCCGGGCCGGAGAACCCAACGATAGCGAAGCCATCACGCGGCTCGAGCGAGCCGGGCTCATCATGCAGTCGGGGAAATCCACCAGCATCGGACCGACCGAGATCGAAGTGCCCGAGGATGATCTCATGGCGACGGAGGGCCGAACGGGCCTGCGGATGATTGCTTCGGCGGCGTTCGCGCTTCGCTGGGCTCGGCGGGCGATGAGGCCTGAGCATATTGCCGCGACTGTCGTCCGGTTTACCGAGCGAAAGCGTGCCATCGGCGTCCCGGGAACGGAGGATGCAGCCGCTTCCGTTGCCGCCGCTTATGCCGCGAGCCGCTGGCTCAATCCCATTCCGCCGCGCTGTCTGATCGATGCGCTCGCGCTCGACCATATCCTTCTTGCGCGCGGTATCGTCGCGAGCCTCGTCTTCGGCGTGCGGATGTCGCCCTTCAACGCTCATTGCTGGCTCCAGACCCCGGAGACCATCCTTACCGGTTCGGCTGCCGAGGCCCGTAACTTCACGCCGATCCTGGCCGTCCGGTGAAGCGGGGACTGCTCGCCTTTCTGGGAGCACCCGACCGCGCGGCGGACGTCGCCGCCGCCGCCGAGCAGCATGGCCTTGGCGCGGTCGCGATCGAGCATGACCATATCCTGTTCGCAGGCACGGACCTGCCGTCGCGGCGCCTCGCGGACGGCGCGGTCATCCTCGGGGATATCTTCACGCGAACCGGGGTGAGCGTTCACGCTCCCGCGGATGGCTGGGGTAATTTCATCGCGGTAGCACGGCGGGGTGATACGCTGATCGTTGAGCGGGCGGCGCTGACCGGCATGCCGCTATATTGGATCCGGAACGCGGACGGGATCCTCTGCTTCTCGCATCTCGAACTCGTCCGTGACTTGCTCTCGGACGTTTCGATCGACTGGGAGTTCGTCGGCCAGTCCCTCGCGTACAGTAATCTCAGGACCGAGCGCACGGGCATTGCGGGCCTGCTCGAGCTGCTCCCCGGCTCCAGCCTCGCGTTCGACGGTCATGGGACCGAGGTCCGGGCGGACTGGTCGCCGTGGGAGCATGTGGCAAAGCCGGCGGCGAGCGGCGTTGCCGAACTTGCCGCGGCGCTCGAGCGGCGCATCGACAGCAGCGTGAAGGCCTGGAGTTCGGGTCGCAGCGAAATTCTTCTCGAACTGTCGGGTGGGCTCGACAGTTCGATCGTCGCGGCCTCGCTCTCGGGGGCGGGCGCGGACTTTTCGGCGATCAATTTCGCGACGCCGGGCGCCGATGGCGACGAACGCCATTTCGCGCGCGCGGTTGCCGAGCGCGTTGGCGCTGCGATGATCGAAGCCCGGAACGACGACACGCGGATCGATCTTCTGTCGCCGCCTGCCCATTTGCATCCGCGCCCGGGTGCCTATGGCGTTCTCGGCGGCCTTGACCAGGCCTTCGAGGAGGCTGGCGGGGGAAAGGCAAGGGCGATTATCGGCGGCATCGGCGGCGATAATGTCTTCGCCTTCGACAGCTCTATCGGCCCCGCGGTCGATGCGTTCGAGCAGTTCGGCTTCTCGCGGCGGACCTTTGCCGTACTTCGCGACGTTGCGCGCGCGGGTGGCGCGACGATCTGGGAGGCGGTCCGCCTGCTGGTACGTGCTCGGCGCGTCGGGCCGCGCCGAGGCTGGCCGCGCGAGACGAGCTTCTGCAATCAGGCGGCGCTGCCTGCGGCACCCTTCACTCATCCCTGGGACGAGGGGGCGGCTGGCGCGTCGAGAGGCAAGCGCAAGCATGTCGAGGCCATCCGCCGGATCCTCGATTTCGCCGACCGTCCCGATCGCTGGTACGATCGCGATGTCGGCCTGCCACTGCTGTCGCAGCCGGTCGTCGAGCTCTGCCTGTCGATCCCGAGCTGGGTCTGGTTCACCGGTGGCCGGGACCGGGCGGTTGCTCGCGCCGCCTTTGCGAACCGCCTGCCGGCATCGGTCGTGTGGCGGCGCGACAAGGGGCGACTGGAATCGCTCTGCACCGCCGCCTTCCTGCGGCAGCGGCATGACCTCGGCGAGCTGCTGCTGGACGGCCGTCTCGCCACGCGCGGGCTGCTCGATGCGGCGAGCATATCGGCCTATATCGAGGCTGCCGACGTCGTCGGCAATTTCGACTATTTCCGATTGCTTGAGATCGCCGATGTCGAGCGTTGGATCCGCGCGGTCGAGGCTTCGCCCTTCTTCGGTCCGAGCAGCGACCAGCGCTGATACTGCCCGGCCTTGGCGGGATCGGGGTCGATCGCGCCTTGCAGCCAGTAACGAAACCAGTCGAGATTGCGCTGATAGGCGGCGAGCTTCTGCCGGGGCTCGGCCTTGATGTGTGCAGCGAACGGGAAGATGTGCATCTCGGCGAGCCGGGCGGTCGCGAGCTTGCTGAACAGTTCGAGCGAGAGCCGCGCTTCATGTTCGGGCAGCTGCATGAGGAGGGGCGCGTGAATGTTGGAGGTGTCGAGCGCCGCTGAAAGGCGCTTCCAGCCGTCCGGCGATTCATCGGGTGATCCGACCTTCCAGACTTCGCGCACATTTTTGATGAAGGTCTCGCGCCCGGGCCGCGCGTTGAACCAGTAATAGCTTGGTTCGAGCTGAACCGAGGCGATCGAGGCGGCCTTGAGCAAATCACTGTGCCGGAGCGTCCACGTCGTGACCTCGCTCCCGAAGCTGAGGCCCCCCATGCCGACGCGCGCCGGATCGACGATCCCGCGCTTTGCGAGGAGATCGACCGCGGCACGAACAGCCTCCATGCCCTGTTCGTAGCGTGCTTCTCCGACCGCGCCGCTTGGCACCGAATTGATGCAGAGTGCGGCGATCCCGTTCGCGGCAAGCGCGCGCAGCGGCCATTCGTCGCCGACACCGCCGCGCAGATATCCCGCGCAGCGATAGTAAGTGACGAAGAGCGGCAGCCGCCCGGGGATCTTCGGGCGGATCAATACGCCCGACGCACGGCTGCCGCTCACCTGCCACGCGATGGTTTCGGCAAGGAGCCCTTCGCTGTCAGGATCTGGATTGGGGGAGGAGACGACGGTCTTGTTGCCGCCCTCGCCGATACGGACGAGGCGCGGCGCGATATCGGGGGCGGCTTCGACGCAGAAGATGGCAGCCTGCGCTGCGGCGCAGGGCAGATAATGGGTACGGCCGCCCGAGAGTTGTCCGTCCGCAGCGGCGAGGCGGGTCAGCCTTGCTGTTCGTGCCGACCAAGCGAACAGGGTCTGGTGGAAGTCCGCGTCATGGAGCGCGACGACCGCGCTTCCGTCGCTTCGGGGCGCCCACCAGGAGAGGCGCAGCTCACCCGGGGGACATTGGCTTTTTGCCGCGCACATACCGCGGGCTCCGAGCGCGGTGCGCAGCGCGACGGGCAAATCGGCTGGCGAAACGAGAGCGGGATGCGGCTGTGGTTCGAGCAGCGCCTGATCGGCGGCATCTGCGGCGACGGGCGCGAGGGCACCGGCATCGTAGCGTAGGAAGTGGCGCGGCGCGGCAGCGAGCAGCGGCGCCCTGTCGAACCAGTCGCCCGAGAAGCGCTGCGTGGCCGGGCGCCCGTTGATCAGGGCGCCATGATAGAGCGGCTGGGCAAGGTCGGTGGCGCCGTCGACGAGGATGCCGGTTTCGCGCTCGGCTTCCTCGGCGCGTGCAATAGTGGCCCGCGACGGCCCCTCGCGCGTGACGAGCGCACCGTCGGCCCGAAACGCGAATGCCTCGATGTCGCTGTCGCCGTCCGCGATGGCACGAAAGCCCGAGCCGTCGGTTGCGCTGGCCCAGAGGCCGACCCGTCCGTCGACGAGCGCGCGAACGACAAGGCGATGGCTGTCCGGACCCCATTTGGCCTCACCGGCTACGATCACGCCAGCATCGTCCCACATCGCCGTTCCGAGACGACCAAGCGAGCGCGGGGGTGACCGGCCGTCGGCCGCAACCAGATACCAGTCGACGTCGATGCGGTTCGTGGCGGTCGATGGCCTCTCAATCCTGTAGGCGATCCAGCGACCGTCGGGAGACGCCGCAAGCCCCGAAATATCGGCGGTCTCGACGATCTCCCTCGGCGTCGTCTGGCTGGCCGCGGGCGATGCCGCGGCCAGCAGGGCAAGGATCAGCGTCAGCCGTCCTACCATTTGATCGTCGCCTGGACCGAGATCATCCGCCCGACCGGGCTCGCCTTCTCGGGGTCATAACCCATTGCCGAGGTCTGGCTGCGGTTCATGACATAGGGCGGGTCCTTGTCGAACAGGTTCAGGACGGAAAGGCCAAGCTGAAGCCCCCGGCCATCTTCACCGCCGCTTCCACCGATCCGCTGCGAGATCGTGAGATCGACGGTGGTCCATGACGAGACGGGCTCGGCAGGCACGACGATCTGGTTGATATAGCTGTCGGTGAAATTGACGAAGGCATTGGCCGAGAAGCCGCCCTTCGACCAGCCCGCGCGCCCGCGCAGGCGCCACTTCACGGGGCTGGCGTAGAAGCCGACGACGTCGGTGCTCGGTGCACCGGGCGTCAATTGCCGCTTGATCGAGAAGATATGCGTGCCGCTGATCCCGAGGTCGAGCGTTCCGCCGGCCAGCTGCGGTGCGTAGCCGAGGTCGAAGTCGATCCCCCGCTGTCGTTCTGCCGAGAGATTGCGCGTTTGGCCGTCGAGGATCGCGACGATGTCGGTCGGCGCGAAGCCCGAGGGATTGAAGAAGGTCGGCTGGTTGAAGTAGAAATTGACGAGGTCGAGCGGCGGGTTGTCGATGATCACCCCGCCGAACACGTCGCGGTTCGACAGGAAGCGGAGATAATCCTCGGTCACCGTTCCGATACGATCGCGATAATCGACATAATAATAGGTGAGCGATGCGCGGAGGCCCGGCAGCGAGGGCGGCGCGATATCGAAGCCCGCAGTCCAGGTCGTCGCCTTCTCGGGCTGGATGTTCGGCGCATAGCCGAACAGCGCGAGGACGGTCGATTGCCCCGTCGGCGACGCTGGATCCGGCACATTCTCGACCGAGTAGAGCGAGAGCGCCGGGCCGATCAGTTCGTCGAACAGGGGGGCGCGGAACGACGTGCCGTAGGAACTGCGGAGCGCGATGCCTTCAGCGGGTTCCCAGCGCAGGCTGAACTTCGGATTCTCGGTGCGACCGAACTGGTTATAGTCCTCGATGCGACCTGCAGCAGAAAGTTCGAGGCGCCGGAAGCCGGGCACTTCATTGTCGGGGCCGAAGATCGGCACCAGCAATTCCGCATAGAGTGACTTCACATGCCGCGGACCGGGCAGGCCGGGATAGGGCGCATTGTTCGGGGTCGCGGCGCTGATGTCGTTCTTGACGAAATAGTCATAGGCCTCGCGCCGATATTCCGCGCCCGCAGCGAGGCGGATATCGCCCGCCGGGAGACGGAACAACGGGCCGTCGGCGCGAAGCGCCGCCGACCAGTTCGAATAATCGTCGATCGTCCCGTAGCTGCCCCGGATGCGGTCGAGCGTCGCGGGATTGTTCGCCGTTCCGTCGCCGAACACGTTGAGCGCGGTCGCCGGGTTGGTGTCGGCGAGCGCCGCAGTCAGACGGGCATTGTTGACGAGATTGGTATAGTCGGCCTTGCCCTTCTGACGGCCATAGGCACCGCCGAGCTGGATGCTCCACGGCCCGAGACGCTGTTCGAGCCCACCTGACAGGTTAATGGCCCGCACGCGGCCCGAACGGTTCTCACGTCCGAGGTCGTTCGCAAAGCTGTAGGTGACCTGCACCGGCTGGTTCGTACCGATCGGATCGGTATAGAAGGGATTGGTGACCGGCACGCGCGACACGCGGAGGAAGTCGCCCTTCGCGATCCTGCGGAAATCGCGCTGCGCGGCGAGCGCGTTGACCTTGAGGATCAGGTCGCTCGTGATCTCCAGTTCGCCTCCGGCATAGAGGCTGTGAACGCGCTGGCGCGGCAGGATGTCGCTCTCGGCACGGCCGTCGCGCCGGTTCTGGATGCCGGGAAGGAGCTGCGCAGCGGTGAGCGCCGTTCCGTTCTGCCCGGCGGGTATGCCGAAGATCTGCCCGTTCGCGGCCCGGATCGTGCCCGGCACAGCGGTTGTCGACCGGAAGTCGGGTCCGCCGAAGGGGCGAAGATCCTCGCGGGCAAAATCGCGTTTCGCGCCCGCGAGCGCGCCGCGGTTCGAGAACTGGTAGGCGAGCATGACATGGCCGCCGCTCCACCGCTTGCCGAGAAGCTGGCTGAATTGCACCTCGCTGAAGTCGCCGTCGGCGGTTCCCGCGCGCAGCGTCGTTTCCGCGCCTTCGAAGCGATTGCGAATTCGGACGTTGACCACGCCCGCGACGGCGTCGGCCCCATAGATAGCCGACGCGCCATCGGTCAGCACTTCGATCCGCTCGACCGCGCCCATCGGGATCAGCGAGATGTCCGCGAAAAGGCCGCCGACGCCGCCGAGGGCGGGGCGCGAGCCGTCGATCAGGACCAAAGTCGACGAGGTGCCGAGCCCGCGAAGGTTGATACTCGATCCGAGCGTCGCGTCATTGCCAGTGCCGTTGCGCGTGGTCGCGCCCGTTGTGGCCTCGTTCGAACCGCCGCCGAATGCCTGTGGGAGCGATTGGAGCAACTGCTGGACACTGCTGTAGCCGCTCTTCTCGATGGCCTCCCGGTCGATGGACACGACGGGCGACCCGGTGGGACCGGCCCCGCGAATACGCGAGCCGGTAACGACGATCGATTCCCCGCCGGATTCAGTCGATCCAACTTCCTCGGCATGGTCGTTTCCCGAGCGCAGCACCCAGGCCCCTTCGACCAGTTCGACGTTGAGGCCGGTGCCGGCAAGCAGACGCGAGAGGGCAGTATCGGCTGTCAGGCGACCTTGGACGCGGGCGCTGCGCTTGCCTTCGACGAGACCTGTCGAGGCGATCACTTCCCGGCCTGAAATCTGCGAATAGCGTTGCAGGGCCGCGCCGAGATCCTGCGCGGCAATATTATAGGTCTGCTGTGCTGGTTGTGCCTGTGCGTGCGCGGCAGGAACCTGAATCGCGATTGCCGCGGTGCTCACCGAGAGCATCGCCGCCAGAAACTTGTACTTCATCTTACCTCCCCAAGCGGCCACCGATGGCCGTCTGGGGGTGCAAAACACCGGAAAGGGAACTCCCCCCCTCTCCGATCGGAATTATTTTTTACTGAGGGTGATCGCGTCCGGCCCCTCTGCCGCCTCCAGGTCCAGAGCTGCCGCGAGTTTGCGGGCAAGGGCTGCGCCGTTGTCGACGTCGAAACGGCCCGTCACAGGGAGTGATGCGAGGGCCGGGTCGGCGAGGCGGATCGGCTTCGCGTTGGCCTTGTTGGCCGCATCGATGACCGCGCCGAGCGGGAGTCCGTCGGCCGCCAGCATTGTGGTCGGCTCTGCCGTTTGGACCGGGCTGGTCATGGCAGGAATGAGACGCGGGCCGCTTTGCGCGACTTCGGCGCTTTCCCCGGGGGCGAGGCGCACGGTCTTTGTCGTCCCGCCGAGCCGGACCTCGACCAAGCCGCGCACGAGTTTGACCTTCGGGACATCCGACCGGGCGTCGACCTCGAACACCGTACCAAGAGCTTTCGTCTCCGAGATGCCGGCGACGACGATGAAGGGGCGGGCGCTGTCGTGTGCAACATCGAAGCGTGCGCGGCCGCCGTGCAGGCGGACACGGCGCTCGGTGTCGGAGAATTGCGGTTCGGCCCACGCGCCGTCCATCAACGTCACGGTCGAGCCGTCGGCGAGGCGAAGCTGGCCGGGAAGCATGGGGCCTGCAGCTATCTGGGGCGTGTCGCCCTGCCGGCCGAGATGCCAGGCGAAGCCGACAGCTATCACGAGCCCGGCGACGGCGGCGAAGGCCCACCGGAATCCGCCCGACGGCTTTTGTCCCTCTCGCGCGATCGCCTCGATGCGGGTTCGGGAGGCAGAGCCGGTCATCACGAAATCGTCCTCGGCCACCGCGAATGCTTCGGCGTTACCGGGTTTCGCATACCAGATTTTGAAGGCCTCACGGTCGGCCTCTGTGGGGGCACCTCGCATGCGCACGCCCCATTCGATCGCTTCGCGCTCGCTGGATTTCACGACTGCGGGTCTCGTGCCTTGCGAACCGCGACCAAAGCTTTGACGATATGTTTTTCCACGGCTTTATTGCTCATGCCTTTGATTCGTCCGATCTCGGAATAGCTGAGATCTTCGAACCTGTGCATCAGGAATACATCCCTTGTGACTGGATTCAGTCTGGCGATGGCTTCCTCGGCGCGGCGAAGCATGTCGCGGTGCTCCAGCGTCGCATGCGGGTCGGGGCCCGCAACGTCATGATCCTCGAAGCTGTGGTGAGCTTGCAACTGGCTGCGCATCCCCGACCGCTTCCGGTTTTTCAGGATCGTTCGGGCTGTCGACGCGAGATAGGCTGCAGGGGCTTCGAGGAAGGTTGCGCTCACGCCCTTCGCGGAAAAGAGGCGGCGAAACGTCTCCTGCACGAGGTCGCCGACTTCATGCGGCGGAACGTTGCGGCGGAAGATGCCTGCTACGCGGGCCTGATGTGCGACGTACAGCGCCTCGGCGCGATCGGCATGGTTGAACCCCGCCCAGTCGTTTGGAGGCAGGGGGTCGCCCGGTGCGGCACCTCGCCGGTCCGTCGGGTCGTCATCATAGTCCATTCCATATCGCCTACCGGTCGGACGGTGAGGCGATGAAGCCGGGAGGTAAGAACATATTCGGAAATATGCGCCGCCGCCTTTAGCCCGAAGGCCTGGACATACGCGTCGGCCACCCGGCAACGGATGGGAATGTCATAAGGCTTCCGAACGAGATTCTTACGTCCCGGCACCGCGCGCCTTGCTGCCCGATGCCCTGTCAGCATAGCGCTGCGCTGCGAAGGGGCAAGTTGACGTACGGGTTAATGGTCCAAATTGAATCTATCTGTCAGCTTCCGGCCGAGGTCGTCATTTCAACTGATCCATCGGTCCGACCCGCCGCAACAGCGCTTTGGACGGCGGCGCAGCCGATGCAACAGGAGCGATGCTCCTGTCCTTCGCTGCGCTGCGGCCCTGCGGGTGCATCCGCTGCTCATGCCACCGTCCCGACGCTTCCGCCGCGGCGGGATCGGCCCGCGCGTGACGCAGGAGCAGCACCATGGCAGCAATCGGAATCGTCAATGGAAGTATCGAGAAGGGCTTCATTGGCCAGCTGACGACCCTATCGATAAGGGCCCCGATCGAAATCCGCCTCAATCGGGCGAAGGGCTCGCAGATTCAGCCTGACTATCGCCTTTGGTCGGACGGCGTCGAGATCGGCGCGGGATGGATCCGTGTCGGCGCGGGCTCGGGAAAGCCCTACGTATCCATCACGCTTGAAGCGCCCGAATTCGGCCCACGGCGCCTCTATGCGAACCTTGGCAGGGCTGCGGCGGCCGAAGATGAGAACCGCTTTGCGATCATCTGGAACGCGGCGGATTGAGATGGCAAATAACTTTCACCCTCGCGACGAAGCTGGGCTTGCCACGCTCATGCAATCGCTTGTTTCCCTTACGGTAACGGTCGCTCTAACCGGCCTGCATCGGCGCCGTCGGGGGGCCGCGCCGATGGGGGTAAATCTCTCAGCAACAACCCGTCGGCCGAGCATGCGACCCGCTCGGCCGTCACTCGGCGGCATCCTTGCGTTCCGGATCAATATCGGGGTGCAAGGGTGTCGCCACCTTGTTAGGGTGACCGCGCATGCGTAGCGGTATCGATCATCTCCCACCTCAGAAGCAGCGCGAGCTCGAACGGATCGTCGAGATCATTTTCGAGGAGTTCGGCGACGCATTGGCTCTCGCGACGCAGGACTGGAAGCGCAAGGGGCGCATTTCCAAGATCATCCTGTACGGCAGCTACGCCCGCGGCGGTTGGGTCGACGAGCCGCATACGGCCAAGGGATATCAGTCCGATTATGATCTGCTGATCATCGTCAACGATGATCGGCTGACCGACCGGGTCGAATATTGGTCGAAGCTTGATGATCGGCTGATCCGGGAACTGTCGGTTACGAAGACGCTTCGCACGCCAGTGAACTTCATCGTGCATAGCGCTGGCGAGGTAAACGCGGGACTGTCGCAGGGTCGCTATTTCTTCATGGACGTCGCGCGCGACGGGATCGCGATTTATCAGGCGGTCGACGACGAACTACCCGAACCGCAACCGAAGACGCCGCACGCTGCGCTGGAGATGGCGCGGGAGTATTTCGACGAGTGGTATCCGAGTGCTTTGAAGCGGAGGGATATAGCGAAGTTCGCTGTCGAGCAGAATTATCTGAAGGACGCCGCGTTCGACTACCATCAGACGGCCGAGCGCCTCTACAATTGCGCACTGCTTGTTTGTTCGTTCTACAGCCCGCACGTGCACAATCTCGCATTTCTGCGCACCCAAGCAGAACGGATGGACGAGCGCTTGGCTGAAGCTTGGCCTCGCGAGACGAAGGCCGATCGATCACGTTTCGAGAAGTTGAAGGAGGCTTACATTAAAGCCCGCTATTCGAAGCACTATCGGATCTCTGTGGAGGAGCTAGCTTGGCTCGGTAGCCGAGTTGACGCTCTAGCGGCGATTGTCCGCGAAGTCTGCACATCGCGTATCTCCGAGCTTGAGGAAACTGCACGGGCAGCCAGCTAGTTTGCGCCTCGCTCGAAGCGGTGATCTTTGGCATTCCATCCTGAATGAAATTCGGTAACTCGATCTGACCAGATGGCCAGGTGGATGCTTTAAAGGGGGGATACTTTCAGGGTGAAGCATCACTCCAACCTGAAGCTTCAAGTGCCGCCGAAAGTCGCAATTGCATTGAATCTCCATAAGTTTGATCTACGGCTCTGGAGTGTGCAATCAGTCCGCCGACGTGTCTCACCATGCCCCAGACCGACGTAAAGTGGCGCGAGGCTGCGTGCTCCGCTAAGCCAAATTTCTCGATGCCGCGGACATGAGATTCGACCCTAGCCCGATATTCGCGAGACAGCCGCACCTCATCGCCGTCAACAAGCAATCCCAAGACGAGTTTGCGCGCGCCTGGCGGCGCAATGACGACTTTCTTGCGATGTAACAGGTGCCCGAACGAATTGAACACACGCTTCACATCATGGACCAGATTGCGCACTTCACGCCGAGTAATCGTCGTCCCGGTCGAAAAGACAACATCGTCGGAGTAGCGTGTATAAACAAGTCCACGCTCCCGAGCGATCTTTGCCAAGAGGTCGTCCATTGGCTCGCTTACCAGGTTGGACAGCATGGGGCTGGTTGGGGCCCCCTGAGCCAGGTGACCGAGGCGGTCGTCGCTGTAGGCCGTGATCTCTGCTGGACCATGAGTCCGACCCGAACGCCACCTCGAATCGATCTGCACATACGGTGAGTGTACTCTCGTGCATATCCTTGCGAGCTCGAAAGCGATTAGAGGTTGATATCCACACGACCGGAAGGCCCAATATACCCTGTCTTCCGAGATGCTTTCGAAAAAGTCGTGAATATCGAACTTTAATAGCCATCTCGCGCCGACATGGCGAGCAGCGCACTTTAGAGGGGAGGCGCCGGGTGCGTAGGCCATGCTGCTCGAGTGTACTGGGCGATTTGCGAGTACGTTTCGCGAGATCCACCGTTGCACACTGAGAAGTTGAGGCTCTGGAGCGGCGATGAGACGACCGCCGCCCGACTTTTTGCGAATGGTGAATGGCTTGTAGCCATCCTCAGACCGTGAGACGATCAATCTCAGGTATTTATAGTCGGCCCCGGTAACGTGGGCGAGATGGCGCAATGTCAAAATTGCGGGAGCCCCGCGTTTCTCGGCTTGCTCTGCTTGATCAAGCGCGTGCTGTACTGTCTGTTGTGTTATTCCCCTGGCTAGTGCGGAAGCACGATATTGGTGGGGCGAGGCGCTGATCATCTACTTTGGTCACCCCCGTGACGACGAGAAGCGAGACGGCTTGAGACCCCGAGAGAGGAAGTCTTGCTTCTCGCCGGCGCGAATGGCGGCTGATTTTACCAGCCGAATGCGAAGCACTCGGCCGCCGGCTTACCGGATGGACACCGACGGTTACCCGTCGGCAACGCTAGCTGTTAACGCCCCGCCCGCAGTTGCCGAGGATAGTAGGGCTCATCACTACCATTCAATAGGAAATCGTCACCGAGCAGCATTACTTTTTTTGCGTGCTGGAGTTCGGCACGCCCTTGGTCCGTCAGATGAAAACTTCGATCGATCAACCTGAGCGTGGTGCAAAGATCTGCGGCGCGGCGCACGGCAGGCAACGGAAGGCCTGTCACTTGCGCCACGTAATGTCGATCCCGAGGTCGACGCGCGATTGCAGCAAGGACTAACATCGCGTTTTGCGAGTCTCGGGATGGCAGCTGGCTCCAGTCTATTAAGGACAGCCGCGGCTGTCGCAGCTGCCGTACAGCGGACAAGCGCTGCCGGTCGACGTCGGTCATGCTAAACAGCGTTCTGATGTCGTCAGGTATCCCCTTGTCCAAAAAAAATGGCGACCACGCTGCACCGCCTGCGCGAAACATTTGCCAGAGCACTACTGGGAGATTGTTCGGCGCGCTGTGCGAGAAGGCTAATAGGCTGCCAGTGTTCCCATAACCAAATGGCGGGCATTGGATTGCTGACGAAGCATATTTCTCGCAAATGTTCTTGACACTCTTGAGCCGATCATCGTCCCAACTTCGCGTTGAAATCGTGGGGCAGACCGTGTGCAGATGGACTTTGTCTTTTCCGAAGGTTTTCTGCAGGACGCGAAGCGCGTGAGGCGTGGCTGCATAGCACGCCACGTGATATTCTATCCGGTGATAAGAGGCCCAACTACGCAATGTGGGATGGGATCTGAAACTTCGATAAAAGCCCTTAATACGATCTCCCGAGCCCGAGTAGTCATCAACTAGCAGAATGGTTCGGCATCGCGCCCCCCGCATGTTCTTCAAGCTCGGAGCACCGACGAACGGTTGTCGGGTGCCTGCAGCGCGGCGCACGCCGTTGAGCATTGCGGCAACAATAGCCTCGCTCCCGGGGAAGGACTGCGGAAGCAGAAGTCGGGCTGGTGCGTCGCGACCAGTTTGAAAGTATCGCTGCCCGGGCGCGAGTTCCCGAACTGGCACGAGAGCGATTGGGTTGGGTAACTCGTCGGCGAGAGTCTCAATAAGCTTTGATAGGCCGATTTGTAGCGAGTCCTGTCCGACAAGCTCGATGCTGTCGAGCAAAATTGCCGCGCTCTCGCGTTCAGAGAGATCGAAATTGGTCAGCCAGTTCTGACCGCGGGGCGTGTCACTTAATAGCAACCAGTTCTCTCGCGTTCATGAGGCACGATAATGAGGCGGATAATTGATAGTATTGCGTGCTTCCGAAATGATCAATTGTAGGGAGGCAATAACGGTTGTCGCCCCTTTAGCCCAAAATTGACGAAGGCGAACGAGCTGAATGAGTCGGAGATCGGGTTCGGCCGTGCATGGCGACGTTTGAAGCCCCTGATCGGACTGACAGTGACGGCTACGGAGTCAAGCGCCGCGCCGCGGGCCTGAACACTTCGTTGGGGACGACCGACGTCGCCTGCTTGTCCTTCGCCCCTTTCGGGACAAGGACGCCGTCCCGGCTCTCGAACGCGCCGCTGCCGGCCACCAGACGTTCGCAGTAGAGCGCGCAGACCTCCTCGTCGCTCAGCGTTGTTGCCTCGTTGTCCGGCAGTTTCAGGCGGCCGAGCAGATTGTCCCGCGGCCAGTCCGAATGGATGCGCATTAGCGCACAGAAGAATTCATACGGTGTCTTCGACACGGTCGGGACGTGGCGCACCTCACCGAAATAGGCGTCGGGGTGATTGCGATAGTCGGCAAACTGGGTGTCGCTCATCTTCTCCTTGAGAATGCAGGCCCTGTCGTTAGCCTTGTCGTAGACCGAGATCATGACGGTCTGATCGGACTCCATAACGATAGCGTCGGTGACGGTCGCGATCATGTCACTGCCATCCTCGCCAGCGCCCTCGAAATTATAAGTATGCCCGATCATCACTGGCGGCCTTTCGCCGTGCAGCGTCACCCCGGGCAGCGAACCGTCGAAGGTCGAGGGGATCGAGAGCAGGGAGGACAGTCCTTCGGCGACCCGGTTCGCATCGGCGTGTTTCTTCTCCCTCTTGTAGGCCTCGTAGAGCGTCATATAGCCCGGGCGATTGAAATCCGGGATGCCGACGCCGATGGGCAACGCGACCATCTGGGCCGGCCCCTCGAGTTCGCGATGGAAGGTCATATTGGTGATGAACAGATAGGCGGATTGGCCTTCTGCCAGCTCGTCGCGCTCGTAGCGGTGAACGCGCTCTGTCGCTTTCGCGAGGAACGGCGGACGGTCATCCTCCGTGACGTCGCTGCGCATCTCCGTATTGAGGTCGATGAAGATCATGCGCCTGTCCGCCGCCGGCTTTTTGAAGGCGCCGTTGAGCTGCGGGATCAGGCTGGAAATTGCACTCGGGTTCGTGGTGCCATCGGCATCGGTCCGGCCGAGCATTCCCGTGACGCCGCGCATCTTCGCTTCGATCCAGAATTTCTCGCCGCTCGCTTTGGACACCGCTGCAAATTCGCAGTGCTTTTCTCGCTTGTCGGTCTCATCTTCGAGCGTCAGCTCAAAACCTGCCGAAATGAGGGCGCGGGCAACGAGGATCTCGTAGTAGGCTCCCTGGAAATTGCCGGGATCCTTCAGACGCGCGATCAGACGATCCTGCAACTCGACATTATGGTCGAGCAGATAAAGCCCGTAGGCAAGACCAAGATAGCAGGCGAGGACGCCGACAACATCGGTGCTCGTCGGGACGCCGGGCTTCATCACCCATTTGCGCTGAAAATGGCATAGCGCTTCATACCATTGCATGATCGGGTGTCGCTGCTCGAGCGGCTTTGCGATCTCGGCATTACCCCACGCCGGATCGAGCTTGGTCTTGAGATAGTCCTGCAGGAAATCAGGGAATGTCTTCCAGTTCCGGGATGAAAGGAGCTTGTTGCCGATTGCGACGATCTGCTCATTACCAACCTTCGCAGAGATGATCGGGCGTCCTAGGCCCTGCTGCTTCTCGCGCACCCTCTCGCGCGCTCGCCACTGCGTCCGGGCTTGCTCGATGTCCTTTGGAAAAACGCCAACTGCGGGGAGGTTCGATCCGACTGTACCATGACAGTGCTTGAACTTGCGTCCGCTTCTGCAGGGACAGCGCTCATTTCGGCCGATCTTGCGGCTACGTCGTGGCGGGCTCGTGGACATTTGTTCTCTTTTTGTCCGAAATCTCCCGATTGGTCAAATTGAGCGCTTTCGATCGGTCTCTCACTTCGCAGACTCGACATGAGCGCATTCGTCCAAGGCCTTCGGGCCATTGCCCTCAGTTCTCGGGGAGTTCATGCGGTAAGCCCCGCTACATCTCTGCAGCGGGGCTTCCCTAGATTGCATCCGAAGATGCGATCAAATTCTGCCATTCTTTCGTCTGGACAGGTAATTGAAACGTCCGGGATCGATCGATGGTTCCCGCGGTCTGGTCAGCCTTCGAAATTTCTCTTCTCATAGACGGTGCCGATCGTCGCGCCGTCCCAGACATAGCAAAGGTGTCGTTCCTGCCGGCAGTTCGCGAGCAGACGAGGCCGGAAGGCGGCGGCGCATTCTCCGCCGGGGTCGCGGACGCTTAGGTAGCGAATGCCATCCGATCCTGCCTCGCGCAGCTCGGTCGCGAGACCCTGCGAATGGGCATAGGTGTCGGGATCGTAGAGATGGGCATGGCTTTCCGCGTGGCCGCGAATGTCGTGAAGATTTGCGGTGAGGTCGGCGGCATAAACGCGCATGTCGATCTCCTGCGCGGGCTCGTCGGTCGCGCCGAGAAAGCGGACGCGGTGGTGCTTGGTCTCGGCAATCGCGGTGTCGATGGTGAGGCCGGCGTAGAAGACGCCGAAGCTCCCGTCGGAGAAACGGCTACCCTCGGTATTGAGATGCGTGAAGGCGGCCATGATCGGCGTCGTGCCGGGGCCGGCGATGCGGTCCTCGGGCGGGACGAGCGCGAGGTCGCCGACCTCGTCGCGGAGCCGGTCATTTGTCATCGCCTCGATGATGAAGACTGCGTCGAGGTCGGCCGGGTCTGCCACCTTGTCGAACAGGCCGACTGGCGGGAAGCGGCTCGGGATGATGCGATAGCAAGGCGCCCAGCTCGTGGCGGTAACGGGAATGTCCAAGGGATCAGCCGCGCTGGCCGTCGATATACTGGCGCACGACGTAGAGGTCGGAGACATTGCCCGACGCCATGCGATCGATGGCAGGCTTGCCGCCGAACATGGCCGCCTTGTTGGGCTTGCGCACCCACGCGTCGGCGGTTTGCGGGACGAGGATCTGCAAACCCTTGTAGATGCCCATCACATAGGAGATGCGTTCGAGCGCATCCTTGCTGAGCGCAGCGACATCGCCGCGTTTCCAGTTGTGGAAGGTCGAACGGCTGTCGAGGCCGAGGATCTTCATCTGTTCGACCTCGCTGAGGTCCCAGGCCTCTGCGATGTTGAAGAAGGTCCGGAGCGCGGGGCCGGTGAGTTCCTTGCGGTCGATAGCTTTTGCAGCGGTAGCCATATAGTCTCCAGTGAGACCTATATGTTCCTTATAGGAACAATTGTCAATAATTGTTCCATATCCGGTATTGTTGATAGTGGAGAAGGGCGCATTATGGACGCTGATACGATCGGTGCTATCGTCGTTGAGGCGATCGAGCAGCTTTACGCCGAAGAGGGCAAGATCATTTCCTTCGATATCGGCGAGAGGACGATCAGCTCCTCTCTGGCCTGGCTGCTCATCCCTCATTTTCCCGAGCACAAGGTCCATGTCGAATATAATCGGCATGACATCTATCCCAAGGAGATCGGGCTGCCGGATGCAGAAGGCGAGCTGACCGAGAGCAAGGTCTTTCCCGACATCATCGTCCATGTGCCGGGATCCGACGACGACAATCTGCTGGTTATCGAGATCAAGAAGTCCACGAGCAACAGGAGCAATGAGCGCGACCTGATGAAGCTTGAGCAGATCAAGCGGAGCTTCCGCTACCGGCACGCGTTGTTTGTCCGCCTCTCGATGGGCGAGGAGGCTTCGATCGAAGACTGTGCCCTCCAATGGGTCTGAACTATCCGATTTGAGCAAGAGGGAGGGGGCGACGACCGAATTTTCCGATCTCAACGTCTTTCAGATGTACGAAGCCAACGCGCGGCAGCCGGGCTTCTGGATCCGCCGAACGACCTGGGCGAACAGCTGCGCGCGCATCGTCGAGGTAGGGCCGCTCAACGGTCCCCCGCCATATTATGGCAATCCCAAAGTCTTTGCGGACATCCATGATCTGACGACCGGCGCCCTGATCGAGGCTCGCGCGAAGATACCGGTGCCCGGCACATACAAGACCTGGCGCAGGATCGACACGCCGGACTGGTTTCTCGACGACTGAGTGGGGCGTGTCGCCGTTCAGTTCGCGATCGTCACCGCAATCGGGCAATGATCGGAGTAATGTTTCTCGCCGGGAGCATAGAACGTCTCGGCGAAGCCTCTGAGGTCCGCGGCTGCGCGCCTGTCGAGAACGATATGGTCGATGAAGCTGGTATAGCGGGGATCGCAGGCCGGTCCCTTGCCGGCGTCGGCGAGATGGAGGTCGGCGTTCGCCGGCTCGCCATCGTCTATCTCGGTCCACACAATATCGCCGCTCTGCGCGAGCCGGCGGTTCCAGTCGCCGAGAACGGCGAAGCGGTCAGGGCCGCTCGCGGCTGCATCGATCCATGCCTCGAGCGCGGGGAGCTGCTGCATGAGCGTCGGGCATGCCTTGGCCTCGTTGCCCGCGAAACAACCCGATTTCAGGTGAATGCCGAGCAGGCGAATCGGCGCGCGGTCAGCCGGCCGCAATGTGATGTCGATCCCCGATCGCAGCTGCGCGTTGCCGATCATCAGCGAAGAAACATCCGCATTGCGCTCGAAGGCGATGCCCTTGCGGACCGCGAAACCCACCGCCTGGCGAATGACCTTCTGATCCGGATGCTCGCCGCCGCATGTACTGCTCGGCGCGCCCGGGCGCGCCTCCATGACGATCGTGTAGCTCGCCGTGTCGAAGATGCGTGCGGCAGCGGCAATGCTCTCGGCTTCCTGGAACGCGATCACATCGGCATCGAGGCTGCCGACTATGCGGCGCATCGCGGCATAATCAGCATCATCGCGCGGGTTGCAGCCGGCGCCGTTTTGCTCGGCGAGGAATTCTAGGTTCCAGCTAGCGACTTTTAGCGGTTTGGTCTGCGCGGGCGGGGTTATGTCCGCAGGCGAGCTCGCCGCGGCGGAGCAGGCGGTGGCGCTGAGGATCAGGGCGGATGCGATGAGGCGGATGGAGAGCATTGGTGCGCTAGTGCCGCAGGGAGTATTCGAGTTCAACAGCTTCTCCCCACATGCTGCGCCGTACATGGCGTCTCGCATCAGCTGGCGCTATATGGCCCGCCCGGCCGGGATTCTCCGGCCGCACAAGGAGACATCAATTGAACCATGCCGAACTGGCAGACAGCGTCGCCGCATCGCTCGGAGTGAGCAAGGCCGAGGGCAAGAAGGCCGTCGATGCCGTTTTCTCGGCGATCACGGACGCGGCCGCAAAGGGCGAAGAAGTCTCGGTCAGTGGCTTCGGCAAGTTCAAGGTCTCGACGTCGGCTGCTCGTGAGGGCCGCAACCCGGCGACCGGAGAGACCATGCAGATCGCTGCCAAGAAGAAGCTTGGCTTCGGAGCCGCCAAGGCGGTCAAGGATCGCCTCAACGGCTGACCGGTGCGTCCCGCCGGCTTGGCCGGCGGGACGGCCGCGTGGCGGCATGTCGAGCGCGGCAGTTGATGAGCGCGCTCTGGCCTCGCTGAGCTCCGGCCAGGGGTCGCGACATTGTTCTGGCCGCGCGAGCGCACTTGGGCTCGCTCTCCTTGCGGCGCGGGCGCACGCACCCGGAGCGGGTGGACAGCGCTGACGCGCTGCCACGGTCCTGGCTACGCCAAGACCTACCCTTCCGTCTGCGCACACGCCGTGCCGCTGCGGGCTCGCCAAGAGCGCGATTGCTCGGGCCCTTCGGGCCGGCACTGCTCCGCAGCGCTGCCGCTTTGGCGTGACGCACCGACTTGAATGGTCGGGAATGAAACGACACATGAGTGTAAGAACAGGAGGGAGCTACTGCGGTGCCGAGCCTCGCTCAGCGCGTTGAAAACTTCAAGGAGCGGCTACGGTTCCGTTTTATGCCGCCTATCGCCGATTGGCTGGCGTGGGCGTCCACATATCAGGCACGACAGACGCTTGGGGGGATGCAGCCAATGCGGCTGCTCGTCGACAACACGGTGCTCTATCACGCGGTGACACACGAGACCGCGTGGATATCGACTGGCAAGAGCAAGTGGGGGCCGCACGAGATCGACACGGGTTATTCGGCGCGCGTTCCTGTTCACGATGACGATACGGATGGTCGTGAGCATCGGAATGTTCGCTTTCTTGCTGGGATCGCGCAGTTGTGCCGTAACGGTTTCGTCGAGCTTCTGACTTCTGCCGAGCTGCAGGACGAGCAGTTTCGGCAGCCTGCCGGCCGCTATCGGGGCTATGGCTATTTCGATCATAGCCTTTTCGCCCGGCTTCAGATCGAGAGCGTCGATGGGCATGTCTTTCCGCATCTCGGCCCGAGTTGGATGCGGCTGCCGTCGGCCGAAGAGCAGCAGCGAGCCCGCATTGATCGCCATCGCCAGGACGAAGCCTTCGACGAGTTGGTAAGGACGTTGGGTCAGGCCAACAGTCAGGATGCGTGGCACCTTTACACCGCCGACAAATTCGGAATCCATGCTTTCTTGACGATGGATTTCAAGTTCATCCGGACCGTCGAGGCTCAGGCGCGCAGCGCCGCCGTCAGCCGTCTGAAGGCTCGTGTAATGTCGCCGGAGATGCTCGGGAAGGAACTTGGCCTATTTCCCTTGTCCCCCCGGTTGTTCAGCTATCATGACGCGAGTTTCTTCGTCCGAACGGATCTCAGCATGCCGTCCGAAAAGAGGCGGCCTCTCAACGGCTACCGACGGACCGACCGTTAGGCAGAAGCTTAACGGCCAGCGCCCTTGGACATCACAGCGGCAATTCAGTCTGAGCGCGCAGCGGCTCGACGATGAATGTGTGGCGCGGGGGCTCCTCGAACAGCACCTCGTTGGGGAGTGTAGCATCAAGCCAATGTATCACGTCGCGGCGATGGATGATGACGCCGTGGCGCTGCTGATAGGGGATGACATCGGCGCCGGCCGGGATCGTGAGGATACGGTAGGAGAGGGGCCAGTCGGCGAGCGGGGGATCCCATACGCCCGCAAGGTAGAAGAAATTGCCGCTGTCGAGCGTTACCCGGTAGCGGCGGTCGCCGGTGCCCATGCGGAACTCGGACGCGGGGATCAGGCAGCGGCGCTTCGGGAAGGCGCGGCCCTCGGAGCGCGCAAAGCGGTAGTTGATGCCGTCGGAAAAGCGCGGGTCGCTTCCCCAGACAGCCTCGACCATTTCGATCTCGCTTTCGTCGTCGGGATTGCGTCTTATGAGCGCACGGCGACCGCCGTCCGGGGCATCGGGATCGAAAGGGGTTGGCGCCGTGCTCATGGTTGGAACATAATGGGAACGACCGTGAGTCGCAAGCATCAGGGGCTGCAGGGCAATGTGTAACGATTACAAGCTTGAAGTCGACGTTGCTTCGATCATGGAAGACTTCGACGATCTCCAGATCAAGATCAAGATGCCCGAGGGCGCGCCGAACGTGCCGGCGCGCGAGGATGTGCGAATCACCGATATGGCGCCGATCGTGAAGGCGAGCGATGGCGACGCCGTCGGCGAGCTGGTCAACCGGCGGTGGAGCTGGCCGGGGCAAGGCGGGAAGCCGGTCTATAATGTCCGTTCGGAGGGCCGCGATCTCGGGACGCAGCGTTGCCTTGTACTTTGCGATGGCTTCTACGAGTTCACCGACCCCACCGATCCGTCGCAGAAGCGCCTCGATAAATGGCTCTTCACGTTGAAGGATCATCGCTGGTTCTGCATGGCGGGCATCTGGCGCGATGCGCATGTCGGAGAGGCCTTCAGCCTGCTGACCATGGACGCTGGGCCGGACATCGCGCCCTATCATCACCGCCAGATCATTCCGCTGCCGCGCGACAAATGGGTGGCCTGGCTGGACCCGCGGGCCCCCGCCGAGGATATTCTGCAATGGCTGCCGGCCAGCATGCTCGAGGTCACCCAGGTCTACGGCAAGCCGCCGGCCCAAGGAGCGCTGGCGCTATGACCATGACCGACGCCGAAGGGCTCGACATCTTCGTCAAGGCGCAAGAGCAAGTCTATCCGCGCGCACTCGATGAAATCCGGCGCGGGCGCAAGCGCACGCACTGGATGTGGTTCGTCTTTCCCCAGCTTGCCGGCCTCGGGCGCAGCGCGGTGGCGCAGCTCTACGGCCTCGGAGGCATAGAGGAAGCGCGTGCCTATCTCGCCCATCCGCTTCTCGGCGCGCGCTATCTCGAATGCGTCGAGGCGTTGCAGGATCTTACCGGCAGTGACCCGGTGGCGGTGTTTGGAGAAGTCGACAGCATCAAGCTCCGCTCGTCGCTTACTCTGTTCGAGGCAGCCTCTGACAATTCGCTCTTGGCGGCCGCGCTGAACCGATGGTTCGCGGGCGAACGTGATGATCGTAGCCTCGCCTTGCTCCGCTCCGCGGGCAAAGACTGACGCGAAAGAAGATTGGCCGGCGCGATGGAATTGAACAATCGCGAAATCGCAACGCTGATCTGGCTGGCGATCCTCGCAGTCGCCGTCTTCCGCCATGCCTCGGTTAGGATCGCCTTTCGGGGACTGCTAAGAGCTTTTGTTCAGCGCCAAATTCTCCTGATCTACGGCGTGGCAGCCCTATATGTAGGCGCATGTATCGCGTTTCTCTCTTGGTGGGGCATATGGACTGCCGACAATCTGAAATCGACGATCTTCTGGTCGATCACGTTCGTCTTCGTAACACTCATCGATGCCAACAGGATCGATGAGGATAAGACCTACTTTGGGCGGACGATCGGCGATACACTCGGACTGACGGGCCTCCTCGTTTTCATCGGCGGCCTCGAAAGCTTCAGCCTGCCAGCCGAGATGCTCTTCGTCCCGGTCATGTCCTTCGTGTCCCTCATGCATCAGGTCGGTCTTCGTGATCCCGCGCACAAGCCCGCCTCGAGCTGCCTCGGCGCACTCCTCGTGGTCGCAGGCATCGCCATTCTCGCGTACAGCATTCACGCAACCTGGCTCGAATGGGCGAAGTTTGACCTGCGCAAGAATCTGAGCGAACTGCTCGTTCCGATCCTTCTGTCACTGCTTTTCCTGCCCTTTCTGTATGCCCTCTCGATTTTCCTCGTCTATGACCGCAACTTCACGAACATCGCATATGCCCTGCCCGACAAGGGGCTTGCGCGCTTTGCTCGGGGTCGCGCGCTTTTCGCCTTTCGTACCGACCTCGATCTCCTGAAACGCTGGCGCCATATCGTCGCCCAGCGGCGTCCTTCCGATCGGCTGGGTGTCGTGCAGGCGATCGCCCAGGCTATGCGGGAGCGGGACAATGCGTTGCGACGACCAGCCGTCGACCTGACAGACGGCTGGTCGCCATACGTTGCCTTGGAATTCCTCGTGTCAGAAGGATTTCCGCCGACGCCCTATCTCTGGTATTCCGACCGGTACCGCGCGAGCGTCACGCACAAGTTCGGCGATGGTCCGCTGGCCAATTACGCCACCTATTATGTCGAGGGCGACGAGGCGCGAGCGACGCTGCTCACCCTAGAACTCTGGATATGGGGGAATGACAATCGCGAAAGGGACGAGGAGCGCTTTGCAGAACTTGTCACCATTTTGATGGATCGTGCGGTCGGCGCGGAGGCCCGTTCTGCGTTCCGCGATGAGCTTGATCCGGAGGCCGATGGCGCCTCGCTCGATTGGAACGGGTATCGCTTTCGGATCGAAGCCGAGGAACCGAATCCTACAGGACGATATTCGCTCGAGTTTTCGATCGCGCACCCCTGCGAACCCGGAAATACCTCATCCTGATCGGGTCAATTATCCCCGAATCTCAATGCAGTGACAAACGATCAACACGACCGTGCGGGAGCTGCCTTGACGAATGTTTCTCGCAAGTAGAACATATAGGGAACATTTGAGTCGGTATCATCATGAGCGCTACGCCCATTTCTTCGCTCCGGCCGAGTGCCGACCAGCTCGCGACGCTTCGTGAGGCGGTCGCGCGCGTCGCGGCCGCACGCGGGCCGGTGCTGCCGTTCGGGATCGGCCCGCTCGATCATCTGCTGAGCGGCGGCGGGCTCGACGGCGCGGGCTTGCACGAGTTTGCGGGCGCATCGGCAAGCTGGAGCGATGACGCAGCGGCGACACTGTTTACCGCGGGGATCGCCGCGCGCTTCGCCGCCGCGCCCGGTGTCGCCGCCCTCTGGGCGCTGACGCGTTTCGATCTCTATGCCCCCGGTCTCGAACAGGCGGGGTTGGGGCCGGACCGCATTCTCTATGCGCAGGGCCGGACCGACAAGGAATTGCTCGCTATGTGCGAGGATGCGCTGCGCGACGGCTCGCTCGCCTGTGTCGTCGCCGAGGTGAAAGCGGCCGACCAGACGGCGACGCGCCGGCTTCAGCTTGCCGCTTCCGAAGGGCATACGCCGATGCTGCTCTACCGGCGATATCGGCGATACGGCCAATGCCCGCTTGCCGATCCCTCGCTCGCCATGACCCGCTGGCGCATCGGTACTTTGTCGTCGGGGCGTATAGCGTCGCCGGGCGTCGGACGCGGGCGATGGAGCGTCGAGCTTGTCCGCCAGCGCGGCGGGCCGCCTTTCTCCCTCGAACTGGAGGCGTGCGATGACCAGGGTCGCCTCGCTCTTCCTGCCGCAACTGCCGATAGAGCGATTGCGACGGGCGGGGCGGCAAGACACGCCGCCTGAACCGGCGCGAGCTGCTCCACGCTTTCCCGAGCCGATCGACGACAATCCCGGTACCTGCTCGGTGCCGCGCGGCGGTGGCTGGCGCCCCGGCGCGCGCTGGGCACAGGATGCATCGGCGCGGGCGCGACCCGATCAGTCGGCGGTCGATGCGTTGCCCGCACACCAGCGACCGACGATGCGCGAGCTGGGACGGCGCAGCGAAGCAGCCGCCCCGGTGTTTCGCACGCTTCGTGCCGACGATGGCGGAGGCGCGGGCGCGGGTGTCGCTGTCGATATGGCCCCATGGGCAGCGAAGCCGACGATTCTTGTCGCGCGGACCGGCCAGCGCGACATTGTCACGGCCACCTGTCCGCATGCGCTCGATCTCGGGCTCGCACCCGGTATGGCCGCGGCCCATGCGCGGGCGCTCGTGTCCGATCTTGAGGTGCTCGATGCCGATCCCGTCGGCGATCGCGGCTGGCTGGATCGCCTTGCGCTCCACGCCGCCCGCTATTGGACGCCGACCGCAGCGGTATCGGGCAGCGACGGGCTATGGCTCGACCTGTCGGGGACGACGCATCTCTTCGGTGGCGAGGAGCGCTTCGCGGCGCGGCTGCTCTGCTTTCTGAAGCGGCTCGGCTTTACCGCGCGTGTCGCGATCGCCGGGACGCCCGGCTCCGCTTACGCACTCGCGCGCTACGGGCCCGCGACGTCTCTCATCTTGCCGGAAGGCAGAGAGGGTGAGGCGCTGGCGCCTTTGCCGCTCGCGGCGCTCCGGCTGGCGCCGGAGGCGCTCGCCGCGGCCGCGCGGTTCGGGATCGAGCGGATCGCCGATCTCTACCCGATGCCGCGCGGGCCCCTGGCCCGGCGGCTCGGGCGCGCGGCGGTCGAGCGTCTCGACCAGGCGCGCGGGTTCGTGCCCGAGCCGATCATCCCCGTCGTCCCGTTCGAGATGCCCGAAGCGCGGCGCTCGCTGCTTGAGCCGATCGGGACGGCCGAGGCGATCGAACAGGTGATTTCCGACCTTCTGGACGACCTGGTGCCTGCGCTTCGCGAGCGCGGACTTGGCGCGCGCAGCCTCGTGCTCCGCTGCGACCGGCTCGATATGGGCGAGCAGCTCGTCACCGTGGGGACGGCGCGCGCGACGCGCGATGCGAAGCATCTGCTGCGCCTGTTCAAGCTCCGGGTCGACCGGATCGAGCCGGGGCTCGGGATCGAGGCTATGGTCCTGACCGCGCCGCAGGTCGAAAGTCTGGCGCCCGAGACGATCGGCACCGCGCTCGACACGTCACGCCAAGCGCCCGACCTCGCTCCGCTCGTCGATGCGCTGGCGGGCCGTGGCGGAGAAGGCGCGCTGTTCCGCTTGGGCGCGCTTGAAAGCGATGTGCCTGAGCGCGCGATCACGCGCGCCGGCCCCCTGACCAAGCCTGACGGCTGGCCGGCGTGGGCGCGGCCCATTCGCATGCTTGCGCGGCCCGAAGCCCTGTCGGGCGTCGTCGCGCTGCTGCCCGACCATCCGCCGCGCCGCTTCGCGTGGCGCGGGCGGAGCTATGCGGTGGTCGCGGGCGACGGACCCGAGCGCATCCATGGCGAATGGTGGCGCCGCCCCGGCGAGATGTGGGCGGTGCGCGACTATTTCCGGGTCGAGGCGGAAAGCGGCGAGCGCTTCTGGCTCTTCCGCCGCGGCGACGCGATCACCGGCAACACGGGCGATCTGAGCTGGTACATGCACGGCGTCTTCGGATGAGCGCGTCCGCGACGACATATGTCGAACTCTATGCCACGAGCCATTTTTCCTTCCTGCGGGGGGCCTCTTCGCCGGAAGAGCTGTTCGCGGCCGCCGCGCACCTCGGCCATTCGGCCCTCGGGCTTTGCGACCGGGGCAGCGTCGCCGGCATGGTCCGCGGCCTGTCGGGGCAGGAGACGACCGGCGTCCGGCTGATCGCCGGGACGCGCGTCGATCTTCGCGATGGCCGCTCGATCCTTCTCTATCCGACCAATCGCGCGGCCTGGTCGCGGCTGACGCGGCTGCTCTCGCTGGGCAAGGCGCGCGGCGGCAAGGGCCAATGCTGGCTCGACTGGCCGGATATCGCGGCCTCGGCCGACGGCCTCGTCGCGATCCTCCTGCCCGATGCGGCCGACGAACGGACGCGGCTCGATCTCGCGGAATTGCGCGACGCCTTCAGCTCGCGCGCATTTCTGGCGCTCACGCTGCGGCGCCGTCCCGGCGATTTCGCGCGGCTTTCCGCCCTCGACGCGCTGGCGCGCGGTCTCGGCGCACGCAGCGTCGCGCTCGGCGACATTCTTTATCACGCGCCCGACCGCCGCCCGCTGCAGGACGTACTGACCGCAATCCGCGAGAAGACCACCATCGACGCGCTGGGGTTCAAGCGCGAGCGGTTCATGGACCGGGCGCTGAAGAGCCCGGCCGAGATGGAAAGGCGCTTCGCGCTCTTTCCCGATGCGATTGCGGCGACCGCGGATATCGCGGCGCTATGCCGCTTCGATCTCGGCGAGATCCGCTACCAATATCCCTATGAGCAGGTGATGGCGGGACGAACGGCGCAGGAGGCGCTGGCCGCGCTGACGGAGGAAGGCGCGTCGCGCATGTTTCCCGGCGGCGTTCCGCCTGCCTACCGGCAGCAGATCGATCACGAGCTGCGATTGATCGGAGAACTCGATTACGCGCCCTATTTTCTGACGGTAAACTCGATCGTCGCCGAGAGCCGGCGCCGCGGCATCCTGTGCCAAGGCCGCGGGTCGGCGGCGAATAGCTGCGTGTGCTTTCTGCTCGGCGTCACGTCGATCGACCCGATCCGCCACGAGCTGCTCTTCGAGCGCTTCGTGTCGGGCGAGCGCAAGGAGCCGCCCGACATCGACGTCGACTTCGAGCATGAGCGGCGCGAGGAAATCATCCAGTGGATCTACGAGACCTACGGCCGCCATCGCTCCGCGCTCACTGCCGTGGTCACGCGTTACCGCACACGAGGCGCGGTCGCCGAGGTCGGAAAGGCGCTGGGCTTGCCGCGCGATCTCACCAAGATGCTCACGGGGCTTGTCTGGGGCTGGTCGATGGACGGCATCCCCGAGGAGCGGATCGCCGAGCTCAATCTCAATGCCGATGATTATCGGCTGAGACTCTGTCTCGATCTTGCGCGCCAACTCATTGGAACCCCGCGGCACTTGTCGCAGCATCCCGGCGGCTTCGTGCTGACCGAGGAGCGGCTCGACGATCTCGTGCCGATCGAGCCGGCGCGCATGGAAGACCGGCAGATCATCGAATGGGACAAGGACGATATCGACGTCCTCAAGTTCATGAAGGTCGATGTCCTCGGCCTCGGGATGCTCGGCTGCATGAACCGGGCGTTCAACCTGCTTCGTGACCTTAAGGGGATCGATGTCGGCATGGCCGATCTGCAGGACGACGATCCCGCCGTCTATGGCATGATCCAGAAGGCCGATACGCTCGGGGTTTTCCAGATCGAGAGCCGCGCGCAGATGTCGATGCTGCCGCGGATCAAGCCGAAATGTTTCTACGACCTCGTGATCGAGGTCGCGATCGTCCGGCCTGGTCCGATCCAGGGCGACATGGTGCATCCCTATCTTCGCCGGCGCGAAGGCAAGGAAAAGCCCGAATATCCCAAGCCCGAGCTGCGCACCGTGCTTGAGAAGACCTTGGGCGTGCCTTTGTTTCAGGAGCAGGCGATGAAGGTTGCGATCGTCGGCGCCGGCTTCACGCCGGCCGAGGCCGACCAGCTTCGCCGCGCGATGGCGACCTTCAAGCTGACGGGAGGCGTGTCGCATTTCTACGACAAGCTCGTCGGCGGCATGGTCGAGCGCGGCTATCCCAAGGATTTTGCGGAGCGCACCTTCAAGCAGATCGAGGGCTTCGGCTCCTATGGCTTTCCCGAAAGCCATGCGGCCTCGTTCGCGAAGATCGCTTACGCCTCCTGCTGGATGAAGCATCATCATCCCGATGTCTTCTGCGCCGCTTTGCTCAATGCGCAGCCGATGGGCTTCTATGCGCCCGCGCAAATCGTGCGCGATGCGCGGAATCACGGCGTCGAGGTGCGCCCGGTCTCGATCAACGACAGCCATTGGGATTGCACGCTGGAGGAAAGCGGTGGGCGCTATCTCGCGGTCCGCCTCGGTTTTCGCCAAGTCCGCTCGCTCGCCAATGTTCATGGCGCCGCGATCGTGGGGGCGCGGGGCGATGTGCCCTATGATTGCGTCGAGGATGTGTGGCGCCGCGCGGGGGTGCCGCGCGCCGCGATCGAAAGGATCGCCGAAGCCGACGGCTTTGCCTGCCTCGCCGAGGACAGGCGGCAGGGGCTCTGGAAGGTGCGGGGGCTGGGGGAGGCGCCGCTGCCGCTGTTTGCTGCGGCGGACGCCCGCGAGGCGGGCTTCTCGCCCGAGGGGCTCGAACCCGCCACCGCACTCCGGCCGATGACCGAGGGACGTGAGGTGGTGGAGGATTATCGCACGCTCCAGCTGTCGCTGCGCGCGCATCCTTTGAGTTTCCTGCGAGACGAGCTCGACGCGATGGGCGTGGTCCGCTGCGCGGACCTCGCCTATATCCGCGATGGCCGGAATATCGAGGTGGCTGGGGTGATCCTCGTACGGCAGCGGCCCGGCTCCGCAAAGGGCGTGCTCTTCGTCACGATCGAGGACGAGACCGGGATCGCCAACGGTATCCTCTGGCCTGACCGGTTCGACATCTACAGGCGCCAGGTCATGTCGGCCTCGATGATCGCGATGCGAGGACGGCTCCAGAAAGAAGGCGAGGTCATTCACATCATCTGCGACCGGATCACCGATCATGATGCGCTGCTCCGCAGCGTAGGGCGCAGCGCACTTCCCATTGCGCCGGGACGCGGGGACGGGGCGCGGAGCGGGGGAGGGCCGGACAGCCGCGAGCCTGGCCTGCGCATCCGGAGCCACGATTTCCACTGAGGCCCATGGGTCTCCTCGCTCGGCGGACCTCTCCCTCATTGGCTGCCTGATTGCGGGTCTCGGCTCGCCTAATGCCGTCAACCCCCGTTGGGGGTTCGCCCTCGCGCGGGCGCTCGGTGACGGCGGCTCACGGCCCCTCCTTTTGGCGCCATCGGGAACAGGTCCCGAGCAACCAAGGAGACTTGAAATGGGTACCACCATCGGAAATCTGACCCTCAAGGACGACGGCAGCCTCGAGGGCACGCTTGCGACCCTCATGGTCACCGTGCCGATCGCGATCGTTCCGAACGGCCGCAAGACGAAGGAAAGCGAGCCCGACTTCCGCGTCGTCAGCCGGCGGAACGGCTTCGAACTCGGCGGCGGCTGGACGAAGACCGCGCGCTCGACCGGCGCCGAATATATCTCGGTGTCGCTGTCGGCGCCCGAACTCGGCGAGATCTTCTGCAATGTCGCGAACGCGCCGGGCGAGGATCCGATGAAGAAGGTGCTGATCTGGAACGCCCCCGGCACCTGATCGGTTGACCGGCTCCGCCGTCAGGCGGAGCCGGTTTCGCTCACGGCGGCATATTCCTCCGGGGAAAGATGCACGCGCATCAGTTCATCGCGTTCTTTCTCGCTGAATTCAGACGCTCGATCGGGATCCGTCCCGCTTTCGAGCTTTTTCCGCATGATCTCGTGCATCGCGATCGTCAGCGCGGGAAAGCGGCGAATGCCGAGGCCGATGATTTGTCCGTTTCGCTTTGCTGCCAATTGCCCCTGATGCTCGACCCATGCGATCTGGGGGTCTGGAATGAAGACGATCTCGGCTTCTCCGAGCGAAGAGGGCGTAATGCACATATATTCGGCGCCATTAGTCAGGACGCTGTGCAACACCAGGTCGGACCCCTGAGGCCACCAGCCGACAGCGGCCTTCGATTGTTTGGTATAGTCGTTGGCGACATACCAGCGGACATTTGCGTGACAATGATTGGCCGGCATGCCCATCCACGCGAGGTCCTTAGCGGGCATCCGCCGAGCACGATAGGCGGGCAGGGCCATGACGTCCTGGACGAGCGCGCGTTCCCAGTCCGTTGGCGGAAATGTCCAGCCCTCGACCTGGTCGAGGAGCCTTGTCCGTAATGCGGACTTACGCTGCTTTGCTTCACCCATTCGCGTCCGCCCCACGCCACCTAGACGCGTTGGCTTTCGCACCGGAAAGGCAGGACAGCAAGGCCGATGCTCCCGCAGCCCGCGGATCCATCCCGCTCTCGAATGCCGCTAATCCCTTGGCCGAGGACCGGCCTCCTACAGTCAACCCCGATGGGGTCCCTGCGCAAGCTTGGGCCGCGGCTGCGCCGCGGTGACAGCGGCCTGTCCCCGTCCGGCGGGGCGACTGTCGAGCGGGAATGGTCCCGCTCCCGGACAGGAGCCTCGAAATGCCGCTTTCCACCGCACAATCCTTCGCCTGGAGCATGGCCCGCACGATGATGACCATCATCGTCCTGATCGAAACGGGCAGCGGCTTCTCGGTCATGCCGCTCAATCTTTCCAAGGAGCTCAATCAATGATGAGGATTTCACTGCTTGCGGGCGCAGCCTTGCTGGCGACGCCGCTCCACGCAGCACCCGGCGATCCGCGCGCGCAGGTCGGCCGCGCCAACGATGCGGCGCGCGTCCAGCCCGAGCGCGCGACCTTTATCAACGCGATCCAGCAATATGCGTGGGCCGAGGGCGCGCTGTTTCAGGTCTATACGGCACCGGGACAAGTCACCGACATCGCCCTGCAGGAAGGCGAGGAACTGGTGGGCCCGGGGCCGGTCGCCGCCGGCGATACGGTGCGCTGGATCATCGGTGATACGTTGAGCGGTGAAGGCGGCGCGCGGCGCGTGCATATCCTCGTGAAGCCCACGCGGCCCGACATCATGACGAACCTCGTTATCAACACGAGCCGCAGAACCTATCACATGGAGCTACGCGCGACGCCGGCGACCTATATGGCCGCTGTCTCGTGGCGGTATCCGCAGGACGAGCTTATCGCGCTCCGCGCCGCCGAGGCCGAACGCGTCCGGGCCGCGCCGATTGCCGGGGGGATCGACCTGCCGTCGCTCAACTTCGCGTACCGGATCAGCGGCGACAAGGTCGCGTGGCGGCCGGTGCGGGCGTTCGACGACGGCCGCCAGTTGTTCGTCGAGTTCGGCCCGTCGATCGCCACCGGCGAAATGCCGCCGCTATTTGCCGTCGGCGAGAAGGGTGCGGCCGAGCTTCTGAACTACCGTGTCGACGGCCGCTTCATGATAGTCGACCGGTTGTTCGATCGCGGCGAGCTTCGCCTGGGTACCGGAAAGGCGGCGAGGAAGGTCCGGATCGCTCGCGACGCGCCGACCGCGCGGGTGCGCCCGTGAGCCGGCTCGCAGACGCCGAAGGGGAGGCGCCGGCCGCCGAACCCATGCCGGACGCGGCGGTAGTTGCGCCTGCAAGCCCTGACGGCTTTCGTCTTGAGGGCGAACTGCCGCGCGTCATGCGCCTGTCGCGCAAGACGCTTGCGGTGCTCGGTGGCACCGCCGGGATCGCAATTGGGGGCGCACTTCTCTGGGCGCTGCGCTCGGCCGATCCAAAGGTCGCGCAGGAGCTTTACGAGGTCGCCTCGCCCAACCGGTCCGAAGCCGTGACCGGGGCGCCCGCCGACTATGGCGCTGTCCCCAAGCTCGGACCGCCGCTGCCAGGGGACCTCGGGCGGCCGATCGTGGCGGCGCAAAGGGCGGGCGAGCCTGTCCCCGTCCCCGCGATGGGGCCGCCCCCGCCCGATCCGCGCCAAACCGCGCGGGACCAGGCGAAGCAGCGCGCTCTGCAGGAACGCGAGGCCGCCGAGGGAAGCCGCCTGTTTCTGGGCGGCGGCAGCGCGGCGGCCGCCGCGCACGGAATTCTCGATGCCCCGCCGGCAGCCTTAGAACCGGCCAAGGAGGCAGGTACGCCCGCAGCAGTGCGCAAAGCCTTTCTCGCCGGCGGGCCGCAGCCCGCGTTCGAAAGCTCCGAGCGGATCGTCGCGCCGAGTTCGGCGGCCGTGGTTCAGGCTGGCACCGTTATCCCGGCTGCTCTGATCACGGGAATCCGGTCCGACCTTCCCGGCCAGATCACCGCGCAGGTCACGCAGAATGTCTATGACAGTCCGACCGGTCGGCTGCTGCTCATTCCGCAAGGTGCGCGGCTCGTCGGAGAGTATGACAGCGAGGTCGCCGCGGGTCAGCGCCGTGTGCTTCTGGCCTGGGATCGCCTTATACTCCCGGGCGGGCGATCAATTCGTCTTGATCGCCAGCTCGGCGCAGATGTCTCGGGCTATGTCGGTCTTGAAGATGGCGTGAACAACCATTGGGGGCGGATGTTGCGCGCGGCGTTGGTCTCGGCGTTTCTCGGCGTCGGGACCGAACTCGCCGTCGGTGGGGACGGTGACCTCGTCCGGGCGCTTCGGTCGGGCCTTCAGGATAGCACGAACGAGGCTGGGCGGCGGGTGGTCGAACGCGAGCTCTCCGTGCCACCAACGCTCACAGTCCGGCCCGGCTTTGCGTTTCGCGTCATGGTGACCCGCGACCTCATTATTGATAGCTCGGCTTCGGCAGGTGCGCGGTGAGCAAGCTCAGACTGGGAGCGGTGCTGGACGAAAAACCAGTCAAGCTCAGTATCGAACTCCCGGGTGCCTTGCACGCCAGGCTGGTCGAATATGCGAAAGTTCATGCGCGTGAGACGGGGCTCAGCGAGCCGATTTTGCCCGAGCGCCTCATTGCTCCGATGCTCGATCATTTCATCAGCACCGATCGGGCGTTCGCTCGCCTTCGGTCGAAATAGGCCTCCGAGCGCCAAAGCCGAGTCACAGCAAATGTCCAAGGACGGCCCAAACGACTATACACGCACGATCCGGCGCCATCAGCTAAGAGAGATGGTACCGCTTGCCGACAGCACCATCTTCGAGATGGAGCGTCGGGGAGAATTCCCTCGTCGCTACGCATTGTCTCCAAGGACGGTAGTCTGGAACCTGGCGGAGGTTGAGGCTTGGTTGGCGGATCGCCGGGCACGGCCTATCGGTCGCGCCCAGCAAGTGGATGTCCGCGACCGGCGCAATCGGCCGGTCAAAGGCTAGGGTCGAGGTCGAGGAGTGGCGGTGCTGGGGGGAGCAGTGTGGGTGCATAGCGCTGACCTGCGATCCACGCATCGACGGTATTTGACCATTCCTGCATCATGTGGCGCCTCTGCTGCTCATATTCGGCTTTGTTGTACACGCCCCTCGACGAGCGGCCGTCTTCATGCGCAAGACATTTTTCGACCCAGTCACTGTTGAACCCCATCTCGTTCAGAAGCGTCGAACCCGTTCGGCGAAGGTCGTGCACGGTGAATGGTTCAAGCGGCAGGCCGTCTTTCCGCGCCTGTTCGACCACGGCGTAAGTCACCCGGTTCAGAGTTGCACGGGACATCGGCGCATCCGCGTCGTAGCGGGATGGCAGCAAATATTTCGAATTGCCCGCACAGGTCTTCAGCGCGATCAGGATGTCGAGCATCTGCGTCGACAGATAGACATTGTGCGGCCGCGATCTTTTCATTCTTTCCTTCGGAATGGACCAGACGGCATTTTCGAAGTCGACCTCGTTCCAGACCGCATCCTGGAATTCACTCTTCCGCACCATCGAAAGTAGGATGAATCGCATCCCCAAGCGTATTGTCGGGATGGTTGCCACCTGCTCGAGGGCCTTGAACAGCACCCTGATTTCCGAAGGAGATAGCGAGCGATCTTTCGGGACAAAAGTCGCGATTGATGCCGGACCCACTTCGTCAGCGGGATTCTCCGCCTTTTCGCCGTGCAGCTTTGCAAAGGCGTAAATCTGTTTGAGGATATCGCGGACATGAATGGCGGTTGCCGGCGCGCCGCGATCTACGATCTTGAGGCAATGTTCGCGTAGATCGCCCGGGGTGATCTCGGTCAATAGGCGACTCTTCCATACCGGAAGTAACTCACGCTCGAATATCGAGCGCCTCATTGCTCGTGTGCTGTCGGCCATAGGAGCACACTGAAGCCACTTCTCTCCGAACTGGCCAAAGCTCTTGGCTTCCTTGATCCGCCTCTTCTCGCGCTGCTTCTCGATGGCCGGCGACTGCCCCTCGGCGATCATTCGTTTTGCGTCGATGCACTTTTCGCGAGCGCGCGCTAGCGAAAGGTCCGAAGGCGCGTACTTGCCAAGTGTCACGGTCTCCCGGCGACCATGCAAACGGTAGTCCACGCGGAAGGAAATGGTGCCGCCGGGACTGACCAGCACATACATGCCGTCACGGTCCGTGACCTTATATGGTTTTGCTTTTGGTTTCAGGTGCTTGAGTTCTGTATCGGTAAGCATGAGGGGGACTCCGACGGAAAAATACCGTCAGCCTAAAAGCGCAGTTCTCCCGCCCGAAAAAGCACTGCTTTTCCGACTGTTAGAGCGAAAAAAATACCGTCTAGGACTGATGTGTCCCTGACGGTATCGACGATTTCTGGAAGAAACAAGGGTAGGCAAGGCCGTCAGCCCGTCCGCTCGCAATGAAGGCTGCCCACCGATTGTCGCCGAATGTTATCGACAACAAAATTATTTTTTTCAATTAGTTGGACGTCATCCCTGCGAGAGGTATTCGGGCATTTGCGTGCCCCGAATCATTCCCACTCGATCGTCCCCGGCGGTTTCGACGTATAGTCGTAGACGACGCGGTTGATGCCCTGCACCTCGTTGATGATGCGCGTTGCGCAGCGGCTCAGGAAGCTGGCGTCGAAGGGGTAGATGTCGGCGGTCATGCCGTCGGTCGAGGTGACGGCGCGGAGCGCGCAGACATGGTCGTAGGTGCGCCCGTCGCCCATCACGCCGACGGTCTTGACGGGGAGCAGCACCGCGAAGGCCTGCCAGATCGCGTCGTAGAGACCCGCGTTGCGGATCTCTTCGAGATACACGGCGTCGGCCTTGCGCAAAATGTCGCAGCGTTCCTTCGACACTTCACCGGGGATGCGGATCGCCAGGCCGGGGCCGGGGAAAGGGTGGCGGCCGACAAAGATGTCGGGCAGGCCGAGTTCCTTGCCGAGCAGGCGGACCTCGTCCTTGAACAGCTCGCGCAAAGGTTCGACGAGCTTCATGTTCATGCGTTCGGGCAGGCCGCCGACATTGTGGTGGCTCTTGATCGTCACGCTCGGCCCGCCGGTGAAGGATACGGACTCGATGACGTCGGGATAGAGCGTGCCTTGCGCGAGGAAGTCGGCGCCGCCGATCTTCTTCGCTTCCTCTTCGAAGACGTTGATGAACTCGGCGCCGATGAATTTGCGCTTCTTTTCGGGATCGGTGACCCCCGCAAGCCCCGCCATGAAGCGCTCCTCGGCGTCCACCACCACCAGCGGGATGTTGTAATGGTCGCGGAACAGGCGCTCGACCTGTTCGCGCTCGTTCATGCGCAAGAGGCCGTGGTCGACGAAAACGCAGGTCAGCTGTTCGCCGACCGCTTCGTGGATCAGCACCGCGGCGACTGCGCTGTCGACCCCGCCCGACAGGCCGCACAGCACGCGCTGGTCGCCGACCTGGGCGCGGATTTCGGCGATCTTGGTGGCGCGGAATTCGGCCATCGTCCAGTCACCGTGGCAACCGCAGACGTGGCGGACGAAGTTGGCGATCAGCTTGGCGCCGTCGGGGGTGTGGACGACTTCGGGGTGGAATTGCGTGCCATAATAGCGGCGCTCGTCGTCGGCGATCAGCGCAAAGGGTGCGCCGTCGCTGATCGCGACGATGCGGAAACCCGGGGCGAATTTCGTCACGCGGTCGCCGTGGCTCATCCACACCTGATGCCGCTCGCCGACTTCCCATAATCCGTCGAACAGCACGCAAGGTTCGGTGACGGTCAGGAAAGCGCGGCCGAATTCTCCGTCACGCTCGCCGTCGACGCCGCCGGGCTCGACCTGCCCGCCGAGCTGCTGGCTCATCACCTGCTGCCCGTAACAGATGCCCAGGATCGGCAGGCCGCTGTCGAACACCGACTGCGGTGCGCGCGGGCTGCCGTCGGCCGGGACCGACGCGGGCGAGCCCGACAGTATGATCCCCTTGGGCTGCATGCGTTCGAGCGCGGCTTCGGCCTGGGTGAAGGGGACGATCTCGCTATACACGCCGGCCTCGCGGACGCGGCGCGCGATCAGCTGGGTCACCTGGCTGCCGAAATCGACGATCAGGATGGATTCGCCGATATCGGCTTTGGGCGAAGCGGAAGAGTCGAGAGTCGGCATGGCTGGCCGATAAGGAAGGCAGGCCATGCTGTCCAGCGGTCGATATCGGGCGTTGGTGGAACGCATATGGTTTCGACACATTGTTGCGACAATTGCGACATAACTGAACCGCCGCCGAAAATCCGCGTCAGCGCCGGTTCAGTCCGACCACGCCAAGACCGACGACGAAAACAAAAAAGGCTCTCCCCTATGACGAAGTTCCGCCCCTCCCTGCCTGCGCGCGTCGCGCTGCTATCCGCCACGGCATCGCTGGCTTGGCCCGCGCTGGCCGAAACCGAAACAATGTCCGCAGGCGCAGTGGCGGTCACCGCGGTCGCCGCCGACGAACAGCCCGCCGATCAATCAGCGTCGGTGCCTACGGACGAAGACAGCGATTTCGACGCCATCGACGGCGACGAGATCGTCGTCACTGCGCCGCGGCTCGCAGGCCAGCTCGATACCGATATCAAGGCCGAGGCCGAACTCGATGAAGCCGCGATCGCCAGCTATGGCGTGTCGAACGTCGCTGAACTGCTCGATGCGCTGGCGCCGCAGACGCGATCGGGACGCGGCCGCGGCGGCGGCCGGCCGATCATTTTGGTCAACGGGCGCCGGATCGGCGGTTTTGGCGAGGTTCGCAACCTACCCCCCGAAGCGATCGCGAAGGTCGAGGTTTTCCCCGAGGAAGTCGCGCTGCAATATGGCTATTCGGCCGACGAGCGCGTCGTCAATTTTGTGCTCAAGCCGAATTTCCGCCAAGTTGCGATCGAGGCCGAGGGCGGATTGCCGACGCAGGGCGGCCGTTTCCAAGGCGAGATCGAGCCGAGCTTCCTAATGATCGGCGACAATGGCCGGCTGAACCTGAACGCCGGGTGGGAACATCGTTCGATGCTGCTCGAAAGCGAGCGCGACCTGGTTTACGACGACCCCGCGCAGGCCGCCGAAGCGCCCGCCCGCAGCCTGCTCAGCGCCTCCGACGAATATCGCATCGATGCGACGATCCAGCGCAGCCTGAACAAGCTGACCGACGCGTCGGTCAATGTCCGGCTGGACCAGACCGACACGCGCTCGCTGCTCGGCCCCGGCATCGGCGGCGTGACCGATCCGCTGGAACGCGACAGCCGCAGCCGTAACCTGACCACGACCGCCAGCGTCAACGGCATGCTCGGCGATTGGCGCTGGTCGGTGTCGGGCAATTACGCCGACGCCGATCAACGCACCTTTACCGACCGGATCAGCGGCGCCCGCGACCGGTTCGACAGCAGCCAGCAGAGCTTTGGCGGCAACGCCAATCTGTCGGGCACCGTGACCGAAGGCTGGGCAGGACCGATCCGTCTTTCCGCGACGGGCAGCTATTCGGGGCTGCGTTTTGACAGCCGATCCGAACGTTCAGGGGCGATCACCACCACCGAACTCAGTCGCGACCTGCCTGGCGTGTTCGGTTCGCTGACCGTGCCGCTGCTCGATCCTGAGTATGAAATCGGCAATATCGGCCGCGTCTCGCTGACGTTGAGCGGACAATATCAGGATCCGAGCGATTTTGCGGCGCTCAAGAGCTGGGGCGCCAACTTCAACTGGGGCGTTACGGACAATCTGTCGCTGATCGCGAGCTTTAACCAGGACGAGGCGGCCCCGGGGATCCAGCAGCTGGGCGCTGCGCCGCTGGTCACCCCCGCGGTCACCTATTATGATTTTGCGACCGGCCAGACGGTGCAGATCACGACGACGACCGGCGGCAATCCCTTCCTGCTCGCCGAACAGCGCCGCGACCTGAAACTGGGGCTGAACTGGTCGCCGCCGATGGTCGAAGGCCTGAACTTTTCCATCAACTACAATCGCAACAAAAGCTTCGACACCGCAAACAGCTTTCCGCTGCTGACCCCCGAAATCGAAGCGGCCTTTCCCGACCGCGTGACGCGCGACGCCAACGGAGTGCTGATCGCGCTCGACCAGCGACCGGTCAATTTCGACCAGGTCGAAAATTCGCAGATCCGCTGGGGGCTGAATTTCGGGAAAAGCTTTGGCCAGCAGCAGCCGCGCGCACCGGGCGCCGGTGGTCCCGGAGGCGGTCGCCCCGAGGGTGCCGGTCGTCCGCGCGGCGGCGGTGGCGGCCCGCGGATGGGCGGCGGCGGTCGTGGCGGGCCGGGGGGCATGTTCGGCGGGCCGCAGGGCGGGCGCTGGCAGGTGTCGCTCTATCATACGATCAAGCTGACCGACAAAGTGCTGATCCGGCCGGGTGTGCCCGAGCTCGACCTGCTGAACGGGTCGGCCACGGGCAACGGCGGCGGCAGCAACCGGCACCTGCTCGAACTCGACGGCGGGCTGTTCAACAAGGGTATGGGCGTCCGGCTCAGCGCCAAATATGACAGCGGCAGCACGGTCACCGGCGGAAGCGCGGGCGACCTGAAATTCGGCGACCTCGCGACGTTCAACCTGCGCTTCTTCATGGACCTGAACCAGAAACCGAAACTGACCGAGAAACTGCCCTTCCTGAAGGGATCGCGCCTGCGCCTGTCGATCGACAATCTGTTCGATGCGCAGCGAAAGATCACCGACGCCAACGGTCTGGTGCCGCTGAATTACCAGCCGGGCTACATCGATCCCTTGGGCCGCTATATCGAGCTGGAGTGGCGCAAGACGTTTTAGATGGCGAGACCTGCGGCGCTGGTCGGCATCATCGGCGTCGGCTCGCCGGGCACAAAGGTCAGGGCGTTTGCAAACTGCGCCGTGCAACCCGCCCAGCTGTAGCGCGAGCCTAGCGCGGCGGCATCGGCGCGGTCGCACGCCAAGGCGGTGCCGATGGCGCGCCCCAGATCATCGTCGAGCGCGCCTGCGCCATCGCGGATGATGTCACCGGGGCCGGGAACCGGGAAGGCGGCGACGGGGGTGCCGCAGCTGAGCGCTTCGATGACAACCAGCCCGAAGGTGTCGGTCCGGCTGGGGAAAACAAACACGTCGGCGCCGGCATAGGCCGCTGCGAGGGTTTCGCCGCCGAGTTTGCCGAGAAACAATGTGTCGGCGTGCTGTGCCTTGAGTGCCGTAAGCGCAGGCCCATCGCCGACGATCACCTTCGTGCCCGGATAATCGATGTCGAGGAACGCCGCGATATTCTTTTCGACCGCGACGCGGCCAACATAGAGCTGGATCGGGCGCGGCAGACCGGCATAAGCGGGATGTGCAGTGCGGTCGGGGCGAAACAGCTCGTGGTCGACGCCGCGTTCCCACATCATCGTCTGGCCCAGCCCCTGATCGGCGAGTTCGCGCGCCAGGCTGCGCGTGGCGACCATGATGTGGCGCGCGGGGCGATGGAACCAGCGGATGAAGCGCCAGACGACTTTGGGGGAAATCGGCAGGCGCGCCGCCACATATTCCGGGAAGCGCGTGTGATAGGCGGTGGTGAAGGGAAAGCCGTGCTTCAGGCACCAGCGCCGCGCCGCCAGACCCAATGGTCCTTCGGTCGAGATATGGATCGCCTGCGGGGCAAAGGCGCGGATATGCCGACCGACCTTGCGCCACCCCGCCAGCGCGAGGCGGATTTCGGGGTAGGAGGGGCAGGGCACCGACCGGAACAGGTCGGGCGAGACGACCGCGACCTCATGCCCCGCTTTGCGCAATTCGGCGATCGTCGCCTGCAAGGTGCGGACGACGCCGTTGACCTGCGGCTCCCATGCGTCGCTGACGATCAGGATCCTCATGCGGCGCGCGCCGGTGCGGGCAGTTCGAGCGTCGCGGGAGCGCTGCGCTTGGCGACTTCCTCGGCCCAGTGCAATATCTCCATTCGCCCGTCATGATGTTCGACCAGCGCGGTGCACCCCTCGACCCAGTCGCCGTCGTTGTAATATTCGGTGCCCTCAATCTCGCGCATCTCGGCGCTGTGGATATGGCCGCACACCACCCCATCGACCCCGCGCGAGCGCGCGGCGTGGGCGACGACTTCTTCGTAGCGACCGATGAACTGGACCGCGTTCTTGACCTTGTGCTTGGCGACCATCGACAGCGACCAATAGGGCAGGCCGAACTTGCTGCGCACCGCATTGACGACGACGTTGCACTTCATCAGCGCGGTGTAGGCAGCGTCGCCGACGAAGGCGAGCCAGCGGTGCGCGAGCATCACCGCGTCGAACTCGTCGCCATGGACAACCAGCAGTTTTCTGCCATCGACGGTTTCGTGGATCGCTTCGCGGCGGATTTCGACCCCGCCGAAATCGAAGCCGTCGAAGGGCTTGACCATCTCGTCATGGTTGCCGGGGACATAGACGACGCGGGTGCCGCGCTTCGCGCGCTTGAGCACCCGCCACACGACGTCATTATGCTCGGGCGGCCAGAAATGGCGCTTTTTGAGCCGCCAGCCGTCGATGATGTCACCGACCAGGTACAGCGTCTCGCAATCGACATGGTCGAAAAAGTCGATCAGCATTGCGGCGTTGCAACCGCGGGTGCCGAGGTGGATGTCGCTGACCCACACGGTGCGGTAGTTGCGACGCTCGCCGATCACGCGTTCGGGGACATGCGGGTCGGTGGTGAAGGGGTCGGGGAAACGCGCGGGGATGGGCAGGGTCGAGATCGAGGCCATGTCATGCTCCGTGGCAGCCTTAGCTGCCCACGGCCTAGACAGGAGTTTTGTGACACTGTGCGATTCAAACCCGCGTCGGTTCGGCGACGGTTTGGCGGCGGTTTTGTGACGTTAGTCGGGTAACGTCGCCCCCGCGCAGGCGGGGCCGCGATCGGTTTACGCGGCCCTGCAGGAATAGGCGGCTAGCGGCCCCCGCCTGCGCGGGGGCGACGAATTACGTCCGCCGGATCACCAGATTGCGGATCTCGCTCATATCCTCGATCGCAAAGCGCACGCCTTCGCGCCCCAGCCCCGAATCCTTCACCCCGCCATAGGGCATATTGTCGACGCGGTAGCTCGACACGTCATTGACGACAATACCGCCGACGTCGAGATGATCCCACGCGTCGAGCACCTTTTGAAGGTCGCTGGTGAACAGCCCGGCTTGAAGGCCGAACTTGCTGTCGTTGACCTCGGCCAGCGCGTCTTCCCATTTGGCGAATTTCGACAGCACGACGACGGGGCCAAAGGCTTCTTCGACGACGACATCGGCGCCCTTGGGAACATTCTCGAGCAGCGCGGCCTCGAGCATATTGCCCGCACACCCGCCGCCCGCGAGCAGCGTCGCGCCCGCGGCGACAGCATCATCGATCCAGCCCTTCAGACGCTGCGCTTCCTTCACCGAAATCATCGGGCCAATGAAGGTGTCGCGATGTTTCGGATCGCCCGATTTCAACGTCTTGACCTTCGCGGTGAGCATGTCGCGGAATTTGTCGTAGATGTCTTCGTGGATGATCACGCGCTGCACATGGATGCAGCTTTGCCCCGACTGGTAATAGCCGCCAAAGATGATCCGCGCGAGCGCATGGTCGAGGTCGGCGTCTTTGTCGACGACCACCGCCGCATTGCCGCCGAGTTCGAGCACGACCTTTTTCTTGCCCGCCTTCGCCTTCAAATCCCAGCCCACGCCGGGGGAACCGGTGAAGGACAGGAGTTTCAGCCGCTCGTCGGTGGTGAACAGGTCGGCGCCTGCGCGGCTCGCGGGCAGGATGCTGAACGCGCCCTCGGGCAAGATGTCGCATTCGGCGAGCACCTCGCCCATGATGATCGCGCCGAGCGGGGTCAGCGACGCGGGTTTCATCACGAACGGACAGCCGATCGCGATCGCCGGGGCGATCTTGTGCGCGGCAAGGTTGAGCGGGAAGTTGAACGGCGAGATGAAGCTGCACGGGCCGATCGGGACGCGTTTCCACATCCCCATATAGCCCTTGGCGCGCGCCGAAATGTCGAGCGGCTGGACCTCGCCATAATTGCGCGTCGCTTCCTCGGCGGCGATGCGGAAGGTGTCGATCAGGCGCGAAACCTCGCCTTCGCTGTCGGCGATCGGCTTGCCCGCCTCGACGCACAGCGCAAAAGCGAGCTCGTCGAACCGTTCCTGAAAGCGCTGAACGCAATGGCTGAGGACGTCGCGCTTCTCATAGCTCGCGAGCCGCGCCATCGGTTCGGCCGCGCGGACGGCGCCGGCGATCGCCTGGTCGATGACATCGGGGGTGGCGAGCGCGGTGCGGAATGCGACCTCGCCGGTGAACTTGTCGATCACCTCGAGGTCAGTGTTCGGCTGCACCGCCTTGTTGTTGAGATAGAGCGGATAGACGTCTTTCAACTTCATCTTACAAATCTCCGTTCCCCGGCGAAAGCCGGGGTCCAGGGCTGGAACGCGCAACGGTGGCGCACGGGCGCTCTGGACCCCGGCTTTCGCCGGGGAGCAGCGAGCAAGGAATTACAACTCCTTCGACAATTTCTTGATGTCGATGTTCAAAATCTGGTCGTTCTCCGAATAATCGACCGGGCAATCGATCAGGTGCACCCCCGGCGTATCGCGCGTGTGCGCCAGCAGTTCCTTGAGATGCGCGGCGCTCGTCACACGGTGGCCGTGCGCGCCATAGCTTTCGGCATATTTGACGAAATCGGGGTTGCCATAGGTCAGCCCCCAATCCTTGAACCCCATATTCGCCTGTTTCCAGCGGATCATGCCATAGCTGTTGTCGTTCAGGATCAGCACGGTGAGGTTCAGGCCGAGCCGCACCGCGGTCTCCATCTCCTGACTGTTCATCATGAAGCCGCCGTCACCGCAGATCGCCATGACCTTGCGGTCGGGGTAAAGCATCGCCGACATCATCGCGCTCGGCAGGCCCGCGCCCATCGTCGCGAGCGCATTGTCGAGCAGCACGGTGTTCGGGCGATAGGCGGTGTAGCCGCGCGCGAACCAGATTTTATACACGCCATTGTCGAGGCAGATGATCCCGTCGTCGGGCATCGAATCGCGGATCGACTGGACCAGATGCGGCGGGAAGATCGGGAAGCGTTCGTCCTTGGCCAGCGGCGCGGTATGCTCGACCTCGGCCTTGCGATAGGCGAGCAGATGGTCGAATTTCCAGCCGCCGTTGGGGACGATATCCTCCTTCATCTGCCACACCGCGTTCGCGATGTCGCCGATCACCTCGATGTCCGGGAAATAGACCGGATCGACCTCGGCGGTCTTGGTCGACACATGGATGACCGTCGGCCCGCCCTGCTTCATGAAAAAGGGCGGTTTTTCGATCACGTCATGGCCCAGGTTGACGATGCAATCCGACGCCTCGACCGCGCGGTGGACAAAATCGCCCGCCGACAGCGCCGCGCAGCCAAGGAATTTCGGGTGCCGCTCATCGATCACCCCCTTGCCGAGCTGGGTGGTGAGAAAGGGGATGCCGGTCTTTTCGATGAATTGCAGCAGCATCCGGCTGGTCATTGTGCGGTTGGCCCCGGCGCCGATGACGAGGACGGGCGACTTGGCCTCCTCCAGCGCCTTCACCGCCTCGCGAATCGATTTGACGTCGGCGGTTGGGCGCCGCGAATGGCTGCGTTTCAGCGGCGTCGAATCGGTATGCTCGTCGGCGATGTCTTCGGGCAGCTCGATATGCACCGCACCGGGCTTTTCCTCTTCGGCGAGGCGGAATGCCTCGCGCACGCGGCTCGGGATATTGTCCGACGACGCCATCTGGTGCGTGAATTTGGTGATCGGCGACATCATTGCGACGACGTCGAGGATCTGGAAACGGCCCTGTTTGGATTTCTTGATCGGCTTTTGCCCGGTGATCATCATCATCGGCATCCCGCCGAGTTGGGCATAGGCCGCTGCGGTGACGAAGTTGGTTGCACCCGGGCCGAGCGTGGCAAGGCAAACGCCGGTCTTGCCGGTGTGGCGGCCATAGGTCGCCGCCATGAACCCGGCGCCCTGTTCGTGCCGCGTCAGGATCAGCTTGATCTTGGTCGACCGCGACAGGCTGTCGAGAAAGTCGAGATTTTCCTCGCCCGGAACGCCGAAAATATATTCGACGCCCTCTTCTTCCAGGCAATCGATGAACAGGTCGGATGCTTTTTTCATGTGACAGTCGCCCCCTCAGCCGCGCACCTCCAACGGTGCAGCCCCAAGCCATGCTGGCGACCCACAGCATGATTTTCCGGCGCAGCGGCTCTCGTCGTCAGGCCGCGAGTCCCTGCTGCTCCGAGGGAGTTTGTAACGAGGGGGGAAGGGGTTGTCACCCTGTCGGAACAACCGATCGACAGATCACGGACGATCGATGCGAAGGTCGCGGTCGAGGCGGCCCGATACTGGCGATCCAGCCGGTATTTCCGCGCTGCGCCCGGTGGCGATGAAGGGCAGAAACAGAAAGGCGGCCGCGGTGGCCGCCGCATCGTCGGCGCCGCCTTTGCCCTTGGCTCCCAGCGTGCCGCTGATACGCATCGTGCCGCCGGGGAGCTCGGCGTAAAGCAGTTGTACCTCAAGTTTGCCCTTCTTGCCGAAGGCGCCGCGCGGATCGGCTTGGCTCAGTTGGCCGACAACGACGGCATCGGTGGGGATCGCGACGACGCCGTCAATGACCAGCGGGGATGCGACTTTCAGGTAGAGGAGGTCGCCCTTGACGCTTTTCTTGCTGGAAACGGCATTGGTGGTCACCAAGTCGATGACGGTGCCTGCGGGAACCAGGATCTGCGCTTCGGACGCGCTGGGAACGGGCACGGCGGTGCGATCGTCTTGCGCCGTCGCAGGGCTGGCGAGCGCAAGACCGATGCCGATCGCGGCAGCGCAAAACATGGTCACAGCCCGGTCGGCGCCGCGCGCGGGATTTCGACGTCCTGCTCGACGAAACCGGTCATCAGTTCGCCCGCCTTGATCTTGGCGTTGTTGCCCTTCGCAAACAGGCCGAGCGGGCCGAGCGCGAGGACGCCCAGCGCCGTCTCGCCGCCGCCGCCGGCCCCCTTGGCGGCGTTGTTGCCGCTAATCGGAATCTGAAGGCCTCGGCTTTCGACATAGAGAAGCTTTGCCTCCAGCTTACCCGATTTGCCGACGTTGCCGCTGCCCGTCGCGGCGGTGACTTCGCCCCACGCGGTGGCGCCCACCGCGATGACGACGATGCCATCGATGATCACGGGCTTGTCGACGCGCAGTTTGAAGCGATGTCCCGCTCGATGCGTCTTGGTCGTCACTTCGTTGATCACCATGAAATGGATCGGCGTGTCACGCCGCAAAATCAGCGGCAGAACGACCGGCGCCGCCGGTGCCGTGGCGGGTTCGGCCGCGGCGACGATCGGAGCCGGTGGATCGACCGGCGCAGCCTGCGACGCGGTCATCGTCCAAGCCGTGGCCAGCACCACTGTCAGTGCACTCATGATAGCCCCCTGAAACCCCGGCGGCTTTTAGGCCATGAACGGCGTGATTTGCCAAGATAAAATCTGGTTGACCTGAGCCCGCATGGCGATGGATGAAAGCGCATCGATTGGGGGAGCAATATCATGAAACGAATCAATTTCCTTGCGGCGGTTGCCGTGACCGCCATGGCCGTGGCGACACCGGCGGTCGCGAAGAAAAAGGACGTGGCCTATGTCGTGGTCAACGAAGAAATGGGCGTTCCGGTCTTTCCGCACGACATCACCGACAAACCCTATAAGATCGTCGGCGTCGTGACCGCAGGGGTTCGCAAGGCGACGATTTTCAGCAAGGAACCGTCGCAGCAGAAAATCTATAACGAGATTTGGGAACGCGGTGAAAAGCTGGGTGCCGATGCCGTGATTGGCGCCAAATATGGCGACAGCCACATCACCGCGCTCAGCTGGGGCAACACCAAGGCCGGCGGCGTCGCGATCAAGTTCCTGACCGCCGAAGAAATCGCCGCCGGGGCAAAGGGCGACACGCTGGAAGGTTTCGACCCCGAGGCATGGACCGGCAAGAAGAAATAGCCGCGCCCGGCGCAAGCTGGATGGTTGAACGAACCGGAAAGGGGAGCGGTATTGCCGGTCCCCTTTTTTGCTGTCGGCCTAATCGATGTCGAACAACCCCGCGAGCTGCTCGACCATCGTGCCGCCCAGTTGCTCGGCATCCATGATCGTCACCGCGCGGCTGTAATAGCGGGTCACGTCGTGGCCGATCCCGATCGCGCAAAGTTCGACCGGCGATTTTTTCTCGATCCAGTCGATCACCTGGCGCAGATGCTGGTCGAGATAGGCGCCGTGGTTCACCGACAAGGTGCTATCGTCGACCGGCGCGCCGTCCGAAATCACCATCAGGATGCGGCGCTCCTCCGGACGGCCGATGATGCGGCTGTGCGCCCATGACAGCGCTTCGCCGTCGATATTTTCCTTGAGCAGCCCCTCGCGCATCATCAGCCCGAGCGACTTGCGCGCGCGGCGATAGGGTTCGTCGGCGGGCTTGTAGATGATGTGCCTGAGGTCGTTGAGGCGGCCGGGGTGGGGCGGGCGCCCGGCAGCCAGCCAGTCCTCGCGGCTCTGTCCGCCCTTCCACGTCCGCGTCGTGAAGCCGAGGATTTCGGTTTTCACGCCGCAGCGTTCGAGCGTGCGCGCGAGAATGTCGGCGCTGATCGCGGCGATACTGATCGGGCGGCCGCGCATCGAACCGCTGTTGTCGATCAGCAAGGTGACGACCGTGTCGCGGAAATCGGTATCGCGTTCGATCTTGTAACTCAGCGACTGGCCGGGCGAGACGATGACACGCGCGAGCCGCGCGGCGTCGAGCTGCCCTTCCTCCTGGTCGAAATCCCACGCGCGATTCTGCTGCGCCATCAGGCGGCGTTGCAGCCGGTTGGCGAGTTTGGTGACCGCACCCTGCAGATGCGCCATCTGTTGATCCAGATATGCGCGCAGGCGGGTCAGCTCGTCGGCATCGCACAGCTCGGTCGCCAGTATGATCTCGTCATGCTTGTCGGTAAAGCGCACATAGTTGAAGTCGGGAACATCGGTCGGCAGGCGGTTGGGACGCACCGGCAGCATCCCCTCGTCGCCTTCGCCGCCCATTTCGGGCTCGCCATCGGCCTCCATTTCCTGCGCATCGGGGTCGCTGTCGCCGTCGTCGGCCTGATCGCCCGCCATTTCCGCGCGTGCGTCGACCTGGCTTTCCCCCGCGCCGCCGTCCTCGCTTTCTTGCTCGTCCTGGCTTTCCTCGGCCTCGCTCTCGTCCTCTTCGCCGCCGTCCTCGCCGCCTTCTTCGACCGGGTCGTCGGACTGGATCAGGTCGAGGTGGCGCAACGCGAGCTTCGCCGTTTCGGCGAACGCCACCTGATCGTCGAGCAGCATCGACAGCGCCGTGATGTCGCCGCCGGCATCGCGCGCGATCCGCTCGCGGACCAAGGACAGGCCGGTTTCAGTGCCCTGCGGCGCCTGCTGCCCGGTCAGCGCCTCGCGCAGCAGCAGTTCGAGCGCGCTCGACATGGGCACATCGTCGCGGCCCTGCGCGCGACTGATCGGATCGCTGCGCATCCGCATCGCCAGACTGGCCGACAGATTGGCGCGCATGCCGTCCATATGGCGCGCGCCGAGCGCTTCGACCCGCGCGCGCTCCATCGCATCGAATGCGGCGGCGGCAACCGGTTCGGCGGGACGGGCGGCGGCGTGAACCTTCTCGCTGTGATGCTTCATCCGCAGCGCATAGCCGTCGGCAAAGCCGCGCGCTTCGGCCACCTGATCCGCCGGCAGCGTGCGCGACGGCGTCGGCACCTTGATCGCCTTGCCGACCTGCGCGGGCGCGTCGGCGGTAAAGCCCACCTCGACCTCGGCATCGCGCGTCACCGCGCGCGCGACGCTGGAGAGCGCGGCCTTGAAATCGTCGAGGGGAGACTGGGTGGTCATTTCGAGTCGGCTCTAACCGGCTTTGGGGGGCGAAGGAAATCCCTTTCATCGTCGCCCTGAACCGATCGGGGATGACGAAAGCGGGAGTAGAAGCGTTCATAGCGAAGCTCGCTTGACGATAACGCAAGTCGGGCGCATCGGCGCGTCATGGTCTCCCCCGCACTCACCTCCATGAAACGCCCGTGGGTCGTCATCGCCTGCGCCGCGTTCATCGTCACGCTCGCAATGGGCGTGCGCCAGTCGTTCGGATTGTTCCTGCCGCAGATGAGCGTCGATATCGGGATCAGCCGGTCGGATTTCGGGCTGGCGATGGCGCTGCAGAACCTGCTGTTCGGGCTGGTCCAGCCCTTTGTCGGCGCGCTGGCCGACAAACATGGTGCGGGGCGCGTGGTGGTGGCGGGCGCGCTGCTTTATGCGCTCGGGCTGATCGGCGCCGCATTCGCCACCGACGCGATCGGGCTGCACATCAGTTTCGGTATCTTTATCGGTATGGCGCAGTCGGCAACGACGTTCGTCGTCGTGCTCGGCGCGGTCGGGCGCGTCGTCAGCGCAGAAAAGCGCAGCAGCGCATTTGGCATCGTCACCGCGGGCGGATCGCTCGGCCAGTTCCTGGTCGTGCCGCTGGCGTCGATGCTGCTTGGCGACGTCGGTTATCAGCAGACGCTGTGGATCATGGCGGGGCTGGTCGCGCTATGCGGCTTGCTGGCGATCGGCGTTGCGGGTCGCAGCGACGGCGGCACGACGCTGGCGCTGGAAGAACAGAGCGCGCGCGAAGCGCTGCGCGAGGCGGCGGTCCATCGCGGCTATTGGTTGCTCAACGCGGGCTTTTTCGTCTGCGGCTTTCACATCGCCTTTATCGCGACGCATCTGCCTGCCTATCTGGACGACAAGGGGCTGGGGATCGATATCGGCGCACAGGTGCTGGCGCTGGTGGGACTGTTCAACATTCTCGGCTCCTATGTGTTCGGGCGCGCGGGCGATGTCCTGCGCCAGAAATATGTCCTGTCGGCGCTCTACACCGCGCGCTCGATCGTGATCGCGCTGTTCCTGTTCCTGCCGCTGACCCACGCCAGTGCGCTTGTGTTCGCCGGCGCAATGGGCTTCCTGTGGCTCGGCACGGTCCCGCTGACCAGCGGGATCGTCGGGCGGATCTTTGGCGTCCGATATCTCTCCATGCTCTACGGCATCGTGTTCCTCAGCCACCAGATCGGCAGTTTTTTTGGTGCATGGATGGCGGGGCTGATCTTTGACTGGGCGGGCAGTTATGACATTGCCTGGGGCTTCGCGATCGCGCTCGGGCTGTTTGCCGGACTGGTCCATCTACCGATCGCGGATGCTCCCGTCAGGCGGTTGCAACCGGCATGAAATGGGCGCGGCAGGACGCAGCGGCGCTCGGGCTGTTCGCGGTGATTGCGGCGGTTGGACTGTGGCTGTGGACCGGCGAAGGACCTGCGGTCTGGCTCGCGGATTTTGCCGCCTTGTGCGGCTTTTAGGAAGCCGGCACCCGGTTACAGATCGCTTCGTCGTCGGGCTTTGGATCGGCGGGGTCGGGTAACAGCTGGAACACATGCGCCAGATGTGTTGCCGTTCGTTCCGGCCGCGTTCGTTTTCCTGCAACGACATCGACAAAATCACGGCACGCGGCGGCGCTGCGCAGGAAATTGCTGTGCCCGGTGGTCGTGCGCGAGACGTCGGTGGTGTCGATCACGGTCAGGCCCGACACCGGTTTGACATAGCAGCGGATCGGCAGGCCTTTGGCCTTCAGCTCGGCTGCCTCGAACGGGTCGAAGCAATAAGGCGAACCGAGCCGCGGATAACCGTGCAGCGCGCGCGACGCGGCAAGCGCCTTGTCGGCGCGCGAGACATAGACTGTGATCCGCCGGTCGTTCGCCACCCGGCGCGGCGCCAGCACTTCCTCCTCGATGTCGCGCTCGAAGGTTTCGCGGTCGATATCGGGCGATGCCAGAATGACGTTCGAGATATTGCTGCTGTCGGCGCTGCTCGACGTGCGGTCGACATAGGCAATGGCGGGAATCACCAGCCGCGCGCCAAGCGAATGCGAGACGACGACGATCTCCTTGACCCACGGCCGCTCGGCCAGCGTCTTCAGGAAGTCGCGGAAATTGCGCACGTCGTGATACATGTTGGTTTCGTCGACCGCGTAGCTCAGCACCTCACCTTGCGAGGGCCAGCTATATTCGATCACCGGCCCGTCGAAACCGGTCATGCGCGCGATCTGGGCGGCGTCCTTTGACGTCGTCTCGAACGTCTCGCGATAGCCGTGGACGTACAGGATGACGCGGCCCTGGCGCCGGTCGGTGTCCGCCTGCAACGCCTGCCACCAATCGCCGGCGTCCTGAAATGCCATCGGGGTACGCAGCCGTTTCTCTTTGCCCACCCGGATTTCGCCGGGCGCGGCGAAGCGGCCGTAGCGGATGCGGTCGCCGCGGTGGCGGAGCAGGCTGACGTCGGCGGTCCGGCAATCGGGCAACCGGCTCGTCGCAAAGAAATAGGGCAGCGCGTCGCCATCAACCGGCGCGCCCGGCTGTGCGGTACAGCGCGGGTCGGCGACATAGTCGGCGTGGCGGACGGGGCCGTAATCGACCGCGGCGATGCTGCACCCGGCGAGCACCGCCGACAGGGCGGCCACCGTCAGGCGGCGCGGCGCGGTCACTTCGCAATAACGCTTTCGGGTAGATCTTCGCCGAACACGCGCTGGTAATATTCGGCGACGATCATCCGTTCGGCCTCGTCGCACTTGTTGAGGAAGGAGAGGCGGAAGGCGAAGCCGATGTTGTTGAAAATGGCCGTATTCTGTGCCCAACTGATGACCGTGCGCGGGCTCATCACGGTCGAGATATCGCCGTTGATGAAGCCCTGCCGCGTCAGATCGGCGACCTTGACCATATTGGCGACGGTCGTGTCGTCGGTATCGGGCACCTTCGCCAGGATGATTGCGCTTTCGGTCGCGGCGGGCAGATAGTTCAAGGTGACGACGATGTTCCACCGGTCCATCTGGCCCTGGTTGATCTGCTGCGTGCCGTGATACAGCCCGCTCGTGTCGCCGAGACCGACGGTGTTCGCGGTCGAGAACAGCCGGAAATGCGGGTTGGGGCGGATGACGCGGTTCTGGTCGAGCAGGGTCAGCTTGCCTTCGGTCTCCAGCACGCGCTGGATCACGAACATCACATCGGGGCGCCCCGCATCATATTCGTCGAACACCAACGCGGTCGGGGTTTGGAGCGCCCAGGGGAGCAGGCCTTCGCGGAACTCGGTGACCTGTTGGCCATCGCGCAGCACGATCGCGTCGCGCCCGACCAGGTCGATACGGCTGATATGCGCGTCGAGGTTGACGCGGATGCACGGCCATTTGAGGCGCGCCGCGACCTGTTCGATATGCGTCGATTTACCGGTGCCATGATAACCCTGCACCATAACGCGGCGGTTATATTTGAAGCCCGCGAGGATCGCGAGCGTGGTGTCGCCGTCGAAGACATAGGCAGGGTCAAGGTCGGGAACGCGCGCGTCGGCCTCGCTGAATGCGGGCACTTTCATGTCGATGTCGACGCCGAACATCTCGCGCGCATCGACCTCGATATCGGGGGCGGCGAGGAGCGTTGAGCCGTGATGGTCGGGGAGACTGTTCGGGATATCGGTCATGGCAGGGGTCCAACGCAACGCAGGGAGAGGAGCCGCCGCGGTATCTTCATGGGTTGCGCCTTGCAACGCCTTTTCAGAGGAGGCCGAGCGCCTTCATCACCGCCGACTGGTCGTAATAAGGACGCTCGCAGATAATCTTGTCGCCGCCCGGCGCAAATTCGAAGCTCGCGGCCATGCGGATGCGGAAGGCTTTGCCGGTCGGTTCGATCGTGCGCGGGCCCAGCTTGAGCGGGCCGAGATGCGTGCCGGTCAGCCAAAATTCGACGAGCACGGTATTTGTAGCGGCGTCGGCGGCTATGGCGATGACTTCGTTTGCCTGATCGGGAAAGGGTTCCCGCGACGCGGCGAAATAGGCGCGAACGGCGGCTTCGCCGTCAAACACGGTGCCGGGACCGAGCAGTTCGTAGCGCGGATGATCGAAGGTCGCGATCACGCCGTCCCAGTCGTGGGTGATCTCGAGCGCCATATGGCGGCGCACCACCTCGATCCGTGCTGCGTCCAGATCGCCCATCGCGCGTCTCCTATGCAAATGCCTTGGTCTTTCTCAGCAACTGGTATGCCGCAACCACTTCGCCGAGTCTCGTCTCGAAACTGCGATCGCCACCATTGCGGTCGGGATGATATTTGCGGACGAGTTCGCTGTAGCGGCGGCGCAGCGCCGCGCGGTCGGCATCGGCGGCGAGGCCCATCAACTGCATCGCGGCATGCTCCTCGCGCGACAGACCGGGATTGGCTGCCTCGCGCCGCGCTTCGTCCATCCGCTGCCGGAACCGCGCGCCGAGCGCGTCCATCGGGTCCTTGAAGTCGGCCCAGCGCGGCGGCAGGTCGGCGCTGCCCGCGGCGCGGAAGGCACGGCTTTCGGTTTCCCAGCCTGCGGTGGGCGATTGTGCCGCCATGATCTGATCGGCGCTCATCCCTTCGAAAAAATTATAACCCGCGTTGAATTCGCGCACATGGTCGAGGCACAGCCAGCGATAAGGCGGCGGCCCGTCGGGCGAGCGGTGCGCCGATGCGGGCGCGCGAAATTCGCCCGGCTCGCGGCAGCCCGGCACCGCGCAGGGTGCTTCGCGCGGCACGCGGCCATGAAAACGGGAGGGGCGAGCGGAGGACGGCAAAAGGGGCTTTCGGACTCGAAGATCGGGGGAGGGGGTCTTATAATTTGGCGACGCAGCGCCTATGGTCAACCCCATGAGCAGCCAAGGTCCCGTACAGCAAGAGATGGAAAGTCTGCTCGCCGCAGCCTTTCCTGACGCCCATTTCGCCGTCAGCAATGACAGCGCCAAACATCATGGCCACGCCGGCGACGACGGCAGCGGCGAATCGCATTTCAGCCTGGCGATCGAATGGGCGGGCTTTGCCGGAATGAACCGCGTGATGCGCCAGCGCATGGTGAACAAGGCGCTCGGCGACCTGCCCGGACAGCGCGTCCATGCGCTCGCGATCCGCGCGACGGCGCCGGGGGAATAGCGGCGCGCATGGCGGAGCATCGCATCTATGCCATGAGCTTTGCGAGCGTCTATCCGCACTATGTGACCAAGGCCGAACGCAAGGGCCGCACGAGGGCAGAGGTCGACGAAATTATCCGCTGGCTTACCGGCTATAGCCAGCCGGAGCTGGAAGCCCGGATTGCCGAAAGCGTCGATTTCCGCGCCTTCTTTGCCGATGCGCCGATGATGAACCCGGCTCGTGGCCAGATCAAAGGCGTTATCTGCGGCATCCGTGTCGAAAATATCGAGGAGCCACTGATGCGCGAGATCCGTTATCTCGACAAGCTGGTCGACGAACTCGCAAAGGGCAAGGCGATGGACAAGATCCTGCGCGCGCCCGGATCCGCCGAACGCTGAGCCATCCGCCAAAAGGAGCCGCGCATGTTTGAAATCATCACCCCCTCGACCCACGATCTTGGTGCGTTCGAGGTGCGGCGCACCCTGCCGAACAAGGCGCGCACGATGGTGGGCCCGTTTATCTTCGTCGACCAGTTCGGCCCGGCGCATTTCGACATTGGCAAGGGGATGGATGTGCGCCCGCATCCGCATATCAACCTGGCGACGGTCACCTATTTGTTCGAAGGGGCGATCGAGCATCGCGACAGCCTGGGCACGCTGGCGACGATCCGGCCGGGAGCGTGCAATCTGATGACGGCGGGGCGCGGCATCGTCCATTCGGAACGCACCCCCGCCGCCGAGCGTGCGACCGGATCGCCGATTTCGGGGATGCAGACCTGGCTGGCGCTCCCCGACGGCAGGGAAGAGATCGACCCGGCGTTCGAACATGTCGCAAAGGACGACCTGCCGCTGGTCGAGGATGGAAGCGTGTCGGCGCGCATCATCATGGGCAGCCTGTGGGGCGCGACATCGCCGATCACCCAGCATGCCGCGACCATTTACGCCGACATATTGATGGACGCGGGGGCCAGCATCCCGATCGAGGCCGAGGCGGACGAGCGGGCGGTGCTCGTGGCGCTGGGCGATGCCAGCCTCGATGGCGAGCGGCTTGATCGCCACAGTCTCTACATTCTGCGGCCGGGGCAGGCGATGACGTTGCGCGCGGACAGCGATGCGCGGGTCATGCTGCTTGGCGGCGAAGCCTTCACGACGCCGCGCCACGTGTGGTGGAATTTCGTCAGCTCGTCGCGCGATCGGATCAACGCGGCGAAACACGACTGGAAAGACGGCAAGTTCCCGCTGGTTCCCGGGGACAGCGAGGAGTTTATCCCGATTCCCGAGGTGCCGAAGACTGTGAGCTATCCGTAGAGGCGGATTGCGACCGATTGCGGACGTTCAAGCCACGGGCTGACAAGCAAGAGTGATGCGGCTGTGGCCCCCGCTCGATGGGGGCGGCAATCTAGGGATGGACCAGCCGTCGCTTTGGCCCGACCTGCGAAAGTTGGCTTTGCA